>Ga0209153_1000004_pt1 | contig 128418 bp, 115 predicted proteins | sample GraSoiAngelo_120_FD_185877 | JGI IMG/M metagenome (GOLD analysis project Ga0209153, IMG submission 185877) | Grasslands soil microbial communities from the Angelo Coastal Reserve, California, USA - 14_0919_09_20cm (SPAdes) (version 2) | ecosystem: Environmental > Terrestrial > Soil >... | reverse complement strand
AGGCTTGCACTTCGCGGTTGCGCACGTCGAAGTCGAAACCGCGCATGTAATTTTTCGTGAGCGGATTGTCGGCTGCGGCGCGCCCCGCCGACGGATCGTTGCGGCAAGCATCCAAGAGCAAGAGCACTTGGCTGACGCCCGTCTTACGAATCCAGTCTTTGATCGTCACGACGTTGATCGCGGTCTGCTCCAACAGGTTCACGTCATCGCTCACTTGCGCATCCGAAGGCAGCAGGAACGCTTGACTGTTGCGTTCGATGCCGTGCCCGGCGAAAGAGAAGAGCAGCAACCCATCTTTAGGCACGACCGCCGCGAGGTTCGACAAACGGCGCAGGATGTTGCCGCGCGTCGGCTTCCGCTCCTCCGGTTGATCGGACGCAAGCAGTACGACCTGATCGGCGGGGAAGCCAGCATTGCGCACAAGTGAGTCGGCAAGCAGGCGCGCGTCGTTGGCTGCGCCGCCAAGTCCGACCACCTGCGGATCGCTGTACTGGTCAACGCCGATAATGAGCGCGAACCGCTTGGTCTGACCCGGCAATGTCTGCACCAAACTGAGTGCGCGCGCAGCATCTTGTGCGCTCAACTCTTTGCTAATGCCGCGATCCGGTGCCGGTTTTTGCGTCTGCGGTTTGGGCTGCGCCGCGACCGGCAGCGACCAAAGCGTCAGCACGATCAGCGACAACGCGGCCAACAGCACGGCCGCGACGGGGCGTGGAGCGTCGGTGCGAAAGTTTGGCTTCATCATGCGCTAACTTTAGCGCGCTTCGGGGCGCGAGGGAAGAGTTTTTCCGCGCTTCCTAGCCAACGCCTCGGAACTGCCCTGACCAACGCGCTCAGCCGCCCACTGTAATCAGGTATTTTCGAGCCGCCAGCAAGTGGCTCAATGACGACGAAGGCCGGCCTGCGTAACAGGCCGGCCTTCGCTTGATCCAGACAGCGATTCGTCAAACACGTCGTCCGACCGCGTAACGCTAGACGCTCGTGTGCGGATCGGCTGCCCGTTGGAAGTCGTCTGAAGCGACATAGCTTTCCGTCACCACCTGCGGGCAGCGCAGGCAGGCCGCCTTGCCCTCCTGTTGCCACCAACGACAGTCGGGGCGCAGCAGACACGGCGGCAGGTCGTTCGTCACCGCCGGTAGAATCTGAACGATGCGCGTCGCCAGCCGACAGTCTGTGCCGTCGAAGTGCTGGCAAGCGTGACCCGCGCAGGGTGCGGCGAAGCGAAAGACCTCGGCCGGACTGACAGGAGCAGAGAGCGCGAGCAGTTCGTCCGTAACAGGCAACGTGCGTTCGAGGTGCTCCATGCGCGGCGCATTGGGCGTGCCGCCGACGACGCCGAACGCAACGCTGCCGGCCATTTCCGGCTGCGCGCTGGGACACAGAGGTTCAACCTCAGCCCGATCTTTTTTCATCGCTCACGCTCCCGCAGTGAAATAGCCTCCGGCCGGGTCCACACCGGCGTGGCTAAAATTGCTCTTGCGGCTGCACCACTGGCTGGAAGGACTTCGTTTTCAGGTCGTAGATGATGCCGCAGATGATCTTGCCGCGCAGGAAAGGGTTCGATGGCCCCTGCGCCGCGAGCGCACGGGTGACAGCCTCGCCGACCTTTTTGCCCAAGTCATCAATCTTAGCCGCCGACCTGAGTCGTCTGACATCGCCCGCACTGATCTGCGTGCCTGCTCTGCTGGTCTGCGCGCCAGCTTTCTTGCCCGCTTTCTTCGTGGCTGCTTTTTTCGTTGCCATGCTTCGTTGCTCCTTTAGTTAGATTGAAATCGCACTTGCTGGTCTAGGTGTTTGACGAACGACACGCGCGCACGTCGTCTGCGTTCAACTGAACCTTCAAAGGGATTGCTTGCAAGCGGCCGGTACAGGGAAGGTTGGGCCTGTGCGCAGCCCGCGGTACACCTCGATTAAAGTGAGGAGGCGCGCACAAACTATAGAAGTTACGAAGGACTGTCAAGCATTTTCTGCTCTCAGAGTCCGACAAGATGGCGCGTGTCGTTTAAGGCGAGGACACGCAAGAAGCCATCAGCGCGCATGTCGAAGCGATTGATGCCGCAGTTCGAGGTCCTGAGCCAGACGGGGCGTAATTCCGGCGCATCGAGCGCACCGAGCAGGTGCAAGGTGAGAATGCAGGCTGTGCCCGTGTGCGTGAAGACGGCGATTGTGCCGCCGCGATTGTCGTTGATAGCTTCGTCGAGGGCCTGCGCGGCCCGTTCGAGCAGTTGCCGGTAGCTTTCGCCGCCGAGCAGTACGTGCTCGAAGTCGCGGCGCAAGAGCGCGGCGTATTCTTCCGGGTATTTTTCGGCCGCTTCTTCAAACGTGAAACCTTCCATCTGCCCGACGCTGCGCTCACGAAACGCGCTCGTCTGTTTGATCGCAAGCCCCGTCGCACGCGCCAGCGGCTCGGCCGTCTCGACCGCGCGCCGCAGGTCGCTCGCATAGATCGCCGTCACACACTCAGTCGCCAGCGCCCGCGCCGTCGCCTCAGCCTGTCTGCGCCCAAGCTCCGAGAGCGGCGTCGCCGTGTGCCCGCCGAAACGCTGCTCGGCGTTGCCTTGCGACTGCCCGTGCCGGATGAGCAAGATGCGCGTGCTTTCCATAAAGCAGGGACAAGCGACGAGTGGCAAGTGATCAGTTAAGACAAGGCTTTAGCTCGTCACTCGTCACTTGTTACTCATCACTGCTTTTAAGCTGCGACCGTTTCAGCTTTCAGTTTCTCCGCCTGATAATGCGTGATGAGTGCGTTGATGATCGGGTCGAGCGCGCCGTCCATGACGAGATCAAGCTGATGGATGGTCAAGCCGATGCGGTGGTCTGAGACGCGGTTCTCTTTGAAGTTGTAGGTGCGAATTTTTTCGGAGCGGTCGCCGCTGCCGACCATCGAACGGCGTTCACTCGCCAGCGCTTCGTGCTGCTTCTGTTCTTCCATCTCCTGCAAGCGCGCGCGCAAGACGCGCATCGCCTTGTCGCGGTTCTTGATCTGCGACTTCTCATCCTGCATCGAGACGACCGTGCCGGTCGGCAGGTGTGTGATGCGCACGGCGGAATAAGTTGTGTTGACCGATTGACCGCCGGGGCCGGATGAGCAGAACGTGTCAATGCGCAGATCGTTCGGGTTGATCTTCACGTCAACCTCTTCGGCTTCGGGGAGCACGGCGACTGTGATCGCTGAGGTGTGGATGCGCCCGCTCGCTTCCGTCTGCGGCACGCGCTGGACGCGATGCACGCCCGATTCGTGCTTGAGCCGCGAATAAACCTTGTCGCCTTCGATCAAAGCGACAGCTTCTTTCACGCCGCCTATCCCTGACTCGGAAATGTCCAACACCTCGAAGCGCCAACGATGGCGCTCCGCATAGCGCCCGTACATACGCAGGACTTCGGCCGCAAACAACGTCGCCTCGTCGCCGCCCGTGCCGGCACGGATTTCGAGGATGACGTTCTTCTCGTCGTTCGGGTCGCGCGGCAGCAAGAGCAGGCGCAACTCTTCCTGCGCCGCTTCGATTCGCGCTTGCAATGAATCCATCTCGACGCGCGCAAGTTCGCGCATCTCTTCGTCGTCGCTCAACTCGAACAGTTCGCGCGCGCCCGCGAGTTCGTGCTTCAAAGTCTTCCACTCGCGGTACTGCTCGACGATCTCGCCGAGACTGCGATGCTGCTTCGCAGCTTTCGTGTAAGCCGCTTGATCCGCCAGCAACTCTGGCGCAGATAATTGCGCGGTCAACTCTTCGTAGCGCGCTTCGATCTGATCCAGCTTTTCTTCCAACATAACTTTTATGAGAGCGGCGTCATGACCACTTCCTGTGGTTGCGGCTCAAGTTTCAGAGATTCCTTCAACGCATAGATCGCGACTTCAAGTTGTTGCTCGTCCGGCTCTTTGGTCGTGATGTTTTGCAGCCAGAGACCGGGCAGCGTGATCAGTCTGAACACAAGACTGCCTTCGCGCTTCGCCGACATGCGAATGATTTCATATGAGAGGCCCGCGATGACCGGCACGAGCGCAATGCGCGTGAGCATGTTGAGCAAGAGCGAATCAAACTTGACGATGGAGAAGAGCACGATTGAGACGAGCATGACGACCATCAGAAAACTCGTGCCGCAACGCGGGTGCTGGCGCGGTTGCAGTTTCGCGTGCGCGACTTCGAGCGGCAAGCCCTTCTCCCAAGTGAACACGGTCTTGTGCTCTGCGCCGTGATACTCGAAGACGCGGCGGATGTCTTTCAACAGCGAGAAGCTGAAGATCATGATCAAGAAGAACGACATGCGGATCATGCCGTCAATCAGATTAAAGCCGACCGACGGGCGCACTGGATGCAAGTAGTAACGCGCGCCCGCCCAAGCGCGTCTGTACCAAGCCGTCTGTTCGGGCGCTTGATTCGGCGCGTTCGTTGTTGCTTGCGTAGTCGCGCTCGAACTGTTCGGTGTTGCGCTTGTTTGTGCGCTGCTTGTAGTAGGCACAGACCAACCAGCGGCGATGAACAGCGCGTTTGTTAAGACGAGCGGTGCAACGATGAAGAGGAGCACGTTGAAGATGAGCGCGAAGATGATCGAACCGGCAGCCGAGGCAGTTGCGCCGCGCTTGAGTTCATCTTTCGGTTGCTTCTTCGTCGGGATCGGAATCAGACCCGGCACGCCGCCCGTGATGCCTGCGAAGTCGCCTTCGCCTTCAACGACTGCGGGCGTCAAGACAACCTGCACCGCTTCCTGTTCCTGCTCTTGCGCGCCCGCGAACGCTTCGCCCGCAGAATAGTTGAGCGCCTTGACGCCGAGCGCCATTGATTGCACGAGCACGGCTGCGCCGCGCAGGACGGGCAGACGCAGAATCTTGTAACGGTCGCTCCACTTTGGTAGTTGTGCGCCCGTGTGCACAATCTGGCCGTCGGGCCGGCGCACGGCGACGGCGAAAGCGTTCGGCGTCCGCATCATCACGCCTTCGACGACCGCTTGGCCGCCGACGATCAAATCTTTTTCGTTCGCGCTCACGTTTGTTTCGCTCGCTTGGTTGAGATTCAAAATTAACGAGTGGTTAAGCTCGTCTCCAGAATACAACAACGCCGACGTTTCTTGTGCGCGTTGGTTGCCGGCCTCTTTTAGATGCACGAAGGCAACCGCCGCGAAAACGTCGGCGTGTCGGATTCAGGAACGCTAATACTGGCGCTGTCGGTCTGTCTGTCGCATGGGCGTCGGTCTGATCAGAGTTAAATCTCGATCAAGCCCTCGCTTGAAATTACTGCGCGGTTGTCTCTGCCGGCGCTTCGGTCTTCTTGCCGTAACGCCGGTTGAAACGGTCAACGCGCCCTGCCGTGTCCACAAGCTTCTGCTTGCCTGTAAAGAACGGGTGACAGGCGGAACAGATTTCGACGTGCAGGTCGTCCTTGCGTGTCGAGTGTGTCTTGAAGGTCTCGCCGCAGGCGCAGGAGACTGTGATTTCGTGGTACTGTGGATGGATTCCTTGCTTCATAAGTTCCTTTCCGCTCACAGGCGCGAAACGTGTGCGCCCGGCAAAAGTTCATGATACGGGCACTGGTATTTATCGTCAAGTTAGATGAGGACTTAACCGATTCGGCTGCTTTGGCGCGCGTGCAGGTCGGGTTAATTGACAAGGCGCAGAACGCATGTTAAAAATCATTCGTTACCGTCCTTTTTGCATCTTTGGTCAGTTGCTCCTGACGAAGCACTTTTATAAGCAATGCGCGGCGTGCCCTCGACGCTACTGCTGCGCGAGTCTTACTGCATGATGCGATGACCGACGAGCCGAACAAACCAGATTCGCCAGATGCGGGCGAGCCGCCCGCCACCCCAACTCAAAACGCACCGCCGGCCGCAGAGACGCCGGACGAGCGTAAAGCACGCCTCATCGCCGAAGCCAAAACGCGCGTCGCCGCGACCAAAGCGGCTGCGACCGCGAAAGGCGCAGCAACACCTACGCCGGCTGGCACGCCGAAAGCGCCCGTCAAGAAAAAAGAAGAGGGGCCAAAGCCGACCGATGCTGCCGCGCATCCGCTCGTCAAAAAGCTGCGCGCGAAATTCAATGAGGACATCATCGAGGCGTCGGAATTTCTCGGCCAGTTGTCCGTCCGCATCGCAACGGCAAGCATCGGCGCGGTCTGCGATTTCCTTAAACACGGCGCGGAGACGCCGTTTGATCTGCTCTGCGACGTGACCTGCGTGCATTGGCCTGAGCGCGCGGACACGCCGTTCGAGGTCGTGTACAATTTGTATTCGATCAAAGCGAACGCGCGCGTGCGGTTGAAGGTTTGGACGAGCGAAGCGGAAGGCGTCGAGAGTGTGACCGGCGTGTGGCCGACAGCGAACTGGCTGGAGCGCGAAGTCTATGATCTGTTCGGCGTGCGATTCAAAAATCATCCAGACTTGCGGCGGCTGCTTCTGCCGCCTGATTGGCAAGGGCATCCGCTCAGAAAAGAGTATCCATTGAAGCCGGTCGAGAACGAATGGACGCGCAAGCACCTGCCGCCCTTCGACGCGGTGCAGCAGGAGCAACTCGAACAGCGCCGCGCCTACGGTCTTGAAATTCTCTCGCACCCGGACGAGCGCCGCATCCGCGAAATTTTCATCGCGGGCCGGGAAGTGATGCCGCTCGACAGGAAATGATGAATGCAGAAGGATGAATGAAAGACGATCTGTTTTTAATACATCATACATCATTCATCGTTTAATTTTATGCACCAGATCGAAGTCGCCACAACGCAGGAGACGCTCTACGACAGCCCCGAAATGGTGCTGAACATGGGGCCGCAGCACCCTTCGACGCATGGCGTCTTGCGCGTCATTCTCAAACTCGACGGCGAGACCGTGATTGATCTCGACTGCGACATTGGCTACTTGCATCGCGGCATGGAGAAGATTTGCGAGAACCGCCTCTACCCGCAGATCGCGCCTTATTGGGACCGGCTCGACTACATCGCCGCAGTCTCGAACGGTCTCCTTTGGGTCGAGACAGTCGAACAGATGTTAGCGTTAGCCGTGCCGCCGCGCGCCCACTACATCCGCACCGTCCTGACCGAACTCAATCGCATCGCCTCGCATCTGCTCTGGCTCGCCACGCACGCGCTCGACATCGGCGCGTTCACAGTCTTGCTCTGGGCTTTGCGCGAGCGCGAAGAGATTCTGAAAATTTTTGAACGACAGTTTGGCGCGCGGCTCACCTGTCACGCTTGGCGCATCGGCGGCATGCCGAACGATGCTTACGAAGGTTTCACGGAAGACGTGCAACGGTTCATTGATAATTTTCCAAAGCGGCTTGCAGAGTATGAGACGATGCTGTCGGAGAATCGCATCTGGCTCGGTCGCACCGTCGGCATCGGCGTCATCTCGGCCGCAGATGCCGTCGCCATCGGTTTGACGGGGCCGCCCCTGCGCGGCTCAGGCGTCGCCTACGACGTGCGCAAGGCGCGTCCTTATGCCGCTTACGCCGACATGGAGTTTGACATCCCTTTGGGCGAGAACGGCGACACGTATGATCGTTACCTCGTGCGCCTCGAAGAGATGCGCCAGTCGCGCCGCATCATTCAACAAGCGTTGACGAAAATGCCGGATGGGCCGGTCAACGCGAAAGTGCCGAAGATCATCAAGCCGCCGGTGGGCGACTACTATCATTCGATTGAAGGGCCGAAGGGCGAGTTGGGCTGCTACGTCGTCTCAGATGGTTCAAGCCGACCGTACCGCGTCCGCGTTCGGCCGCCATGCTTGATCAACTTGCAGGCGCTCCGGCAGATGTGCGTCGGCCACCTCGTCGCCGATGTGGTCGCGATCATCGGCACGCTCGATATTGTGCTTGGGGAGATTGACAGGTAAGGATGCACGTCGTCCGTTTGCCCGTGCAAGAGATGACGCGCGAACGGTTCGCGCCTTACGGCATCTTGTTGGACAGGCGCGGGACGGTTGAGCTTGATCTCGGCGGCGGCATACCGGCGATGACCGGCGCGACGAGCGAGCGGCGACCGTTGCGCTTCGAGTTCATGGCGCGGCACAGGCACACGATGCAGGTCTTTTCACCGCTCGTCGAATCGCGTTCGATCATCTGCGTCGCACCGCCGTCGGCGCTACCTGCGCCCGATGAGATCGCAGCGTTTTACGTCAACGGGCGTCTGCCCTATGCTTATCATAAGGGCACTTGGCACACGCCGCCGTTTGCGCTCGGCGAGTGGTCGTCTTATTTAGTCGTGGATCGCAGTGGCACTTTGGACGACGATTATGAGTTGGTTGACTTGCGCGCGCTCTATAATTGCATCTTCGAGATCGAAGAGTAGATGATGGCGAATTTACTGGCGCTGTTTGCGCCGCCGAATGTAATCAACGAACTATTGCAGCGTCTCTCGCTCAGCCCGGAGACGATCAATTACGTCGTCTGGCCGTTCATACAGATCGGTGCGGTCGTCACCGCCATCGCTCTCTGGGCGCTCTATGCGACCTACATGGAGCGCAAGATTTCGGCCTTCATGCAGGCGCGTCTGGGGCCGATGCGCGTCGGCCCTTGGGGCTTGTTGCAACCGATTGCCGACGCGATCAAGCTGCTCACCAAAGAAGACCTGCGTCCTGACAAAGCCGACCCGTACATCTTCTTCTTCGCGCCGTTCATCTCGGTCGCCGCCGCCTTCATCGTCTTCGCCGTCATGCCGTTCGGGCCGGATTGGGGCGTCATCACGGACATCAACATCGGCCTGCTCTTCGTGCTTTCGGTCTCGTCGGTCGGCGTGCTCGCACTGATCCTCGCGGGTTGGTCGTCCAACTCGAAATACGCACTCTTGGGCGGCCTGCGCTCGTCCGCGCAGATGATCTCTTACGAAGTCTCGATGGGCCTCGCGCTCATCGGCGCGCTGATGTTCGCGCGCACGCTCTCTCTGTCCGGCATCGTGCAGGCGCAAGGGTTAGATTCGATCTGGTACATCTTCTATCAACCGCTCGGTCTCGTCATCTTCCTTGTGAGCGGCATTGCGGAGAACAACCGCGCGCCGTTCGATCTGCCGGAAGCGGAATCGGAACTCGTTGCGGGTTTCCACACGGAATACTCCGGCATGCGTTGGTCGCTCTTCTTCATGGCCGAGTACGCGGCGATGATCGTCGTCTCTGCGATGGCCACGACGCTCTATCTTGGCGGCTGGTACTTTCCGTTTTTGTGGCGGATCGATCATGCCGGCTATCACAGCCTGTTCGTATTGCTGAGTCTCGTTGTCTTCATCGCCAAGATGGTGGTGCTGCTCTACATCTACTTCTGGTTGCGTTGGACGTTCCCGCGCTACCGCTACGATCAGTTGATGGACTTGGGTTGGAAGTGGATGCTGCCTGCGGCGCTCTTGAACATCGCGCTGACTGCGTTCGCCGTCTTCACCGTGCAGGCGCTCGATGGCTGGCACGGTTTGAAGACCATCGAATCGCTCACGCGCGGCGTGAACCTGACTTGGCAGGGCAAGGTGATCATGGTCGCCTTCGGCATCGCCGGCCTCTTCATCGCCGCCGCGATGCTCTCGGCGATCAACTGGCGCTCGCGCGACTTCAATCTGAAGAAGCAACGCCGCCAAGTACGGCTCGTCAGTCCGCCGCAGGGACAACCGGCGGTCGCGCCCGCGCCGAGTGAAAGTTAAGATGTGTTCGTTCGTGGTTTCAACAAAGCGTCCGCAATAGACTGGGTTAGACGCAAAATCTAACTTGCAAGCAGGAAGGCAGAGGTAGCAAGTATGCCGGTAGTACGAGTTCCAGAGTTGACGTGGAAAGAGAAACTGAAACGTTTCTTTCTCGTTGATTTGATTGGCGGCCTCAAGCTGACGCTCAAGTTCAACCTCGGCGCGTTGACTGACAAGGATGCGGTGGCGGGCAAGGGCATCTACACGGAGCAGTATCCGAAGGTGCGCGCCGAAGTCGCGCCGCGTTTTCATGGCGCGCCGCGGCTGAACATGGACCCGGAGACGCACGAGACGCTCTGCATCGCCTGCAACCTCTGCGCGCTCGCCTGTCCTGAAGATTGCATTGACGTGATCCCGATGGACATAGAGATCATGGTCGCCGGCAAGGGGCGCAAGAAGAAGGTACTCGACGAGTTTATCTTCGACACCTCGCGCTGCATGTTCTGCGCGCTCTGTCAAGAGGCTTGCCCGACGGCATGTCTTGAGTTGACGCAAGACTTTGAACTCGCCACCTACTCGCGCGCCGGCTTCGTCTGGAATCGCGAGATGTTGGAACAGGGGCGCGAGACGATCAAGTACGAAGCCTAAGAACAGCTTTCAGTTGTCGGTTTTCAGTTTTCAGCCGGAGCACCAGCGCTGATCTCTGAAACTGAAAACTGAAAACTGAAAACTGAAAACCATGGTTCTTTCCGGCTGGGCAGCGGTCTTCTTCTGGGTGTTCGCGGTGGCGGCGCTCGTGGCGGCGTTGTTGACTATCTTAGCGCGCAACGCCGTGCACTCGGCACTGTTTCTCATCTCGACGCTCGTCTCCGTCGCCGCGCTCTTCATTCTGCTCGGCGCGGAGTTCATCGCAGGCGTGCAGATACTCGTCTATGTGGGCGGCGTGATGGTGCTGTTTCTGTTCGTCATCATGCTGGTGAACGTGAGTGCCGAAGAGCGCGGGCACGAACTTTTGTTCAACCGGCCGGCGCAGGTGGCGGCGAGCGCGATCATTCTGGCGCTCTTGTCGCTCGGTCTGATCTACGCAATCAGGCAAGGTTACGACGGCCTGCTCAAGCGCGATCAAGATCGCATCACGCCGGCCGTCGTTGCGGCGCAACCACCCACGCAGCCGAACGCGACGCGCGTGATGCGTATCTCGCAGGACACGCAGCGCGTCGGCGGCAGTCTCTATCGCTACGGCTCGATCCCGTTCGAGGTCGCCAGCGTGCTCCTGCTCGTCGCCATCGTTGGCTCGGTCATGCTCGCGCGCACGACCAAACAAGAGTTGGCGGCCGACGACGTTGACCTTGAACTGTTACCCGAACTTATTGCGACCGAGCCTGAGTTGGCGCAAGAGATCGAAAAACTCGCAGAGACGCAGACGAAACTATGAGCCAACTCATTACACCTGTGCTCGCGTTGCTGCTGCAAGCGGAGCAGCCGACGACACGCGGCGGCGTGATCTGGCAGGGCATCCAGCATCCAGACCTATCAAAGTTTCTCGTCATTGCCGCGCTGCTGTTCATCATCGGCGTGGCCGGCGTGCTGACGCGGCGCAACATCATCGTCATCTTCATGTCCATCGAGTTGATCTTGAACGCGGCGAATCTGAACTTCATCGCCTTCTCGCGCTACTTGCAAGACGCAGGCTACCCGAACGCCGTCGCCGGGCAAGTGTTCACGGTCTTCATCATCGTCGTCGCCGCCGCCGAAGCCGCCATCGGTCTCGGCATCGTCATCGCGCTCTATCGCAACCGCGAGACGATCTTCGTGGATAAGATCGATCTGTTGAAGTGGTGAGTTCAAAGTTTAAGGTTCAAGGTTCAAAGTTGGTTTTACCTTGAACCTTGAACCTTGAACCTTGAACTTTTAACTCCTATGTCCATTCTTCTCTGGCTCATCCCACTCTTGCCGCTCGCGGGCGCGGCGGTCAACGGCCTCTTGGGGCGGAAGTTTCGCTTCTCCGAGCGTCTGATCGGCACGATTGCGTGTGGGACGGTGGCGCTTGCGTTTGTGTGCGCAGTCGCGGCGGTCGTCAAGTACGCGAATAGCCCGACGTGGCCGACGCCGTATGTGACGAGTCAGGACGGCTGGAGTTTTACTTGGATCGCGGGCGGCGCGACTGAGATCACTGAAGGCCAGAAGGAGCGCGCACAAGCGGGCAACACGACGAGCACAAGAAACAGCGACGGCACGTTGACGGCGAGTAGCACTGTTAAAGTCGCGTCGGCGCGCGGGTCTGTGCTGAACATTGAATGGAGTTATCAACTCGATCCGCTCTCAGCAATCTTCATTCTAATCGTGACGGGCGTCGGGCTTTGCATCTTCGTCTTTGCGACGGGCTATATGCACGGCGACGCGGGCTACTATCGCTTCTTCGCCTACATGGGCCTCTTCATGTTCTCGATGCTCGTGCTCGTCCTTGGCTCGAACTTCCTGTTGATGTTCGTCGGCTGGGAGGGCGTCGGTCTCTGCTCATACTTGCTCATCGGTTACTATTTCGACCGCAAAGAGGCGGGCGACGCTTCGCGCAAGGCGTTCATCACGAACCGCATCGGCGACTTCGGCTTCGCGCTCGCAGTCTTCGCCGTCATCGCCACATTCGGCACGGCGCAGTACACAGACGTGATGCGGCAAGCGAGCGCGTATCCGATTGAAATGCTCGGCACGTTCGGCATCATGTCTTGGATCGCTTTGGGCCTCTTCATCGGCGCGTGCGGCAAGTCTGCGCAGATACCGCTCTACGTCTGGTTGCCGGACGCGATGGCAGGGCCGACGCCCGTCTCCGCTTTGATTCACGCGGCGACGATGGTCACGGCCGGTCTCTACATGGTGACGCGCACGAACGTCATCTTCCAACACTCGCAGACGATGATGCTCATCGTCGCCGTCGTCGGCGCGTTGACCGCGCTCTTTGCCGCGACCATCGGCATCACGCAGAACGACATCAAAAAAGTTCTCGCCTACTCGACCGTCTCGCAACTCGGCTTCATGTTCCTTGCGTGCGGCGTCGGCGCGTTCGTCATCGGCATCTTCCACGTGATGACGCATGCGTTCTTCAAGGCGCTGATGTTTCTCGGCGCAGGCTCGGTCATACACGGCATGCACCACGAGCAGGACATGCGACGCATGGGCGGCTTGAAGCGTTACATGCCGAAAACTTTCTGGACGTTCATCGCGGGCTGGCTCGCTATCTGCGGCATCTTCCCGTTCAGTGGGTTCTGGTCGAAAGATGAAATTCTCTGGCGCGCGGCCGGCACGAACTATTTTTCCGGCGGCTGGATGCTCTGGCTCATCGGCACGATTGCCGCGACCTGCACTGCGTTCTATATGACGCGCCTTGTCGCCATGACCTTCTGGGGGCGCGAACGTTTCCGCGAAGTGCCCGCCGGCGGCGAAGCCGACGAAGCGCACGCACACGGCTACGACGAGATGGGCCTACCACACGACGCGCAACTCGAATCCGCAGGCGACCGTCCGCGCCACGAACCCGGCGAGTATGTCGGCGAGCCGCATGCGCTGCCGCACGATCATCACGAGACGCGCGGCGGCGATGTGACCGACACACATGCCGCACCGCACGGTCACGCCATACACGAGCCGCACGAGTCGCCCGCTTCGATGTGGATTCCGCTCGCCGTGCTCGCCGTGCTCGCGACTATCGGCGGTCTCGTCGGCATCGGCCCTGCGTTCTCCGGCGACGGTCATCCCGGCGGCAAATTGAACATCGTCAACTGGCTCGCGCCTGTCGTGTGGAATCCGGTGACTAAAGGATTCGGGACAGAGAATGAGGCGGGCGGCGCGCAAGCACGACCTGCGACAACAGAAAACGGACACGTGACCGCGCCGCATGAAGCAAGCGAAGCCGCGCCTTACGGCGACACAGGCTACAACCTTGCGCACACGGTCGAGAGATCGTTTGGCAGCGAACGCGCAGCAGAGTGGTTCTTTATCCTGCTCTCAATCGTCGTCGCGCTCGTCGGCATGGGTCTCGGTTATCTCTTCTATGTGAAGAATCCGCGTCTGCCCGATGCGTGGGCGGCGCGGCTGCGCCCGCTCTATCGCGCGAGCTATCACAAGTATTGGATTGACGAACTCTACGGGCTGCTCGTCACGCGCCGCACGATGGACGCGGCCGTGGGCGTCTATACGGTGGACGCGAAAGTTATTGACGGCGCGGTCAACGGCGTCGCTGCGCTCACGCGCCGCACGTCGAATGCGACGGGCCTGTTCGACCGCTATGTCGTGGACGGCATCGTCAATGGCATCGCCTATTTCATACGCGGCATCATGTCGCGCGTGCTGCGCGCTGCGCAGACCGGCTTGACCGCCAACTACGCGCTCGTCATGGTGCTCGGCCTCGTCGTCGCCGTCTTGATCATCTTCTACCCGGACATCATGGCCGCAGTGCGCGGCGGCTGAGTTGGTTCAGCTTGGATGCGTTTTGATCTTCCGCTTGTGAGGACACAGTGAACATTCCGCACCTTCTCTCGATCATCACGTGGCTGCCGACCATCGGCGCGGTGATCATTCTTGCGCTCTTCAAAAAAGATCAAGCGAGCGCGATCAAGAAATTTGCGACCGCTTGGTTTGGTCTCGCGTTCGTCGCCTCGCTCGGTCTCTTGTGGTACGACCGCACGACGGGCGGCATGCAGATGCTTGAAGACCACCAGTGGATTCCGCTCATCGGCGCGCGCTATCAGATGGGCGCGGACGGCGTTTCGGTGCTGCTCATACTGTTGACCACGTTCTTGGGCGTTCTGGCTGCGCTCTCATCTTGGAACTACATCCAGAAGCGCGAGAAGGAATACTACGCGCTGCTGCTCTTTTTGCAGACGGCTGTGGTCGGCGTCTTCGCTTCGATGGACTTGTTCCTGTTCTTCCTCTTCTTCGAGGTCTCGCTCGTGCCGATGTATTTTCTGATCGGCATCTGGGGCGGCGAAAATCGCCTCTACGCCGCGATCAAGTTCTTCCTCTACACGCTCGCCGGTTCGGTCGTCATGCTGCTCGGCATCTTGAAGCTCTACTTCCTGACGCAAGACACAACGATCACGGCGAAGATCGGTCAGGCGACGTTGAACGTCGTCGCGGGCAATCAGGCGGCGCGCAACCTGATCACGACGACGTTGCAGGAAGCGACCAAGAACGGCACGGGCACGTTCAATATCATGTACCTGCAAGCGCTCGGTTCCGCATTGCCGATGGGTACGATGCAGATACTTCTGTTCTTTGCCTTCGCGCTCGGCTTTGCGATCAAAGTGCCGATGTGGCCGTTCCACACGTGGCTGCCGGACGCGCACGTCGAAGCGCCGACCGCAGGCTCGGTCATCCTCGCAGGTATCTTGCTCAAACTCGGTACATATGGTTTCTTCCGCTTCAATCTGCCGATGTTCCCGAAAGCTTCGGCCGACGAGATCGCGTTCAGACTGCCGTTAATCGGCGTCTTCGGCGTGCGCCATGTGATGATCACACTCGCCAGCATCAGCATCATCTACGGCGCTTTGGCTGCGATGTACTTCGTCGTCAAGCGCGACGGCGACGTGAAAAAACTCGTCGCCTACTCGTCCGTCTCTTCGATGGGCATTGTCATGCTCGGCTTGTTCGCTTTGAATCCGAACGGCATCAACGGCGCGGTGCTGCACATGGTCAATCACGGCATCTATTCGGGCGCGCTGTTCTTGCTCGTCGGCATCATTTATGAACGCCGGCACACGCGTAAGGTCTCGGAGTTTGGCGGTCTCTCGCACGTCATGCCCGGTTACGCGGCCGTCTTTCTGGCGATGGCGATGACGGCCATAGGGCTGCCGCTCCTATGCGTCTTCATCTCTGAATTCTTGGCGCTGCGCGGCGTGTTCGAGTACAAGCCGTCTTGGGCCGCTTGGGGCGCGCTCGGCATCATCCTCAACGCAGGCTACATGCTCTGGCTCTATCAACGCATGTTCTTCGGCACGATTGACAATCCGAAGAACGAGAAACTAACAGACCTGAGCGGGCGCGAGTGGGCCTACATGCTGCCGCTCGTCATCATGTCGCTCTGGATCGGCGTCTATGCGACACCCTTTTTACGCTTCATACAGCAACCGACCAACGCCGTCGTCCAACAAGTCCGGCCAGACTATCCTTTGCCCGGTCGCACACAGACGCCGGAGCGAGCCGAGAGATAAACGAAAAACGATGAACGCGGCATGATGAACTAAACACAGATCGTCTTTCATTCATCATCTGATTCTTATGTTTCTGTTGCAAGCCAACACAACTGCGCTGTTCAGCGTCGGCGAGTTACAACTGCTCGCACCGGAGTTGATCTTGACCGTGTGCGCGTGCGCCGTGCTCGTGATGGAGGTTGTGCTGCCTTACAAGCGCGGCAAGTTGACGGGCTACTTCTCGCTCATCGCCGTCGCGCTTGCAGGGGCGTCGCTCTTTGCGCAGTGGTACGCAAACAGTTATCTGCTGCCGCTCACAGGCTTCTACGGCATGGTGCGAATTGACGGCTTCGCCATTATCTTCAAAGCCATCTTCCTCATCGCCGCCGCGCTCTCAATCGCCGTCAGCTTGCGCTACCTCGACATTGAAGGCGAACAACGCGGCGAGTTCTACGCGCTCGTCCTCTTCGCCACCGTCGGCATGATGATGCTTGCGTGCGGCTACGATCTGATCGCGCTCTACATCAGCCTTGAACTGATGGCGCTCACCTTCTACGTGCTCGTCGCCTTCACCAAACGCGAGCGCCGCTCGAACGAAGCAGGCATGAAATATTTTCTGCTCGGCGCATTCTCCTCAGGCATCTTGCTCTACGGCATGTCGCTACTGTTCGGCGTCGCCGGCTCGACCAATCTCGGCGACATCGCGCATAAAATTAACGAGGTGCTGAACGCCCCGCCAATGCTTGAGGGCGCGCCCACACCGCTCCGGCCGATGCTCCTGCTCGGTATGATCGCGCTCGCCGCCGGCCTCTTCTTCAAGATCGCCGCCGTGCCGTTTCACATGTGGGCCCCCGATGCTTACGAAGGCGCGCCGACGCCCGTCACAGCCTTTCTCTCAACCGGCTCGAAAGCGGCGAGTTTCGCGCTCTACATGCGCATCTTCATCGAGGCGCTCGGCGGCATGCGCGCAGATTGGGCCCCGCAACTCGGTCTCGTCGCTGCCATCACGATCCTCGTCGGCAACTGGGCTGCGGTCACACAGACGAACGCCAAGCGGCTCTTGGCTTATTCTTCGATCTCGAACGCGGGCTATCTGCTCTTGGGTCTCGTCGCCGGTAACACTTACGGCTACGTCGGCATCATCCTCTATCTGCTCGTCTATACTTTGATGAACGTCGGCGCGTTCGGCGTCATCATTGCGCTTCATCGGCGCGGCATCGTCGGCGACAGAGTGGACGACATGACGGGTCTCGCACAGAAAGCGCCGGGCATGGCCGCGATGATGGCCATCTTCATGCTCTCGCTCGGCGGCTTGCCGCTCACGGGCGGCTTCATCGGCAAGTATTTTCTCTTCGGCGGGCTATTGCAGCGCGGCGCGACGGAGCAGAAGAACTGGTACTACTGGCTCGCGGTCTGGGCGATCCTGAACACGGTCGTTTCGTTCTACTACTATCTGCGCTTCGTCTATGCGATGTACTTCCGCGAGCAACCGGCGGACAATCGCCCGCTCGCGCTCTCGCCCGCGCTCAACACCGCGCTCGTCGTCGCCTGCATCGGCGTCGTCTTCATCGGTATCTATCCGCAGCCGTTCATCCACGCGGCGCAAGCGCTGATCGGCGCGCTCGCCGCGAGCGGTGTCGTCGCCCTGCGTTAAGAGCTGTCCGTTGTGCTTTGCTTCGTCAGTTGCTAGGTTAATTCTCAGCAGGCAACTCGCGCAAAAGAAAAAACTGACAACCGACAGTCTTTCCTTATGGGCACCTTCTACTTCTTTGCAACACTGCTCATCCTGCAAGGTCTTATCTCGCTGCGCGGCGGCTGGCGTTGGCTCGCCTACTTCCGCCGCGAGTTGCAGCGCACGCTGCCTGACTATGCGCCGTTCGCCTCCGTCATCGTCCCCTTTCGCGGTCTCGATCAAGCCTTAGACGAAAACTTGCGCGCGCTCTTCGCGCAAGACTATCCGCGCTACGAGATCATCTTCGTCACCGACAGCGCGAACGATCCGGCGCTACGCGTGATCGAATCATTGCGCGCGGCACATGCCGACCTGACGGCGGGCGCAGTTGCCACGCACGTCATCATCGCTGGACCGGCGAATGATTGCGGGCAGAAAGTGCATAACTTGCGCGCGGGCATCGGTGCGTGCGATCCATTGAGCGAGGTCTTCGTCTTTGTGGACACGGACGCGCGCCCGCGTCGCGTTTGGCTGCGTGCGCTCGTCGCAACACTTGTTGATGAACATATAGGTGCGGCGACCGGCTATCGTTGGTTCGTGCCTGTCAACGGTGGTTTTAGTTCGCACTTGCGCTCGGTCTGGAACGCCTCCATCGCCTCCGCGCTCGGCCATAGCAATACGCAAAACTTCTGTTGGGGCGGCTCGACCGCGCTCCGGCGCACGACCTTCGCGCGTGCTGACGTGCTCGCACACTGGCGCGGCGCGCTCTCGGATGATTTCGCGCTGACGCGTGCGCTCAAAGCTGCGCAGTTGCCGATCCACTTTGCGCCCTACTGCCTGACCGCCTCACATGAAGATTGTAGCTTCTCGGAACTGCTTGAATTCACCACACGCCAACTGAAGATCACGCGCGTCTATGCGCCGCACCTGTGGCGGATCGTGCTCGCGTCGAATCTACTTTTCATCTTTGTCTTTTACGGTGGTCTCGCGTTGGCGCTCGTGCGCGTGTGGCGCGGCACATCTGCGGCGCTCCCGCTCGCGCTCGTCGGCTGCATCTTTTTGCTCGGCGCGGCGAAAGCTTACATGCGTCTGCGCGCGGTCGCGTTGCCGCTCGCAAATGAAGGCGTGCGCGCGCGTGGGGCGACGCTGCTCGCACATCTATGCTTGTGGCCGCTCACCTCTGCGCTCTACACATACAACGCTGTGGCGGCCGGTCTCTCACGGTGCATCACTTGGCGCGGCATCGCCTACGAATTGAAATCGCCGAACGAGACCATCGTGCTTGCACAGAGCACACAGATGCCAGAGCAACTTGAAAGCACACAAACGCCGGATTAGTTTCAACTGCGTTTGAACTGCGCATTGCAACAATCCCCGTCTGCGGCTAACATCCATTCGCGCCATGACGAACCGAGCCATCAAACTCTATCAACTCCTGCGCGAGACGAAACGCGAGTCGCGTCTCGGCACGCTCATCCTATTCGTCACTTCGCGCTGCAATGCGAAATGCGAGACCTGTTTCTACTGGCAGGAGTTGAATCAGCCCGGCGATATGACCTTCGCGCAGATCGAACGGGTCGCGCACACGATGCCGCCGATCACAGACTTGTGGCTCTCTGGCGGCGAGCCGACGCTGCGCCGCGATCTAGTTGAAATCATTGATCTCTTCGTTAGGCACAACGGCGTCCGGCGCGTCATCATCCCGACCAATGCGCTTATCAAGACGCACGTCTGCGAGGTCGTTGAGCGAGCCTTGAGCCGCAATCCACAACTCGATCTCTATCTCAACATCGCGCTCGACGGTTATGGTGAAACGCATGATCGCATACGCGGCGTACCCGGCAACTGGACGAAGACGCTCGACTGCATCCGCGCGCTCTATCCGCTCAAAGAAAAATTCACCGACCGTTTTCGCTTGAACGTCAACACGGTCGTCTGCGCCGAGAACTACGCGGCGATTGACCAACTCGCAGATTATCTCTGGCACAACTGCCAACTCGACGGGCAATACTTCAACATCATTCGCGGCGAGACGAAAGCCGGCGCGACGATCAAGCAAGTGCCGCCCGAAGTTCTGCCGCAGATGTACGCGCGTGTCTCCGCGCTCACCAAACGCTACGGCGAACGCATGTTCGCGGCCGACGACGCAGCCACGCGCTTCGTCAAAAATGTCGCTTACGTCGGCGCGATCACCACGCACTATCGCACGCAACTCGCCAACTTCGCCGGGCCTTCGGCGTGGCCCTTTCCCTGCACGGCCGGCGAGACGACCGCCGTCATTGACTACAACGGCGACGTGCGCGCCTGCGAACTGCGCGAAAAATTTGCGACGCTCGCCGATTACGATTACGACTTCGCTGCGCTCTGGGCCGCCGCCGCGCGTCAGACCGAACTCAAAGCGATTGACGGCGGGCGCGCCTGCTGGTGCACGCACGTCTGCTTCATCCACGACTCCATGCGCCACTCGCGCCGCGCGCTGCTCTACGAGTTGCCTAAAAACTATTTCACGCGTGAACACTGGTAAGCCGACCGCCAAAGAATGGTCTGCTGTCGGTGTTAACGGAACGTTGCGCCCGGACAACGCCGGGCCAGAGCATAATTAGCTTGGAATGGCCGTACCGTCTGCGGTATTATTCCCACACCCCAGATAATCAAAGCGGTTAATTGCTCAGCCACAAAGGTCTTCTGATATGAAGGGAATGTTATCCCACCAAACAGACACCAATGAAAACCTGCGTGCGGCGAACAAGGGCGGCCAACATAGAAACTTAAAACCCGTGGCCAAGTCTGCCGCGCAACTGCCGGCCGAAACGGCTGGCATGGCTATCGTGGACACGCAACTGCGTTACGTCCAGATTGATGAGGCATTAGCCCGGCTGAATGGGTTGCCGGTCGAAGCGCATCTCGGCAAGACCGTGCAAGAAGTGTTGCCGCAACTCGCGCCAGTGGTCGAACCGATCATGCGCCACATCATCGAGACCGGCGAGCCGGCCTTAAACATTCAGGTGGAGCGTGAGGTTGCGACCAATCCCGGCGAGCGTCGGCACCGCCTCGTCTCATTCATCCCGATTCTCGATAATGAAGGTCGCATCTGTGGGGTTGGCACGCTGGCTGTGGACATGAACGAGCGCCAAGCGCCAAGCGCCACGCCGCGCAGCAACGGCCGGTTGGAGCACGCGCACGGCATCGTCGCAGCGCAACCGCCCGCGCCATTGAGCAATCGGTCGCAACTGATCCGCGATGTCGCCGCCGCGTTGGAGCTCGCCGCTCAAGCCATAGAAGATGGGGCAGCCCAAATACGCCGACCAGATATTAAACACGGGATAGATTTCTATGCAGAGGTCAGCCTGTTCGAGATTGATCTGATCGAACGCGCGCTACATGAAACCGGTGGCAACCAGACCAAAGCGGCCCGCCTACTCGGTCTGAAGCTGACAACGCTGCACGATAAGATCAGGCGCTACAAGCTCAAATGGCCGCCGATGCACCCCGCCTCTGACCCGCCCAGCGCATGACTTGGCGGCCCACAGCGTAAGTCCCGTCTCCTTGCCCGCACGGCGCTCACGTGTGGTCTGCGCTCACAAGCACACCGTGCTCTCTGGGTCGACGCGACTGGCCGGTTAGCAACCGGCTAAAGCTCGCCCTGCCATAGCGTCGGCACTGCGGGCAAGCGGCCAAACACGAGCCGCGCGGCGATATTCAGAATCTCGTAAAAGTCTTACGAAAAAATAGATAATTCTGAACCTCACCCTTCTCTATATCCAAAACCAGCAAGATGAGTTTGGCCAAATATCCAAAAAAGGCAAGACTGCGGCTGTAGTTGAGACTTGCTACCTGACAGTGATGTTAGCAGTTGACGCTATCATGCGCGCGCCAATGCTTAGGGCATATCGCTTGCAATTCGATATAACGTCCAAATTTCAATTTTGAGTTCCACATTCGGATTTCCGACGGAGAGAGAGCCGATTGGGGAAATATTGAGGTTTCTTCACTGAGCTACTTGCAAGGAGGAACAACATGAGTAAGTCTGGAAAGGTCAAAGCCCTAACGCTGTTTACGGCGTGGGTTTTCGCCTTGGTGTCAATGCTGCCCTTGTCGGCTATACCGGCGTCGGCTCAGGCTACGACCGGCACGCTGAGAGGGGTGGTGTCAGACCCCAATGGCGCAGTTGTCGCGGGCGCGACGATCACAGCAAAAAATGAGAGCACCGGCACTGTCACAGGGCCCACGACCAGCACCGGCGAAGGCATCTATGAGGTGCCGGCGCTAGTGCCCGGCGCATATACCGTGACGGTCGAGGCCCCCGGCTTCAAACGCTCGGTCACCACGGGCGTGGTGGTGAAGCTCGGTATCGTCAACCCGCTCGACGTGAAGCTCGAAGCTGGCGCGGTCGAGGAGACCGTGACGGTGACGGCGAACACGGAAGAGGTTGTGCAACGCGACCAGTCGCAGCTTTCGACCACGATTGAGGCGCGGCGCGTCGAAGACCTGCCCTCGAACGCGGCGGGCAGCGGTCTTGATACTTTGGCGCTGCTTGCGCCCGGCGTGATCCCCAACAACAGTGGCGGCGTGAACACGAACGGCACAGGGCTTTCAGTCAACGGCAATCGGGCCCGCTCGAACAACTTCCAGATCGATGGCGCGGACAACAACGACCTGAGCGTCGCCGGCCCCGCCCTGTTCATTGATGATCAGGATGCGGTGCAGGAAGTCCAAGTTATCACTAACAACTTCTCGGCCCAGTACGGGCGCAATCAAGGCGCGATTGTCAACTACGTTACGCCGGGCGGTGGCAATCACTACCACGGCAGCCTGTTCGAATACCACCGCGACAATAAGAACTTGGACAGCTTGGATAATATCGAAAAGCGCGGCGGGCAGACCGAGCCGAATCCAAACTTGTTCAATGTCTTTGGCGGCAAGATCGGCGGGCCGCTCTATCTGCCGCGCTTTGGCGAAGGCGGCCCGTCGGTGATTAGCGGTAAGGACCGTTACTTCTTCCACTTCGACTACCAAGGCATTCGCAACCCCGGCGTCACCACGCTGCGCAGCGGTTCGCTCAGCATTCTACAGTCAGAGTTTCCGCGCTTGCTGGCGACCTTCCCAAACAACGGGTTGATTCAAACCATCACTAACTTCAGCACCTTTGCGATTCCGGGTGCTGTGCCCCGTAGCGACTTAGGCGCGGGTTCGCCGTCGTTAGTTAATCCGTCTGCGCCGACAGGCTGTCCCAGAGTCATCGCTGTTGGCACCACTCCGCCCGGCGGCTGCGGCACCTATTCCGGCCCGTTCCTCGTCGGCGGCCCTTTCGACGTAGCGAACATCAATGGCCAACTCTTCCAAGCGGCCAGAGCCGAGCGGAACGTGCCCATTCCGTTCACCGAGAACTACTACGACTTCCGCTTCGACGTGAAAGCGACGCAAAAGGATAATGTCACCATCCGCTATCTCCATCAGCGGCAGGTCAACAAGAACTTCTTGGTCTTTTTCCAACCCGCCGCCAATGGCTTCACGGGTGACATACCGGCGACCAGTAAAAACTTCGGTGGCATCTGGACTCGTCAGATCGGCAACACGATGGTCAGCGAATTCCGCGCCACTTACCAGCGCATCGGCGTCGTCTTCGGCGGCGGTTGCGACCCGGCCACAGCCGGCTGCATCCCCGACCCGCTTCAGATCGGCTCCGCCCTGGCCAACGTCACTTTCCCGGCCGTCGGTGTGAGTAATAGGTCGCTGACGTTGTCCACCATCGGGCCGGCGACCAACCTGCCGCAAGGGCGTGTCGGTACGCTTTACCAGTTCGCGGACAACCTAACGTGGACGCATGGCCGGCACAACTTCATCTTCGGCGGTGAGTACAAACACCTGCGAACGGTGACGCCGTTCCTGCCGAACTTCAACGGCGCATTCGCGTTCAATTCGGGTTCCCGAATCGCTAACAACGCGCCATCAACCGTCTCGATCACAGCCGGTGATCCGACACTCGCGTTCACCGAAAACGACCAGTATTACTTCGTGCAAGACGACTTCAAGTTCAGACCCAATCTGACCTTGAATTTGGGTCTCCGCTACGAGTACACGGGCCAGCCCATCAACATCCTGCACGATGTGACGGTGGCGCGCGAGAGCAATGCGTCAACCGCTTTCTTCAATCCGGCGTTGCCGCTAAGCGTGCGTACCGTGCCGTTCGTTAAGCCGGACAAGAACAACTTCGCGCCGCGCGTCGGCTTCGCCTATTCGCCGCACTTCTGGAAAAGCTTCCTCGGCGAAGATGCGACCGTGATTCGCGGTGGCTTCTCCATCGCTTACGATGCCTCGTTCTACAACATTCTCTTGAACGTGCAGAACGCTGCGCCGTTCTCGGCCGCCTTCTCAGTCGGCGCAAACCTACTGCCCAACGCGCCGAATTCGTCGTTCGCGATACCGGGCAATCCGTTCGGTAATGTTATCAGGGCACAAGCAGCCGCGACCGGCAATCTGCCACTCGGCAAGTTGGACCCGCGCTTCCTGACTCAGAACTTGGTCGCGCCGAACTTCCACGCGCCCTATTCTGAGCAGTGGTCGCTGGGCGTGCAGCACCAGTTCGGGCGGAACCAAGTGGCTGAGATACGCTACGTCGGCACGCACGGCGTCGGGTTGTTCCAAAACGTCAATGGCAACTTCTTCGTCGGGCCGTTGTTCAACGGGATCGCAAATTATGCCGGTACGGGTGTTTCTACGCCCGCGTTCCGGCAGTTCATCCCGGCGGGGATCACGCCGCAGCATTGCGTCAACGATCCGAACACGATTCCCAATGAAGCAGCCTGCGATCAGCGCGTCTTGCCGCAAGCCAGCCTGACCATTCGCGACAACTCCGCGCAGTCGCTCTATCATGGGTTGCAGTCGCGCTACAACGCGCGGCTGTTTAAGAACTCGCTGACCTTGGGCGCGTCTTACACGTTCAGCAAGACGATTGACAACGCGAGCGAAATCTTCGCGTTCGACATCGCCTCGGCGAACGCGCAGAATCCATTCTGCATTACCAAGTGCGAACGAAGCTTGTCGCAGATCGACCGGCCGCATGCGTTCACCGCGAACTTCATCTACGATGTGCCGTTCTGGAAAGAACAGCGCGGTATCGTGGGCCACTTGCTCGGCGGCTGGCAGTTGAACGGCGTCTATGTGTTTACCAGTGGTGAGCCTTATACGCCGGGGCAGTTCTTTAACGGTCTGCTCGGCTTGGGCAACACCTATCTGACGGCAGGTGATCGGCCGTTCGTCGGCAACTCGAACGTGAGTCCGCAGTTGGTCGGCATTAGCCAACTCGATGCCGCAGTCTTCTACGGCGTGGATGTGGCTAATATTAACGGCTTCTACTCCTTGAACGCGCTGAACACGACGGGCAACACCGTAACGGTCACGCCCAATGACGTGCGCTTTATCGTCAACCTGCCCGGCTCAGCCCGAATCTTCAACACGCCGTTCGGCACCGCCGCACGCAACTCTCTGCGCGGGCCCCGACTCAACCAGTTGAACATGGGCCTGTTCAAGAACATCAAGGTGCGTGAGAGCTTGAACGTGCAGCTTCGCGCCGAAGCCTACAACGTGCTGAACCATCCGAATCCGGGTTACGGCGTCAATGGGGCCGGCTATCTACCGGACTTCTTTGTTGAAGATGCCGGGCTTCCCGGCGCTGCTTTCGCCAACAACCAAGATATCGAGTTGGCCCGCCGCGTCATCCAAGTCGGCATACGCATCTCTTTCTAGTCTCAGCAATAGACTGGAAAGCAATTTGCAGGGAGAGCCAATGTTTGGCTCTCCCTTTTTTTTCGGCCGGCCGCAGAGATATGTCTGAACGGCCCCGGCAGGCCCGTGATAACGATGGGCTGACACTTTTCAGTAACGGCTACTTCAGGCTATGCTCTACAGCATTCATGCGGCCATGATCCGCTTCGATGACAGAGCGCGACGATAAACAACTGACACGCAAGAGCGGCATCGTCTATGGCGCGGTCTTTTCACTCGCGTCGGCGATTGTGGCCTTTCTGCTCGTCGGCTGGCTGTTGGATCACTGGTTGAAGACGGGGCCTTGGCTGCTTGTCGCAGGCATCATCGTCGGCGCGGTGGTCGGGTTCTATCAGTTCATCCGCATGATGTCGCGGGTCTCTTGAAGTGCGCCGCTCGACAGGCTGCGGGCGGGGCCTGTAAAATTCACTGTTCCGAAGATGGGCGTTGATGTGCACCGTGAGATGCGCGTGGCCGCTGAAGAAGCGATCACGATGGAGCGCCGCCTGTTCCAAGTCATGTGCTGGACGGTGGCGCTGGCGGTGCTATTGAGCGCCGTTGCCGCGCCTTGGCGCGTGACGACGGGCCTCGCGCTTGGCGGCACGCTCGCGCTACTGAATCATCACTGGCTGCGCACGTCCGTGCGGGCCGCATTTTCAAATGCAGCGACCACAGGTGTGCGGCCCAAGCTCAGCATCGCGCGTTTTATCCTGCGTTATTTTGTCGTCGCCGTTGCGATCATCGCGGCTTACGCGTTCGATCTAGTCTCCATCGTCGCCACGCTTGCGGGCTTGAGCGCGTTCGTCGTCGCGGCGTTGGTCGAAGGGTTCATCCAGACTTTGTTAACGTTCAGACAGCGAGAGGGAAACTGACGGATGTTCTGGTTGCTGCAAGCACACGAAGCGGCCGGTCAGACGGGCGAACAAGCGGGCCAAAAGACGGCAGAGCACGCCGAGCATTTGCCTTGGCTCGTGACAAAAGCGAACGAACTGATCGGTACGCCGCTCTATCATCTGCAAGAGAGAACCACGCACCTTTGGTGGGATAAGTTCTTCGGCTTCTTCGGCACGAACGCCGAAGCGGTCTTCGGCGTGAAGTATTCGCCGGAGACGGCCGTGCCTTGGTACACGGTAATGTTCGTCATCGCGTGTCTGTTGACGATCATCTTCGTGTGGATATTGAAAGGCAGACTGTTCGGCAAGCGTCTATCGGAGGATGAGCCGCACGGCGGACAGCAGACGCTCGAAGTCGCGGTGCTGGCGGTGCGCGGCCTGATCGAAGACATCATCGGGCCGCACGGGTTGAAATACTTTCCCGTCGTGGCGACCTTTGCCATTCTGATCCTAGTCTCGAACCTGATGGGCCTGTTCCCTCTGTTCATGTCGCCCACGTCGTCCACTTCCGTCACGTTCGCGCTCGGCATCTCTTCATTCGTCTATTACAACTACATCGGCATTAAAGAGAACGGCATCATGGCGCACTTGGGCCACTTCGCCGGTGTGCATTATTTCAGCGGCATGATTCTCTGGGTCATGGGGCCGGCGATGTTTGTGATCGAACTGATCAGCAACTTTGTCCGGCCGCTCTCTTTGGGCCTGCGTCTCTTCGGCAACATCTTCGGCGATGAGCAGGTCGGCGCAAACATCGCCAACCTCGCGCCGCCTTACACCTTGTTCGTCGTGCCGGCGGTCTTGATGATCTTGAGCGTCTTCGCCGCCGTCATGCAGACGTTTATTTTCACGCTGCTCTCGATGATCTACATCGGCGAAGTCTCGCACGCGCCACATCACGATCACGAAGGCCGTGAGATTAACGGCGAAGAGATCATTGCGCCGGTGTTTACATAAGTGGTCAGTGGTCAGTGGTCAGTTAAAAAACTGTCTGTCACTGATCACTGACCACCGACCACTGACCACTGCTTTTCAGCGCGGTTCGAGCGACGCGGGCAGACGCGCGCGCACGTTGGCCGCAAAAACGTTCTGGTTGACTTCTTCGCGGGCTGGTAGAGCAAGCGAGTTTCGTGCGCGTCGCGCGCGTCCTTGTTGCCGCATCATAGCTTTCGCGGTTTGAAAGCTGATCTTTTGAGTCTGCATCGCTGGAGCGCCGTTGTAAGAGGGGCGGTGGATACCGGATGCTGGCGAAATCATAATCAAAGGCCACAAACGCGCCGCCGCCGAACACGCTTCGGTTTGCCCGCCCACGAATAAGTCCTACACAGGAGGAATATCATGAGCAAACTGAGAATGTTCATGTTCACAGTGCTCGGCGTGCTGTTCGCTTCGGCGACTGCGTTCGCGCAAGGGGCGGGCGCAGCCGACGTGGGTGCAGACAACGCCAACACGGTACTCAAGTGGTCAAAACTCGCGGCGGGCATCGGGTTTGCCCTCGCGGCGGGCTTGGGTGCACTTGGGCAAGCGCGTGTGGCGTCGTCGGCTGCCGAAGGCGCGGCGCGCAATCCGGGCGCAAGCGGACGCATCCAGATTCTGATGATCATCGGTCTCGCCTTCATCGAGACGCTGGTCATCTTTACGCTGGTGATCATGTTCGCTATCGTGAATTTCAAACCGTAGCAACCACATCATCGAACAAAGAGCGGGCGTGGCTTCAAGTAAGCCGCGCCCGCTTTTTCTCTGTCCGCTCCTTGCCAAGATAACCTACTTGCTCACGCCTCCGCTTCGTTGTAAGCTCTCGGCCAGTTTCAGTCGCGATAAATCTTTCCCCGAACTGTTAAGCCTCTCGCTGATCGAATTTTGGTTGTAACCCAAGACGCGCCGGATGCGCTCTGCGACAGACGCCGAAGATTTTGCTTGGAAAGGATGAAACCCATGCGCCAAACAATTCTGAAGTTAGCGCTAACTTTAGCGATGCTCTTAATGGCGGCCACCTTTGCCGCCGCCGACACGATCTACTTGAAGGACGGACGCACGGTGCGCGGGACTGTGCTCGGCTTCATCAACGGTCGCTTCGCCATTCGCGTCGGCACTGCGCCGCAGACCGGCGGCGTGTCGTCCACCGGCACGCCGAGCGACGAAGGCGAGATACAGTTCTTCCGCCCCGGCGAAATTGATCGCGTCGAAATTGACGGCCGCTCGCTCGACGACTTGCGCTATGAGACGCGCACCGTGCAGGTACAGCTTGCGCCCAACTGGATTGATAGCGGCGTTGATCTCAGGCGCGGCGAGCACGTGCAAATCAGAGCCAACGGCACGATCTACGCCGGCCGCACGCGCATCACGCCCGACGGCTTGCGCTCGACCGATCCGTCTGCGCCGCTCCCGAACGCTGCCGAAGGCGTGCTCATCGGCGTCGTCGGCAACGATCCAGATTCGCCGATTGAAGAACTCGGCCTCTCGCGCGAGTTCGTCGCAGACCGCGACGGGCGTCTGTACTTAACTGTCAATCGCGGTTCATACACAGACGCGCGCGGCGCATTCAGCGTGCAGGTGCGCCGCGAACGCGACCTAACGGCGACGCGCGATGAAAATAACGACAACGTCTTCGGTGACCGGCGACGCAACGAACCCGTGCGCGTCCGGCCGCGCACACCGACGACAGGCAACACAGGTCGCTCGCGCACACCGCAAGAGATCACGATTGACGTGCCCGGCACGTCGCGCGGCACAGACACGAACATTGATCTGCATGCGGGCGATCAAGTGACGATCACTGCAAGCGGCACGGTCGTCGCCGGCCGGCGCGTCGGCAATGTCGGGCCGGAAGGCGGGCGCGCGGGCGTGATCAATACATATCCCGTGCAGACCGCAGGGCCGGGCGCGCTGATCGGTTTCATACGCCTGTCTGACGGCCAGACCACGCAACCGTTCTTCATCGGCACGCAACAGACATTCACCGCGCAGTCCGACGGCCGCCTCTTCCTCGCCATCAACGACGACAACTACAGCGACAACGGCGGCAGCTTTAGCGTAAGAATAAGATACTGAAGAACGGTGGTCAGTGGTCGGTGGTCAGTGGTCAGTAAAAAAGCTTTTATTCTTTCACTGACCACCGACCACTGACTACTGACCACTGCTTTTCGTTGCTCGCAGGATCGGATCAATTGTCGGGGCGAAGGGCGGGGCGTAGGCGAGATCGAAGCGATTGATCTCTTCAAGCGTTAGACCTACGTGCAGTGCGGCGGCGTAAACATCAATTCTCTGCGCCACGCCTTCGCGTCCAACCATCTGCGCGCCGAGCAAGCGGCCGCGCTGGTCGTGTATGAGGCGCGTGAGAATCTTCGCGCTGCCGGGATAGTAACCAGCGCGCGTGTAGTCTTCGTCTTCGACGACTGCCGCCTCGAAGCCTGCATCTTGCGCTTCACTGTGCGACAGACCTGTGCGCGCCACTTCGAGGTCGAAGACTTTGACGGCGTTCGTGCCGACGACGCCCGCATAACGCAGCGCAGGTTGCGCGCCCGCAGCGTTTGCGCCCGTGATCCAACCTTGCCGCACGGCCGGTTGCCCAAGCGGCAACCAGACGCGCCGGCCCGAGACGCGATGCAAGACCTCGCAGCAATCGCCCGCCGCAAAAATGTTGGCCGCGCTCGTGCGCTGTGCTGCATCAACGACGATTGCGCCGCTCGCGCCGAGTTCCAAGCCAGCGTTTGCGGCGAGCGCCGCGTTCGCCGTCACGCCGACGCCGATTGAGATGATCTGCGCTTCAACCGCGCGCCCTTGTTCAGTGACGACGCGCTCGATCTGTCCGTGTCCCTCAAATGCGACGACCCGTTCGCCAAAGTTGATCTCAACATTGTGCGCGCGCAACTCTTCGACCACGCGGTCGCGCAGACGTCCGTCAAGTGCGCTCATCACCTTGTCGGATGCTTCAATGATCGTCGTGCGCAAGCCCCGATGCGCGAACGCTTCGGCCAGCTCAAGTCCGATGTAGCCCGCGCCGACGATGACGGCCGCTTCGGGTCGTCGCTCGTGCATGTAGGCGAGCAACTGCCGAGCTTGCCGCATGTGGCGCAGGACGAAGACGCCCGCGAGATCATGACCGGGCAGAGGCGGGCAGATGGCCGCCGCGCCCGTGGCGAGGACGAGATTGGTGTAACCGATCTCGCGCTCTGCGCCGTCTTGGCGCACGCGCAGAGAGGATTTAGCGGGAAAGATTTCGAGTGCCTCGGCGTTGAGTTGCAGGTTGATCTGATGTCGCTCGCGGAAGTATTCGGGCGTGTGGACGATGAGTCGTTCAAGCGCGGGGATGAGACCGGAGATGACGTAAGGCAAGCCGCACGCGCCGTAAGAGACGTCGCCGGTCTTTTCCAACACGGTGATGTCGAACGCGGGCGCGCGGCGGCGCGCTTCCATCGCGGCGGCGAGTCCGGCGGCGACGCCGCCGACCACAACTAAATGTTCGTTGCTCAAAATTATTCGTCCATGCTCCGTCTGAATTAGAAACACGCGCGGCGCTAAGCTTACTCAAAGACACAGTGGATCGTAAAAGAAAATCGGTAAATCGCGCGGAAAATGCGACAAGCTGAAACACGCGCATCTGGCCTCAGTTTTGCGTAATTGCATCTCGTTGCCTGCGATTGAAGCGGTATGATACGCTCGCTTCAATCTCCCTCAGCAGCAGACGGAGCGAACTCCTTTGATGAAAAAATGCCCGAAATGCGGGACGGTGTACGACACCACTAACACTCTGTGCCCGAACGACGGCGCGGTGCTGGTCAAAACCGGCGACACGCTACTTGGACAGACGCTCGCCGGCAAGTATCGCATTGACGAAAAGATCAGCGAAGGCGGCATGGGCACGGTCTATCGCGCGACCCACATCTTGATGGAGAAGCAGGTCGCGATCAAGGTGCTGCATCCGGCGCTTGCCGCCGACGAAAAGATCGTCGCACGCTTCACACGCGAAGCCAAAGCCGCCTCGCGCATCTCGCACCCACACGCTTTGAGTGTGACAGACTTCGGCGAAGACGAGGGCGGCATCGTCTTCCTCGTCATGGAATACTTGCGCGGGCGCACGCTCAAGGAAGTCATTCGCGCTTCAGGCCCGCTGCGTCTGTCGCGTGCTGTCGAGATCGCACGACAGGTCGCGGGCGCGCTCGATGCAGCGCACGCGGAGGGCGTCGTGCATCGCGATCTCAAGAGCGACAACATCATGCTCGAAGAGGTCGGCAGCACAACCGACTGGGCTAAGGTGCTCGACTTCGGCATCGCCAAGATTCAAGAACCAGTCGGCCAAGACCCGGAGTTGACCGCGCCCAACCTGATCATCGGCACGCCGCAATACATGTCGCCCGAACAGTGTTCGCAAGCGGCCGAGATTGACAAACGTTCCGACATTTATTCATTAGGCATCATCCTCTACGAGATGCTCGTCGGGCACGTCCCGTTCACCGGCGCATCGGCGACCGAGATCATGCTCAAGCATTTGCAAGAGCCGCCGCCGTCTGTGCTGGCAGAGCGCACCGATCTGCCTGCGGCTGTCGGCGACGTGATCGCAAGAGCTTTGTCAAAACGGCGTGAGGACAGACAACAGAGCGCGGGTGAACTGGGCGAAGAGTTTGCGGCAGCGGCCGAGAGCACAGCGCCGGCCGTCGCCGCAGAGGTTGGCCGCACAACGGACGAGCAACCGGGCGTCAGTACAGACCGCATCGTCGTGCCCACAGGCGCGCAAGAGCTGCGCACGACGGCGAGTGAAGATTACGACGAAACTACGGTTGTTCATCCAACGCCGGACGAGCATCATGAGCTTGATGAGTTGGCGGCCTACGCCGCGCCGCCGCCCACTGCAACCTTCAATCCGTGGAAGATCATGATCCCTGCGGCCGTCTTGCTCGTCGTCGTGCTCGGCATCTTCTTTGCCATGAGCCAGCGCGACACGCAGCCTGCCGCGAACGACAACAGCGCGCCGCTCGCCTCCGATCCACACGCACAGGCCGTACAACCGCTCAGCCCGCCGACGGGCACCAGCGAAAAAAACATCGCGCCCAACGCCGCGCCTACAGGCTCGCCCAGTCCCGGCGCAGCCAATCCGCCCACCGCGGCCGGTCTGTCTCAAGTGAACGACAACAGCGGGGCGCGGCCAGCAGCGAATGAACGAGGGCGCAACGACAATAGCGAAGCTGTGCGCAACGACAACGCGCGCGGCAACAGACAGGCTAACGACAACCAAGCGCAGAGCGACAACGAGAACGCTGAGACTGAACCGACGCCGACGCTGAACAAGAATAAAAACCAGCGCGTTCGCCCTGCGCCAACGCCGACCAATAACGATAACGAACTGCCGCCACCGCCCACGCCCACACCGCCGCGCCGCCGCCCGACCCCGACCCCGACGCCACCGCCAGCCACGCTAACTAATCCGGGCCAGACCTCGCCCGTTGAAGATTCAACGCCGCCGCCTTCGTCATAACTCATGAAGCAGCGCGCCGATTCATCATTCATCTCAACGTGACCTGCCTAGTTGATCGAGACCTGCGTTTAGTTGATCGATCTTTTCTACGAGAGCACTCTGCGTACCAACGCCAACAGGCTCGCCTCATCTTCGAGCATGAGTGCGATCTCAAGCACGAAGCAGGGCAGCGAGAAATGCAATGAACGAAGCTTGACCGCATCCTTCGCCGTCGTAATGAGCGCGCGTGCGCCGTGTTGTGCGGCCGCGCGTGTGAGCGCGTCAACGTCTGTCTGCGTGTAGTTGTGATGATCTGGAAAGACGCGCGTCTGACTCAAGTCATAACCGGCGTTGCGCGCGTGCGTGAAGAAAGCTTGCGGGTTGCCGATAGCGCAGAAGGCCATGAGCGGCTGCACGAGGGCATCCAACGCAAACGTGTCGGCTTCATCATTTGTCGTGAGCAGGCGAATGCGTTGCGTGCTTGTGCGCGCGTTGAAGATGGGGCGACCAGCGCTCAATTGCGCGGCTGTGGCACGCAACCCTTCAAGGTCGTTGGCGAGTTCGGCGCGTGTGATGATGAGGCAGTCGGCGCGCTTGAGACCCGCGAGCGGTTCGCGCAGACGACCGCGCGGCAACAAGTGGCCGCCGCCCCACGGCGCGCTTGCGTCGAGCGTGACGAGATTGAGATCGCGCGCTAGTCGCAAGTGTTGAAAGCCGTCGTCGAGGATGAAGAGATCGCTCTTCAGTTCTTTAATCGCCCATCGCGCCGCCGCAAAGCGATCCGCATCGGCCACGACCGCCGCCAACCCGCGCAAATTCTCCGCCAACAGGCGCGGCTCGTCGCCGCCTGCGCGCGCATCTGCGAGCACATTCTGTCCATCGGATACGACCACACGCTGGCGCGCATGCGCGCGTCCATAGCCGCGCGTCAGCACGCACACGCGCCTTCCTTCGCGCGCCGCCGCACGCGCCAGCCACTCGACCAGAGGCGTCTTGCCCGTCCCACCCGCCGTGATGTTACCGATGCTGATGACCGGCGCGGCAATCTTGTGCACGGGTAGCGCACCCGCACGATACAGCGCAAGCCGCGCGCGCGTGGCCGCGCCGTAGATAACGCCGAGCGGTGCAAGTGCGTATGACATAAAAGGTCAGAGGTTAGAGAGCAGAGGTCAATTAGAATCAAAGTTCAAAGTTGCAGGTTCAAAGTTCAAGGTTGCGACTTCAATCGGCAGACTTTGAACCTGCAACTTTAAACTTTGAACTATTACTAACCGCTGCCCGCTGCTCTCTGATCATCTCCGTTAGCAACTCAACGGTGCGCACGGTTGCGCCGCGACTCTGTGCGAGCGCAGCACGGGCGCGTGTGCCGATGGCGCGGCGGCGTTCGTCGTCGGTCAACAAATCTTGGAACGTACGTGCGAGCGTGTGCGGCGCTTGTCGTTCGTCAACTGCTGGCAGTTGCACGAGCGCTTGTTGCTCAAGGAAGTCGCGCACGATGGCTGTGAAGTTGAACGTGTGCGCGCCGGTGATGATGCACTTCGCGTGCGCCGCCGGTTCAAGCACGTTATGGCCGCCGGTCGGCGCAAGACTCCCACCAACAAAGACGAGCGCGGCCGGCGCGAAGACGGCGCGCAATTCGCCGATACTGTCGAGCAAAATCACGTCGCTTGTAAGATCAGACGCGACTGGTGCGGCCGAGCGGCGCGACCAACTGAAACCGGACGCAGCGACGAGCGCCGCAACTTCATCGAAGCGTTCGGGATGGCGCGGCGCGATGAGTAGGCGCGGGCGCAAGTTCGGTAGGGACGAGTGCAACAGCTTGAACGCTTCGAGCAGCCACGCCTCTTCGGGCGCGTGCGTGCTCGCGGCGACGATGAGCGGGCGTGCCTCGTTGAACCCGAAGCGCGCTTGCAACGCGGCAGTCAACTCTTGCACGTCGGCTTCAACGGGCGCGTCGAATTTCAGATTGCTGGCGACGCGGATGCGCTCAGACGCAAGCCCGAGCGCGCGCATGCGTTCGGCATCCGCTTCAGTCTGCATGATCGCAAGGCTGAGCGTGTTGACTGTCTGACGGATGAAGCGACCGAGTTTTTTGTAACCGCGAAACGAACGCTCGGACAGGCGTCCGTTGACGAGGGCGACCGGAATGTTCTGTCGCCTGCATTCGTGCAGGAAGCGCGGCCACAACTCTGTCTCCATCACGAGCACGACCGCAGGCTTAATCGCGCGCAGAGCGCGGCGTACGCTCCAAGCCCAATCAAAAGGAAAATAAAAAATGGCTGCCGCTTCGTCTTTGAAGACTTCGCGCGCTAGTCTCTGGCCCGTCAGCGTGATCGTCGAAATGACGAGCGCGTGCGTTGGGAATTGCTCACGAAGCGCACGTACCAACGGGCGCGCCGCCTGTGTCTCGCCGACCGACACGCAGTGCAACCAGATCACGGGTTGTCCGCGCGCATCAATCGCTGATACACCGCGAGCGCGTTCCTTGAGACCTGTAACGTATTTGCCGTGGCGTAGCGCGTCGAGCAGAAACAGCGGCAACATGGCGAGGATGCCGACGGTGAACAGAAGGCTGTAGAGGAAGAACATCAGTGCCGAGTGCTGAGTGACAAGCGACGAGCCAAGACGAAGTTTTTAACTTGTCACTCGTCACTTGCCACTTTATTTGGCTCGTTCGATGTAACGCCCTTCGGCTGGGTTGACGCGGATGCGGTCGCCTTCGTTGATGAAGGGCGGGACTGGAATCGTGACGCCGTTCTCCAGCGTCGCAGGCTTGTTAACGTTCGAGACGGTCGCGCCTTTCATCGTCGGCTCGGTGCTCTTGACGGTCAACTCAATCGAGTCGGGCAGTTCGATGCCGATGGGCTGGCCTTCGTAGAAGTCCGCTTGAATGTGCAAGCCCGGCGCGAGCCATTGCGCCATGTCGCCGAGGTCTTCGTCGCTCAAGGCGAGCTGCTCGTAGTTCTCGGTGTTCATGAAGTGATGGCCCGAACCATCGGAATAGAGATACTCCATCTCGTGCTGTTCAAGCGTGGCCTTCTCAACCGTGTCGGCCGAACGGAAGCGATGCTCGAATGATGAGCCGGTCTTCAAGTTGCGCAGCTTGGTCTGCACCATCGCGCGCAGGTTGCCCGGCGTGTGGTGGCGAAAGTCAACTACTTTGCAGAGATTGCCCTCGAACAAGATGATCATGCCGCGGCGAATTTGCGTTGCGGGAATAGCCATAAGACTGTTCTAACTCCGTGTCGAAATAAGCTCATGCGACTAGCCAACGCGGACTGTGCTACACAGACAGCCCCGCGCCGTGCTAGTAAACTGCGTAGTCTAGCGAGCGCGTGCAACGTTTGTCCAGCGCGGACTTTGCGCCTGACATCGCTGCGCGTTCAATCGCCGTTCGCATCTGGCTGTTCGCCCGGCTCAAGTTTGAAGAAGACTGCCAGCGTGACTTGATATTCGAGCCGGCCTTGTTGCAATCCGCCGCGCTGCTCTTTGACGACGAACCATGAGAGATTGCGCAGGGATTGCCGCGCGCGGGCCACCGCGACCTCAATCGCGTGGCTGAAACTCGTGTCGGACGTGCCGACGATCTCTGTTCCTTTGAAGACGCTCTCGCCCACTAGCGTTATGCCTCCGTCAATGTTGATGTGCACTGCTTAAGTTTGGGTTCGGGCCGGCATGAAAGCACGAGCGGCGGGGTGTGTCAAGCGAGTTGGCGCGAGACGGAATAATGTAGAACAAAGAACGGGCGAGCAACTGACAAGAATTAAATAAAATACTTGCCGGTTGTCCGCCCGTCCTTCTCGGAGGAGCCCACCTTCCTGACCGTTAGAACGCATCAAGCGGGCAAAGGTTTCAAAAAATTATTTAGCGCTGAATGAGAAAAGTGATGAGCGGTACGTGCAGCGTGTTAAGCGGCGCGGGCGCGCGGTGTGCGTCGTTCACGCGCGATATGATTGAGCCATTCTTGCGCTTCCCGGTAGAGCGGGTAGCGTTCCTCTTCAGCGCGAAAGGCTTTCGTGTGATAGAGGCGACGACCATTGACAAGCCGCGCTGGATGTTTGATATGCAGCATCTCGTGATAGAGGATGTACTCGACAAACCATTCGGGCCCGTCCGCGGCGTCGAGCGTCTTGCTGATCACGATGGTGTTGTGGACGGGATCGTGGTGGCCGAGAATGCGGCGCGTGCGGCGCGGCGACCAAGTGAGCGTCGGCTTCTCAAGTTCATTGTCGAAATAACGCCGGTTGAGGCGTGCGAACAGTCGATCCAGATTGTGATAAGTGCCGCGCGCCGACGAGATCAGTTTGCGCCCGTGTTGCCGGCGCGCCAGATCGGCCGCGCGCAGGACATGCGGCGACGTAGCGTATTCACGATAGACGCGCTCGTGCATCTGCGGTGTGCGGCGGCGCAGCAGCTTGGCGACGAGGATGAAGGCGAGCGCGCGCTGCACGTTCGGCGGCGCATCGCGGAAGATGTCTGAGAGGCGCACATAGACGCGGCCCGAACGCAGACGGATCGTGTGGTTGAGTCCGGCGTAAGGATAGAAACGGACTTCAATGGCCGGTGTCGGACGCTGCGGCTCAAGCTGACGGAAGGCATCAGCGAAGAGCGCATTAAGCTGTGGCTGAACGGCTGACATGGACGGCACGCGAAAAAACGGACGATTAAAAAATTCGGCAAACGCAAGCGAAGAGACTGCTGCGAACGGCTCTGCCAAAGGTGCGCCGCCGGGTCTCGCTTGGCAACAGGAGCAGGTGGCCGCAAGGCCCGTCGGCGCGAGAGCTATATTACGGGTGCATGGAAACGAGCGTCAATACAATCATCAAAGCGCGCCGCTAAGCCTCTGTGCCGTCAGGAATTGAGCATGGTTTTGCACCGGCTCGGGCGCGTGAACGTTTTCGAGTAAGGTATTAAGCTCTATATTTTCAAAGCTTTAGCTTGATAAATCGCGTCGTTGCGCGAGCGTGCAATTAACTCCTGTTAAATCTTCACATAGCCGGAGCCGTATGGCCTCGGCGCGTAGTGACCACTGCCGGCCAACTTAGTTTGCGCACCCTCGAACGCACCCGTTATACTGCCAATGCCGGTCTCGTCCCGGGCCGGCACAAATAAACACTTGACAGGCGTTTGACGGGACGGTAATGATTGAAGTGTAGCTGCTCGCGCGGTGTCGCCCGCGCGATGTCCCTTCGAGTCTTCGCTTCCCATCTCGCTTCGTTCAGATGACAATGCGCAACTTCCCGCCTCCGACACCGATAGACTGGTTGCCCGACGCGCGCGCGCGCGCCGTGCTCGCGGCCATCATCAACGAGCATCTGGTGACGGGCGAACCTGTCGGCTCGCGCACGGTGGCGACAGCACTTGCGGCGCGCGCCGCCGGTTGGAGTCCCGCGACGATTCGCAACGTGATGGCGGAACTCGAAGAGGCGGGCCTCGTCGAGCAACCACACACCTCTGCGGGGCGCGTGCCGACCGACAAGGGGTATCGCTTCTATGTCGATCACTTGCTCGGCGACGCCCAGTTGAACGCATCCGATCTCGCCGCGATTGATCGCATGCTCACGCCGCCACGCACGGACGATAGCGCCACGCCCGCGCGTCTGATGGAAAAGGTTTCGCACCTCTTATCCGAACTCTCGCAGAACGTCGGCATCGTCATCTCGCCAGCGCTCGCAGGCAATCGGCTGCAACACATTGAATTCGTGAATCTCTCCGACGGGCGCATTCTCGTGCTGTTGGTCTTTGCACCGAATATCGTGCAGCACAAGATCATACGGATTGACGATCCGCTCACGCAAGAAGAGCTTGAGCGGACGGCGCGCTATTTGAACGTCGAGTTTAGCGGCAAGAGTCTGCTCGCGATCCGCAGCGAGATTTTGCAGCGCATGTGCGCCGAGAAGGCGCTCTATGATCGGCTGCTTAGGAACGCAATGCTGTTGTGCGGCAGCAGTCTCGTCGGCGAAGAACTTGAGACGGGCGATGTCTATGTGGACGGCGCGTCGAACATTCTCATCAAACCGGACTTTGCCGACATCGAGCGTTTGCGCGAACTGTTCCGCACGCTTGAAGAGAAGACGCGACTCGTCAAACTGCTGAACGAGTGTCTCTCGTACCGCGCTGGCGCGGGCGATGTGCGCGTGGCCATCGGGCGCGAACTTGGCAGTCCGGCGATGCGAGCATGCGCGCTCATTAGCGCGCCGTATCGCATCGGTGCGGGCGATGTCGCGGGCACGATCAGCGTCATCGGCCCGATGCGGCTTGAGTATGCGCGGTTGATGGCGGTCGTCGGCTACGTGGCGCACGAGGTCGAGCGCATGTTGCATGAGGAAGGAGCGGCGGCTTGAAAGTACGTGCGCGCTGAAGCGCGCCGCGCAAGGTCGAATGGAAATGATCGATAAAAACAGGCAGACCTCAAAGCGCATCCCGGTGCGCTTCGTGGACGAAGAGCGACCGGCCGAGTCGTCCGATCCGGCAAGCGACTTGCCGCCAAACGACTTGGGCCGCGAGTCGAGCTACGAAGACGAGACGGAGATGAAGCGCCGCATTGATCGCGGGGCGGAAGAGGATGAAGAGCGCGCAGACGAACGCGACAAGGCCGGCGGCCCGCGCCACGGTGAGACACCGGAACACCGCGAAGAGCAAGATACGAATCCGCGCGCTACCGCCGCGCCCGACGATGAAGCCGACGAGATGGAAGACTTGAACACATTTGATGATGATGACGCTTTCGAGCTTGACGCAGCGTCCGCATCGCTATCGCAGGAAGCCGAACTGCTGGCGGCACAGGACGAGGTGCGTGTGCTCGAAGCGGAGTTACAGAAACTGCGTGCGGAGCGCCAAGAGTTGCGCGAACTGTTGGCGCGCCGCCAAGCCGATTTCGATAATTCGCGCAAACGCGCCGAGCGCGAGCGCGGCGAGACGTATCAACGTCTGGTCGCCGACGTAGTCAAACAACTGCTGCCGGTTGTGGATAACCTCCAGCGCGCGCTTGAGGTCGAAGCTTCAGTCGAGGCGAATGAGTCGGAAGAATTTCGCCACTTCCTGCACGGCGTCGAGTTGATCAGCAAGCAATTAAACGGCGTGCTCGAACGACTCGGCGTCGAAGTTGTCCCGACCGTCGGCCGCCCCTTTGATCCTCATGTTCACGAAGCCATCGTGACCGAGCCGTCCGCCGAATACGCGCCCGACACGGTCATGCAGGAAATCCAACGCGGCTACCGGCTCGGCGACAAACTGATCCGCCCCGCCATGGTCAAGGTCGCAATAAAGTAGTGCCGAGTGACAAGTGACAAGATAAAAACTTGTCGCGGTTTGTCACTTAGCACTTGTCACTCGGCACTGTATTTAAAGCTATGGGCAAAGTAATAGGCATTGATTTAGGCACGACGAATTGCTGCGTGGCTGTGCTCGAAGGCGGCGCGGTGCAGATCATCCCGAACAAGGAAGGCGGGCGCACCACTCCGTCGGTCGTCGGCTTCACAGACAAAGGTGAGCGCCTAGTCGGGCAGATCGCCAAGCGGCAGGCCGTGACCAACGCAGCCAATACGGTCTATGCCGTCAAGCGGCTCATCGGGCGCAAGTTCAACTCGCCCGAAGTGCAACGCGCGCATGAAACCTCGCCCTTTGAGATCATTGATGCGCAGAACAACGGCGACGCGCGCATGCGCGTGCAGGGGCGCGTCTATAGCCCGCAAGAGATTTCCGGTCTCGTGCTGCAACGCTTGAAAGCTGCCGCCGAAGATTTCCTCGGCGAATCAATCGCCGAGGCGGTCATCACCGTGCCCGCTTACTTCGACGACACGCAGCGCCAAGCGACAAAGGACGCCGGCAAGATCGCAGGACTAAAAATTGAACGCATCATCAACGAGCCGACGGCCGCGGCGCTCGCTTACGGTTTGGGCCGCGCCACGTCCGAGCGGATCGTCGTTTACGATCTCGGCGGCGGCACGTTCGACGTGTCTATTCTCGAAATGAGCGACGGCGTTTTCGAGGTCTTGGCCACTTCGGGCAATACGTTCTTGGGCGGTGAAGATTTCGACGAGCGGATCATCGGTTGGATGGTCGAGCAGTTTAAGAATGAGACGGGGATCGATCTGCGCGAAGACCGGCTCGCGCTGCAACGTCTGAAAGAAGCGGCCGAGCGCGCCAAGTGCGAACTGTCGTCTTTGACCGAGACGAACATCAACCTGCCATTCATCGCCGCCGACGCTTCAGGCCCGAAGCACTTCAGCCAAACCTTAACGCGCGAAAAGTTTGAAGCGCTCGTCGCCGATCTGGTCGAACAGACGATTGAGCCGTGCCAGAAGGCGCTGTGGGATGCGAAGCTGCAACCCGAAAACATTGATAAGGTATTGCTCGTCGGCGGGCAGACGCGCTCGCCGATCATCGGGCGCACGGTGCGCGAGATTTTTGGGCGCGAGCCGTCGGCTGAGATCAACCCGGACGAAGTAGTGGCGATGGGCGCGGCGATTCAGGGCGGCGTGCTCACGGGCGAGGTCAAAGACATAGTGCTCTTGGACGTACTCCCACTCTCGCTTGGTGTTGAGACGCGCGGCGGTCTGTTTACCAAATTGATCGAGCGCAACTCGACGATCCCCTTGCGCAATAGTCTGACGTTTACGACCGTCATTGATAATCAATCAACCGTTGAAATTCACGTGTTGCAAGGCGAGCGCGAAGTCGCCGCAGGCAATCGGAGTTTGGGTAAGTTCGAGTTGGTTGGCATCCCGCCCGCGCCGCGCGGTGCGCCGCAGGTCGAAGTGGTCTTCGAGGTGGACGCCAACGGCATCCTCGGCGTGACGGCGCAGGACAAGGCTTCGGGCCGGCAACAACAGATGAAGATCACGCCGACCTCGGGTTTGACGCCAGATGAGATTGACATGCTGATCACCGAAGCGGCCAACTCTGCAAGCCGCGATCAGCGCGCCAAAGAGTTGATCGGTCTGCGCAACAAACTCGACAGTCTGATGCGGAACGCGCAACGCACGTTCCGCGAAGTCGCCGCAGTGCTCACGCCCGACGAGCGCGAAGACGTGCAGCATGTTTTCGAGTCAGGCGCTGTCGCCGCGCAGTCGGAGGACGAAGACGAGATCAAAGGCGCGCTCACAGAGATCGAGCGGGTCGCCATGTTCCTTACGACCGCACTCTTGAACTCGCCCGGTCTCGGCGACAGCAATACGCCATCCGCGCCCAACGGCGGCAAGGACGCGAAAGACCCGGCCTTTGAGCGCTTCTGACGGGCGATTCTGATTTAAGTGACAGGTGGCAGATGACAGGCGGCAGGAGAACAGTTATTATTCCTGTCACCCGTGACCTGTCACCTGTCACGGCTTTTTATTGATGAGCAAACGAGATTATTACGAAGTTCTGGAAGTCAAACGCAGCGCCACCGAGCAAGAGATCAAGAGCGCGTATCGGCGCTTGGCCGTCAAATATCATCCCGACAAAAATCCGGGCGATAAGGAAGCGGAAGAGAAGTTCAAGGAAGCGGCTGAAGCCTATTCGGTCTTGTCCGACACGGAGCAGCGTGCGCGTTATGACCGCTTCGGGCATGCGGGCGTCTCAAGCAGCGCGGGCGCGAGTTGGGGCGCGCAAGGCTTCGGCGGCATCGAAGACATCCTGAGCGATCTCTTCGGCTTCGGCGATGTATTCGGCGGGCGCACCGGCACGGGCGGCGCACGTCGCAGCGCGGCACAACGCGGCGCAGACTTGCGCTACGACCTCGAAATCACACTCGAAGAAGCAGCGCAAGGCCAAACAGCGCAACTGCGCATCCCGCGCCTTGAAGCCTGCGAGACCTGTAACGGCACGGGCGCAAAGCCGGGCACGCAACCCGAAGCTTGCGCGACGTGCGGCGGCGTCGGGCAGGTGCGCTATCAACAAGGCTTCTTCTCGGTCGCGCGCACGTGTGGTGCGTGTCGCGGCACAGGGCGCGTGATCAAGAATCCGTGCGGCGATTGTCGCGGCGCTGGGCGCGTCGAGCGCGAGAAGCAGATGGAGGTTAAGATTCCTGCGGGCGTCGAGACGGGTTCGCGTCTGCGGCTCGTGGGCGAAGGCGAGGGCGGCACGCAGGGCGGCCCGGCAGGCGACCTCTACGTTGTCATCCACGTCAAAGAGCACGAACGCTTCGAGCGGCAAGGGAGCAACCTCTACACGTCCGTGCCCGTCACGTTCGCGCAAGCCGCGCTCGGTGCAGAGATCACGGTCGAGACTTTGGCGGGGCAGCAGTCGCTCAAGATTCCGGCGGGCACACAGACCGGCACGGTCTTTCGGCTGAAAGGGCACGGCATGCCTGTGCTTGGCGGGCGCGGCCACGGCGACCTGTTCGTCTCCGTCACCTTGCGCACGCCGACCACGCTCACGCGCGAACAGCGCCGCCTGCTCGAAGAACTCGCACGCATCGAAGACCGCGACCTTGAAGACAAGGGCTTGCTCGACAAGGTGCGCGACATCTTCGGTTGAAGCACCAATGCGCGGGCGCGCAGCATCAAAAGAGAGTCGGTAAGGCGGTGGCGCGCTTCGGCGCGTCTCCCTCGCAACCCTTGCCGACACAAAGAGCCGCTTGATCTGTAAAGGTCAAGCGGCTTTCGCATTAGGGCTGAGGGCTGAGTAAAGACAGGATCGTCTGAGCCAGCGCGTTAAAATCATCCGACTTTTTAACCACAATGATCGGCAGGTGTGTGCGATGCCGCAACGAATGGACGAACTGCGTGAACTCCGCCCCGGTCGTCTCTCCTAATTGCTCATCAACAAGGAGCAGCGCGTATTTGATGTCGCTCTTGATAAAGACGTTCGGTTGCCAGAGGGCAGAACAGTAGTCAACGAAACAATCCAACTCTTTCAATTCACGATTGAGATATTCGGCTAGGGCACGGCTAGTACCGACATGGAGGATTTTATAGCGATAGGTCGGCGCACGGCGACAGCCACGCAGCAAGCAACGTAAATCGGTGAGATCGTCACACATTTAAGTGTTCAGGCGGGCGCGTGGTTTGCTATCATGCCTGCGTTCTTGTCTTTGATAATTTGGCAACGGTCGAATGCGCGGCTCAAGCCCACTGACAGAGTGACATGAGCATCGCCGTTGAGCATGAAAGGTTCATTCTCTCGGCGATAATCGAATGCAATAACAAGGTACTAGCAATTGCTAGTACTGGCAAGCTGTGGGCGCAGTTTTGCCCATTAGGAGGTAACTCTTAATGGGCACAAGGCCGCGTCTGAGGCCGAAACGTTTAGCCGAAAAGCTTCGGACGATCCGCGATGCCCTCGGCTTATCTCAGACTGAGATAGTTAAGCGTCTAAATGTTGAAGATTTGATCGCGCCCAGCCAAATCTCGCAATTCGAGTCCGACAAATACGAACCGTCGCTGATTGTGCTCTTGCAATATGCTCGATTAGCGTGCGTACACGTGGAAGACCTGATTGACGACGAGGCAGACTTGCCCGCAAAGTTGCCGGGCAAAGTTAAGCATGAGCGATTCAAGCCCGTCGTTGCCATCCGCCGCAAGAGACGTTAATCAGCGTCCACCAATTTCAAATTGCGGTTACTACCTAAAACTCAGCTATGGCCAGTTGATATTAGCAATAGGACGAAGTCACTTGAAGCCTTTCATAATCGGTGGAGGATAAAACCATGAATATTCCATCACATATTCTTGAGGCAATTGGTAAAGGAGAGTGCACGCTATTTTTTGGTGCGGGCGCGTCCAACCCAGCAAACGCACCGTCCGGCGAAGAGCTAAGTGATCTAGTCACCAATGAATTTCTCATTGATAAAAGCCGGGAATCAAAAAGTTCTATTCCCCTCGTAAAAGACTGGGGATTAAATTTAGCTAGTGCAGTTTCACTCGCTATCGCACAACCGGGTATGGATCGTGGCATCATAGAAAATTTTGTACGCGATAAACTATCTACGTCTAGCCCTTCGCCTGCTCATTTAAAGATTCCTTGGTTTCGTTGGCGTGCGATTGTAACGACAAATTATGATTGCTTGATTGAGGAGTCCTATGAGAAGGAGGCCCGGCGCGTACAAGAACTGGTTAAAGTTATTAAGGAAAAGGAACTACCGGGAATGGGGGCCACAGGTTCAGACATTGTCCCCTTGCTGAAGCCGCACGGCTGCACTTCGCAGAATATGTCTCTGAGCTTAGAAGATGTTTACAAGGCCAAGCAGCAGCGTCGTCTCCTATTCACATATATCGAAATATTACATTTTGTGGGGCCCGTCATCTACATCGGCTATTCATTTAAAGACGTTCACATTCTCGATATGATCTACGACCTCACTAGCCGGCTTGGCCCGTACCGGAAGCCGATTCTATTTGTCACGCTGCAACAGGATTCAGAGCGCGCTGAAAAAGAGCGTAACTGGATTCAAGGGCCGACACTGAATGGTATCTATCTAGCAGATGGGTTTGAGCAATTCATGGATGCGTTATCTAAGCAGATAACTCCAGCGATCGTCCCATCCATGATCATTAGACAAATGGCACCATGTCGAACCATGACCTTCGCCAGTAGCGGGGTGGCTTCGGACACAGCATTTTACAAAATGGATCAAGGTGAAGAGGGCGAGTGGGAATATTGGTTAACATATTCGATAAACGATCGAGAAGGTTACGCGGGAGTGATCTTCGAACGAAGAGATCAACCAAGAGATCGTGGCGTCGATATTAGTAGGTACGGTAAAGTAACATTCGAGTTGAATGTTTCAAGAGCACCTCGTAAGGTTGAGTACCTAGAAGTAAAGTTGGAGAGTACGCTTAAGCGATATGAGCTTTCGCTAAACGTAAAAAAATTAAGAGGTGCAGGGTGGAAAAAGATAAGTATCCCATTCGGCAAACAAGGTATGCCCATGAGGCGGCTGCGGCGTGTTGTTCTTGCCGACAATGGCAATCAAGCTAGGTTAGGGCGCGAGTATAAGATTGGACTTCGCAAAATAAGGTTTGAATAACGTGAGAGGGTGACAGTACAGATAGTCTCCAAGTTGCTGCTCAAAGGGCTTCAATGAAAGGTCTCGTGCTGCTAGAATGGTTGCAGACAGCACCCGGCATCTAACAACTAATTGAACCCGACCGGAATTAGCTTGCTGCTCATCGAGAACTTGCCGCACGATGCAGATGCTTCTCGGTGGATTCGGGCGTTAGGCTCTTGCCTCTTTGCTAGAGACCAAGCCTGCTGTATGCTGATGTAGAGATCTGAAAATGCTAAAAACTATTCGTGCTGTGGTGCGGAAAGGAAAAATCGAGCTTTTGGAAAAAGTTGAGATATCGGAAGGCACAGAAGTATTATAGCGAGTTGCGATTGCATGTAGCCCGCCGGGTAAAAAGGTATAGTCAGTACCGCCTGCGGTAGCGGGCGGGTCTCAGCCGCGACCAAGACCCGCCCGCTACCGCAGGCGGTACTGACCTGAGCTACTCCCAATTGCAAACGGCTATAGTCACATCGCTAGTTGATGAGCCAGACTTTTGGCTTAAAGCCAGCGAAAGCTCATTAAATTCAGTCTGGGATAATGCAGAGGATGACGTGTATGCCGAGTTACTCGGAAAATGAAGTAGTCTTGGTGCGCTATCCCTTCTCAAATTTATTAGGCTCGAAAGTCAGACCCGCCATTGTCGTAAATGCTCCTCATATTTCACAGGATGTTGACTGCGCATCAAGCTAGAGTCTGTAATGCACACGCCCGCGTTGCTGCGCATCTTGTTCGACATCAATGTTGCCGAGGCGGAGCGAGACGTCTGCATTGAGCGAGAAGTCGGCGCGTTCGCCGGCTTGGAGTTTGACGGTGCCGGCGGCGGCGATCATCGCGGCGTTGTCGGTCGAGAGATGTGGCGAAGGGAAATGGACTGGGATGCCGAGCCGCGCGCCGGCGTCGGCCGATGCTTGGCGCAATGCGCCGTTGCAGGCGACGCCGCCAGCGACGATGAGCGTGTGCGGCTTGTATTCAAGCGCGAGTCGCTCGGTCGTGCCGACGAGCGCGCGCACGACGACGGATTGAAAACTCGCCGCTAAATCCTTGATCGCCTGCGATGCTTCCGCGCCCGGCGCGACGGGTTGCAAGCCAGTCTCACGCACGTGTTTTGAGACGGCCGTCTTCAGGCCGCTGAAACTGAAATCCGGCAACCCATCACCCATGCGTGGCACGCTGAAACGGACGGCGCGCGGGTCGCCTTCGCGCGCGAGGCGCTCGATGATGGGGCCGCCCGGATAGCCGAGTCCGAGCATCTTCGCCACCTTGTCAAACGCTTCACCCGCCGCATCGTCGCGCGTCCGCGCCAGCACCTTGTACTTGCCCGGCTCCGGCACGAGAAACAGATTCGTGTGCCCGCCAGAGACGATGAGCGCGAACGCCGGATACTCAATCGGCGGATTCTCAAAGACGACCGAATAGATGTGCCCCTCGATGTGATTGACGCCGACGAGCGGCTTCTGAAGCGCATAAGCCATCGCCTTCGCGTAAGACAAGCCGACGAGGAGCGAGCCGACTAATCCCGGCCCTTGCGTCACCGCGATGCCGTCAATCTCTGCTTGCGTTAGGCCAGCGCGCCCGAATGCTTCCTTGACCACCGGCACGATCTTGTCCAAGTGTTCACGCGAGGCCAACTCAGGCACGACGCCGCCAAAGCGCCGGTGCGTCTCGATCTGCGAAGAGATGACCGACGACACAAGCTCGCGTCCGTCGCGCACGAGCGCCGCCGCCGTCTCATCACAAGAGCTTTCGATACCGAGTACAAGCATGATCAATCAAACTTTGCGCATTAAGCGTTCGACAGAAATATAACACCGGCCGAACGACGCGCGCATGTCGCGGCAGTTAGTTGCCAATCCAATCGGTTATGCTATTTCCTGAATTGATAATCTCTGTACTGCGGTTCGACGGCGAGTTGGTGCTGCTGAAAAAATTCCCATGCGGCTTGATTGATCGCAGCGGCGTTGGTTGCATAATCGTGCCCCGCGCCAGCGATCTCTTTCCATTCGACCGGAAAGCCGCGTGCACGCAAGCCATCGCGGCCGGCGCGCGCATCGGCGACGGGAAAGATTTCGTCTTTCACGCCGACCGTGAACGAGAACGGAATCTTGCGCGCCGCGATCTCGGCGAACTGCTCTTTGAAGCTGATGCTGGCGTAAGCGGCTGTGGCGGCGAAGTATTCCGATTGCAGCAGAGACATGTTGATGGCAAAGCCTGAGCCGGCCGAAAAACCGAACAGATAGACGCGCCGCCGATCAAGCGCGTGCTCTGTGCGGACAGCTTCCACTACATCGCGCAAGAAGTCTGGCCCGTCAACCGGCGCAGACCAGTGATCCGTATTCAGCGCATCCGGCCCTGCGAGCAGAAACCCCTCGCGGCTCGCCAAGTCTTGCCAACGCTTGATGAGATACTGACCGTTGCCGCCCGAAGGATGCAGCAACACGACAAGCGGCGCAGGCTTATCGCTCGCCGCGTTCGCGGGCACAAACAGATAAAAGGTGCGCTGCCGCCCGCCGCTCGTGATCGTCTGCTTGACGATGGCGGACGCAGGCTGCGCCATGATTGGTTGTGCCGTCTGAGTTTGGTTTGGCTGATTAGTCTGGCCCGCCGTCAGGCAAAGCAAAAGGCACAAGAGATAAAACATTAGCCCAGCACACCTGCGCAAATTGGAGTCGCTGTCCTGCGCCTATGATGCCACGATTTGCCGGAAGGCCGTCAAGAACGCTTGCATGTCTGCGCGCGTGCCGATGGTCACGCGCATGTGCGTCGGGAGCGCGGGAAAGAAGCGGCCGACTTCGACGCGCCGTGCGCCCATCGCTTTGATCAGGGGCCTGACATCGCGGCGCAGATCGATCATCAGGAAGTTTGCATTGGAAGGGATGTAGGTGAACTTCATCTGCTCAAGCTCGGCGCAGACTTGCTGCTTGATGGTGCTGTTCAAGCGTCGCCCTTCTGCAACGTGCGCCGCATCTTGCAGACTGGCCCGCGCGGCGGCGAGGGCCATGATGTTAGCGGAATCCCAAGTCTGTTGCGTGCGCAGGCGCTCGATCATTTCAGGTTGTGCGACGCAATAGCCGCAACGCAAACCGGCCATGCCGTAAATCTTCGAGAAGGTGCGCGCCACGATCAAGTTCGGGTGTGACTCGACGAGCGGGATCACGCTCTCGTAGTCGCTCGATTCGGCGTAGTGATGATAAGCCTCGTCAACGAGCACGGTGGTCTGTGGCGGCGTCTGCGCGATGAAAGCGCGCAACTCCGCTTTCGGTGTCAGACTCGCGGTCGGGTTGTTCGGGTTGCAGATGTAGATGAGGCCCGCATCCGACGCGGCGGCGCGCATCTTCGCAAGATCGTGCCGGTAGTCTGCGGTCAAAGGAATCTTACTGACCTCTGCGCGATTGACGCTCGCGTGGCGCGCGATGGCCTCGAAGGTCGGATCGGCGAGGACGAGTCTGCGCCCCACCCCCGTCAACGCCGCCGCCGCGACCTTCAAAATCTCGCCCGATCCATTGCCGAGCAAGATTCGTTCAGCCGTCACGCCGTGCAGCTTCGCCAACGCTTCGACAAGCGCGTCCGCGTGTTCATCTGGATAACGCCACGCCAAACCGAACGCATCCGTCATCGCTTGCAGCGCCGCAGGCGCAGGCCCGTAAGGGTTTTCGTTTGAACTCAAACGCACGGGCGCGGCCGTCGGCGTGCTCAGCAGACGGTGCGCGGGTGCGGCTAGACTTGCGGCGGGGCGCAGCGCGGCGAGGGTTGCGCCTGCGCCGAACAGTTGCGTGAAACTGCGACGGGAAAGTGTAGGTTTCTGTTTGAGCATCGTGCTGCCTCCAGCGTTTGCATTGATCGAGCGCGTGCGGGCGAGGCGGAAATAGCGCGTGCGCTTAGATCGTCGGATTCCAAGAGTTCAGGTTAATGGTGCTGGTTGATTCGGTGCTGCCAAGCTTGTAGATGTTAAGGCTGCCGAGCGGCGGCGCGTAGAGATGGAGCGTAATAAGGTCTTGGCCGCTCACGTCCGGGTTGCCGAGTTGATGTATGTCTGGAATGTCCGCGCCAGTGATCGCGCCGTCAGTCCAATCGCGCCCCGCACGATAGACGAGACCGCGCCGCTCGTCCAGCTTGAACATCGTCTCCCACATGATACCCGACCAGACGCGCACCACGCCGTATGAGCCGTTGTGATCGTGGATCGGCGTGCGCTGCCCCGTGCGCCAACAGAGCACGAGCAACTCGACATGCTCGTTACGAAAGACGCGGTGGCGCGCATACGTGGCCGGCTTGAAGCTGATGTACGGGCGCAGGTCGGTCGCTTCGAGTTGCAAGTCTTCGAGCCAAGCGGTCATCTGCGCGAGGGCGGGCCGTTCGTGCAGTGCCGCGAACGTCTCTGTGAGCGTGAGCAGAGGGCCGGACGGTATGGGGCGCACAAGCGTAGCGGCCGGCACATAGGAAGTTTGCGCGTCTGGCGTGGACATAGGCTCTGGCTCCTTCGGGCGGCGTCAGCGTAGGGGCGTGACAAAATGCTTCTTACGCCAAACAGCGCGGCGAGTCAAATTATAATTTACATGGCCCGCGCTAATGCAATAGCCCCGCGCAGAGTTGTTGCGCGAGCAACTCGCCCGCGACGTGATGGCCGAGTTGATTCCAGTGGCCGTTGCCGAGGTCGCGGCCGAAGCCATGCAAGAATGCTTTATGCTCGTCGGCGTAAGCTTGTAGTTGCGGCGCGAGCGTGACGACGGGAATGTGTTCGCGCTCGCACAGAGACTTGAGGCGCATGTCCGGGTAGAACAAATCCCGCGCGCCGACGCGCTGCAAGAATGCTTGGCGCGCCTGCGCATCTGGATAGACCTGTATGCCGTTGCTCAAGGTGACGACGACGAACTGTGCGTTGTGCGCTTTGACTTCATCGCGCATGCGCACGAGCAGCGCTTCGGTCACGCGCCAAGCGTCCTGCCAGACGGGGTCTGTCGGCGGGCGATAGATCAGATTGTCTGCGCCGAGTTCTTCGTCCGGCGTGCCTGTTGTCGTGTTAGTCGTGGCTTGGTTCGCGTTCGCTGGTTGCGGCGTGTTGGTCGTTTGCGCCGCCTGTCTGCGTTGCGCGCGATAGGCGTCGAGGCGTGCTTTGAGTGCGTGCTGCGCTTGATGGATCGCTTGAATGACGCGCAGGTTGTCTCTGAGCCAACGGCCCGCGCGATTCGAGCGTGAGGCGCGCAGACGAAACGAGGGGACGCTCAGGAATGAGTCGTCGAGCACTAGGTTGTTATCGCGCAGGACGAAGTAGGGAATCTCGTCGGTTTTTTTGAGCGGGCGCGAGTTGTCCGTGATGTCGTTGTTCGTGGTCACGGCGAGCAGCACCACGTCCGGTTGGTAAGCCCAGACCTCTTGCTCCAAAGTGATCAACTCCTGCGCCGTGCCATAGCCCGACACGCCGAAGTTAATGACCTCGACCTTGCGTCCATTGAACGCGGGACAGGTTTGCAGCTTGTTCTCCAACACCGCCCAGAACGCATCTTCCAACGGCACTTGCAAAGCCTCTGCGTATGAGTCGCCGACGACGGCGATGCGCAGAGTGTTTGGCGGCTTCTGTTTCGTGTGTTCGCGGTCGCGCAGGCCCTCACAGTTGATGCGGATATAGACCGCGTTCTCTTTGCGATACCAACCTTGCATGCAGGGACGTAGCGCGTAGCCGCGCGCCGCGTCGGTCGTGTAGAAGATGGGATAGGTGTAGCCGGTGAGGCGCAGCGCGATCTCGCCGATGAGCAGAGCGAAGAGGATGCTGACGAAGACGACGAGCAGTTTGGTGGATCGTTTGAACTTAACAGGAGATGTTTGAACTGACATGAATATGGTTGCAAGCAAACTTCATTTAACTGCTTCGATGAGCAGATACCAACCGAGTTGCGCGGCCAGAAAACGTTCAACGCCGAAGGGCAGCGCGCGCCCGAACCTGTATTTGCGCAAGGGGAAATGTGCGACGCGAAACTTGATCTCTTTGAACGGCGCGAAGAGTCGGCGTGCGTCGCGCTGGCTGTAAGCGTAGGCATAAGGGCATTCGGGGCCGTCCGTGCAGTGATGCGCGAAGTTGCGTGCGCGCAAGTAGCGCCAACCTGCGTGCAGGAAATTCTCGTAATGAAGCGTCCAGACTTCAGGTCGCTCGTTGCCGCGCAGGCCCGCGAGCGTTTTATCATGCGCTGCTTGTCTGTCTGTCTGCCAATGTCCGGCGCGACGGAGTATGCGCAGTAGCACGCGCGCGCGCATATAGCCAAGGATGCGCGCGTAGTAGTTGAAGCTGTGGCGGTGATAGAGCATCACGTAGGCGCGTCCCGATGGCTTGAGCACGCGATGAACTTCGCGGACGGCACGCTGAGGTTCAGGCGTGTGGTGCAGCACGCCGTAGGAATAGACGACATCGAAACTCGCATCGGGGAAAGGCAACTGCTCCGCGTTCGCAGTTTGAAACTGACCTGCGAGACCTGCGATGGCGAAGTGTCGGCGCGTCGCTGCAACTGCCGCTTCGGTCAGGTCAACGCCGGTGTAGTCCGCGCCGTGTTCTGCGAACATGATGCCGTCTGCGCCGTTGCCGCAGCCGATCTCAAGCACACGTTGTCCGCGCATCTCTGCGAACGGCACGAACTCAGAGATGTGCCACTCGGTCTCGTAGCGAAAGCGCCGGTACTGCGCGAAGAAATCGCGCTCGTCGCGGAAGCTCTCGACAAACTGTGTGCCGCACGCCTCCGTGTTCCAGAACGCCGCGACCTGCTCGACTGTCTGCTTGCTCATGGCACAGCTACGACCGGGCGTTTAGACGAATGCTGCGTTGTGGTCTGTCGCGGACTTGGCGCTGTAGTTGACTGCGCTGCTCGATTCGCTTGTGCGCCGCCCGTCAACTCTGCGACGAGTTCGTTTGCGCCATAGACTTGGCGCAGGGCTGCGAGCATGCCGCGCGAGTTGACGCTGACGTTGCGCTTCTGCGTCTCGTCGTAGATGAAGTTGCCGACGAGTCCGTAGATGTTGCGGTCGAAGTTTAGGCCCACAAGTTCGGCGTTGCGGTTGATGATGGGCGAGCCGGAGTTGCCGCCGATGGTGTCTGCGGTTGAGATGAAATCGAGCGGCGTTTGCAGATCAAGCGCAGGCTTCTTCGCCGCCCAACGCGCGGGCAGATCATAAGGCGCTTGGTTCTTATGCTGCTCCGAGCGCGCGTAGAGACCAGCGAAGTCTGTGAACGGCGCAACCGTGTGGCCGTCTTCCATGTAGCCTTTAACGACGCCGTAAGCGAGCCGCAAAGTGAAGGTCGCATCCGGGTAGAGTCGTGTGCCTTCGATGTCGAAGCGCGCGCGCGCGATCTGCGCGTAGGCTGTGCGCTCGACGCTAACGACTTCATCCTCGTAACGTTTGCGCAAGGCGCGCGACTCCGTGTCAATCGCCCGCGCGAGTTGGATCATCGCATCGTTCGACTGTTCGATGGCGCGACGGCCGCCGCTCGCCAACTGTCTGCGATAGTCAACCTCTTTGAGCCGTGTGCCGCGAACGAGTTCGGCGGCGCGTGCGGCGGGTTGTTGGCCCTGCAAGACCTTTTGCACGAGTGGATTGCTCGCGCCGAGTTCTTCACGCGCGAACGCGAGCGCATCGGCCAGCTTCACTTGCTCGAAGTCGTCGTAGATGGGCGCGGGCGAGAAGAGATCGAGTTCGAGCGAAGCGCGACGCGCGTCTGTGAATTCGGGCAGGCGTTCGGCGTTCGGTTTCTCGCGTTCATCGGCGAGCCGGACGAGTGTGCGCGCTAGTGTGAAGAGGCGCGAGTTGAACGCGCGCCCTGTGTCGAATAGCTGCCGCTCGACCTCATAAGCCGCCAGAGATTTGCGCGCCCGCGCAATCGCATCCCAAGCCGCGCCATAGGCTCTCTGTTTCTGCGGGTCGGCGGCGATGCTGCGGCGCAGATTCACTTCGGCGACCAACTTCCGCGCCATGATCGTCTTGTTCTGTAAACCGGCCAATTGCCCGCGATAGTTCTTCAGACTGTTCTCGACGCCGAAGATGTCTTGATGCGCCTGTAGTTCTTGCGCCGGCCCCAGCGCCGCGTAGCGATGAAGCAGCGCCTGTTGGCGTTCGAGATATTTGATCTGAAACGGCAGTCCCACGTCGCGCAGGAATGTTAAATGCGCGATGGTGTTGAGGCGTTGCGTCGAGCCGGGGTTGCCGGAGACGAAGACGAGTTCGCCTGCGCGCGGGCCGGTCTCAGAGAACTTGAAATAGTTATCGGTGTGGACGGGTTGACCGTTTTCATAGACGCGAAAGATGGCCATGTCCAGGTCGTAGCGCGGGTAATTGAAGTTGTCGGGGTCGCCGCCGAAGAAAGCGATCTGGTATTCGGGCGCGAAGACGAGGCGCACGTCTGTATAGCGTTTGTAGCGATAGAGGTTGTACTGCCCGCCCTGATAGAGCGTGACGACATCGGAGCGCAGGCCCGTCGCTTTGGCCGATTCGGCTTCGATCTCGCTAACCGCGCGCTGGCGGGCCGCGGCCCGTTCGGCCGGCGACATGCCGTCTTTAACCGCACCGTTCACGCGCGCGGTCACGTCTTCTATATCAACGAGCACGTTCAACTCAAGGTCGGGCGCTTTGGCCTCTTCGGCGCGCGTGCGGGCGTAGAAGCCCTCTTTGAGCAGGTCGTGTGCGGGCGTGGAGAGTTTGGTCAGCGTGTCTGAGGCGATGTGATGGTTTGTCAATACGAGACCATCGGGCGCGACGAACGAGCCTGAGCCGCCGCTATTAAAACGGACGGAGGCAAGCTGCACTTTCTTCAACCAAGCGTCCGTAATCTCAAACCCGTAACGCTCTTTGATGAGCGCACGCGGCACAATATTGAACGGCCACATGCCTTCATCTGCACGGACGGGCGCGGCGACGAACGAGAGCACGATGAAAGCAGCGAGCAATGCGCGGATAAAAGGGGAGTGCTTCATAGCGTCCAAGTTTAAGTGAAAAGGCAGAAGGGAAGCCAGCGCGCCGGCCGTCCTTCTGCCTCGTCTGTGGTTGCTTTATTAGGTGAGCTTGCTTTGGTTGACGCTAATGATCTTATGAGCTTGCGCCTTACGACAAACTAAGGAACGAGGCATAATCATCTTCGTAAAATGTTTTAATAGCGGCAATGTTACTACGCAATAACTTTTCTACGTCTGGGGTCGAGCAATTGCCCAAACGCACCCAGATGATCTTCGGCGGAGACCCGAAGACAAAACTGCGCTGATGCATATCTGAATCCTTCGAGACAATCATCAAGTCGTGCTGCTTAGCATAATCCCACACCACAGGATCGTCCGCCGCTTTCAAACCGACATCGCGCACATGAACCGAATCAGGAAAAAGATCGGCCAGTAGGTGCACTAATTTGTGCGACAAGTTTTCATCGAAGAGCAGTTTCATGAGGCCGGCACGGTGACGAGCTTACGTTCACGGTCAGCAGCAAAGGCGATGCAGGCTTTAAGGTCTTCGCGTGTGAGGTCGGGGAAATCATCAAGGATTTCCTCTTCGGTCATCTCTGAAGCTAAATACTCCAACACTTCATAGACCGTAATCCGCAACCCGCGCACGCAAGGTTTGCCGCCGCGCTTGTTGGGGTCAATGGTGATGTAATCTTGATAGTTCATAACTTGAGATTACGTCCGCATTATTTATCAGGTCAAGCGCCAAGCAGTGACAGCAGACTGCGTGAAGTCGGTTCATGGCATAGCCAGAAGAACGAGCTATTAAGGCAGAAGGACGGCCAGCGCGCCGGCCGTCCTTCTGCCTCGTCTGTGGTTCGCTTGAACGCTGACGCTTACTTAGCGGGCGCGTCCGTTGGCGTTGGGGTTTTGCGTTTGCGCTTGGGCGGGCGCTCGACGTGTGTGGCGCTCGTCCAAGCGGCGAGTGTGGCCGGGTCGTCGCGGTATTTATTGCGCACGACGGCATCTAGTTGGCGCTTGATGTTGAGACCGCGTTCGAGCGTATCGTCAAAGCCCCGCGTGGCGGCGACGTGTGCGCCGGTGCTGTTGTGTCGTTCTGTGTCGGCCGTCTCGAAGGCTGCGATGTCGGCGGCTAGGTCTTCGAGGAAGTCTGCGGGCAGTTCGTGTTTGATGAAATCGGCTTTGTAGGCGACTGCATCAGTGGCGAAGGCGTGGGCGGTACTCAGTAGCGCCTGATCGCCGTTGCTGTGCGGCAGACGGAAAAGGTCTGCTAGACCGGGGTTGTTAATGGCCATCGCGCGGGCCGTGCGGCTGATGGCTTCTAGGTCTTCCAGCAGATTGGCACGGGCCGCGGCCTTGCTTGTTGTGCCCTGTTTGGCGGCGCTGCGGCGCGAAGTCTGCATTTCGGCGTGCAGCGACAGTTCCGCGACCACGTCGTTTAGGTCGGCAAATAGTTGTGCGCCAAAGGAATTGGCGGGAAAGTCGGCGGCGCGCTCCTGTCCGAAGTCGCGTGCCCGCACGAGCGAGTCGTAGGCGCGTCTCTGTGCATCTCTCATGGTGTTGATCCTTTCGTGAGCTAAAGGAGGCTGGTGCTCCCTTAGTGAGTTTATAAAGCCGGGAAGCGTGCGAAACCCTTTTGAGAGCCGGAATTATACACCTGTTCCGGCCCGCAAGCGCAATTATTTCTAACTCAGATAGTCTTTTGTGTATTTTTACACACCTTTACCCGCTCGCAGACCGCCGAAACCGCTCCGCAGCCTACCGGAACACCTCCGCAACTCATCTGTGCGCCTCCGCAACCCACCGGAACATCTCCGCAGACCGCCGTTACGCCTCCGCAGCCGACCGATACACGGCCGCAACCCTCCGGTAACGCTCCGCAGCCTATCTTTCACGCCGCGCAGACTATCTATAACCCTGCGCAGCGCACCTTACACCCCGCGCAGACGCTCTCTTACGCTCCGCAACCCGCCTGTGCGCCATCGCAGCCTACCTGTACGCTGCCGCCGCCTATCTGTAGCTCTGCGCAAAGCTCCTGCCACGCGCCGCAGCCTACCTGTCGCGCTCCGCAACGTACCTATGCGCCTGCGCAAACGACTTGTCACGCTGCACAAGCCATCTGCGCCCCCGCGCCAATGACCAGTACGCCCGCGCAACGAGGCTTGCACACCGGACGAAGCATCTGCGCCGCCGCGCTAGCGGCGGGTTGGGCGGCGGCTGAAATGGAGCTTAGCGGCTGTTGCTTAACGGCGCTTGCGGCGGGCGGGCGACTTGCGTCTGATGCCCTCACTCTTCGTCGGGCTGGGCAACTTGTCGGGCAGATCAATCTCGTCATCAATTAGAGCTTCCACATACACATTGGCCGCGCGAGCATATTGCAGAAGAATCATTAACGGCGGCTCTCGTTTTCCCAACTCATAGGTTGAAATTTTGGTGTAATCAATCAAGTCTTCAACTCTCAAATGCTTATACATCTGCGTTTGAGAGAGACCGAGCGCAATCCGAATCTGTAATAGTTTTTCGGCGAGCCGTTGTGGTCGCGGACGTACACTGCCCATCAGGAGTTACCTCCCGATGAAGCAGTGGTTGCGAAATTAAGCTTGCTTCTATGCCCAACAGAGCATAAAGTGTTCTTGCGTGCCTTCGTCGCCAAAAAGATGCAGCGTCTCTGCTCTCTGGCGACGCCCATCACTCGTTTTGTGAGGGCAAGTTACGCATCGGTCGTGCCAGTTTTTCAAAGACAGAACGGGCGCAAGGATACCATAAATGACCCTCACCATCTTGTATGTCGAAGATGATCGGCTCGTCGCTGCGACGATCAGAGACCTGCTGGAGTTTGAAGGCTGGCAAGTAACATTGTGTCGTGACGGTCTCGCTGCCCTGCGTGAGTTGCAGACCGAAACGCCTTACGACCTCTTACTATTTGATCAAGATGTGCCGCACCTCGACGGCCTGCAACTCATCCGCCACACCCGCACGCTTAAGCAGAGACGAAACACGCCGATCATCATGCTCTCTGCCTGTGAGTGCAGTGCCGAGGCCCGCAGAGTCGGCGCGGACATGTTTCTACAGAAACCGGAAGGCATCAATCGTCTCGTCGCAACGATCACCACCTTACTCAATCAGGCTGCGTGACGGGTGCACACGCAGCCTGCGCTGGCACGTCTTGAGGCCGTGGGGACTGTGCCGCATTGGCCGCCATGCTTGGGCATTATGGCGGCCAAATTTCATCTTGGAATGTCTCTGCAACCAACAGGCTTTCCGCTTAATCTACTCAGACCATCGGCATCGCTGCGCAAGGAAAGTGTGCACTATGACGAGAGACTTTAGCTCCTGTGGTGGGATTTATAGCTGTTGCAGCGGTCTGTACAGACGGACTTACAGGCTGCGCGGCGGATGGCTGGGGCTGGGGCTTGGAGTGTTTCTGCTGCTTTTGACCGCTGCGCTTACTTGGCATGGCTTAGACCTCATCGGTTAGGAATGAGAATGATTGGTGTTCCAGAACGTCGGCTCAATCCCTAGTTCGTAGATGGACTGAATAACACAACACAGGTTATGGGACAAGACCTTGCAAAGAACTTCGTTCACTTGTGCCGTTGTGGTCTTACTCCGCAGATGTTCTCCGAACTTACCTTTAATCATGCTGAACGTCGTCTCGACGTAATCGCTGTTGCGCAAAGCGTGTGCGGCAAATTATTATGAAGCCACTGCGGTGAAGAGTATGATTGAACGCGCAGGCTCGTGCTCCGTTTCTTAGTTGCTCCGCGAATCATCTGCTGACAGGGTTATTAAAAGGTTATGACTGCTGAACTGGAACAACAGGCCCCCGTCGAGGCGACGGCCGAAGGTAAGTATGTCTATTGCATCATCGAGACGGATGAGCCGCGCTCGTTCGGGCCGATGGGGATTGGCGGGCGCGGCGATGATGTCTACACCATCCATCACAAGGGCCTCGCGGCGGTCGTCTCCAATACGCCGTTGATGGTCTATGATCCGACGCGCGAGAACGTGTTCGCGCACGAGCAGGTGAACGAGACCGTGATGCGCGAGTTCACCGTGCTGCCGATGGCCTTCGGCGCGCTCTTTCGCACGGAGGACGACATCATCGAGTTGATTCGCGGCACTTATGATGCCCTGCGCGACGTGTTGACGAAGATGGAGGGCAAGGTCGAGTTTGGTTTGAAGGTCAACTGGGATCGCGACCGCGTGATCGCTGAGCTTGAGCAGCAGAACGAAGAGATACGCCAACTCAAAGAGCAGATCACTTCGCGCACGACCGGCTCAACCTACTTCGCGCGCATGCAACTTGGTCGGCTCGTCGAAACCGCGCTTTCCGATCAGGCAGATGCATACATCCGCGACGTCTATTCGCTCTTGCGCGACACGGCGGTCGCCTCGCGCGCCAACAAGCCCATCGGCGATAAGATGATCATGAACGCCGCGTTTCTGGTCGCGCGCGACCGCGAGCAGGAGTTCGATAACAAGGTCAATGAACTCGCGGCGAAGTACGACGGTAAGTGCTCGTTCAAATACACGGGGCCTTGGCCGCCTTACAACTTCGTCCACATCCGCCTCAAACTCGAACGCGGCGAAGGCACAGTCGAAGCGACCACGAGATAAGCGAACACACGTTAACGAACACGCCATGTTCATCCTCGACGACATACTGCTCGCGCCGGTCAACGGCTTCAAGTTCATCCTCGGCCAGATACAGAAGATGGCCGATCAAGAGTTGAACGACGACACGTTGATCAAAGAGCAGTTGCTTGAGTTGCAGATGCGGCTTGAGTTGGACGAGATTTCGGAAGAGGATTATCGCGCGCAAGAGGCGGAACTGTTCGCGCGTCTGCGTGCGATCAAAGAGCGGCAGTTAGATTTGCTCAATCAGGTGCACACGGCCGAGTCTTCGTCAATCGAGATCGAGATGGGCGGCGACGCGGCGGGCGGTTTCTGGGAACCGGGCGAAAGGGAATGAGCTTTGAAGCGGCGGCGAGGCGAAGCTGAGCGCGGCACACGAAACAAGCCGCACGACAGCCGCCACGCGCCCGCGCCTGTTGCCTTAAGTCCGGCGCGTTATCTTTTCTTCGGCGGCAAAGGCGGCGTCGGCAAAACGACCGCAGCCTCTGCCGCCGCGCTGTTTCTACTCGACCACGCGCGCGCCGACGAGCGTGTGCTGTTGTTCTCAACCGATCCCGCGCACTCACTCTCAGATAGTTTGAACGTAGAGGTCGGCGACCGGCTCGTCGAAGTCGCGCGGCACAAACAGGCGCAGTTCGTCGCTTATGAGATGGACGCGAGCGCGGCACTCGAAAAATTTAAGACAAAGCATCGCGCTGTGTTGAGCGAGATTGCCGAGCGTGGCACGCTCTTGGACGAGAGCGACATCAATGAGTTGCTCGATCTTTCGCTGCCGGGCATGGACGAGGTGATGGCGCTCTTTGAGTTGAGCGAGCTTGATCGCACGAACGAGTTTGCGCGCATCGTCGTGGATACAGCGCCATCCGGCCACACCTCACGTCTTTTGCGATTGCCCGACACGTTCGCGCACATGGTCGCAACGCTCGACCGTATGTCTGAAAAGCACCGCTACATCATCGCGCAGTTTGCGCGCCGCACACGCGCACCGCTCGACGAAGTTGATCTCTTCCTGCGCGACTTGAACGAACGCATCGCGCGCGTCCGCGCGCTACTCTACGATCCGGCGCAGACGAGTTTCACGCTCGTCACGATCCCCGAAGCCATGGCAGTTGAAGAGACCGCGCGTTATCTCGCGCTGCTGCGCGATGAAGGCGTGCCCGTCACCGATCTGATCATCAATCGCGTCGAAGCGGAGCACAACGACTGTCGCTACTGCCACGCGCGCGTCCGCAGTCAACAACAATGGTTGACGCAGATCGAAAAAGATTTCAACGCGCTACGCCAACGTCGCGTGCCTCTGCTCGCCGGAGAGGTGCGCGGCCTCGCTGCGCTGCGACGTTTCGCAGACCTTGTGTGGTCGGATGAGAGCGCGCAGACGCAACGCGCGGATGAAAAAAAACGACCGGCAAAAAAATCGGCTAGTAAAAAATCTGTCGTGTCATCTGCTTCGTTCTCTGCGCCGGATGCCAGTACAGGCACTCTCTTGAGCGACGCTAACGGTGATGGCTTCGCGCTTGAATCACGTCGTCTGCTCATCTTCGGCGGCAAGGGCGGCGTGGGCAAGACGACAGCGGCGGCGGCGGCGGCGTTGGCGCTGGCTGACGCGGATGCGCATGCACGTGTGCTCGTCTTTTCCACCGACCCGGCGCATTCACTTTCGGATAGCTTTAACGAAGAGATCGGCGAGTTGAAGCGCAGCGTCGCCGGACAAAAAAATCTCGATGCGATGGAGATCGATCCGGGCGCGCGCTTCGAGGAGTTGAAGGCGCGCTATCGTGCTTGGACTGACGAGTTGTTCGACACACTGACGGGCAGTTCGCGTTGGGAGGTGCAGTTCGACCGCGAGGCGATGCGCGAGTTGGTCGCGCTCGCGCCGCCGGGCATTGACGAGATCGCGGCGCTCGCTGCGATTAGCGATCTGATCGATCAGGAGCGCTACACGACCATCGTGCTCGACACCGCGCCGACCGGCCACCTGATCCGCTTTCTCGAACTGCCCGACGTGGCGCTCTCTTGGGTGCGCACCTTTATCAAGCTGCTCTTAAAATATAAGAACGTGGTGCACGCGAGCGGCGTGGCCGAAGAGTTGATCGCGCTGTCGAAATCGATCAAGCGCGTGATCGCTCTGTTGACCGACGCGGAGGCGTGCGAGTTTGTCGGCGTCGCGATCCCTGAGCGTATGAGCTTGGCGGAGACGCGCAGATTGACAGCGACGCTCGAACGGCTCAAAGTGCCGATGCGGCGGCTGCTCATCAATATGGTCGTGCCCGTTGAGGCAGCCGAGTCATGCGCCTTTTGTCAAGCGCGGCGGCAAGCGCAAGGTGAAGTATTGAGCGAGTTCGCGCGCAGTTTCAAACGTGCGCTTTACGTCGCGCCGCAGCAACCGCATGAAGTGCGCGGCGCAGACGGATTGCGAGTGCACTTCGCGCAATGGCGACGTTTGAGCGCGGCGACGAAAGGCGCGAAGAAACAGAGAACCGGAAACAGATGAGCGGGCACAAGCAAAAGAGGAAGGACGAGACGGAAAGCCAGACGAACGAGCAAGGCTTTTATGTTTACTGCGTCGGCGCGCGCGCGGCGCTTGAGTCTCTGTTCGATGCGGCGTTGCCCGCGGCCATGGAAGCGGATGCGCGGCTTGAGTTGATCGCAGATGATGCGCTGGCAGCGGTGTGCAGCGCCGTCTCGCTCGCGGATTATGGCGAGGAGGCTTTGCAGGCGCGGCTGCACGATGCGACATGGACGGCGCTGCGGGCGCTGCGACACGAACGCGTGGTCGAGCACTTTGCGCGACGCGCGAGCGTCGTGCCGCTGCGCTTCGGCACGATCTATCTGGCGCGCGGTGGTGTCGAGCAGATGCTCGCGGAGCGCCGTGCTGAGTTGCAAGGGATCATCGAACGTCTGCGCGGACGCGAAGAGTGGGGCGTGAATGTTTATTGCGACCGCGCGAAGTTGTTGACGCAGATCGTCCTGCTCAGCCCGCGCCTACGTGAACTAAGCGAGCAGGCAGCGCGGGCGACGCCGGGGCAAAGCTACCTGCTGCAAAAAAAGATCGAGGCGCTGCGCGCGGACGAGACGCGTGCGGCGGCGCGCCGCACGAGCAACGAGATCGAGCGCGAGCTTGCGCGCGTGAGCGCGGGCGTGGCGCGGTTGCGCGTGTTGAAGGACGAAGCTTCGGAGCATGGCGACGCGGTGGTGAAGTTCGCGTTTCTAGTGGCGCGCGCGCGCTTCGACGATTTTCGCGCAGCCGCCGAACGACTCGCAGAGGCGCACGCGCCCGCAGGCTACAAACTTGAATTGACGGGGCCGTGGCCGGCCTATAATTTCGCGGGTGGTGGATGATGACGGACGAAGAGTTCGAGTCGGAACAGTTGGAGTTGTCGCTGCTGGAGACGCTCGACCATGTGCTGACGCGCGGGTTGGTGCTGGCGGGCGAGATCACGATCTCGGTCGCGGATATTGATCTGATCTTCGTCGGCTTGAACGTTGTGCTCACGTCGATCGAGACAGCGCATGAAGTGCTCGGCGCGCGCGCGCAGAGAGGCTTGGATATGCAGCAACGCGCGCTCACACCCGTAGCGCCGGAAGCTGCGCCGGTGAGCGACACGGAAGGCGAGAGCCGTTGAACCTCTATGCTTATTGTCTGTGCGCTGAGTTGAGACCCGACGCGCTCGATGCGGTTGCGGGCATTGCTGGCGCGCAGGTGCGCGTGCTGTGGTGCGATGAGATCGCTGCGGTCGTGAGTGAGTTCGAGGGCGATGCGGTCAAGGTCACGCGCGAGCATGTGCTGGCGCATGAGCGCGTCGTCGGACGTGTGCTCATGCAGATGACGCCGCTGCCTTTTCGCTTTGGCACATTGACGAGCGAGGCGCGTCTGCGCAGTTACATCGAGACGAACGAATCGGCGTTGCGCGCCCAACTGGCGCGCGTGCGCGGCTGCGTCGAGATGAGCGTAAAGGTGATGCGGCAACGCGAATCGGATGAAAGTAGAGAGGTGCGCGCGACGCAGGTTAAGATTGACGCGCAGCCAGCGGCCCGAGAGCCGACGGGCATCGGCACGGCGTTTCTCGTAGCGAAGCGGCGCGCGCTCGTGGGCGATGAGACGGCGCAGGCACAGGCTGAAGAGACCGCGCGTTGGCTGACGAATCAGCTTGCAGACGTGGTGCGCGCCGAACAGGTGAGCGTGCGGCCGTCGAGCGCGTTGCTGGTCGCGGCGGCGCATCTGGTCGAGCGGGCGCGGCTCGCGGAGTATCGCGAGCGTGTGCGTTGCGCCTGCGCGGAGCGCGGTGAAATTCATTTCTTGACGAGCGGGCCGTGGCCGCCGTACAGTTTTAGTCAGGAAAATCCTTGAGCCACACACAAGATTCGGAGTAAGCTGTTGGCGCATTCTCCCAATATCCCCCTGCCGGCTGAGCCGGAGATAGAGACCGAACACACCGCCGAGTTTGTCGAAGAACTCAGGCGCGTGACGGACAGTCTGCCGCCGCGCATCAATGTTGATGCGCAGTCCGTCGAACAGGGCCTAGCTAAACTCGTCCTGACTTTGATCGAGTTGATCCGCCGGTTGCTGGAAAAGCAGGCGGTCAGACGGATGGAGGGCGGCGGGCTGACGCCGGAGCAGGTGGAAGAACTGGGGCTGGCGTTGATGAAGCTGGAGGCGAAGATGGCAGAGTTGAAGGCGCAGTTCGGCTTGGCCGACGAAGACCTCAATCTCGACCTCGGCCCCGTCGGGCGTCTGATCTAAGTTGCACGGTATTCGAGCGCGCAGGGCATGAACCAAACAGAAGCAGTGACGAGTGACAAGTGACAGGTGGCGAGTTAAGACAAAAGCTTGCCACTCGTAACCTGTCATTGTAGTTCTGCTTCATGGTTGAAGTCTTTCTTCTGTCCCGATCTTCTGTGACCCGTTTTCGTTGGCATCTCAGGGCGGCCCCCTAAAGAGTCTTAACAAGTGGAAGCCGCCTCTTTAAGAGGAAGGGGCGAGCATTGTCGAGCGAGCGTTCAAGTCTAATCACAGCGCGTCCGCCGGGGCTGGTGGACGTGTTAGACCGGATACTTGACAAGGGGTTGGTCATCGCGGGCGACATCAAGGTCTCGCTCGCCAACGTCGAACTGTTGACGTTGCAGATCAGATTGCTCGTCTGCTCGATTGATAAGGCCGAGCAGATCGGGTTGAACTGGTGGCGCTACGACACGAACCTGACGACGCGCGCCGAACGCGCCGAAGCCGAGAACGTGGAGTTGCGCGAGCGCCTCGCCGAACTCGAACGCGAGGTCCGACAACTGACCGCCCCGCCGGCTGCGCCAGCGCCGCGCAAGGCACGAAAGGGCGGCGCAAGCAAAAAGGGCAGAGGGCGGATAGGCTGACACGCTCCCTGTAAAAGTCAACTCGTTAGCAACCTCGTCGGCGCGGTCGGCGCGCGAGCGCGTAATCTAAATCTTCAGAAGAGGAATGAAAGCACATGGCTGTTGAAAGAGCGCCGGGCGGCACCAGTCTGATTGACGTACTCGACCGCGTGCTTGACAAAGGCATCGTGATAGACGCATGGGTGCGCATCTCGCTTGTCGGCATCGATCTGATCACGATTGAGGCGCGCGTCGTCGTCGCTTCGATTGACACGTACTTAAAGTACGCCGAAGCGGTCGGTCTCACGCCCGCCGTCTCGCGCCCGGCGCTCACGCCCGGCGCGGCCGAGCCAATCGAAGAGGACACGCGCCGCCGCGTCTCAGTTGAAGTTGATCGAGGGTGAAAAGCAGTGGTCAGTGGTCGGTGGCCAGTGGTCAGTTAAAAACTGTTCCCACTGGCCACCAACCACTGACCACTGACCACTGTTCTTATGTCTCACTCGCCGACAGAACTGGCTTCGCACGCGCCGCCTACCGTTTCAGGCGACGATGGGAGCGAAGTGCGCACGCGGCAGTATGAGTTGCTGCTCGATACGACGACGCAGATGCTCGTGACGGCGAAGTTGCACGAGCGGTTGCTGCTCGCGCTCGAAGCGATCACGACGGGCCTCGGTTACCCGCAAGCGGCGATTGCTCTGGTGGACGAGCGGCGGAGCAGTTTGTGCGTGCGCGCCGCGTTCGGTTTTCCAAACGATGATGAGGTGACGCGCGTTGAGATTCCGCTCGATTCGGGCGCGCCGTGCAGCAAGGTCTTTCACGAGGGACATCCGGTCTGGTTGTCGCTTCGTGAAGATAAATCGTCGTGCCTGTTCTTCGATGAGCGTGTGTGGCAGCCGCACGTGCTCGCGCTGCCGCTCTTCGGCAAAGAGGCGGCGAGCGAAAGGGCCGAGTTCGAGTTGACGCGCAAGCCGCGCTTTCAAGATCGCTACTGGGTGCCTGAGTCAACTTCCTGCTTGGGCGCGCTCTACATCAGCACGGAACAGAGTACGATTGAACCGGCGGCGCTCGACTATCTGGTGCGCTTTGCGGAACTCGTCGGCATCGCGGCGGCGGGCGCGATCAGAAGCGAACGTTTGCGCGCGGCGGTGAGCAAGTTGCAGCGCGAGCGGCAGTGGGTCGAATCAATTATGAAGTCGGTCGCCGACCCAATCGTGCTGACGAATCTGGATAATGAAATCTTGTTGCAGAACCGGCGCGCCGAAGAGTTGTTCAGCGGCTCGGAGAACGCGAGCGAAGGCAAGCGGCGCGCGTTGGAGATGAACGACCTGCTCTTCTCCGCCTATCTCTCAAGCGCCGCCTTCTCAACCACCGAAGTCTTGCAACGCGACATCACGCTCGTCGATCCGCTCGAAGGCTCGGACATACACTTTGAAGTGATCTCAACGCCCGCCTTGAACGCGCGCGGCGAGCGCATTGGCCTCGTTTCGATCTTCCGCGACGTAACCGACCTGCGCGAAGCGAACGAAGAACTAGCGCGCAACTTCATCAAACTATCGCAAGCCGAATCCGAAGCGCGGCGCGAACGCGACCGGCTCGATCTGATCATCGAGAACGTCGGGCATCCGGTCGCCGTCTGCGATGCGAGCGGCAACTTCATCCTCTTCAACCGGCGCGCCGAACTGCTCTTTCAACGGGACGACGCAGACGTCACGTCTGCGTCAGCCGCGGCCGTGCGCGCCAACTCAGTCAAGCTCACTTCATTCATCTCCACGCTCGCCTCAGCTTCGGAGACGGGCCGGCAAGCCGAGATCGAGTTGATCGATCCCGAAACTAGCGAGACCTTGCCGATGGAGATCACTGCGGGCGAAGTGCTCGATGCGAAGGGACAAGTGACGGCAGTGGTTTCGATCCTGCACGACCTGACGGAGATACGCGAGCTTGAACGCCGCCGCGTCGAGCAGCAGTTATTTGAATCGGAAAAACTCGCGGCGGTCGGTCGGCTGGCCGCTTCCATCGCGCACGAGGTCAACAATCCGCTCGAAGCGATCAAGAACTCGCTCTACCTGATGCAGTCCAACAGAGCGGCCGAGAAGAACGCGCGCTTCCTCGACATCGCACGCAAAGAGACCGAGCGCGTCTCGCACATCATCCGGCAGATGCTTGGCTTCGCGCGGCGTGCGGGCGAGGTCGGACAGGTTGATGTCAATCAGTTGCTCGAAGAGACGCTGGTGCTCGTGGATAAGAAGATGCGGCAGTCGGGCATACGCATCGTGCGCGAGTTAGCCGAGCATCTGCCATCGGTGCGCGCCCGCGCCGATCAGTTGCGCCAAGTCTTTTTGAACTTGATCCTCAATGCGCAACAGTCCATCGCGGGCGGCGGCGTCATACGCATCACTACTTCGCGCTACGACGAACAGTCGTTGCAACCGTCAATCTCGATCCAGATCAGCGACTCAGGCGTCGGCATCAGTGAAGAGGATGTGACGCGCATCTTCGAGCCGTTCTTCTCGACGCGCAAGCGCGGCACAGGCTTAGGCCTCTGGGTGACGCAGGACATCGTGCGCCAACACGGCGGGCGCATCGAAGTGACGAGCGAGCGCGGGCGCGGCACGACCTTCACCATCATCTTGCTCGTAGATTCATCCATGCTCGAAGAGGGCGGCGAACATAACCGCTCTTAATGCGTCAGCTCGATGGACACACAGACCATCTCAGCGAACCATGAGCAAACGGCGACCGACGCAAGCGCGCCGACAGCGTCGGCGCGCTTGCTCGTAGTGGACGATGAGGAGAGCGTAGCGTTGACCGTCAGCGAGGTCTTGCGCCAAGAAGGCTATGAGGTCGAGACGGCATCGAGCGGCAACGAAGCTATTGCGTTGCTCACCGATTCAGAGTTCGATCTCGTGCTCACAGACTTGCACATGGAGATCGGCGACGGGTTGTCAGTCCTCACGGAAGTGCGTCGGCGTGCGCCTTTGACCATCTCGATTGTGCTGACCGGCTTCGCTTCGGTCGAGTCTGCCATCGCCGCTCTGCGGCAGGGCGCATACGATTATCTGATCAAGCCGTGCATTATTGACGATCTGAAGATGACCGTGCGGCGCGGCGTCGAGCACCGGCGCTTGATGCTCGCCGAGCAGCAGGCGCGCGCCAATCTTGAACGCCTCAACCGCGAACTCGAACAGCGCGTCGAGGAGCGCACGGTCGAACTATCGCGGCTCAACGAAGAACTGGCCGAATCGAATCGCGCGAAGGACGTGTTTCTGGCCACGCTCTCGCACGAGTTGCGCACGCCGCTGACGCCGATCATCGGTTGGATCAATCTGCTGCGCACGGGCTACTTGGACGAGGGCGCGCTCAATCAAGCGCTCGACGTGATCGAACGCAACGCGCGTTTGCAGTCGCGGCTGATTGATGATCTGCTCGACATCTCGCGCATCGCCAGTGGCAAGCTGCGCTTCGAGCCGAAGCTGACCGACTTGAACGCGGCGGTCGCAGCGGCCGTCGAGACTGTACGCGCATCTGCGTCGGCGCAGCGGGTCATGCTTGAAGTGGCGCTCACGGAGCAACCGCTTTTCGTGCATGCCGAGCCGGTGCGCTTGCAACAGATCGTCTGGAATCTGTTGTCGAACGCGATCAAGTTCACCGAAGCCTGTGGGCGCGTCCAATTGCGCACAGAGGCTGTGGGCGATGAGGCGTGCGTCGTCATCGAAGACACAGGCATCGGCATCACGCCCGATTTTCTGCCGCACATCTTCGACCGTTTCCGCCAAGCCGACGGCACACGCACGCGCAGTCATGGCGGACTCGGTTTAGGTCTCGCCATTGTGGACGCGCTGGTAAAACTGCATGGCGGGCACGTCCGCGCCGAATCGGAAGGCACGGGGCGCGGCTCGCGTTTCACCTTCACTTTGCCGCGCATTAAAAACGTCGCGGACGCAAGCGAAGCCCAGCACATCAGCGTGTCGCCGATAACGAATCAGCGTGTGCTCATCGTTGACGACTCGCCTGACACGCTGGTGCTGCTGCAAGCCTTGTTCGAGCAGAAGGGCAGTCAAGTGCTCAGCGCGGCTTCAGGCGAAGAGGCCCTCAAGCTCGCGGCCGAAAATCCGCCGACCGTCATCATCTCAGACATCGGCATGCCCGGCATGGACGGTTATCAACTGCTCGTCGAACTGCGCCGCCTGCCGCGCCTCGCTCATGTGCCCGCCGTGGCCATCTCAGGCTACGCGATGGATGAAGATCGTGAACGGGCCTTGAACGTCGGCTACATCGCACACCTGTCCAAGCCGATTGATGTGGACAATCTCTTCGCGCTCATTCAACAGATCACTTCCTGAGCAATTAAAGCAGTTTGCGTATCAGTTTAGCGCGTAGTCGCAATGAGCGAGCCATGCGCGCGCGCATGACAAAAAGAGAGACCCGCTGTGCTCTCCCATTCACAGTGGGTCTCTCTTTGTGCGGTCGCTCGCTTACGTTCTGACAGGGGCGACCGAACTTGCCGAGCCTGCAAATCTTTTTTCTTCGGAGGCTGACCCGCGCTCTCCCCTTCACGAGTCAGCCCCCTTAGCACCGACAACCGCCCGGTTGTCGATCTCGGTTAACCTTTACCGCGTCGCCGTGTACTCCGGCAGACGCACGCTCTGGTTCAAAATCACGCCGAACTCTGTGCCCGACTTAACGTCGGCTTCCTGTTCCTTCTCAATCACGCGCCCGACTGTGCCGAGACCGCCGCCGATGATCGCGCCGATGCCTGCGCCACGGCCTCCGCCCGCAATCGCACCGATGAGCGCGCCGGTCGCCGCGCCGCCGCCGATGAAGACCACGTCGCGCTTCGTGTTCGAGCGACCCTTGACGGTTGATTCGCTATCGGAGTTCACCTGATCGGTCTGCAAGGTAGTCAAAGAACCATTGAGCGGATAGCGCGCGTGGTTCGGCAACTCCACTTGATAAAAGCTGACCGAGATGTTGCCCGGCGAACGTCGTTCGGCGCGCTTCACCGAAGAGACGCGACCCCAAATCTTGCTGCCGACCGGAATCAATTCTGCGCCACTATCAGAGCGCACCGGCTCAGTCACGGTCGTCGAGAAGCGGTCGCCGATGCGCGCCGTTCGAGATGTCAATTCGCTGTCCATGCGCACGCGGATCGTCTGATCTGCGCTCAAAGTGTAGTAGCGCACGGGCGGCGGAGCGTTTGTGGTGCGCGTCGTCGTGTGCCTGCGTGTGCGCGTGCGGCGACGCTGTGCAGCGACCGGCAAAGTGCAGCCGGCGATGAGTAAGAGCACTGCGAACAAACTCAAGGCGCGTTGCGCCAAGTTGCTACGAGTCATGAATCTCATGCTGCTCCTCCTGCAAGGGCCTTGCGCTTGCTGGCCATCTTCCGCTTGAGCGGCCGAGCACTGCGGTCGGCGTTAACTGTTTGTGCAACGTGCGTGCCATGTCCGTCCCAGCCGTCGAAAGGCTCAATTTACGCGGAAAAACGGTGGAACGAGGCGCGCGCGTGCATTGGGCGAGGCAAATTGCATCAACCATGTGCGCGAGAGCGCGTAAGTATCTGCACGAAATCGTGTGAGCAAATTGTAGCACAACGACGCTGCCAACAAGAGCACGCTTCTTTTGTTGAACCTCACTTGATCTATGCTGCATGAATCTGCTCAAATGTGCGCAGCACAGATACATGATCAAACATAGTCAGCTACACGTTCGCCGCTCGCGCAGTCCAACACGGACAAGAGATGCGGACTTCGGTTACAATCTCGGTTCTCGTTTCAGCCACGGTTAAAGTTTTGTACCCCTGAGAGGAGTTGTCTTATGAGCACACCAGCACCAGCAACCAGCACCACCTCGAACATCCCGCGCATCAACGAGCCGGCCCCAGACTTTGAAGCTAAGTCAACGCAAGGCATGTTGAAGCTTTCAGACTACAAAGGCCAATGGGTCGTCCTGTTCTCCCATCCGGCAGACTTCACGCCCGTCTGCTCGACCGAGTTCATAGAGTTCGCCCGCCGCGCCGACGAGTTCAAACAACGCGGCGTCCAATTGATCGGGCTGTCGGTTGATTCCGTCCCCGCGCACATCGCTTGGATCAGAAACATCGAACAGCACTTCCCCGACGTGAAGATCACTTTCCCGGTCATCGCCGACCTCGACACAAAAGTCGCGCAGAAGTTCGGCCTGATCCATCCGGCGGCTTCGGAGACTGCGACCGTGCGCGCCGTCTTCGTCATTGACGACAAAGGCATCATCCGCGCGCTCATCTATTATCCGATGTCTCTGGGGCGCAACATTGACGAAATCCTGCGCGTCGTTGATGCCTTACAGACGGCGGACACGAACGCTTGTGCTACGCCCGCCAACTGGCGACCCGGCGACAAGGTGGTCGTGCCGCCCCCGCAGACTATCGCCGACGCAGAGAAGCGTCTGCAATCCGACTACGAGATCACCGACTGGTATCTGGCCAAGCGGACGCTGTCATGAAGAGGCGGTAGGCAGAAGGCAGTAGGCGGTAGACAGTTAAGACAATAACAAGAAGCTACTTCGTCTTAAATGTCTGTTGCTTTCACTGCTTACTGCCTACTAATTTTGTTTATGGCGGAAGAATCGAAAGACAAGAGTGCGGACTTGCAAGCGTGCGAGGTGGCGACGCAGTTGGTGCATGCGGGCGAGCGTCTGCCGTCGCCGACAGGCGCGCCCGTCGTCACGCCCATCTATGCGACCGCGACCTTCACTTACGATTCGATGGCGGAGATGGACGCGGTCTTCGCGGACGACCGACAGGGCTACGTCTATACACGGCACGGCAACCCGACGGTGCGCGCGCTTGAATCTGCATTACAAATACTCGAAGGCGGCGCGGGCGCACGCGCCTACGCATCAGGCATGGCCGCGCTACATGCCGCCTTGTTCGCCTGCGAGCTTGCGCCCGGCGCAACCATCCTCGCCGCGCAAGACCTCTACGGTGCGACGACCAGCCTACTGCACACAATCTTCGGCGCATTCGAGATTAAGATCGTCACCGCAGATTTCTGCGATGCGGAAGAGTTGCGGAACAAAGCGCATGAAGCACGTCCGCGAGTGTTGATTGCCGAGACGATCTCGAATCCCTTATTGAAGGTCTGCGATCTTGATCTCTGTGCAGAGGTCGCGCGCGAAGTCGGCGCGCGTCTCATCGTTGACAACACGTTCGCGTCGCCCTTTCTTTGTCAACCGCTCCGGCACGGCGCAGACCTCGTCGTGCATAGCGCGACCAAATATCTCGGCGGGCATGGCGATGCGACCGGCGGACTGGTCATCACGCGCGACGCGGCTGACATGACTGCTCTAACCGGCGTGATGAAACTTGCTGGCAGCATACTCGGCGTGTGGGACGCGCACGAAATCTTGCGCGGCTTAAAGACGCTCGCCTTGCGGCAAGAGCGTCAGTGCGCCAACGCGCGCCACTTGGCCGAAAGACTTGCCGCGCATCCGCACATCGCGCGCGTGCATTATCCGGGACTCGTGGGGAATGACACGCGCCAAGCGATCCTGCGGCGCATGCTGCGTGCGCCACATGCGGGGGCGCTCGTCTCAATCGAACTGCGCGAGAACACGCGCGCCGCCGCTTTTCGTTTCATGGACGCGCTCGGCCTGTGCGTCCGCTCGACAAGTCTCGGCGACGTGTTTACGAGCGTCTTGCATCCGGCGTCGGCTTCGCACCGCGACCTCGCGCCCGCTCGTCGCCAGCAGCTAGGCATCAGCGACGGCCTCGTGCGCATCTCAGTCGGCATCGAAGCCATCGCAGATATTACGAACGACATCGAGCAGGCACTCGTAGCGTGATGAAGTTATATTTTTTGATCCGTGATTTGAATTTTCAGATTTGAGATCACAGAGCCAAGCACGTCGGACGCAAACTAAGATCGCTTTGCAGGAACGAGCCAGAGTAGTTAAGGGGCAGAATGATCTGTGGGCGCAGATCGGCAACACGCCTTTGTTGCGGCTGCGGCGCGTCGCGCAAGAGCTACCCGAAGGCATAGAGGTTTTCGCCAAAGCCGAGCACTTAAATCCGGGCGGCTCGGTGAAAGACCGTCCGGCCCTTGCGATGATCCTTGCGGGTGAGCGCGCCGGTCTGTTGACGCCGGATAAGATCATCCTTGATGCGACGAGCGGCAACACAGGCATCGCCTACGCGATGCTCGGCGCGGCGCGCGGCTATCGCGTCGCGCTCTGTCTGCCCGCTAACGCGAACGTCGAGCGCAAGCGCATGCTGCGCCTCTACGGTGCGGAGTTGATCGAGACCGATCCGCAGACGGGCGCAGACGGCGCGCAACTACGCGCGCAAGAGATCGCGGCGCGCGAGCCGCAGACATATTTCTATCCTGATCAGTACAACAACGACGCCAACTGGCGCGCGCACTACGAAGGCACGGGCGCGGAAATCTGGACGCAGACTGAAGGGCGCGTCACGCACTTCGTCGCCGGCATGGGCACGTCGGGCACGCTGATGGGCATCGGGCGCAGGTTGAAGGAACATAACTCGCGCGTCCGCGTCGTCGCCGTGCAACCCGATTCGCCTTTGCATGGTCTCGAAGGCATGAAGCACTACGCGACCGCCATCGTGCCGGGCATCTACGATCCGTCGCTTGCCGACGCGCAGCTCGAAGTGGCGACCGAAGACGCATACACGATGGCGCGGCGACTCGCACGCGAAGAGGGCTTGTTCGTCGGCATCAGTTCGGGCGCGAACGTGACGGCCGCGTTGCGCCTTGCGCGCACATTGCCGGCCGGCTCAGTTGTTGTCACAGTGCTCTGCGACGATGGCGCGCGTTATCTGAGCGAGCATTTCTGGGAAGAGAAGCAGGATGATTAAACTAGGCGCGCGCCACTTGGCTGAGATGCGTCGCCACGCCGAACGCGAGTATCCGCACGAATGCTGCGGGCTGCTCATCGGGCGCATCGAAGATGACGGGCGCGTGCGCACGGTCGTTGAGTTGTATCCGGTCGCCAACACTTTTGCCGTCGCGGAGCGGCATCACCGAATGCAGATTCCGCCGCTCGAATACGCGCGCGCCGAAAGACTCTACAGTGCGCGCGGACTCGGCGTTGTCGGCAATTATCACTCACATCCAGATGCGCCGGCTGTGCCTTCGCAGTATGATCTTGAACATCTGGCCCCTTGGCCCACGATGTCTTACATCGTCGTCTCGGTGCAGCAAGGGCAGGCAGCCGACCTTCGTTCGTGGGAGTTGGCTGCCGATCGCTCGCGGTTCGATGAGGAAGAGATGACAGTCAACGAGGGAGAGGTTGCAGAAGGAGCTTGACGTTATGGCAGTGACAGTTTTGATCCCGACCGCACTCAGACAGTTCGCGGGCGGGCAGTCTGAATTTCAGGTTGAAGGCAAGACGGTGGGCGAGGTCTTGGAGCGCGTGACGAGCGCGAATGCAGACCTGCGCAAACATCTCTACAGCGACGAGAGCCGCTTGCGCAGTTTCGTCAATGTCTATGTCAACGATGAAGACATCAGAAGCAGTGAGCGGCTTAACACGCCGGTCAAGGACGGCGACACCATTTCGATTGTGCCGGCGATTGCGGGCGGCGCGGCGACCGAAGCGGCAGTCGCCGACCGCGAGTTGCCGAAGCTGTCGAACGAAGAGATCGCGCGTTACAGTCGGCATCTGATCATGCCTGAAGTCGGCATGGAGGGGCAGCGCAAGTTGAAGGCTGCGCGCGTGCTGATGATCGGCACGGGCGGGCTTGGCGCGCCGCTCGGCATGTACTTGGCGGCGGCGGGCGTGGGCACGCTGGGCATCGTGGATTTTGATGTCGTGGATGAATCGAATCTGCAACGACAGATCGTGCATGGCACGCGCGATGTGGGCCGGCCCAAGATTGAATCGGCGCGCGACCGTTTGCAGGACATCAATCCGCACATCAAGATTGAAACCTACGAGACGCGCCTGTCGAGCGAGAACGCGCTTGAGTTGTTCCGCGATTACGACATCATTGTTGACGGCACGGATAATTTCCCGACGCGCTATCTCGTCAACGATGCCTGCGTGCTGACCGGCAAAGCCAACGTCTATGGCTCGATCTTTCGCTTTGAAGGACAGGCGAGTGTGTTCTGGGCGGAACGCGGTGCGTGTTATCGCTGCTTGTATCCAGAGCCGCCGCCGCCCGGACTTGTGCCTTCGTGTGCTGAAGGCGGCGTACTCGGCGTGTTGCCGGGCATCGTCGGCGCGATTCAGGCCAACGAAGCGATCAAGTTGATCTTGGGCGCGGGCGAATCGCTCATCAATCGTCTGTTATTGTTCGATGCGTGGCGCATGCGCTTTCGCGAGTTGAAACTGAGGAAAGACCCGGACTGTCCGGTCTGCGGCCCGCACGCGACGATCAAAGAGTTGATTGACTACGAAGAGTTCTGCGGGCTGCGACCGCCCGTCGCCGCACCCACACAGGAGGAGAAAGCACAGATGGAAGAGATCACTGCGACCGAACTCAAACAACGCCTTGACCAAGGCGACGACTTGCAGATCATTGACGTGCGCGAACCGCACGAGTACGAGATTGCGAAACTCGAACAGGCGAAGCTGATCCCGCTCGGTCAGGTCGTCGGGCGCATGAACGAGATCGATCCGAACCGCGAGACGGTTGTGCACTGCAAGGGCGGCGTGCGCAGCGCCAAAGCCATCGAGGCGCTGCAACGCGCGGGCTTCGCGGGTCGGCTCGTCAACCTGCGCGGCGGCATCACCGCTTGGTCGAACGATGTCGATCCGTCCGTGCCGAAATACTGAGCAAGAACGACAGACAAGTAAAAAAGAAAAACGCCTGCACGACTCGCAGGCGTTTTCTTTAAGCCGACACAGGCTCGCTGCCCTGCGCGCTGATGGGAGTAGTTGTCGCAAGGATAGTCGTGCGGCGCGGCAGAAATGGGCGCTCGCAGAACCAGAAGAAGCACCAAGCGAAGGCGAGGCTGAGCGCCGGCATGATGAGTAGCGCAACCAACAAGCCCGGGATGCCGCGACTCGTGAAGCGCCATATCTCCAACATCACCAGCTCGTGCGTGAGATAAAGCGAATAAGAGAATAAGCCGATGCTCGCGCCCCAACGCCACACGCGCGGCCACACCTGCCATAGTCGTCCGGTCACTTCAGCCGCGACGACGCGATTGACTAAGACGAACAGACCGACGGCCCAAAGCGGATGCGTCAAGAGCCACACGCCGTCGTGCACGTACCAAGATAACTTGATCGTCTCCTGCACGTAAGCCAAGACGGCCGCCGCCGCGAGCGCCGTCAGACAGACGCGCCAACTGCGACACCAGCGCGGCAAGACCACCAGCCCGAACGCAGCCTCGACGCCAAGCGCGCCCAACGCCCAAGTGAACCAGTGCGCCGCCGCCGCCTCGTTCACCGGCAGAAAGACGCCGTAAGTGTTCTTGATCACGAGACTCAACAGCAGCCAACCGACGCGCGCCGCAGCACAACAGGCGAGCGTGCGACGCCAGCCCCAACGCTGGCGCAGGAACAGCAACAGAAAGTAAGCGAGATAAAGTTGCTCCTCAATGGCGAGTGTCCAGAAGACGCCGTTGATGCTATATGCTGTGTGCGAGTCGAGGTTGTGCAGCATCAGTAAATGCAGCACGAGGTCGTACAGGTAAGCGCGCGTGAGTGTCGCGCCGTCTGCGAGCGCCGCGACGGCGAGGAAGAGAATGAGCGCGAGCAGGTAAGGCGGATAGAGTCGCCAGAGTCTGCGCCGCCAGAAAGGCACGAAGTCTAAGTTCGTGGGGCGACCCGATGCTTGCGCTTTCGTCCAATGCAGATGAATGCAGAAACCTGAGATGACGAAGAAGAGAAAGACGCTCGTGTAGCCATAATGCACGACGGCGCGCACGGGCACACCGAGCCAAAGCCAGAAGCGGCTCAATGCGTCGGGCGGCGTTTGCGTCACCGCATGATAGACGACGACGTAGAGCGCGGCGAAACCGCGTAGGGCATCAAGCCCGCGCAGTCTGTAGCCGCCGCCGGCAAGCAGCGAGTTAGACTTCGGTGCTGGGACGCAAGTTTCGGCCAAACGACAGCAGCAGACTCCGCCTGCGAGTTGTGCGAGCGGCCCGATGATAGCCCAGCAGTTCGTGTTTAGAAAGCGGAGGGGTTAGTTGACGTAGGTCGAGACGGTATCGGGATCGAGCAATGCGTCTTCGGTGAGATGTGTGGCGGCTGCGGCATCCGTCTGTGTGTGGCCGATAAGCAACGCCGTGGCCTGTTCGGCGGTCACCGGCCGCGAGAACAGATAGCCCTGACCGTACTCGCATTTAAGCGTGCGCAGTTGCGCCAATTGCGCTTCGGTCTCAATGCCTTCGGCGATGACCTGCATGCCGAGATTGTTCGCCAGCCTAATGATCGTGCGCACGATCTCCGCGTTCTCGTCGCCCGCGCCCATGCGCCCGATGAACGAGCGATCAATCTTCAAAGTTGAGACGGGGAAGCGGTGCAGATAGCTCAGAGAGGAATAGCCCGTGCCGAAGTCGTCTATGCTTAACTCGACGCCGAGCGCGCGCAGTTGCGTGAGCATCGTAGCGGCGGCCTCCGCGTTCTCCATCACGACGCTTTCAGTGATCTCAAGTTGCAGGCAGTGCGGATCAAGTTGCGACTCATTGAGCGTCTGTTTGATCTGATCGATCAAATTGGGCTGGCTGAACTGTTTGCTTGAGAGGTTGACGCTGATCTTGAGCGGACGCGCCACGAGTTGTCGCCAGCTTTGCATCTGCCGGCACGATTGGTTGAGCACCCAACGACCGATCTCGAAGATTAGCCCCGTCTCCTCTGCGAGCGGGATGAACTCGGCGGGTGAGATGAAGCCGCGTTCCGGGTGCGACCAGCGCAGCAACGCCTCGAAGCCTGTAATCCGGCTCGTATCGAGCGCGACAAGCGGTTGATAATAGACCTGAAACTCGTTGCGCTCGACGGCGCGGCGCAGATCGTTCTCCAACTTTAATAGCGCCACGGCATGCGCGTGCATCACTGTGTCGAATAGTTCGTGGCGCGCCTTGCCTTTCTCTTTCGCGCGATACATGGCCGTGTCCGCATCACGCAGGACATGCTCCGGCTGTTCGTAGTTAGTGGAACTGAGCGTGATGCCGATGGACGCGGTCGTATAAACCTCGTGCCCGCCCAGATTGAAGGGCTGCATCAAGCCAGCTTGGATACGTTCGGCGACGCCGATGGCGTCGCGCGCGTCGTCCAGCCCATTGAGCAGGATGGCGAATTCGTCGCCGCCCAAACGCGACACAGTGTCCGACGGGCGCAGGCAGCCTTCGAGCCGGCGAGCGAGCGCGATGAGCAGATGATCGCCGATGCCGTGGCCGAGACTGTCGTTGATGTTCTTGAAGCGGTCGAGGTCTATGAAGAGGACGGCAAACACATGATCGGTATGGCGCTTGGCGGTCTCAATGGCCAAGCGTAGGTGATCGAGCAGGAGCGCGCGGTTTGGCAGCCCCGTGAGCGCGTCGTGAAAGGCCGCGTGCCGGAAATGTTCGCGACTGTGCTGCAACTCTTGGCTGATGCGTTGCTGCTCGGCGATGTGGCGCGAGAGTTCTTCGACGTGCCGCTCGGCTTGTTCGATCTGCGCCAGCTTCGTCTCGACGCTGTTGAGGTAGGTCTGATAGGTGAAATAGACGATGGCGATGATGGGCGTCATGGCGAGGAAGGCGAGGAAGCCGACCGAACCGATCAGCTTAGCGACAAGTCCAGCGGCGGACGCGCCCGCGAAGTAGGTCAAAGACGTGTAGAGGAAGTTGTGCTTCCAGACGTGCCAGAAACGCTCGCCCGTGCGCAGCGCAAGCGCGCACGCGATCAGAACGGTGTTCGATGCATACTGTGCGAGCGCCATAACGCTCAAAGCCAAGATGAGCTTTTGCGAGTAGCTCTGCTGCACCAGCACGGCAGGCGAGCCGCAACTGAGCCGCACAGTCCAGACAGTTATAAAGTACGAAAGCGCCATCACGCTCGCATTGAACATGTGATGGAACTTTCTCCGGCTCACGCGCAGTGAAGTGCAGAACGCCTCGATGGTCGCCAATAGGATCGCCGCTTCGCCGTCAAAGAGCAGAATGATCAGGAAGATGAACGTGTCCGAGACTGTAATCTGCCCCTTCGTGCGCGGCACACGCACGTACAGGCGCGAGCCGACCAAGACGGTGATGAGCGCAAGAAATAGAAAACGCCGATCAAGCTGTGCCACATCAAGGTGGATAGCTGAGAAGACGCAGGCCGCCATGCCGAGCACGATGACCAGCCACAGGAACAACTTAGTGAAACGATTGCTGTATGCTTCCATGTCGTCAGGAGGCAAAGCGAAAACGACTGTGATGGGATCCAAATGTTGAGGAAGTTTTCGGGGCAAGTATCGGGGCTTGGGACTGGGCAAGAGCATACGCGCCCGCGACACCTTTCAACTTTATCACATAAAGAGCACGCCGTGCGATAGGGCCCTGCACAAATTTTCCCGCGCCGCTTGACGGCCTTGCGGCCCACCGCCCGGCCTTTGCCCAGACTATAGCCGCGTCCTCCGCACGTCACCCACATAAAATCGCAGACTTTTGGCATAGGCCGGTTAAACCTTTCTGCTTCAATTAGGTCGGTATAGGCCCTCTGCTGTGTGGGGCAGTTGGGCGTGAGCTAAGGAGACCGGGCCGGAACAATCGGGCGGCAAAAGGGCTTATTTATCGTGTTGCACGCGGCTCAGCCGCGATCAATTGCTGGCTCATTTTCCGGCTTTCTGCTACTATCACACACTTTTATGCGGCTGCTGCACGCCGGCCGAAACAATGCCACCGCAGCGTCCGTATCACCCGATGCAACAGGATGCCCGGCTGTTGCATCTAATTCCTGTCGTATCAACAGCTTAATTTTTAAGCGCGAAGGATGCGACGATGCGAGGCAGGGTCTTTATTGATGAGCTAAGCCGGATGTCTTAATTGCGGGCACTACCGTCGAGCATTGGCGCGACTGACGGAGCCACAGAGGTAATCATGAGCATGACTATGAACAAGCGCGGTGACGAGGGGTTCTTGGAGACGCGGAGCGGCGATTATTCGCCGTTCGAGGCGTTGGGGCAGGAACTGTCCGAAGACGCCATCCCGACAGATATTGAAGATGTGCTGCAAAAACTCGACGGCACGAACTTGGGCGAAGCGGACGCGGACGACTTGCTCATCGAGCATGCCGCCGCTGCGACGCCGCATGAAGATCATAACGACGAAGCCTTCGCGGAGGAGGACGATCTCGATCTCTCCGCCGGCGACGACGACAAATCAATCGATCCTGTCCGTATGTACCTGCGGCAGATGGGCACTGTGCCGCTCTTGACGCGCGAGCAAGAGGTCTCTATTGCCAAGCGCATCGAAGCGGGCATCATCAGATCGAACCGCGTGCTTGCGCGTTCGCCTATCGCCGTGGGCGAGTTGCTGCGGATCGGCGAAGGGTTGGAATCGGGTGCTTTAAGCATCCGTGATGTCGTGGCGTTCTCGGATCAAGCCGACATGGCTGAGGTTGAGGATAAGGCCGACGAGTATTTGCAGTGGACACTGGAGAGCATGCAGCACATTCGCAAACTAGCGCACGATGGCCTGAAGGAGTTGACCAAGCTGCGCGCCGAGCAGCAACTCACGCGCGGCAAGAAACCGAGCAAGAAGTTGTTGCGGCTGAAGCGCAAGGTCGCGGCCAACCGATTGGCGCTCGCACGTGAGGTCGCGCAACTCAAGTTGAAGGAGAGCGCGCGGCAGCGTCTGATTGACGCGGTGGCGGCGGCTTGGAAAGAGGTGCGCACAATCGAGCGCGAGATCGAGCAGTACACTGAGAAGCTCAACCGGAAGCGGATCAAGCCGGAGGACGAGAAGGAGTACAAGCGGCACATCGCCGCTGCCAAGCGCCGGCTCAAACAGATCGAAGCGGATCGCCACGTTGCGCCCGTCGAGATCAAACGCGCGCATCAAGCCGTCGCGCGCAGCGAAGCGCAGACCGTGCAAGCCAAACGCGAGTTGACGGAGGCGAACCTGCGCCTCGTCGTCTCCATCGCCAAGAAGTACACGAATCGCGGGCTACAGTTCCTCGATCTGATTCAGGAGGGGAACATCGGGCTGATGCGCGGCGTGGACAAGTTCGAGTGGCGGCGTGGTTATAAATTCTCGACCTACGCGACGTGGTGGATTCGCCAAGCGATCACGCGCGCGATTGCGGATCAAGCCAGAACGATCCGTATCCCCGTCCATATGATCGAGACGATCAACAAACTCGTGCGCACGTCGCGCGCGCTCGTGCAAGAGCTTGGGCGCGAGCCGACCAGCGAGGAGATCGCAGACCGCGTGGACATGCCCGTGTCGAAGGTGCGCGCCGTTTTCAAACTGGCGCAGCAGCCGATCTCTCTGGAGACACCGATTGGTGAGGAAGAGGATTCGCACCTCGGCGACTTCATCGAAGACAAGTCGCGCGTGAATCCTTCGGACGCGGTCGTGGCGACGAACCTGCGACAGATCACAGACGAAGTGTTGGCGACGCTCTCGCCGCGTGAAGAGAAGGTCATCAAACTGCGCTACGGCATCGGCACGCAAGGCGAGGAGCACACGCTCGAAGAGGTCGGCAAAGACTTCGACGTGACGCGCGAGCGCATCCGCCAGATCGAAGCGAAGGCGCTGCGCAAACTGCGCCATCCTTCGCGCGCCCGCCTGCTCAAGCCGTTCATCAACGGCGTGCAGCAGTAAGCCGAAACAATAAGCGCGAGATTAAAACAGGGCCGGAAGTTTACCTAAAACTTCCGGCCCTGTTTGCGTGCGCCCAAAGATAGGTCAGTACCGCAGGCGGTACTGACTTCAATGTCGCGGTGCTTTTGTTGTCAACTCATCTTTAACGACCTGCCCACCTTTCATCACGAAGCCGACGCGCTGAAGCACTGTGATGTCGCGCGATGGATCGCCGGAGACGGCGATTAGATCAGCCGCGTAGCCGTTTTTAATCACGCCGAGCTGCCCGTCCAAGCCTAACAATTGCGCCGCGTCAACCGTCGCAGCGCACAAAGCTTCCGCAGGCGTCAGACCCGCTTTGACGAGCCATTCCAATTCGCGCGCGTTCTGTCCGTGCAAGCCTGCGACCGCATCTGAACCGGAGACAATCACAACTCCGGCCGCATGCGCGCGGCGCGAGTTCTCTAGGTTGTGGGTTTGCAAGCGCGTGAAGAAATCCCAAGTCGAGTCGTCGAAGGCGAATTGACTTTTGTGCGCGAGGTAGTGCGTCGGCAAATAGAGCGTCGGGACGAGCGACGTGTGATGTTGGACGAGCAGGCGGATCGCTTCGGCGTCGAGGAATGTGCCGTGCTCAATCGAAGCGCAGCCGCCGCGCACGGCCGCTTTGATCGCCGCCGCCTCGTGCGCGTGCACTGCGACACGCAAGCCCGCACGCGCAGCCTCTTCAACCGCCGCGCGCACTTCGGCCTCGCTGATGAGCGCTTGACCGCGCGCGTCCACGCCCTCGAATAACTTGATCACGTCCGCGCCTTCGCGCACGCGCGCGCGGACAAACTCGCGCATGTAGGCGATGCGCGCCGCTTCGTCGGCCGTCGGATCGAAGTCGTTAGGCAGAAACGGCTCGCCAGAGACGAGCATGCGTGGCCCTGTGACTTCGCCGCGCTTGATCGCGTCGCGTAGTTTGAGATCGACCTGCGCGCCTGCGCCGAGATTGCGGATGGTGGTGAAGCCGGCAAGCAGCGTGTTGCGTGCATTCTCGGCGGCGTACTTGAGTGTGATGTCCGCGCTTGGATCGCCCGATAGACCAAAGTGGCCCGAAGAGTCGAAGTGATAGGTGATGTGCGTATGCGCGTCAATGAGACCGGGCAGCAGCGTCGCGTCGCCGAGATCAATGACTTGCGCGCCCGGTGGGATGGCGAGGTTCGCGCCGACGGCTGCGATCTTCTCGCCTTCGATGACGACGACCGGCCGCTCGATCATCTGCCCGCGCTCAACGTCGAACATGCGCGCGGCACGGATGACGATGCGCTGCTGCGTCTGCGCTTGCTTGCTGTTTGTTTGCGCCGTCCGACTAGCGCACGAGGGCAAGCAGAGGAGCAACAGCAAGAGATGCGTGATGCACAGCTTGAGCTTCATCCGAATAGTTCAACTCATCGCTCAGACCTTTTCAATCGGCCAGATGTCAACAGCCAACGCCTCCGCATAGTGCAGTAGCGGTTCGCCTGCGGGCGTCGGCAGGCCGTGCGATTCGATCATGGTCGAATGAAGCGTCGTCAACGACGCACGCTGCAAAGGCCAAGGGGCGTGATGTATGCGTGCGCGATAGAGCGTTGCACTGCGCGCCGCATACAGGCAATAACGCTCGGTCAGGAAAAATTCGAGCGAGCCGGGTTGCGACTCAGGTAGCCTAGCGCCAATCATCCACGTCGCTTGCAACTCCGCTGGCTTGTCCGCGTCGTCGCGGCGCAAGCGGTAGTTGATCTGCGTGGCCTGTTGTTCAAGCTCGATCTGCGCGTGGAAGTAGGGCAGATGATAGAGCGTGCGCGCGCCGATGACGGCGGGCAGACTGTTCGCGTCGAGCGAGAAGAACCAGACACCGGGCACGCCTTTGTGGTGGACGTAGGTGCGGACGTTCAACTCGTGAAAGTCGCTGAAGCCCGGCACGGGCGGCGTGAAACTTAGACGCACGTCCCACATCGTGAAGGGCGCGATGGCGAGCCACGCGCTGCCGTCGTAAGTGTCAATCGTCAGCCCTTGAGGGATGAGCGGGCGCAACGCTTCTTCAGCGATGCGCCAGTGCATGAAGAGCAGCTTGCCCCAGTTCTGCTTCATGATCGGCGCGCCTGCGGGGCGCGCGCGGAGCGACAGACGATCAATCTGCTCCGACGCTGCTTCGCTCATAGCTTGCCCTAATCTGTATCGGTCAGTCCCGACTAATTTCACTGTGCTGGTGGCCACGCATCCGCAGATAGTTCGAGCGCGCGCCACATGTACCAACTTGCCACCGTGCGAAAGGGTCGCCAGCGCTCGCCGTATTCGGCCAGCACCTTCGGCGTCGGCATCGGCGTTTGATAGACGAAGGCGAAACCTTTGCGCACACCTAAGTCGCTCACGGGCAGCACGTCGCTGCGTCCCAGTCGTGACATCAAAAGCATCTCGACCGTCCAACGCCCGATGCCGCGCACGCTCGTCAGACGCGCGATGATCTCTTCATCCGGCATGCGCCGCAGGCGCGCGAGTGTCGGCACAGTGCCGTCGAGCGTCTTCGCCGCGAGGTCTTGCAGCGCAGCCAATTTGGCGCGCGATAGACCTGCGCCGCGCAAAGTCGCTTCATCGGCAGACAGTATGTCTTGCGGTCGCAGCTTGCGGCCGTTTGCCCCAAGCGCGACGACGCGCGCGTGAATCGCGGCGGCGGCCGTCCCATGCAGTTGTTGATAGATAATGTTGCGCGCCAGCGCCTCGAACGGACTGTGCATCGTGCGCAGTTGCAACGTGAACGGCCCCGCCGCCTTCATCAACGCGCCCAACACCGGATCGGCTTTCGCCAAACGGCGCATCGCCGCACGCGGGTCGTAACAGAGACCTTCCACTCCATTCGTCGCGCCTCGTTTGCTTCGCACTGTCATCGTCATAACTAAAAGCCCAGCCGCAACACGTCGGCTGGACTTCAAGCGTTCGCGTTCATACCGAGGGCGGGACTCGAACCCGCACGGCCCACTGGGCCAACGGATTTTAAGTCCGTTGCGTCTACCATTCCGCCACCCCGGCCCGAGGGCGCAAAGATAGCATGCGGCGCGCGCTGAAACCAACTGCTTCACAGGCAGCCGCGCGTGATGTTAAACTAGCGGCACAAACGATGATGGAAGAGCAAGTCGCAACCAATCAGCATGAGCCGATGGCGGAGGAGCAGGAGATTTTTCACCGCCATATCCAACGGGCGGGCCTCAAGCGCACGGCGCAACGCGATCTGATCCTCGACGTGTTTCTACGCACCGAAGAACACTTGTCGAGCGAAGACCTCTACCGACTCGTGCAGAAGGAAGACCCGGACATCGGCCAGACCACAGTCTATCGCACGCTCAAATTGTTAACTGACGCGGGCCTCGCGCGCGAAGTGCGCTTCGGCGACGGGCGCACGCGCTACGAGCACAACTATAAACACCCGCACCACGATCACTTGATCTGCACAGAGTGCGGCAAGACCATCGAGTTCTTCTCGGCCGACATGGAGGCGCTGCAAGATCAGATCGCCGCGCAATACAAGTTTGAGTTGACGCATCACACCATGCGCATGTTCGGCTATTGCTCTGAGTGCCGCAAAGGGCGCGCCCACCACGAAGAGACGGCCGCCGAACCGCGCATCCGCTTCGCCTCCGCGCCCAGCACCAGTTAGTTAAGTCACGCACGCCATGAAGTCGCCGCTACTTTTCTTTTGCCGACCGTTAGTGTAAGTTCGCGCGTATGCTCCCCTGATAAATTTTGTGCGGTTAATCTGCAACTGCGAGAGGTCGAAGCGATGAGTGTGAATGTAGAGTTTGCGTCGGACGGACGGCAAGGCATCGTGGCTGAAGGCACGTACATTTGGGATGCGGCGAAGCGTTTGGGCCTGCGTCTGCCGGCCGAATGCGGCGGGCGCGGCGAGTGCGACACGTGCGCGGTCATCGTGCGCGAAGGCATGACGCTATTGTCAGAGTTGACGAACGCGGAGCGCACGCGGCTCAGTCCTGAACGACTGGCGGCGGGTGAACGGCTCTCGTGTCAAGCGAAGATCGAGCGCGGCGGTACGCTCGTGCTTGACCCTGTGCCCGCGACCGAACGCGCCGAGACGACCGAAGAGACCAAGCGCGATTTCAGCACGGAATTTCGTCACCTACCGTTTGATAAAAAATTGGCGACGCTCGTTGAGCTTGAAGTCATCGCCGCCGCGCAGACCTTCAAAGCGGTGGCCGAGTTGCCGTCCGCGCTCATCCAGAAAGGTCTCGGCGTGATGGCCGCCTACGGCCGCGCCCGCGAGCAACGCCAACGCGCCGAGCATCGCCCGGCGGAAGAGCAAACGGAAAAGCAGGACTGAAGGCTGTGGGCTGAATAATTGCTTCATTGGTTCATTGGTTTAATGAACCAATAGATCAATCAAACATTCCTGTTCAGCCCTCAGCCCTTTCTTCATCCTTATGACACAACCCAACTCAAGATCATCTCAGTCGCGTGCGCCGCAGTTGGCGTTCGCTTTGTTGCTGCTGTTGCCGCTTGGCTTCATCGGTTGTCCGAGCAGTTCGCCGCCGGAAGCGAACGAGCAAAAAGCAGCGACAGCGCCCGCGCCTGCGACGCCGACGCCTGCGCTGCCCGCGTTCGACGGGCAGCGCACGTTTATGCACGTGAGCAAGATGGTGGAGATGGGGCCGCGCCCGGCCGGTTCGCAGGAGCTTGCGCGCACGCGGCAGTACATCATTAACGAGTTGAAATCGTATGGCTTGAAAGTGACGACCGACGAGTTCACGGCGCAGACGCCGCAAGGCCCGAAGCAGATGGTGAACGTGACGGCAGAACTGCCCGGTCAATCTCAAGACGTGATCGTCATCGGCAGCCATTACGACACGAAGCCCTTCAAAGAGTTTCGCTTCGTCGGCGCAAACGACGCCGGTTCGTCAACCGGCACGCTGCTCGAACTAGCGCGCGCCTTGAGTAAAGAGAAGCCGCGCCTGACCTATTGGTTTGCTTTCTTCGATGGCGAAGAGGCTTTCTGTCACGAGTGGGACGAGTGCGGCAAGCCCGGTGCGCCGGACAACACGTATGGCAGTCGGCGTTATGTGGCGCATCTCAAGGAGCAGAATCAGTTGAGCCGCGTGCGCGCGATGATCCTGCTCGACATGATGGGCTACAAAGATTTGCACCTGCGCCGCGACGACATGGGCACACGCTGGATCGAAGACATCATCTGGCAGACGGCGAAAGACATCGGGCACGGCGATGTGTTCATCGAGGGCACAGAAGGCGTCGGCGGCGACGACCACGAACCGTTCCTCAAAGCCGGCATCGAAGCCGTGGACATCATCCAACTCGAAGACTACCCCTACTGGCACAAGCCCGACGACACACTCGACAAAATCTCCCCCCGCAGCCTCCAAGTCGTCGGCGAAACCTTGATCGCCAGCCTGCCGCGCATAGAACAACGACTACAAAAATGATGATTGATGAACGAATAATAGTTTTCGTTCGGAGGTTTTCGTCATGCTAAAGGCGCAAGATTTGCTCGTGCCTGTGGACTTCTCGCCGTGCTCGTTGAATGCTCTGCGCGTGGCGCTTGGCATGGCTGCGCCGGATGGCGACGTGACATTGTTGCACGTGATCGATCAGCACTTCATCGAAGACTGCGCGGCGGCAGGGATGGGCACGACGGAAGCGATCACGGCGCAGTTGCGCACGCGCGCCGATGCGAGTTTTGAGGAGATGCTGACGGGCTTGGACGCTGACGGCGTGGACATCGAGCGCATGGTCGTGGTCGGCGTGCCGTTCGCAGAGATTTTGAAGATCGCGCGCGATCTCGATCTGCCGATGATCGTGATGGGCGCGCGCGGGCGTTCGACGCCGCCCGAAGAGTTGCTGTTCGGCTCAACGGTCGAGCGCGTCATCCGCGCGGCGCGCATTCCGGTGCTCTGTGTGCCGTATTGATCGGGAAGAGAATTGATGACGAGGAATGTAAAACGGATCGCGGTTGTGGCAGGCGACGGCATCGGGCCGGAGGTGACGCGAGAAGCTGTGCGCGTGCTTGAGTTGTTGCGCGCGACGCATGGCGTTGAGCTTGAGTTGCAGGCGTTCGATTGGGGCGCGGAGAAGTTTTTGCGCGAAGGCGTGACGCTGCCCGATGGCGCGCTTGAGATGCTCACGCGCGAGTTCGATGCGATCTTCGCAGGCGCGTTTGGCGATCCGCGTGTGCCGTCGAATAAACACGCCGAAGACATACTGCTCGGCATGCGGCGCAAGCTCGATCTCTATATCAACCTGCGACCGGTGCGGCTGTTGGACGCGCGGCTGACGCCTTTGCGCGAACGCAAGATCGAAGACGTTGATTTTGTCGTCTTTCGCGAGAACACAGAGGGCGCGTACTGCGGCGCGGGCGGGTTTTTGAAGCGCGGCACGCAGGATGAGATCGCCACGCAAGAGGAACTGAATACGCGACGCGGCGTGGAAAGAATTATCGTTGCGGCGTTCGAGTATGCGCGTAAGCAAGGCCGCAAAAAAGTGACGATGGCGGACAAGTCGAACGTGCAACGCTTCGGTGGCGACCTGTGGCAGCGCGTGTTCAAAGAGGTCGCAGTTGGCTACGCAGAGATCGAAGCGAACCATCAGTACGTTGATGCGATGGCGATGTTCATGGTGCTGAATCCGGCGCAGTACGACGTGATCGTGACGAACAATCTGTTCGGCGACATCCTGACCGACTTGGGCGCAGCGCTGCAAGGTGGGCTTGGCCTCGCCGCATCGGGCAACATACATCCCGGTCGTGTCTCTCTGTTTGAGCCGGTGCATGGCAGCGCGCCGCCACTTGCGGGCAAGGGCGTGGCGAATCCATGTGGTGCTATTCTGACTGCGGCGATGATGTTAGAATACTTGGGGCACGACGCGGCGAGCCGTGCAGTTGAAGTGGCGGTGCGCTTGAGCATTAACGCAGGCGAGACGACGCGCGATCTCGGCGGCCAACTCTCGACGACGGAAGCCAGCGCGAGTATCTGCCGGCACATCGAACGGGCAGCGCAGTAGCTCGTTCTCGCAAACAGTTGTCAGTATTCGTGGCCGCTCTTTGAAACCACGAAACCATACGAAGCGACATGAAAAAAGAATTCCGTTCGTGCTGTTTCGTGTGATTTCGTGGTTAAATTGTTTTCAGTCGGGCGCGTTAAAGGATCATGGGCAGCAAGGGCAAAGACGCGGGGCATAAGATTCTGGCGATCATCGTCATCTTGGCGATGCTGGCGTTGATGGGCATCCCTGCGCCGGTCATCTTCTTCTTCGCCGTCGTCGTCTATTTCATCTGGCGCGCGGTTGATCGCTCGGAACAGCACGAGACGCGCCGCATCTTCGACTTCTACTTGAACGCCAACGAAATCCTGCGCGAAGACGAACGGCGCTGGTTCGGGTTTGAAATCCGCGAAGTGATCGAACAGGGCGAGACCGTGTTGCACACGATGAAGGACGCGCCGCCGCTCGTCTATTTCACGCTTGGCGCACTCTATCATCGCGCCGAAGAGCACGTGGAAGCGGCCGAGCACTTGGCTTACGTCGTCGAATCGGACGCGGCCGACGAGCGCCACTTGAACGCGCCGTCGCCTGAGTTACGTCGTTACGTCAACGTCCTGCGCCGGCTCGAACATGAACCGGGCGATGGGCCCCAGACGCTCGCAGCGATCCGCAGTCTCGAACGCGCACGCCGCACGCGCGCCGCACAGATGCTCGCAGAAGCCCGCGCCCGGCTCAACGGCACACAGCCAGCCGCTTTGCCGCACGCAGAGCCGCGGCCGCTTACCTCAACCTCGAAGCCGCTTCACGAGGCAACGGCACGTCTGCCATTCACCGCCCATCAGCCGCCCGCGCCTGCGCCGCCCTCAACGCCGCCGCCGATTGCCGAAGTCCTGCGCGACGTATACGAGGAAGAGCAGAAGACAGCGTAACAAGTAGTCAGTAGGTTTTTGGGCGAGCCTTTATTCGTTTCTCGGCATCAGCATTTTATACTCAGCGCGTCTTTTCTACTGACTACTATTTTGTCGTGGCAGCAGAGACGATCATCGGCAGTTATCGGCTCGAAGAGCGCATTGGGCGCGGCGGGATGGGTGTGGTCTATCGCGGGCGACATACGAAGTTGCCGCGCGAGGTCGCGATCAAGTCCATCAGCCCGCGCACAGACGAGCATGACCTGCGCCACTTGCGTCATCGCTTCGAGCGCGAAGCGTTCATCCAGTCGCAGCTTGATCATCCGGGCATCGTCAAGATTTACGACTACATCGTCGCCGAGCAGACCTACTACATCGTGATGGAGTACATCGCCGGGCGCTCGCTCGCCGGCCTGCTCGCGCAACCGCTTTCAATCGAACGCGCGCTCTATCTCTTCGAGCAAATCTTGGCGGCCGTCGCCTACGCGCACACCTTTACTTATCGCGACGTTGATGGCGCGGAGCGGCGCGGCATCATTCACCGCGATCTCAAATCGGCCAACATCCTCGTCACACTGCATGATCAGATCAAGATCACGGACTTCGGCATCGTCAAACTTGTCGGCGCGGAGCAGACAGACACTTCAGGCACAAACTATGGCACGCCGGAATACGTCTCGCCCGAACAGGCCGAAGGCGCGCCGGTTGATCAACGTTCAGACATCTACACGCTCGGCGTCATCCTCTATGAGATGCTCGCTGGGCGCACGCCCTTCGGCAGTCAAGCCGAGCCGCTACAGCGCACCGAAATTCTGCGCGCGCACATCGAGCGCAGACCGCGCCCGCCGGCAGAATTAAATCCGCAAGTGTCAACGGAAGTCGAAGCGGTCGTCTTGCACGCACTCGAAAAAGACCCGGCGCGGCGCTTTCAAACGGCCAGCGATTTCCTACGCGCCGTCCGGCGTGTGCGCAACATGGAGTCGGGCGAGCACGTGCTGCCGTCGCCAGCGACTTATGGTTCGTATCACTACGTCGGCACGCACGAGTTGCGCGAGTTGCAAACGTCCGACACGGCGCGGCAGGGTTATGTGACGCAGGCGATCAGCCGTGTGACCTGCGCCGCCTGCGGGACTGAAGCGGAGCCGGGCGCAGACGTGTGCCGCGCGTGCGGCGCGGGCTTGCATGCCTCGTCGGCAACGACGCGCATCGTGCAGCCGGAAGCGAGCGAGCGCGGTTGGTGGCTCGTCGTTGCAGGCTTTATCGCGCTGCTGCTCATCGGCCTCGCGCTCGGCTCTTGGCGCGCACACCATTCTCCATCACAAACCAACGCGCCGCCCGCCGGGTCGGGCGACAATCGTTAGTCCTGTTGTGCCTTTGCGTCTTTGCGTGAGGCTCTTAGTTGCGTTAAAAACAACCTCACGCAAAGGCGCAAAGAAGGACGCAAAGATGCTCACAGCGGAGATCATCGCCATCGGATCGGAATTGTTGACGCCGTTTCATGCAGACACGAACAGCCTGTGGTTGACTGAGAAACTGAACAGCGTCGGCATCGAGGTCAAACTCAAAACCATCGTCGGCGACGACGACGCGCGGCTCGAAGAGACTCTGCGCGATGCCCTGCGCCGTTCGCGCGTCGTCATCACGACTGGCGGCCTCGGCCCCACCGAAGACGACATCACGCGCAAGATCGCCGCCCGCGCTTTGGGTCGTCGCTTGCTGCTCAACGAAAAAGTTTTGGAGGACATACGCGCGAAGTTCATGCGTTGGGGCCGCAAGATGCCTGAGATCAACACGCGGCAGGCGATGGTGATCGAGGGCGCAGAGGTCTTGGACAACCCGAACGGCACAGCACCCGGCATGTACCTCGAACACGAAGGGCGCGCAGTCGTCCTGCTGCCGGGGCCGCCGCGCGAGATGCGCCCGATGTACGAAAATTTTATCAATGCAAGGCTCGCGGCCAAGGCGGGCGACCTGCGCGTCGTGCGGCGCGTGCTGCGCGTCGTCGGGCTTGGCGAATCGGCCGTTGACGAACGTATCGCGCCGGTCTATACGCAATATCAGAATCCGCAGACGACGATCCTGTTCAACCGCTCAGAGATCGAGATACACCTGACCGCGCAAGGTAAGACAGAACAGGAAGCGGAACTATTGCTCGACGGCCTCGCCGGTCAGATCGAAGAACGACTCGGCGAGTCCGTCTTTGCCTTTCGCGGCGAGATGATGGAAGAGGTCGTCGGTTTGCGCCTTGCAGTCAACGGCTTCACGCTCGCCGTCGCCGAAAGCTGCACGGGCGGACTGATCGCCGAGCGTCTGACCGAAGTGCCCGGTTCATCGAACTACTTCAAAGAGGGTGTGGTCACATACTCGAACGAGGCGAAGGTGCGTCTGCTCGGCGTGCCGGCCGATCTCATCGGCGAGTACGGCGCGGTCAGCGCGCCCGTCGCGGAAGCGATGGCCGAAGGCGTGCGCGAACGCGCGGAGACCGATTTCGGTCTCGCCGTTACAGGCATCGCCGGCCCCGATGGCGGCACAGAAGACAAGCCCGTCGGTCTCGTCTATATCGCGCTCTCAGACGACGCACACACAGAGCATCGCAAACTACTCTTGCCCGGCGACCGACAGCTCATACGCTGGCGTGCCTCGCAAGCCGCGCTCGATCTTTTACGTCGGCGTCTGATCTGAACATGTGGCTGGCACTCATCGTCGTCCTCGCGTATCTGCTCGGCTCGATCCCGTTCGGTTATTTGATCGTGCGCCTGCGCGGCGGGGGCGATGTGCGGGCGAGCGGGTCGGGCGGGACGGGCGCGACCAACGTGACGCGGCGCGCGGGCAAGGGTGCGGGACTCGCGACGCTTGCGCTCGATGCGTTGAAGGGTGTGCTCGCGGTTGTGCTCGCGCGTCAGTTGTTATTGCCGAACTTCGGCATCAACTGGTGGGTCGCCGCCGCCGCCTTCGCCGCCATCGTCGGGCACTGCTTCCCGGTCTGGCTCAAGTTTCGCGGCGGCAAAGGCGTGGCGACGGGTCTCGGCGTCTTTCTCGCGCTCGCGCCTGCGGCGGTTGGCATCGTCGCCGTTGTCTTCCTGCTCGTCGTCTGGCGCACGCGCTACGTCTCGCTCGGTTCGATCACGGCCGCCGCGTGTGTGCCGCTCTGCATCTGGGTACTTGGGCGCTCGGCTGCGACGCCTGCTCGCTTCGCGCCATTGCTCGCGGTCGCGCTCGCTGGCAGCGCATTGATCATCTACATGCACCGAGCCAACATCGGCCGCCTGCTGCGCGGCACGGAGAACAAGTTGAAATGATGAACGATGAACGCAGAACGATGAATGAAAGAATAATACTTCCCAGTTCATCGTTCATCGTTCATCATTCTGATTATGCGTCGCATCGCCATCATGGGCGCGGGCGGTTGGGGGACGGCGCTTGGCGTAGTGGCCGGGCGTGCGGGGCATGCGGTGCGTCTATGGTCGCGTAATGCGGCAGTGGTGGAGAGCATCAACCGCGAGCGCGTGAACAGCATCTATCTCGCGGCACATCGGATCGAGGGCGACGTGCGCGCGACAACAAACACGGGCGAAGCTTTGCGCGATGCTGAGATCGTCATTCTCGCTGCGCCGTCGCACGCGACGCGCGCATTGCTTGCACGCGTGGCTGATGCTGTGCGACCGGAGACGATCTTGGTCAGTGCGACGAAGGGGATTGAGATCGAGACGGGGCAGCGCATCTCTGAAGTTGTGCGCGATGTGTTAGGTGCTGAATATGCGGCGCGGTTCGTCTGTCTGTCTGGGCCTTCGTTCGCGCAGGAGGTGGCGGCGCGACAGCCGACGGCTGTGGTTGCGGCGTGCGCCGATCAGAGTTTGGGCGAGACAGTGCAAGCGGTTTTGAGTTTTGAGAATTTGCGTATCTATACGAACACGGACGTGGCGGGGACGGAACTTGGCGGCGCGGTTAAGAACGTGATCGCGGTGGCGGCGGGGATGTGTTCCGGGTTAGGATTGGGCGCAAACAGCATCGCAGCTTTGATCACTCGGGGCTTGGCCGAGATCGTCCGTTTGGCAACGGCGCAAGGCGCGCGGCTTGAGACGTTGATGGGTCTCGCAGGTCTCGGCGACTTGGTGTTGACCTGCACAGGCGGCCTGTCGCGCAACCGCTTCGTCGGCCAAGAACTGGGGCGCGGGCGCAAGCTTGAGGAGATTTTAGCGAGCATGCACGAAGTGGCTGAAGGCGTGCGCACGACCCGTGCCGTCAAGCTGTTGGCGGAGCGGCTCAATGTCGAGATGCCGATTACAGATCAAGTTCATGCCGTGCTGTACGAAGACCGAAGCGTGCGCGCGGCCGTCGCGCAGTTGATGGCGCGACCGCTTAAAGGAGAATAAAAGCGCTTTAATGTCAACTGAAGAGAAGGTATTGCTGACGAACCGCGCGGCGTTCCACGAGTATTACATCGAGGACAAGTACGAAGCGGGCATCGCGCTGATGGGCACGGAGGTCAAGAGCGTGCGCGCGGGGCAAGTGCAGTTGAAGGACTCTTATGTGGCGGTGCGCAATGGCGAGGCGTGGTTGTTCAATGCGCACATTTCGCCGTATGCTTACGGCAACCGAGAGAATCACGATCCTGTGCGCACACGCAAGTTGCTCTTGCATCGGCGTGAGATCGAGCGACTTGAAGAAGCCGCGACCTTGAAGGGCATGACGCTCGTCGTCACGCGCGTCTATCTCAAACGCGGACGGATCAAGTTGGAAGTGGGCGTGGCGCGCGGCAAGAAGCTGTACGACAAACGCGAGACAGAGATGCGGCGCACGGTCGAGCGCGAGACGCGCGCCCAATTGAAAGAACGGAATCGTTAATCGAAAATAAGATCACAGGAGAGAATTGCAGATGGAGATTCAGACGAGCACCGAAAATTTTAAGGACGCGGATGTGCAAGCATTGGCCGTCGCCGTGTTCAAGGATGAGAAGGCGGACGCTGGTGTGTTGCAGGAACTCGACGCGGCCACTGGCGGCCTCGTCAAGTCGGTGATTGAATCGGGCGAGTTGAAAGGCAAAGAGGGCGAGACCCTGTACGTGCATCTCGGCGCGGGCGGCGGCTTAAAAGCGCAACGCCTCTTGCTCGTCGGCGCGGGCGAGCGCGACGCTTACAAACTCGCGCAACTCGCACAGACGGCAGGCACGGCGGCGCGGGCTTTGCGCGCGCGTAACGTGAAGTCGGTCGGCCTGATCTTGCGGGCGACAAATGGCGATGATGAGCGTGCGGCATCGGCGGCGGTCGAGGGCGCTCTGATGGGCCTGTTTGAGCCGGACAAGTATCGGACGATTGAGAAAGAGGAACGACAGATCGAGCGGCTGCTCTTAATCGCACCGAACGCGGATGACGCAGCGCTCAAACGCGGCGCGGAGCGCGGGCACATCACGGGCGAGTCAGTCAACTTCACGCGCGACTTGGCGAACGAGCCGGGCGCGTACATGACGCCGACGATCATGGCCGAGCGGGCGCGCGAGATCGCAGAGCAGTTTGGATTGGAGTTTCATGTCTTGGAGCGCGAGCAGATGGAGCAAGAGGGCATGGGCGCGCTCTTGAGTGTCGCGCGCGGTTCGGACGAACCGCCGAAGTTGATCGTGTTGAAGTACACGCCTGAAGGTGCAGGCCAAGAAGAGAACGCGCCGGCTGGCGACGGCAAAGGTGAACTGCTCACATTCGTCGGCAAGGGCATTACGTTCGACACGGGTGGCATCTCGATCAAGCCGAGCGAGAATATGGAGTTGATGAAGTACGACATGACGGGCGGTGCAACCGTGATGGGCGTCATGCGTGCCGTCGCACAACTCAAGCCGCCGATCCCTATTCTCGGCGTCGTACCTTCGACCGAGAATATGCCGTCGGGCAAGGCGACCAAACCGGGCGATGTCGTGCGCGCGATGAACGGCAAGACCATCGAGGTCATCAACACGGACGCAGAGGGGCGGCTGATTCTGGCCGATGCCGTCTGTTATGCGAAAAAACTTGGCGCGACCCGCGTGGTGGACATGGCCACTCTGACAGGTGCGGTCTCAATCGCGCTCGGCGATGTCAACGTCGCGATCCTCGGTACGGATCAAACGTTGATTGATGAGGTGATCGCGGCGGGGCGCGACGTGGGCGAGAAGTTCTGGCAGTTGCCGCTCGACAAAGAGTACACGCGGCAGATCAAGTCGGACATTGCAGACATCAAGAACGTGGGCGGGCGTAAGGCGGGTACAATTACGGCCGCTGCGTTCATCAAAGAGTTTGCCGATGGTCTCTCTTGGGCGCACCTAGATATCGCGGGCACGGCTTGGGGCGATGAAGCGAAACCTTTCCGGGCGAAAGGGCCGACGGGCATCGCTGTCCGCACGTTGCTCCGCTTGATCGAGCGCACGGTCGCGTCAGCCGCGAAGTAACGTCAATCAATAGACCGCAATGACGGTTTAAGCGTCGGGCGCGAGGAGCATGCTCCTCGTGCCCTTTGTGCTGCTCGCTTGCCCGATGCACTAAACGTGAGCGGCTGATGTGTCCACTGTTGTGGACGCGAGTGTGCACAACAGTGGACAGTTAACGGGTCAGCTATCAAAATGTTTGACATTTTATGCAAGAAATCTTGCAATTATCGCGCGCCCTGCGTTATTGTCGTGCTGGCACATACGTTGCTAGTTCGTTGAGCAAGCCAAAGGGCACGGACATAGTCAAAAAATGTCCTTGCCCCGCCTCGACGGCCGTTCGAGGTTGAAGCGCCGTCCCTTTGGCTCGCCTCACCGCCCTCATCATCACCTGCGCTTCCTAACTCAAACAAGACTAATCGAATGAAAAATGATATAGTGCCGCTTACGGGTTGACCCTTCCTGCCCGGAACGCATCTGACTTGATGCGCTCCATCGCTGGCTCGACGGCGCGCTAGGGTGTTTACGCAGTGCTCAACTACTACAAAATTTTAGGCGTCAAACGGAACGCTTCTGCGTCCGAAGTCAAATCGGCTTACCGTAAGCTGGCCCGCCAGCGTCATCCAGACGTGAATGGCGGCTCGGAGCAGGCAGCGCGCGAATTTGATCTGATCGCGCGTGCCTATCGCGTCTTGAGTGATCCGCAGGAGCGCGCCTACCATGACTATCAACTCACACGCAGCATAAGCGGCTTTTCGCGCCACGACTCTGTGCTCAACTCGGACAACCCGCACGCGCGCCGGATACGGCAAGTCGCGGTGCAGGCGCGCATGAACCGGATCGTGGACGGGCTGATCGAAGCCGAGCGGCGCGAGACCTTCGCCATGCAACAAGCCGTCTTCACCGTGGTCTCGCTCTTCCTCTCAACCTTCTTCGTCGCTATATTCAAGCCGCGTCTGTGGGACAGCATGAATCTACCTGCGCGCGCGGTGCTGGTCGTGCTGTTCCTGATGGGCTTGTGGCAACTTTTCACGCGCCTGCGCGCGGGCTATGAGCGTTACACCTATCAACCGAAATCAATCCACGACTCGATCATGCGCGAGGAAGAGAAGTCGGACAAACCTTTCACGCGCTTCGCCGCTTCGACCTTTCTCGTCGTCGGCTACATGCTCAGCCTCGCCGCCGGCCTCTTCGTCGGTAGCAGCATGTACGCCTTCATGTACGACCTCGTGAGCGCCGTGCCGTTTCTTTTCGCCCCGCAGGTGCGCCCTGAACTCATATTCTACCCGCCCATCGCCGTGCTCATCGTGGACACCCTGCACACGATTGCGGTGAAGATCGACTAACCAACTACGATCCCCGCAACGCTCCCGACAAGAGAAAGCAGACGCGCAAAGTTTGCGTGAACGTCGCGCGGCGAACTTCGTCTTGCCAGCCTCCTTGCGTCTCGTGTATATTGCGCCGCAGGCGACCTGCGAACGGTCGCGCGAAAACTTTCAACAGGACATAACGAGCACACCAAGAGCGCACCGGCGCGACCGGAAGCGATTGCAGTCTCGTCGTATTCAGATTCGCTTGCTGTGCGTCTGTTGTGTGAGCGCGTAAACGAAATCGCGCTGACCTTGTTGGTCAGCGGAGTTTTGACCCAATAGACTGAAGGTGCGAACCCCTAAAATTTTCGCGCGCATCCTTGCGCTGCAAACAAACAGCCGACGGCCCGGCGCACGCCGCCAAACTCCCCCGTGAGTTGACCGCCACACGCGCGTTTCAGGCCGTCCGCCCGTCGCCGACACGGAGGTTACCGAGATGGCCAAGCGAATCACCGAACGCCAACGCCTCGCATTCAAACTCGAATCACTGACCGACGCCGAAGTTAAAGAGGTGCTCGACTACATCTCGATCATGGAGTCCATGCGCCGCGCCAATGCGCCGATGGGGCTGTGGGAAGATGAGTTGGTCGCGCTGCTCGCCGACGCGCAGGAGAACAAGCGCGCGCGGCAAGCCTTTGAATGGGAGTCTGTGCGCCGCCGCGCCGAACGCCGCGCCGCCGCCACGCTTCCGCCGCACGCATGAGGCGCATCTACGTTCAGCAATCTATGCACACGCGCACAAAGGCGCGCGCGTGTCGCTGCGCTTTCGGCCGCCGCGCGTTCGCGCTCGGCGCGCTCGCGCTGCTTGCGAGCATCTCAACGTTCGTCCTGTTGCCTTTTCACTCCGCTGCGCAGACCGCGCTCACGCCGCTACAACGAGAGATCGAAAAACAACGCGCGCGCTTAGCTTCCGCCGATGTTGAAGGTCGCCGCGATGCAGTCATGCGCCTCGCCGCGATGCGCCGACCTGACGCCTCGCGCGCCGTCGCGCCTGCGCTCAACGATCCTGCGCCCATCGTTCGCGCCACAGCCGCGCACGCTGTTCTATCTCTGCCCGCAGACGATGCTGCTGCGCTGCTCATCCCTCTGCTCGCCGACCGCCAAGAGTTTGTCCGCCGCGAAACGGCTTACGCTTTAGGCGAGACGCGCAGCCGCAAGGCCGTTGATGCTTTGACGACCACGCTTGCGCGCGACAAAGAGGCGGGCGGGCGTGGTGCCGCGGCCGTCGCGCTCGGCCAGATCGGCGACGAACACGCGGTGCCAGCGCTCGCCGACACGCTCGGCCGGCGCGTCGCTGGCACAGGCATCTTCAGTCGCATCACGCGCGGCCAGACGGCAGAGAACGAATTCGTCCGGCTCGCCGCCGCTGTCGCGCTCGGCCAGATCGGCAGTCGTGCAGGCGTACCCGCGCTCATCGCGACGCTCACAGACGAACGCGCGGGCGACGACGTGCGCCGCGAAGCCGCACGCGCGCTCGGTCTCATCGGCGACCCTGCGGCTGCGCCCGCCCTCCGCTCCGTTCTCACCGCGCGTGATCCATTCCTGTCACGCATCGCCTTCGAGGTCTTGCGCAAACTTGAACCGACGAGCGCCATGCGCCCGTCTTAATCAACCGCTCACAAAACGATTGAGCCGGAGTTGAGATAAATCAACTCCGGCTCAAACTGTTTTCGCATTGATAGCGCGTTTAGCTTTCAGTCTTATCACTGCGCCCTTGCCCTTTGCGCGCGACCTTCGTCTGTGGGATCGGCAGCCCGACGCCGCCCGATTTGGCTTCAACCTCTTCGGTCGCCGGCTCAGCCTCGCCCGGCTCAGAGATCAGCGCGCCGCCCGAACGCTTCGAGAAGATAAGCTTGCGCTTCTCGTCGCTCAAGTCAACGTACACGAGGTCGCCTAAGCCGACCTGCTCGGTCGCTACGAGGTTCGACAACGGATAGACGAGAAAACGCTCAATCGAACGCTTCAAATGGCGCGCGCCGTACTTGAAGTCTATGCCCTCTTCCAAGAGCATCGTCTTCGCTGTATCGGAACACTGGAAGACGAACTTCGTGCCCGCCGAACGCATGATGCGCTCTTGCACAGCCGCTAGTTCTAGATCGAGAATCTGCCGCAGGTGATGCTCCTTCAAAGAGCGGAACACAACCACCTTGTCTATGCGGTTCATAAACTCTGGCGAGAACTTACGCCGCGCCGCTTCGACCGCCGTGCGGTAAATTTTATGATCAACCTCTGTGTCGTTCGGGTTCTTCGCGCCCTTGCCCGGCGCGAAGCCGATGCCGCCAGAGATCAACTCAGACATCTCGCGCGCGCCGAGGTTCGAGGTCATGATGACCATCGTTTTTGAAAAATCAACGCGGCGATTGTCGCCCAAGGTCAACGTCGCTTTGTCGAGAATGCCGAGCAATAACTGCCATAGAGAATCGGACGCCTTCTCGATCTCATCAAAGAGGACGAGCGAGAGTTTGATCTCTTCGGTGTGATAGCGGTCGAGATTCTCCTGCGTCAGCATCGGGCTGGTCTCGCGGTGGCCCAAATAGCCCGGAGGCGAACCGATCAGCTTCGCGATCTCGTGCGAATGTTGAAACTCCGCACAGTCAATCTTGATGATCGCGTTCGGGTCGCCGAACAGAACTTCGGCCGCCGCCTCGACAACGCGCGTCTTACCTGAGCCAGTCGGCCCTAAGAAGAGCATCGTGCCGACGGGCCGGTTGAGCGGGTTCATGCCGGCGAGAAAAATTTGATATAGCCCGGACATGCGGCGCACCGCACGCTCCTGCCCGACGATCCGCGCTCCCAGTTTCTCCTCGAACTCCTGCGCGCGCGGGCTTTTCTGATCGGGGTCAAGAAAGACCGTCTCGGTATTGGTTCTTTTTTGCTTCTCCATCGCTGCAATCATGACCGTCCTCCTCACCTGAAGCGTCTTTGGCCGGTCGCAAATGATCTTACGACGGGGCCCCGGTGTACGGTTCAAATGAACCCCTTGACGCTGCACCTGACGGCGGCGACTTCAACCTCGGTCGCCGCACATTTGCTCCATGCAAAGAACGATCCGCAAATGTCATTGATGCGGGACGGGCGACGCCGGTTGGCTTCAAAGCGTTGCCCGCGTTCGTGACGTGCGCAAGCGGAGACACTATATAAACGATAACACGCCATCTGTCACCACAAAATATGCGATTGAGCGCAAAAAATATTCTGGGCGGATTGCCGCGCCGCGCAGGCGCGCTGACAATTCGCGGCAGCTTGCGACTGACATTCGCCGTCGCTTTCCAAAATTTTGGATGCCAGGGCGCGTGGGGCTGACGCAAAAGACACGTCCGTTTTACCAAAACGTTGAAGCTTTTCGCCGCACTACGCACGCGCTATTTCGTTGCCTGCATGCGGCGGAAAATTTGAGCGCGCCGTTACTCTACGACGCGCTCTTGGCGAGGGTCTGAACCGTTGCTTAGAGCCTGCGCTCAGTCGTAATACTCAAGCCCCAAGTGCGTGATCAAATCTTCGCCGCGTAGATGGCGCAGGGTGTTTTTGAGCTTCATTAGTTGGATGAAGATGTCGTGCTCTGGGTAGAGACCCGGCGCGGTCATCGGCGACTTGAAGTAGAAGGAGAGCCACTCTTGCACGCCGCGCATCCCTGTCCGTTGCGCCAGATCGAGAAAGAGCGCGAGATCGAGCACGATGGGCGCAGCGAGGATGGAATCGCGGCAGAGGAAGTCGATCTTGATCTGCATCGGATAGCCGAGCCAGCCGAAGATGTCTATGTTATCCCAGCCCTCTTTGTTGTCGCCGCGCGGCGGATAGTAGTTGATGCGGACGACGTGCGAGAAGTCTTTGTAGAGTTCGGGATAGACTTCGGGTTGCAGGATGTACTCCAAGACCGAGAGTTTCGATTCCTCTTTGGTCTTGAACGAATCGGGATCATCCAAGACTTCGCCGTCGCGGTTGCCGAGAATGTTGGTCGAGTACCAGCCGTGCAAGCCCAACATGCGCGACTTCAAACCGGGCGCGATGATCGTCTTCATCAAGGTCTGCCCGGTCTTGAAATCCTTACCGCAGACGGGCAAGCCCTGCTGATTCGCCAAGTCCATCAGCACGGGAATGTCCACCGTCAAATTCGGCGCGCCGTTGGCGAAGGGCACGCCGGATTTCAAAGCGGCGTAGGCATAGACCATTGAGGGCGCAATCGCCTTGTGGTTGTCGCGCATCGCTTGCTCGAACGACTTGAGCGTCTTATGCACGGCGTGCTGCTTCATGAAGACTTCGGTCGAGGCAGCCCAGATCATGACGAGCCGCGCGCACTTGTTCTTGCGCTTGAACTCCGCGATGTCTGCGATCAACTGCTCAGCCAACTCAAACTTGTTCGCGCCCTCTTTGACGTTCGTGCCGTTCAGACGCTTGACGTAACTTTGATCAAAGACGGCCTGCATCGGCTTGATCTTCTGCAAAGGCGTGCGCAGTTGCGCGAGCAGTTCTTTTTCGAGCACGCCCGCGTGCATCGCCGCCTCGTAGGCTGAGTCGGGGAAAATGTCCCACGCGCCGAAGACGAGATCGTTCAAGTTCGCGAGCGGCACGAAATCTTTGATCGCGGGCACGCGATTGTCCGTCCGCCTGCCGAGCCGGATCGCGCCCATCTGCGTGAGGCTGCCGATTGGCTCAGCCAAACCCTGTTTGATCGCTTCGACGCCCGCGATGAACGTCGTGCTCACTGCGCCCAAGCCGGCGAGCAACACACCCAGCTTGCCTTTAGCCGGTGCGATCTCTGCGCCCTTTGCTACCGTCATAAGTCCGAGTCCTCCATAAAAAAGTTGTCATCAGCATAAGCCTTGAGCGCATGCCGCGTCGCGTCAAATCTTGCGCAACATGCGCGATGGCTTGCTCAAATGCAGAGGTCAGAGATCAGTTATAAAACGGTCCTTACTGGCTCTAGCCTCTGACCTCTAAGATTAGTGCTGCGCGAAAGGTGCGGGGCGAAAGTCCTGTGGCTTGACGGAAGGCTTTGGCAAAGTGGCTGGGGCTGGTGTAGCCGACACGGGCGCTGACTTCGGTGATGGAGAGATCGGTCGTGGCGAGCAAAGCGCGCGCGCGTTCAAGGCGCAGGGCGGCGAGATAGGCGTGCGGCGTCGTGCCAGTCACTTTTTTGAAGAGGCGCGCGAAATGAAACGGCGAGAGAAAGGCGGCCGCCGCCATCTCTTCGAGCGGCACATCTTCATGTAGTTGCGCGTGCATCAACTCGACGGCGCGGCGGATGCGCCGGTCAACCAGTCCGACGCGCGATAGTTCCAACTCATCCGCGCGGCGAATGTTTGCATGATGTCGAAGCAGATGCACGGTGAGTTGTTCGACGAGCGCGGCGACGACAAGCTCTTGGCCGGGTTCGGGCGCGCGCATCTCTGCGGCGAAATCATGCGCGAGCCGCGCGAGTCGTTCGGCGCGGTTGACGGCATGCGTTGTGAAAGTGATGCGCGCGTCGGCGCGTGTGAGACGGGCGCGCACGGCACAGTCGAGCACGTAAGCGGGCGCGAGCGTGACGAGCAGGTAAGTGACGTGCGCGCCGTTTGCGCCGACCTGTTCGCCGGGCGAGGCGAGCAGTGCGGCGGGCGCACGCAATTCGTCTGCGTGCGATTCATCTGTCCAACGCAATGCACCTTGCAACAGACAGAAGATGTCGTAAGTTTGTCGCGCTTCGCTCGACCACCGTGCTGGCCCATACGGATGCAAGTACACGGTGAACTGTTCGCGCACGAGAATCTGATCATTGGCATCGGTCGTGTGCTTCATGCAGGTAGCGCGGCCCGCAAGCGTGCTGGATCGTTCGTGATGACGGCGCGCACGCCCAACTCTGCAAGCCGACGCAGACGCGCGGGATTATCCAAGGTCCAGACAACGCACGGAAAGCCTGCCGCCTGTGCTGCAATGATTGTTCGTTGTGTGGCGAGCGTGTGATGCAGAGCGATCTCGTTAGCGCCGCAGGCGCGTGCGCGCGCGAGTATGGCACGGACAGAGGGCAGAGGGTGCGCGAGACTCCGATCGAAGAGCGCGGCGGTGCGCAAGTTCGATGCGAGGCGGCGCACCTCCGCGACGGCCGCAAGCGTGAAACTCTCGATGACACATGCGTGGTCAGTGCCATGCTCATGCACCGTCTCGACGACCCGCGCGGCGAGCGCGTGCGCTTCGCCCGGCGCACACTTCAGTTCGACGTAGAGCACGCCGCCGCGCGTCTCGGTCAACGCAAGCACCTGCGCGAGCGTCGGCACAGACGCGCGCGCATATTCGGCGTGGGCGTGAGCAGGAAAACGTTGATTGAACCAAGAGCCGACATCTGTGGTGGCGAGTTCGGCGGCTGTGAGCGCGGCGACGAAGCCTGTGCGTGCGGCGGTGCGTTTGAGCGTAGCGTCATGGATGACGACGGGGATGTGATCGCGTGAGAGGCGCACGTCGAACTCGATGCCGTCTGCGCCGTCGGCGAAAGCGCGGGTGAACGAGACGAGCGTGTTTTCGGGCGCGACGGCGGCGGCGCCGCGATGACCGATGATGAGTGGCGGCGCTAGGCGGTTCATCCGTTGGCGTAAACGTGATAATCGAGTTCGGGGAAGAGATTGTCGCGGCGCTCGATCTCTGAGAGTTGTTCGGCGTCAATATAGCCGCGCTCGATCTGTTCGGCGAGTAAAGTGAAGCGGCGGATGTGCGCGCGAAAGCGGCGCGCGGCATATTCGACCGTCGTGCCCTGATAGATTTGAAACGCCCAGTCGCTCGATTCTGCGAGCAGCAGTTCACGCGCGGCTTGTTTGAGCGCGCGTGCAGTCAAGTCATCGGGTGGCGCGGGGAATCTGTTGGCGAGCGCGGTCAGGCGCGCTTCGGCGGCGTGTTGGTGCGGGTACATCCAAGCGTTGCCTTCGTTGAGCCAGACCTTGTAGTAACCGTCCGCGCCCCAAGATGAGAGCGAGAGGCGCTGCACCTGTAGGCTCGGATGCGCGGCCAGATAATCGCCCGGTGTGACGGAGGCTAGATCGCGTTTGTGCTCGTCGAGTCGTTGAAACACGAAGTCGAGAAACTGCGGCCCTTCAAACCACCAATGCCCGAACAGTTCAGCGTCGTAAGGCGAGACGATGAGTGGCGCGTGGCCGTGCAAAGTTTCGCGCAGCCGCGCGGCCTGTTTGATGCGCTCAAGCACAAAGTGTTCTGCATGGACGCGCGCGCGCCCGCGTGCGTGTTCGGGCACGTAAGCCTGTTTGTGTTCGAGCGGCACTTCGCGCCCCGTCACGCGATGATATTTCAGCCCGAGCGGCCGACGCGCACCGTCTGCGTGCAGGTGCGGGCGCAGGTATTCGTGCGGCGCATCCCAACCCACATCACGATAGAACTCGCGGTAATCAGGATCGCCCGGATAGCCGATGATCGAACTCCAGACCTGTTGACTCGTCTCCATGTCGCGCGCAAAGACGGCGACACCGTTCGGGCAACGCACCGGCGCGTGGACGCCATAACGCGGGCGCGGCGTGCCGTAGAGGATCGCGTGTGCGTCGGCGACGAAGTATTCGAGACCGGCCTTGGCGAGCAGCGTTTCGAGTCCTTCGGCGTAGGCGCATTCGGGCAGCCAGATGCCACGCGGGTGACGACCGAAATGTTTCTGATAGTTGGCGACGGCGATCTCTACTTGCGCGCGTCGCGCTGCTTGAGTCGAGATGAGCGGCAAGAAGCCGTGCGTTGCGCCGCACGTGATCAACTCGGCAACGCCTGCGTCTTGCAGGCCGCGAAAGCCGCGCACGAGATCATGCCGATAGACTTCGTGCCAGAGTCGTTCGGTCGCGCGCAAATTGTCGTAGTACATGCGCGCCGTGTGATGAAACTGCGGCAACGTGCGAAAGGTGCGGTCAAGCTCTTTTTCGGCGAGCGCGATCAGGTTGTCGAGGTGGCGCGTGTAGCGCGTCTGCAAAAGCTGATCGGTCAACATCTCGCAGAGCGTGGGCGAGACGTTGATCGTGAGACGCGGGCGCACGCCAGCTTCGTACAAGCGTGTGAGCGTCGCCAGCAGAGGCAGATAGACTTCCGTGATCGCCTCGTAGAGCCAATCCTCTTCAAAGAATTCGGCATGCTCCGGATGGCGCACGAACGGCAGGTGCGCGTGCAGGATGAGACTGAAGAAACCGTTAGGCATTAAAGCTGTCCGTCGTCAGTTGTCCGCTGTCAGTTGCGCTCGGGGCACAAGTAGCTCGTTAAAGATGATACTGATAACTGACGAAATAAAAAACAACGGACAACTGACTACGGACGACTGATAAGCTTTTTCCAACGCAGCAACGGCGCGTGTCGGCGTGTGCTCATGCTTGGCAGCCAGACGTTTGAGCCGCCGAACGAAGTTGGTTGTAATGAACTCGGTTGCATGGGGCGGAGTAAGGACGGCGCAGGGCGTCCCGGTGTCATGCTCGGCAACCAGACGCGCACACGTCGTTCGGGTTGTCGCACGGCGCTCGCGCTCCAAGCGAAACTCGAAGGCCGCCACGCCGTCTCGCTCATCTCTTCGTCAAGCTCCAACTCGAAGCCGAATAGCTCGTGCAAGGTTTCGAGCAGTCGTGCTTGATCGAGATGCGCGCCGTGTTCGGCCAACAGCGCGTCGAGCCAGCGCGCGAGCGTGGGCGACAGACGCGCGCGGATGAGCGGCAGAGGTTCGGCAAAGACGAGTGCGGTGATGAGTGCGCGCAGTTCGGCCAATTCATTCGTGCCGAGCGCGGGCAGGGGCGCTTGCGCGAGCGTGTGCGCGAGCGTCAAGGTGCTCTCGTGTTGTGTCGCTTCGTCCGCCGCTTCGAGCGCGACCGTCAAGGCATCGGCGGCGTAGCCCGCTTCATTGACGACGCGCGCGAACTCAGGCGCGCTCACGCGAAACTCCAGTGCTTCGTCGCTCAAGGGCGCAACGCCGACCGGCGGCGTGCGAGCGATGTCGGATGAGAGCAGGTGTATGAAAGGTTTGTTCGCGGCGGCGAAGCCAACTTCTGCGCGATAGGCGCGACTGGGCAGCACATCGTACCAGTAGTTGCGCGCGGGCGAGGCCGCATCAGTGCGCGTTTCGCCGGTCCCTGTGTCAATGAGATGGACGACGAGTTGATAGCCGTCGGCGGCAGCGCCGAACGCGCGCTTGAGCGTCGCAAATGGATCGCGCGCGTGCTGCCAGTAAGCATAGAGTCTGTAGGGCGATTGCACGAGCAGTTGCATGTCGTCGCGCGCATAGGCTTCGGGCAGCGGCTCATCTTCGTGCGCAAGCGCGGCGAGCCTGTCCGGCACGGCCGCGGGTTGCGCTGCGCTATCAACAGCGACAGCGGTTGCGGCAGCGGCAGCGGCCGGCGCGTGCTCTGAACTGCCCGGAAAGCGCGAAGTCATATCGGGACGTGTGCTGCGCCATTGCACGGCTCGGTGGCCGCGACGCAGGCCGAGGTGAATTATTAAAGCGAGCAGTTTACTTGTAAGTGATTCGTGCGGGCGTGTCAATAAAGAGGGCAGCGGTCAGCCGCTAAATTGATTCTACTTCGTGGTTGGTGCGATCACTTTTTTGAGTTTGATGTCGAGCGCGCCCTCGTTTGTATCGAGGTGCGCGCGGACGGGGATGCGGCGGGCATCATCCGTGAGCCAGAGCGACATGTGCCCTTGCCGATCTTCGATGAGCCGCCCTGCGCCGAACAGTTCGACATCAACGCGTAGGGTCTGCACCTTGCCGAGCACGGTCTTCATGCGCCTGCGCTCGACCACCTTGACGGGCGTGCGAAAGACTTGGCCCGAATCGCTCAAGACGAGTTCGAGCGACTGACCGGGCGCGAGCTGTCGTGTGCGCAGGTAATAGATGGCGGAGAGAAAATCGTGCGCGGCATCGCCCAACGGATTTTTAACGACGCGCAGTTGGCTCGCCGGAGCGTTCGGGTTGCGCTCAGTCCAAGTGATCGAGTTCAAGCTGCGGTCGAAGATGGCTTCGCTCGTGCGTATGCGCTCGCCCTGCTCGTCTCGTATCGTCGTGCGCAAGATGCTGAACGTCTTCGGCTCGACGACCGACTCCATCTGGAAGTGAAAATCTATGTCGAAGAGTTTGCGAAACCAACCCTTCGCCGTGGCATCGCCTTTGAAGACGAGATTGGAAGCGTTCGTATCTGTGGGCGTGTTCGTTGCCGCCGGATTAGCAGGCGCGCGCGCGGCGGTGAAGTGAAATTCCGCGATCTCTATGCCGCGCAGCACGGCTTTGGAGAACTCGCCTTCATACACGAGTTCTTCCGTCGGCTCGAAGGGCAAGGGCGTCGGGCGTGCGGGCGCGTCGGGCTTGTCGCCGTGCGCGGGCGCAAGCGTAGGCCAGACGATCAGCGCGACGAGCGCGCACAGGGTCAGCAGCAAACTTCGACGCAACATAATACTCACTTCAACAACCAAGCCTTGCACGCCAGCAAGCCCCACGCGCCGAGCCAGCCAAACGCGGCTCTGTATTCGCGATAGCGCAAATAAAGATTGGCGTCGAACTTCGTCGCGGCCGTCGCGCCGTCGCGGTACGGCGTCAGGCGCGGCAGAAAGAGCGGGACGTGTCGGGCGTACGCCTCGAACTCATCTTTGAAAAGCTCCGCGAGTGTTGCGGCTTCGACGCGCATCACAGGCAAATAGATGCCCAAGAAGAGCGCCATGAACATGCCGCCCAGCAGCCACCACCAACGCCCGGCTGCAAACGTGAAGCCGAGACCCATGATGAAGCTGCCGAGGTAGAGCGGGTTGCGCGTGAAGGCGTAAGGCCCCGATGTCGCCAACCGATCATTCTTGCGGATGTGCCCCGCCGCCCACGCGCGCAACAGCAGACCACAGAGCGCGACTGCGCCGCCGCCGATCAAAGTCAGAGGCTTTGGGCGCGCGAGCAACAGAAACAGCGCCGCGCAAAGAAAGCCGAGCGGCACACGCCAACGCTGCATCCACGTCCCGCCTCTACGCAAGCGCGCCCCTCTCTGCCTCGTCGCGCTCGACAGGGTGCAATGCAATAAAATTTAAGTTTGATTTAAGCTTGCGGGCTAGGTCGAAGGGCGAGGCGCGAAACCGTTGCAACTGCCGGCGCGTTGCCAGCAGCGTCTCCCCAGACACCGGCCCGCGCCTCAGCGCCTTCGTGCCGACTTCGATGAGCAGATCCATGAATCGGGTTGCCATAAGAGCCGTGCCAGGTGATAGGTGACAGGTGACAAGAAAAACCTTCTTTCCTGACACCCGTCACTCGTCACCTGTTATCTTCCTGTTCAGTTGCATGACCATCTGCGACGACGAGTGGTCTTTCGGGTCGCCGACAATTGCGACGCGCCCGCCGTAGGCGCGCACCGCCTCGCGTTCGGGCACGCTCGCTTCGGTGTAGTCCGTACCCTTCGCGTGTATGTCGGGCCGGAGGGCCGCGAGCAGCGCCTCGACCGTCGGCTCGTTGAAGATCGTGACTAGATCGACCGCACGCAGACTTGCGATCACTTCCGCGCGCTCGCGCTCCGGCACGAACGGGCGGCCCGGCCCTTTCAAACGCCGCACCTGCTCATCCGAGTTGATGCCGACGACCAGCAGATTGCCCAGCGCCTTCGCCGCTTCGAGATAACGCACGTGACCGACGTGCAGAATATCGAAGCAGCCGTTCGCCAACACGATCCGCGCCCCATGTCTGCGCGCAATCGCCGCCCGCGCAATCACACGGTTGCGATCAAGTATGCGCGCCGCCGCTTCGGCTCGCTGTTGTTCTTCGGATGAGTACATACGAACGCCCGGTAAAACTTACCACAAGGAAACGATGAACGATGAACGCGGAACGATGAATGAAAGACAACTGCATTGCAGTTCACCATTCCGCGTTCATCGTTCATCGTTTTCCAGTACTGATGCCAGCAACTCTTGTGCTGTGACGGTCGCCGTGCCGCGCTTCATGACGACGAGACCGCCGGCATAGTTGGCGAGGTTTGCGGCGTCGGCAAAACTCGCGCCGCGTGCGAGCGCGAGCGCGTAAGCGGCGATAACCGTGTCGCCTGCGCCGGTCACGTCCACCGCCTCGCGCGAGCCGACCGCAGCGATGTGCAAGGGGGCGCGATCACGTTCGAGCAGGAGTATGCCGTTCGGGCCGCGCGTGATGAGCAAAGCGTCGAAGTCGAGCCGCGCACACAACTCAGTCGCCGCCTCGTCAAGCGTCGCCGTGTCCGCGAGCCTGCGCCCCAACACATGCTCGACCTCATCCTCGTTCGGCGTCGCTGACGTGAAGCCTGCGAATTCGAGCAGGCGAAAGCGCGAGTCAACCAGCACGGGCAAAGCACGCTCATGCACACACGCGCGCACACTCTCGATCACTTCCGCGCACGCCACGCCGTAGTTGTAATCCGAGATGATGACCACATCCGCCGTCGCGCAAGCCGGGCGCAGACGCTCGGCCAGTTGCGCCTTGATCCCTGCATCGGCGAGCGGCGTGCCTTCATAATCAACGCGGATAACCTGTTGGCGCGGCGCATGCGCTTGGCCCGCGAGGATGCGAACTTTGGTCGCGGTCACATGTTCATCTGCGCTGACGACGCCACGACAGTCAACGCCGAGCGCGCTCAATCTTTCGAGCAGAGAGCGCCCCGACATGTCCGCACCGACGACACCGACGAGCGCCGTCTGTGCGCCGAGTGCGGCGAGATTGGCGGCGCAGTTGGCCGCGCCGCCCGGCACGGTCTCAGTCCGTTCGTGGCGCAGGATCAAGACTGGCGCTTCGCGCGAGACGCGACTGATCTCGCCGTACAAAAACTGATCGGCCACGAGATCGCCCACGACTGTCACGCGACAACTCGCGAACTCACGCACCAATTGCGCCAGACGTTCTTGCAATGAAGCCAAGGTCATTTGATTATCTCGCGCACAGCGGCGAGCAGATCGTCTGCGATCAAGTCCGGCTCGTGTTGCCACGTCGCACGTTGATATTCCCATTCGCCGCGCCCGTAGCCGCTCAAGACAAAAGCGGAGCGCACGCCCGCGTTGCGCGCCAGTTCCACGTCGCCGTAGCGGTCGCCGACCATCCAGCTTTGCGCGAGGTCGAGATCGAAGTCGCGTGCCGCGCGTTGAATCAGACCGGGCTTCGGCTTGCGGCAATCACAATCGAACTTAAAGGGCGGCGCGCCGACCGACGGATGATGCGGGCAATAGTAGATCGCATCGAGCCGCGCGCCGCCCCGCTCAAGCTCTTGCCGCAGTATGCCGTGTACCATCTCGATCAAGTCTTCGGTGAAATAGCCGCGCGCCACGCCCGCTTGATTCGTGACGAGGATGGCGAGCCAGCCAGCTTCGTTGAGCAGCTTGATCGCTTCGGCTGCGTAAGGGAAGACGCGATAGCGCGAAGGATGATTGACGTAACCGACCTCTTCCGAGATCGTGCCGTCGCGATCAATGAAGACGGCACGCTGCTTCACCTTGCGACCTCCGCGTGGCTCGGACACGTCACGCAAGCGAGCAACGCTTGGGCGCGTGAAAAAACATCCATCGGCGTGATGGCCGTCATGCAGCGATGATCAATCGGGCAATCGCGCAGCATGCACGGCGCGCAGTCGGGCGGCTCGCGTATGATCTCTGCGACGGGCGCGAACGGGCGTGTCGTCAAAGAGTTCGTCGGCCCGAAGATGACGAGCGTCGGGCGCTGCAAGGCTGCGGCGATGTGCGCTGGGCCTGTGTCGTTCGTCACGAGCAGATCAACGAGGCTCAGCACGGCGACGGTCTGCGCAAGGTTCGTCTCGCCTGTCAGCACGATGGGTTGATGCTGCATCTGCGCGACGACCTGCTCAGTCACGTCCAACTCCGCCCGCGCGCCGATGAGCACGACGGCCGCGCCGCTCTCTTCGATCAGACGATCTGCGAGCGCAGCATAGCTGGCAACGGGCCAGCGTTTCGCGCGGCTGTTCGTCGAGCCGGGGCAGAGCGCGACGAGCGGGCGATCAAACTTGATGCCGTGTGCGTGCAGCAACGCGCCCGCGTCGTGGCGGCGCACATCGGAGACAGAAAGCGCGAACGCAGGCGCGCGCGTGGTGACGGTCTGCGCGCCGGTCAGCGCGTGTTCGAGCGCAGCGACGAGATACAGGTAATAAAAAACTTCGTGGCGCGTGCTGCGCCAGTCGGGCGGCGGGAGCGCGTGTGTCAACAGACGTGCGCGCGCGTCCGTCGCATAGCCGAAGCGCATGGGCACGCGCGCGGCGGCGGCGACGAGCGCTGGCTCGAAGGCATTGGGCAAAAGTAATGCTAGATCGAAACGGTGCGCGCGCCACGCGCCGACTTGTCGCATGAACGAGCGCAGGCCGCGCGCGCGTTCGTCAATCAACAGCAAGTCGTCAACGAAATCTACGTCGGCGAAGATGCCTTCAGCCCAAGAGCGCGTGGCGAGCGTGATGCGCGCGTGCGGCAGCAAGCGGCGCAACTCGCAAAGGGCCGGCACGGTCATCACCGCATCGCCGACCCAGTTCGCGCCGCGCACGACTACACGCTCGATCTGTTCTACTTTGAGTTCGCGGGTCATCAGCAAAGAAAGAAAATAATCGCACGCAAAGGCGCAAAGACGCAAAGCAAGACCGCCAAGAGACCGTTCAACTTCCTTGCGCCTGCTTTGCGTCTCTGCGCCTTTGCCTGCGGCTCAACCGATTCGCTTGGCTCAAGGCCGATTGAATCCTGCGCCTCAGAGCAGATCGCGTAAGCCATCTTCGATGCTGATCGTCGGTTGCCAGCCAAGCTCTCTGCGTATGAGCGTGAGATCGGAGATGTAATTGATCGGGATGGGCGCGGGCGCGTCTGCCGTCTCGTCAAATTGCGGTTCAAGTTCGGCGATGCGGCCGACCGTCTCGCACAGTTCGCGCAGACTGACAGCATTCGCCCGTCCGCCGCCGAGGTTGTAAAGCCCACGCGCGCTGCTCGAATCAATGAAGGCGCGACAGGCGCGCGCGAGATCATCCACGTGCAGGATATCGCGCACGGGCGTGCCGTCAGCCGGCAGACGCAAAGCTTGGCCGCGCTTGATCGCTTCGACGTAGTGCGTCACAAAGCCCGGCTCGTTGCCTTCCGATGGGCGCGCATAGATGCCCGACAGACGAAAGATACAGGCGCGCAAACCACGCGCCGCCGCGTAGTAGTCAACCAGCCGCTCGCCGATGAGCTTCGACCATTCGAGCGCAGACTGCCCGCAGTAATCGGTCGGGCAAGTTTCAGGCACTTCCATGTAAGCATTGGCGTGCGCGCCGTACACGTCTTTCGTTGAAGCGTAGATGAAGACCGCGCCGGGGCGCAGATGACGCAGGACGTTCGCCGTGCCTTCAGTGTTTGTGCGGAAGCACTCTTCGGCGGCGGCAGGGTTCTTATCGAGGTGCGCCGCAAGGTGAATCACTACGTCGTAATCGTCGAGTCGCGCCGCGTCGTCCGCGCTCAGGACGTTGAAGCCCGCGCGCCGCGAAAAATCGTCCGCACGAAAAAAACGGCGCACATGCACGCCGAGATAACCGCTGCCACCTGTGACGATGATTCTCAATTTCTTGATCTCAAATTTCAAATTTGAGATTCCAAATCTACTTCCTACCTTCTGCTTGCGCCTTTAACTGCGCAAGCGAGTCGGTGCGGCCGATGGCGATGAGGAGGTCGCCGGCCTCGATTGCAGCGTCGCCGGATGGGTTGAAGATCATCTGGCCGGTGCGATGGCGGAGGGCGACGATGACCACGTCGAGGTCGGCGCGGATGTTGGTGTCGCGCAGCAAGCGGCCGGCATAAGGGCTGTCGGGCGCGACCTCGACCTCTTCAAAATTTAGATCGAGCGTATCGGCCGTGATCGAAGTCATGAAGTCTTCGACCGCAGGTTTCGTCAAAGCCTGCGTCATGCGTTGGCTGCCGATGATGGTCGGCGCGATGACGCGGTTTGCGCCCGCGCGGATCAGCTTCGGCTCGGCCTGTTCTTCGTTCGCGCGCGCGACGATATGCAGTTTCGCGTTCAGCCCGCGCGCCGTCAGCACGATATAGACATTGTCCGCGTCAGTCGGCAGGCAAGCGGCGAGCGCGCGGGCGCGTTCGACGCCGGCCTCGTGCAATGTCTCTTCCAGCGTGGCGTCGCGCACGAGCAGCGGCACGCCCTCTTCGAGCCAGTTACCGACGTTGTCGGCGTCGCGCTCGACGATGACGAACGGCTCGCCCTTGCGTTGCAGTTCGCGGATGACGCGCGAGCCGACGCGCCCCGCCCCGCAGATGATGAAGTGATCGCGCAGTCTGCTTACCTCGCGCAGACGCCGCCGTTGGCCGAAGCCGGCGACGATCTCCGATTGGACGATCTCTATGATCGCACGCGACAGCACGAAGCCGACCGTGCCGACGCCGACGATCAGAAAGATGATGGCGAATAGGCGACCCGGCGCGCCCGTCGGGTGCAGGTCGCCGTAGCCGACGGTCGTGACCGAGGCGACGGTGAAATAGAGACTGTCGAGCAGCGACCAGCCTTCGATCAGATGAAAGCCGAGCGCGCCGAACGCGACGACCGCGCCCAACACGCCCAACGCGCTCAAGACCCGCGCCCGCGCACGCTTCGACTCGCTGGCCACCGTAAAGACAAACGAACGCCGCCGACTGACACCGGCATCAAATCTATCGCACTCCCGTTTGAACGCGGTCACGGTAACGAAAACGGGCGCGAGGTGTCAAACCAGAGTGGACAGTTCAACGTACAGATAATACAGTGACAAGTGACAAGTGACGAGTGACAAGTTAAAACAACTTCTTGCTCGTCACTTATCACTTGTTACTCGTCGCAATTTTTATGTCTGTTCGTCATCCGCCAAAGAATCGTGTGCCGCCGGTCGGGAAGCGGGGCAAGCCGCGCGTGTTGAAATATGCCGCGCCGGATGAGAGTTTCATGCGGCATTGGGCGCGGCGGATTTTTCGTCCGCCAGTCATCGTCGCGCTGGTTGTCTTGACGACGTTCACGGTCAGCGTCTTCGGTTATTACTACTGGGTTTTCTCCGCGCGGATTGACCGGCTCATTAGCGGCGAGATTTACACGCGCTCGGCCGGCATCTACACCGCGCCGCGAGAGTTGCGCATCGGCACGCCGCTGTCGGCGGACGATCTCGTGGCACGTCTGAAGCGCGCGAATTATGTGGAGAAGTCGCAGCAAGCGGACGCGGCGCGCGGGCGCTACTCGGTGTCCGGCGCGAACGTGGACGTTGAGCCGGGGACGGACGCGGTGGTTGACGGGCAGCGTGCTTTCCAGCGTGTGCGCGTGACGTTCGGCAAAGGCGGGAAGGGCATCGCGGCGCTCGGCGATCTCGACTCAAACGCGAAACTTCAGAGCGCGCTGATCGAGCCGGAAGCGATCAGTTTTGTGAGCGGCGCGGATCGCGGCAAGCGGCGCGTCGTGGGCTTTCAAGATTTGCCGCCGCATCTTGTGCAAGCGATCACGGTGACGGAGGATCGCGCCTTCTTCGAGCATTGGGGCATCAACTGGCGCGGCATCATACGCGCCTTCTTCCGGCGCTACGAACTTGAATCCAACTCGCCGCTCGCACGGCAAGGCGGCTCAAGCATCACACAGCAGCTAGTCAAAAATCTGTTACTCTCGCCGGAGTATTCGCTGCGCCGCAAGTTTGCCGAAGCCTACATGTCGGTCATCCTTGAGACGCGACTGAGCAAGCAACAAATCTTCACGCTCTATTGCAATCAGATTTACTTGGGGCAACAGGCGGGCTTTTCGGTCAACGGTGTAGGCGAAGCGGCGCAGGTCTATTTCAACAAGGACGTGACCGCGCTCACGTTGCCTGAGTCGGCTTTTATCGCAGGCATCATTCGCAGCCCGAATCGTTATAACCCGTATCACGATCTCACGACCGCGACCGCGCGCCGCAATCAAGTGCTCGACTCGATGGCGGACGCGGGCGTCATCACTGCGACGGAAGCGGCCGCAGCCAAGCAGACCGAGTTGAAGGTTGTGCCCGCGCGCGGGCGGATTGATACGTCGGACGCGCCCTACTTTGTTGACTACGTGCAGAACCAGTTGAGCGACATACTCGCCGACGCGCGCAGCGCCGAACACCTGCGCATCTACACTTCAATTGACATGGACTTGCAGCGCGCCGCTTACGCTGCTCTCAATAAACAACTCGCGGCGCTCGATAAACTCTACGCGAAGCGTTATCCGCCGGGCACTTTGCAAGCGGCGCTCGTGGCGCTGAACGCGCAGACGGGCGAAGTCGTGGCGATGGTCGGCGGGCGCGACTATGAGAAGAGTCAACTCAATCGCGCGACCGATGCCATGCGCCAGCCCGGCTCGGTCTTCAAGCCTTGGGTCTATGCGACGGCGCTCAATACGGCGTTTGATCCGATCCCGCGCGTCATCACCGCCGCCACGACCTACATGGACGCGCCGAAGACTTTCACCTACGGCGATCAGGAATATTCGCCCGGCAATTTCGCAGACGAGTACACGAATCAACCATTGACCCTGCGCGATGCGCTCGTCCACAGCAAGAACGTCATCACGGTTGACGTGGCGAACGACGTAACCATCGGGCGCGTGATGAGTCTGGCGGCGCGTGCGGGCTTGCCGAAACCACAGCGCGTCTATCCCGCGATGGCGCTCGGTACGAACGAAGCGACACCGATGCAAATCGCTTCCGCCTACACGACTTTCGCGCGGCTCGGTTCGCGCATCACGCCCGTCGGCATCACGCGCGTCACCACCGGCAGCGGTGCGACCATCGCCGCGCCCGTCGCACAAACGAACGAAGTGCTCCGGCCCGAGATCGCTTACATCATGACTTCGTTCATGAAGGATGTAGTCAATCGCGGCACGGCTGCGCCTGTGCGCGCACGTGGCTTTAAGTTCAACGTCGCGGGCAAGACCGGCACGTCGCGCGATGGTTGGTTCGCCGGCTACACGCCGCATCTGGTCTGCGCCGTCTGGGTCGGCTTCGACGATGGCGCGCAACTCGGCCTCACGGGCGCGCAGTCTGCGCTGCCGATCTGGGCCGACTTCATGCAGACCGCTCTGAGCATCCATCCTGAGTGGCAAGGCGACTGGCAGATGCCCGCAGGCATTCAACAGGCCGACATAGACACGCGCACGGGGCTGCTCGCCACGCCCGACGATCAGTTCAAGCGCACAGAGCTTTTCGTCAACGGCACAGCCCCGACCGAACAGAGCACAGAGCCGACAGAGGAAGCGACGCCGACGCCCGAAGAGATGAACGACGACGGCACTTACACCTACGAGCCGGCGCCCATTCCGCCCGACGACACACAGCCAGCGCCCACGCCGACACCGCCGCGCACGCGCGCAACAGTGCCGCGCCTCGAAGGGCAAGGCGTCCGCCAACCCAACGGTACGACGCGCTTGATGGGCACGATCACGCTTGATATTGATCCAACGACCGGCCTCATCGCCGCGCCGACCTGTCCCGTCATCCGCTCCAAGACCTTCGTCATCGGCACAGAACCGACGCGCTACTGCGGCCCCGAATACCACACAGGCAAACACACCAGCACACCGATCACACGCCCGCGCACCGTCTCGCATTAGCTCGACTAGCTTGCGCGGCCCAAACGCAGGAGAAACAACATGCGCCCCTCTCGCACACTTGGCTTCGCGTTCTTGATCATCAGCCTCACGCTCTGCGCTGCGCTCACACCCGCGCAACAGAATCAGATCACCGCACCACAGCAGTCCACACTCGCGCCGAGTCCGACACCGACGCAGTTTGCAAAGAAACTCAACGTGATTGTGTTGGACAAGAAAGGTGCGCCGGTGAACGATCTGCGGCAGGAAGATTTTCAAGTGTCTGAAGACGGCACGCCGCAAACGATCACTTCATTCGCGCACGCGGCCGCGCCCGTGAGCTACGCGCTCGTGATGGATAACAGCGGCTCACTACGTGAGCAAATAAAGCAGATAGCGCGGATCGGGGTAGCGGTCACGGCCGGTAATCGCGCCGACGATGAGACGGCGATTTTACGTTTCATCAGTCGTGACACGATTGAACTGATTCAGACTCTCACCGCAGATCAAGCGCAATTCGAGGGGGCGCTGGATAACCTCTACGCGCAGGGTGGACAGACAGCAATAATTGATGCCGTCTATTTGTCAGGTGCTTATGTCATGGCGCAGGGGCAACGGGGCGAGAATCGTCATCGGGCCCTGGTGTTAGTGACGGACGGCGAAGACCGCGCTAGTTTTTACAAGCTGAATGACTTGCTGAGGTATCTGCGCTGGGCAGACGTGCAGGTGTTTAGCATCGGACTGGTGCAGGAACTGGATAAGCAGGGTGGATTGATCAGTTCAGGCTCGCGCGAAAAAGCCGAACGGCTGCTGAACACACTCGCGGAGGAGACCGGCGGGCGCGTCTTCTATCCAAAAAAGCTCGAACAGTTACGCGATGCTGTTGATGCCATCCGGCATGATCTGCATACGCAGTACGTCATCAGCTACACGCCTACTAATCAAACGACGGACGATACGTTGCGCAAGGTGCAGATCAAATTGGTCGAGAGACCCGGCACGGAAAAACGTACAATCATTGTGCGTAGTGATTACATCGTTACGCCACCGCCGCCAGCCAATCCGAAATCTGGCGCACCACGCATCAAAACTAAACCTTGGAATGTGCCTGCGCACTAAGTCGGCAGACGATCACGTCAGTTGTTCAGTTCTATTCGCCGCAGGCCAGAACTGCATACCAGATGATCGTCCACCAACTTCGTGGAACTTTTCGTCCGCACTGACTGAATTAACAACGACGGCTGTCAGCGAACGATGAGAGCGTCCCTTCAGAACACGGATGAAGAGTTATGGCGACTCGCGCTGGCGGGCGATGAGGGGGCGTTTACGCTGTTGTACCGGCGCAGGCAAGGGGCCATCTATCGCTTCGCTTGGCAGATGTGCGGCTCGGAGACGTTGGCTGAGGACGTGACGCAAGAGGTCTTCATGGCGCTCGTGCGTGATGGTGTGCGTTACGATCCGGCGCGGGGCACGCTGGCGGCTTATCTGTACGGCATTGCGCGGCGACAGGTGTTAAGACGTCTGGAGAAAGAGCGCGTGTTCGTCGAGTTGGCGAGTGATGAAGAGGGCGCGACGGATGAGCGTTTGATCGCAGCGCACGATCCGCTCGGTGAACTAACACGACGTGAGACGGTCGAAGCAGTACGACAAGCTGTGTTGGCTTTGCCGGCGCATTATCGCGAGGTGGTTGTGTTGTGTGAGTTGCATGAGTTGAGTTATGCGGAAGCGGCGGAGGTGCTCGCGTGTGCGTTGGGGACTGTACGTTCGCGTCTAGCGCGTGCACGGATGATGTTGTGTGAGCGTCTGCGCGCGTTGCGGCCAGCGAGCGGGGCAGAGATTGAAGCAAAGAGGGTGTGCGCATGAGTTGTCAGCAAGTTGAAACGTGGCTCGTTGATTTGGCGCGCGGACGGGTGACCGATGCCGGCGTGTGCGCGGATGCAGAGCAACATCTCGCCGCCTGTCCACATTGTGCCGCACGCTTGAATGAAGAGAAGTTTGTGACCGATGCGCTCCGCACTGTTGCCGCGCACGATACGAACGTGAACGCGCCCGCGCACGTCGAAGCCGTCTTGCTCGCAGCGTTTCGTGCGCAAGCGGAGATACAGACAGACGCGAACGAGACGAACGCGAGCGCGCCTGTGTTTAAGGCTGCGCCTGAACGCAGCTTTTTGCCGTCGTTCGCAGATCGTTTTTGGCCGCGCATGGCGCTAACCGCATTGGCCGTCGCCGTCGCGCTAGCACTTGTCATCTTTGCCGCGTTGCGCGCGCAACTGCAACCGACGCAGCCGCAGCAGACGGCCAACGCGAACGCGCCGATGAAATCCGTTGCGCCTGCGCCGCAGCCCGCGAACGCGAACAGCACGCCGCAACAGAAAGTGCCGGAGCAGCGCGTGGACGATATGGGGCGCGCGGCTCAAATTAATCTTGTGGCGAAGAATGTTAGCGGCGCAACGAAGCGGCAGCGCGGGCGCGCGGTTAAGTCGCCGCGCGGGCCGGAGCCGGTCGGCACGGTCGGCGTGATGGATGTGGTGGCGCGGGCGAGTGACGAAGAGAATGTGACGCCGTTTATGCCGCTCGTCGCGGGCGGCACGCCTTTGACGAGCGGGCAGTTGGTGCGCGTCTCCATGCCGCGTTCGGCGTTGGCTTCGCTGGGGCTGCCGGTGAATCCAGCGAGTGGCGGTGATGCAGTCAAGGCTGACGTGTTGCTCGGCGACGATGGTCTCGCGCACGCGATTCGCTTCGTGCGTTGAAAGTTTCCAATGCAATTGCTTGATCAACTTTTCTGTGGAGGTCATGATGAGTAAAAAGAGACGGATGTTATTAACGACGTGCTGCTTACTTGCGCTCTTAGCCAACGGCGTGGGCGCGTTCGCGCAGAAACAGGCGCAGGAGCGAATGCCGCCGCCACCGCCGCCCGAAGTCGAGACGCAGAGGCTCATCATGCTTGCGCCCGCGCAAGCGCCTGAGGGTGCGCTGCCAGTCAATATCATGACCGAAGGGCCGGCCCTTCCGGCCGGGTTCGCCATCATCTCTGACGAGATGCGCTTCACGGGGCCGGTCGTCAAAGGCGCGCCCTATTCGGGCGAAGCTGTGACCGAGTCAGTCCAGACGCTCGCCGACGGCAATCGCATCACGCATAAATCAACGGCGCTCGTCTATCGCGACAGCGAAGGGCGCACGCGCCGCGAGCAGACCTTGAACAACATCGGCCCCTTTGCCACCTCAGGCGATGCGCCGACGATGATCTTCATCAACGATCCGGTGGCCGGCGCAAACTACACACTCGACCCGCGCACAAAGACGGCACGCAAAGGCGGAGTCTTTAACCTCAGAGTTGGCCCGCCCGCAGAGCGACAGGGGGCGCCGCCGCCGCACGACATGATGTTTGGCGAGCCGCCGCCTGACGCGCCGCCGATGCAGGGTGGCTTGGGGGCTGCGGTCAAGCGCGTGGAGCCTGTCTATCCTGAGGCGGCGAAAGCGGCCGGAGCAGAAGGGCCTGTCTCCGTGCAGATCATAATTGACGAGCAGGGCAACGTCACTTCGGCCCGCGCCGTGTCAGGCAATCCACTGCTGCAAGCGGCGGCCGTTGATGCCGCACGGCAGTGGGTCTTCAAACCTGCGGGCGGCACGGGCCGAGCCGCGAAGGTGAGCGGCTCGATCAGTTTTAATTTCCGGCTGGATAAGAATAGCGAGGAGTTGCCGCCGGCCGGAGAGCCGCGCGGGCCCAAACCTGTGCGCGAGTCGCTGGGCACGCAAAATATCGAAGGCGTCGCGACCGAAGGCACACGCGTCACCATCACTCTGCCGGCCGGCATGGTCGGCAACGAGCAGCCGATCAACATCGTGAACGAGAGTTGGTTCTCGTCCGAACTGCACACGCTCGTCATGTCCAAGCACAGCGACCCGCGCTTTGGTGAGACGACCTATCGCCTGACCAACATCAGCCGGAGCGAACCGGCGCACAGTCTGTTTGAAGTGCCGGCCGACTACACCGTCAAAGCGGGCGGCCCCGAACGGCGCGAGTTCCGTATGCGGCAACCGGAGAACGAGCAGTAAGCAATGAAGAGAAATGATGAATGCAGAATGATGAATGATGAATGAAAGAGCATTGCTTCAAATTCATCATTCATCATTCTGCATTCATCATTATTTCTTTCTATCGCTTCAATGCCACCGGAAAATCGGGCACGGTCTTTGGCTTCGCAGTCGTCGGCGTCTGATTGCCAGCCGTCAGTTCCTTGACGCGCTCAGAGATGTAGAGATCGAGCATGTTAACCGTGATGCGCCCTCGCCCGACATAATCCGCGCGCCCCAACAGGCCCTCGACAACGGCCTTTGTAAACGCACCGTTGTGCCACTCAATCTTTTCCAGCGAGTCTTGTCGGCCGGTCGAAGCGGCGAAGACGATTGCGCCATTCTCCGCACTCGCTAGTTCGTTGACGACGCCGTTTAAGTCGTTCAAAAGGCCGCGATGTGTGCCGAGTGCATCCCCCGCATGACATGTGTCAATGAAGAGCAGCATCTTACCCTTGATGGCCGCTACTGTCCTCTTAATTTCACGGAAGGAGACGCAAGTGCGCAGCAATCGTTCAGGGTCGGCATTGAACGGTAGGAAATAATAATCGCCGGTCGGAGTATCGCCGGTCGGATCGTTGACGCCATGACCGGCGATGAGAATAACGGCCACATCTTTGCTCGTCGTCTCGCGCCTGATCCAGTCCAACCCGTCGAGCACTTCATCCTTCGTCGCCTTGTCATCGGTCAAGACTTTGACCGTGACATCGCGGTAGAGCGTGCCCTTCTGCCGCGTCCACGCATCGGCGAAATCCTGCGCATCCTTCGCCGGAAAGCCCAACTTCAATTTCGGATCGGCGTAGTTGCTCACGCCGACAGCGAGCACGTACAGCTTCGGCCTGATCTCAAACTGATCGTTGCCGCTCGTGCCGATTACAGACGGCGCGACAGGTTTGCTCGCACGCACACGCACCGTCGCGGGCACGCTCGTCGTGAAGCGATTCGCCGCGATGATCGAGACTTGGCTCTCACCATCGGGCACGGCGACGCGCAACTCGCGTGCATCCGTCGGCGTTGTGCCGTTGGCTTGCAACGACAGCCCGCGCTCCGCCGTCGCGGGTCGTCCATCCACGAGCGCGCGCACCTCCGTCACCGGCTCGCCCGAAGGCGTGCGCAGACGGAAGTGCACCGTGATCTCGTTCGTCGTCAACTGCGCGCCGTCCTGCGGCGACACGATCTCGACGACCGGCGGCAACAACTGTGCAATACTCGCCTGCTGCTGTTTGCGTCCCGCCTCTTCGTTCGCCTCTTTGAGCGCCAACTGCTCGTCGCCCGTCCGCAAGATTTTCGAGACGACATCGGGGCGATAATAGACGTTGCGAAACTGTCCGACGGGGAAGAAGTCCGCCGCCGCATCGCGCCCGTTGTTGACGTGCCAGCCGATGAGGTCTTCCGCGCCGGGCGAAGCGTCGTAGTAGCCCGAAGGCGTCCAGAGAATCCAACGCTTGCGGTCTTTGTGCGGGAAGAAGGCGAGCAGTTCTTTGCCGTCCGTCATGCGATACCAGCGGATCGTGCCGTCGCCGTAAGCCGCGAGCGCCAGCCGCCCGTCGCCGCTTATGTTCACCGCCCACGTTGCGCCGGGCACGGGCACATTCCACAACTCCTGACCGCTGCGGTTGAAGAGGCGGATGCGGTAATCAGCGCCGAGCAGGAAGCGTTCGCCGTCGGGCGCGATGGCAAGGCTGCGCGAGATTTCGTACTGCTTGAGTTTCAGCGGCGTGTTGTTGAGGCGCGGCGTGTAGGTGTTTTTCCAGTCGGTGACGGAGAGTCCGGGCGCTTCCGTAAGCGGCGGGCGCATGTCGCTGGCGGCGGGCGCATCGGGTGTCAGCGTGCGGTCGGAGAGTTGAAAGACGGCGGGCGACTTGCCGAACTGTTCATAGCCGAAGCGGATCGCGCTGGCGGGCGCGTCGGTGAGAAAGGCTATCTGATTATCGCGGTAGTCTGCGATCTGTCCGGCTTGCGGCGGCTGCGTCTGTCTGTGCTGAGAGTCGAGGATGCCCCATGATGGGTCGAACGTGCCATAGACGATGCCGCCTGTGGGCAGCGGGGCGATGTCCATGATCGTGTTGCTGGCAGCAGGCGTGTCCACGAAGTGCCCGCGCCCAGCATCGCTCCAACGACGGATGAGAAGTGAGCCGGACTTGTCCCGATACTGCCCGCCCGCGTAGAGCATCGTGCCGTCCGTTGACCATGCCACGCTGCTCATGTTGCCGTTGTTGATGCCGGAAGTGTCCGCGCTGTAGAGCAAGGCGAGCGTCTCGCCTGATAGCACGTCAACCCGTGTGCTGTCGCTGTAGCCGACCGCGACCTTTCGCCCGTCGGGTGAGAAGCGCACGGCGTAAGGCTGCTTGCCGCCCGGCGCTTCCTGCTTCGCCAGCAGCCGCATCTCGCGGTCGTAGAGGCGCAGACTTCCGTCCCAGCAACTCGTCACCAAGCGCCCCGCGCGGTCGAAGTCCGCGCCGTAGCTGTCATCGCCGTAATCCGTGTCGCGCCCGACCTCCACCCAATCCGAGGTGCGCCATACGCGCACGCCGTTCTTGCCGCCTAGCGTCGCGGCGAGCAGCGTGCCGTCCGGCGAGAACGCGAGGTGAGGGACGACATTCGGCAAGCCGGTCAGCCGTCGCACCAGCCTGCCGCTCTCACGGTCGAAGAGATAGACGCATTCATGCAGCCCATCCACCGAAGTCCACCCGCCCGCCGCAATCGTGTTGCCGTCCGGCGAGATGGCTGCCGCGAAGAGTTTGCCTTCGTTGCCGTCGCCGATGGGCACGCGCAGCACGCGCAGGAGTCTGCCGGTCTGAACGTCCCACACCCGCGCCGTCTTGTCGGCGGAAGCAGTCACCAGAAACTTACCCGCGCGGTCAACGCCGATGCGATGGATGGCGGCGGTGTGCATCCCCGTCTCGATGCGCAGGACGGGTGCGCGCGACGGCTCGCGCTCTTGCGCGTGCGCGCTTGGCGCGGCGATGGGCAGACAGAACAGCAATGCGATGAGTGCGAGATGCTTTGGCAGGTGGGGCATGTGGGGGACTCCTTTGCAAACGGGAACGTGCGCCTTCGCGGGCCGTCATTATCCACGAAACCAGATAAAATTGGGCACGAATTATGACAACTCTACCTTGTCATAGATTTCTTTCAGCGACAGTGAGCATTCAATCGAAACTAACTGCACTACGTCTTCGAGCGAGCGGTACTCCGTGAGCAGCCAGCGCGCGTCCGGCTGTCGGGCATAGTGCTCGACCCTGTGCTCGTCCTGCGCGACCAGCAGGTACTCGGCGAAGGAGGAAATGGGGCGATAATCGCTGAACTTGCCCGAACGGTCGTAGCGCGCGGTGGATTTCGACAAAACTTCGACGAGCAGAATAGGGTTGAGCAGCGTGTCGAGGTGTTCATCTTCAAACTGTGCCGCGCCGCAGACGACAATTACGTCCGGGTAAGTGTAGAGTCCGGTGGCCGGAACTTTAACCCGCATGTCGTTCGCGTAGGTTTGGCAATTGCGCTTCTTCAGTTGGGTGCGAAACTCCGAAGCGACGTTGACTGTGATCAGATTATGCTCTTCGCTCGCCCCGGTCATGGCGAATATCTCGCCATCGTAATACTCGCTTTTGGATTCGGCTTGCCGCTCAAGCGCCAAATACTCTTCGGGCGTGCTGTATGTTTTCGCTTGGCGGGACATAAGCAACTCCTTACGACGAGAGACGGGCGCAGTATAGCATCGGGCCAGAGCGCCAGCCTATAACTGCAAAAGGGCGGCTTGCAGCGTCTCAATCGCAAGCGCGGCGGCGTGGTTTTTGCGGGCAGGTAGTCCATCGAGCGCGCGCACGAGTGTTTGACGAGTGAGCGCGGCGGCTTCAGCAGTGGTCATGCCTTCGAGCATTTCCGCAAGCGCCGAGCCGCAAGCGATTGTCGGCGGGCAACCGTAGGCGAGGAAGCGTGCGGCGGCGATGCGACCGTTGACGATGCGCAGCATGAGACGCAAGCGGTCGCCGCAGACAGGGTTGGTCAACTCGGCGACGGCGTTCGCTTCGGCGAGTTCGCCCGCGTTGCGCGGGTGCGCGAGATGATCTTGGAGCGTGGCAGAGTAGGACAAGGTTAAGCTTCACACCGGCGCGCAAGCCTGTTCCGCCAATGCCTTTTGATAGAGCGGCGAGAGGCGACGCAGGTTTTCGACGGCGCGGGGCAGGACTTCGAGCGTGTAGTCAATGTCTGCGTCGGTCGTGTCTTTGCCGAGACTGAAGCGGATCGAGCCGCGTGCGAGTTCGTCTGTGCGCCCGAGCGCGCGGATGACGGGCGAAGGTTCAAGCGAGCCGGAAGAACAGGCTGAGCCGGTCGAGACGGCGACGCCTTGCATGTCGAGATTGATTAACAGTCCCTCGCCTTCGATGTAGCGGAATGAGATGTTCGACAGATGCGGCAGACGCGCATCGCGGCGACCGTTAAAGACTATGTCGCTCACCGTTGCGGCGACGCCCACCTCGAAGCGGTCGCGCAGACGCCGCATGTGCTCGACGCGCTCTGCGAGTTCTGCGCGTGCAAGCGCAGCGGCTTTACCGAAGGCGACGATGAAGGGGACGGACTCTGTGCCCGCGCGTCGTTCGCGCTCTTGATGCCCGCCGACGTTCTGCGCAGTGAGCCGCACGCTGCGCCGGACGAAGAGTGCGCCCACGCCTTTGGGCGCATAGAGCTTGTGCGCCGAGAGCGATAAGAGATCGCAGCCGAGTGTTTCGACATCAACCGTCATGCGGCCGGCGGCTTGCACGGCGTCTGTGTGCAGCCAGATGTGTTTATGGCCGCGCGCGCGTTCTTCGTGAATGAGTGCGGCCGTCTCTGCGATGGGTTGAATCGTGCCGATCTCGTTGTTAGCGAGCATGATGGTGACGAGCACCGTGTCTGGTCTCATTGCGGCACGAACATCTTCCACGCGCACGATGCCATCGTCGTAAACCGGCAGACGTGTCACTTCCCAACCGCGCTTCTCAAGCGCCTCGCAGATGCCGCGCACCGACGAATGTTCAATCGCAGAGGTGATGATGTGTCGTCCGTGCTGCTCATGTGCTTCGCAGAGACCGCGCATCGCAAGGTTGTTCGCCTCCGTCCCGCCGGAGAGAAAGACGCACTCGTTCGGGCGCGCGTTAATTAAACTTGCGACTTCGCGCCGCGCATGATCAACCGCCGCACGCGCCTCCTGCCCGTAGAAATGCACGCTCGAAGCGTTGCCGAACTTCTCGGTCAGAAAGGGGAGCATCGCTTCGACGACGCGCGGATCAACCGGCGTCGTGGCGCTGTTATCAAGATAAACTCGACGCATAAAATTAGCTGCGAACGCCCTTCCGTGAACTGCTGTCGGCGCGCTGTTCGTGCTGCACTTCGAGTCTAAGACTGGCCAGTATGTGCGTCAAGCAAGACCCGGTCGGCGTTGCGGTCTGAGCGAATTGGGTGTGCAAGCTTTTTCGCGCGCGGGTTTTGTGGCAGAATGTGCCGTGCTGCGCCGTGCTCACAGGGTTTGCTACGACACGCTAACACTTCGGCGGCGCAGTCTCCACATAAATTAGAAAGGTTTTGACCGATGATATTCAGTTTACCCCCGCGCGCACACTTAACCATGCGCCTGTCCGTTGTCGCCACCATCGCATTGTTCGTGCTCATCGCCTGCGCGCCCGCGCGTGCGCAGCAGACGCTCTCCGCCAGTCGCGATTCGGGTCGCATCATGCTTGGCGTCCTGAAGGGCGATATTATGAAGAACTATTACGACCCGACTTATCACGGCGTCGATGTCGCAGCCCGCTTCAAAGAGGCCGAAGCGCAGATCAAACAGGCCAACTCGATCCCCGAAATCCTGAGCATCATCAGCGACGCCATGATGAGCTTGGACGACTCGCACACCTTCTTCGACCCGCCCAGCTTTGCTGTCAGCATTCAGCACGGCTGGAATATGCAAATGATCGGCGATAAGTGTTACGTCGTCGCCGTCGAGCCGGGCAGCGACGCCGAAGCGCAGGGCTTACACCCCGGCGACCGTGTGTTGTCGGTCGAAAATACTTTGCCGAAGCGTACCGATCTGTGGAAGTTGCAATACACGGTGTACAGCCTCGCGCCACGCCCAAGCTTGCACGTGATGGTCGAGAAGCCGAACGGGCAGCGCGTCACCTACGAGACGAAGGCTGTAGTGCATGAGGGCAAGACGATCTTGCAGCTTAACTCAGGCGTCAGCAGCGACCGCAACGACTTCATCCGCGAAGCGGAGACGGACGCGCGCCTGTACCGGCAACGCTACTACGAAGTCGGCGATGAGGCGTTGATCTGGAAGATGCCCCGCTTCTACCTCTCTGACATACAAGTGAACGAGATGATTGACCGGGCGCGCAAACACAAGGCGCTCATCCTCGATCTGCGCGGCAATCCGGGCGGCGCGGTTGACACGCTCCTCAAACTCTGCGGCGGCCTCTTCGATCACGATGTGAAGTTGGGCGATATGAAGCGACGCAAAGACTCAAAGCCGCTCATCGCCAAGACGCACGGCGAGAACGCTTTCAAAGGTCAACTCGTCGTGCTCGTGGACAGCGACACCGGCTCGGCCGCAGAAGTCTTGGCGCACACCGTCCAACTAGAGAAGCGTGGCACGGTCATCGGCGACCACACGGCCGGCGCGGTCATGGTCAGCAAAGGCTACGATCATCAGTTGGGCGACACGCTCGTCATCCTCTATGGTGCGTCCGTGTCGGATGCCAACTTGGTGTTTCCGGATGGGCACAGTCTGGAGCATACTGGCGTCGCGCCCGATGAATTGATGCTACCGCAGGCGGCTGATCTTGCATCTCAGAGTGATCCGGTGCTGGCGCGCGCGGCCGAACTGGTCGGACTGAAGCTCAGTCCCGAAAAGGCCGGCGCGATGTTTCCGGTCGAATGGCGAAAATAGTATCGCCGCTCTCCCTGCAAGTTGACCCCTGAAGTCAGAGGAGAATTATGAACACTGCACAGAGACTTACACTTGCGCCCCTCGCACTCGCACTCGCTTTCGTGATCGCCACCGCCGCCCCGTTCGGCAACTTCTCGTTGACCAACGACGATGCGCCGGCCACTACCGCGCAGCAGCCGGCCGCACTTGAGCGCGGCTATCGCACTGGCTATTCGGACGGCTATCAAGCTGGCTGGCGCGATCAAGTCGAACATGCTGCGCGCGATTATCGCAGCAAGAGCGATTACCAACATGCCGATCGCGTTTACAACACCGCCTATGGCTCGCTCGAAGATTACCGCGACGGCTATCAACAGGGTTTCGAGATCGGTTACAGCGCGGGCTTTGAGCAACGCGGCTTCGATTCCGCCGCGCCTGCTTCGCTCACGCGGCGCGGCGTGCAGCACGTCGCCGCGAGTGACTCGAATGACAGACACGGCGCGAGCGATTCAACCGACCGACGCAGCACGAGCGATGCCAGCGACTCGCGCAGCGCAAGCGACTCGACCAACCGGAGCGGCGGCGCGACCGCCGATCTCAGCGGCACGATTGACATCCCGCGCGACACAGACCTGCGCGTTGAATTGCAGACGCGCCTCTCAACCGACGTGTCGCAACACGGCGACCGCTTCGATGCGCGCGTCGTGGGCCCCGCGCAACTCGTCGGCGCAATCGTCAGCGGGCGCGTCTCGCGCGTGCGCCGGCCCGGTAAAGTTAAAGGTACGGCCGAACTGCAACTAGACATCGAACAGATACGCCTGCCCGACGGCCGCTTCGCCAATCTCAACGCACAGGTGGTCGAAGTCTCGCGCCGGACGAACACGGGCGTCGGCGACGTTGACCCGGAAGGCGGCGTACGCGGCGGCGATAAGACGAAGGACGACGTGACGAAGGTCGGTGCGGGCGCAGGCATTGGCGCAGTCATCGGCGCGATTGCGGGCGGCGGCCGTGGCGCGGCCATCGGCGCAGTCATCGGTGCAGGCGTCGGCACGGCCGGCGTCCTAACCTCACGCGGCAGCGACATACGCCTCGAACCCGGCACGGAACTCGTGCTGCG
>Ga0209153_1000003_pt1 | contig 137094 bp, 112 predicted proteins | sample GraSoiAngelo_120_FD_185877 | JGI IMG/M metagenome (GOLD analysis project Ga0209153, IMG submission 185877) | Grasslands soil microbial communities from the Angelo Coastal Reserve, California, USA - 14_0919_09_20cm (SPAdes) (version 2) | ecosystem: Environmental > Terrestrial > Soil >... | reverse complement strand
TTTGCTTACGTTGAGAGAGGACACGGGAATTCTCCTTATTGAGAAGAGAACAGCAACGCTCTGAAAGTCAAAAGAAGAGAGATGAGCCTTCTAGCTCTAAGCTGTTCAGGTTTATATGAGACTGACAGCGCGAGTTGTCAGCAGGGCTACGAGGCAAGCGAACGATAGTCTTGTCAAGCGTGAAAGTCAACGAAATTGTTCAAGCAACATTCCGCTGCAACTTTCTCGGCACAGCAGCGTGTAAGCGGACGCCCGCGCGTGGGTGCGGACGCAGCACGCATGTTATACTCAAGCGCAAATTTTCCTCATTGATTCAATGAATCAATGAACCAATGAATCAATCGTAACGATGGCTGAGTTTATTTGTCGTTTGGGCACGCCGGCGGGCGAGGTGGTGACGCGGACGGTCGAGGCGGCCGGCGTGCAAGAGGCGCGCGTGCGGCTTGAGAGCGAGGGCTTTCGCGTCTTCTCGGTTGCACCGCCACGAACGCGCGGCGCGGCGGCGCTCACGCGCGGCGGACGCGGCGGCACGCAGGCGCGCGTCAAGGCGGGCGACTTCCTGCTGTTCAATCAACAACTCGCCGCGCTTATCCGCGCCGGCATCCCGATCCTGCAATCCATTGCGATGCTGCGCCGCCGGGCGACGAGCGCGCGCCTGCGTTCGCTGCTTGGCGACGTGGAAGAGAAGATACGCGGCGGCATGGCTTTGTCGGCGGCGTTCGCGGCGCAAGGGCCGGTCTTTCCGCGCATCTACACCGCTTCGATCCTCGCGGGCGAACGCTCTGGCGCGCTCGACGACGTGCTCAATCGCTACAACGCTTACATGCGGCGCGGCGTCGAAGTCCGACGCAAGATTCGCGGCGCGCTCGCCTATCCGATCTTTCTGTTGTGCGCCTCAGGCGGCATGGTCACGTTCTTGACGCTCTACGTCGTGCCGCGCATGCAGCGCCTGTTTCAAGGCTTCAATCAAAATCTGCCGTTTATTACGACGGTCGTGGTCGGCATCTCCGGTTGGGTTGCGGCGAACATCTTCTGGTTCGGGCCTCTGCTGCTCGGTCTCATCGCGGTCTTGGTCTTCTGGACGCGCACGCCTGCGGGCCAAGTCTTCGTGGATCGCGTGCTGCTGCACGTGCCGATTGCCGGGCAACTGATCCGCCAACTCGCCATCGCGCAAGTCACACGCTCGCTCTCGACACTACTGGCGGGCGGCATCACGCTTGTCGAATCTTGGGAGATCGCGGCCGAGTCAATCACGAACCGCGAGTTACGCGCGCGTAGTTCAAGCATCTTGCCGCTCGTGCGCGAAGGGCGTTCGTTTACGGAGAGTCTGGAGACCGCCGGTTGGATTCCGCCGCTTGCGCTCGACATGATCGGCGTGGGCGAGCGTTCAGGCAGTTTGCGCGAGATGTTGGAGGAGGTGGCAACCTTCTATGATGCCGAATCCGAAGTGCGGCTTGAACAGTTGACGACGGTGCTTGAACCTGCAATTCTGTTGGTGATGGGCGGGGTCGTGATCACGATCCTCTTAGCCATCTACCTGCCGATTGTGCAGTCCATCTCGAATGTCTCGACGATGCGCTAGATGCGGGGCAGTCAATCCGGTCATTTAGTGCATCTGATACACTTTGGACTAGAAAACCCCCCGGCGCGAAACTCGAACCCGAACGGAATCTATGACGACCTCTCTTGAAAACACGACGCCGCGCACGCACGGCCACAACGCGCCTGCGCCGCTCCCAGAAATCGGCTTGCCCCCGGAGGTGCGCGCTGCCCAAGAACTCGCGCGCCGCTATCGTCTGCCCTACATAGACCTGTTGCCGCCCGACGGCCCTTCGCCGATTGACTACGCGATCTTGGCCGAGCTGCCCGTTGACCTGATGGTGCGCAATCAGTTCGTGCCCCTGCGCCGCGAAGGCCGCCGCCTGCACGTGGCGATGGCCGACCCGACCGACCTCGAACGCTTGGACGAATTAGCCAGCGCTCTGCACGCGCGCATCGTCCCGCACGTGGCCACGGCCGGCGCGATTGATGTGGTCTTGCGCAAAGGCGATGCGACACAGCGCGTCTTGCAAGAGGCTGCGTCGGGTTTTCGCATCTCGCTCGTCAAAGAGACGGAGCAGGGTGAAGAGGTCTTAGACCTTGATCGTCTGGCGACCGACTCGGACATGTCGCCGATCATCAAACTGGTTGACACGATCATCTATAACGCAATGGAGTCGCGCGCTTCAGATATACACATTGAGACGCGCGACACAGAGGTGCAGGTCAAGTACCGGATTGACGGCGCGCTCTACGCCAAAGTTGATCCGATTGACATCTCGTATCATCAGACCTTGATCTCGCGCATCAAGGTTATGTCTGAATTAGATATTGCCGAGCGGCGCATCCCGCAAGACGGTCGCTTCCGCGTCCGCTACAAGGGGCGCAACGTTGACTTCCGCGTCTCGGTCATGCCGACCGTGCACGGCGAGGATGCGGTCATTCGTATTCTCGACAAGGAGCAGATCAACGAGAAGTTTCGCAATCTGAACTTGGACGTAGTCGGCTTCGACGAAGATGACCTGCGCCACTTCCGCCGCTACATCGCAGAGCCTTACGGCATGGTGCTGGTGACAGGCCCGACCGGCTCAGGTAAGACGACTACTCTGTACGCTGCCTTAAACGAGATCAGAAACGAAGAAGACAAGATCATCACCATCGAAGACCCGGTCGAGTATCAACTGCACGGCATCACGCAGATTCCCGTGAATGAGAAAAAAGGTCTCACGTTTGCGCGGGGCTTGCGTTCGATCCTGCGTCACGACCCCGATAAGATCATGGTCGGCGAAATCCGCGACGAAGAGACGGCGCAGATCGCGATTCAGTCGGCGCTCACAGGCCACTTGGTCTTTACCACCGTCCACGCCAACAACGTGATTGACGTGATCGGGCGTTTCTTGAACATGGGCGTCGAGCCTTATAATTTCGTCTCGTCTTTGAACTGCGTGCTGGCGCAGCGCCTCGTGCGCGTGCTCTGCGAAGTCTGCAAGCGGCCGTATCATCCGGCGGACGACGAACTGATCGAAGCGGGCTTGAAACCGTCCGAGTATTGCGACGGCATCTTTTACATGAGCGTTGGCTGCGACGCTTGCAACCACACGGGCTATCGCGGGCGCACAGCCATCCACGAGTTGCTCGATCTCTCGGACGACATCCGCGAGATGATCATCGAGCGCCGGCCGGGTTCGGAAGTGCGGCGCGCCGCCGAGGCCGAAGGACTCGCGTCCTTGCGCACGTCTGCGCTCAAAAAGGTCTTAGCCGGCACCTCGACGCTGCACGAGATCAACCGCGTCACGTTCGTCGAAGAAGTTAAGCTGAACGGAAACGGGAACGCAGTAGGCAGTAAGCCGTAGGCTGTAGGCGGTCGCAGAACTGCCCAATGCCTGACTTCGACGGTTCGCTTTTAAGGAACGCTTCCCGCGCATGAACGTGTAAGCAGACGAGCCGCTGCGCTTGTTACCTGTGGCCCGCGCGCGGCAACAGCTTCTCCGGCGGATTGAACTACTGACCACCGTTTTAAGATGAGGATTGCGATGAATTACAAAGCCTCCACTGCTGCACGCGCCTGCGCTGCGCTGCTCGTCGTCGTCTGCCTGCTGTTTGCGCCGATGGCGGCGCTGGCGAAGAAGGGCGAGAAGAATTACAACCGGGGCATCCAGTACGAGAAGATGCACCAATGGATGCAGGCCGCGCAGGAGTTCGCGTTGGCGGTTGCGGCCAATCCTTCAGATACAGAGTATCAACTCCACTATCGCCGCGCCGTCTTCAACGCCTCGCAGAACTTCATGGAGCAGGGCCGCACGCTCGCCGATCAAGGCGACTACGTGGGCGCGTACAACGCCTTTCGCCAAGCTTACGGCTACGATCCGATCAACGATCTGGCGGCCTCCGAGATGGAGCGCATGCTCCGCTTGCAGCGCGAGAAAGAGGGGCGCATCAGCAATACTAACGGCGGCGGCAATACGAACGGCAACGGCGTAAGCGGCACAGGCGCAAGCGTGCAGAGCGCACCGGCGGCCGACGGCGTCGCGCACGTGCCCGCGTCTTATCGGCCGAACACGCCGCAACAGCCGCCGACGTTGGAACGCAGTCAGCAGCAGCGCGTCATCAAGTTCAGCGGCGATCTGGAAGTCTTTATTAAGCAACTGGCCCGCGACCTCGATCTGAACGTCATCTTCGACCGCGACTTTCCTAAGCGCCCGATCAATATCGAACTCAACAACGTGACGACCGCCCGCGCTCTCGATTTCGTCTTCACCGCGCAAGGTCTCTTCTTCCAAAAACTTGATCGGCGCACGATCCTCGTCGCCGATCAATCGAAGCGCCCGCAGTATCAGCAGTTGGTCTTGCGCACCTTCTATCTCTCGAACATGAATCCGAACGACGCACGCTCGCTGATTCAATCGGCGCTGCCGCCCAACGCCGGCCGCCAAGCGCAAGTCGTGCCGAACGTGCAGACCAACAGCATCACCGTGCGCGACACGCCTGAGAACATCGGGCTGATCGCCAAGCTCTTGCAGAACGTGGACAAAGATCGCGCCGAAGTGGTGATGGACGTGAGCATCTACGAGGTGTCGCGTAACAACCTATTGCAGATCGGCAACCAGTTGGGCGACGCGACCTCGCTCACCAACGGCTTGGGCGGTCTGCTGACCAGCACCTTCCCGTTCGGCGCGGGGCAGAATCGCATCACCGGCGCAACGACCGGCAGCGGCAAGACCGGCGGCACAACCGGCACGGCCACGATTGTCCCGAACATCGTCGGCGGCGCGCTTCTGTTGCCGTCTTCAACCATCAGTCTGTTCCAATCGAAAGACAACACGCGCCTGCTTGCGTCCACACAGGTGCACGCCTTCGATGGCGAACAATCAACCGCGAACATCGGGCAGAAAGTGCCGGTGCAGACCGCCGCCGTCTCGTCTTTTCTAGGCAATGGCACCAACACGACGACCGCCGGTTCGCCGGCCACCTCCGGCCTATTCAACGGCGGCTATCCGGTCATTCAGTATCAAGACACGGGTCTCAACATGAAGTTCACGCCGACAGTCTTCCCGAACCAAGAAGTGCAGGTGAAGATGGAGATCGAGTCGAACGACGTGGTGGGCGGCGCGTCGAACCTGACGCCGGTCTTCAGCCAACGCCACATCAGCGGCACGGCGCGCATCCCGAATAATCGGACGATGATGATCGCCTCGATCTCGCAGGACAAACAGGCGGACGGCCGGCGCGGCGTGCCCGTGCTCGGTCTGATCCCGCTCTTGGGTCGCCTGTTCGCCACGCCGACCAAGAGCGACTCCGATTCAGACATCGTCATCACGGTCACGCCGCGCGTCTTGCGTGCGCCGACCATCACGCCGGAAGACTTGGAGATGCGCGATAGCGGCACGCTCTCGTCGCCCGCGAGCCAGTCGCTCGAAGCCCTCGTCGTCGAAGCCGACCGCGAAGACCAACTCGCCAGCGCGCGTCAGTTGCCGACCAACGCCTCCGTGCAACTGCCGGCGCCACTGCCGAACCTCACCGACCCAGAGCCGCCGACCTTCGTGCCCGCACCGGCTGCTTTGACGACAACCGCCAGCAACAACAACACGAGCGCGAACACAAACACGACGACCGGCAACACGAGCGCACAGAGCACGGCGCAGCCGGCCGACAATCGAACGCCGTCGAACTTGATGCCGCTTGCGCCGGCCGCTCTGACGAACGGCGCGAATAGAGATATATCGCTCGTCGTGCCCGCGCTCAATACAGGCGCGGCGCAGCCCGTCCCCGCAGTGAATAACACCTCTGCGCAGGTCGTGCCGGCCCTGTTGACGAATCAACCTGCAACCGTACCGGCGGTCGAGAATCGCACCGCGTCGGCTGGGCCGGTTGCCTCAGCCGATCAAGCGGCATCGTCGGGCGCGGCGTTGTTGCTGGTGACGAATCAACCGGAGATGCGCGTCGGGCAAAAGCAGCGTTTGATGATTTTGGTCAGGACCGGCACGCCGCTCAGTCTTGCGGCGACGACGCTCCGTTTTGATCCGCGTCTGTTCGCCGTGCGCGCAGTGACGAAGGGTAATCTCTTCGATGGCGCGCAGAGTGGCGCGACGCTTACGCAGTCGGTTGATCCTACGGGATCGCTCCTCGCCGTCGTCGCGCCCGCCGCCGGCATGCAGATCAAAGGCATGGGCGTATTGCTCCTCGTCGAAGTGGAAGCGCTCGCGCCGGGCGAAAGCGACATCACGTTCGAGCAGACGGGCGTCCACTTCATGGCCGCCGACGGTCGCAGCATCGCGCCGCAGTTGGCGCAAGCGCACTTTGTAGTGAAACAGTGAAAGCAGAAAGCAGAAAGCAGAAGGCAGAAAGCAGAAGGCAGAAAGCAGAAGGCAAGCGAGAGCAAGCTACTGCCTACTGCCTATTGCCTACTGCCCACTCCTCTGCCGGTTGGACGCTCATTGAACTGGTCATCACGATGACCGTGTTGGCGATCCTTTCGGTCGGCGTGATCCCGCTCGTCAAGACGGCCGTAAAGCGGCAACGCGAATATGAGTTGCGCGCGGCACTCAGGCAGATGCGCGAGTCGATCAAAGAATTTCACCGCGACACGGTCGGGATGCAATGCACAGGCATCGGCAGCGTTAGCAGTGCCAACAGCGCACCCGCAAGTGGCCCACAGGCAGCCACGCCACCAAACGGGCAGGGCGGCGGCGTCAACATTGATCCGCGCAGCAAGGTCGTTATCGCCGATTGCACGATCTTCGGCGTGGACAACATCGAACGCTACCCGCCGAGTCTGGACGCGTTGGTGCAGGGCGTGAACGTTGTGCCGCGCGTGCCTCTGGGGGGCGCGCCGAATATCAATCAGAGTCCGACCGAGACGAGCGGCGGGTTGCTGGCGAACAAGAAGAAGATTTACCTGCGCGCCATTCCGAAAGACTCAATGACCGGCAAAGACGATTGGTGTCTGCACTCGCCCTTCGACGACCCCGGTACATGCTCCGACAACCCAGACGCGGGCATCTTCGACATCACCTCCAAAGCAGACGGGACGGCACTCGACGGGACGAAGTACAGTGATTGGTAAAATGCAGAAGGCAGAAGGGCGTGAACAAAAAACGGCCCTCGTTAGCAATAGACCGCAACGCTTGCGGCGGCTGCCTGCTGCTTTCCGCCTGCTGCCTTCTTCTGCGTCCGGCTTCACGCTGCTTGAGTTGATGATCGTGATTTCGATCATCATCGTGCTCGCGGTCATAGTGTTGCCGCAGTATCAACGCACAGTGCAGCAGGCACGCGAGTCCGTGCTGCGCGACGACCTGTTCCAGATGCGCAAGATGCTCGACCAGTATGCCGCCGACAAGGGCAAGCTGCCCGAATCGCTCGATGAACTGGTCAACGCCGGTTACCTGCGCGAAGTGCCGGTTGATCCGATGACCGGGCAGCGCGACTGGGTGCCGCAGACCGGCCAAGACCCGAACTCTTCGGAAGGCGGCTCCGGCGTCATTGACGTGCACAGCGCCTCCTCCGACACGGCACTTGATGGTTCGACTTATAACGAATGGTGACAAGGACAGTGCTGTGTGACAAGTGATGAGATAAAGACAAGCAATTAACTCGTCACTTGTCACTCAGCACTGCTTTTCTATGGCGAATCCATTGGCAAGACTAATCAAGCCGCGCTGGCCGTCGGCTGCGGTCGGGTTGACGGGCGAGGGCGCGGCCGTCGTGTCGCTTGATCGGCGGCGCGATGCGTTGGTCGTGCGGCGCGCGGGCTATGTGCAGTTGCCTGATGGTTTGTTGCGGCCGAGTTTTGAAGAGGCGAACGTCGCCGACGTTAATGAGTTGACGGACGTGCTTGGCGATCTGGTGCGCAGCACTGGTTTGATGAAGCGGCGGCGTTGGTCTGTGGCGCTACCGGAAGCGGCGACGCGCACCGCGATCATCACGATGGAGTCGCAGCCCGGCTCACGCGCTGAACTTGAAGAGATGCTGCGCTGGAAAACCGAGCGCACGTTCGGTCATGCGCTCGATGAGTTGCGCGTCGCGCGCGAGAGTTTGCGTGCGGACGCGCAAGGGCGCGCGCGCTATCTCACCACGGCCGTGCGGCTGTCTGTGCTGGCTGAATATGAAGCGGCGTTCGTCGCGTTGGGGTGGCAAGCGGGTTTGATCCTGCCGCGTCACATGGGCGAGGCTTGGTGGTTGATGCGCGAACGCACGTCTGCGCCGTCGCTGCTAGTAAGCACGCACGCCGAAGGCTTCACGGCCGTGCTGCTGCGCGGCGGTCAACCCTTGCTCGTGCGCAGCATTGTCTGCGACCCGGAAGACCGCGCCGACGAACTCTATCGCTTCCTGCTCTTCTACCGCGACCGCATGGCTGCACAAACGGACGCAGGACTTGCGCCCGAACAGATCGAACAATTGCTCGTCGCCGGGCACGGTCTCGAACCGCAAACTGCGCACACGCTCGTCGCCGAAACGCTCAACGCCAATCCGCGCCTCGTCAGCGCTGCCGACGTACATCTCGAATTTCCCGCTCACAATTTCGACTTCAACCTGATCGCCGCGCCCGCAGGTCTCGCCGCGCTCGCGTGGGCATGAAAGGCAGTGGACAGTGGTCGGTGGTCAGTGATCAGTGAGAACAGTCTTTCACTGTCCACTGTCCACTGTCCACTGCTTTTGAAACTTCCCCCACTGTGTTAGCGTAACACCACTGTTCAAGAGCTTATGAGCGCACTGGCCCCGACATTCGAGAGCTTGGCCGATTACGAGTTGGTCGCGCGCGCGTTGACCGGCACGGACACCAGCTTTGAGGAACTCGTGCGTCGTTATCAGCGCCCGATTGTCTCCTACGTCTATCGCATGACGGGCGATTACGAGGCGGCGCTCGATCTCACGCAGGATGTCTTCATCAAAGTCTATGGCTCGCTCGCGCGCTATCGCGCCGAGTTTAAGTTCTCCACTTGGATCTATCGCATCGCACACAACGCCGCGATTGATTACCTGCGTCGGTGCGGGCCGCGCACGCAGGAGCTTGAAACCGAAGACGGCTACGTGCGCCCGATTCCGAGCGGGGTCTTAACGCCCGAACAGGAGAGCGAGCACAAGGAGCGACGCGCAGAGATCGAAGATGTGATTCGCCAATTGCCCGCCGCCTATCGTGAGTTGATCATCCTGCGACACGGACACGATCTCAGTTACGACGAGATCGCAGAGGTGACGGGGCTGCCGCTCGGCACGGTCAAGAATCGCATCTTTCGCGCGCGCGAAGCGATGCGCTCGCCGCTCATCGAGCGCGGCATCACAGGGATTTAAGCGAACAAAGGGAAGCTAACGACAAGCAGCGATGAACGCCGAACTCGACACGCCCGCGCACAATAGTTGTTGCCCCGAAGAGGCCGCAGCTTATCTCGACGGCGAGTTGAGCGGCGCAGCGGGCACGCGCTTCGAGCAGCATGCGCGTGCATGTCCGGCGTGCGCCGAAGTGCTCAACGAGCAGAAGCGTCTGCTCTGTCTGTTGTCGGTCGCGTTTGGCGAGCCATTAGTGCAACAGCCGGCCTTGCCGCGCGATTTTAGTCGGGTCGTGCGTGCGCGCGCACAGTCAGACATGGGGCGCGTGCGCGGTCGGGTTGAACGAAGACGCGCGCTCGTTGCGTGCATCGCGTTAGCTACGCTCGCGTGTGCGCTGCTCGGTATGTCGGCGCTCGGCGAGGCGCTCGCGCCCGTGCGCGTCGTCGCGCATGCGCTGCTCGCGGCGCTCGACATGATCGGGCACACGTTGGCAGAGACAGGGCGCGGCGCAGGCGTCATCCTGCACGCGCTCGGCGAACAGATGACTGGCGTGCCCATCGCGCTCCGACTTCTGCTGTTCGTTGGCCTATCGGGCGCAATCATTCTGCTCCTCCGCCTGATCAACAACTATCACCGCACACGCCTCCCCGATTAAGCAAACACACGCGGACGCGCCGCCTTCGATCACTGCTTGCTGGCGCGCACCTATGATTGACGAGTTACTTGCTGAAGACCGACGTGAACGCGATCACTTGCGACCGCATACCCTGCGCTGATGCGCTCAAGGCACTGATTAAATCAGTCGCGCTTGTCTGCGCGCTCGTCTGCGGTGTGTGCATCGCCGTCTGCGCGCAAGGGGAGCCGCAGCCGAACACGGATGAGCAAGCCCCGCTCGTCGTCGAAGGCGATACGTGCCGCGATGTGATTAGCCTCGGGCGCACGGTCGTCATCCGCGGTGAGATCAAGCATGGCGTGGTCGCGCTTGGCGGCGATGTGATCGTCGAAGGTCGGGTCGAACAAGACGTGGGCACGGTCGGCGGCTCTGTTCTGCAACGCGACGGCTCTTACATCGGCGGCGACGTAGTGGTTGTTGGCGGCACATATCATCACGGCAAGAACGCACCAGGTCGCAGTCCGACGAGCGCGACGATCATGATCGCGGGTTACGAGGACGAGTTGCGTAGCCTCTTGCGCAACCCGGCTTCGATCTTGACGCCGCAGTGGACGCTCAAGGCTTTGGGCCTGCGCGTGCTCGCCGTGCTCTTCTGGTTCATCGTCTCGCTGGCATTAACGGCCGCGACGCCCGGCGCGATCAGTCGCGCGGCCACGCGCCTGCGGCTGACGAGTCTGCGCGTCGCTGTGATCGGACTTTTGAGCGCGGTCGTGATCAGCTTCGGTGTGCCGGCTGTGTCGCTTGTGCTGCCGCCGATTGTGAGCGTGTTGGTCTGGGCGAACGCGCTGCTACTATTGATCGTCGCATATCTCTTCGGGCGCGTGGCGATCCACGCGGCGACGGGGCGTTGGTTGCAGCGCGTGTTGCTCAAGGAGCAGAATCGTAGCGAGTCGGTCGCGTTGTTGTTGGGCACGCTCTTCTGGGTCGTCGTATTGTCGCTGCCTTACGTCTGGGTGCTCGGCGTCGCAGGGCTATTGGTGACGAGTCTTGGTCTCGCATTGACGGCGCGCTACCGGATCGGCTGGCGGCTGCCCGCGCGCAGTTGAAGCTTGAGCGCGCGCGAAAATTTTACGACTCACGGCCCTTAAGCGCCCGACCGGCTAACAGATTCGTGCAACAGTCCGACGAACCGACCGATGCTGCGCTCGTCGCGGCCGTGTGCGCGGGCGACGAGCAGGCGTTCGAGCAACTCTTCGAGCGTCATCGCCGCCGGGTGGCGCGCATCGCCGCGCGCTTCTTCTCGCGGCCAGAACAGATCGAAGAGATCAGCCAAGAGAGCTTCACTAAAGCTTACCTCGCGCTCTCAGATTTCGCCGGTGCGCACGCCGCTTCGTTTGCTGCATGGCTCGCGCAGATCACCGTCAACACTTGCTACGACGAGCTGCGCCGCATGCAACGTCGGCCCGAACAACAGCTTGACGAACTCAACGAAGCGGAGACGCACGAACTCGCCACGCATCTGCGCTCTAGTAATACTTCGCATGATCCAGAAGCTGCGCTCATCTCGCGTGATCTGGCCCGCAAGCTGCTCGCGCGCCTCACGCCCGAAGACCGGCTCGTCCTGACCTTGCTCGATGCCGAAGGACTCTCCGTGCGCGAGATCGCGCAACTCACGGGTTGGTCAGCGCCCAAAGTCAAAGTCCGCGCCCATCGCGCGCGCGCACACCTGCGCCGCGTGCTGCGAAAATATCTGTAATTCCGCGCGAAATTTCTGTAACCGCGCACGCCCGTGAGCCGTCTTTTTATTTGTCAGTCAGCGAAACATCGCGCGCCTGAAATGAGGGATCAATGTTCAGCCAAAGAGAGCAGCAAACGACCGATGAGCAACTCGACCGCGTCGGGCAGGCGCTCGTGCGCGCGTGCGTGAACGATGAAGCCGTCGAACAAACCGCCAACGCGCCGTTTCTCTACACACGCTTGCGCGCGCGCATCCGTGCGGAGCAAGCACGACGCGCAGAGACGGGCGAAGGCTGGCTCGCGCTGTTGACTATCTCACGCCGCGCTGTGCCCGTGCTGACAGTTGTGACGGCGCTCGTCTTTGCGTTGATGCTCTGGCTCGCAAGCGGTGCCAGCGCGACTACGTCGAACAGCTTCAATGATGAAGCTTTCTTCGATGCGCGCGAAACGGGCGTTGAGCAGACCGTGCTCGCCGGCTCGAACAATCTGTCGCGCGATGATGTGCTCAATATCGTCGTCGAACGTGAAGGGCAGGGCGGACGTTAAATGGTTATGACGAGTCGCACGCGGCTTAAAATCTGGTTGGTGCTCGCGCTCGTGTTCATCTTGGGCAGCGCGACCGGCGCGGCGCTCGACGTGCTCTATCACGCACGCGCCGGCGCGCGTTCGGCAGATGCGCGCGGGCACGACGTGCAAGCGCACTTCGACGTCATGCGGCGCGATCTGAATTTGACCGACGAACAGGCGACCGCGATCCGCGCGATCCTCGACGAGACGCGTGAAGAGTATCGCGCTTTGCGCACGGAGTTGCGCCCGCGTTTTGAGGAGCCGCGCCTGAAGGCGCGCGCGCGCATCCGGGCGCTCTTGACGCCGGTGCAGCAACAGAAGTTCGACGCGATGAGCGCGCAGCAAGACAGCAAACGCGAAGAAGAAGAGCAACGTCGCCCGCATTGACGTTTTGCCTCGTTTCGTTCGAGTCAAACCGTAGAACTTGGCGCGCGGCAAAATTTTTGCAACGAAATCTATCGCTCCGCTCAATACATAAGGGAGCATTCTGTTCGATACTGGCAGAGAGGAAGTATGAAAAAGTTTCTGGCTATCTTCATATTATGCGCTGGCCTGTTAGTGAACGTCGTGCATGCGCAACAGCCAGCCACGACCACCGCAGCGCCCGCAGGTCAAGCGAGCACGTCCATCTCGCCCAACCGTGTGGCCGGCGAAGTGACTGCGCTCGATGCCATCGGGCACACCATCACGATCAAGACCGACGGCAGCGGCGCGCTCGTTTCCGTGCAACTCAACGACGCGACTAAATACTATCGCGCCAAGCCCGAAGCGCTCGCGCACGCAGACAAACTGACGCCGGCCGATCTATTGCCGATCACGCCGGGCGACATACAGATCGGTGACCGGCTCGTCGCGCTCGGCAAAGTGGCAGACGATCAGAAGTCTGTGCCCGCGCGCGTCGTCATCATGATGACGAAGGCGGATCACGCCGCGAAGCAAGAGCATGACCGCGAAGAGTGGCGGCAGCGCGGCGTCCTCGGCGTCGTCACGGCGCTCAACCCTGCGACCCGTGAGATCACGGTCAACGTGCGCGGGCGCGAGGGCGCACATCCAGTCGTCGTTGCGGCGACAGAGACGACGAAGTTTCGGCGCTACGCGCCCGACTCCGTGAAGTTTAGCGATGCCAAGCCGAGTTCGTTGACCGAGTTGAAAGTTGGCGATCAACTGCGCGCGCTTGGTGAGCGCAGCGCCGACGGTGCGCGCTTCACGCCCGAAGAGATCGTTTCAGGTTCGTTCCGCACGCTGCTCGGCACCGTGACGGCTGTTGACGCGGCCCACAATCAGATCACGATCAAAGACAATCAGACCAAGCAACCGCTCACCGTTCTCATCAGTCAGGACTCGTCTCTGCGCCGCCTGCCGGAGCAGATGGCGCAGATGATGGCGATGCGCGGACAGGGCGGCGCGGGCGGCCCTGGCATGTTCGGCGGCGGACGACCCGGCGGCCCAGGCGGTCAGCCGCCTGCGAATGGTCAACCTCCGACGGGCGGCCCGCCGCAGCAAACTGGCGAGCAGGGCGGCATGGGCGCGCGACGCATGGGCGGTGGCGGCGGCTTCGACATGCAGGCGATGCTTGAACGTCTGCCCCCGACGACCGTCGCCGAGTTGAAGCCGGGCGATGTGATCATCGTGTCGAGCACGACGGGCGCAGACCCGACGCGCTTGACGGCGATCAACGTGATCGCTGGCGCGGACGCACTGCTCGCCATGATGCAGACACGCCCACAACAGACGGGGCCTGCCGGAGCAAATCTCGGCAGCACAGGCTTGCCGGCCGGCCTCGATTTCGGCATCGGCTTGCCCTAATGAATTGCGGGGCGCGAGCGAATTTGAAATCTCAAATGTCAGATTTCAAGTTGCCTCGCGCCCCTTTAGTTTTACGCAACCGGGCACGAAGTGAGTTGAAGTAACCATAGGCATAAAGTTAACGTAAGAGGGAAGCTCTGCAAAAACTATGCATACATATTCAGCAATCATCAAACGCTCTTTGAGCTTCGCGCTCGTGTTGTGCTTGAGTCTGACGGTTTTCGCACAACAACAGCCCGGCTCTTTGCGCGGGCAGATCGCGGACGAGTTCGGCGGTCTGATCGTTGGCGCAACCGTCACGCTCATTGACGCGACGGGCGCGCAGAAGACCGCGCAGACGGATAATCAAGGCGTCTATGTCTTCAACAATCTCGCGCCGGGCAAGTACGCTGTAAACGCAACGGCGGCCGGTTTCGCCGTCTATGATAACTCGGACGTTGAGATCACGGCGGGCAAGCGGCAATCGCTCGACATCAAGTTGAGCGTGGCGCTTGAAAAGCAGGAGGTGACGGTCGCCAGCGAAGCGCCCGTGAGCACCGAAGCGGAAAATAACGCGAGTTCACTCGTCATCAAAGGCACAGACCTCGATGCGCTGCCCGACGATCCAGACGATCTGGCCGCCGCCTTGCAAGCGCTCGCCGGCCCAGCCGCCGGCCCCAACGGCGGGCAAATCTTCATTGACGGTTTCACCGGCGGGCGCATCCCGCCGAAAGAGTCGATCCGCGAGATTCGCATCAATCAAAATCCGTTCTCGGCCGAATATGATCGACTCGGCTTCGGGCGCATAGAGATTCTGACCAAGCCGGGCACGGACAAGATGCGCGGGCAGGCGTCTTTTAGTTTCACGGACGAGAGTTTCAATTCGCGCAACCCTTACGCGCCGACACGCGCGCCCTATCAAGCGCGCAACTTCGGCGGCAACCTCTCCGGCCCGCTGGCCAAAAAGAAGGCTTCATTCTTCCTCGACTTCGAGCGGCGCAACTCGGACGACAACTCGATCATCAACGCAGCTTTCATCAACCCGACGACCTTCACGGACACGCGCATCAATCGCACGATCCTTGTGCCGCGTCGCCACATCGAGTTCAGCCCGCGCCTCGATTATCAGTTGAACGCGAAGAACACAATCGTCGCGCGCTACACCTTTGAGCGGAATCAGCAGAACAATCTCGGCACGAGCGAGTTACAACTTGACGTCGATCCGTTCTTCGGCATCAATCGCACATATAATTCGACTGACACAGAGCATGCGTTCCAAGCGACGGAGACGGCGATCATCTCGCCGACCGTCATCAACGAGACGCGCTTCCGCTTCGAGCACAACCCGCGCTCCTCAGGCGGCGACATCTCCGTGCCGGTCGTCAACGTCGCGGGCGCGTTCGTCGGCGGCGGTTCAAACGCGGGGCCGGCGCGCAACACGACGAACCGTTTCGAGTTGCAAAACTACACTTCGTTCACGCACGGGCCGCACTCGATGAAAGCGGGCTTGCGCGTGCGCAGCGTGAGCATTTCGGATTCCACGCAACAGAATTTCAACGGCACATATATCTTCGCCGGTCTCCAGCCCGTGCTCTCGCCGGTGGATGGATCGGTCGTCGTGCCAGCGATCACTTCGCTCGATCAATATCGCTTCTTCCGCGAGGGCGTGGCCGGTTTTCTGCCTTCGCAGTTGAGCATCGCGGGCGGCAACCCGTTGGCGACGGTCAAGCAGACGGACTACGGCGCGTTCATCCAAGACGACTGGCGCGCGCGCCCGAATCTCACTTTGAGCGCGGGGTTGCGCTACGAGAATCAGACGAACATTCACAGCGATCTCAACTTCGCGCCGCGCCTGTCCTTCGCTTGGTCGCCGGGCAGCACGGGCCGGCAACCGAAGACCGTGCTGCGCGGCGGCTTCGGTGTCTTTTATGATCGGGCCAACGAAAGTCTGACCTTGCAGGCCAATCGCTTCAACGGCACGAATCAACGGCAGTTCATCATCGGCGCGCCTGCGCCCGGCGACAACTCAACGGACGCGCAACAACGGCGCGCGATCCTCGCGCAGTTCCCGCGCATACCGGACATCTCGGTCTTGAGCGCGTTCGCCATCCCGCAGTCCGTGCGCCGCGTCGATCCAAACTTGGAAGCGCCTTACACGATCCAATCAGTCTTCAGCGTCGAGCATCTCTTGCCCTACAAGATCACTGCGACCATCAACTACATCAACACGCGCTCGCTCCACATGCTGCGTTCGCGCAACATCAACGCGCCCTTAAACGGCGTGCGCCCGTTGGGCGATGCGGCGGGCAACATCTTCGAGTACGAGTCGAACGGCCGGCTCAACCAGAATCAGATCGTCTTCAGCGCGAACACGCGCTTCAATCCGAAGTTCACGCTGTTTTCAAACTACACGCTCAGTTGGACGAACAGCGACACGGACGGCGCGTTCACGTTCCCCGCAAACAACTACGATCTCAGCCAAGAGTACGGGCGCGCTTCGATTGACGTGCGCCATCGCTTCTTCTTCGGCGGTTCGTTCACGCTGCCTTGGTGGGACTTGCGTCTGAACCCACTCGTCATCGCCACTTCGGGCCGGCCTTTCAACATCACGACTGGCTTCGACAACAACGGCGACACGCAGTTTCTTGATCGCCCGGCCTTTGCGACCGCGACGACCAATCCGGCCTTCTTGAAGACGACGCAGTTCGGCAACTTCGATCTGCGCCCCGCGCCGGGCACGCCCCTGATCCCGCGCGACTTCGGTCAGTACCCCGGCATCTTCACCGTCAACCTGCGGATCAACAAGACGTTCAGTTTTGGCGCAGTACGCGGCAGCCAAGCGGCCGCGAACAACCAACAGGGCGGCGGGCAGACTGCCAACAGCAATGGCGGCACTGGCGGTCGTGGCGGTCGTGGTGGCGGCGGTGGTGGACGGGGCGGTGCTGGCGGTGGTCAGGGCGGCCCGTTTGGCGCGGGCGGCATCTTCAACGGCGGTGGTGGCGGCCCGCGCGGTGGCGGCGGTGGTGGTGGTGGCGGCGCTGCCGGCCTCTTCGGCGGCGGTGGGCGCAACGATAAACGCTACAGCCTGACGCTGAGCCTCAACTTCAATAACCTACTCAACCACACGAACCCCGGCGTCATCGTCGGCAACCTGAGTTCGCCGCAGTTCGGACAGACGATCTCTTCGGGCGGCTTCTTCGGCGGCGGCGGTGGTCGTTGCCCCGACAATCGTTGCGTCGAGGCGCAGGTTCGCTTCAACTTCTAACGAGCAGAGGTTCAAGCGAAACTTACTGACGGCTTTCCTCGTTAACACTGCTTGACGACTTTGCGTCTTTACGTGAGACAATTCTCGCGCGCGAGGCGCAAAGTCGTCGAGTTAGTGAGTCGGACAGTTCCGACCCGACCTGCCCCGTCAAACCCGAAGGAGTAAGTAATGAAAATCTTAACCCCCACATACACGCGCGTCCTGCTCGTGTTCTTGCTCGCCGCCACCGCGGCGCACGCGCAACAGGCGCAGACGAAAGCACCGGACAAACCAGCCGCCGCTTCTTCCGCCAAGGCGACCGCATCGCCTGCGCCCGTCATTACGGCTGAGAGTACGCCGCTTGAACTCGCGCGCGCAGCTTTTCAAGCGCAGGGCGGCGAGAAGTTTCGCCAACTGAAAAACATGGTGCTCATCGGCGCGGTGGACATGTACTCGCCCGGCTCGACGCAATCGCTCACGGGCAAATTCGGTCTCATCTTCGCGGGCGAGCGCATGCGCATGAACATTCAAACGCCGCTCTTTCAACTTGAGGGCATCTTCGACGGCGAGCGCAGTTACGTCTCTATGCCGCGCGTCACGCTACCGCCGATGAATAAATACGGCTTGCCCACCCTTGCCAAGTTCGATCAAACGGGCTACACCGTCACGGCTCTGCCCGACAAGAAGAAGCAGCGCGCCTTCCGTATCACTGACATAGATGGCCATGCGACCGATTTTTATATTGACGCGACAACCGCTCGGCTCGTCCGCTTCGAGGTCACGTTCAATGATCTACTCTTCAGCGTCGAGAACACGAAGGTGCAAGAGTTCGAGGGCGTGCTCGTGCCGGTCAACTCCACTTGGCGGATCGATCTGCCGACCGGCCCCGCCTACGCCGAGTTCCACGCCAAAGAGATCAAGGTCAATCAAACCCTACCCGCCGACGCCTTCGCCATTCCCGGTCAATAAGAAGGCAAAAGGCAAAGGGCAATAAAAGACCGTAGTCAGAGCGCGTTCTGCTTTGCGCTCCGGTTGCGGTCTTTAACTTTTGCCTTTGGCCTTTTGCCTTTACCATAACGGTATGTCAGACGCCGCAACGCCGGGCACGCTTTATCTCGTCGCCACGCCCATCGGTAATCTCGAAGACATCACAGCGCGCGCCTTGCGCGTGCTCAGCGAAGTTGACTTGATCGCCTGCGAAGACACGCGCCACACGCGCAAACTCCTGACGCACTTCCGTATTCAAACCAAAACGATCAGCTATCACGAACACAACGAACGCGAGCGCGCGACGAAACTCTGCGCGCTCATCGCTTCAGGCACGAACATCGCCCTCGTCTCCGACGCGGGCACGCCCGCCATCAGCGATCCCGGTTATCGCCTCGTGCGCGCCGCCATCGAGCACAACATCCGCGTCGTCCCCGTGCCCGGCCCCACCGCTTTCGTCGCGGCGCTCATCGCTTCGGGTCTCCCGACCGACGAATTCTTCTTCGGCGGCTTCCTCCCTTCACGCACATCAGCGCGCCGTGCACGACTCGCCATCTTGCGCCCGCTCCCTGTCACGCTCATCTTCTACGAGGCCCCGCACCGCATCGCTCAGACGCTCACAGATGCACGCGAAATCTTGGGCGAGCGCGAGGCGTGCGTCACACGCGAACTAACCAAACTCCACGAAGAGATCGCGCGCGGTCGGTTGAGCGATCTCGCTGCGCACTTTGGCAACGAACAATCCGCACGCGGCGAGATGGTGCTCGTTATTGATCGGCGCGTCATCGCAGACGACACTACAGCGCACGAGCCGACGCCGAGCATCGCCACACTCGTCGCCGCACTTGAAGCCGAAGGACTCGACTCGCGCGCCGCCTTAAAACGCGCCGCCCGCGCGGTAGGCTTAACTCGCGCCGAAGCCTACCGCCGCCTCGTCGCCGAACGCGCGCAAGCACGGAATGAATAATGTGTGTGGTTCAGTTCTGCCGGTTGGGACGATTAGAGACAGACGTTACTAATGCATCTCTGTCTCTGCCGCTCTGAATAATTTATCGAGCCACAGATTCGCCAACTTCTCCTGCACAGTGTTGGCGCGCAGACGCGCGTTGAGGTTTTGGAAGTCCACTTCGTCGAGCAGTTGATCTTGATTGAAGCAGGAGAAGACGAACGACTCCGCGCCGGTCTCAGGATTGACGTGGCGTTGGAGGCACTGCGCGCAGACCTCTTTCATCATGCACTGCATCGGGCTGTTGATTGAGCCGACGCCGACATGCGCGGGGTTCAAGTGCGGCGCGAGCACTTCATGGCGCGCTTGCTTCACCGCCGCCATCATGCGATCCGAGCCGATGGCGATGATGCGCTCAACTGTGCGCAGGTCGAACATCGGCGCGCCGAATTGGCCGTCGGCGTAAGCTTTGATCGCTTGCACGATGTTGCCGCGAAAGTGCATGTCTTGCGGCCGGCGCGGTGCAATCGCCGCGCCGGTGTCGGTTGACCAGATGACTTGATCGGTGGCGGCTTCGATCTCTTCGCGCTTGAAGAGGTCTTCACCTTTTTTATAACCGGCGAAATAGATGACGCGACAGTGTGCTTCGCGCAGCGCCTTCGCAATCGAGAAGAGGACTGCGTTGCCAAGTCCACCGCCAGCGAGCAGCACAGTTTCATTCGTCGGAATCTCGGTCGGCGTCCCGGTCGGCCCCATCACGACGACCTGTTGACCGGGTTTGAGCGTCGCACACAGGCGCGACGACGCGCCCATCTCCAAAACGATCAGACTGAGCAAGCCCTCAGCTTTATCCACCCACGCGCCGGTCAGTGCCAAGCCTTCCATCATCAACTTCGTGTCGCTGACGACCTGCGCATCGGTCTCATAATTCTGCAAGCGATAGAATTGACCGGGATGAAACTTGCGCGCTTGCATCGGCGCACGCACGATGACCTCGACAATCGTCGGCGTCAGCCGATCAACACGCACGACGCGCGCCACGAGTTCATCGTCAAGATGTTCGATAAGACGCGCGAACTGCGCGGCGTGTTCTGTCTGTTCTGTCTGCGCGCCACCGTTGGCAGCTTCAACGGCCGCGATCTCTTCACTGAAGAGCGCGGCGATCTGTTCGTAGCCGTGTCGCGCCGAAGCCATCGCTTTGACGACGTTGCCCGCGTAAGTAGGATGGTTATCGCCGTAGTAGGTGACGAAGCGGCCGTCTGATTCGTAAGACGTGAAAAAGGCGCGCTCGCCTTTCGCAGCGGGTGTGAGCCGCCACGCGCCGTCGGCTGTGCGCTCAAGTTTGTGCGGCGCGAAGAACTCGCGCCACTCGTCCAAAGCGAACGTGCCCGGTTGCTCGCGTTCGTAGATCGTGTTGGGACTCGTGCCCGCCGCAACGCAGACAGTGCGCGCGGGCAGGCGCACAAGTTCACCTGACGGTCGCCATTTCTTCGTCTCCGCGTCTTGGCACATGCGCTCGAAGATGAGCGCCGCGACCGCACCGCGTTCATCCGCGACCGCTTCGACCGGCGTCATGTTCTCGATGAAGTTGATCCCTTCTTCAAGCGACTTGACGACCTCTTCATGATTTAGACGATAAGCAGGCGCATCCTGCAAACGTTTGCGATAGACGATTGAAACGCCGCCCCACGCGCGCACGAGCGGCACGAAGTCGGGCGGCTCACCCGCCGCACGCGCACGCACGCGCTCGTCTCTCACCGCGCGGCCGTGCGCGAGAAACTCTTCATAGACAGCACGCTCTTCCGCATCGAAGCGCGCGAAGATTTCCGCCTCACCAAACTCTTTGACCAACTCCTCGTGGCGCGCGAGCAGTTTCTCGACCTGCACTGGATAATAAGCGAACAACTCAGTCGCGGTATCAATCGCGGTCAGTCCGCCGCCGATCACAACGGCGGGCAGACGCACTTGCAAGTTGGCGAGCGCGTCTCGTTTGAACGCACCGGTGAGTTGCAGGGCCATCAAGAAATCGGAAGCCTTGCGGATGCCGCGCAAGAGGTTATTGCGCATGTTGATGATGGTCGGTTTGCCCGCGCCGGTGGCGATGGCGATGTGATCAAAGCCGAGCGCCCAAGCGTCTTCAATCGTGAGCGTGCCGCCGAAGCGCGTGCCGCCGTAGAAGCGAAAGCGCTCGCGGCGCGCGAGCGTCAAGTGTATGAGCGTCAAGAAATTTTTATCCCAACGCACGGTGATGCCGTACTCGGAGACGCCGCCGAAGCCCGCGAGCACGCGTGTCTGCAAGGGCCCTTCGATCTCGCGCACGTCGCGGATCGCGCGCGGCACATGTCGGCCGCCATCGCCCGTCAATGTTCTATCGAGCGGTTCGATCTTCAAGCCGTCAATGCCGACCACGCCGAAACCTTCGTTCAAGAGATAGTGCGCGAGCGTGTAGCCTGCGGGGCCGAGGCCGACGACGAGGACGTTGCGGCCGTTGTAGGGAAGCGCAAAGGGGCGTTTCGCGTTGAGCGGGTTCCAGCGTGTTAAGAGCGAATAGATTTCAAAGCCGTAAGGCAACTGCAACACGTCTGTCAGCACGCCTGTCTCGGCTTGCGGGATGTTGACCGGCTCTTGCTTCTGGAAGATACAAGACTTCATGCAGTCGTTGCAGATGCGATGACCTGTGCCGGGACACATCGGGTTGTCAATCACGACGAGCGCGAGCGCGGCGATCGAGTCGCCCCGTTTTTGCAACAGGTGCATCTCAGAAATCTTCTCGTCGAGCGGGCAGCCTTCGAGCGCGATGCCGAGCGGGTTGCGTTTGAACGCGCCCGTGTTCGACGCACCTTCGCGCAACCCCTTCGAGCAGGAATCCTTGTCGCGCTCGTGGCAGTAGAGGCAGTAATTAACTTCGTCGAGCACTTGGCGCGGCGTGGCGCGTGGGTCGGTCAGCGCGAAGCCGTCGCGCCGCCGCAAGTTTTGATCAAGCCCGCGTACCAGTTCGGGCAACTCTGCGGCGGGGCGTTCGAGTTGCACGAGATGTTCGTAGTTGAGTGGATGCGGAAAATGGAACGAGACCCAACCGCGCACGCGCTCATGCGCCGCCGGCTGGGTCGCGTGCGCCGCCGCCCAAGCTTCCAAGAGTCGCAACGCAGACCGGACGAAACTGAGATTCGGCTCGGTCGCGCTCGCGTCAACGAACGGCGCAAGCAATGTTTCGGCGTCCGTTCCGGCAACGCTTTGACGTATGCGTTCGATCTCTCGTGTGATCTCGGTTATCGCTTCACCATCTGTCGCTGCGTCCTTCTTCGCGCCGCGTTTGTCGAGTTGTTGCTCCCAAGCGAGCAGGCGCGTGGTCATTTGCGCGCTGCCGAGTTCGTCATCCGTAGCGAGCGTGTCGGCGAAGGCGGCGTGACGTAATGCCTTGAGCGCCGCGTGTGCAGCGTCAGCATCAATCGTCAATGCTTGCTCGGCCGGGAATTTTTTGAGCGCGCGCCGAGTTGTGAAAGTTTTGAACTGAACAATTGGGTCTTGCGCCGTGATCTGACCAATGTGCGTTGCGCGTTCGCGCTCGACGCCGAACAGGCGCGCGATGAAGCGCGAGAGATGCGGCGCGACGGCGATGAGCAGTTCTGATTCCTGCTTCGTGCCAGCGATGTTCGCGCCGCGCGCTTCGAGGTAGGTCATCAGCGAGCGGTGCCGTGATTCATCTTCACGCGCAACTTCGGCATAAAAAACGCCTGCCAATTCGCGCAGGCGTTCGGGGCGGTAGAGATCGCTGTAGGTAAAATCCGCAATGCCGAGCGGGAAATCCGCGCCCATCGCGTCCGTCGGTGCAGACAGATTATCGCTGTCGAGAAAAAGTTGCTGCATAAACCCGTCTTGTAGCCGGAGATTGGTTCAGGAGAGTTAGTTGAGTATCAGTCCGCATGAACGAAACGACGCGCTGGCGGCGCGACCGAGACAAGTATAACATCAGCTTGCATTGTAACCGTAAAGCAGACTGGTGCGCTGTGACTGAGGTCACACGTGAACGCTGTAAGCGGCTTGCCAACTTCATTGCAGCCCAACTATAATCAAGCGTCTTTTGAGACAAAGAAGTTATAAGGCCCGTTCGTCTAGGGGTTAGGACGTGGCCCTCTCAAGGCCAAAACACGAGTTCAAATCTCGTACGGGCTACCAAATAACCGGCGATCATCGCATTGATGATCGCCGGTTTTCTTATCGCGAGGCATTCATTCTCTTTCAGCCCCCGTCCCTTCAGAACAGCAGGCGCACGGCGAATTGGAAGTTGCGCGGGCCGCCACCGCCGAGGAAGGGATTGCCGATGCCGACGTCGGGCGTGACGGTGAGCGGTAGGAAACCGATGCCGCGCCCGGTCACGGGGTCAATGCCGTTGAAGCTCGCGTCCACGGCGAACGCGGGCAGCAGGGGCGAAGCGAAGTTCGGATGATTGAACAGATTGAAAATCTCCGTGCGCAGTTGCAGCTTGACGCGCTCGTTCAATGGCGTCGTCTTGAAGATCGAAAAATCGAAGTTGCGATAGCCGGGGCCAATGAGCGCGTTGCGGCCTAAGCTGCCGAAGTGCATCGTGCCGGGGAGACACGCGGCGGCGCTGCCGTCGCCTGTCGGGTCGAGCGTGCAAGGCACTTTGAAGGCGGCGAGATTCAAGAAACGGTCGGGCCCGCTCGTGCCGGCGAAGGGATCACCGACGAGGTCTGGGCGCGGGAAGAATTCGCCCGTGCCGTTGTAGTCGTCGAATAGATTAACGTGGAACGGATTGCCACTGCGCAAAGTGAGGATGCCATTCAACTGCCACCCGCCGCCGATGCGCGGATGCGCGCCGAAAAAGTTCGGCACGTCGTAGGTGAACGTGGCGACGAAGCGTTGACGCACGTCGAAGTTGGAGTTGGCGCGTTCGAGGTCTGCGCGGAAACTGTTGTCGGGTTGCGTCGCGTTGGCGACGTAGTCCTGCCCATCCGAGGCGTTGTCAATCGAATGCGACCAAGTGTAGTTGAGCGAAGCGGTGAAGCCGCGCCTTTGTCTGAGCGTGAGGCTCGTTTGCAGCGCGTTGTAGCTTGAAGAGGCTGAGGCTTCGAGCAGGTTGACATAGAAGAACGTGCCGCCCGACGGCGCGAAGGGGCCGTTATCAAAGGGGCGCGCGGTTGAGACCGCCGGGTTGACGGGTTGATTGATGTCGCGATAGCGAAACAGCTTGCGCCCTTGCGAGCCGACGTAGCCGACTTGCAACACGACATTGCGCCAGAGTTCCTGCTGCACGTTCACGTTGTAATTCTGCACATAAGGTGTGCGCATATTTCGATCAACGGCGAAGACATCTGAGTCGCTAAAGCCATTGAAGATGGGCACGCCTGATTGAATCTGCGCGACGGTTGAGAAGGAGAAGAGGATCGGCGCAGGCCCCACAGGATTGTAAGCCGGCCCCGGATTGAATGTATTGAAGGGCAGTTGCCCGACGAAGAAGTCTTGCGAGAAGGCATCGTAAAAGAGGCCCCAACCAGCGCGCACGACCGTCTTGCTCTTGCCGGTCACGTCATAGGCTAGCCCAACGCGCGGCGAGAAGTTGTTCCAATCGTTGTTGTAGAGTTGATCGAGACCGTTTGTGCCGACGAGGACGAGGCCGCGTGTGCGGTCAAAGTTGCTCAAGCGATTGTTCTGTTCGCTGATGACGCCGAAGAAATCGTAACGCAGGCCGGCGTTCAAAGTGAGCTTGCGGGTCGCGCGCCAGCTATCTTGAATGTAGGCGGCGTGCGAGTTCTGCGCCGTGCCGCGTTGCGAGTCGCCGCGTGCGGCGCGACTGCCAGATGAACTCAAGTTGCCGGCCAGAAAATCTGCGAACGTGTCGAAGGTCAGACGCCCGCGATAGCCTGCGTCGAAGAAGGCATCGACGAACGTGCGGCGAAATTCATAACCGAATTTGAGATCGTGACCCGTTAGCTTCCAAGAGAAGTTGTCAATGAACTGATAATTTGTATCTATGCGCCCGCGCGGGTTGCCGATGTTTGAGCCGATGGAGGCGATGGTTGCGCCGCCGAACGTCGCGTCGCTGCGAAAGCGGATGAAGGGCAGACCGAAGTCGCGCGCGTTGGTGATGCCGTTGTTAAGACCGATGCTGCGCGGATCAAAATCGCTGTCTTCGGGGAAGAAGCTTTCGCGGAAACGGTTGTAGCCGAAGCGCGCCTCGTTCACCTTCTGCGACGAGAGAATCTTGAGATAAGAGAGCGAGACGAGATGCACGCGCGTCGGCGTGACGGTGTTATAGCCGGGCAGGATGTTGCCGCCTTGCAAGGCGAGCGGGAACGATTGATTGCTGTTGCCGAAATAGTAACGGCCGGTCAGTTGGTTGTGCTCGTTGAATGAATGATCGATCTTGGCGATCACGCTGTCCACATCGTTCATGGCGCGCGTTGTGGCGAACAGGTTCGGACTGGGATCGAAGAGCGGCATGGTGCGGTTCGGCGCGGGCCAAGGGTTGCGCGCAAGCAGACGCGCGATGACCGGATTGGTCGCGCCGCCGAGCGCAGCGATCTCGCGCGGGTCGGGCACGCGCGCCGTCGAGTTCAAACCGACGCGCTCGCGCTGTCCTTCGTAAGCGGTGTAGAAGAAGGTGCGCTTCTTGACGATGGGGCCGCCGAGCGCGAAGCCGAATTGATTGTTACGCAGAGCGGTCTGCGGGTCGGGTTTCGGGTTGAAGAAGTTGCGCGCGTCGGTCGCGTTGTTGCGCAAGAACTCGAACGCTGCGCCGTGCAGATCGTTTGTGCCCGACTTGGTGACGAGGTTGACGATGGCACCGGAGTTGCGCCCGTACTCGGCTTCAAAGTCTGAGAGGACGGCGGCCTCGGCAATCGCTTCGATGGGCAGGATGGTGGCAGGCGTGCCGAAGACGCCGGCCTCGTTGATCGCGGGGAGATTGCGATAGCCGTCGTTCATGTCCGTGCCGTCGAGCAGATAGTTGTTCGCGCGCCCGCGATTGCCGTTGGAACTGAACAGGCCGAACGAACCGGGCGAATCTGTCGCGCCCGAAGGATCGGCCGTCGCGCCCGGCACGAGCACAAGGAACTTCGTGAAGTCGCGCCCGTTGACTGGCAACTCCGCAACCTCTCGCTCTGAGATCGTCCCGCCGAGCGTGTTGTTCGTCGTCTCGACCTGATTGGTGTCTGAACGAACTTCAATAACTTCCTCAAGCACACGCGCGCCGATACTAAAATCTACGCGGCGCTCTTGCGCCACCTCAACGAGCACATCAATCGCTTTCTTAGTCTCAAGTCCAGAGCTTTCGACCATCACTTCATAAGTGCCTATTGGGAGTTCGGTGATGGTGTAATTCCCCTGATCATCTGTGACTGTCGAACGCTCGATGCCGGTGTTAACATTTTTAGCTATGATCGTCGCGGCCGGCACGACTGCACCGTTCGGATCGGTGACAGTGCCGAGAATCGTGCCGCGAAAAGTTTGCGCGTGGGTGGGCGCGTTGAAGAGACAGATGAGCGCGCAGAGCAAGAACGTGATGAGCGCGAGACGGAGCAGAGCGGTCGTCGGGTTGAACATTGGGACGAAAGACCTCCTCGCAGAATGCGATCTGTGTGCGTCGAGCTTGGCCCTGATCCTTTGATCGTCGGGCGCGAGGTTGGACTGAAACGAAGCGAGTATAGCCGAGCGCGGGTTGGAGTCAACAGAGGAAAATGCAGAATGCAGAATGCAGAATGATGAATGATGGACAGTTGCTTTCTAATCATCATTCATCATTCTGCATTTTCCTTTACAACCGGCTGAGTGCTTTTTGCGCGAGCGTCCTGGCTTTCTTTTGGCGGACGGCATCGGTGTCCGTGCCGCCGAGGCTGATGCGGATGAAGCGGTCGCCCTTCAGGGCGTAGAGCGCGCCGCTCACGCGCCCGTTGACCCAATAAGCTTCGTCGCCGACGCCGCTCACGCGTTGCGGCGGTGGGCCTTTCTCTTCTTCCTCTGCGCCGCGCCCGCCGCCCGTTTTGTCTTTGTCCTTGTCTTTATCTTTTGCGCGGTCGCGCTCCCTTTCTTTGTCGCGCTCGCCCTCTTCGGCGGCGCGCGTGAAGTTCTCGCGCCAAAATGCGCGCGGACTTGTACGGCTTCCGGGCATGGCTTGCGTGACTTCGAGGCTGACCGACTTGGTGAAGGTCGGCGTCGTGTAGAAGCACTGCGCGATGGCGAACGACGAGTCGCTGCGCTGGCTCGGCTTCGTCTCCTTGATCTCTTCGCCTTGCACGGCCTTGATGTCGTCGGACGTTAAGAGCGCACAAGCGTCTTTGGCGTTGGCACTGACGGGCACGTTGGGTTGCGTGCCTGTTGATGCAGACGTGTTGGCGGCCGTCTGCGGCGAGCCGGATGCTTGCGGCGACGCGGCCGGCTGACTCGTCGTCATAACGGTCTGTTCGGTGGTTGTTTGCGCGGGCGCGTTGGCTGTCTGGTTGGTATTCGAGTTTGAAGCGCAGCCAGCGAGCGGTAAGGCGCATAGGAACGAGACCAAGAGCAGCTTAAAGCGCATCTGAAAGATTCCTCCGAACGTTGATGAATTTATGATCGAGCTTCGCTAACAGCTTGTCTTTTTAACTGACCTCAAAAACTCTTGCCGGCGAGCGCGGCGTCGAGAAACGAACGCAGATCGGTCGGCGTCTGCAATTTATCGGCGGGCAGTTCGCGCCCGTTCAAGAAAAAGGTCGGCGTGGATTTGACGCCGAGCGAGTTGCCGCGCTCGTGATCGGCGACGATGCGCGCGTCCACCTCCGCACTGTCCATGTCGCGTTTGAAGCGTTCAAGGTCGAGACCGATGGCGCTGGCATAAGTTTCAAAGATGGCGCGCGGGTTCGCATCCTTCGACCAGTCGCGTTGTGTGCGAAAGAGCCGGTCGTGCATCTCCCAGAACTTACCTTGCACGCCAGCGGCTTCGGCCGCGTGCGCGGCCACGAGTGCGCTCTGATGCGCCTGCGTCAAAGGGTATTGCCGAAAGATGAAACGCAGCTTGTCGCCGTAGTCCGTTCTGATCTTCTCCACTTCGGGATAAGCGTTGCCGCACGGCGGACACTGATAATCGCCGAACTCTTCGAGCGTGAGCGGCGCATTCTCCCGACCGCTCGCGTGCGGCGGTTGCGCGCCCGGCGCACCCACCGCGACCGCGCCCGTGCCGCTAGACTTGCGCGCCGAACGCCACAGCCACGCGCCTACGGCGACCGCCGCGACGAGCACAACGGCGATGATGATGAACGGCAGATAGTGTTTCGTCTGCGGCGGCGGCGCTTGTCTGGTCTCTCGTTTTTTACTCATGCGGTGCGCGTAAGTTTATGGCGCGCGGTACACGGCTGGCAACCTCTTCGCGCCCGAAACACGACTAGCGCCACGTGACGTTCGACGGCGCTAGTCGTGTGTGCGCTCAACTGTTCAGCGCCACGCGCTACTGCACGGTGATGATCACTTCGGCGACGTTGACGCTCTGCCCGCCGCGCGAGTCCTTCACGATCAGCGAGGCGCGATAGCTGCCCGCGACCGGATAGACGTGCGCGAGCGCGGGCGTCGTCTGCGTCACGACCGAGCCGTCGCCGAAGTTGAACGTGTAGGACGCGATTGCATCGCCCGCATCCGGGTCGCTCGATTGCGCGCCGCTAAAGTTCACCGTCAGCGGCAGCGCGCCCGTCGTCGGCGAAGCATTGAGCACGGCCGTCGGCGGATGCTGCGGGCGGCAGAAGTTCGAGCCGATGAGCGTGTAAGCGGGCGTCGTGTCGGTCTTGTCAAGCGCGCTCGAAGAGATGACGTTCGTGCCGCCGGTCTGACCGAAAGTGCGCGGACTGATGTTGGTCAACGTCTGACCCGCCGCAGGCGAACCGACCTGACTATCCTGCACGACAATCGTGATCGTGCCGGCCAGTTTGTTGACCGTACCGATGGCCGCGCCCTTGCGATTCGGCGCGTTGGTGTTCGAGGGCGGCACACTCGTCGGCGGAATCGGCAGCGCCGGCCCGACATCGCCATAGTCGAAACTGAACACGCCGTTGTTATCAGTCTTCGCCGCGACGTACTGGCGCGGCCCCGTGCCCCAATCCCAGATCACGTACCAATAGCTGTTGGGCGGCACGGTGCTTAAGTCTTTCAACTGCAAAGTGAATGCGGGCCGGCCCTGCCCGTCGCCGACGTAAGGCTCTGCGATGAACAACTCTTGGATGTCGGGCGACGGGGGCGCGGGCGGCGTGTCCGCGCCGTCCTTGACCACGCTCACGCCCGGCATGTTGCACGGATCGCCCGCCGAAGCGATAAGCATCGGCGTGACTTCATCCGAAGCACATGGCTGGCTCTCGCCGACCGCATTCACGGCCGTCACCATGTAGTAGTAGGTCGTGCCGGCTTGCGCCGTGATGTCGTCGAAGCCTGTGGACGGGCCGAGATTGACAAGCAGGGCGCGCGGCGACGTGCTCGTGCGGCGATAAACCTTGTAGCCGGTGACGGCCGCGCCGCCGTTGTCGGGCACGGGCCAAGTCAGATGCACGCCCGCAGAATCGGCCGTGGCGGTGACGAGCGGATTGCCGGGCACGTTTGCGCCCGCCGGGTCGAAGTCATGGAAGAGTGGGCGACCACCGGACTGGCGCGCGATGGAAGCGAGCGCCGTGTAGGTGAGCGGATTCGTGGCCGTGTTCGCCGTCGTGAGCGTGCCGCTTGCGGGCGTGGCCGCTTCACTGCGCGTGCTCAAGAGAAGCGCGGCAGCAGACAGCAAGCGAGGGCGCAAACAAAGCGCAGGCGCGCGCTGAAATTCTGTTGGCGAATGGGCAGCAGATACCGTGACATTGACGTCTCCTTAATTTACGGCGAAGTCTGCGCGCGCTCTTGCCGGACAATGGAGCGGCGACTACGGGCGTCGAGCAGATTTTCAAACTTCGGACTCAAAGCGACGGGTACACGATAGCCACGCGGCTTGAGAAATCCTTGAGGAAAATTTGAGCCGGGAAAATTTCGAGGATGGAATGTTTGATCAGACCGCGTACGATTTAGCGATGGATCGGCGCAACATGAAGAGGCGGAGAAAAAATGATCTCGTGCCAGATTGCAAATTAATTTGAGGGGTTCTGAATGAAAGAAGAGAGAAAAGATTAACCACGAAATCACACGAAGTGACACTAACCAAGAATGCCCGCTTGTTCGTATCTGTTGCTTCGTGTGATTTCGTGGCTAATTACCCAGCGGCTTAATTCAAGCCGCGCTGATTTAGAAATGCGCGCTCGGTTTTTTGCCGCGCCTGCGTCGGCGGAGTTTGCGCTCGTCCGCGCCTTTGAGCGATGCGAGCGGCCACAAGCGATGCTCGATCTCTGCGAGGCCCGCTTCGACGACCGCGCGCACAACCTCTTCGGCCGGCTTGTAACAAGGCGCAGCTTCATCCAGAGGCACGCGCCCGTCCGTGTTGACGACGATGCCAGCCGCTCTGTACTCGTCATCAATCGCGCGTTGCGAGAGCGTCCGCACAGCTTCGCCGCGCGACAGACGCCGGCCCGCACCGTGATTGACCGAATAACCACTACGCGCCGCACCCGCGAGCGGCCGCAGGATGTAACTCCAATCTTTATTGCTGCCGGGGATCAAGACCGGATGACCGGTCGTCTCCCAGAAAGTGCCTTGCAAGGCAAGGTGTCCGGCCGGAAACGCGCGCGTCGCGCCCTTGCGATGCACCCACACGTCGCCCAACTCCGGGTGCTGTTCGTGCTGCACGAGGTTGTGGCTGATCTCATAGATCAACTCAAGGTCTGCGCCGAACGTCTCACGAAAAGCTTCCGCCACCTGCTCGAAGATGATCAAGCGATTTAAGATCGCGTAGTTGCCACCGGCCGCGACCGCATTCAAATAATCGCGATAGTGCGCGGAATCAGGCGTGAAGTAGCCGAGATCAATGTCTGTGATCTGATCTGGGCGTTCACTGCGTGCCAACTCGAAATAGTTGGTCGCCAGCCCATGCCCGAAGCCGCGACTGCCCGTGTGCACCTGCACAAAGAGCGTGCCCGTCTGCTCCGAACGTTGCAACTCGATGAAGTGATTGCCGCCGCCGAGACTGCCGAGTTGATTCAAGCCGCGTTCGGGTTGACCTTTACCGCCCCAAGGAATCTCCCAATCATCAGCCACCGGAATGCGATGCCGCTCTGCGCGACTCCGATCAAACGTCGCGCCGTAGCGTTCGACGTAATACTCCGCGCCGCCGCGCACGAGGTTATTGAACTCCTCTTTCGACAACGCGCCCAACTTCACGCTCTTCCCGCCCGCGCCCATGTTCACACGCTCCATCACCGCGCGGTTGAACTGCAAACGCTTCTCCTGTGTCGCCGCATCTGCCTCAACCTCTGAGCGCGCCGACATCATCCCGCAGTTGTGTACGAACACGCCCGCATCAAGCGCAAAGTTGCCATATTCGGGGACTGTCAAGCAGTACACATCGGCAACCTGGGCCAACGGCTCGACGGAAACTACTTTGTGATTGTAGCCATGCCGCCAGCGTCGGTGATTATGAATACCGAATCCACCTACGAAAACTTCGCCGCATGTCTCGCAAGTATGTTGTAGATGAGCGACCTCAGATGACTTGCGACGCCCCTGTTCGCTCACATTGTAAGCCTGCAAATACTTCTTTCCGCGCGCGCCGTTACCGGCGACAGACTGCTTGAAGTGTTCAGGCTTATTAGTCATGTACGCGAGAATATTTTTGGTGCCGCGCGCGGCGAAATACGCGCGCCCTTCCGCCGTCTTCGCTTTATCGGCAAGTGCCTGCTTTCGTCTTGCTTCGAATGCTTCCGAGTGGAAGTGTGTGTTCCGCGCCACGATTGACTTGTGATAGCTCATGTGATCGCGGTCGCCCATGAAGACTAAATTCTCAGGCCGGTTGTCGAATGGGTTGAAGTTCTTATGATGGATGATCGTCCGCTGTCCCTTGAAAGCAGGAATCTCTCCGAGCAGTCCGGCACGCGCCATCATCCAGTGAACTCTTTGCTCATGCTCTGTAGCCGGATGCCTGACAGTTGTGTAACCATCCTTGTCGCGCCGAGAGTAAAACGGCATGAGTGAAGTTTTAGGGGTTAAGCCTTGTGCTTGACGATAAGTACCATCGCGCAGCATGAACTCGTGATCGGGCGTGCAGAAAATCTCTCTGCCGTTATCCAATGTTACTTTGATGAGTGGCGCGTTTGTGCGCGTCTTTTGGGCCGTAGCTTCAGCCACGACGATCTTCTGTTCGGCTGAAATCGAATAGACAAAAAACTTCTCTTCGCGCTCGGCAAGCTCGCCAATCGGATACGAATGCCCGTCAACCGTTGGCACGAGCGTATCGGCCGTGAAGCAGCCGATGTCGTAGCCCACCGGCCCCATCGCCACTGCGCCGCTCTCGTAATCGGTGATGAGCACGCAGCCGACGGGCACACCGTAGCCATAATGTGCATCGGGTGTGATGACGACGAGGCGCACGCCGGGGAAGCGCGTGGCGTTGACGATCTGGCGATAGAGAATATCTTCGGCTTCATTGAACAACGTCGGCGTGAGAAAGAGACGCACGGGCACGTCACCCGTGTCTTCGGTCTGTAACTCGTAATAGCCGTCACCATGCCAACGCGCGAGGTGCTTCCAGTTGTCTTTGTTCTTGAGTTCTTTGGCGACCTTGAGTGCGTTCGCATCCGTCTGTTCTTTGGCCATGATCGTTCTCCCTAGCTTGCTCTTAGCTTTGTTCACAGTCTCGTCAAAATCTCCGTCACGATTTCAGCCACGCTCTGTGCCGCGTTGATGTGGTGTCGGGCGAGTTGATAATACATGCGCCGCTCATCATAGCGCGCGCGTGCTGCGGCCGGGTCGCGCGCGAGCGGACGCACGCTCTGGTCGCTCTTGATGCGTTGCCAGCATAACTCAAACGGGGCGTCGAGCCAGACGGTGACGCAGTCGTGTTGTGCGACGAGCGCGCGATTGCGTGCGCTGGGCCAAGCGCCGCCGCCGAGCGCGATGATGCGTGCGTCTGACGCAAGCGCGGCGGCGAGTGCTTCGGTTTCAATCTCGCGGAAGCGCGCTTCGCCGTCCGCGTCAATGATCGCGGGCACGGTGCGCCCTGTGCGCGCGGCGATAAACTGATCGAGGTCGAGCCAAGCGCAATTGAGCCGCGCAGCGAGCGCGCGCGCGACGGTTGTTTTGCCAGCGCACATGAAGCCGGTGATGATGATGCGTGGTGGTGTCGTCATCGCTCAAGCACAGAGTCTAGGAGCGGGAAGAATTCGGGGAAAGAGATACGAACGGAGTCTGCGCCCGCAAGTTCTGATTCGCCTGTGGCGATGAGCGCGGCGACCGTGCAGGCCATTGCGATGCGATGGTCGCTGTAAGCATCGAGCCGCGCGCCGCGCAGCGCGACGGGGCCGTTGACGAACAAGCCGTCCTCGTACTCTTCGACCTCCGCGCCGAGCGCGCGCAGATTCTTGACCATTGCACTAATACGATCCGTCTCCTTCACGCGCAACTCGCGCGCATCACGAACACTCAGCCCGCCCTGAACTTGCGTGCCGAGCACACAGAGAATCGGCAGTTCATCAATCAGTGCCGCGATCACAGAGCCGCGCAAGACGTTCGCGTCACGCGCGACGGGCGCGAGCCGGCCTCGACCACGCACGCGCACGTCACCGACGGGTTCGTTCGTCTGTTCGCGTGTGTGCTCAACGCGCACGTCTGCGCCGAGCGCGCCGAGCATGTCGAGGATTTGCGTGCGCGTCGGATTCAAACCGACTTCGCTGATCGTTAGCTCGGAATCGGGCAGCAGCGCCGCCGCGACGAGGAAGAACGCGGCCGAAGAGATGTCGCCCGGCAATGTGCAATCGCGCGCCGCAAGCCGCGCGGGGCCGGCCAGCGAGACGATGTGCGCCGATGTGTTCGTCTGCGCTTCAATCATTTCAGTCTCAGCGTGTGCCCGTACATTGATCTCTTCAGTCGTCGCAACCTCGACGCCGAACCAACGCAGCAGACGTTCTGTGTGATCGCGCGTCGGCGTGCGCTCGACGACTGCGGTGCGCCCGTCGGCGTTGAGACCGGCGAGCAGGACGCACGACTTGATCTGCGCGCTGGCCACAGGCGGCGCGTAACTGATCGACGCGAGCGGATGTCGCCCGTTGATGATGAGCGGCGCGCAGCCAGCGCGTGATTCAATGCGCGCGCCCATCTGTGCGAGCGGTTCGATGACGCGCCGCATCGGGCGCGTGCGCAGCGACTCGTCGCCCGTGAGCACGCTGTTGAAACGTTGACCGGCGAGTATGCCTGCGAGCAGGCGCATGGTCGTGCCGCTGTTGCCGCAGTCGAGCGGTGCGACCGATGCACGCGGCAGCTTGAGACCTGCGCCTTCGATCTTGACCGTCGTGCCCTGTCGTCTGACCGACACGCCGAGTTGTTCGAGGCATGCGAGCGTCGCAGCGCAGTCGGCGCTCGTCGCAAAGTTCTCGATGCGCGTGCGTCCGCCATCGGCCAACGCTGCTAACAGAGCCGCGCGATGCGAGAGCGATTTATCGCCGGGCACGGGCAAGAGTCCACGCATACGTCGTGCGGGCCGAATCTTCATGCGCGAATCTTAAAACAAAAAGTGGTCAGTGGTCAGTGGTCGGTGATCAGTAGAAACTTTTTCTTTTACTGATCACCGACCACTGACCACTGACCACTGACAGTTCTTGACAGTCGCGCGGCGGGCGTGTTACATCGTGCAGCGCTCTAAATTTCCAATGCTTGCCGGGGCCGCGCACGCCGGACTCTCGACGAGCGGCGCGAGCGAAGTGCGGCGCGAACACGCGGGCTGCGATTGTGACGGACGAGACGACAGAATTGGTGTTGCCGAGCCGCGTCGAGTCAATCGCCGAAGCGGCGGCGGCGGCGGATGAAGTGGCGCGCCGGTTGGCGTTGAGCGAAGAGGCTGCATACGGGTTGGATTTGGCCGTGCGCGAAGCCGTCACCAACGCAGTGCTGCACGGCAATAAGCAGGACGCGAGGCTGTCGGTCGAGATCACTTTCGCCGACACGGGCGCGCAATTGGTCGTAACGGTGCGCGACCGCGGCGCGGGTTTCGATCCGGCGCACGTCGCCGATCCGACCGACCCGCAGAACCTGTTGAAAGCGTCGGGGCGCGGCATCCTCTTCATGCGCTCATTTATGGATGAGGTCGAATGGACGCGCCACCCCGAAGGCGGCACGGTCGTAAGAATGACGAAGAAGAAATAGTTTTCAGTTTTCGGTTTTCAGTTTTCAGCAAAGACAAAGCTGATCTCTGAAACTGAAAACTGAAACCGAAAACTGATTACTTCCCGAAGGGAGACTCCCTGTAATGGCTGAATTGAACATTTCCGAACGGCAGGCCGGCGACGTGACGGTGCTTGACCTCAGCGGCAAGATCACGATTGGCGAGGGCAGCGTGTCCTTGCGCAGCGCGATCCGCCGCCTCATTGACGAGGGCAAGAAGAAGATTCTCTTGAATCTGGCGGATGTCGGCTACGTGGATTCGAGCGGCATCGGCGAACTGGTCTCCAGCTACACCACGATTGGCCGCGAAGGCGGGCAACTGAAGCTCCTCAATCTGACGCAGAAGATTCAAGACCTGCTCGCCATCACCAAGCTGCTCACGGTCTTCGACGTGTACGAAGACGAAGCCACCGCGCTCAACAGCTTCAAATAAAGCAGTGACAAGTGACGGGTGACAAGTGACGAGTAACAGACTTGTCCTAGCTCGTCACTTGTCACTTGTCACCCGTCACTGCTTTCTATGTTTCGCGCCGCGTTCCGCCGTCTGCTCGCGCTGGACGATCCGCCCGAGCGGACGGCGCTTGCTTTTGCCATCGGCGTCTTTATCGCCTTCACCCCGTTCCTTGGTCTGCACACAATCCTCGCCACGCTCATCGCATTTCTGTTTCGCTTCAACAAGATTGCGATCTACACGGGCACGTTCATCAACAATCCGTTCCTGACGCTCGTGCCGATCATCTTCGCCTCTTACGGTCTCGGCGCACGCCTGCTGGGCCGGCCCGTGCGGCTGCCGCGCGCAGGCTTGCGTCTGCTCGCAGAGCCGCACCCGCTCGTCGGCACATATTGGCACGAACTCTTCCGCCACGGTTGGGACATCTGGCTGCCCTTCGCCGTCGGCGGCTTATGCCTCGCCGTCGTTTGTTCGTTGCTGGCCTATCCTGTTACCTTACACCTGCTGCGCGCCGGCCGTAGGTTGAGGGCGCACCGGCAAGCGGATGAGAACGGTTAAGCCGCGACGGACAACGCCGCGCACGGCCCCGCTCATCTCTCGTCACGGCCGTCCTTGCTTTCGGCTCCCTGACACGGCAGCAATACAGTAACTGGCAAAACACCGATTTATGACGAAGCATTTTTTGATCGCCTTCGCGCTTGCCTGCACGCAGACGCTCACGCTGGCGCAAACCACTACGCAAAAGAATCAAATGCCTGCGCCGCCGCGCCCGACGTCTGCACCGCCGCCGCGCGCGAACAGCTTCGATCTTTCCGACTACGGCGTGCAGTTTGCGCCCGACCAACGCCTGATCGTCGTGATGGCTGCGCTCGACGCAGCCGGTTTCGAGCCGACGCCAGATAAACAGCCCATCGGCTTTCGCGCGCAGGTGCGCAGAGATCAAGCCGCCCTCGAGCCAGACCTCGTGCAGCGCCTGCGCCGGTTCTATGAACTCAATAAACTGCCGGGCCCACACACGCCCGCCGAGCAAGCCGCGCGTTACGTCTCGCTCGCGTTCGCGCTCTCGCCGCCGCCTGAACTGGAAGCGCCCGCGCGCACGGATGATCTCTTTCCCGGCGTCCTTGAAGTGCTCGACTTCGCGCCGCTCGTGCGCGAGTTCTATCACAGGTCCGGCATCGAAGCGCGCCTGCCCGATTACTTTCATCAGTATCAAGCGGCCGGCGATACCCTGCGCCCGCAGACCGCAGAGATGGTGCGCTCGGCGCTCGCCTTCCTGCACACGCGCCCCGTGACGACTGTGACTGAGAATGTCGTGGTCAGCAGTCCGACGGCAGAGCAGAAGAAGAAGGCGGGCGGGCGGCAAGTGATCATCCCGCGCGAGCATGAACGCCGTTTCGTCGTCGTGCCCGACTTGCTGGCCGCGCCCGGCGCGATCAATCTCCGCGTTATTCGTGATGACTACTTTCTGGTCGTGCCGGCGACCACCGATCCGCGCACATCGGAAGTGCGCCGCGCCTATCTGCAATTCATGATCGACCCGCTCATCCTGCGCTACAACCGCGAGATCGCACTACGCCGGGCAGACCTGAAGACGCTGCTCGGCAGTGTACATGTGCAAGAGACCACACCGGCGAAAAGTGGCAAGGAAGAGATCGAACAATTTGTCGAGGTCACAGACCCGCCGCATTATGACGTGTTCACCGCCGTCGCGCGCTCACTCGTCGCGGCGTCGGACGCGCAGATGACTGCGACGGCGCGGTTGCAAGTGAAGACGCAGGAGGCGAGCGCGCGGCTGGCGAAAGCGAAAGAGGCTGAGCGCGCGCAGATCACGCAGGAGTTGCAAGCGGCGCGCGCCGCCATCGAAGCCGAAAAGATCGCGCAACTCGCCGACGCCTACGAGCGCGGCGCGGTGCTCGCCCTCTACTTTGCAGACCAACTGCGCGAGCAAGCCGAGGCCGGCTTCGACATCGGTGATCTCTTCGCAGACCTGATCGCGCGCTTCGACGTGGCCCGCGAACAGCGTCGCCCCGCCAAATACGCCGCCGTGCGCGAGCGCGTGTTGGCGGCGCGGCGCGCACGCGAGTCTGCGCGCAGCACGGTCGAGGATGAACCGGAGATCGCGCGCCGCGCTTTGCTGGTTAAAAATCTGGACGAGGCGAACGAGTTGCTGCGCGTGAAGAAGTATGACGAGGCGGAGACGCGGCTGAAGAGTCTGATGCAAGATTATCAAGGCGAGCCGCGCATCTTCTTTGCGCTCGCGCAGGTGGCGAGCAGTTCGGCGCAAGACACGTTCGATGAAGACCTGCGCGCCGAACGTCTGGGCCGCGCGCTCGCCAACTATCGCTTCGCCGTCGAGCACGCTGTGCTCGACATTGACACCGACCGCGCGCTCGCCTCACGCGCGCACACGGAGATGGGGCGCATTCTCTCTTATCTGGAGCGCAATGATGAAGCGTTGAAAGAGTTCGACGCCGCGATTCAGTTGGGCGACGTGCCCAACGGCGCGTACAGGGATGCACTGGCCGAAAAGCGCAAACTGCAACAGCCATGAGAAGTCAGAACCGCCTGTGGTAGCGGGCGGGTTGTGGTTGCATTATCCGGCTTATGGTCAGGGACGTTTACCCGCCCGCTACCGCAGGCGGTTCTGACTCCTTCTTCAAAGCAATACCGTCTTAACCAATCGCGGCGCAATCACGCGCGGCGTGATGGTCATGCGTGGCATCACGATGCGCGGTGTGCGGACTTTGATGCGCGGGAGCGTGAGCGCAATCGGCGGCGAGATCAGCGTCTCCGGCCCGATGATGGTTGAAGGCTGCGCACGTTCAGGCGTCACCTTGACGGTGCGCGATCTTTTGTCACGCGTTAGGGTGAGCATCACCTCGCCGTCGTCGTGCCGGTTGAGCGCGCGCACGAGATCGCCCGCTGCTCTCACCTTCTCGCCGGCAACTTCCGTGATCACATCGCCCGCCTTCAAGCCAGCCTTCGCCGCCGGACCGTTCTCCGAGACCGAAGTAACGAGCACGCCCTCGCGTCCACTCACGCCGAAGTAGTCGGCCAACTGATCGGTCAAAGCGGTCGTCGTCACGCCGATGCGCCGGCCTGCGCCGAGCAGGACGAACGAGTTGCCTTGCTTCGGCAGCGTGTCGAACCGTTTGCGCAACTCGTCCATCTGCTTCTGCCATTGCTCGCTATGCTTTTGCCAATCATCGCCGTTGAACTGAAATCCTTCAAGCGGGCGTAACTCTAAGCCATCGCCGGTAGCGACCCGTTGACCTAACGTGACGGTAAGCTCTTGCTCAGCGCCATTGCGACTGATAGTCAAATGTACAGTGTGCTGCGGCGCTGCCTCATGAATCAAGCGCTGCAACTTCGCCACGCTCGTCACCGCCTCGCCATCGAAGCGCAAGAGCACGTCACCTTTTTGCAGACCGGCCCGCGCGGCCGGGCTATTCTCCGCCACGCTCAAGACGGCGACGCCGCGCGGCTCGCCCGCAAGCCCGTAGCGGCTCATCATCTCTTTCGTGACGTTCTCCGTCGTGACGCCGAGATAGTTGCCGTCGCCGAGCGCGAGCGCGAAAGCGCGCGCTTCAGGTCGGTCTGCGCGGGGCGTGGTCGCTTGTTGACCGTAAGCCGCGCCGACGAGCGCGAGCAGCAAGCAGAGTGAGAAGAACAGGGGTTGTCTGGTCATAAATTGAAAATCCTCCAGAAGAGATGTATCCGGCCCGTTGCACGCCGCGCTCCTTGATGAGTTCCGAAAATTTACGTCGTATGACGCGATCAAGCTAAGCTGCGCGCGGGCGTTAACTTGTGCGCACCCAAAGCGGCCGTTAAACTGCCGGACTCGCACGTGGAGGTAGATGCGTTGGCGCAGACGGAAGTTTCACTCATGAAGATTCTCGATATTGGCTGCGGCAAGCATAAGACGCCCGGCGCGGTCGGTCTCGACAGCAACCCGCGCACAGACGCCGACGTGATCCACGATCTCAACCGCGTGCCCTATCCGTTTCCCGATAACTCATTCGATCTGATCATCGCCAATCAAGTGATCGAACACGTGGACGACGTGCTCGCGGTCGTCGCGGAACTCTATCGCATCGCCCGTCCCGGCGCGCTCATCCGCCTCGACACGCCGCACTACTCAGACATCGCCTCCTACACAGACCCGACGCACAAACATCACCTGACGACCGAATCCTTCGCCTACTTCACAGGGCAACGACCCGACTTCGACTTCTACAGTCAAGTGCGTCTGCGCCCGCGCCTGATTCGCGTGACGATGTTGAAACTCTGGCGCGCGCTCGGCTTCGAGCTATTAGTCAACAGTTGCAATCACTATCCATCTTTGCGCTTCATCCGCAAATTCTGGGAGCAATATCTCTGCTACATCATTCGCGGCAAGACGATCTATTTCGAGTTTGAAGTCATCAAGTGAGCGGCGCAGCGTCCAGCCTTTGCGATCCTTGCGTCAGTTGCCCCTTAACCCGGAACGCGAAACGCGGAACTCATGTTTGACACTCCGCCCGCCGCTAAGCTATAACGGCGCGCAATCGTTCTCCTCATGTTTGCAGTTCAACTGCCGTTCATGCTTGAGCCAGCAATGCCTTCAGCCCACATATTGATCGCCGAAGATTACGATGACAACCGCGAACTGTTGCGCGTGACGTTGGAAGCGGCCGGCTACAGCGTGCGCGAGACGCGCGCCGGCTCGTTCGATCTCGCGCTGATTGATCTCTCGATGCCTGTGCTCGACGGCTGGGACGCGCTCCGCGAGTTGCGCGCAGACGAGCGCACGCGCACGCTCACTTGCGTCGCCATCACCGCCCATGCCGCCGTGCCCGATGGTCGCGCCGCGCTCGCCGCAGGCTTCGACGCTTACATCAGCAAGCCCTTCCACACCGCCGAACTGCTCCAACTGATCGCGCGCTTGCTCGCCGAGCGCAGATCAATGCAAACTTAAAGCGCCAACTCTGAACATGACTACACGCGACAAGCATAAAGCTGAAACAACCGACGAGTTGACGCCGGGACGGATTCTCGTCGCTTACGAGAAACTGTTTGGCGGCGGGCGCGGCGTGCGTAAATTCGCGCGCTCAGGTCTGCGCTACGTCGAGTTGCCCGATGATGCGGTGCTCGTCGAACAGAACCCGAAGAAGTCGAGCGAGTGGGCCAAACTCGCCCGCCGCGGCCACCGCATCGCTTGGGTCATGCGCAACGGCGCATATCTAGCGCGTGTCGTGGATGGGGAAGTGACGATGCTCAAAGAAAATGATGAATGAAAAGCTGAGCAGCCTTTCATTCATCATTCATCATTCCGCGTTCATCATTTCGCTTCACCCTGTCCGCTTCAACTTGCCGGTGCGCTTGGCCCAACGTTCGACGCGCCCGAAGATGAACAAGCCGAGCGGGATCATCACGACGCCCATGATGAGTAGCAGCGTCAGTTCGGGCATGACGGCCGCGAGCGGTGCGCCGTTCAACTGATCCGCGTTGATGGTTGCGCCCTCGATGCCCATCAGCTTGCGACAAGCGGTCAAGGCGTAGGTCGCGGGCGAGATGAGCGCGAGCGGTTGCAGCCAGCGCGGCAACACCTCGACCGGATAGTAAACGCCGGAGACCAAGAGCAGGATGCCTTGGAAGATGTTCGTCGCCTCCGCGCCGCGCTCAGGACTGATGACCGGCAGGATCGCTGCGATCAAGCCCAGCCCGATGAACGCAAGACTGCTCACCGCCAACACGACCGCAATGCCTGCGAGGTTCGCGCCCTTCAGATTGAGATCGATCATCAACCACAGACCCGCCAGCACGATGAAGATGCGCATGATGCTGTAAGCCACCGCGAACAGACTCACGCCCAACAGGTGTATGAGCCGCGAGACGGGTGCCATGAACGTGTATTCGAGCGTGCCTTCCCAACGCTCATACGTGATCGAGTTGGCGATCTCGTTGAAGAGCACGGAGAGGAAGCCCCACAGCAACACGCCGACGAGTAAGGTCAGAGTGAGCTTGCGGTCGTGCGCCGCGACGCCGATGAGGGCAATCGTCGCCGAGTTCACAATCGCGTAGAACGTGAAGACGACGACCCAAGACATGTAGCGCCGCGTCAGATGATAGTCGCGGAAGACGAACGCCCAAGCTTGTCTGAGTACCTGTTCCATGATCTTTACCTCATCAACGCTTTTGTCGAGTTACGCCGCCGCCTCATTCGTGACTTCGGTTTCATCTGTCGTTGCCGTGTCGTTCGCGTCTGCGCTGTGCTCGACCGTCTCACTGTTTATCTTCTGCGCTGCCCCGTTCGTCTCATCCTCAAGCGCTTCGCCCGCGAGTTTGATGAACGCATCGTCGAGCGATTCCGCGCCCGCTTGCTGCTTGAGTTCTTGCGCTGTGCCTTCGGCGATCAGACGCCCGTGTGCGAGAAAGCCGATGCGGGCGCACAGACGTTCCGTCTCGGCCATGTCGTGCGACGTGAGCAGAATCGTCGTGCCCTCTTTCTGCCGCAGGTCTTCGAGGAACGTCTGCACGTCGCGCCGGCTCTTTGGATCGAGTCCGGTCGTCGGCTCGTCCAACAGTAGCAGCGGCGGATTGATCAAGATCGCGCGCGTGATCGCGACCTTCTGTTGCATGCCGCGACTCATCTCTTCGAGCGGATCGGTGAAGCGTTCGCCTTCGAGACCCAGTTGTTCGAGAATCTCCAACGCACGCCGTTCGGCCGCGCGCGCTTCGAGACCGTAGAGCAGAGCCGAATACAGAAGGTTCTCGCGCGCCGAAAGTTTTTTGTAGAACGCTGCGTCCACGCTGACGCGCCCGATCTTCTGCCGGATCAAATGCTCCTCGCCGGGCAGACGATACCCCAGCAGACGCACCTCGCCGCCATCGGGCACAAGTAAGGTCGAAAGCACACGGATCAGCGTTGATTTGCCCGATCCGTTCGGCCCCAGTAGTCCATAGGTCTCGCCTAAAGCGACCTCGAATGACACATCTTTGAGCGCATGCACAACGCTAGAGCGCGTGCGCAGGAAGCCCTTACGCTTGTGGAAATATTTTTGTAGTTGATGGACGGAGATACCTAGATTCGTCATGTCATTACACCTCATTCGACCTGCGTGTGGTCGAATAGCCGCTCTCCAAATTGTGGTAGAGAGAAGACGGAGAGACCGTCAGAGACAGACTGGAGTTAAGCCAGCCAGACGATGATGATACGTGACATGTCGAATCTCATTTGATTCACCTTTACTGCTTGTGACCCCAAGATACGGCGTGCGCGCAGATTTGGCAAGCAAATTCGCGCCGCGCCGGTTGGGTTCATAACCGAACGATGAGGTACAGAGAAATGTTCCCGACGATTTAGAGGAGCGCGGTCTCATGCAACAACTGCCCGGTCGTAAATCGTTCCGCGCTGAGCGGCGAGACATCAAGCAGGCGCGCTTGCCCTTCGAGGATCAATTCGGACATGACGCGGCCGGTCGCGGGCGAGTGCATGACGCCGTGACCGCTGAAGCCATTGGCGAAGTAGAGGCCGCGCACGTCGGGTGCGGGGCCGATGATCGCGTGATGGTCGGGCGTCATCTCGTAGAGGCCGGCCCAAGCGCGGCGCGGATTGACCTGTGCTTCGGCCAGACAGGGCACGCGCGCGGCGGCGTGCGTGAGAATCTTTTCGACGAATGAAGTGTCAAACTCGGTCTTGAAGCCGGGCGTCTCTGCCGGGTCATTCCACGCGAGCAGGATGCGCAACCCCTCGCGGCGGAAGTGAAAGCCTGTGGACATATCTATGACCATCGGGAAGCGTTCGGGCAACTGAGCAAACGGCTCGGTCGGCACGAGTTGCCGACGCAGAGGCTCGACAGGCAGAGACGCGCCAGCCATGCGCGCCACTTCAGCGGCCCAAGCACCGGCGGCGTTGACGACGGTGCGCGTGGCGATGCGCCCGCGCGTGGTCTCGACGCCGGTCACTTGTCCGCCCTCAACGTCAATGCCGGTGACGCGCGTCTCCAACCACAGCCGCACGCCGAGTTCGCGCGCGCGCAGCATGAAGCCCATCATCACGCTGTGCGGGTCAACGAAGCCATCGGTCGGGCAGAACGTGCCGCCGACCATGTCGTCCGTGCGCAACTGCGGCACCATCTGCAACACGTCTTCGCGCGTCACAAACTCGACATTATTCACGCCCAATGCCTGCTGCCGCGCATGATTCGCTTTCAAGTATTCGAGATGCCGTTCGCTCGTGGCGAGGAAGAGATAACCGTGCGGGCGATAATCTGCGGGATGGCCGACGACCTCATCGAAGCGCGCGAAGAAGTTGATCGAGTAGCGCGACATCTCGATGTTGACGGGCGTCGAGAACTGCGCGCGCACGCCGCCCATGCTCTTGCCCGTCGAGCCTTGTCCTTGATGCGCTTCGCGTTCGACGACCAACACGTTGCGGCAACCCGCTTCGGCCAAGTGGTAAGCCACGCTTGACCCGACGATGCCGCTGCCAATGATGACTACGTCTGCTGTATCCATAAGAAGCTTGTCCGTTGTCAGTAGTCAGTTGTCCGTTATGTCTGTGACCGAAATTCGCGCCCGCAGATTAACTTGAACGACTGACCACTGACAACGGACAGCTTTCAGACAAGCTTGTGTTGGCGTTGCGCTTTGTAACTCTGCTTGCATTGATACATTGCCGTGTCGGCTTGTTCAATGGCTAATTGTAACTCAGCGAGTTTATTGAAGTCGGCGATGCCGTAGGAGACGCTGATGCTGACCGGCTCGGCCACACGTTGCAGGCGCGTCTTGGCGAGTGGCGCGTTCAGGCGCTCCATGCGTTTGCGCGCTTCCGCTTCGGCGAGACCGAAGAGCAGCAGTAAAAATTCGTCGCCGCCCCAACGAAACAGCATGTCGTCGGCGCGGATGAGCGAGCGGATCGAGCGCGCCACCGCGCGAATCGCTTCGTCGCCAGCGGCGTGCCCGTGCGAGTCGTTGAGCGGTTTCAGATTGTCAATGTCTATGACGACGACGCACCCGGCGGCATTGGCGGACGTGCCCGTCTGTTCGCGGTCGAGGAGCGAATGAAAAGCGTGACGATTGAAAGCCTGCGTCAGAGGATCGACGCGCGCCATCGTCTCCAAGCGATCACGCGCGGCCGTGAGTTCAAGGTTCGTCGCTTCGACCGCGCGGCGCACGCCCTCCATCAACACCATCACCGTGCCGAAGCCGAGCAGGATTTCGAGGATCAGATCGAAGATCGAGGTGTACTTCAAATACTCGGCCGGCATGAACCAGCCCCAGACATCATAGCGCGCGCCGAAGATGGGGATGTAATGAAAGAAGTTGATCGCCAATAGCACGAGCGCGACCGACATCACGCGCATGCCCGGACTGTTCGGCTCGCGTCTGCGCGCGGGCCGCAGAGACCAGAAGGCAGCGCTGAAGAAACAGGCGATGATGAACGCATGCACCATGAACTGATCGTTGAAGTTGTGCAGGACGTGCGGGAGCAGTGCAGCGATAAGGCCGAAGGGCAGCAGCCAGAGCAACTGCTTGCGCGTCAGTTGCGCGCCGGTTGCGTGCTGGCGGCAACCGGCGAGGAACATGAAGCCGAACACGTACTCGCCCAAGAAGTAGAACGAATAAAAGATCGGCGCAAGTTTAGCGATATGAAAAGCAACGATGAGGCAGGCGAGTGCGAGCGCGAGTGAAGTCCAAGCGAGCGTCCAGTAGCGCAGGGCGCGCGTCTGGATCGAGCGCATGATGAAAAAAGAGAGCAGCATCACCAGTGTGATGCCGACGCACTGTATAACCAGACCGACTGAGGCATCCATAAAAGCACCCGAATATATGTAAAGAGAAACTGACCGTTCACACGGCGCTGCCGAGGCGCACCCGCAACAAAACTGTCTGACCAGATGAATCGTGAGTGAGTTCGATAGCCACAACTAAGGCAAACGAGATGAGCCAACGTGTCAGTGAACCAAATCGGGGCGGCGAGCAGCCCCAACCCGCCACAGCCATTCTAGCGAATAGGCGGACGCGGCGCTAGAGTTTTGTTGCGGGTGGCTTACGCAGACCGCCCGATGGAGGACGGCCTCAAATAAAAGTATGCGAGGCTCGTACCTGTGCGACAGCTAGCTCGTCTTGCAAGAATAAAAATTGGCCGCGCAAGCCGCGGCGCATGGGATTGCGGCAAGACCAGTGCCCGCACAAGGTGCCAGACAAGCATAATACCAAAGTAGGCATTTGTGTTTCTTAATAAAACCGAAAAGCTGAGGCACGACGACATTGCTTCTCGACGTGATGTCTTCCGACAGGGATTTATCTCTCCCCACACTAAAATCTCCGGTGCGGTGATAAAGCGAATTCGCTGCGGTGAATCCGGGTAGTCTCATTTTTCCAAGTCTCCCTTAAAGTCTAGACCCTAACGGTCAGGGTACTCTGACAATTCTGTAACCAGAGTCGGTAACTCTCCGGTTATATCCACCCGCGCGCAATATTTCTCGGTCACATTCGTTTCGTAATTGGTGAAAGAGAAGATCACGTCCATAAGCTTGCGATCATCACTCAGACCAAAAGGGCGGACTTCCAACTCCGTCGCCAAGAATTTCCGTCCGTAAGCCTCAGCGGCCTTTTCATAGATGGCCGGATAGCTGCTCACCAGATAGCTTAAAGCGCGCTGCTCATTCGCTGCTCCCGCCTCAGCAGCGGCCTGCATCGTTCCTTCGACCAAATCTTCAAAGATCGGAACCCTTTTTCTTTGGCTTTCCCCGCTGTCTATCCCCATTGACATATTTCTCCCATAATGAAATGGAACTCCGCCGAGAATCACATCCTTACAAACTGAGCGCTTCCCGGCGGCGTCCTTCTCCAGACTCACTCAGAAGAGGGCCGCCAGCGACACCCGGCTTGTGCCGCCAATCAAGCGTTCGCGTTCGATAGTCTCCGAATAAACAGGCCGTAGCTCAGCCCGTTTCACAGCCCTGCCGCGAGCGCCATCCAAAACACACGTATCTTGCGATGACAACGGGGCGATGGCCGAACTTGCGCACCACTGTCCGGTTACTCTTCTAAAGCATCTTCCCCATCGTCTTCGCCCGCTGAGTCGTCCTCGTCTCCTTCGTCAGCGCCTTCGTCAGTGCCCATAGCCTCAAGGCCCTCATCATCGCCGCCTTCTTCTTCGCCTTCTGCTCCCATCAGACCAGCTTCATCCGCGTCTTCCAGTCCTTCCGCCCCGTCCAGTTGACTAGGTTGGACAACAATCGCAGGCTGTCCGCTCTGCGAGAAGCGGCCGAACTGGGGACTTCCACGATAGGTTCGCGTCGCTTTACCCAAAGCCGATTCGGCAGTGAATTTCGGAAGAGTCATGATGCTCACGCTCCTTTCAATGAAAAATGGTCGGGCGCACGATAAAGCCCGGCACCCGACCACAAACCAGCAGTCTCAGCAACTTTGTACTGAGCATTTGAGACCGCCAAACAAAGAGAAGCAGCAACGCAATCTCTTGTGGAAAACACAAGGCGTGTTGATGCACAACTGCGGAATCACAGCCTGTGCGCTTGCGCTACTGGCCTTCGGTCCTTCCTTAAAGCGTTCGCTCGACTTGGCGAGCGAGGCTTCCGCGGTAAACCCGGGTAACTTCATTTCTCAGAGCCTCCTTTCCGGCCTTCGCCTAACGTTCATAAAACGGCTGTAGTGGACTCACGAGGAACGGAAACTCCTCGGTCACATCCACACGGACGAAATACTTCTCAATGGCGGTCGTATTACGATCCACGAACGAGAAGATCACATCGACGACGTTGCGGACGCCGCTCAGCCGCGACGAGCGAGTTTCTACCCCGTCCAAACCGAAGTTCCTTTCATACTGCTCAGTCGCCCGACCGTAGATGAGCGGATAGCGCACCGCCAGATAATTCAAGGCGCGGTGCTCATCTGTCGCCCCGGCGTTGTCAGTCAGCTGTGTGATCCTATCGAAGAGGTCTCCCGCTGCCGTCCTGAACTGCTTTTCATCCTTCGCTGCCATCTTCGCCCTCGGCGCGGGGATGGCGTTAACCAGCGCGTCGCGGTCGAAGGAGTAAATCTGGTCGAACGCGACAATCGGCACCAACAACCCGTTGCACATCTCCGCCGTGGCGATTGGCCCGCGCACCCCTATGACGACGTCAACGTCCAATCTTCTAGGGTTATCGCGCACCGACGCCAGCAATAGGTCAAGGCCATCGGGATCACGCGGGATCAGGATGTAGGTCTCCAGCCCCTCGATGGTCATCACCCAACATACTTGACGCGCGAGGTAGCGGTTCTCAGGCTGGGATAAAACCTTAGCGAGCGCCTGCTGGTCTGTCAGCCCGTTTGTATCTGCGCGACCGGTGGCTTGGACAAACTCCTTCTCCACCCCCAAGCTTGGGAAGCGTGCCTCGATCCTGCCGATGGCAAAGACGTAAGCGGCGGGAGTCGCCGCATCGCCACCGGCTTCCGCGCCTGCCGGGCAGCCGCAACCTGCGCCGCCAACCTGCGGGGTAATCATCGTTCTCGAACCGTTAGCAAAAGGGGTTTGAGCGGCGGCCACGTTGTTCGCCATCACAGGCCGATTTGCTGGGGGTTCCATCGCTTCTTTTCGTTCCATTACGTTTTTGCCTCCTTCAAAAAGTCTTCAAGCTCAATTCGGTGGCAGCGCAATCACCAAACACAGCATGTATCTTCATGCATCAGATGTGGCCGCCATCTTGCTGCTGCTTGTGCGGGTCAGCCGTCGGGCGCTTGGCCGAGATAACGCACGGTTCGAGCCTCTCTGCCTCTAGCCTTGCCGCCGCCCGCCAGAGAAAACGAGCCAGCGATTGAGCGCGGCGGCACGGCGCTGGCAGCCACCACAGGGCTTGATTCCGGCAGCCGACGTGACTCGTTTGACAACATCGCCCAGACCAATGTCCTCGTTAATGAATCCAGGAAGGCGCATCCGATATGGTTGGCCTTCGGTTTTGTTTGAATGGTCGGCCGCTGGTTTTTGCTTCTTCATGACGCCCACCTCCGCAAACCAGCTTTCAACAGAAATTGGTAACTCGCCCAAGCGTCTAATAAAGGAGGGACGACTGTAACGCGTCGCTGTCCAGAGACTTGCGTGACAGCGAGTTTCATCTGAGCGGCGGTCGCGGCTGGAAATTCCGACCACAACAGCGCAATTGTGCCGGTCACAAAGGGAGCCGCAATGCTCGTCCCTGCCGCCTTGAAAGTTTGGCCGTTGGTTCCCAGACTGACAATGTCGTCGCCGGGGGCGCTTAAGCCCTGCCGCCCAATAGAGTTCCCCATGTTCGATTGTGCGAGCGGTCGGCCTTGACGGTCAGAGGCCGCTACCGGAATAACCCATGGATGGCGGGTAATAGCAGAGCCTCCGACGGTGCCTTGATTGCCCGCTGCTGCAACAACGATAACGCCACGCTTCGCGGCATGATCAAGAGCTTCTTCTAGTTCATGTTCGTTTGCCGATGACGGCAACGCGAGAGCAACGCTCATATTTATCAGGCGCGCCCCGGCGCTAATGCATTCAATGATTGCCGCTCCAAGCTCGCCGGGCGTGGCGCTTGGCAACTGTTTATTGGCTGACCCCGTCTCCGCAAAAATTGAGCGCACTAGCAAGGTGCAGTTTGGACAGATCGCCGGGGCGGGCGAATCTCTCCGAGCGCACAAAATGCCTGCGACAAAAGTTCCATGCATACAGGCGGCACTGCTGGCCCTAGTACAGGTGCCGCGCATCTTCCCCGGAACCTCGCGGATATTTTGGTCCGCAAGGTCAGGGTGGTTCGTAGCGACAGGCCCGTCAATTAACCCGATTATGGTTTCACTGATCCCACTGGTAATTTCCATCAACCCAGTGAGTTTCACCATATCCAAAGGATTCATGATGCTCATCCTAACGAATTCAAAGCCACTTCCCCATGATCGCGACCTTGTCGCGCTGCCCTTGAATAGCGTCCGGGGCAGCGCTTATAAACTCTGGAATAAAATCGGGAAGATACGTTGTATCCAACCACATGAGCACCGATGCAGCGATTGTGGAAGTGTGGTCAAGACACCTCGCAGCGGAAAAGCAATGGTTATGCTTTTCAGTTGATGGAATTTGCGGGGAGTGCCCATAGCATTACACCACCCTTATGCTGGAAAATGTTACTGTGAGGCTGGCGGGATACAGAGCATCTCGTCAGCAGGTATAAAATTTACGGTGCGAAGAGCGAAAAATAGCAATAATAACTGAGAGCGTGCAAAGACTATACTCATCACCGAGAGATGTCAACATAATTTTTGGGAATTATGCCTTTACAGCCTCAAGAAAAAACTTAGCAAAGCTATTTGCGGTTCTCCATAGATACGGATAGATCTGGCTTTTATGGCACGATCACGATCTCGTTGACGTTTTGACCAAGCCGCGGCACACGAAGCCGTCGCTCATCTTGATCAAACGAAACATCCTTTGCTTCGCGCCCGTCAATCAACACTGCTTTGGGTTTTGCGGGCACGCCGACGAATTCGACGGTGGTGAGCGTGCGTGCGGCGTTGTACGAGCCTGTGCGCGTGAAGCGCAGTGTGTTGGGGGTCTGATTGATGAACGTGGTGCGCCAAACGCCGCGCCGGTAGTCGTAGCCTTCGCCTGCGTCTTCGTAGATACGGCTTGTGGCTGCGCCGACGGCGACTGTGAGCGTGAGTGGCGCGTGCGTCATCTCGTCTGTGCTTTGCACGACGGCTTGTGTGGGGATGCTTGCGCCTGCGCGGATGAAGAGGGGGAGACGTGAGAGCGGCGCGGGGACGTTTGCGTTTGTGCCGCCTTCGTGTCGTTCGCCTGTCCACCAATCGAGCCACGCATCGCCTTTGGGAAAATAGACGCCGCGCGTGTTTGCGCCCGCTTGCAAGACGGGCGCGACGAGCAGATCGTCGCCGACCAAGTATTCATCTGCGCCGAGCGGCGCGTCATAGACGTTGTAATCGGTGGGATAGTTGAACCAGAGCGGGCGCATGACGGGCGCGCCCGATTCGGTGTGCTCTTCAAAGACCGTGTAGAGATATGGCAGCAGTTCGTAACGCAGTTCAATTGAAGCGCGATTGATCTTCTCGTAGTCGGAGCCGAACGACCAAGGCTCACGTCTGGCCGCTTCGTTGTTTGAATGTGTGCGACAGAAAGGCGTGAGCGCGGCCGCTTGCAACCAACGTGCGTACAACTCCGGCGTGGTGTTACCGGCAAAGCCGCCGATGTCTGCGCCGATGAAGGGCACACCTGAGACGCCCATGTTGGTGAGCATTGGAATGGAGAGTGCGAGATGTTCCCACGAAGGTACGTTGTCGCCCGTCCAGACGGCGGAGTAACGTTGCACACCTGCGTAACCAGCGCGCGTTAAGACGAACGGGCGCGCGTCGGGTCTTAATTGCTTGACGCCTTCAAAAGTTGAGCGCGCCATCTGCATGCCATAGACGTTGTGATAACGCGCGTGCGTGCCATTGACGCCGTCGCCCGCGTGGCGCACGTCAACGGGGAAAGTTTTGGCCGGATCGTGTGGCAGATTAGGCTGCGGCGGGCGCGTATCGGGCGGAAAAGTGGCCGGCTCGTTCATGTCGTTCCAGAAACCAGCGATGCCGTCGTCCAGATCGGTTTTGTAGAGCGCGCCGAACCAAGCGCGCGTCTGCGCATTGGTGAAATCGGGGAAGGCGCATAGACCCGGCCAGACGTTGGCATGAAACTCCGAGCCGTCGGCCGCTTTGCAGAAGAGATTTTGCGCGCGCCCTTCTCTGTAAGCCGGATAATTCTCGTCAACCTTAATGCCCGGATCAATGATGACGACGACGCGGAAGCCTGCGACGCGCAGATCGCTTAACATTTTGGGCGGATCGGGGAAGCGCTCCTTGTTCCAAGTGAAGATGCGGAAGCCGTCCATGTAGTCAATGTCGAGATAAATAACATCGGCGGGAATGTGGCGCTCGCGGAAGTTGCGCGCAAGGTCGCGGACGGTGCTTTCGGGATAGTAGGAGTAGCGCGACTGTTGATAACCGAGCGCCCAGAGCGGCGGGAGCGGCGTGCGCCCCGTCAGGTCTGTATATTCGCGCAAGACCTCTTTGGGCGCACGCTCCAGCCCACCCGTGAAGACGTAATAGTTCAACTCGCCGCCCGCCGCGCCGAACGTGTAGCGCGCAGGGTCACTCTTGCCCATATCGAAATAGGTGCGATAGGTGTTATCGAAAAACAGACCGTAGGCTTTGCCTTGTTTGAGCGCGACGAAGAAGGGGATTGATTCGTAGATCGGATCAAGACCGAGCGGATACGAATAAGTGTCCGTGTTCCACATCGCCAGAGCCTGCTCATGCCGTGCCGTGCCGAGCGCCTTCTCGCCGAAGCCGTAGTAGAACTCAAACGGATCACGCCGCTTCGACACTTCAACCGCACCGCCCGCTTGATCAAACATCGCAGGGCGCGTCTTGTCGTCTTCGACGACAAGTTGCCCCGTCGCGTCATAGACGCGCACCAGAAAAGGCTTACGTTGAATGACGATCTTCGCGCCCTTCGCGCCCTTCGGCGTAATCTCAATCGCGTCATACGGCCCTATATCGCGGATCACGACCGGCAAGGGCCGCTGCGCCTTCTGTTCAACCGCATACGACTGATCGCGCTCAAAACGCCCACCCGGCGCAAGCCGCACGCGCACCACGTTCGCATCTTCCAGCGTCACATCCACCAACGCCCCGCTCGTCAAGATGAGATGCACGCCGTTCGGTTTCGTCAGATACGTGATGACATCGCCCGCCGTCCGCCAAGCGCCCGCCACAGGCAGCGCGACAAAGCACAACAACAACAGCAGACCCGTCAAAACTAGAAAACGGCGGCGCGTAAAGATTCTGTTATTCATAAGGCAGCATTTATGTCAGTACCGCCTGCGGTAGCGGGCGGTTATATGTTTTGTTCATAGGCTGGACGACGTAAACCCTCACCCGCCCGCTACCGCAGGCGGTACTGACACGGACTTGCATCCGTCACAAGCGTTCGCCAGCCCGTAAGGATGTTTGTGCGAACCGTCTGCCCGAACACTTAAGCAGTTAGTACGACTTTTCAACCCATAAGGCGCAAACGTGCGCGCGTAATACCCATTCGTGCATTAGTAATCGGCAACATTGCACACGTAATGAGCATATTTACACTCGTAATGACTCTCGCTGTATTCGTCAGGACAATTTTTACAACCGTAAGCACAAAATTTGCACTTGTAAGAACGAAATTTGCACGCGTAATGCTGACTTTTGCACTCGTAATATCTACCGTCACATCCGTAATCTCAATCTTTACACTCATAAGAACAATTCTTGCACTCGTCAGAGCCATCTGTGCAGTCGTCAGACGTATCTTTGCGCGCGTCAGGACCATCTGTGCGGTCGTAATGACCGTCGCCGCGCCTGTCAGGTCAATCGTTACGCCCGTCAGCCTATTTTTCATACACGACGCGCCCGCCTAAGATCGTGATGGCGGCTTCGGTGTGCAAGATTTCGGCGGGCGGGATGGTCAAGAGGTCGCGCGTGTGGACGGTTAGGTCGGCGAGCATGTGCGGCGCGATCTGCCCCTTGTCCTTTTCTTCAAACGAGGCGTAGGCGGACTCGGCCGTGTAGTTGCGGATCGCATTCTCAATCGTGATGCGCTCTTCGGGCCACCAGCCGCCCGCAGGTTGGCCGTCGGTTGATTGGCGCGTGACGGCGGCGTAGAGACCGAGATAGGGGTTGATCGGCTCGACGGGCCAGTCCGTGCCAAAGGGCACGTGGACGCCGTAAGCCATCATCGTGTGCCAAGAGTATGCGCCCATGACGCGATACTCGCCGAGACGATCTTGCGCCCAGCGTTTGTCCGAGATGGCGTGCGACGGCTGCATCGAAGCGATCACGCCGAGGTCGCGGAAGCGCGCGAAGTCCGACGGCGCAACCACCTGCGCGTGCTCGACGCGATTGCGACGTAAGAAGTCTGCTGGCACGCGATTGGCTGGGCCTTGATAGGCGAAGCCTAGTTTGTCCGTCTCAACTTTTGCTGCTGCGAAAGCATCAAGTGCCATGCGATTGGCTTTGTCGCCGATGGCGTGGAAGCCGATCTGAAAACCTGCTTGTGCGCGTTCGACGGTCATGCGTGTGAGTTCTTCGGGCGTGTGGCGTGGGATGCCGCTGTTGTGCGGGTCGTCGGCGAAGGGCGCGAGCATGGCGGCGGTGTGCGATCCCAATGTGCCGTCCACGTAGCCTTTGAGCATGGTCAGGCGGATGCGGAACGGATCGATCTTAAACGACGCAAACTCCGCGCGCTGTCTCTTCAACTCGGCAACCGTGTTCTCAAAATTCTGCCACTCGGCGATGCGAACAGTCAGCTTGTCCGCACGCAACAACTCGCGGTAAAGCTCGACGTTCTCATAACCCGAATTGTCCTGAATCGAAGTGATGCCATCGCGCCGCGCCTCTGCGAGCGCACGCTCAATCGCTTGCATCCTTTCAGCGCGCGAAGGCTCAGGCACGACGCGCGCAACCAGTTCGCCCGCTGTCTCGTGCAAAATTCCCGTCGGCTCGCCCGCCGCATCGTGTCGTATCTCGCCGCCTTGTGGCGCTTGTGTGTCGCGCGTGATGTTCGCGCGCTTTAACGCCAACGTATTCGCCCAACTCGTGTGCCCGTCCACGCGCTGCACGAACACAGGATTGTTCGGCGCGACTTCATCCAAGTCTTTCTTCGTCGGCCACTGACCGCCCCACAGCGTATGATCCCAACCGCGCCCAAGTATCCAAGAACCCGGCGGCAACTCTCGCACCTTCTCCGCAATCCGCCGCTTCGCCTCCGCGAGCGTCTGTGCGCCGATCAACTGCACGCGCAACAAACTGAGGCCACCGCTCACGAAATGTATATGCGCATCGTTAAAGCCCGGCGTGACGAGCCGGCCCTTGAGATCAATCGTGCGCGCGCCCTCGTAACCCACTAATATCTCCGCGTTCGAGCCGACGGCGACGATGCGCTCGCCGTCAACGGCGACGGCCTGCGCGATGTGTCCTTGCGCGTCAGCCGTAAAGACTTTGCCGTTTGTAAGCACGAGACTCACGCGGCGACGTGCCTGCGCGTGTCCATTGAACGACGCACAGACGAGCAATGTTGCGAGCGCGAGCGCAACAGCTTGGCGCAGTAGTTTCATGTTCCTTGGTGGCCTTGCGGCAGGTTGTGCGAGCGCGGATTGTTATATCACTGATCTGTTGTCGTGCGTAGGGGCATGGTTCTATTCAATCCAAGCTTAATCACCCCTACAAGCTTAGAAATTCAGCCAACTCATGCACGGATGGCAGCGCCGTGCGCGCGCCCAAGCTGCGACACTTGAGCGCGGCGACGGCGCAGCCGAGATGCAAGCACGCTTCGATCTCTGCGCCCTGCAAAAGCCCGTAGAGGAAGCCCGCATGGAAGGCGTCGCCTGCGCCCGTCGTGTCGCGACAACCGCCGGGGACGGGGCCGGCGGGCGCTTCGATGAAGACGCCCTCGTGATAGACCAACGCGCCGCGTATGCCGCGCGTCAGGCCCGTCACGGCGCAACCGTAGCGCGCTTTCACTTCGACGAGCGCCGCGCGTTCGTCTGCAATGCCGGTCAAGCGCACGGGGAACTCACACGAAGAGATGAGCACGTCAATGAGCGGGAGCAGTTCGGGCAACCCCGCATAGATGTTGTCAATGTCGGCGGAGACGATTGTGCCCGCAGCCCGCGCTTCACGCGCGAGGCGCACACACGCGGGCGGATCGTGTGCGTCCAAGTGGAGCACACGCCCGCGCACAGCAAAATTTGTCGGCGCTTCGTCGGCCGCGTAAGCCAGACGCTCATCTCTGTCCCAGATGATCGTGCGCTCGCCTGTGCGCGCGTCAATGATGATGAACGCGATCTGATTGCGCGCGCCTTCGATCACTTCCGTCTGCGTGATGTCAACGCCTTCGCCGCGCAAGGTCTGCAAGCCGAAGCGGCCGGCCGAGTCCGTGCCGAAGCGACCGGCGTAAGCTGTGCGCAAACCAAGACGTTGTAAGCCGACCATTGCCGAAGCGGTCTGCCCGCCCGCCGATTGTGTGTGCTCGATGAGCCGCGTCTTCGTGTCGAACGCGGGATACTCAGGCACGACGACGAGGTGATCCACCGCGTTCAAGCCAAAGCCGACCGCATCGAACTCACGTTCAGTTGGCAGCGTGAAAGGGAAGCGCATCTGTTGTTCCTCGCCGTCGTAGTTAGTTATCGCTTCGACGGTTGGGTTAAACTAACCGCACACACTGAAACTTGTCGAGCGGCGGCAGTCTCCGTCTGGAGGCTTTAACGAGCGGTGACTCTGGAAGAGAAACTTAAAAATTTGCCCACTGCGCCCGGCGTCTATCTGCACAAAGACGAGGCGGGCAAGATCATCTACGTCGGCAAGGCGAAGAACTTGCGCAACCGCGTGCGCTCCTATTTTCAATCGGGGCGCTCAACGGACGCAAAGACGCGCGAACTTGTACGGCGCATCGTCGATCTGGAATTCATCGTCACGGACACGGAAGTCGAAGCGCTCGTGCTTGAATCGAATCTGATTAAGCAGCACAAGCCGCGCTACAACGTGCTCTTGAAAGACGACAAGCAGTACCCACACCTCAAGCTCACGATCAACGAACCGTTCCCGCGCGTCATGATCACACGCAAAATTCAACGTGACGGCGCGCTCTATTTCGGGCCGTTTCTGCCTGCAAGTCTCGCGCGGCGCACGATTGATTTGATCCATCGCACTTTTCAGTTGCGCACCTGCGACATAGAGATTGACGGCAAACTGCCGCGCCCGTGTCTTGAGTATCACATCAAACGTTGCCTCGGCCCTTGCGTGAAGGGCTTGTGTACGCCCGAAGAATATGCGGAGTCTGTGCGCGACGTGCGGATGTTTCTCGAAGGACGCAACCGGGAACTCGCGGACGAATACGAGGCGCGGATGCTGAAAGCTTCGGACGAGATGCGTTTCGAGTTGGCGGCCAAGTATAGAGACTTGCGCAAAGTCGTGCTCGCCGTCTCGGAGCAGCAGAAGATGGCGACCGCCGCCGACCGCGACGTGGACATCTTCGGTTACTATCGCGAAGGCGCGCGGCTCGCCTTGCAACTATTCACCATGCGCGAAGGCAAGATCGTCGGCCGGCGCGAGTTCTTCTGGGAAGATTTGCCGCCGGACGATTTCGATCCGTCGAAGTTTTTGAGCGAGGTGCTCACGCAGTATTACTCGACCGACTACGTGCCGCGCGAGGTGCACGTGCCCGTAGATTTCGAGGATCGTGAGTTACTCGAAAAAGCTCTGACCGAGCGCAAAGGCCGCCGCGTGCGCATACTCGATCCGCAGCGCGGCGAGAAGCGCGACATGATCGCGCTGGTGGAGAAGAACGCGCAGATCGCATTCGAGCAACGCTTCCGCGTGTTGCAGCCCGACATGGAGCGCGTGCTCGAAGAGTTGCAGGAGACGCTGGAGTTGCCGCGTTTCCCGGCGCGCATCGAATCGTTCGACGTGTCGAACATCTCCGGCGCGGAGAACGTCGCGGCGCTCGTCGTCTGCGAGAACGGGAAGATCAATAAGGCTGAGAAGCGCCACTTTCGGATCAAGACGGTCGAGGGCGCAAACGATCCGGCTTCGATGCGCGAGGCGGTCTTTCGTCGTTATCGGCGGCAGCTTGATGAAAGTAAACCGCTCCCCGATCTGGTGATGATTGACGGCGGCAAGACGCAACTCGGCGCGGCGGCCGATGCAATGCGCGAGCTTGACCTTGAAGCCATCCCGATGATCGGCGTCGTCAAGCCGCCGCGTCGGCACAACGAAGTCTCACATCTGCTGGTCAAAGGGCGCGAACATGATCCTATCTATCTCGATCCGCACTCGACCGTCTTGCGCCTGATTCAAATGATCCGCGACGAGACGCACCGCGCTGCCGTCACCTACCATCGCAAGCGACGCGAGATACGCGACTTCACTTCGGAGCTAACGGCCATCCCCGGCGTCGGCGACAAACGCAAGACTCGTCTGCTGCGCAACTTTGGCTCCATCACGCGCATCGCGCAGGCCAGCATCGCGGAGCTTACGCCCTTCGTCGGTCGGCAAACCGCCGAAGAGATCGCCGGGCACTTCGCGCGCCAACGCGCGCGCGCTGGCATCAACACGAATGGTGAAGAAGGTTGACCCCGCAGTTCGTGCCGAGACTACGGCATCGGCTAGCGTGCTGCTAAACTGGCCGTGAAACTTTTCAGCCGAAGGGGCGAACGATCATGAGGGCTGACAACTGAGAGAGTATCTCAATCTGGATAATGACCACCATCATAGTAGCGGGCCGAAGTATTTACTTGCATTTGTTACTGGCACTATCATAAATACTTCATCGCGTTTGGGTAGAATGACAAAAAAGGTACGCAACTACTGATTTAGCTGTTCGGCTATGATTTACTGTCCTCAGCTTAGACAAGAGAGCCCGCAATGCTAAATGCAAGCCCTGAGTGGCTAACCGCCATCGGCACATTGATTATAGCCGCGTTAACTGTCATAAGTATTATTATTCTTATATTTCAAGTACGCGACCTGAAAAAAAGTATTCATAGTTCGACTTATCAGCACATTTATGAACTGATGATCCAGCTTGATAAATACTTCATCGAACATCCAGATGTTAAGCCGTATTTTTACGGTGGCAAGGAATTAAAAGACTTAGAGGCCATTAATCCTGTGGAAAGAGAGAAACTTCTCTCCATTGCGGAAATGATGGTTGACTATTTCGATAGCGTGTATCATCAGGAAGACTGTATGCCTCAAGGAACTTTTCCTAAATTCAAGGCATACATAAAAGAGACGTACCGACAAAGTTCAATCATCCAGAAGTTCGTTGAGGAACATGGCGAGCAATGGTATCCAAATGATTTCATTAGCGACTTGAAAGGTGAGCCGGAACAATGTCGCGGGACGCAGGAGTAGAATCCACTATCTATTGCATAGCTGCGGCGACGCCAGAAGATGTCGCTTGGATCGCCCGACTTGAAGTCGATATGTACTCCGCACGTGATGCCGTCCCGGAGCACATCTTGAAGGAGTGGTATAACAGCAATCCTGATGGCTTCTCTGTCATAAAGAGAAAAGGCCGGAATATTGGCCACATCGATATTTTACCGTTGCGGCCGGCAACGCTCCAAAAGTTTATTGACGGCTCCATAGTGGAAAAAGATATACGTGGAGATGACTTATATTCGCCAGAGGAAAGAGATGCGATTCAGGACTTATACGTTGAAAGTGTCGCATTTTTATCAATCCAAGGGCGGGCAACTTCACGGGCGGTGCAGTATCTCCTTTCCAATTTCATCTCTCTCGTAAGTCGGCTCTGTAATCCGGCCAACGTTAAAAACATTTATGCGATTGCCGCCACTCTGCGCGGTAATCGCTTTTTGACGCGCCTTAGTTTTACTAACGCTAAAAGAGCAAAAGATAGAGTAGATCAGCATGATCTTTTTGCTATTAAGTTCTCCGATCTTGTTGGCGAGATAGCTGATTTAGGCTAAGTTGTCTCATCTGTCCCTATAGCGAGTTGCGATTGCATGTAGCCCGCCGGGTAAAAAGGTATAGTCAGTACCGCCTGCGGTAGCGGGCGGGTCTCAGCCGCGACCAAGACCCGCCCGCTACCGCAGGCGGTACTGACCTGAGCTACTCCCAATTGCAAACGGCTATAGTCGCTCGCGCTAGTGGAGGAATATGCGTTCCTGCCAACAGCGGCCTTGCGTCAGTCGAAGAGTGAACTGAATTTCCGACATGCGCCTCAGGGAAATTTCGTCTGTGGGCGTACAATTTGCAACGCAGCATACACGCGCAGCACAGGTTCGCCCGAACTCGCCAACTCCGTGAGTAGATGCGCGCGCTCTACGCCGTTACTGTAATGCGGACTGTCGAGCAGACGCTTGACGTGCAGCAACCACTCGGCGCAATTCTCTTGTTGGCGCGCAGGCTCGCGCAGAAAAGCGATGTACTGCCGCAACAACGTATCGGCGGCCGGCCCCTTTGTTGGCCACACCTCAAGCAGCAGTTGATACAGCACACACTTCTGATTGAAATAATCGCTTTCGGACGCTTCGCCATCCCCGCGCCAATCAGCCATCGCATTGAGCCAAGCGTTCAACTGCTCGACGCGCTTCGGCTCATTCCGCTCCTCCTCCGTCTGCGGCTCATCCGCCATCCCAAAGCGCAACGCCTGCGCCGTGCGAAAGAGCGTTTGCGCAGTTGGCGTCGTAAAGAACGGCGTCAGCTTCGCTGCACCTTCAAGCTTCGCGGGCGCAGCATCTTCTGTGTGGATGGGTTCGATTGTCTGCTGATTCGACTCAACATCATGTTCTTGTTTATCAACATTGTCTAAGAAGCTATGATCTGACGCGCTCGGCCGAGACAAGGCGACGCTTTCGGCGCATTGATTCGCACTTCCGTACCTAGCAAAGTAAGCGTCGAACGATTCGCGCAATTCATCTTGTGCGACTCCAGCCTCTTTGCAGAGAGTTAATAGCGCCACGAATGCCAGCCGTCCTGGCCCATTCTCTTCTGCTAGAAAGCTGCGACTGTCCTTGGCTTCGATCTTGTTGAGCGTAGCACTGTAGGCATGAAGGAGCAGAGCAAAGCGTGATGGCGTATCACCTGCTTCTTTAACTATCCAGATAGTAGGTAAAATCTGTGCGGGCGTGCTCATCGCATCTATATAAGGCATGACGAATAGCACATCTTCGTCGCGCGCCTTCTCTTCAGCGTTGAAGGTTGTACTCGTCACGCGGACGAGCGTGTTATAGAAATCCGCCACGTCATAAACGAGCGCATCATTACAAGTGAGCGGCGCGAGCGGGAGTTTGCGCGGCAGTTCAGTGAACAGTTCGCGGGCTTTGTGCTTGTCAACTTTGAGCATCGCGTTGATGGCGCGCAGGCGCAGGGACAGCGTGTCGAGGTTGAGGCCGAAGGCGCGGGCTTCGTAGTCCTCGCGCGTGTAGGCGTAGTTGAGACCGGGCGCGATGCGGCGCTTGATGGATGCTTGCGCGCCGCCGGCCGTGCGGAACGCTTCGTCCAATAATTCGCGCCGCCAAGCGCGCTCGGTGATCTTGCCTGACTCGACGAGTCGCAACAGCACATCGGCCGCATACTCCGGCGGCAGCGCACGCGCGTCCACGACCAACGCTTCGAGTTCGGCGGGACGCGGCGGGCGTTTCGTTTGTGCGGCGCGCGCAGGTGCATCTGTCTGCGCCGGGCGCGTCTGCGTCGCGGCTTGTTGCGCGGTCGCGTTTGTTAAATCGCCGCACGCAAACAAAAGTAACACTGCAAGCAGCCGCAGCGAGTGGCAAGCGCTTGACACCTCAGTTTGCCCTCTCATAGTCTTGAACGACAGCAATGAATAAATCTACACGGGCCTGCCGGGTCATAATTGAGCTTAGCACGCGCATAATCCAATGACGACAAGCAAAGAAGAACTGTTGCCCCTGATTCGTGAGCACCGCGCGCACGTGGGCGTGATCGGGCTGGGTTATGTGGGCTTGCCGCTCTTGGTCGAATTCGCCGCGACAGGTTTTCAGGCGACCGGCTTCGAGGTGGACGAGACCAAAGCAGCGCGCATCAACGCAGGTGACTCTTACATCTCAGACGTGCCCGCCGAGCGCGTCAGCGAGTTGGTCGCCAAAGAGCGTCTGCGTGCGACGACCGATTTCAGCGCGCTCAAGTTGTGCGACGCCATCATCATCTGCGTGCCGACGCCTCTGCGCAAAACCAAAGAGCCGGACATCTCTTACATCCTCGCCGCCGCCGAGCAGATTCAACAGCACTTGCGCCGCGGCCAACTCATCATCCTTGAATCCACCACCTATCCGGGCACGACCGACGAAGTCCTATTGCCTATGTTCGAGGAGCGCGGACTCAAACTCGATGCAGACTTCCTGCTCGCCTTCTCGCCTGAGCGGGTTGACCCCGGCAACCCGCAGTTTCAGACACACAACATCCCGAAGGTCGTCGGCGGTTGCACGCCAGATTCCACGGAAGTGGCCGCCGCGCTCTACGGCGAGATCGTCAAACATGTGCATCCGGTCACGTCTGCGCGCGTCGCCGAAGCAGCCAAACTCTTAGAGAACACCTTCCGCGCCGTCAACATCGGCATGGCCAACGAGATGGCGCGGCTTTGCTATGCCCTCGGCATAGACACTTGGGAAGTGATTCGCGCCGCCGCGACGAAGCCCTTCGGCTTCATGCCCTTCTATCCCGGCCCCGGCATTGGTGGCCACTGCATCCCGCTTGATCCGCACTACCTCAGTTGGAAGGCACGGCAGCACGGGTTCGATTCGCGTTTCATCGGCTTGGCGGAAGAGGTGAACTCACGCATGCCGGAGCATGTGGTGACGCTCGTCAGTGACGGCTTGAACGATGAGCGCAAGGCTTTGAAGGGGGCGCGCGTGTTGTTGTTGGGCGTGGCGTACAAGCGCGATATTGACGACGTGCGCGAATCGCCTGCCCTCTCGATCATTGATCGCTTGCGCGCGAAGGGCGCGGACGTGCGCTATCACGATCCGTTCGTCGCGGAAGTTCGCTTTGACGACGCGCACACGCAAGGCAGCGGCGAGCCGTTGCAATCGGTCGCGCTCACGGACGACGAGCTAAAAAACTCAGACTGCGTCGTGATCGTGACCGACCACACACAGGTTGACTACAAGCGTGTCTGCGAATTGAGTCGCCTTGTGGTGGACACGCGCAACGCGCTCGACTCGGACATCAGACGAAACAGTTGCGCGCGCATCATCCGATTGTGATAGGTCAGTTGCTGACGGACTTTGACTCTTGCTGCCAAACGGCGACGCATTCGGCGAGCGCGCTGGTGAGCGCCTGCGGCTGCCAATTGGGCGCGCGGGCCTGCAAGCGTGAGATGTCGGCGCGCCAAGCGGGCGGGTCGCCACGTCGCGCGCGACCACGACAGCGAATCTCCTTGTCCGGCGAGATTAAATCCCGAATCAAGCGGGCCAACTCAAGCACGCTCGTCTCTGCGCCACTGGCGACGTTGACGACGCAGTACGTTGCCTCTTCGTCGGTCTGCGCGCTTGCCAGTGCGACAAGCGCTGCGGCCACGTCGTCAACGTGCAAGTAGTCGCGCGTCTCCGCGCCCGTACCTTCGAGCCAGATGGTCTCGGCCGCGCTTGCGCATTGCCGGTACAACTCCCAGACGAGCAAACGGCGTTGCACGGGGCCGAAGATCGAGAAGAGCCGACAGACCACGACGCGCAACCCGAAGCACTCAACATACTCGCGCGCCAACTGCTCGCACATCGCTTTGTGAAAACCGTAAGGCGAGATCGGTTGCGCTGGCAGCGCCTCGCGCAGCGGCAACTCAGATGTTTTGCCATAGACGGCCGCGCTCGAAGGAAACAGCAGCACGGGCCGCAGACCCGAACGGCGCACGCCGTCGAGCGTATTCGCCCACGTCATAACAGACGCACGCAGATCGTCGAGCGGCAGCTTGAGCGATGCGCCGACCGATGCCGTGCCTGCGCCGTGCAAGATAACGTCGGGCGCAAACGCGCGGACGATTTCGGCGAGGTCTGAAGTCAACACGTCCGCCTGCACATAGCCGCCGGGCCACGCCGTCGCAGGCTGACTCGCACGCGCCACGCCCAACACCTCGTGCCCCGCGCGCGCCGCCCAACGCCCGACGCTCCCGCCCACGAAACCGTTGCTGCCAGTGATCAGGATTTTCACGGTGCAGATATTGACGAATGTTCGCGCGTCAGTTCTTTGATCGAATCGTTGATGACGGGCGCGACTGTCTCGGGCGCGAAGTGCGCGGCGAGGTGCGCGTAGCCTTTGTCGGCGAGACGCTGCCACAATTCGTTGTTGGTGTAAAGCTCGACTATCGCGGCGGCGAAAGCTTGCGGCGTGTCCGCGATCATGGCCGACTCGTCGTGTTCAAGGCCCATGCCTTCCGCGCCGATTGAAGTCGTCACACAGGGCAGCCCGTGCGCCAACGCCTCGCCCACCTTGCCCTTCACGCCCGCGCCGTAGCGCAGCGGCGCGACAAACACGCGGCGGCTCTGCCAGAAAGGTTCAACGTCCGGCACGTAGCCATGCACACGCACGTGTGCCGAACTGTAAGCCACGATCTCCGCCGACGGATTATCGCCGACGATGTCGAGCGCGACCTCTGGCAAGCGTTGCCGGACGAGCGGCAAGACTTCGCGCAGGAAGTGCAACACGCCGTCGCTGTTCGGCCGGTGCGCGAGGTTGCCGATGAACAAGAGATGCGCGCGGTCAGCAAACGACAGACCGCGCGCTTGCAGTTCGTGGATCGTCGGAATGACTTCGATGCGCACCGCAGGTGCGACCTCTGCCATCGCCCGTCGGTCCTCTGTCGAGTTGCACCAGACGAGGTCGCTTTGGCGCGCGAGCTTTGTCTCCAGTTTGCGATAGCGCGCGGCTTCGGCGGCGATGTTTGGATCATTTGTGACCGCGTGCTCGCGCTCAAGCCGCAGGCAATGCGCGTCCACCATGTCGAAGACAACGCGGACGCCCGCACGTCTGAGCGCAGGCATGAGCGCGGCGGCGACAGACGGGCGGCTCACGACGCCCGCGTAAAATTTCCGCGCGCGCAACAGACGCGGATAATCAGCCACGCTCGCCGTCTCGATCCCTTCGCGCCACAGACGCCGCTCGTACTCGGGCCATTCGGGCCGGTTCATCGGCACAAACAGAACGCGACTCCAAGCAGCGAGCGTGCGCAAGATGAAGAGCATGCGCGCGCTGCCCGCATCGCGGTCGGGCGTCGGGATGCGCTCATCAAACACGATGATGCGCGGGCCGCGTCCGCGATTCGCCGCGCGCTCGTCATCCGTTTGATCTTGCGCGTAGTGCTCGCGCTCCAACACGTCGCGCCACTTCTCATAAAATCTCGGGCGATTGATGACTTGATAGCGTTTGAGGCCGAAGCGCGTGTCCTTGCCGACCGTTGCGCCCTCGAAGTGGATGATGCGCGAGCACGGCTGATAGACGACCTTGTGCCCGAGCGAGCGGACGCCGAAGCAGATGTCCACGTCCTCGTAAGAGATCGGGGCGTAAATCGGGTCGAAGCCGCCGAGCCGGTCGAAGAGGTCTTTGCGGACGAGGAGCGACGCGCTGGTGCAGTAATCAACCTCGCGCGCGAAGTTGAAGCGACGATCTTCGGGCGACTTGCCCCAGCCGTAATGATATGCCTCGCCCGTCTGCCACACGATGGCCCCGGCCTCCTGTAGCGTCCCGTCCGGGTAGATAAACATTGAGCCGACCGCCCCGACGCTTGGGTCACCTTCCGCCGTCTCGACGAGCGGCTCTAGCCAGCCGGGCAGCACCACTGTGTCGTTGTTCAGGAAGACCAGATATTTGCCGCGGGCATGACGCGCGCCCTCATTGTTGCCGCCGACGCAGCCGGCATTCACGTCAATATTGACGATGCGTATGTAGCCGTCGAGGTGTGAGAGCACCCGCTCTGTTTCGTCAGTCGAGGCGTTGTTGACGACGATGATCTCGGTCGCGCTGAGGTCAACTTCACGCAGGAGCGAGCGGAGACATTGGAAGGTGAGTTCGATCTTGTTGTAGCAGAGGAGAATGATGGAAGTGCGGATGGGGCGGTCGGGCGCGGGCAGCCCGTCTTTCCGCCCCGCAATTGCGTTCATCAGTAAGAGAAAGTCAGCTACGCCGTACTGCTGCACGAAAGGGGGGCGCGGCGCGGCCTTTACGTCCCACACACGGTGCGGGTCGAGTCCGTGCGCTATGGCGCTCAGGTACACGCGCTCGGCGAAGCGGACGACACGCGCGCCGAGGCGCATGGGCGCGGCCACTGAGCCGACGAGAAGGCGTTTAATGAGTAGCTTGAAAGAGAGGGGAAGTCTTTGACGTATTTTTTCTTTCATGCGTTTGAGTTGAGGCACTCGACTCGGTCGGCACATGCGTCGGGCCGCTCATTTTTACCTCGCAAAAGGCGCTTACGAACGGAGCTTGCGACCTGGCTTAACCCCCGGCCCAGATCATCGTTTGAGTCCTGCAATTCGATGGCCCTGTACATTGAGGCCAAGAACATATCATCCGGGGTGTTGACATTGATAAAATCCGAGACCCGACAGGTGCGCAGCTCGTTGCCTTTGGCCCGATAGTGCTCAAAGAAATTTCCGATTGGCGCAGCGCCCTTTCCGGCAGCGATAAACTCTTTAAGATGCGACTCAAGATGGCGGTTGAAGACCGCTAGCCCCGACCACCTGACGCCCTCCGCGTTGCCCTCAATCGGCGTCTCTAAGATTGAACGGATGCGCTGTTCCGCGTCACAGACCACTATGCCGCCTTTGGAAAGCTCCACCGAGTCGAAAGGGTCGGCGACGGCGAGGTAATTCTCATCAAGCTGACTATGTTCGTATAAGCTTGGGTAAGCATTTTCGATGAAAAAGATGTCCGACAACGAGAGCGCCACTCTAGGCGCACCCTGATTGTTTAGTAAATGCAGCAATGCCGGTAAAGCTCCGTACCTGTGATAGCGGTTGGCGACTACTTTGACGGCAGCCTCAGGCCCCGACAGATTGGCCGCCGCCAGCAACTCGGACACAGGCTTGAGGAACGACGCGCGCGTGGAGACGATGATCTCTTTGAAGCCGGCCGCGCGCGCTTGGCGGACATTTCTCGCCAAGGTGGATTCATCATAAACGGGCATCGCCGATTTGGGCAGAATGGTGTTGAGCAGCCCGAATCTCGTGCCCCGCCCCCCTGCCAGCATGAATAGTGTAACGCTCATATCGGAAACTCAAACGCTAAATCTAAACCCGCGCTAAGGCTGCTTTTACTGCTTATTGCTGACCATGCACTTCGGAGTGTGTCTCCCATTTTAGCAGCGGGCGCACGAGACCGGGCATCGGGCCGACGTAATCGCCGCGCGCCGTGTCGCCCGCTTGACTATCAACCACCTGAAAGGCGACGACCTTGCGCGCTTCCACATGTAGCGCCGTCGCCGGATAGTGCGACATGACGGAGGCATGAACCAAGAGACTGCCTTCGGCGCAGTAGTTGCCGGGCAGCCACGCGGTGCTCTTGTATGTGCCGACGGGACGGGGCGTGCGGCGCCACTCTGCGCCCGTGTCGTGTGCGCTAAAAATGTGCGCGCCCCATTCGTTATAGACCTCGACGACGGGCGTCAAGGTGTGCCCGGCTTGCAGCACATCGTAAGTGATCTCAAGTCCGATGGGGCGGCGTATGTCTGCGGCGGCGATGGTCTCGCCTGCCTCGTTGCAGGCGCGCACCCGGCGCAAGCGCACGACCGCATTGCCGGGCGCTTCCGCTTCAGGCCACACGCGCTCCGCGCTGATGTTCCAACTCGAACTCAAATAGGTGTTGACGATCTCTTGCGCGGGGCCGTCCGCAGTGATCTGACCTTGCTGCATCAGGATGACGCGGCGACAGAGGCGCGTGACGGCGGGCATGTTGTGCGAGACGAAAAAGATCGTGCGCCCTTGTTGTCTGATCTCGTGCATCTTGTCGAGACATTTTTGTTGGAACGCGGCATCACCGACGGCGAGCACTTCGTCCATGATCAGTATCTCCGGCTCAAGATGCGCGGCGACCGAAAAGGCCAAGCGCACGTACATGCCCGACGAGTACCACTTGACCGGCGTGTCAATAAATTGTTCGACTTCGGAAAAGGCCACGATCTCGTCAAACTTGCGCGCGATCTCCGCGCGACGCATACCGAGGATCGCGCCGTTCAAAAAAATGTTCTCGCGCCCCGTCAGTTCTGGATGAAAGCCCGTGCCGACTTCGAGCAGCGAGCCGACGCGACCGTAGAGCTTGACGCGCCCTGTGGTCGGCTTGGTGATGCGCGAGAGAATTTTCAGGAGCGTTGATTTGCCCGCGCCGTTGTGCCCGATGATGCCGAGCAGTTCGCCCTGTTTGACTTCGAGGGTTACATCTTTGAGCGCCCAGAGGTTTCGGCGCGTGTGCGCGCCGTTGCCGTTTGCGCCGCGCCAACGCCGAAACGGCGCGCGCGCGATGCCTTCCAACATCTCGCGGAACGTGAAATAGCCCGGATGCAGCCCGCCGATGCGGTAGCGCTTCGATACGTTCTCGATTGTCACCATCGGCGGCATAAGCGTCTCGGTTCAGATCACGTCGGCGAATGTCACTTCAAGCCGGCGAAAGAGATAAATGGCGCAGACGAGTAATGCGAGTGTCAGTGCGACGGAGACAAGGACGGGCACGAGCGGCGCGGCGTGGCCGGCGAGCGCCGCGCGGAAACCTTCGACGATGCCGGTCACAGGATTCGCAGTAAGCAACCAGTACCATCTGCCTTGCAGCTTGCGCAGAGGATAGATGATCGGCGAGGCGAACATCCAGAACTGAAGCATGAACGGCAGGACGTGGCGCAGGTCGCGATACTTGACTGTCAGCGCAGAGATGAGCAAGCCCACTGCGAGCGCGAGCAGCACGACGAGCAGGACGTACACGGGCAAGAGCAGCAGATGCCACGTCAAGGCCACGTGATAGTAGATCATCAGACCGATCAAGATGACTGAGGCGACGGCGAAGTCAACAAGTCCGGCCGCGACGGCCGCGGCCGGAATGAACATGCGCGGAAAATAGACCTTCGTGATCAGGCTCGTGTTCTGCACGAGGCTCGTCGTGCTGTTGTTGACCGCGTTGGCGAAGAACGTCCAGAGCAACAAGCCAGCATAAGCGAAGAGCGGGTAAGGCATCTGCTCTCCGGTTTCGAGACCGCCGAACTTGTTGAAGACGAGCGTGACGACGAACATGGTCAGGAGCGGTTGAATGATGACCCACGCCGCGCCCATCAAGGTCTGTTTGTAGCGCACCTTCACGTCGCGCCAAGTGAGGAAGTAGAGCAGTTCGCGGTACGTCCAAAAGTCGCCCAAGTCGAGTTGCACGCCCGACTCTTCGGATTCGATCAAGACGTGCGGTCGTTCTTCGGGGCGCAACGCGCGCGCGTCGTCGGCCGGTCGGTCGTTGGCGTTTAGTGTGCTCTGCGGGGCGTGCGCGGCTTCGAGCGTTGGTTCGAGCGGACGGACGCTGTCGCTGGGCTTCAAACTCATCAAGCGTTCTCTTGGCTTCAGAGCAGTCAGTCTAGCCACGCGCACACGCAAGCGTCAAGCAAGACACGGCGCGCGTCTCGCGTGGATATGAGCGCGTCGAGCGTGCGCGGCGCGGCTGCCCGATGGGTCTCCGGTTTATCGGGCGCGTGCTATACTCCGCCGCGACCCTAGTCAATTCGTGATGATCCCCACTCAGACTGAAACCCTCCCGGCCGCAGACAGGGCAGACACCGCAAGGCCACAACGTCGTTTGAGCGTGTGGCTTGAGCGCGCGACCGTCGGCTGCCTGTTTCTGTTTGCGTTCTTCGCGCCGCACTCGATTGCGGCGACGCAGACGGCGTGGATGCTCGCGTTGCTTTTTTGGGCGATGAGATTTCTTCTCCGCCCGCGCCCCACCACGTATCGCACGCCGGTTGATTATGCGCTGCTCGGCTTCTACATTCTGACACTCATCTCTGCGTTCTGCTCTTATGACCCTGATGTGTCCGTCGGCAAACTGCGTGCGGCCAGCCTGTTCACCATCGTCTATGTCGTGGCGGAGAACATTCACACGCGGCGCGTGCTGCGCGCGCTCGCCGTCGTGCTCGTCGCCTCTTGCGTGTTGAATGTCTTTTACACGTTCGGCGTCGCTGCGGTCGGGCGCGGCGTGAAGATCGAAGAGTTGAATGCGAATGGCCCGCTCTATGCGGCGGGCGTGCGCGCAGGTGAGACGCTTGTCGCGGTTGATGGTATCGCGGCGAACAACCCCGAAGAGTTGGAGCGCGGCATCAAAGCGGCGCGCACGGCCGCCGATCCGCACATACGCTGGCCCAATCAGACGATTGCTTGCACGTGGGATGAACAGACGGCGTGCGTGGGCGGGCATCACGCCGAAGTGCTGTCAGTTTTCAAAGTCCCGCGCAGTAGTCTGCTCGCAGGCGACACGGCGGCGGCGCGGCTCGGTCTCGGCGCTTGGGCGCGCGGGCACGACGACCGCGCCACAGGCTTTTACGGCCAATACACGACCTACGCCGAAGCCCTGCAACTGATCATGTCGCTCGCGCTCGGCCTGTTCATTGCTCTACCGCGTAAACGGAGCACGCGCGGTCTGCTGCTCGCCGCCGCGATCACAATGATGACCGCCGCGTTAGTGTTGACCGTAACGCGCGCCGCTTGGTTGGGCTTTTTATTGTCGGCCTTCGCCATCGCGCTTGCATGCGCGCGCCGCCGCGTGTTGTTGCTAACGGCGGCCGTCGCTCTGCCGCTCGCACTCGCCGGTCTCTTCGTCCTACAGCAACAACGACGGGTCGGTTTCATCGATCCGCAGGAAGGCTCAACCGCGTGGCGTCTGATTGTGTGGCGCGAAGGTGTGCAGGTGCTCTTTAGCCGGCCGCGTCATCTGCTCGTCGGCGTCGGCATGGATTCAATCAAACGGCACTGGCGCGAGTGGGGCATGTTCGAGGGCGGTAAGATTCCTTGGGGCCACCTGCACTCGACGCCCTTGCAGATCGCCTTCGAGCGCGGCATCCCGACACTTTTAGTTTGGCTCGCGCTGCTCTACCTCTACGGGCGCATGCTCTGGCGACTCGTGCGCGGCGGCCATGTTGCTAACTGGATCGAGCGCGGCATCGCACTCGGCGCGCTCGGCGGACTGGTCGGCTTTTTAACCAGTGGCTTAGTGCATTACAACTTCGGCGACTCTGAAGTGGTCATGCTCTTCTACTTCATCATGGGCCTTGCGCTCGCCGTCAATCAACAAGCGGCGCAAACGGCGCACGAAACTTAAGGCGCGTTCATCGCGCGCCGAAGCACGACCGACGCATGCGCTCCATCTCAGTTAAAAAATTGCTCGCTTGTTTTCTGCCCTCGTGTTGGTGGCAGGGCCGCTCATCGTCGGCGTGCTGCCCATCATGGCCGCTGCCGTCATACTGCCGCCGTGTAAAGAGGAGATTTATTCGTGGGCGCGCGAACAAAAAGCGGCGTGGTCGGGCGGGATGGATCAATCAGGCTTCGCGCAGGCGGTCGCGGAGTTGAGCCGCGCGCAGGACATCCCGTTCTTCGATCTGAAACCGCAACTCGACGCCGCCGCCCGACAGTCTTACGAGCAGACGGGCGCGCTGCTCTGGTGGCATGACGACACGCACATGAACGCGCAAGGGCATCGCGCCATCGTCAACGCCGTGTACGAGCAACTGCTAAGCGGGCTGCTTAGCGAACATCAGCAGACGACAGTGCGCTGAAGCAAGGCGTGTCAGCTAATGCTTTCAATTACGGCGCGCGGAGGGCTTTGAGTGCAAGCGGAAGATTACGAGTCCCTGTACGCGCTGGAAGAGAGCTTCTGGTGGTTCGCAGGCATGCGCGAGATCACGGCGGCGCTGCTCGACGCGGTCTGCCCGCCGGGGCGCGCCCGTCTGATTCTCGACGCGGGCTGCGGCACGGGCGGCAACCTCGCGTGGCTCGAACGCTACGCGGGCGGCGGCGACGTGACGGGTCTTGATCTGAGCGACGACGCGCTCAAGTTCTGTCGCAGGCGCGGCCACACGCGACTGGCGCAAGCCTCAGTCACGGAGTTGCCCTGCGCCGATGCGAGTTTTGATCTGGTCACGAGCTTCGATGTATTGGGGCAACTGCCGGACGTAGGCGCGGACGAACAGGCTATCGGCGAGATGCGCCGCGTGTTGCGGCCGGGCGGCGTCGCTTTCGTCCGCGTGCCGGCCTACGAGTGGCTGCGGAGTGGGCACGACGAGGCGCTGGGCACGGCGCGACGTTACACGCTCAATGCGCTCTGCGGCCAAATGGCGCGCGCAGGCTTCCGCATCCGGCGCGCGACACACGCCAACAGCTTGCTGCTGCCGCTCGCCATCGTGCGCCGCCTCGCGCTCAAGCGCCTCGGTCTCGCCGACCGCGGCTCAGACGTGAAACCGCTCGCCCCGCGGCTGCAATGGCTAAACGGCATACTGCTCGCGGCCCTGCGCCGCGAAGCCCGCTGGCTGCGCGCGCCACACCACACGCTCCCCGCCGGCCTGTCCGCGATCTGCATTGGAGAAAAGGGATGAGGGATGAGGGCTGAGGGATGAATAAGAAGTGTTCTTTTCATCCCTCATCCCTCAGCCCTCATCCCTTCCCAGTAGTGCGCGCGGTGCTGTTGGTAGAATTCGATGGTGCGGGCGAGGCCGGCGCGCAAGGGTGTGCGCGGCCGCCAACCGAGGATGGTCTCGATCTTGGCGTAGCTGGAGTAGAAGTTGCCGATGTCAATCAGTTGTCGTTCAGGCGGGAAGGGGACAGAGCGCAGCGAGCCGCGGCCCGTCTGCGCGATTAACTCCGCAGCCAACTCGGCCAAGCTGATCGGCTCCGTACCGCCAAGATTGAAAATTTCGCCCTCCGCCCGCTCGCTCGCGCCCGCCAAGAGCAGCGCCTCAACCACGTCATCCACATAATTCAGATCACGTCGCTGCCGGCCTTCGCCGAACAACTCGATCACGCCGCCGTCAATCGCTTGGCGAATGAACCAAGCGATGAAGCCCTGCCGGTTGTGTCTGAGTAGCTGGCGCGGGCCGTAAGTATTCGTCAGCCGCAGACAGACGGTGCGCGTGCCGTAGATGCGATGATAGAGCAGGTGGTAGTGCTCGGCGGCGAGCTTGTTGATGCCGTTGATGTCGAGCGGGGCGACGCGGTGTTGCTCATCCACGGGTAAGTAAACGGGCTTGCCATAAACCTGCCGCGTGCTGGTGAAGACGATCTTCACGTGCGGGTTATAGCTGCGACAGGCTTCGAGGAGCGTCAACTGGGCCGCGCAATTGAGCGCCAGATCGTGGTGCGGGAAACGCAACGATTCGAGATGGCTGACGTTGCCGGCGAGATTGAAAATATAGTCCACGCCGCCGACAAGATGATTGATCACATAATCGTCGCCGATGTCGGCGCGATGCAGCCGCACGCGCTCCTCCAAGCCCAGAATGTTGCCGAGGTTGCCGCCCTGTCCGGGCACGAGCGCGTCAACGATTGCCACGTCCACGCCGCCCATCTCAACGAGGCGGCGCGCGAGATTGCTGCCGATGAAGCCGAGACCGCCCGTGATCAGCACGGAGCGCCCGCTGTATTCGTGGGCGAAGTCAGTCATAAGCGAAATTGTCTTTTGCGGTCAGTGCAGCCGACGCAGCTAGACAAGACGCAGCCAGAGCCGACAGAAATCGAAGACCGTGCGGGCCACACGCCGAGGCGTGAAAAATTGCGACCGGCCGTGCGTGCGCGGATAATGATGAACAGGCGTTTCCACGAAACGATAACCGGCCGTGTGTAACTTGCGCACGAGTTCGACGCAGATCACGCCGCTTGATGAAACGAGTTCGAGCTGCTCGACGGCGCGGCGTCTGAGTAGCCGAAAATCACAGTCAACATCACGAATAGGCAGGCGAAAAAAGAAGCGGGCCAGCCAATTATAAATCCCGCCCACAACCTTGCGGTAAAGCTTATCGGCGCGTTTTATCTTAAATCCATTGACCACGTCAACCCCATCGGTGAGCAGCGCGCGCAACTGCGTAAGCTCGCGCACGTCATACTGTCCATCGCCGTCCGTGTAGAAGATCAACTCCTTGCGCGCGTGCTTGAACCCGCTCCGCAGCGCCGCGCCATAGCCCATGTTGCGCGCATGATGGACGACACGCACGCGCTCGTGCGTGCGCGCCAGTTCTGCAAGCACGGCGGCCGTCGCGTCTGTGCTGCCGTCGTTGACGACGAGCACCTCGTAGTCGGCCGTGAGCGTGGGCAGCACTGCGAGCGCGGTCGCGACGAGCGCGCCGATGGCCGCCGCGTCGTTGTACGCGGGGAAGAAGACGCTGATGCTGGCGGAGCGTTGCGCGTCGGCCATGACGATCAATGCGGCGTTTGAGACGAAGCAGACGCGGTCGGCGGCGCGATGGTCTGCGTGCCCGCGAGTCTGTAGGCCCGGCCTGTGTCAACGTCAAAGGCCCACGCGCTCAAGCGGCGCGCATGGGGCGGTAGCGAGCGCCCGGAAAAAAATTTATGCCAGCGCGCGTCGCCCTGCACACCGCGCCGCAGCAGTGCGGAGACGAAATCGCGCTCCAGCGCCATGTCCGCGATGGCGAAGACGTGCGCCGCGCCGTCTTCGCCGTCGTAAGCCAGCAGCACTGCGTCAGCCGGCTCACCTCTATGCGGCAAGACGGCCCGACCCGTAGCGACGTATTGATCCGCCGATGTTTGCGTCAAACTCAGGAACGCGCCGTAGTTGTCCGGCGCTTGCGCGTCCGTAGCGGCGAAATCCTGCAAGCGGTCGCTGTGCGCCAAGCCGGGTCGGATGTAGCCTTGTCGTTCGAGCAGATTCGCTATCCGGCGCAGAATGTCCGCATCCCCATACACCCTCGGCGAACAATCGTCCCACACGACGTTGACGAGTTGCAGGCAGGCTTTCAGTTGCAACATCGTGACCCGCTGCTCGCTCATCTGACGCACGCCCAGCAGATAGATGGGGACGTGCAAGACGAGCAACGCGGCGACCAACAAGGGCACGAGTCGCGCGCGCGTCGTTAGCTGGTCAACGGGCGCGCGTTCGTGTGCCGCGGCGGCGCGGCCGAGCGTGAGCGGCAACAGATAGACGAGCGCGACCGGCAGATACAGCGTATAGGTCGTGTAACGCGACGACAGAGATTGGTCGAGACCGAAGCCGACGCGGCCGAACGCGATCAGCGCGGCGGTCAGGATTGAATAAGCGCCGAGCAGCAACCAGACGAGCAGCGCGCGCGCGTCAACGGCCGCACGCCAAGTTCGCCCAAACTGGCGCGCTGCCCAAGCGTAGAGCGCGAACGCGAGCGCGCCGACCGACACCGCGATGAGCAGTCGGCTGAAGCCGAGCGGCAGCCCCAGCACACTCAAAAAGTAGATGCCCGCGCGGACTGGATGAGTGAGCGCGGCCGACGGCGCGGGACTAGCAGGCGGCTTGTGATAGTCATAAAAATAGAGCGCCACGTTCAGCGCCAGCCCCAACGCCCAAGCGAGCAACCACCAACGCTTGCGCCGCAGTTCGGCGCGGTTCACGGGCCAAGCGAGGATGGGCAGCGGCAGCAACCAGCACAGCAGTCCATTGGCTGCGGAGAAGGTGCTGATGGTCGCCAGCAGTGCGCAGAGCGAAAATTTCGCGCCGGGGCGCAAGCGCGCAGAGCAAGCGATGAGCAAACAAGTGGTCAAGCAGGCGACGGGCACGAAGAAGACGACCTGTTGTCCTTGCAACCAGTTGTCGTACTGCGCGGGCGAGAAGATGAGCAGGTTCGCGCCGACGTAGAGCCAGCGCCGTTGCGTCTGACTGAAGCGGGCGAGCGTCAGCCGGCCGAGCCGATAGATGTTGAACGAGATGAGACAGGCGAGCAAGAAAGAGCAGAGCATCTCGTAACGCATGTCCCACTTCGTCAAGTGGCCGAGGCCGAGGAAGAGCAGGTTCGGGAAGAATTGCCGATACTCGTTTGCCTGCGCGAACAGATGACGAAAAGTGAGTGTGCCATAGATCAAACGCTCGAAGAACCGCCCGATCTGCCACTCGTCCGCGTAGGGCACGTCCACGGCGTACTTATAGATTAGTCCGCCGGTCAGACAGGTCGGCGCAAGTGCCGCGCCCAAGAGCAGCATGGACGCGAAGCGGCGATGTTGTGGCCGTAGTTTCAGCATCTCAACCCGGCAGCGAGCCGTAACGTTCGCTGGCGCTTTGACGCAGATGCCTTTTGCGCCGCCGTAGCAGACTATGCGGCACGACGAGACCCAACAAGAGGCGCGCGGCTTCCGCAGTTGACGGCACGCCGCGCAGGTTCGCGAGCAACAACTTGAGCGCAGTCAGCTTGCGGCCACGGCGCATAAATTCCTGTGCGCTGCGAAAGCGCGCGAGCGATTGATAATGGCTGAGCGCGTGCGCGCTCAAGCCGAGTTGCGCGGCGGCGTTTCGTTGCGCTGCCAGTCGTTCGTCGAGCATGAGCGCAAGATTGCGACTCGTGTTGGCTGCGTGCTGTCGCCAAGCCGACAGGATGCGCGCATCGAAAGCAAACTCGCCCTCTGCGCTCAGGCGTAAGTACAATTCATAATCTTCGAGCCGCGCCCGTTCGTTCCAAGCGTGATGCGCGAGCGCGGCGCGCCGATAGACGACCGTCGGGCTGAGCGGCGCAAGCGTCGAGAGCAGCATGCGCCGCACATCGCCGTCAACGTAGCGCGCCCAGTCGGTCGTGCAATCAATGATGCGCTCGCGCTCGTCAATGCTGTAAGCGTGACCATAAGCGAGGACGGCGCGCGGGCGCGCTTCGAGTAGCGTGACGCGCGCCGCTAAAAAGTCAGGCAGCCAGAGATCGTCTGAGCCGAGATACGCGAAGTAGCGTCCATCCGTACGTGCGAACCCGTCGTTGAGCGTTGCGGCCAAGCCTCGGTTATTATGATTCCTGACGAACGCCCACGGGACGGGGCAATCCGTCAGCGTGCGTTCGATGATCTCCGCCGAACCGTCAGTCGAAGCGTCGTCAATGACGACGAGCGCGCGCGGCCGCAGCGTCTGCTTGAAGATCGAGCGCAGACATTTTTCCACGAACCGCGCATGATTGTACGATGGCACGACGACCGAAACGTCGGCGTGCGGGGCGGATGCGCTTGTTGGTGTGCTGGTCGTCAACGGCGCTTGATTATATTGCGCAGCCGGGCGCAGTAAAAACAAATAATACACGGCTCGGCGCACACGAGCCGGAGCAATCATGGACTCAAGCCGAATGAAGGAATTGCTGCCGCGCTCTGTGCGCCGCCGGTTGGGTGCGCTGCGGCGTTGGCTGCGGGCGCGCCCCCAACGTACGCAACGACAGAAAGAGCAACTGCTCGCTTCGGGCGCGCTCAGCCCGGCCGAACATGAACTGCTCAGCCGCGTCGAAAGCGTAATCTCTTACGCGGATGGCATGTACAAAGGCGACGGCGCGCACTACTTCAACGTCGGCCTATCAGCCATTCACTGCATCGAAGCGGCGCTTAACGCAGCGCAGATCACTACGGTCAACAACATACTCGATCTCCCTTGTGGCTACGGGCGCGTCCTGCGCTTCCTCGTGCCACGTTTCCCGCAAGCACGCATCACCGCTTGCGAGTTGCTGCCTGACGCCGTGCGCTTCTGCGTCGAACAGTTCGGCGCTGTGCCCGCCTACTCTTCATACAAACTCAACAAGCTCTCGCTCGACGCACAGTTCGATCTGATCTGGTGCGGCTCGCTCATCACGCACCTCGATGCTCCGCGCACGCTCGACCTGCTCGAATTCTTCGCGCGCCAACTCGCGCCCGGCGGTCTCGTCATCTGCACCACGCACGGCGACTTCGTGGCGGAGCGCATTCTCGATGCGGCCGAGTTTTACGGCCTACCCCACGCGAGCATCCCGGCGCTCGTCGCCTCTTACCGGCAACACGGTTACGGTTATCTCGATTACCCGGAAGCGCCCGGCTACGGCGTCTCGCTGACCGCGCCCGCTTGGCTTCGCACACAAGCGCGTGCAGCCGGCGACTTGCGCGAAGTCTATTTCCGTGCGCGCGGTTGGGATGATCATCAAGACGTGTTCGGGTTTGTGAAGGAAGCTTAGCGCAAAGTCGCACACGGACGTTTCGCTGGCCATGAAAGTGCTGCACATTCTCGACTCGCTCAATCGCGGCGGCACGGAGATGCTGGCGCTCGACGTGTGCCGGAACGCGCGCGCGGGCGGCCTCGAACTGATCTGCGCCGCCACGGGCGGCGGCGCGCTCGAAGCTGAGTTTGCCGCTTCGGGCGTCGAGTTCATACGCTTCGAGCGTCGCCTGCCGGTTGATCTGAAACTCGCGGGGCAACTGCGCAGGCTCGTCAAGCAGCGCGGCATCCAAGTTGTGCACACACATCAAGCGGTCGAGGCGCTGCACGCTTATCTCGCCACGCGCAGCACAGACGTGCGCCAAGTGTTGAGCTTCCATCTCTGCGCGGCCGATGCGAAGAATCGGCGCGCGTTGAAATTCTTAACGCCGCGCATGGACGCCAACATTGCCGTCAGTCGCGACCTGCTCGATTGCCTGCGCACCAACGCCGGACTCGATACGAGCCGCAACTTTCATGTCATCTACAACGGCGTGGATGCCACGCGACTAAAAATTGCGGGCGGGAATTTGCGCGCTGAGTTGGGCTTGGCACAAAACGATCTGCTGCTCGGCATGGTCGGCAACTTCTACGCCGATGGGCGCAAAGATCAATTGACCGTCTGTCGTGCGCTACCGCAACTGTTCGCCGCCGTGCCCGCCGCGCATTTCGTCTTTGTCGGCGCACCCGGCACGGACGCGCCGCAAGCTTTTGACGAGTGTGTGCGCGTCTGTCGTGAGCAAGGTATTGCAGAGCGCGTGCGCTTCATCGGCCAACGCGCAGACATCCCCGACATCTTGCGCGCGCTCGATCTCTTTGTCTTCTCGTCGCGCGCCGATTCGTTTGGCGTGGCCGTCGTCGAAGCGTTGCTGTCGGGCGTGCCTGCGGTCGTCTCCGACATCAAGGCGCTGCGTGAAGTGACGGCCGACGGCCGTTATGCTGCCCTCTTCCGCACGGGCGACGCAGACGATCTGGCGCGGCAACTGATCGAGTTGGTGCATGATCCTGAGCGGCGCGCGGAACTCGGCGCGCGTGGCCGCGCATGGGCCTTGCGCCAGTTCGGCATCGCGGCGCACATCGCGCGTTTGCGGGAACTGTACAGCGCCGTCGCGGGCATGCCATGATCTAACGCCGCGCGTCCGATGCAGACATTCGAGCAGAGCAGCATAGACCACACCTTGCGTGTGTTGATGGGCATGCCGGAAGCGGCATCGCTCGGCGGCCCTGTTGCGTGCGAGCCGCCGTTTGTGGCGGAGTTGCGCCGACTCGGCGTCGCGGTCGCGGAGGAGACTTACGTCTATGGCGAACGGCTCGAAGGCACGACGCTCCGGCAGCGTATCAGTCGCGTGCTGCGCACCGCGCGGCGCTTGCGGCGGCGTCTGCGCAATGAACCGTTCGATGTGCTGCACCTGAACTCTTCGTTTGACGCACGCGCGCTCCTGCGCGACGTGACGACGCTCGGCATGCTGCGTTCGCTGCCCGCCAAAGTCTTCATCAAGTTCCACGGCTCAGACGCAGACCTCCTGCGCACAAGCGACCCTGTGCTGCGCCGCTTCACGCGCACACTGCTCGCGCGCACGGACGGCATCGGCGTCTTGTCATCAGAAGAGAAAGAGAATTTTGTGCGCGCGGGTGTGAATGAGCGGCGCGTCTTCGTCGTGAAGAATGTCGTGACGCCGATTGATGAAGCCGCGCACGAAGCGCCGACGACATCTCTGCGCGAGCGTCTGCACGTGTCGGCGGACACGCCGCTCTTGCTCTTCATCGCGCGCTTCATTCCGGCGAAGGGGTTGCTTGATGTGATTCGTGCGTGCGCCATTCTGCGTGCGCGCGGTGAGTCGTTCAAACTGCTCTGCGTCGGCGACGGGCCGGCGCGGCGCGAGGCAGAAGCAGAGGTCGCGCGTTTGCAACTCGACACGCATGCGCAATTATTCGGCTACATCCCCGAAGCCGAGACGCGCGCATTCTATTGTGAGAGCACGCTGCTCGTCTTTCCGACTTACCACTACGAAGGTTTTCCGATGGTCATCTTCAAATCGCTCGCGGCGAGCTTACCCGTCATCACGACGCGCATCCGCGCCGCACGCGACTACCTGCGCGAGCCGGACAACTGCCTCTGGGTCGAGCCGCGCCAGCCCGAACAACTGGCCCGTAAGATCGCGCACCTACTCAAGCAACCCGACTTGCGCGCCAAGATGAGCGAGAACAACCGCGCGCTTGCCGCGCAGTTCGACGCACGGACAGTCGCGTCTGAGTACGTCGCCGTTTACAATCAACTCATTAGTTAGTCTATGTGCGGTATCGCCGGATTGATCAGTCGTGAGCCAGACGCGCGCATCACTGCTATGCTGCGGAGCATTGAGCATCGCGGGCGCGACGACGAAGGTGTGTGGACGAGCGCGGCGATTGATGATGACGGGCGGCGTGTGTGTCTCGGTCATCGGCGGTTGGCGATCATTGACACGTCGGCGGCCGGGCATCAACCGATGAGTTACGCTGACGGGCGTTTTCAGGTCAGCTTCAACGGCGAGATTTACAACTATCGCGAGTTGCGTCGCGAACTCGAAGCGCGCGGCCAAAGCTTTCGCACCGACACGGACACGGAAGTCTTGCTTGCAACCTACGCGGAGTGGGGCACAGATTTTCTCGCGCATCTCAACGGCATCTTCGCCTTTGCGTTGTGGGACGAACAGGCGCGCACGCTCTTGCTCGCACGCGACCGGCTCGGCGTCAAGCCGCTCTACTACGCGGCCACGAACGGCACAAGCAACGACACTGCGCCGTCGTTCGTCTTCGCTTCCGAGATCAAAGCGCTCCTTGCGTCGGGTCTCATTAAACGTGAACTCAACATCGAGGCGCTCAATCAATATCTGACGTTTTTGTGGACGCCCGACCCGCACACGGTCTTTCAAGGCATCAAGAAACTTCCGCCCGCGCATATACTCATCTGGCGCGACGGCGAAGTGCAGGTGCGCGAGTGGTGGGACGTTTCGTTCGATGAGATCGAGACGGACAAGGATGAAACGTATTGGCGCGAGCGCACACTTGAAACGCTCGACCGCGTCGTCGCGTTAGAGATGGTCGCGGACGTGCCGCTCGGCTCGTTCCTTTCGGGCGGCGTTGATTCTTCAACCATCGTCGCATTGATGAACAAGCACAGCGCGGGCCGCCAAGTCTCGACCTACACGGTCGGCATCGCGCCCGAAGATTTACATTACGACATCATCCCCGACGACGCGCGTTGGGCGCGACAGGTTGGCAAGTTACTCAACACGGACTATCACGAGTTCATGCTCAGGCCCGACGTATGCGAGTTGTTGCCCAAGCTCATCTATCATCTGGATGAGCCGGTAGCCGACCCGGCCATCATCACAAGTTATCTCGTCTCGCGTGCCGCACGCGAAACATTAACTGTGTTGCTCTCCGGCGTCGGCGGCGATGAGGTCTTTGCCGGTTATCCGCGTCAACTGGCGATGCGGCTCGCCTCCGCGCTCGATCCTGTGCCGCAACTCTTGCGCCGGCCCGCGATGCGCGCGGTCGCACAGGCTCTGCCCGGCGGCCGGCCCGGTCGCTTCACCGCGCCGCTTAGGAATGCCAAAAAGTTTGCCACGAGTGCCGCGCTGCCGTTTGAAGATCGCTATCTAGGCTTCGGCACATATTTCACAGACGAGATGAAGCAACGGCTCTACACAGACGACTTGCGCGCGGCGACGCGCGACCTAGACGCATACGCAGAGCATCGCCGCCACTTCGCACGCGTGCGCCACGCCGCGCCGCTTAATCGGCTGCTCTACGTCGATCTCAAAACCTTCCTGCCCTGTCTCAATCTCGCCTACACGGACAAGACTTCGATGGCTGCGACCATCGAAGTGCGCGTGCCGCTGCTCAATCACGAACTCGTCGAACTCGCCGCGCGCATGCCGCCTCGTTTCAAGCTGCGCGGCCTCAAACGCAAGTACATCTTGAAGCGCGCGGCCGAACAGTTATTGCCGCGCGAGGTCGTGTGGCGCAAGAAGGCGGGCTTCGGTGCGCCGGTGCGTTCGTGGTTGCGTGGTGCGCTGCGCCCGTTGGTTGATGAGCTATTGTCGGAAGAGAACGTTCGGCGGCGCGGTCTGTTCCGCTCCGAAGAAGTGCGCCGGATCATCAACGCGAACCTCTCAGGGCGCGAGGATTACAACCTGCAAGTCTTTCAACTGCTCACGCTCGAACTCTGGCAGCGCACGTTTATGGATTGAGTTTAAGCTTGCGGCGGCGGCGAGGCGGCTGAAAGTTTAACCACGAACCCCACGCCCGCCGCGTCTGCGCCGCGCAAGCGGCGTTTGACTTTAGCCCGGCGTTTCAACGCCGGGAGAGTGGGCGGGAGAGAAATCGGCGTCGCGTCAGCGACGGTTGAAGGTGATAGGAGACCTTCCGCTTCTGGTTCAGGCGTCGCTAACGCGACGCGATGTTGTGGTGGCATGCCGTCCCCGGCGTTGAAACGCCGGGCTAAACTCATGCGCCGCTTGCGCGGCAAATTTTATGCTCTGCCGCGCGCCCGCGCTGCCGTGCGCGCCGCTCGCACACTCCGCGCGCTTCGCTTGATGGCGGCATTGTGCAGCGTGTCCGGCTCGCCGCCGGGCATTGGGTGCCCTTCCAGCGAGAGACAATAGAGGCTGAGCGCGGAGGCGTGCGCGCTCGTTCGCAGGTACACCAATTCAACCGCCATGACGAGCGCCGCACGCGCCTCGTTGATGCCACACAAGCCGCCGTCCAAGGCGTGCTGGAACATATCGAGCAGCCGCGCTAACTCGTCCGCCGCCCGCGCATCGCCGCTCAAGATCAACTCAAGCGACGCCGCCAAATCATCGCGGTCGAAGAACGAAATTTTCTCATCGTCTGGCAGATGATCTGCTATACTCACCGCAACCACCTCCTTTCGGTAGGTGAGTGATAAGGCAGGCGGGTCGCTTTAGCTTGACGGCGGGCGGCCCGCTTTTATCATTAGCTGTCTTTATTAGCTGTCTGAGAAGCGCGCGCCTGAATCCGCCGCAGAGCGGCGCGTGACTTTAGCCCGGCGTTTCAACGCCGGGAAAACGGCCACCAATCCACCGCGTCGCGTCAGCGACGGATGAATCAAAGGCCGCCATTCAAGCGTCGCTGACGCGACGCCGATCCATTCCTCACGCCTCTCCCGGCGTTGAAACGCCGGGCTAAAGTCATCTGCCGCTCTGCGGCGGATTTATGCGTGCCCTCCAAAGCAAAGTTATTATAGTGTATAAGCACTAGATAGCGCAATAGCACAGTCTATTGTCAATGCGCGGGCTGTGCTATAAGGGCCGCATGATTGAAGTCAGACTCAAGCAGTACCTTGAGGCTCACGGACGGACTCGTTATTGGTTAGCTAAAGAGTCGGGTATTGATTACAGCACGCTAGCTAGAATTGAACGAGCAGAGCACACAAACCGCATCGAACTTCGCGTACTCGACGCGATTTGCCGCGCGCTCAAATGCCAGCCCGGCGACCTGCTTGTCTGGGTGGACGACGCCAAAACAGAAAGCAAACGCACCCGCAAGGGCAAATAAGCTACGGTTCATTTCATATCATTCTGTCTTACGCTCATAACGTTTCCGCATACATCGCTGTTGCGGCGGCAGTTCGCTCATAGGCGAACGCCAATGGGTTGACTGACTTGTTAGACGCTTGTTACTGCTCTTACCCATTCAGGCAACCGCAAAATTGTTGACATATCTGTGCAGAAGGTATATTTAAGGCGCTATTAGGAATGAGAAGACCCGCGTCAACATCAATCTCACTGGTTACAATAATGAGAGGTGCACTCCCGCTAGGCTTTTTACTCTAGTACTCCTGAAAAGATTATTTGAAGGCAGTCATGGCTAATTACTTTGATGAAAAAGATGTAGACCTGCTGGAAAGTGCTTTAGAGTTGATCCCAGACCTGATCCCCACAGCTTTAATCGCGAAATTCGTCCGAGAGAAAATACCTTATCCAATTAAGAGCGTCGAGGTTTTCAAGCCCTATTTTACAAAAGGTAAGGTGTCACTTAAGGACAAGACAACTATTACATATGCGCAAGTAGAGAAATTCTTACCGAAAGAGTTTTTCCCTTTAGAAACGGAACGAGACCTGCTGTGTCGGCTGCTCATTGCCTTCCAACGGGGTCGCCTTTCTCATCTGTTAGATAAGCCGAAGCCTGTACAGCCGCAGGATTTCCCGCAAGACGTTCAGCCGACTATTTTACCCGCGCCGTCTCTGACAATTTCCGACTTGGTAAAACTGAATCAGATTGCTTGAAAGGAGTCATAGTATGCCAAGCTCTCCTCCCGCAGTTGGTATATTTCTTCGTGGTAGAACTTGGACTCAGGTTGAATGGTACACCGGAACATTAGGCCTGACCGTTTGCTTTACAGCACCCGAAGGAGTTGCGATAGACTGGCGTTGGTACGCTGTTGGTGTTCCTCCATATTGGTGGGGCACGTGGAGACGCATAGCACAGATCACCTTGCCCGCTGGTATTTATACCAGCCTTGAATTCAACCCATCCGTAGACACTGTCGTAACGAGAATCGCTAGCCCTTGTTAGGTAAGATTTATCCTAGCTTCTAGGTCTACTAATTTCGACGCTTCAGAATAATGAAGTCATAAAGTTGTTGCACCGTACGAGAGTTGGTTACTGCCTCGACATTCCACTCCCCTGCGCCTAACTATAATTAGACCGTTAGTAGCGGTAATTCGCGGCTGTAAGCTGCATTTTACCGTCACTAGCGGCATAACTCATCAAGCCCCGAGTTTTACCGCTCGTTGCGGTCTAATGCGGCTGAGACGAGCTGAGCATATACTTACCCACAGACTTTATAGAAGTGAAACTTAGGCAGCTTTCAGTATGGAGTTGGACTACAATCTGCAAGTTCTTAGCCTGCGCCCATTCAAGCTGTGGCAGCGCACGTTTGCAGACTGAGGCAGACCGCAGGACAATTTGGAACCGCGCACGGTATTGTGTCGTCTAAACAAGCGACGAGCGAACAGGCGTGACAGACAATTGGCTTGTGAGCAACTGACCGAGAACAACGGACTACCGACTTCAGACTTCTGACGGCCCTTTTTATGATTAGCACCTTTGCTCTGACGAAGTATTACGACACGAAGCCGGCGGTGCGCGATGTGAGTCTGCACGTGGCCGTGGGCGAGACGTGCGCGCTGGTGGGGCCGAATGGGGCGGGGAAGACTTCGCTGTTGAAGATGCTGGCGGGTCTCTTGCGCCCGACGAGCGGCAAGATCGAGGTCGCGGGCGTAGAGGTCGGCGTCGAACCGAAGCGTCTGCATGAGATCGTCGGCTACGTGCCGGATACATTCGGTTTGTATGACGAGTTGACGGTCGCGCAGTTCCTCGATTACTTCGCGCGCGCGCATCGCGTCGCCGCAGAGAAGATCGAGAAACGGATCAATGGCGTGCTTGAGTTGACTGGCTTGACGAGCAAGACGCGCGCGGCGGTCGGCTCGCTCTCGCGCGGCATGCGACAACGGCTCGTGATCGCAAAGACCTTGCTGCACGCGCCGAAGGTCTTGTTGTTGGACGAGCCTGCGGCCGGACTCGACCCGCATGCCCGCGTCGAGTTGCGCGATCTGATCCGCGAGCTTGGCGCGCTCGGCACGACGCTCGTCGTCAGTTCGCACATCCTGACGGAGTTGGCCGACTTCTGCACGTCGGTCGTCATCATGGAGCGCGGGCGCGTCGTGCGTGCTGGGCAGATCAGCGCGCTCGTCGCGGAGCTATCGGGCGGCATTCCAGTTAGAATTGAGTTGCTTGATGAAGCATCGGTCGGCGCGCTCATCGCAGAATTGCAAGCGCGTGAAGCGGTGCAGCAGATCGAAGCGCGCGCGTTGACGATTGATTGCGCGTTCGTCGGCGAACGCACGGCACTCGCTGCCCTGCACCGCGAGTTGGTCGGCCAGCACCGAGGGATCGTCTCGTTCTATGAACGACAGTTGACGGTCGAAGATGTCTTTCTCGCGGCCAGCAGCCGCGAGGTCGCGTGATACTTGGGGGAGAATTATGGACAGCAAACTCGCAGACCGTTTGAATCCTGAATTCGTGCGCGTGCTGCGCACCAGCTTAACGCCGAAGCGCACCCTCTTCATCGCCGCCACGACGCTCGCACTGCTCGCCGTCGGCGCGTTGCTGCTCTGGAACAGTTGGGCAGGCTGGCTGATGCGGAGCGACATAAACGTGTCGGTCGCGCAGATCGCACGTCACTTCGGTGAGGATGCGTTCAATAAATTGAGCATTGTATTGTTGGCGCTCGTCTTCGTGCTTGCACCCGCGACGGCTGCGCTCTCGTTTGTGCAAGAGCGCGTGCGCGGCACGGCCATCTTTCAGCAGATGACATTGCTGCGCCCGTTCGATCTCGTGCTGGGCAAATTCCTCGGCAGCGGCCTAGTCAGTTACTTCATCGCGGCGCTCGTACTGCCGTGCTACTTCGCGGCGGCCGTCATCGGCGATGTGAGCCAGTCGCTTGTGCTGCGCATGTGTCTGTTGCTGCTCATCGGTGGGTTGTGCTGTCAGGCGGTCGGCATACTTGTCTCGGCGTTGTTGTCTGGGCCGACGGAGCGTGCGCTGCGTGGTGGCCTACTTGTCGGGCCAGCGGTCGGCGGCGCGGGCGCGATCACGGCACTGGTGACGAGCGAGATTTTCATGCGCAACTGGTATCTGGAACAGACTTGGTATTTCTATGGCTATAGCCTCTATCCGTTTCAAATCATCCTCATCCTGTTCGCGTTCGTCGGCGCTTGGGCGTTCGTCGGGGCGGTGCGACAGGTGAAGGCTGTGCAGTTGATTCCGACGGGCGCGCGCACGATCTGGCTCTTCTTCGCTTCGGCTGAAGCGTTGCTCGTTGGACTGTTCTGGGGCTGGGAGCAGTATGTGCGCGTGCACTACTTCCACGAGTCGCCATACGAGGGGCTGATCTTTTATCTCACGCTGAACCTGCTCGCGCTCGCCGCGCTGGCGGGCGGCTCGGCCCTCAGGCGTGGGCGTCTGCGCGAATGGTGGAGCGGCGCGCGCGATCCATTGGCGCTGTTTCAAAGACGTGAGATCAGGAACACTTTGCAGACCTACGCCGTCGCGCTGCTCATCGCCGAGACGGGCTTGTGCGCTCTGTGGGTGAGTTATCATCTCAACTTGACGAGCTTCCCGGCGAACCTGTCGCTCACGACGCAACTGCTGCCCATCGCTTTGGGCTTCGCCTGCATCGCGGCGGGGCTGGCCGCCTTCGTGCAGTTCTGTGCGCTGCAACGCTTCCGGCTCGGCGGTTGGGCCGGCGTGCTATTCGCGTGTCTCTTCTTTATCACTATGCTTGCGGCCGGCGCGACGTTCACGGATAAGAACAACACGCCGACGCTCGTCAACCCACTCACTTATGTGACCGCGATCTGTGAAGGCGATCCGTATCTCGACAAGACCGTGCCGGCCGAGTACAAAGACCTTGAGTTAAAGCAGGTCATACAGCGAAACGATCATTGGTACAACAAGCAGGCAGAGCGTCCGGCCGATGATGTGCTGCTTGCGATGACGATGCACGGGTTGCTCGCGCAACTCATCCTCGGCTCGTTGTGCTTTGGCGCGGCGGCCTTAAAATGGCGCGCGACGCGCGAAGCGATCTTGCGAGAACCGTGATGCGACGACGAAACGTCAAACTATTATTGCTCGGACTCTTCCTCTGCTGCGCTGCCTGTCAACGCAGTCGGAGCAATGCACCGGCGCAGGCGAACAACGCGAACATGGCGAACACAGAGAACGCGAACAGCAACACGGGCCCGTCGGTCAGTCTGCCGGTGACTAGCACGGCGTTCAAAGAAGGCGAGCTGATCCCTGTGGAGTTCACCTGCACGGGCGCGGACAAGTCGCCGCCGCTCGCTTGGGGCGATGTGCCGACGGGCACGAAGACGCTCGCGCTCATCCTTGAAGACCCGGACGCGCCGCGCGGTACGTTCGCGCATTGGCTGCTCTACAATCTGCCCGCGACCGCGAAAGAGTTACCGGCCGACGTGCCGAAGCAAGAGACGCTCAACGATGGCGCGCATCAAGGCAAGAACGATTTCGGGCACATCGGCTACAACGGCCCGTGCCCACCGCCCGGCAACCCGCACCGTTATTATTTCCGGCTCTACGCCCTCAACGCCGATCTCAATCTCCCGTCCAACGTCACCCGCGACGACCTGCGCCGCGCCACGCTCGGGCACATCCTCGCCGAAGGCGCATTGATGGGGCGATTCAAAAGATAGTAGGCAGAAAGCAGAAGACAGTAAAAAGCTGGTTGAGCTTTACTCGCCACAGTGAGTAAAAATTCAACCGGCTGTTTTCCGCCTCCTGCCTACTGCTTTCTGCCTACTGCTTCCTGCCTTCTGTTCCCCCACTTGTCCGGCGCGCATGGCGCGTGTTAGTTTTTCAACTTTCGTGCAGTTGCGGCGCACGCGCCCTGTGGCGGCGCGCGCTGAACTGCGCGCTTCAGCCGTTCGGAATGTCAAAGCACTCCGCACTCTTTTGATGGATAAACGAGACATACTCGTCACCGGCGGCGCGGGCTTCATCGGGTCGCATCTGTGTGAGCGTCTGCTCGCCGAAGGGCGTTGGCGCGTGACGGTCGTGGATGATTTCAACGATTTCTACGAGCCGGCACTCAAGCGCGCAAACGTCGCGCCGCACCTCAAGCGCGAAGACTTTCAACTCGTCGAAGCGGACATACGCGACCGTGCCGCGCTCGCGCGCGTGTTTACAGAGACGCCATTCGCGGTGATCGTGCATCTCGCGGCGCGCGCTGGTGTGCGTCCGTCGCTCGCCGCGCCTCTGCTCTACGCGGAGACGAACATCACGGGCACGCTCAATCTGCTCGAACGCGCGCGTGAGCACAACGTCAGACAGTTCGTCTTCGGCTCGTCCTCATCGGTCTATGGCGACAACGCGAAAGTGCCTTTCAGCGAGGATGATCCGATCCGCCAACCGATCTCGCCCTACGCGGCGACGAAAGCGGCGGGCGAACTGCTCTGCCACACTTACGCGCACCTGCACGGGATTCGTTGCCTCGCCTTGCGCTTCTTCACCGTGTACGGCGCGCGGCAACGCCCCGATCTAGCGATCCACAAGTTTGCCAAATTGATCCGTGCGCACAAGCCGATCCCCGTCTTCGGTGACGGCACGACGCGCCGCGACTACACATACATTGACGACATCATCGCGGGCGTGCGCGCGGCGATTGATTACGATGCGAGTCTGTACGAAGCGATCAACTTGGGCGAATCGCGCACGGTTGAGTTGCGCGAGTTGATCGCCCTGCTTGAGCAGGCATTGGGCCGCAAGGCGCTCATTGATCGCCAGCCCTTGCAGCCCGGCGACGTGCCGCAAACTTTCGCCGACATCGCAAAAGCGCGCCGCCTGCTCGGCTATGATCCGCAGACGCCGATTGAGGCGGGGATCGAACGCTTCATCAGTTGGTTTAATGAAGCGCAAGGAGAATGAAGTTTGTCCGTAGTCTTTTCATGAAAGAACGTCTGTTGCAATATCTCGCTTGTCCGATGTGCGGCGGCGATATTTTTTTGGCTGCGGTCGGCGCGAGCGAGACGATGCGCGGTTGGACAGAAGTGTTGGCGGGCGAGTTGGCGTGTCGCACGTGCGCGCGCAAGTTTCCGGTGCGGCGCGGTGTGCCGCGCTTCGTTGCTGAAGAGACGTTGACGCCGGAGAAGGCTGCGACGGCGGCGAACTTCGGCTGGCAGTGGCAGCATTTTACGCAACGGGACGAGCTTTACGCGGCGCAGTTGCGCGGCTGGCTCGCGCCGGTCGAGCCGGAGTTTTTCCGCGACAAGGTTGTGCTCGAAGGTGGTTGCGGCAAGGGGCGACACACGCAACTCGCCGTCGAGTGGGGCGCACGTGATGTCGTCGGGATTGATGCGAGCGATGCGGTCGAGACAGCTTTCGCGGCGACGCGCGAGCTTGAGCGGGCGCACATCGTCCAAGCGGACATCTATCACCTGCCGCTCAAGCGCGCCTTCGATTACGCCTTCTCGGTCGGCGTGCTGCATCACTTGCCCGACCCGCGCGCGGGCTTTCTGGCGCTCGCCGCGAAAGTGAAACCCGGTGGCCACTTATCTGCGTGGGTCTATGGCGCGGAGAACAACGGCTGGATCGTGCGCTTCGTCTCGCCCCTGCGCGAGCGCATCACTTCGCGCCTTAATCAACGCGCGCTCCTGCACCTGTCGAAGCTGCCGGCGGCGCTCGTCTATGCGGCGACGAAACTGGTTTACGCGCCCATCAATCGGAGCGCCTTCGGGCGACGGGCCATTGCGCCACACTTGTTCTACAACGATTACCTGTCGGCCATCGCGCCCTTCGGTTGGCGCGAGCAACACACAATCGTCTTCGATCATCTGGTCGCGCCCGTCGCCTACTATATCCCGCGCGCAGAGTTTGCCGCATGGTGGCAAGAGATCGGCGCAGAAGGGGTCGTCATCGGCTGGCACAATCGCAACTCTTGGTGCGGGTTCGGGAGGATAAGAGCAGCGACAAGTGATGAGTGACGAGTTAAAATCTCTGTCTTGCTTGTCACTTGTCACTTATCACTCGTCATTGTTTTCAATGCAGCAACACACTTACGCAATCATGTACGAGGTTGAGGGCGCGCACTGGTGGTTCGCCGGGCGGCGGCGCATCCTCGAAAGTTTTCTCGCGCAGCTTGTGCCGACGCTGCCGGTGCGCAACGAGGAGCGACCGCGCATCTTAGATGTGGGCTGCGGCACGGGCGCAAACCTTGAGATGTTGGCGCGCTTTGGCGACGCGGAGGGCGTGGACGTGTCGGACGAAGCGTTGGCGTTTTGTCGTGCGCGTGGACTGACGCGAGTCCAAGCGGGCGCGGCCGAAGCTCTGCCTTACAAGGATGCAACGTTTGATCTCGTCACCGCGCTTGATGTGGTCGAACATCTGGACGATGATACGCAGGGCTTGAGTGAGATGCGGCGCGTGTTGAAGGTCGGCGGCTGCGCGTTGCTGTTCGTGCCCGCGTTCATGTGGCTCTGGGGCGTGCAGGACGATGTGAGCAATCATCGGCGGCGCTACACACGCGCGCAGTTGTGCCGAAGGTTGCGCGCCGCCGGGTTGCGAGTTGAACGCGCGACCTATGCCAATATAACCTTCCTCGCGCCGATCCTCGCGGGCCGTCTGCTCATGCGCTTGACGGGCGCGCGCCCCGCGTCGGAGAACAACATCAACGTCGCCGCATTGAATGGCTTGTTCGGGCGTGTGCTCGGCGCAGAGCGCTATTGGTTGCGGCACGCAAATCTCCCCGTTGGCGTCTCGCTCGTCTGCGTGGCGCGGAGAATGGAATAAGTAATGAGAGTTTACGACGAAGAAGAGACTGTAAAGCGCGCGCGCCCAAGTGCACTCGCAACTGAGGCACGCGCGTATGAAGCCGACGATGCGCCGGACATCTCGGTCTTTCTGCCTGTGCTCAATGAAGAACCGAACCTGCGCCCGTTGCATGAGAAGATGGACGCGGCGCTGACGGCGCTCGGGCGCAGCGCCGAAGTGATCTACGTGGACGACGGCTCGACCGATAACAGCCTCAACGTCCTGCGCGAGATCGCCGCGCAAGATGCGCGTGTGCGCGTCATCTCGCTGCGCCGCAACTACGGGCAGACGGCCGCGATGAGCGCCGGCATTGATGCCGCGCGTGGGCGCGTGCTCATCCCGATGGACGCAGACCTGCAAAACGATCCGGCCGACATCGCGCGTCTGCTCGACGAACTCGACGAAGGCTTCGACGTAGTTTCCGGCTGGCGCAAAAACCGGCAGGACAAAATGTTCACGCGCAAGGTTCCCTCGATGCTGGCGAACCGGCTCATCTCTTGGATCGGCGGCGTGCCCTTGCACGACTATGGCTGTTCCTTGAAAGCCTATCGCCGCGACGTGCTCGTTGACGTGCGCCTCTACGGCGAGATGCACCGCTTCATTCCAATCTACGCCTCTTGGGCCGGCGCGCGTGTGACAGAGATTCCCGTCGAGCATCACGCGCGCACGATGGGCAAATCGAAGTACGGTCTCTCACGCACGCTCAAAGTCGTCTTTGATCTGATCACGATCAAGTTCATGGCGTCGTATCAGACGAAACCGATCTACGTCTTCGGCACATTCGGCACGCTCGCCTTCATGATCTCGCTGTTCGCGGGGCTGTGGGCCGTCATCTTAAAACTCTGGAAGGGCGTCTCCTTTATCTTAACGCCGTTGCCGATCCTGACCATCGTCATGTTCGCCGTCGGCGTGCAGTTCATTCTCATGGGCTTGCTCGCGGAGATGCTCGTGCGCACCTACCACGAATCGCAAGCCAAAGCGATCTATGCGGTGCGCGAGCGGATAGGGTTTGAAGAAAAGTGATGAGTGCAGAGTGCAGAATGATGAATTGATTCTGCACTCTGCACTCATCACTCATCACTTGCATTATGTGTGGCATAACCGGCTGGGCTTACATGGATGCGCGCGTGCCGCCTGCGGAGGGCGCGGCGGAGTTGTTGCGCTCGATGTGTGAGCGGATAGTGCATCGTGGGCCGGACTCGGAAGGGGTGATGGTTGCGCAGGGCGTCGGGCTTGGCATGCGGCGCTTGGCGATCATCGATCTGGCGACGGGCGAGCAGCCGGTGTGGAACGAGGACAGAAGTGTCGCCGTCATCTTGAACGGCGAGATTTATAACTATCGTGAGTTGCGCGCCGAACTCGAAGCGCGCGGGCATGCGTTTCGGAGTTCGTCAGATACAGAAGTGTTGCCGCATCTCTATGAAGAGTACGGCGCGCGGATGCTCGATCATTTGAACGGCATGTTCGCGTTCGCTCTGTGGGACGCGCGGGCGCGGCGGTTATTGCTCGCGCGCGATCCGCTCGGCGAGAAACCTCTGTACTGGGGCGTCTTTCAAGGACAACTGCTGTTCGCCTCTGAACCGAAAGTCTTGCTCGCGCATCCGGCCGTTAAGACGCAACTCAACCTCGCGGCGCTCCGGCAATATCTCGCCTTCGATTATGTCCCCGCGCCGCTCTCGATCTACGAAGGCATACAGAAACTTCCTGCCGCGCATGTGCTCACGCTCGAAGATGGGCGTGTCGAAGTTCGTCCGTACTGGCAACTGAGTTATCGCAAACTTGATCCCATGCCCGACGAACAGGAAGCGACGGAGCAGGTGCGCGAACTGCTCGCGGATTCCGTGCGCATGCGGCTCGTCTCGGACGTGCCGCTCGGCGTGCTGTTGTCGGGCGGCGTTGATTCGTCAACGGTCACGGCGTTTGCCGTGCGCGCCTCGCATGCGCCGGTCAAGACGTTCTCGATCTCGTTCGCAGAAAAATCTTTCGACGAGTCGGCTTACGCGCGCGGCGTCGCGGACTTTCTCGGCACGGATCATCACGAGGAGCGGCTGAGCGCAGACTTGGCGGCCGATCTCGTCGGCGAGATCGGTTCGTGGTTGGACGAGCCTCTAAGCGATCCGTCGGTCGTGCCGACCTACTTACTCTCGCGCTTCACGCGCCAGCACGTGACCGTTGCGCTTGGCGGCGATGGCGGCGACGAAATCTTCGCGGGCTATCCGATGTATCTCGGTCATCGCGTCGCGCGGGTTTACGAACACATGCCGCGCGCGTTGTCGCGTCTGTTGGTTGAGCCGGCGATTCGTCTGTTGCCGGTCAAGACCAAAAATCTGTCGTTGGATTTCAAAGCGCGCAAGTTTCTCGAAGGCATGAATCATGCCGACATGGTCGCGCGTCATCACATCTGGTTCGGTTCGTTCACGCCGCGCGAACAGGACGCGCTGCTCACATCGGACGTGAAGCGCAAAACGGACGCGGATGTTTACGCCCAAGCGCGCGAACTCTACGACGCTTGCGACGCCGCCGATCCGATTGAGCGCATGCAATACCTCGACACGAAACTCTACCTCGCGGAAGACATCCTGACCAAAGTTGATCGCACGAGCATGGCCGTCTCGCTCGAAGTGCGCGCGCCGTTTTTAGATAAGCGCGTGGTTGAATACGCGGCGGCACTCCCGTTCAACTACAAACTGCGCGGGCGCACCGGCAAATACATCTTGAAGCGCGCGGTTGCGCCGCTCTTGCCCTCGTTCGTCACACGGCGCGGCAAGAAAGGTTTCGGCGTGCCCGTCGCCGAATGGCTCAAGCATCGTCTGCGCCCGCTTGCACGTGACCTGCTCGCGCCCGCGCGCCTCCGCCGGCACGGCCTGTTCGATCCGGCTTACGTCGCGCGCCTACAAGACGAACACGAGCGCGGCATCGCCAATCATCGCAAACTCCTCTGGGCACTCCTCGTCTTTGAACTCTGGCACGAAAGCTTCATCGAAACGCCGCGAAGGATCGAGCAACAGAAGGAAGAGATTAGAGGGTGACGAATTGCTTCATTGCTTCAGTTGTTCATTTTCAATGAACAACTGAAGCAATCATCTTATGCGCGTTGAACAGCTAAAGCAGCCGAGGATTGACGCAAGCACGGTGCGCGTGCCGGGCGTTGCGCCGCGTTGGGTGTTGCCGACGGTGCAGGCGGCGCTCATGTTGACGGATGCGTTGGTGGCGTTGGGCGCGTTTCTGCTGGCGTATCACTTGCGCGAGGGGTATGCGATTGTGTTGCGTTGGGGCACGGGGCATTGGGCTTGGAGTTTGGAGTTCAGACCTTATGCGGCCGTGTTGTTGTTCGTGCTGCCGGTGCGGCTGTTGGCGCAAGGCTATTACGATCTGTACCGCTTGCGCGGCGAGTTCTCTTATGTGGACGAACTGGTGCGCATCTTCAAGGCGACGGCGGTCGGCTCGCTCCTGCTCGTCGCGATTGCGTTTCTTTATCGCGGCGGCTTCACCTACAGCGCCTTCTCGTATTCGCGCGGCGTCTTCCTGCTCGATTTCTGTCTCGCGCTCACGACACTCAGCCTGCTGCGCCTGTCTGTGCGCGCGGCACAGGCCGCAGCACGACGACGCGAGATCAATCTGATCCCGACGCTTGTGGTCGGACGCAACGCCGAAGCGGCGCTGTGTGTGACGGAACTGCGCGCGCGCCCTGAGCTTGGCTATCGCGTGATCGGCGTCGTCGAGAACGGCCCGTTGGATGACAACGTGCCGGAGAAATTTGAAGGCGTGCCGGTCGTGGGCGAGGTCTCTACGCTCGCAGAGTTGATCCGCGAGACCGGCGCGAACGAGGTCATCATCACAGACCCGCGCGTCGCTGGCGAACTGCTGTTCGACGTGATGATGCGCGTCGGGCGCATGCGCAAGGTTGAGTTTCGCATCGCACCGAGTCTGTTCAACTGTCTGCCGCGCAAGACCGAGATCGATCAGATCGGCGCGCTGCCGATGATCCAACTCTTCCGCGAGCCGCTCTCCGGTTGGGCGCGCGTCGTCAAGCGCAGCCTCGATATCTGCGTCGCCGCGCTCACACTCACGCTGCTCGCGCCCGTCTGGCTCATCATCGCGCTGCTGATCAAACTCGATTCGCGCGGCCCCGTCTTCTATCGCCAAGAGCGCGTCGGCATGGACGGGCGCGTCTTTCTCTTCCTCAAGTTTCGCACGATGCGCGCAGACGCGGACGACCGCGCACACCGCGAATATCAACGCAAGCTCATCATGGGCCAGCCCGACACGAATCTCGGCGACGAGCGGCGGCCGGTCTATAAACTGCACACCGACCCGCGCGTGACGCGCGTCGGGCGTGTGCTCAGGCGGCTGAGTCTCGACGAGTTGCCGCAGCTTTTGAACGTCCTGCGCGGCGACATGAGCATCGTCGGCCCGCGCCCGCCGATCCCTTATGAAGTTGAAGCTTACGAACTCTGGCATCGCAAGCGGCTCGACATGAAGCCGGGGCTGACCGGCCTCTGGCAAGTCTCAGGGCGCAACCGGCTCTCGTTCGACGAAATGGTCAAGCTCGATCTCTTCTACATCGAAAACTGGTCGCTCCTCTTAGACCTCAAGATCATCCTGCGCACGCTGCCCGTCATGCTGCGCGGCGACGATGCGTACTGAAGCATCTGACCCACGAAATCCGCCTGTCGAGACGGTTTAGCTCCTTCCTTGACTCTCCTCGCCCGCGCCGTTATCATCTCAGTTTTCGACTACAGTCTGTGGTCGTCTCTTAAGCTGTCATGTTTGAATCTCTGTCCGACAAGCTGAAGCGCACCCTGAAGAATTTGCGGGGTGAAGGCGTGCTGACACCGCAGCACGTCGAGGCGGCGTTGCGCGAAATTCGCCTCGCCTTGCTTGAGGCGGACGTCAATTACAAGGTCGCGAAAGAGTTCATCGCGGCGGTCAAAGAGAAGGCCGAAGGGCAGCAGGTCTGGCAGGAGTTGAAGCCTTCGGAGCAGGTCGTCAAGATCGTCTATGACGAACTGGTCGAACTGTTGGGCGGCACAAGTTCGCGGCTCGTGTTCACGAAAACGATCCCGAACGTCGTCATGATCGTCGGCCTGCAAGGGTCGGGGAAGACGACCTCGACGGGCAAGATCGCGCTGTGGCTCGCGCAGAATCAGGAGCGCAAGCCGCTCTTGGTCTCGACGGACGTGAACCGGCCGGCGGCGCGCGAGCAGTTGAAAGTGATCGCGAAGGCGACGGGACAGTCGCTCTTTGAGAAGCCGGAATCGAACGACGCGGTCGAACTTGCGCGCGAAGCTCTGAAGTACGCGCAGCAGACCGGCTACGACACGCTGCTCGTTGACACGGCCGGACGCCTCCATATTGACCAAGAGTTGATGGACGAGTTGAAGCAGATCAAGGCTGAGACTCGCCCCGTCGAAATCCTCTTCGTCGCGGACGCGATGACCGGGCAAGATGCAGTTCGTTCTGCCGAACAGTTCCACGAACAGGTCGGCACCACGGGCGTCGTGCTGACGAAGATGGACGGCGATGCGCGCGGCGGCGCGGCGCTCTCGATCAAGCAGGTGACGGGCCAGCCCGTCAAGTTCGTCGGCGTCGGCGAAAAATATGATGCGCTCGAACCGTTCTATCCCGACCGCATCGCGCAGCGCATCCTCGGCATGGGCGACGTGCTGTCGCTCATCGAAGAGGTGCAGTCCAAAGTTGATCAGCAAGAGGCTGAGGCGCAGTTACAGAAGCTGCAAAAGAACGAGTTCACGCTCGATGATTTTCGCGGCCAACTGCGGCAGGTCAAAAAACTCGGCTCGTTCTCAAAGATCATGAAGCTGTTGCCGGATCAACTCTTGGGCGGCTTGGGCATGCCGGAGTTGAACGATGAGCAGACCGCACAGATGGAGCGTGAACTCAAACGCACCGAAGCGATCATTGATTCGATGACCCGCGAGGAGCGTAACGATCATCGCGTCCTGAACGCAGGGCGCCGCCGCCGCATCGCGCTGGGTTCAGGTACGACCGTCGCCGAGGTCAATCAACTGATCAAGCAGTACACGGAGATGCGGCAGATGATGCGGCAGTTCTCCGGCGCGGGTCTGTTCGGCGGCGGGGGCGGCATGAAAGGGCGCATGATGCGCCGCATGGCCGGCATGATGGGCATGCCCGACATGAGCGGTATGGGCGGCAACGGCGGCGACATGGACATGCCGCCCATGCCACAAACGCCCGGCGGCGGACGCAAGAAACGCGGCAAGAAGGCGCGGCATAAGAAGAGAAGATAGTTTTCAGTCTTCGGTTTTCAGTTTTCAGAAAATGCTGAGGCTGAAACTGAAAGCTGAAAACTGAAAACTGATTTCGGAGGAATACAGAGTTGTTAGCTATTCGATTGATGCGCATGGGCGCGAAGAAAAGTCCGACGTATCGCGTGGTCGTCAAGGAGAAACTGTCGAAGCGCGACGGCGCATACCTTGAGAATCTGGGGACGTACAATCCGACGCGCGAACCGGCGGAAGTGAAGTTGAACATGGAGCGCGTGCGCTATTGGCTTGCGCGCGGCGCACAGCCGACCGACACGGTGCGGCAGTTGATCAAAGGTCAGACGAAAGCGGCGACGACTGAGGCTGCGTCGGTTTAGTGCAAAGTTTCAAGTTCAAGGTTCAAAGTTAAATAGACCTTGAACCTTGAACTTTGAACCTGCAACCTTGAACCTATTATGCGCGAAACCGTCGAGATGATCGTGAAGGCTCTGGTGAACGACGCCGAGGCGGTGGACGTACGCGAGATCGAGCGCGACGGCAAGACCACGTTGATCGAAGTGCGCGTGGCGGCGGACGACATGGGTAAAGTGATCGGCCGGCAAGGCAAGACCGTGCGCGCGATCCGTTCGCTGCTCTATGCCGTGAGCATGAAGCGCGGCCGGCGTTACGTGCTCGACATCGTGGAATGAGCGAGGCGCGCGCATCGGCGGAAGAGCTGGTCGCGGTCGCGCGCGTCATCAAACCGCGTGGCCTACGCGGTGAAGTGGTCGCGGCATTGTTGACTGACTTCCCTGAACGCTTCGAGGGTCTTGACGAGTTGATCGCCGTCACGCCGGTAGGCGAGCGACGCACCCTGACGCTTGAAGATAGCTGGCTGCACTCAGGGCGCATCGTGTTGAAGTTCGCGGGCTACGATACGCCGGAGGCGGCGCGCGAGTTGGTTGGTTATGAACTCGCTGTGCCGGAAGCGGACGCAATCGAACTCGAAGCCGACGAGTTTTACGAATGGCAACTCGTCGGCTGTCGAGTCGTGACGATCGAGGGCAGAGAATTGGGGCACGTGCGCGAAGTCCTGCACACGGGTGCTGCGCCGGTTTTGATCATTGCCGAGGCACAGAGCGGACGCGAACATCTGCTCCCGCTCGCCGAAAGCATCTGCGTCGAGATTGACGTCGCAGCGAAACTGATTCGCGTCGATCCGCCGGAAGGACTGATAGAGCTTTAGGGGTCAGTGGTCGGTGGTCAGTGATCAGTGAAAACAAAAACTGCTCTTACTGACCACCGACCACCGACCACTGACCACTGCGATGTTGCGCTTTGACATCATCACGATCTTTCCAGAGTTCTTTCGCACGGTGTTTGATTTCGGGATCGTGCGGCGGGCGCGTGCGGCCGGTCTGGTCGAGATCGCTGCGCATGACTTGCGCGCTTGGACGACGGACAAGCACAAGGTCGTTGATGATCGGCCGTTTGGCGGCGGCGACGGGATGGTCTTGAAGCCCGAACCGCTCTGCGCGGCGGTCGAGGCTTTGACAGGCGCGCATGAGGCGCGCGAGTTGGCGGGCACGAAGACGCGCGTCGTTTTGCTCTCGCCGCAGGGTCGGGTCTTTGAACAGAAGGTAGCGGCAGAGTTGGCCGAAGCGGAGCGCATCGTTCTGATCTGCGGCCGCTACGAAGGCGTGGACGAGCGCGTCGTCGAGACGTGCGTGACGGACGAGTTGTCCATCGGCGATTACGTCTTGTCGGGCGGCGAACCGGCGGCGGTCGTCGTCGTGGATGCGACGGTGCGACTCCTGCCCGGCGCTTTGGGCAGCGAGACATCGGCCGTCAACGAGTCGTTCAACGCGGGGCTGCTTGATTGTCCGCACTACACACGCCCGGTCGAGTACAGCGGCCGGCGCGTGCCCGAAGTTTTATTGAGCGGTCATCACGCCGAGATCGCGCGTTGGCGCAGACGTGAGGCGCTCAGGAAGACGGCGCGCAACCGGCCCGATCTGTTACAGCAGGCCACGCTTGATGAGCAAGAGCGCACGTGGCTCGCAGAGTTTGATAAAGAGCAATGATGTTCGCAGTCAGCCAAGCAAAAGCTGATAGCTGACTGCTAATAGCTGACAGCTTTAATGGAGTGAAATTATGAATCGCTTAGACGCAGTTGAGCAAACACAGATGACGCGGGCGATCCCGGACTTTCAGCCGGGCGATACGGTACGCGTGCACGTGCGCATCAAGGAAGCCGAGAACAAGTGGCGTATACAGGTCTTTGAGGGCGTCGTGATCGCGCGCAAAGGCGGCGGCGTGCGCGAGACGATCACGGTGCGCAAGACGAGCTTCGGCGTTGGCGTCGAGCGTATCTTCCCCTTGCATGCGACGATCATTGATCGGATTGACGTGGTGAAGCACGGGCGCGTGCGCCGCGCCAAGCTCTATTACCTGCGCGAACTGCGCGGCAAAGCGGCGCGCATCCGCGAGCGCGACACGCGCCAGACGACCGGCGGCCAAGGCTCGGAGCAAGCGCAAGGCACAGCCTCAGCCGGCAAGAAGTAGCAGCCGAAAAATTTATGCGCGTAACTGGCGAGGGCCGGATGATCAGGAAAACTTTTCCGGTCATCCGGCGCTCGCCGTTTGTTTGCTAGAAGTTCAAGGTTCAAAGTTTGGCCTGACCTTGAACCTTGAACCTTGAACTTTGAACCTTGAGTCTTCATATCGCCATTGACGCGCACTCGGTCGGCACTGGACTGGCCGGCAACGAGACTTACATCACCAATCTGATCGAAGCGTTGGCGCAAGTTGATTCGGTCAATCGCTACACGTTGTATGTCACGCGTCGCGCGGCGGTCGAGCGCTTCGCAGATCGTTGGCCGAACTTCTCAGTGCAGTTGACGCTGCCCCACACGCCCTTGTTGCGCATCCCCATCACGCTCGTGCGCGAGTTGCGTCGCCGGCCCGTTGACGTGCTGCATGTGCAGTACACCGCGCCGCCGCTTGCGCCCTGTCCCGTCGTCGCCACCATTCACGATCTCTCGTTCGAGCATCTGCCCGACACGTTCAAACGCCGTAGTCGTTTGCAACTGCGTCTGACCGTGCGCCGCACCGCGCGTCGCGCCGCGCAGATCATCGCGCCATCTGAGTTCACCTGCCGCGACATCGCGCGCACATACGACATCGCACCTGAACGCATCAACCTCATTCCACTCGCTGTCAGCGAACATTTCACGCCGGCCACCGACGCAGAGATCGCGCGCGTGCGGCAGCATTATGAGATCAATGGTGCTTACATTCTCGCGGTCGGTTCGATTCAGCCGCGCAAGAATTTGACGCGGCTCGTCCGCGCCTATTCGGCCTTGCGCCGCACGCGCGCAGACGCTAAGCTGCCGCAACTGGTCTTGGTTGGCAAAAAGGCTTGGCTATATGATGAGACCCTGCGCGCGATTGCCGAGTGCGGACTGGCGCAGGAAGTAAACTTGACGGGCTACGTGCCCGAAGGGGACTTGCCCGCGCTCTACACGGGCGCACTCTGCTTCGTTTATCCCTCGTACTTTGAGGGCTTCGGACTACCCCCGCTCGAAGCCATGCGTTGCGGCACGCCGGTCATCGCAGGCGACCGGACGAGTCTCCCGGAAGTCTTGGGCGACGCTGGTCTGCTCGTCGATCCGTTTGATGAAGCCGCCCTCGCCGCCGCGCTCGCGCGGCTGATTGATGACGCAAATTTGCGCGCGCGCTTGCGTGGCAAAGGCATCGCCCGCGCGGCACGTTTCGACTGGCACGACACAGCGCGCCAAACTTTAGAGGTCTATCAACGAGCCACAGGAGGAGCACCGAGTACAGAGGGCTGAAGTGCTCGCGCGTCGCTTACGTGCAGCAGCAAAAGTTCCGCACTCAGTGCTAATGTTGATGCGTATCGCAATCTTGGGGACACGGGGTGTGCCCGCTAGTTACGGCGGTTTTGAGACCTTCGCGGAACAACTTTCGACGCGGCTCGCGGCGCGCGGCCATCAAGTGACGGTCTATTGCCGCTCGCACTACGTCAGCCCGCGCCAACTCGAATATCGCGGCGTGCGCTTGCAAGTCTTGCCGACGATCCGGCACAAGTATCTCGACACAATCGTGCACGCTTTCTTGTCGGCGCTACACGCGATGAGCGGACGCTACGACGCCGCGCTCATCTGCAACGCCGCCAACGCGCCCTTCATCCCCATCCTGCGCCTCGCTGGCACGCCCGTCGTCATCAACGTTGACGGCCTCGAACACAAACGCAGGAAATGGAACTGGCTCGCGCGTCGTTATTATCTGCTCGCCGAGCGTCTGGCCACATGGCTGCCGAACGAGACGGTGACTGATGCGCGCGTGATTCAAGACTACTACCTCGCGCAGTACAAGCAGCAGACGACGATGATCGCTTACGGCGCGGAGGTCGCGCGCGCGCCTGATCGCGCGGCCGTCCGGCAGTGGGGCGTCGAGCCGAATCGTTACGTGCTCTACGTCTCGCGGCTTGAGCCTGAAAATAACGCGCGCCTCGTCATCGAAGCGTTCAAGCGTGTGCACACTTCGCACAAGCTGGTCATCGTCGGCGACGCGCCTTACGCCGAAGAGTACATCAAACGCCTGCGGGCCGATGCGCGCCGCGACCGGCGCATCATCTTCACCAGTTTCGTCTTCGGCGACGCCTATCGTGCGCTGCAACAGAACGCCTACTGCTACGTCCACGCCACAGAAGTCGGCGGCACGCACCCCGCCCTGCTTGAAGCGATGGGTTACGGCAACTGCGTCTTGACGCTCGCCACGCCCGAAAACTTGGAAGCCGTCGGCGAAGCCGGCATCGCTTACGCGGACGCAGACGAGCTTGCCGCGCAACTCCAACGCGTCCTGCGCGACGGCTCGCTGGTCAACGCCTATCGGCAACGCGCGCAGAAGCGCGTGCGCGAACACTACGATTGGGAGCGCGTTGTTGACCGTTATGAAGAGTTGTTCGCGCGTCTGGCCGGGCAGCCTGCGCTCGACATGGCGCTTGCGTTTGAAGAGAGCGAGGAGCGCGAAGCCGTCGAAGCGCGCAAGCCTTGATGCGCAAGGGACGAATGCGCTTTGACTCGTGACCTCAGAGAAAGTGCGCGGGCGACTTAGTTAATTGGCGCTACTTGGTGCATAATACGCGCTCGGCGCACAAAGACATGCCTGTGAGTTAAGCTGGCCCCCTCGCGTTCACGGGCCCGCCCTAGCGCAAGAAGGGTTTTACCTCGTCGTTCTTTAGTTCGACACGTTCCACTAACTTATCCGGCCACCGAGCCGGAGCACTGAAAAAGGAGATAGCAAACTTTATGGACGCTTTGCGACCATGCTCCCGACTGCTGCTGACCCTGACGATCTGTGCCACCTTCGTCGTTGCCCTGATCGGCTGTTCTACCGCGCCGACTAGCAACACAGGCAACAATACGACACCAGCCGCAGGCAACACGAACAAGACCACCACAGCCGCCACACCCGCCGCCAGCCCCGCGACACCTAGCGGCGACAAGATCGGCGTGGCCGAGTGTGACGACTACTTGGCGAAGTACGAAGCTTGCGTTGACAGCAAAGTACCCGAAGCTGCGCGGGCGCAGTTGAAGGCCTCTTTCGAGACGACGCGCAAGTCTTGGCAAGGTCTGGCCGCAACGCCACAAGGCAAAGCCGGCCTCGCGCAAGCCTGCAAAGCCGCGCACGACGCCGTCAAGCAACAAATGGCCGCCTACGGCTGCACTTTCTAACCACTCCGCCGGTGCACGGCGCAAACCTAAAAAGGCGAGTATGACTTGATCATACTCGCCTTTTTGTTTCGCGCGTTAACCTGCGCTTCACTTGATCGCTTTGATGTTGGCCGGTTTGGCGAAGAGCGAGTCGGCGATGGGCCGATTGAATTCGATTGAGTCGTAGCTGATGCGGCTCGTCTGCTCGCCGCCGCGATAGTGATCGATAATGAAGGGCAGCGTAATGCCTTCGACGGTGAGAAAGCGCGCGTAGCGATCCTCTTCTTGCACGTCTTCACCTTCGGCCGTCTTGCGTTTATAGAGCGACTTCGCGGGCAGGTTATCCTTCGCGCCGATCTCATAGTCAATAACGAAACCGTCAGGGTAAGTCAGGCGCACGGTCTCGTTGCGTTTCGCCAGTCCCGCTTCACGCCGGCCGACGTAAGTGAGCATCGCGCCTTCTCTGCGCCACCAGCCGCGCAGGAGATTGTCGAGACTGGTGCGGAGCGAAAGTTGGAAGTTCTCAATGTCGGCGGGCGGTTGATCTTTGAGCGTGCGCGCGGCAGCGTCGAAGAGCCAGCCGGTCGAGCCTGTGTTGGCTTGGATAGAGCGATTGCCGCCGCCGCGAAACTCCGTCCGCTCGCGGTCGGGCAAGACCGTGTAGTCAATGAATGAACTGGGATTTTGTGAGACGCCTTTGGCGAACGGCGTGATGATGCCGCGCCCGATGGTCGTGCGCACTGCGAGATAAGCGTTGCCGCCCATCGCCGCCACCGCCCGCGCGACGATCTGTTCAGCCTTCTCGTCGTTGGCGCTCACCGCGTTCGTCTTGTTCGCTTGGGGCGCGGGCTTGGTGGCTGCCGCGCTCGTTTTATCTGTGGTGCTCGGCTGCGCCGCAGCCACGGGCGACAAGCAGAAACACAAAACGATGAGCAGTGAGCAGCGCAGACGCGCGCGCAAGGTGGAGGAATTACTGACCATATTCGTTTAATGCTTGATCCGTGCTGCCGGTTGGCAGGTTGACGGATGGGACAAGCGAAGAGGGCTTCAACGATTTTGATGATCGCTGAAGCCCCCGATCTCATCGAGTCTGATCCTACGCGGAGATCAGACTCGCATAATTGAATCAGCCGCGACTTCAGTTCAGGCTCGCAGCGTCGAGCGGCTTGATCGTGATCTCGCCGTTCTCGTAATCCACGACGAACTGCGAGGCGTCTTTCCACAGCGCCGTGATCGGAAGTTTCACCTTCTCGTCAATGTGGCGCTTCAGGAAGCGCGCGCCGTAGGTCGGGCTAAAACCCTTCTCGGTCAGGCTGTCAATCGCGCGCTCTGTGACTTCGACCGACTTGCCTTGGCGCTCCATCTGCCGGCGCATCTTGCTGAGATAAAGCTGCGCGATCTGTCTGACCTCGTCCATCGTCAAGGGCGAGAAGACCACGATCTCGTCTATGCGATTACGAAACTCCGGCGAGAAGCGCGTTTCGGCGGCCTTCATCACCTCGTGCTTGATCGCGCGCACGTCGCCCAGCGACTTCGTGCCGAAGCCAAGCGGCTTCTCGTACTTCTTGAAACTCTCCGAGCCAAGGTTCGAGGTCATGATGACGATGGCGTCGGACAAGTAAACTTTCTTACCGCGCCCGTCCGTCAGCCAGCCCTCGTCGAAGGCTTGCAAGAACAGATTCATCAAGAACGGCGAAGCCTTCTCAACCTCATCGAGCAAGAGCACCGTGTAAGGGTTCTCGCGCAACTGTTCGGTCAGGATGCCGCCGCGCTCCGAACCGACGATGCCGCGCGGCATGCCGATCAGTTTCTCGACACCAATCGTGCCGTCCTGATACTCGGAGAGATCAATGCGCACCATCTTCTCTTCGTCGCCGAACATGAACTCGGCCACAGCCTTCGCCAGTTCCGTCTTGCCAACGCCCGTCGGGCCTAGAAAGAGGAGCACGCCGTCCGGTTTGTAGTGCGACTCTTTGAGCGGCCCCTTGTTGAGCCTGAGCCGTTGCGCGACCGCTTTGATCGCTTCTTTCTGGCCGATGACGCGCCGGCTCAAGTCCGTCTCCATGTTGCTGAACCGGTCGTTCGTGTCGCGGAAGATCATGTCGCGCGGGATGCGCGATTCCTGCGAGATCACATCAATGATGTGCTCGGGCCGGACGACCATCGTCTGCGGCTCGTTGATCTCAACCTTGACCGCAGCCGTGTCCAACCAGCCGATAGCTTTGTCGGGCAGGTGCAGGTTGCGTATGTACTTCGGGGCCATCTCAAGCGCCGTGTTGATGGCGTCGTCCGAGATCGTCACCGAGTAGTTCTTTTCGAGTCGCGGGCGCAAGCCCAACAAAATCTCGCGCGTCTCCGACAGCGAAGGCTCTTCGACCTTCACCAAACGGAAGCGCCGCGCCAAAGCCTCGTCCTCGCCGATGTACTCTTTGTACTCCGTGATGGTCGTCGCGCCGATGATCCGCATCTCGCCGCGTGCGAGCGCCGTCTTGAACATGTTCGCGGCATCGCTTGAGGTGCCAAGCGCCGCGCCCGCACCGATGATCGTGTGCGCTTCATCAATGAAGAGGATCAGGTTGTCGCGCTCTTTGACCTCGTCAATAATGCCTTTGATGCGCTCCTCGAACATACCGCGCAACATCGTGCCGGCGACGAGTCCGCCCATCTGCAACTGCACGATGTGCGAGCCGCGCAGCCGCGCCGGGACTTTCTCCGGCTCAAGCTCAATCAGACGCGCGAGACCTTCGACCACAGCCGTCTTGCCCACACCCGGCTCGCCCACAAGCATGGGCGAGTTGGCGCGCTCGCGGTGGCAGAGGATTTCGATCATCTGCTGAATCTCTTGCTCGCGCCCGATGGTCGGCGGCAGTCGATCCATGCGCGCCAGCCGGTTCAGAGACATACCGAAGTGCTTCAGGTACGGCGGCAACTCAAACTTCTTGCGATACTGCTCGTCGTCCTGCTCGCGTGTGCGGACGCGCGTGCGGACGTTCTCTGTGACCGCGTCGGAACTGATGCCGAGATTGTGCAGCAAGCCCGTGAGCACGCCGCCGTCTTGCGCAAGCGCCATGAAGAGGTCTGTGGCTTCGATGGTCTTGCGCCCTTGCGCGCGGGCGCGCTCCATCGCGCGCTTGAATAGATCAATCGTTTCCGGTGCGATGCGCAGACCCTTGCCGACGTGCTGATAGCGGCTGCTCTCAAGTCGCTGCTCGATCTGCATGCGCACCTTGGCGGGGTCAACCGCCAGATCGCGCATCGTCGTGTTGAAGAGATCGGCCTCTTCGTGAATAAAGGCGTCGAGGATATGTTCGACGGCGATGTAGTTCTGATCGCGCCGCTTCGATTCGCTCATCGCATACTCGAAGATGCGCTGGCCGCTTTCACCGAAGCGGTCTTTATATGTGCCTAGATCAACCATGTTGCGTTACCTTCTTCGCTAACAGCCGCCCGCGCGAGGTGGCTAAGCGGATAAATTGTTTTCACGCCCGCCGAAACATCTTACGAGTAACGCCTTCGTTCCGGTTCGCTCTTGCACCAACAACCGTCGTTGACCCGCCCCCTTGTTCGGCTACTGTTAGATGCGTCCCGTCGCGCTTCGGGACGCTCTAATACTACCTCATCTGTTTGCAAAAATCTTGCCAATCTTTCCGCTCGCAGGCAACGAGGCAAAACGCTGCCACTTGTGAACCATTTGAAACTGAAAGAGCGCCCGCTCCAACTTTCCGCAACAAATGGAACGTCGAAGCGGACGCTTTCTTTCGCCGCACTGACTGAAAGCCATGCAGCGTTAGTAGTCGTAATCTTCGCCGCCCGGCATCGACGGTGTCGCGGCTCTCTTCGGCTCAGGCGCGTCGGTCACGGCCGCGCCCGTCGTGAGCAATAGACCCGCGACCGAAGCAGCATTTTGCAAAGCCGTGCGGACGACCTTCGTCGGATCGATGATACCGGCTTCGACGAGGTTCTCATACTTGCCGGTCGCGGCGTTAAAACCTTTCGCGCCCTTCGCGTCTTCGAGTTTGCCGACGACGATTGCGCCATCAACGCCCGCGTTCTCCGCGATGCGCCGCACAGGCTCTTCGAGCGCACGCCGCAACAGCCGCACGCCTGTCCGCACATCACTATCCTCATCAGGCAATTCCAGCTTGTCGAGCGCCTTCGCCGCGCGCAACAGCGCCACGCCGCCGCCCGGCACGATACCCTCTTGCGCCGCCGCGCGGGTCGCATTCACGGCATCGTCCACGCGCATCTTCTTCTCTTTCATCTCGGTCTCGGTCGCCGCGCCGACGCGGATGACCGCGACGCCGCCCGCGAGTTTCGCCAGCCGCTCCTGCAACTTCTCGCGGTCGTAGTCCGAAGTGGTCTCTTCGATCTGCCGGCGGATCGTCGCCACGCGCCCTTGAATCGCAGAGGTTTGGCCTGCGCCCTCGATGAGCGTCGTGTTGTCTTTATCAACGAGCACGCGCTTCGCTGCGCCTAGGTCTTCAACCGTAATGTTCTCCAACTTGATGCCGAGGTCTTCGGTGATGACACGCCCGCCGGTTAAGGTGGCAAGATCTTCAAGGATCGCCTTGCGCCGGTCGCCAAACGCGGGCGCTTTGACGGCGCAGACCTTGATCGTGCCGCGCAGTCTGTTGACGACGAGCGTGGCGAGCGCATCGCCTTCGACCTCTTCGGCGATGATCAGGAGCGCGCGCGCCTGTTGCGCCACCTGTTCAAGTAGCGGCAGCAGCTCACGCATCGCCGCAATCTTCTTCTCGTGCAACAGAATGAGCGGCTCATCGAGCACACACTCCATCCGATCCGGGTTCGTCACGAAGTAAGGCGACAGATAGCCGCGATCAAACTGCATGCCCTCGACAATATCCAACTCGGTCTGCATCGTGCGCGACTCTTCGACCGTCACCACGCCGTCCTTGCCGACACGCTCCATCGCCTCAGAGATCAACTCGCCGATCTCGCGGTCGTTATTGGCCGACACGCTGGCCACGTTCGCCAACTCGTCTTTGCTCTTGACCTGCTTCGACTGTTTCTCAAGCTCCGCGACCGCCGCTTCGGTCGCCAACTGTATGCCGCGCTGCAACGACATCGGATTCGCGCCGGCGGTCACGTTCTTGACGCCTTCGCGGAAGATGGCTTGCGCGAGCACGGTCGCGGTGGTCGTGCCGTCGCCCGCCGTATCGTTCGTTCGCGTGGCGACCTCCTTGACCATCTGCGCGCCTATGTTCTCGTACTTGTCTTTCAACTCGATCTCTTTCGCCACCGTCACGCCGTCTTTCGTGATCATGGGCGAACCAAATTTCTTGCCCAGCACGACATTGCGCCCCTTCGGCCCCAACGTCACACGCACCGCATTCGCCAGCGTGTTCACGCCCTGCAACATCGCCCGCCGCGCCTCTACATCAAACTTCAACTCTTTCGCTGCCACTTGGAAATCTCCTTAAGGTAGTCAGTAGAAATTTATTGCTTTGATCTTTCTCAATCTTACTCTTCGCTATGAGCCTGCACATTACTACGTGCGCGGCCGACCTGCACGCGCGCGGGGCGCAATAACTGGCCGCCCATCTTGTAGCCGCGACTGTATTCGGCTGTGACCGTGTGGTCGCGTTCGGGTGCGACCTCGATGGTGTCCACAGCTTCGTGCAGTTCGGGATCAAACTGCGCACCGACCGAATTGATCGGCTCTGCGCCCGCATTGTTGAGTGCCTGCTCGAAGCCGCTGATCGTGCCGTGCAGACCGTCAAGCAACGCTTCAAGCGTGCCGCCTTGCTCGGCTGAGGCGACCGCGCGTTGCAAGTTGTCGAGCACGGGCAGAAGCGACGAGACGAATTCAGCCTTCGCACGCGCGGCGCGTTCATCAGCCGCGCGGTTCAAGCGTTGCCGCGTCTCGTCCGTCTCGCGCTGCAACTGCGCGCGCACCTGCTCGAAGCGCGCTTGCACGTCCAGAGCCTTCTGCTCGGCCGCGCGCGTGCGCGCCTCCAACTCTTCCACATACTTCGGCTTCAAACTCGGCGCTTCCGCCGCGCCCTCTTGCACTGTCACACCTGCCCCCGTCTCGTCCGTCCGCACGCGCCGTCGATCAACGACGCGCACATGCTCGCCGCCTGTGTCCTGTTCGCGCGCTTCCTGTGTCGCATTCCGCTCCGCCATATCTGCTCCCAATTGCTCCTCGTGCTCCTCTTCCGTGCTCTGTTCGCCGGCCGCAGCCGCCGACTCTGCCTGCGCGTGTCGTCTTCGCTTACGAAACATTGATCCGCCCCAAGAAATGATGAACGCGGAATGATGAATGACAGCCAGAACAGATGTTAATTCATCATTCCGCGTTCATCATTCATCGCTTATTGCGCTGTTGCCACCGCCGCGCCGTCGGCTTTGAACTTCATCTCATCGCCGTCGGCTGAGACATGCACGGTTTGACCGGGCAAAATCTCGCCGCGCAGCAGTTTGACCGCGAGCGGATTCTGAATCAACGTCTGAATCGCACGCTTCAGAGGCCGCGCACCGTAGAGCGGATCATAACCTTCGCGCGCGAGCAGCGCACGCGCCGAGTCGTCGAGCACGAGCGCGATGTTGCGCTCTTCGAGCATGCGCCGCAGGCGCGCAAGCTGCACGTCAATGATCTGCACGATCTGCTCGCGCGACAGTTGATGAAAGATCACGATGTCGTCAATGCGATTCAAGAACTCCGGCTTGAAGTGCTCACGCAAGGTCTGCAAGACCGCTTCGCGCACCTGCTTCTCGTCGTCCACGACCGCTTGAATCTCGCGCGAGCCAAGGTTTGAGGTCATGATCAAGACCGTGTTCTTGAAATCAACCGTGCGCCCCTTCGAATCGGTCAAACGCCCGTCGTCCAAAATTTGCAACAGCACATTGAACACGTCCGGGTGCGCCTTCTCGATCTCGTCAAACAAGATGACGCTGTACGGCCGACGCCTCACGGCTTCGGTCAACTGTCCGCCTTCTTCGTAGCCGATGTAGCCCGGCGGCGCGCCGATCATGCGCGCGACCGCATGCTTCTCCATGTACTCGGACATGTCGAGCCGAATCATTGCGCGCTCATCATCAAAGAGAAACTCGGCGAGCGCACGCGCCGTCTCAGTTTTGCCGACGCCGGTCGGGCCGAGAAAGATGAACGAGCCGACGGGCCGATTCGGGTCTTGCAAGCCCGCACGTGCGCGGCGCACGGCGTTGGCGACCGCCGTCAGGGCCTCTTCCTGCCCGATGACGCGCTCGCTCAGACGTTCCTCCATCGTGACGAGCTTCTGCATCTCGCCTTCGAGCATCTTCGAGACAGGAATGCCCGTCCACTTGGCGACCACCTGCGCCACGTCCTCTTCGTCCACCTCTTCTTTGAGAAAGACGCCCTCTTGTTGCAACGCCGCGAGCTTCTGCTGATCTGCGTCGAGCGCTTTTTGCAGTTCGACCAGCTTGCCGTAGCGCAACTCCGCGACCTTGCCGAAGTCGCCCGCGCGCTCGTACTGCTCGGCCTGAATCTTGACCTGCTCAACCTCTTCCTTCGCCTTGCGGATGCGCTCGATGATCTCTTTCTCGGAGCGCCACTTCGCTTTCATGCCTGAAGCGCGCTCGCGCAAGTCTGCGGCCTTAACTTCGATCTCGTGCAGACGCGCCTGTGAGCGCTCGTCCGTCTCACGCTGCAACGCTTGGCGCTCGATCTCCAACTGCGTGATCTCGCGTTCGAGTTGATCGATCTCGACGGGCAAGCTGTCAATCTCGATGCGCAGACGCGAAGCGGCCTCGTCAATTAAGTCAATCGCTTTGTCGGGCAGGAAGCGATCCGTGATGTAACGATTCGACAAGGTCGCAGCGGCGACGATGGCCGAGTCCTTGATGCGGACGCCGTGATGCACCTCGTAGCGTTCCTTCAAACCGCGCAGGATCGCAATCGTGTCTTCAACCGTCGGCTCGCCCACGTAAACCTGTTGGAAGCGACGCTCAAGCGCGGCGTCTTTCTCAATGTGCTTCTTGTATTCGTTGAGCGTCGTTGCGCCGACGCAGCGCAACTCGCCGCGCGAGAGCGCCGGCTTCAACATGTTCGACGCATCAATCGCGCCTTCAGCCGCGCCCGCGCCGACGAGCGTGTGCAGTTCGTCAATGAAGAGGATGATCTGCCCCTTCGCGTTTTCAATCTCTTTCAAGACCGACTTCAGACGATCCTCAAATTCGCCGCGATACTTTGCGCCCGCAAGCATTGAACCTAGATCAAGCGCCACGAGCCGCTTGTTACGCAAGGTCTCCGGCACGTCGCCCGAAATGATCCTTTGCGCGAGGCCCTCGACAATCGCGGTCTTGCCAACACCCGGCTCGCCGATAAGGACCGGGTTATTCTTCGTTCGGCGAGAGAGCACTTGGATGCAACGACGTATCTCGTCGTCGCGGCCGATGACCGGGTCGAGTTTGCCTTGCCGCGCAAGATCGGTCAGGTCTTTCGCATATTTTGATAATGCTTGATAGTTTGCTTCGGCGTTTTGATCCGTGATGCGCGAACCGCCGCGCATTTCTGCGACGACCTTCGAGAGATCATCGCGGTTGACGCCGTGCTGGCGCAGGATGCGCCCGGCCGCGCCGTCCTTCTCGTCCACGATGGCAAGCAAGAGATGCTCGGTCGAGATATACTCGTCCTGCATCTCTTCGGCCTGCTTCTGCGCCGCATTGAAGAGTTGCGTGATGCGCGGGCTGAAGTACTGCTGCCCGCCTTGCACTTTGGGCAAGCGACCGATGGCCGCTTGCGCATCGTTTAAGACGACTTGCAAATTCGCGCCGAGCTTGCCGAGCAGAGGCCGCACGATACCTTCAGGCTGCTCTAAGAGCGCCACGAGCAGGTGCTCCGGCTCGACCTGTTGATTCTGATTGCGCTCCGCGAGTTCGATGGCGGATTGAATCGCTTCTTGCCCGCGCAGTGTGAAACGTTCTAAACGCATAAAAATTCTCGGAAGTCAGTTCAAGGCTCAAAGTCACAGGTTCAAGGCTTAGGACGCCAGCCCGGAACTTTGAACCTTGAACTGTTTCTGACTCGTTACTTCGCTGTCGCCGTCTTGCCCTTGTTCGCGCTGGCCGATTCGGCCTTCGCCTCGATGGTCTTGGGCGAGCCTTCGGCGCTCTCGCCACCGACCTCGATGCGGCGGGCCTTGACCTCTTCGCGTTTCTGGAGCACGACGCGCAGCACGCCGTTCTTGTACTCGGCGGTCGCGTTCTCAGCCGAGACCGTCTGCGGCAACGTGAACGAGCGTGTGAACGAGCCGTAGGCGCGTTCGACGCGGTGATAGTTGTCCGTCTCATCCTGCTTCTCGAAACGCCGTTCGCCGCGCAGGGTGAGCACGTTGTTCTCGATGGTCAACTCGAAGTCTTCGCGGTTCATGCCCGGCAGTTCGGCTTCGAGCACGATCTGATCCTTGTTCTCGTAGATGTCCACGCTGGGCGTCCAAGCGCCGCGCATCAGCCCTTCGTCGTCGAAGGAGCGGGACAGATTGGAAGAGAACAGGCGGTTGACTTCATCTTGCAGCATCCGCAGTTCGCGGAACGGGTCGTAACGTGTGATTGACATGACGTAGTTTCTCCTCTCAACAAAAATAGGGTCTTTTGTCGGACGCTCACGCCGACCACTGAAATCGGGCCACGTTGCTGACGGCTTGTGGTAGCTGAGCGTAGTTGCATAATAAAGGTTGAGTGGATTTTTGTCAAGTCATGAATTTAAACTGTTAAGTTGTTGTCTCTGAGTGGGATTTGCTGGGGCGTTTGAGATGCGGCAAGGCGAAAATAGAAGCCAAGACGGCGTTCTCTGGGGCAGATTAGACTGGCTTGAGACAGGTCTGAAGGCTGTGGTTTAGCCGAGACCGAAGAAGCGTCTGATCGCAGAGATCAACCCTTCGGACTCCTCTTCGACCGTCCGTGTGGCGGCCGTTGCGGCCAGCGCCGCGCGTCGTTCAGCGATGATGTGGCTGAGCGATTCGACCAACTCAGGATTGGTCTTGAACAGTTGTTTCATCGCGCGATGGCCGATCTCCAAGACTTCTGTCTCTTCGACGGCGACGACGCTGGCCGTGCGCGGCTCGCCCGTGAAGAGCGCCATCTCGCCGAAGAAGTTGCCCTCAGAGAGCGTGGCGACGGTGCGTTGTTCATAGCCATTGTTCGCATCCGCGATTCGCACCTCGACGCGCCCGTCATGGACGACGAACATCGAATCGGCCGCATCGCCTGCGCGTATGATCGTCTCGCCCGGCGCATAGATATGGCTCTCCGAGTCAGCCGCGAGGCGCGCAAGTTCTTCTGCCGTGAGTGGCGAGAAGATGTCCACAGCGGCGAGGCGATCCGTGAGACCATCAACGCCGGTTGTGCGCGTCGGCTTGGAGCGCTCGAAGTAGAGCGTCTGCGTCGGGAAAGGAAAGCCGAGACCGGCGCGGCGGAAGGCATACCAGATGCGTTGGCGCACGAGTGCGTCGGTGTCGTTATGGCGTGCGTAGTCTTCGAGCCAATACTTGCACTCATAGTCCACGCCGCTTGCGCCCAAGTCGCGGATGCGGACGACGGGCGTGATGTCGCGCACGACGTTCTCAGTCTCGCGCACGGCCTCGCGCACAACGTGGATGACTTTCACGGGCGAGTCTGTGTAGAGCGCGCTGAAGAAAACGATGCGCGCGTTGTTGTTATCGCGCGGGCAGACTTCGACATACTCTTTGGCCGTCTGGCTGTTGCTCACCAGCACAATGTGATTCTGAAACGTCCTGAGCTTCACCGCGCGCCAAGTCACGCTCTCGACCACGCCCGTCCACTTGCCGACCGTGATCACGTCGCCCACCTCAAACGGCTTGTCCGCGTGCAGAGAGATACCGGCGAAGAGATTGCCGAGCGTGTCCTGCAAAGCGAGACCGAGGATGACGCCCAAGAGGGCCGAACCGGAGAGGAGCGGCCCCAACGAGAGATCGAAATAGTATTTCAGCAGCGAGACGATGATGACGACATAGGCGATGATGGCGAAGATGTCGCGAATCAGGCGCGGCGCTTCCTGTCCTTTGCGCAGGCGGAAGACGAAGCTGAAGATGAAATGGCCGATGAGCCGGACGATGAGGAACATGAGGCTCAGCCAGAGTGCGATCTGCACGAAGAGCAGGACGCGCAGGTAAGCGGTCTTGGCCGCAGCGACCGGCAGCCAAAAATACTCGGCCAGCGTGAGCGGCTGCGGCGCGAAGGCGGCGAGCAGATAGATCACCAACAGACTGAGCGTCGTCGTGACAAGCGGGATGATTAACTGTCTGCGATTCATGGATGCGGACTCAACCGAAGAACGGCACGATGATTAAGAGCAGCGAGAGCGCCGAGATGATAATGACCGTTAGCCATGCGATCAAATTATAGACCGGGCCGTTGGCGCGCGCACCCATAAGTTTGCGGTCGCTGGCCAGTCGCGTGATGGCGACGAGCAGCACGGGCAGCAGTAGCCCGTTGATCAGTTGCGTGATGACCAGCACACGGATGAGCGGCAGCCCCGGCAAGATCGCGACGAGCGCGCCGACGGCGACCAGAAACGTGAAGATGCCCAAAAAGATCGGGGCTTCACGAAAACTGCGCGAGACGCCTTTCTCGAAGCCTAATGCTTCGCTGATCGAGTAAGCCGTCGCCAAAGGCAGCACACCGGCGGCGAGCATCGAAGCGCCGAGCAAGCCGATGGCGAATAACATCTCGGCATAACGGCCTGCGAGCGGCGCGAGTGCTTCGGCGGCTTGGGTCGCTGTGCTCAGTTCGCCTGTGAAGCCGTGCGCGTGCAGGGTCGCGGCGGTCGAGACGATGATGAAGAAGGCGATCAGGTTGGCGAAGAGTGTGCCCGTCCACACGTCTGCGCGCGTCATTGGATACTCCTCTTCGGTCACGCCTTTTTCGACGACGGACGATTGCACAAAGACCTGCATGTAAGGCGAGATGGTTGTGCCGATGAGCGCCATGACCATGAAGAGGTAGCGCGTCTCGAAACTGAAACTTGGGCGCACCAGCCAGTGCGCGACCTCGCCCCAATGCGGGCGCGCCATAAACGCCGACACGATGTAAGCGAGAAAGACGAACGACATGACGAGAAAGACGCGCTCGACACGCCGGTACGATCCCTTAACGACGAGCCACCAAACGAGCAGCGCCGCCACAGGCACGGTCAGATATTTCGAGACGCCGAACAGTTCGCTTGCGGCGGCGATGCCGACGAATTCAGAGACGGTCACGCCGCCGTTGGCGACGAGGAGCGCGAGCATGACGAGCATCGTCCAACGCACGCCAAACTGTTCGCGGATCAGATCGGCCAAGCCCTTGCCCGTCACCACGCCCATGCGCGCGCACATCTCTTGAATCAGACCGAGACTGATCGTGATCGGGATGAACGTCCACAGCAGTTGATAACCGTAAGCCGCGCCCGATGAAGCGAAGGTCGCAATGCCGCCCGCGTCGTTGCCTGCGTTGGCGGCGACCATGCCGGGGCCGATGATGGCTAGATACGCAAGGAGGCCCCGCCGCGTCGCCACCGTGCGCCGCACACGCCGCGCCCCGCGTCGCCACAGACGCCGCCCCGTCTCCCGCACATCTGCGCCCGTCTGCGCCATCGGCTTGGGTCTCCGTCAGACATAAGAAGTTGAAATTTCGGAAATGATCTAAATGTCCAATTTTAAGCTATTGATAATATGGATTATCAATAGAGTAATGAAGATTTGTTTTAAGAATCCCCTCGCGTTCAAGAACCTGCCTGATCTCCTCGAACTTTGCGCTGATATTGCCTTTCGGAAATCGTATTTGCGAAATCCCCTGCACATTTGAAAACTCGGTACAACCTTCTTCTAATAAAATGATCGCACGCTCGAAGCCAAGCCTGCCCTGAAATAACCCAGCCTCATGAATAACATTTTCCCTAGCGTGTGTAGTTTGATCAGTGTGCTGATCTTCTCCGGTCATGACTAAAAAAGTAAATTTAGCGTTACTCAACTTTTCAGAGAGCACTTCTTTAGTACTTCGTCCGGCGACAGGTTCTCTATTAAATTCATCCCATTCCAAGTGGAGGCGGTCGTGAAGAAAGTCTTTTAAGTCTTTCCAAACATGCGAGCGACCGTGACCAATAAAAATTTTGCCGTTTTCATTAGGTATGATTAATGAAGGGCTTTGCTTCTGCTGTAAATAAGCCGTCCTTTCTGTATAGGTGCAGGGTGCGTTAGGATCATAATCTTTCAGTGCCCGTCGTTCGACAAAGGGTCTAAGATCATCCTCGAAAAGAAAGTCGTCCATCCAAGAGGTAGCACTCAAAGTCCAATCTAGTCTATTACCGCTGACGTTCCCTAATTGGCTAAGTTCTAAAAGCTCGTTCAGCAGCTTTAATTTATCTTCAGATAAATTGAGCATCCTCGCTAACTCCTCACTGCGGATATTCATTCCTTTTAAATCTTGACCGGCATCGTATTTAGCTTGGAAGAGTTCAAGGCAGCGCACAAGAAGGTCTATACCGTCACGCCCGTCATCGGTAAGAAGTACGCCGAGGAATGTTAAGGCGTAGTAATGGTCTTGGTGCTCATAAATAATGCTGGCGTTAAGAGAGCGAAGAATTGCCAAAACATAATCTTTGCCTGACCTCCGAGATACTGTTAAATCAGCAAACTTTCGGTAAAGTGCGGCTGTTGGCATCCACGACCAACGATCATCTTTTCTGATATGGTATTCCCATACTGCGTTCAAAGCTTCGCGCTGTGGGGCAGTAAGGCTTGCTCTGATCTCATTAACTGTAGTCATAATCTAAATCCTTTGAGCAATCTCATATCTGAAATTTGAGATCAAAAGATTTTCGGCAATCTCTGCCGCCAGCCTTTCGGCAATAGTAACTCCATCGCGTCGTCAACGGTGACGATGCCGGCGATGTCGCCTTCGTCGTCCACGACGGGCAGGGCGAGCAGGTTGTATTCGGCGATCTTTTGCGCGACCTCTTTGGCGGAATCGTCCGGGTGCGCCGCTTGAAACTCTTCGCGCATCACGGCGGCGAGCGGCGCGTCTGGATCGCCAAGAATCAGACTGCGCAGCGCGATCACGCCGTTCAATTTCCAAGAGCCTTCCTGTTCGACGACGTAGAGGTAATAGATCATGTTCGGCGTCTCAGCCATCTCGCGCAGGCGGGCGAGGGCTTCGCCGACCGTCAGATTCTTCGGCAGCGTGACGAACTCCGTCGTCATCAAGCCGCCGGCCGTGTCGTCTTCGTAAGGCAGTAGCTCGGCAACGTCTGCTTGCTCTTCGTCCTCCATGCGATTCAAGAGGTCTTCGGCCTTCGCTTCGGGCAGGTCGCCGAGCACGTCCGCCGCTTCGTCGGGCGACATCCATTCGAGTATGTCTGCGGCGCGCTCCTCGTCCATGTCGCCGATGATGCGCGCCTGACTCTCTTCGGGCATCTCCTCCAAAGTCTCTGCCGCCGTCTCGTCATCCAAAGCCGCGACAACCTCCGCGCCTTGATGAATTGACAAAGCCTCCGCGAGCCGCGCGATCTCGACCGGATGAAGGCGCGCGAGTTTGTCGCGTGAAGATTTCAAGCGGACGGTTGCCGCGTCGGTCGCCAAGTAACCAACGTCGGCCCAATCAATCACCTCGACAGGGTTGCGCGTGCCGGCGACGCCTGCGGGCGCGAGTCTGCGCCACAAGCCTTGCAGGCTCACGTCCGCGCCGGTCACGCGCCACTCGCCGCGCACTTCGATCAGTTGCACGTCGTTCACGCGCACGACGCGCTTGCCATCCACGTCAATCAACTGTTTGTCGAGCACATCACGTGCGAGCAAGACTTCGCCCTCGCGGCGGGCGAACGGACGCAGGTCGAGCGTGTCCGAGTTGAGTTGCGCGCCGCGCTTGTCCATGTGTGCGAGGCGCGCGCGCGGCAGATAGAAATCGCGGCGGGCGAAGCGCGCGACAAGCCCCGTCACCGGCGGATGATCTTCACCGAGACGCACGATGACATCCTTGATCGACGCGACGCGATCACCTTCAACGTCGCGCAAGGGCCGACCCAACATCTGCGACAGATAGAGCACGAGAAGAATATAAAGGCAAAGCCGCGAAAGGTGAAAGCGTGTCGGCTCGAAAAGCGATCTCAGCGTGATTGACTCAACGCGCTTGCAGTATGACGAGTGCGCGTGCGAGTGCTGGATCGCGGCCGTTGCTGAGATCGGCGCGCGTTGGCGTGATGGTTTCGTCGGGCGTGAGACCTGTGCCTTCGAGGCGTGTGCCGCCTGCGGTGTGGAAGTCTAATTCGCTGAGGTCGAGCGCGCCACCGTCGGGCAGCAGATGACGTTGACGCACGCCCAACACACAACCGCAGGTCGCTTCACCGATGATGCGCGCGCGTGTGTGTTCGCGTAGTGCGGCGGCGAAGATTTCGGCGGCACTGGCGGTGCGCGCAGAGGTGAGCACGACGAGCGGGCCATCGAAATGTGCGATCTCGTCGGCGGCTAAGAGCATCGTCGCGCGCGTCTGCGGCGTGGAGGTGATTTGACCTGCGCGGTCGTTGAAGCGGCCCAAGTTCGTGCCGGTTGGGAGAAAGGCGGAAGCGATGTCGGTCAACGCTTCGGCGTCGCCGCCGCCGTTGTCGCGTAGGTCTAGGATGAGACCGCGCGCGTGACGCAGGTTCGTGCGCAGGGCGCGCGACAGCGCAAGTGCAAGCTCTTGCGTGAACGTGTTGAAGTGAACGATTGCGAACGAGCCTGCGCGTTTGATGTTGAGCGTGGGCGCGCGCTCAGCCCATGTGCGCCGGAGTTGCACGGTCTTCGTGCGGCCGCGCTCGTCTGCAAAGACGGCCGTAACGGACGTGTCGCGCGGGCCGTCGAACAGACGCGCAATGGCTTCGAGATGTGCCGCGCGCACGGTCGAACTACTGATGAACTCCGCGTTGCGCTGCGCAAGCAGTGAAGCGGCCGGCACATCATCAACCCTCAACAGCGCGTCACCTGCGCGCACGCCTCCTGCGCGGGCTGCATCGGAGTTGCGTTCGACGCGGGCGACGATGAGCGCGCCGTCAAGTTCGCGTAGAGAGACGCCGGCCGTCTGATAGCGCGTGTGCTGCCAGTCCGTATACTCGCCGGGCGCATAGACGCGCGTGTGGGCATCATGGAGCGGCGCGACGAGGCGGCGCAAGGTGGCGTAGAACTCAGCTTGCGTGTGCGCTGCGACCGCAACTGGTCGCAGTGCCGCGCCCCACGCCTGCCAGTCAACGCCGTGCAGCGACGGATCGTAGTAACGCTCGCGCACAGTCGCCCATACATCATCGAAAACGGCGAGCCGGCCCGCGCGCGTCTCCGTCGAGAGCGCAGCGTTAGTGTCGGCTCGCGTCGTTGTGTTCCACAGCGAGAGCAACCAGCACACGCAGAGCAACACGGACAGCAATAAGCTGCGTCGTGCAACTCGCTTCATATAATGCTTGCTGCGACTCATATAACTTTTGCTTCGCTGCCGTTGCGTCTTTGCGCCTTTGCGTGAGGTAATTTCTTTCGTAAGCATTAGCCGCACGCAAAGACGCAATGGCGCAAAGCAGAACGCGAAGAGGTCGAGCTTTGTTTCTCCTTCGGCGGCTTGCGGAAGTTGTAACGCAGGAGCACGCGCATCGGGACGGGCGCGCCGTCGCGTTGCGCTGGAAAGAAGTGTAATTGGCGCACGGTGGCGAGCACAGACTCGTCCAAGCCGTAACCGGCCCAGCGCACGATTTCGACCTGCGCGACCTCGCCGCTCGCATCAATCTCAGCGAGCACATCAACCGTCGCGGCGATTTCCATGCGCGCGGCCGTCTCAGGATACTTCGGTTGCAAGCGACGATAGGGGCGCGGCGCGCGTAGGTGCGCGGCATCAGGGCCATCAGCCGCTGGCACGTCCGCGATGACCGGCGTGTCGCGCGCAAGCGCCGACAATTTCTCGTCCCGCTCGGCTGCACGTTTGGCGCGCAACAACTCGGCGTAGAGATTGATACGGCGGTCGAGTTCCGCGAGCATGAGTTGTTCCGCTTGCGTTGGGGTGGCAGCTTCGGCGCTCGGTTGCTCCCAAAGCAAGAGCCGGCCCGTGCGCGCGCTGATCAGAAAGAGTGAAGCGTAAGACTCGAAGTAGTCCACGTGTTCAGCTTTCGAGCGCTTGAGCGTCTGCGCTTCGCCCGTGATGAAGAAGTCGCAGCCGACGGCCGCGCCTAAGTCGCGCGCCTCTTCGAGCGACAGATTGAGCGAGCCTTTGTAGCCGATGCCGCGCGCCGCCGCGCGGGCCTGCGCGCGATTAACCACCGCGAAGTCTGCTTGCTTGGCGAACGATTGCGCTAACTGTTCGGCCGCATGCTCGGCCGTCTGCGTCTCGCCGAGAGCAAGTACGGCAAGCAGCGACGGGCGCGCAGCAGCGACGGGCGCACACGCAAAACATAAGAGCAGCAACGCGCCGATGCGCGGCAACAGGCGCAAGGCGAGGTTTGATTTCAACCGGCGCGATGGCATGAAATTTTAATCGGTTGTGACGGCGTGCGTGGCTGGCGCGGCTGTGTGGTAGAGCGCATAAATCTCGTCTTTCACTTCGGGCGGGAAGCAGATGCGATGTAGTTCATATCGTTGCAGGCCGCGCACGGCGTCGCTCACTTCGCTGATCTCGCGGATGCGCGGGCGCGCATAGCCATCCTCCACATAGATGCGCGCTTTGGGTTCGGCGTCGGCGCGATAGTAGTTGTAATAGGGCACGTCGCTCGCGTGGTCTTCAATGAAATAGTATTCGGGTGCGAAGCCCGCGCGGGCGACCACATCGCGCGCGGCGTTGAGAAAATCCGCGCGCTCGGCTTCGGGCATGTCCAAGTCAATCGCTTTGAAGAAGCGGCGCGCGATGAAGCGCGTGCTCAGGTCGCGCAAGACGTGGTCGCTCGCGCGCCGCCACTGCTTGAGATGAAAGAGCACGTCCGAGTCGTCCATCTCAAGATGGTCTGCGAGCGTGAGCGGGATGCGATGGAGCATGCGCGCGAAAGCTGTGCCGGAAGCACACCACACGTCGGCGTCGGCGGCGACGAGTTCGAGCGCGCGGCGCAAGGTTGAACGCAGGACGGCTTCGGCCGAGCGCAGTGTGCGATGAAAATAGACTTGGCGAAACATGTAGTAGCGCGCTTGCAGATACTCTTCGACGGCGTAGAGTCCGCGCGCCGCGACATAGATGCGATCATTCTCTTCGTCCACCGCGAGCGCATTGATGATCCATTCGAGATCGTAGATGCCGTACTTCGCACCAGTCATCAGCGAATCGCGCAACAGGTAATCCATCCGGTCAACGTCCAACTGTGACGAGACGAGTTGCGCCAGCCACGCGGGTTGAAAACGACCCTCGATGATCTCTGCGACGCGCTCCGGCAGTTGCGGCGCGAACGCTCGCAGCACGCGGTTGATCTCCGTCGCTTCGTCGCGCACGGCGCGCGCCGTCCAATGTTCATGATGATAGCCGAGCACGTGCTCCATGACGTGTGAGAAAGAGCCGTGCCCGATGTCGTGCAAGAGCGCGGCGGCGCGGGCGGCGGCGCGCTCTTCGTCTGCGATTCCGTAATGCTCGCTCAAACGATCAAGCACGCGCGTGATCAGGTGCAGCACGCCTAAGCTGTGCGTGAAGCGCGAATGCTCCGCGCCTTGATAGGTGTAGAGCGCGAGGCCCAACTGCTTGATGCGGCGCAGGCGTTGAAACTCTGGCGCGTCGATCAGATCGATCATCAGACGCCCCTCGCGCGTGTCTGTGCGCAGGCGGATGATGTTGTGCACGGGATCGCGATAGATGCGTTCGCTCACGCGGGTGAGTCTAGCATAGAGCAGGGATGAGGGCGGAAATGGAAATGATGAATGATGAACGCCACAACGATGAACAGTCTTTCATTCATCGTTGTGGCGTTCATCGTTTACTCAATGGAGTCCAACAGGTGACCGAGTTTCTGTTTCTTCGTGCGCAGGTAGTGGCGCGCGGCATCGGACGATTCGACTTCGATTGGGACGCGCTCGACGATTTGCAAGCCCGCCTCTTCGAGCGCGCGCAGTTTCAACGGGTTGTTCGACAGCACCCGCACCTTACACAAGCCCAGATCGAACAAGACCTCTGCGCATTGACGGTACTCGCGCAGGTCAACCGCCAAGCCCAGCCGCTCGTTCGCCTCGACCGTGTCCGCGCCTTCATCCTGCAAGGCATACGCGCGAATCTTGTTGATGATGCCGATGCCGCGTCCCTCTTGCAGTTGATAGACAACTGCGCCGCGTCCTTCGCGCTCGATCATTGTGAGCGCGCGATGGAGTTGCGGCCCGCAGTCGCACTTCAAAGAGCCGAACACGTCGCCCGTCAGACACTGCGAGTGAATCCGCACGAGCGTCGGCACGCCCGCCTCCAGCTCGCCTTTGAAGATGACGACGAACTCTTCGCCGGTGTCGCGGGAACGATAGCCGCCGATCTGAAACTCGCCATACTCGGTCGGCAGACGCGCCACCGACACACGCTCAACCGATAGCTCGGCGCGCGCCCAAGGGCACTCCGCGCTCTGCGCTTCTTCCAACACTCCGGATTTCTCAACCATAAAGAAAAAACTCCCGCGCCGACAAAGAATGAACGCTGGCTGGCGCGATTGATTAGCTACCGCAAATTATAAGAGCAGCGTATGGCTCGCGACAAGTCAGTGATTCAGTTAAAAGAAGAACTGATCACTGACCACTGCTACTTTCTGTTTTTCTTTTTCCGCAGGCGCGTTAAGATAAGCCCGCTCGTCTCCCCGCACGAGCAATGCTAATGACCGGCGACGAAGATACTATCCCGCAAGATACGCCACCGCCGACGCAGGAGCGCCGGCCCGCGCTCGTCTTTCTGCGCGGCGAATTGTTGGCTGCGCCGATTCCGCTCGACCGCAGCGAGGTCACGCTCGGGCGCGCGCTCGAAGCCGACATACGCATCAACGATCCGCGTGCCTCGCGGCTGCACGCGCGTATCAGCGTCGTGCATGAAGGGGACGCGCCGCCCACGTATCGCATCGCCGATCTCGGCTCGACCAACGGCACGCTCTTGAACGGTCGCCCTGTGACCGAAGCTGTCTTGCAGGACGGCGACAAGGTGACTATCGGCGAGCACTTGCTCCGCTTCGAGTTGTTAGACGACATAGACCGCGAGTATCAACGCCAGATTTATCGTCTGCTCGCGCACGACGAGTTGACGGGGCTGCTCACGAGTAAATCTTTCTTCTCTGAACTGCGGCGCGAGGCCGGGCGCGCCGCAGCCGACAACCGACCCTTCTGCGTCTTGATGATGGACTTGGATCACTTCAAGCAGGTCAACGACACATACGGCCATCTCGTCGGCAGTCAGACGCTCGAAGATGTCGGCACGCTCATTACGCGCGCGCTCAGAGCGGGTGACGTGGCGGCGCGTTTCGGCGGCGAAGAGTTCGCGGCGTTTCTGTTGGATGCAGACAGCGCGCAAGCGCTCGTCGCCGCCGAGCGTGTGCGTGCGACAATCGAAGCACACATGTTTGCGTCTGTGCGGCGCGGCGCGGCGACGGACGAAGCATCGAGCTTTCACATCACCATCAGCATCGGCGTCGCCTCGTTCCCCAACGATGGGCGCGACCCGATTGAACTGATCGAACTCGCAGACACGGCGCTTTACCGCGCCAAACAGTCCGGGCGCAACCGCGTCATGGCTTACGCCCAAGCATCCGATAGCAGCGCAAACCGCGCCCTGCCCGCGCGCAACATCACACCCGTGCCGACGCAGTCAAAGGATGAACAAGACTGAAAGCCGCGCGCGTTGGGTGGTTGGAAGCTACTCGGATCAGTTCAAGCTCAACTCAAACCGACTACTGACCGCCTACTGCTTTCTGCCCGCTGTTTCCCACTTTTCCGCAACTTGGCAAAGGCGCGCGCGTGTAATGCTTACGGTCGGTTGCGCCGCCCGCTTACAGGCGTTATGCTTTTCGTTGAGCCTACGGTAAGCGTATCCCGACTAAAGCAACTGCAAGGCATCACATAAACGAACGACAGCGCGAAAGCCATTGATCGATCAACTCAATCTTGCCAGTCAGCCGTTTCGCAACCGGACACTACCATGGACGGTCGCGGTCGTCGTCGCGTGTGCGTCCGTCGTCGCGCTCATCCTCGTCGTCGGTGCGGGCCGACAGGCGCGCGCCCAAGCTGATCGCGTCGAACATGACGTGCAGGACTTGCGCGGGCGTGAGCAGGCTTTGCAGCAGAAGGCTGAAGAGGTCAGGAACACTCTGACGCCGGATCAACGTTTCGTGCTCGATGCCGCGCACGAGATTGTGGATCGCAAAAACTTCTCTTGGTCGCGTCTGCTCGCAGACCTCGAAAGCACTCTATCGGGTAACGTGCGTGTCGCGCGCATCAGCGTGCGCGACACACATCAGGTCAATGGGCAGACGCAGGCCGATCTGGAGTTGACGGTCGTCGGCAAGACGCCCACAGACATCGTGCACATGATCGGCGAGATGGCGCGCACCGGCATCTTCGATGCAGAGTTGTTGACGCAGCAGCCGCGCGCCGCCAAAGGCGAACCCGGCACGGAGGCCACTCTGCGCGTGCGCTATACGCCGCGCACAGGCGCGAGCGCCAAGCCGGAAGAGAGCGCATCATCCGCGCGCCTCGTCAACCCACAGCACGACACGACGGAGACGCAATGAAGCAGCAGCCCAGCGCGGAAGAACCGCACACGACGAGCGGGGGTGCGCAGTTGCGCACGCGGCTCGTGACCGTGCGTCGCACGCGACGAGCGGGCGCGCTCGGCCTGCCAGAGATCATCGCGCTCGCCGTCGCCGCGCTGCTCTTCGTCGGCGCGCTCGCAGCCTACTCGCTCTATCTCGTGCCGCAGCGCACGCGCCTCGCCAATCTCGGACAGGAGCGCGAGCGGCTGGAGAAGCGTCTGCGCGATGTGAATCAGATAGCGGAGGAGCACAAGAGTAAAGATGCGCTCGTCGCGGACATCGTTAATAGTCTCGAAAAGTTTGAGACGGGCACGCTCGCACAGCGCGATGCGAGCAGCACCGCGATCATCGAAGAGTTGAACGAGAAGACCGCGCACAATGGTCTCGCACGCGCGCAGTTCTCCTTCACGCATCAAGAGGAGTTGACGGGCGAGCAATTGGAGAAACAGCAGCAACGCCTCGCCGCTTCGGGCGGGACGGCGACAGGCACAGGCATTGCGGCGCGCAAGCGGCAGAGCGTCTTTCCCGGCATTGACATCAGCCTGACGGTCGAAGGCTCTTACGCGAGCATACGCCGCTTCATCCACGACATCGAGGCCAGCCGCCACTTCATCGTCATTGACGGCGTCGAACTGGAGAGCGTGTCGGACGCAAGCGCACAGCGCACCGCCGAGAGCAAGGTCGAGCGCGGGCAACTCGTTAGCCTGCGCTTGGACATGTCCGCCTACTTCCGCCGCGCCGCAGCCCAGATGGGCGGCACAACGAACAACGCTGACGGCACATCACACTAAGCGGCGGAGGCATTAGAAAGATCATGCCACTCTTTGCAGGCAAGACTCCCACGGAACGCTACCAGACCATCGCCGCGCTCGCGCTCGGTCTCGTCGCCGTGCTCTTTCTCGGTCGTATGTTCTTCGGCTCATCGTCTTCCACGACGAAGACGCCGCCGAAAAATCCGCCCATCGTGAGAGGCACGCCAGCCGATGGCGCACACTCTCCGGCTGCGCCTGACGGTACGTTTCCCGATATAAATCCAGTTCCGCCCATCAGAACTATTTCGTTTGATGGCGGCGACGGCGGGCGCAATATCTTCGCGTTCTACGAAAAGCCTGTGCCGACGCCAACCGTAGTGAATACGCCGCCACCCACGCCGACCCCAACGCCGCCTTTAACGCTGAGCGCCGTCTCGCCCACAAACGTCTTCGCGCAGACCGATGCCTTCACGCTCAATCTTAACGGCGACAAGTTCACGCCGCAGGCGCGCGTCTATGTGGACAGCCAAGAACTGCCGACCACTTACACGAGCGCGCAGCAACTCTCGGCGCAAGTGCCCGCCGCGCTCATCGCCGCGCCCGGCACGCGCCAAGTGATCGTGCGCACGCCCGACGGGCAACTCTATTCCAACCCTTTGACGGTCAGCGTCGCCGATCCGCCCAAACCGCAGTTCACTTATATCGGCCTGCTCGGCGGTTCGCACTACAACGACAAGGCCATGATCAAGTCACCGACGACCGGCGGCATCATCGCCGTGCAACGCGGCGACCAGAACCTACAGGCGTCTGAAGTGGCCACAGTGCAACGCGGCGACGTGGTCGGCGGGCGCTTCCGCGTGACCAGCATCTCCGAACGCTCGATTGACTTGGTGGACACGCAACTGCGCATCAAACACACGCTCCCCTATGTCGAGTCGCGCAACACGGGCGCGCCCGGCATGCGCCCCTACACGCCGCAACCGCCCACAGCAGACGACGATGAGGAGCCGAACTAAACAGCCCGTACAAGCGTCTGCTCGGCGCGATGAGCACGGCTATGCGCTCGTCGCGCTACTCGCGTTGATGACGATCATCGCGCTCGTCATGATGAGCGCCGCGCCCTCTCTGCGCCAACAATCCTTGCGCGAGCGCGAGCAAGAGTCCATCGCACGCGGCGAAGAGGTGGCCGACGCCATCGCGCTCTACACGCAGATCAAAAACGCGCCGCCGACCGATTTTCAACAACTACTTGACGGCGTGGAGCGACCGGGCAGCATCAAGAAGATTCAACTGCTGCGCCCGAGCGCCGCGCACGATCCGCTCTCGAAGTCGGGCGAGTGGAAGATGGTGCATCCGGGCGACAAAGTCTTAAATGAATTTCAGGATCGCGTCGTGAAATACGCGAACGTGCCCAACGTGCAGGCCCTCCCGCCTTCGACCGTGAAATTCTTTGATACGTTCCGCGTCCAGATCAGCAACCTCACCGATCTCAATAGCGATACTGACAAACCTGATTGCAGCGAAGACTCCGATCCAAACACGTCGGGCGGTCAGATCATCGGCGTCGTCAGTCGCAATCGCTGCGCTTCGGTCGTCACTTATTACGGCATCGAGCGCCACGACCTTTGGGTCTTCACCCCGCTCTTCCGCTAACTCGATCTCAACACAGCAAGCAAACGAAACCAGCAACATATCTGTTGTGTGCTTCGCGTGATTTGATCGTGATCTGCAACGCGATCACCTGGGCATGTGCATGTGCATGTGATCATGTGTGAAAATTTTTTTGATCGAGAGTGAAATAAGTTATTGACAACTGATCGCTTTATGTTTATAAGTCCAATATGTTGTGCGCTGTTTAGTCTAGACCACAAGACAAACATCAACACAGCATCTTGTGGTCATAACCAAACCAACTCAGAAAAGGAGCAACGAAGACTTATGGCAACAAAGAAAGCAGGCGGTTCCAAAAAGGGTGGTGCCAAGAAGGGCGGCAAGGGCGGCGCGAAGAAGGGCGGCAAGAAGGGCGCGAAGAAGAGATAGCGACCGCTTCAACCTAAGGTACTTAACAACCTTTCAAGGCGCACACAAATTCCTGCGGTCTCAAGCGAGACCATCAAAGCGGACGGCGATTGCTCAAGCAGCGCGCCGTCCAAATTTTTTGTCCGTCGTCAGGGGTCAGTTGTTCTTTCTTTCATCAGTTGCTCGTTATATCTTCAGCATGCAACTCACATGAGAAGCACAACGGACAACTGACAGCTTCTTATGCTTCGCGTCGCGCTGGTTGAGCCAGAGATACCGCCGAACACGGGTAACGTTGCGCGCTTGTGCGCGGCGACGCGCACGCCTTTGCACATCGTCGGCGTGATGGGGTTTCGCTTGGACGAGCGCGCGGTGCGGCGGGCCGGGTTGGATTATTGGCCCGAAGTCGAACTTCATCGGCAACGCGATCTGGCTGCGTTGCGCGCCGCATTGCCCGTCGCGCGCTTCGTCTATCTCACCACTAAAGCGGCACGTCCTTACACCGATTGGCGTTTCTGTGCGAACGATTGCCTCGTCTTCGGGCGCGAAACGGCGGGATTGCCCGAAGAACTCTTGCGCGCCAACTGGTCAAACTGCATTACCATTCCGATGCTCAATCCAAAAGTCCGCAGCCTCAATCTCGCCACCTCAGTCGCCATCGTGCTCTACGAGGCGCTGCGCCAAACGAACGCTTTTTAAGTTGCAATTGTCAATCCGGGTGTAAACGCGCCGCGCGTGTTAAGATATTCGTTTCTAAAAGCGGGCGCATTTTTCGCGCGCGTCATCTATTGCGGGGGCATCATGGCTGAAGAGCGACAGGATATACGCAACATCGCGATCATCGCGCACGTCGATCACGGCAAGACGACGCTCGTGGACGCGATGCTCAAACAAGCGGGCACGTTTGGCGCGCACGAGCACGTGCGCGACCGCGTGATGGATTCGATGGACTTGGAGCGCGAGCGCGGCATCACGATCATGGCGAAGAACACGGCGGTGCGTTATGGCAACGTGAAGATCAATATCGTGGACACGCCCGGCCACGCGGACTTCGGCGGCGAGGTCGAGCGCGTACTTAAAATGGTGGACGGCGTGATGCTCTTGGTTGATGCGGCCGAAGGGTGTCTGCCGCAGACGCGCTTCGTCTTGCGCAAGGCTTTGGAAGCGCGGCTGCCGGCCATCGCCGTCGTCAATAAAATTGATCGGCAGGACGCGCGCCCCGAAGAAGTGGTCAACGAAATCTACGAACTGTTCATTGACCTCGACGCGACCGACGAGCAGATCGAGTTTCCCATTCTCTACGCCATCTCGCGCGACGGTGTGGCGAAGAAAAATTTGGCTGATGATTCAACCAACCTGCGCCCGCTCTTCGATCAGATCGTCGAGACGATCCCTGCGCCGCGTGCGCTGCGCACAGACGCGCTGCAACTCTTGGTCGCCAATCTCGATTACAACGAGTACGTCGGCCGGCTCGCCATCGGGCGCATCTTCTCAGGTGAGATCGCGACGGGCGACACGGTTGCCATCATCCGGCGCGACGGCACACAAACGAAGACGCGCGTCTCGCAGCTTTATGTGTTCGAGGGTTTGAAGCGCGAGGCGGTCGAGCGCGCTGGCATCGGCGAGATCGTCGCGCTCGCTGGCATCGAAGAGATCGAGATCGGCGAGACGATCACGAGCGCGGATAATCCACACGCCTTGCCAGTCATCGCGGTGGATGAGCCGACCATCTCGATGATCTTCGGCGTCAACAATTCGCCGTTCGCCGGGCGCGAAGGCAAGTACGTCACGTCGAGACAACTGCGCGAGCGCCTGGATCGTGAAGTGTTGGGCAACGTCGCGATCCGCGTTGAAGCGACCGACTCGCCCGATCAGTTCAAAGTTTCGGGGCGCGGCGAATTGCAACTGGCGATCTTGATCGAGATGATGCGGCGCGAAGGTTATGAAGCTCAGGTCTCGAAGCCGGAAGTGATCACGCGCGTGCGTGACGGCGTGACCTACGAGCCGATTGAGCAAGTGGTGATTGATTGCCCAGAAGAGTTCATCGGTGTGGTGACCGAAGCGTTGGGCCGGCGCAAAGGGCAGATGACGAAGATGGTCAATCACGGCACGGGGCGCGTGCGGCTTGAGTTCGACGCGCCGTCGCGCGGTCTCATCGGTTTTCGCGGCGAGTTTCTGACGGAGACGAAGGGCACGGGCCTCTTGAACACAGTCTTTGCGCGTTGGGACGTGTGGCAAGGCGCGATGCGCGGGCGTTCGACCGGCTCACTCGTCGCCGACCGCACGGGCGAGGCGACGACTTATGCGATCTACAATCTGCAAGAGCGCGGCACGATGTTCGTGCGCCCGACGACGAAAGTCTATGAGGGCATGATCGTCGGCGAGAACGCGCGCACGGTTGACCTGGACGTGAACATCGTCAAAGAGAAGAAGCTGACAAACATGCGCGCCTCGACCTCCGAAGAGGCCATACGCCTCGTGCCGGTCAAAGAGTTGTCGCTCGAACAGGCGCTTGAGTTCATCGCTGACGACGAACTGGTCGAAGTCACGCCGCAGTCAATCAGATTACGCAAGCGCGTGCTCGCCGCGAATCAGCGGCCGAAGAAGAAAGAGGCTTGATGAATTGCCCGCAAGCCGACTTGTTGTCTTGACTTGCCGCTTAACTTGACGAGACAATCCCCGCGCTCTGGCGTGCTTCCTTTTGCTGCGTCCCGACGCAAGCTAATCTGCCGTCGTTCGTTCTCGCGCAACTCTCAATTGGATCATCAATCATGCGCCATCTCTCGCTCTCGCTCGTCTGTTTTGCGCTGCTCATAAGCGCTGCTGCAAGTGCGCCCGCACAGACACCGACCGCAGCCCAACCAACCTTGGCGGTGCAGACGGGGCACGTGAAGAACATCGTGGCGGTCGCCGTTAGCCCGGACGGAAAAGTGATCGCCAGTGGCAGCGAAGATCAGACAGTCAAACTGTGGGAGACGGGGACGGGGCGCGAATTGCGCACCTTCAAAGGCTACGCTGCCGACCTAGACGCAGGCCCGCGCAACCGGCTCATGTTCACGCCGGACGGGCAAGTCTTAATCGGCGGCGACCCGAAAGGCATCACGTTCTGGAGCGTGCCGACGGGTGAAGTGTTGCAACGGATCGAGAAGAACTACCGGCCCGCGCTCAGTGCCGACGGCCGTTTGCTGGCGTGTGAAGAGAGCGGCGTGAAGATTCATCTGCGGCGCGTGCCGACGGGCGAGCTAGTGCGTGATCTAAACGTCGGTTGGGAAGAACTCATCTATGCGTCCGATCTCGCCTTCACGCCCGACGGCGCGCAGTTGGCGTTGGCGAACGACAAGGGTGTGCGACTCTACAACCTTGAGTCCGGCGCGCTCGCGCGCACCATTGCGCCCGGCACGCGGTTATTCCAGATTGCTTTTAGTCCGAACGGGCAGTTGCTCGTCGGAGCGACATTCAACACGCTTACCGTCTGGGACTTTACGACGGGGCGCGAGCTACGCCGCATGTCGCTGCCTACAGTCGTCGCCGCCGACACCAAACAGACGTTCGACAACAGGCTCTATCGCATCGCCTTCGGTGCCGACAATCAACACGTCGCGGTCGCCACGTTGTTTGGCATGCAACTGTGGGACGCGACGACGGGTCAACTCGTGCGCACGTGGGGCGACGAGCGCATGACTGTTGATCGCTTCGACGGCGTCGCCTTCAGTGCCGATGGCAAGTTGCTCGTGGGCGGCGCGCTCGCCGGCAGCGTCTATCTGTGGGACGTGGCGAGCGGGCGCGAGTTGAATCGTTCGGCCACGCGCGCAGCCAAGCTAACCTACGTGGCCTTCAGCGCTGATGGCCGGTTGATGGCGACCGAAGGCGGCACGACCAACATCTGGGACTTGACGGCCGGCGCGGTCACGCAAAGTTACAAGGGCGGCTACAACACGCTCTTCTTCACGCCCGATAATCAATCGCTCGTGCGCGGCTTTCTAGGCGTTGATCGGCTCAGTCTCGCTACAGGCCGGAGCGATCGTCTGAGCGGCAGAGGTTCGGCCGGTCTCTGGCAGACCGACGAGGCCTTTGCGCTCAGTCCCGACGGCGAGTTGGTTGCGGGACAAGGCGAGACGGGCTTCGATGGCGCGAAGTTCGACGGCTCAGGTACGGGAAAGATCGATCTGTTGAGCGTGCGGACGAACAGTCGTGTTAAACGTCTGGACGGACACCTCGGCGTGCGCTGTCTGGCGTTCAGTCCCGACAACAAGTTGTTGGCGAGCGGCGGCCTCGACGGCGTCATCAAGTTGTGGGATGTGACGGCGGGGCGCGTCGTGCGCACGCTCGCCGGACATAAGAATTGGGTGGACACGCTCGCGTTCAGTCCCAAAGGTGAGTGGCTCGCAAGCGCCGGCCTCGATGGCGACGTGAAAATCTGGGACGTGCAGAGCGGCGCGGAGGTGCGCACACTTGAGACCGGCGCAGTGATCGAATCGGTCGCCTTCAGTCCAGACGGGCGCACGCTGGCCGCGGGCGTCTGGGATAACACGATCAGACTTTGGGACGCTGCGACCGGCGCGGAGTTGTTCACTTTGAGCGGGCACACGGACAAAGTTCGGCGCGTCGTCTTCACGCCCGACGGGCGAATTTTGGCCAGCATCGGTTATGACGACACGATCAAATTGTGGCGCATGTCCGACAATCAACTCTTGGCGACCATCATCGTGACGGGCAACAACGATTGGCTCGTCGTCACGCCTGACGGTCTGTTCGATGGCACGCCCGCCGCTTGGGGTCAGATTCAATGGCGCTTCTCGCCGGCGCTGTTCGACGTTGCGCCGGTCGAATGGTTCTTCAACGACTTCTATTATCCGGGGCTGCTCGCAGACATCTGCGCCGGCAAGAATCCGCGCGCTAAGCAGAACATCGCGCAGAAAGATCGCCACCAACCGCAGTTGACGCTCGCGCTCGCGGCCGGTCAAACGGCGTCTGAGGCGAGCACGTCGCGCACGGTGAAACTCACAGTCGGCGTCGGGCAAGCTGAAGCGGGCGCGCAGGACGTGCGCCTGTTTCGCAACGGGTCGCTCGTGAAAGTGTGGCGCGGCGATGTGCTGCAAGGACGGGCGAGCGCGCTGCTTGAGACGGACGTGGCACTCGTGGCCGGTGCGAACCGCTTCAACGCTTACGCCTTCAACCGCGACGACATCAAGAGCGCAGACGCCACGCTCGTCATCAAAGGCGCGGACAGTCTCAAACGTCAAGCGACGGCTTATGTGTTCGCAGTTGGAGTCAACATTTACGCCAACCCGGAGTACAAACTGTCATACGCCGTCGCCGATGCGCAAGAGTTCGCGGCCGAGACCAAACGCCAGCAAGAAGCTTTGGGCAATTACGCGCGCGTCGAAGTTACGACACTCTTCGATGCGGACGCGACCAAAGCGAACATCATGCAACAACTCGCGCAACTCGCGGCGCGCGTCCAGCCCGAAGATACTGTGCTCATCTACTTCGCCGGACACGGCACGGCGCACGGGCGGCAGTTCTATCTCATCCCGCACGACCTCGGCTACGCGGGCGCGCCCGCACGGCTTGATGCGGCGGGCCTGCAAGAATTGTTGGCGCACAGCATTTCGGATCGCGAGTTGGAGGCGGCGTTTGCCAAACTCGACGCCGGTCAACTCCTGCTCGTCATTGATGCCTGCAACTCCGGGCAAGCTTTGGAAGCCGAAGAGCGACGGCGTGGGCCGATGAACAGTCAGGGCCTCGCGCAACTAGCTTACGAGAAGGGCATGTACATACTGACCGCCGCGCAGAGTTTCCAATTAGCGAACGAAGCAAAAGACCTCGGTCATGGTTACTTGACCTTCGCGTTGATTGACGAGGGTTTGCAGAAAGCTGCGGCCGATGCTGCGCCGAAAGATGGCGCGGTGACAGCGCGCGAATGGTTCAACTATGCGGTCGGGCGCGTGCCGCACATCTTCGCAGAGGAGCGCGCGAAAAAATCTGAGGACGTGTTGGCGAAGCTGCGAGGCATGAAGCTCATCATGGGCTTGGCTGATGTCAACGACGTGCAGCAACCGAGAGTCTTCTATCGCCGCGAACTGGAAACACAGACGCTCGTCATCGCCCGCCCGGCCGCGTCTGCGGCGCATCCTTAACCGCGCGCTAACACCCGCTCAACGAGTTGCCGCATCGCGCTCCGCGTTGCTCTCATCCGCTTCGTCTTCATCTTGTGCCGGATCGTAAACTTCGTAGCCGGTCGCGTCGTCGTAATAATAATCGCCCGGCGCGCGTTCGCGTCTGGCGGGCGCGCGCTCCTGCGCGTCTGTTGTATCATCACGGCGTTCGCTCATGGCACACTCTCTTGCGCAGTTCGGCGCGTGAAACCCTGCGGCGCGGCGGCGCGTATGCCGCTTGCGTTGTGCTTAACGTGCGCGTTCGATTATAACGCTTGTGCTGCAACACGCGAGATCAGCGTTGCTGATCTTCGCGTGTGATTTGCCGTTGCAACACCAACTCCGCTCCAGACAAAAGACGAATATGAACATCAATCATCTCCGCCGTGCGGCGTGTGCGCTCTGCCTTCTGTCGCTCCTGACTACTCAACTCGCGGTCGCGCAACAGCCGGCCACGCAGACCGCGCCGCCGAAACAGTTCGAGTTGACGGTTGACAGCATCATGCGCGGCCCGCGTCTTGTCGGCTATCAACCGACGGGCGTCTATTGGTCGCAGGACAGCCAGCGCGTCTATTTCCGTTGGAAGCAGGCGGACGAGCCGCGTCTGAAGGAGATGGATTTGTACGTCGTGAATCGCGACGGCACAGGCTTGCGCAAACTGTCGGAGGATGAGGCGCGGCAAGCGCCGCCCGCGAACGGCGAGTTGTCGAAAGACAAAACAATGACCGTCTTCACAGACGACGGCGACATCTTCATCTACGACCACGCGAAGGGCGAGCGCAGACAGATAACACGCACAACAGACGTAGAGACCAATGCACACTTCACCGCCGATCAGAAACACATCTACTTCACGCGTCTGAATAATCTTTATGTCATGGCGCTCGACGGCGGCTCGCTCGTGCAGTTGACCGACATACGCGCGGGCGGCGCGCAAACTGCGGGCGGCGGCGCACAGAGACAGGGTGGCAGTGAAGGACAGCAGCGCGGGACGGAGAGTCAAGAGTACGTTAAGAAAGAGGAGCGCGAGTTGATTGACGCCGTGCGCGAACGCGCGGAACAGCGCGAAGAGCAGGAGGCAAAGCGCAAGGCGCGCGAGCGGCGTAAGCCTTACAACTTGCCTGCGGGTCAAGCGGTCACGGGTCTCGCGCTCGCGCCCGACGGTGGTTATGTGCTCGCCACCATCGGCGAGCAGCCCACCGCCGCGCGCAATACCTTCGTGCCGAACTTCGTCACCGAGTCGGCCTACACCGAAGATATTCCGGGGCGCACGAAGGTTGGCGACGCGCAACGGCGCACGCGCCTTGTCGTCATCAACACGGAGACGGGCGACGCGAAGAACATAGAGCACGGGCAGCACATAGAGGTCGCGCCGCAAGTGCAGACACGCACCGAAGCGAACGCGACCGAGCAAGCGCAACGCGAGCGCGGCGTCGTGCCGCAGACAGGGCAGCAGCAACAGACCACGCAACAGGGGCAGCAGACGCAACAAAGTGGTCAGCAAGGACAACAACCGCCGCGCACGCAGACCGAGCAGGCGCAGACGCGCGACCGTGATGTTGAGTTAGAAGGTTTGCAATGGTCTGAGGACGGCAAGCACGCCGCGCTGCTCGGCTTCTCAACCGACAACAAAGATCGCTGGGTGCTCTTGCTCGATCCCGCGACGGGCAAGACGAAAGTGCTCGCGCATCAGCACGACGACGCATGGATTGATGGCCCCGGCGCGTTCACGCTCGGTTGGCTGCCGGACAACGAGCACATCTATTTCGAGTCGGAGCAGACGGGCTACGCGCATCTCTACACCGTTTCAATCAACGGCGGCGAGCCGGTGCAATTGACATCGGGGCAGTTTGAGGTCAGCAGCGTGCGGCTCTCGCAGGACAAGACAAAGTTCTATTTCATCTCCAGCGAAGGTAGCCCGTTCGAGCGTCATCTCTATTCGATGCCGATCACGGGCGGCCCGCGCACGCGCATCACGCCGATGGCGGGCAATAACTTGGCGGACATCTCGCCCGACGAGACGCTGCTCGCGGACGTGCGCTCGTACAGCAACAAGCCTTGGGAGTTGTATCTCGTGCCGAACAAGACGGCGGACACGACGCCGCCCTCTGAGATCAAGCAGGTGACCACCTCGCCCATTCCAGAGTTCTTCACTTACAACTGGATCGATCCGCCCATCGTGAATTTCAAAGCGCGCGACGGCGCAACGGTCTATGCGCGGCTCTATAAACCTGACAACTGGCGGCGCGGCGGCCCGGCTGTCGTCTTCGTGCACGGCGCAGGCTACTTGCAGAACGTGCATAAGTGGTGGAGTCAATACTCCCGCGAGTACATGTTTCATCACCTGCTGATGGCGCGCGGCCTTTTGGTGATTGATGTGGACTATCGCGGCTCGGCCGGCTACGGGCGCGACTGGCGCACAGGCATCTATCGCCACATGGGCGGCAAGGATTTGACCGATCAAGTTGATGCTGTCCAGTATCTCGTCCGCGAACACGGCGTTGACCCGCATCGCGTCGGCATCTACGGTGGCTCATACGGCGGCTTCATCACGCTGATGGCGATGTTCACCGAAGCCAATGTCTTTGCGGCCGGCGCGGCCCTGCGGCCCGTCACCGACTGGGCGCACTACAATCACCCTTACACCTCGAACATCCTCAATCTGCCGCAGACCGACCCGGAGGCTTACAAACAAAGCTCGCCGATCTATTTCGCTGCGGGCTTGAAAGGCGCGCTCCTCATCTGTCACGGCATGGTGGACACGAACGTGAACTTCCAAGACACTGTGCGGCTGGTTGAAAAATTGATCGAGCTGCGCAAAGAGAACTGGTCGGTCGCACCCTACCCGGTCGAAGACCACACCTTCGACCGCGACGCGAGTTGGGCCGACGAGTACAAGCGGATTCTCAAACTGTTTTCGGAACAACTACACCCTGACGCTGGCGTGCCAGCCGTCGGGCAGCGCAAGGCGCGCAAGCGTTAGCTGAAATGAAGAGGCCAACGCCGCTCGCGTCTCGCAGCTTCCAAGCACGCGCGCGCCGATTAGTTTCTTGACAGCGAAGGGGCGGCAGGCATAGATTCTGCATGATCTTGCAATTGTCCACACCTCGCCAGATTTGAACCTGCTGCCCGGAGTCTTCCATTGTCAGTTGACGGCCGCGTTAAGCATACCAAGCTTTCCGGTAGCTGCAATCACGGCCACGCTCGGAGGCAAGCGATGAACGTAGATAAATTGAAGCGGACGGTCAAGCCACTCGTCTTGACGTGTTCATTATTGGCCGGCGTCGTGATCGTTTCGGTCGCAACTGGCCATGCGCAGGGCCGGCACGGTGGCGGCAGCGAGAGCCATAGCGGCGGCGGTGGTGGTCGGAGTAACGGCGGTAGCAGTCATAGCAGCAGCAGTCATAGCAGCAGCAGTCATAGCAGCAGTGATCACAGCCGCAGTGGTCGGAGTCGTGGGAGCGACGACAGTGGGCACGCGCATCGGGAGCGCGGCGGCGATGACAGCGCACGGAGCAGTGGTAGTAGCTCACCGACTTGGAGACATCATCACG
>Ga0209153_1000002_pt1 | contig 182487 bp, 120 predicted proteins | sample GraSoiAngelo_120_FD_185877 | JGI IMG/M metagenome (GOLD analysis project Ga0209153, IMG submission 185877) | Grasslands soil microbial communities from the Angelo Coastal Reserve, California, USA - 14_0919_09_20cm (SPAdes) (version 2) | ecosystem: Environmental > Terrestrial > Soil >... | reverse complement strand
GGCACGCGCGAAGTGGCCTTGGGCGAAGAGGGCGAACTTTGCATCGCCGGCCCGCAGGTGATGAAAGGTTATTGGAATAGACCCGACGAGACCGCTATCGCTTTGCGCACGGACGACGCGGGGCGCACATGGCTCTACACGGGCGATGTCGCGCGCATGGATGCGGACGGCTATTGCTACATCGTGCAACGCAAGAAGGACATGATCATCGTCAGCGGCTTCAACGTCTATCCGTCGGAAGTTGAAGGCGTGTTGTATGAGCATCCGGCCGTGTTGGAGGCGGCAGTCGTCGGCATTCCAGATTCGTATCGGGGCGAAGCGGTCAAAGCCTGCGTGGTCTTAAAACACGGCACGCAAGTCAGCACGGAAGAGTTGCTCGCGCACTGCAAGCGCAACTTGGCCGAGTTCAAAGTGCCGCGCAAGATCGAGCTTCGTGAGAGTCTGCCGAAGACGGCCGTCGGCAAGATTCTGCATCGCGTGTTGCGCGAAGAGGAACAGGCGCAGAGCTAACCCGCGCGACATTGCTGAGGGGCGGCGGAGACGAACCTTATGCAACTATTGGCGGATAAAGTGGCGATCATCACGGGCGCGGCGCGCGGCATCGGGCGCGCATGTGCTGAACTTTTCGCCGCGCATGGCGCGCGTGTTGTCGTCTCGGATATTGACCGAGAGCCGACCGATGAAGCGGTCGCGCAGATCAGGGCCGCCGATGGCGACGCATTGGCCGTTGCGGGCGACGTGACGGCCGCAGATTTCGCGCCGCGTCTCATCAAGGCGACGCTCGATGCTTACGGCCGCATTGACGTGATCGTCAATAACGCCGGTTACACTTGGGACGGCACGCTCCACAAGATGTCTGACGAGCAATGGCAGGCGATGCTCGACGTGCATTTGACCGCGCCCTTTCGTATCATCCGCGCCGCTTCCACATATCTGCGCGAGACGGCGAAGCGCGAAAAGGAGGAGCACGGTCGCGCGCACGCGCGCAAGATCGTCAACATCAGTTCGACCACAGGCACGCGCGGCAACGCCGGGCAAGCCAACTACGCGGCGGGCAAAGCCGGCATCGTCGGCGTGACGAAGACGTTGGCGAAGGAGTGGGGGCAGTTCAACATACAGGTCAACGCCGTCGCCTTCGGTTTCATCGAGACGAGATTGACGCAAGCCAAAGAAGCGGGCGCGACGCTCGCGCGCGAATCGGCGGACATCGCGCTCGGCATCCCGCAAGCGAACCGCGAGATCGCATTCAAACTGATCCCAATGGGACGCGGCGGCACACCGGCAGAAGCCGCCGGCCCCGTCCTCTTCTTCTCGTCGCCACTCAGCGATTACGTGTCGGGGCAAGTGCTTGAAGTAACCGGCGGGTTGTGAAAATAGATGAAGCCTGCGCGTAAATCAGCCGCGTGAGCGGTAACTGACTTTAGCCCGGCGTTTCAACGCCGGGAACAGACGACGAAATTGATCGCCGTCGCGTCAGCGACGGATGAATCACCGAGCTTCATTCAATCGTCGCTCACGCGACGTGACGACTCGTTTCATCATTCAACCCGGCGTTGAAACGCCGGGCTAAAGTCAAGCGCCGCGCTGCGGCGGATTGGCGCGTGCTTCCGTTGGCATAGGGAGAAATGTTGATGAACTATGAAGCGGTTAAATTCGACATCTGTTGTGCGGCGCGGCTGCTCTACCGGCAAGGCTTGAGCATCGCTAACGCGGGCCATTTGAGTGTCGCGGTCGGCGAAGATCGCATGCTCGTCAATCACTTCGGGCCGTCGTTTGCGACGCTTAGGCCGGAGAACATTGTGCTCGTGGATTTCGCGGGCAAGGTGCTCGAGGGCGATGCTTACGTCAACGACACGATCCGGCTGCACGGCATCATTCACCGCGAGAACCCGCGCGCCGTCGCCGTCGCACACACGCACCCGCCTGCGGTCGTCACCTTTAGCGCGTTTCGTGTCGTGCCGGAGATTTATGATCAAGAGAGTTGCATTCTCGTGGACGACGTCGGCATCGTGGACGAAGACTACGAAGGGCTGGCCGCGGAAGAGGAGCGCGTGCTGCCGATTGCCCGCGCGCTCAAAGAGAAGCGCGTCGTCATCCTGCCGAATCACGGCGCGATCACGACCGGCGAAAACATACAGGTCGCCTTGCTGCGCATGCTGCTGCTTGAAGGCATGGCTGGGCGTAACCTCGCGGTCGCGCAAGCGGCGCAAGCTCTGGGGCGTAAGGCCGTGCCGATTGCGTTGGATGCGGCGCGACTGGCGAAGGCCGAGATCGCGCGCATCCCGGTCTTTGCGCCTTTGTGGCAAGACTTTCTGACGCGACTGCGCGCCACCGATCCTGATCTCTTCGCCGGTCGTGAAGCAGCGACGAGTGCACGATAAACGAAAAACGATGAGACGCACAGACGAAGCGGCAGCCGAACGAGTCGAAGCCCGCAATGGGCTGAGCGGGCTTGAGTACATGCGCAAGATGGCGGCGGGCGAACTGCCACCGTCGGGGATGGGGCAGTTGCTCGGCTTCAAACTCGTCGAAGTGAGCGAGGGACGCGCGGTCTTCACCGTCACGCCCGACGAACGTCACTACAACGGTCTCGGCATCGCGCACGGCGGACTGGCCGCGACTGTGCTCGATTCGGCCTTGGGCTGCGCCATCAACACGATGCTGCCGGCGGGCCGCATCTTCACGACGCTTGAGATGAAGATCAACTACGTCCGGCCGTTGCAGCGTGAGACGGGCGAGGTGCGTTGCGAGGCCACAGTGATTCACGTCGGCGGGCGCACAGCCACCGCCGAAGGTCGCATCGTTGATGCGGCGGGCAAACTCTACGCGCACGGCACGGCCACTTGCATTCTGTTTCGCGCTTGACGAGTGAGACGAGCAAGCCTTGTGGTTGACGCACCGGAAGCGGCAGGAGCAGAGCAAACGATGAAGAGTGATGATCCTTATCTCGGCTTTCACGTCTCGCCGCGCGCGCAGGAGATTTATCAAAAGCTGCAAGCCTTCATGGCGGCGCACGTCGCTCCGAATGAGCGTCTGTTCTATGGACAGATCGAAGAGGGCGAGCGTTGGCGGCCTGTGCCTGTGCTGGAAGAGTTGAAGGCGCAAGCGAAAGCCGCAGGGTTGTGGAATCTGTTCTTGCCTGAGAGCGAATACGGCGCGGGGTTGACCAATCTTGAATATGCGCCGATGGCCGAATTGATGGGGCGCGCTTGGGATTTTGCGCCGGAGGTCTTCAACTGTAGCGCGCCGGACACGGGCAACATGGAAGTGCTCGTGCGTTACGGCACGCCGGAACAGAAAGAGCGTTGGCTCGTGCCCTTGCTTAACGGCGAGATGCGTTCCTGCTTCGCCATGACCGAGCCTGATGTGGCTTCGTCCGATGCGACCAACATTCGCACGAGCATCGTGCGCGACGGCGACGAGTACATCATCAACGGGCGCAAGTGGTGGGCGAGCGGCGCGGGCGACCCGCGTTGCCGGATCGCCATCGTGATGGGGCAGACGAGTCCACCCGCGCCCAAGCATCAACAACAGGCGATGATCCTCGTGCCGTTGGATACACAGGGCGTTAAGATCGTGCGTCTGCTCAAGGTCTTCGGTTACGACCACGCGCCGCACGGACACGCGGAGATCACTTTCGAGAACGTGCGCGTGCCTGCGTCGAACATACTCTTGGGCGAGGGGCGCGGCTTCGAGATCGCGCAAGGGCGACTTGGGCCCGGGCGCATACATCACTGCATGCGTCTGATTGGCATTGCCGAGCGCGCGCTCGAAGCGATGTGCCGGCGCGTGCGGGCGCGCACCGCTTTCGGCAAGCCGCTCGCCGAACAGGGCACGGTTCGGGCAGACATTGCCAACTCAAGAATGGAGCTTGAACAGGCGCGGCTCTTGACGCTCAAAGCCGCTTACATGATGGACACCGTCGGCAACAAGGCGGCGCGCGCAGAGATTGCGATGATCAAAGTCGTCGCGCCGAACGCGGCCCTTCGCGTGCTTGACCGCGCCATTCAAGCGCACGGCGGCGCGGGCGTCTCCGATGATTTTTTCCTCGCCGCCGCTTGGGCGGGCGCACGCACACTGCGCCTCGCGGACGGCCCCGATGAAGTGCACATCGAAGCAATCGCCAAGCTGGAATTGAGCAAGTATCAAGACTGACGGCTAAGTCAGAACCGCCTGCGGTAGCGGGCGGGTCTTGGTCGCATTGATCCGGCCTTACAGTGCAACGCATACCCGCCCGCTACCGCAGGCGGTTCTGACTTAACGATTATGATGACAATGCAAATCAAGAGTCTGACTGAACTTCAAAAAGAGATCGGGCGCGAGGTGGCCGTGAGCGATTGGCTTGAGGTGTCGCAGGCGCGCATCAATCAGTTTGCCGAAGCGACCGAAGACCGGCAGTGGATTCACACAGACCCGGAACGTGCCGCGCGTGAGTCGCCGTTCAAAAGCACAATCGCGCACGGCTTTCTGACGCTCTCGCTGTTGAGCAAGTTGGCGCTGGGCACGATGTCTGTCGGCGGTGTGCGCATGGGCATCAACTATGGCCTCAACCGCGTGCGCTTCGTCGCGCCCGTGCCTGCGGGGGCGCGCATACGCGGGCGCTTCACGCTGGCGGCGCTCGAAGAGATTAACGGCGGCGCGCAAGCCGTGTGGCAGGTGACGGTCGAGCGCGAAGGCGGCGACAGGCCCTGCTGCGTGGCCGAGTGGTTGGTGCGTTATTACGTGTGAGCTTTCGTTAGGAGGCGCGAAAAGTTATGGCCAGTTTTTTCAGTCAAGAATCACAGATGAATGAACGTGCGGCGAGTCTGCTCGTCACGTTGCAAGACGGCATCAAGCGGATCACGTTCAACCGGCCCGAACGGCGCAACTCGGTTGACGGCGCGACGGTGCGTCTGCTGCTCGCCGCATTCAAAGATGCGGCGGACGACGGCACGCGCGTTGTCATCCTCACAGGCGCGGGCGAGTCCTTCTGCGCGGGCGCAGACCTGTCGGCGACAAGCGCCGCCGACATCGCCAACTTCGACATCACCACGTCTTTGCGCGAGCGAATCAACCCGACCATCTTAGCGATGCGCTCATTGCCCGTCCCCATCATTGCGCGCGTGCATGGGCACGCGGTCGGCATCGGCTGCAACTTCGCGCTCGCGTGCGATCTCGTCATCGCATCGGAGCAGGCGCTCTTTGGTCAAGTCTTCGTCAAGATCGGCTTGATGCCGGATGGCGGCGGTACATACTTTCTGCCGCGTCTCGTCGGCTATCACAAAGCGTTCGAGTTGATGGCGACGGGCGACATCATCGGCGCGCAAGCAGCGCACCGGCTCGGCCTTGTCAACCGCGTCGTGCCCTTCGCAGAACTAGACGCGACGGTTGACGCGCTCGCCGCGCAACTCGCACAGTCGCCGCGCGTGGCGCTCGCAAAAGTCAAAGCGGGCCTCAATCACGGCGCGCAGGCAGACCTCGCCGCCGCGCTCGACTTTGAAGCGGTCAATCAAGGCGCATGTTTTCACTCGCCCGATTTTCTCGAAGGCGTCTCAGCTTTTGTGCAGAAGCGCAAGGCCGTCTTCGGCCGTGACGGCGATTGATGATCGAATCTGATTCGACAGACACAAAGCCTGTGCGCGCGAGCGAGCAGCTTGCTTGGGCGGCGCTCGACGCTTTTGCGCGCGAACAATTATCAACAGTCTTGGGCGCGCAATTTGACGCGACAGCGCCGATGACCGTCGAACAATTCCCCGGTGGTCATTCAAACTTAACTTACCTGCTGCGCTTTGGTGCGCAAGAGTTCGTCATGCGCCGGCCGCCGTTCGGGCCTGTGCCGCCAAAGGCGCACGACATGGCGCGCGAGTATCGCATCCTCGCCGCCGTCCATCCTGTTTTCCCGCTCGCGCCGCGCCCCTTCGTGCTCTGCGAAGACACGAGCATCATCGGCGCAACTTTTTATCTAATGGAGCGGCGGCGCGGTCTCGTCGTGCGCGACAGCGAGCCGCCGGAGTTGTTTGAGCAACCGGCACAGCGCCGCCGTGCGAGCGTGGCGATGGTGGACGCGCTCGCAAGTCTGCATGCGGTTGACACCAGCGCGTACGGACTCGCCGCGCTCGGCAAGCCTGCCGGTTTCGTCGCGCGACAGGTACGCGGGTGGACTGATCGTTGGCACGGCTCGCAGACAAGTGATCTGCCAGAGATGGATGCACTCGCCGCTTGGCTCGATGCGCGTCTGCCGCTTGAGCCGCGACGGCCGACGCTCGTGCATGGCGATTTCAAACTCGACAACGTGATGCTTGATGCGCGCGACGTGGGGCGCATCGTCGCCGTCTTCGATTGGGAGATGAGCGCGGTCGGCGATCCGTTAGTTGATCTAGGCATACTGCTCTGCTATTGGGTGCACATCGCAACGGGCACGCAACGCGATGCAGTGACATCGGTGACCAATCGCGCGGGTTGGTTCACGCGCGCCGAACTGCTCGAACGCTACGGCGCGCGGACTGGTTTTGATCTGTCGGACATCACCTTCTATGAAGTGTTCGCCGTCTTCAAACTCGCCGTCGTGCTGCAACAGATTTTTTATCGCTACCGGCGCGGGCAGACAGACGACCCGCGTTTTGCCATGCTCGACGAGCGCGTCAAGTGGCTTGCGCGCATCGGCACGACGCTCGCTGAAATAGCTTGACGATTGTCGCATCGCGCTGCACGTGAAAGACGCGAGACGAATCATCAAGCCGCATCAGTCTATGATGAAGATCAAGGCCGCAATCTTGTGGGCGCAAGGAGCACCGCTTTCGGTTGAAGAGGCTGAGCTTGAAGCGCCGCACGCGGGCGAAGTCCTTGTTGAAGTGAAAGCCGCAGGCGTCTGTCATAGCGACTTGCATCCGGCGCGCGGCGATTGGCCGATGCGCACGCCGCTCGCGCTCGGCCATGAAGGCGCAGGTGTGGTGCGCGAAGTCGGGGCGGATGTGACGCGCGTGCGCGTGGGCGATCACGTGGTCTTTTGTTGGGCCCCGCCGTGCGGCGTGTGCCCGCTTTGTCTCGCGGGACGGCCTGTGTTGTGCGACCGGCTGGCGCGGACAACCTTTCGCAATCGGCTGCCGTCGGGCGGCACACGCTTGCGTGCGCGCGGGCAGGACGTGGCGCACTTCGACAGCACGGCTTGCTTCGCAGATTTCGCTGTGGTCGCGGAAGAGGGCGCGATCCCTGTGCCGACGGATGTGCCCTTCGAGGTGTTGGCGACGTTGGGCTGCGCGGTTGTGACGGGCGTCGGTGCGGTCATGAATGCTGCGCGCGTCGAGCGCGGCGCGAGCGTCGCCGTCATTGGCGCGGGCGGCGTCGGCTTGAATGTTGTGCAAGGCGCGGTGCTCGCGGGTTGCGAGCGGATCATCGCCGTTGACTTACAACCTGCGCCGTTGCAACTCGCGCGTGAGTTCGGCGCGACGCACACGATTGCGGCGTCGGAGACAGATGCCGTTGCGATTATTCGTGAACTGACAGACGGGCGCGGCGCGGATTATATCTTCGACACGGTCGGCACAGATGCGACCGTTGTGCAGGCGCTTGAGTCGGCGTGCAAAGGCGGCGCGGTCGTGTTGACGGGTCTCGCGCGCACGGATGCGCAAGCGCCGCTCAAACTCTTCCCGTTTGTGATGCAAGAGAAACGGCTCATCGGTTCAGTCTATGGTTCGGGGCGACCGCTTGAAGATATTCCGCGCCTCATCACGCGCTATCAAGCGGGCGAATTGAAACTGCGCGAACTCGTCGTACGCACCTATCAACTCGCAGACATCAACGAAGCGTTAGCCGCCCTCGCCGCCGGTGCAGGCGCACGCGGCATCATTCGTTGGTGATTGCATCAACTGACAAGCAACACCTTACCGCTACGTCCCGTTCGTTCGGCGTGCGCGACGGCGGCGCGAATGTCTGCGAGCGGATACTGAGCTTCAACCGGCGGCACGATCTCGTGGGCGGCCATCAAGCGCAAGAGTTCGACTGTGATCGCTTGTTGTCGTTCGGGCGGCGCGGTGCGAAACCATTGGCTGAGCCAGAAGCCGCGTATGGTCGTGGTGTTGAAGATCATGCGCCCGCCGTCAACCGGCATCGGCTCAAGCGAGAGCAGCCCATAGACGAGCATGACGCCGTCGCGCCCAAGCGCACGCGCCACAGCCGCGCCGGTTGCGCCGCCGACCGCATCAATCGCTTTCACGAGTCCTGCCTTGCCTGTGATCGCTTTGACGCGCTCGACGATCTCTTCGTCTTCAGTGCAGATGACCTCGTCCGCGCCGAGTGCTCTTAGTTCCTCGACCTGCGCGCGTCGGCGCACGACGTTGATCGTCTTGAAGCCGTGCAAACGTGCGATCTGCAAGACGACGCGGCCGAGCGTCGAACCGGCGGCCGTTTGCAAGAGCCACTCGCCGGGTTCGAGCGCCAACTCTTCGATGGTCATGATCCACGCGGTCAGAGGGTTGACGACGAACTGCGCCGCCGTCTCGTCGCTGACCTCATCGGGCACGGGGATGAGTTGGCGGCTGTCAACTAACAAGTATTCCTGCCAAGTGCCCGGCACGCCGAGCGGGATGACACGTTGACCCGTGCGCAGAGTCTTCACCTCAGCGCCGACGGCTGCGACCTCGCCCATGCCTTCGAGACCGGGTGTGGCGGGCAGTTGCGGCAGCGCGCCGTAGAGACCGCGCACCGAGAGCAGGTCAGAAGGATTGATCGGGCGTGCACGCAGACGCACCAAAACTTGACTGGCCGCCGGTTCAGGCTGCGGCACGTCTTCCACGCGCAGCACGTCTGCGGGATTGCCGAAATCGTAGAATCTTATGCTTTGCATCGTCTGTCTCTCCGCGAAGGATGGGCTGAATGGTGCTTTGCTGAATCGAAGTTGTGGCGCTAAATCTGCGCGGCGTCGTTCGACTCTGTTGTCTCGCCGCCGAGTGCGGCGCGCAAGGGCGGTGGAATCTCCACAGGCTTTCCTTGCCACAAGACCACGACAGTCATCGTGCCTGCAAGCGCCAACTCGTCATCGGCGTCGAAGACTTGGTAGTCGTAACGAATCGAGGTGCGGCCGAGTTTGCCGACCGTGAGCCGCAGGCGAAACGGCGCGTCGAGCGCGATGATGCGGTGGAAGCGACACTCAACATGGACGCGCGGGAAGTCGTAATCTTTGCGCCGCACATCCATCGGCCAGTCGAGACCGCGCAGGAGTTCGCTCTCGGCCTCTTCGACGATCTCGAAGATGCGCGGGAAGTGGAGCCGACCCGCAGCGTCCGCATCGGCCCAACGCAGACGGCGTCTGAATTCAATCGCAGCAGGCATGTCGTCTAAGCTTAAAGAAAGGAGAGCCTCGCGCGCAAACGGAGGCTCTCCTTAAAAATATTCAGACTGAAAGCGCGCGCTTTAGAAGTTCAGGCGCACGGCGAACTGGAACTGCCGCTTGGGGAAGGTCGAAGTAAAGCCCAAGGGCTGACTCGGCGAGAGCCTCGAGTTGCCGCGCAGATTGAACGGCGGCGCGATGACGCCGACCACGTTGTTGACGCTCGCAAAGTTTGTCCGGTTGAAGATGTTGAAGCCTTCCGCGATAAATTGCATGTTGGCCTTCTCACCCACTTTGATCTGCCGACTCAAGCGCAGAGCAACGTCAACGTAATTCGGGCCGATGCCGGTGTTGCGGCCTGCGCCCGGCGGGCGGTCGTTGGTCGAGTGGCGGTCGCCGTTCACGTCTGTGCCGGCGAGCAGGTTGAACGGGTGGCCGCTGTTGGCGCGAATGATTGGGGAGAGTTGGAAGCCGGCCAAGACCGGATGCTTCCAAGGGCTATCGAAGACGCCAGCGATCACAAGTTTGTGGCGCTGATCGAAGTTCGACAGACCGCGCTCGGCCGCGAGATTCGTCTGATCAAACGGCGCGTAGTCGCTGTTGAAGTCTGTGGAGGTGTCAATCGCTTTGCTGTAGGTGTAGTTGCCCAAGAGCGACACGTAACGGCTGAAGCGTTGTTTGACTTCGAGGATGCCGCCGTGAAAGACGGCCGAAGCGGCCGACGAATAGACGTTGTTCTGCAAGATGAGCGGATTCGCAAAACAGGCGAGCGGGTTGGCGGCGCACGGCGTCTGACTGTTGAGCGCATTCGGCGTGCGCAAGTTCCAGTTGCGCACGGCGAAGCCGTTGACCGTCGTGGTCGGCGCGGGCAGCAGGTTCGTGTCAAGCGCAACGGGCAGATGAACTGTGTGCGCGTAGATGTAACTGGCCGCGATTGATAGCCCCCTGCCGAGTTGGCGTTCGACGCCAAACTCAGCCTGTTGTGAATAAGGGTTCTGGTAGTTGGGCTGACCGCTGAAGACGACGGACAAGGGCGGGATCGCGCCGGTGTGCGTCACCGTGATGCCGAACTGGGTCAGATCGGCCGGCGTGATGCAAGCTGCTTGGCCGGCCGCAGGCGTCGTGCATTGCACTCGCCCTTGCGCAAACAATGTCTGGAAGATCGCCGCCGACGTAAGCGTCGCATTGCCCGGCACGCCCGTGAGCGGCACGAACACTTGCGCGATCTGGCGGACGCCGTTGACGACGCCCAAGGTCTGCACCACGTTTGGAATCTGCGCATAGACTTGCGAATAGAAGATGCCGTAGCCGGCGCGCACGACCGTCTTGTGGTCTTTGAACGGGTCCCAAGCGAACGAGATGCGAGGCGCGAAGTTATTCTTGTCCGTGTGCAGGTTGCCGTATTGCGTGTCGAGTTCGTAACGCAGCCCGAAGTTGAGGGTTAAGTTTGAACGGATGCTCCAAGAGTCTTGCCCGTAGAAGGCTGTGAAGGGCCGGTTGTTTTTATAAGAGGGATCGCCGAAGCCCTGTTGATAGAACTGCGGCAGACCCAAAGAGACCGACTGAAGCGGACTGATCGTGGCCGGATTCACGCCGGACAGACCGCAAGCCGCAGGCACTTGTAAGCAAGGACTGAGCACGCCGCCCGGTAGATTGCCGAAGACGAAGCGACCGGGGAAGAAGGTGTGCGACTCGGTGCTGTTGCCGCGAATCAACTCGTAGCCGCCAAACTTCATGTTGTGATGACCGCGCGTCACGCTGAGATTGTCGGCAAACTCGTAGCGCCGGTTGACGGTCAGGTTGGGCAAGAATATGTTCGTGCCAAACGTGCCGAAGCCCGGAATATCGAGACCGACCTCGCCGGGCACGTTCGGGATCACGTCGAAGTGTAGATAGTTCCATTGGATGCGCGCTTCGTTCGCCGTCCGCGAACTGAACAGATGAAACCATGCGCCTTGCAAGGTGCTATCGAATTGGTGCACGGAACTACCGCGCGAGAAGCCCACGAGCGATTGCACGTCGGGGTTCTGTTCCGTGTCGTGCGCGTAGTTGTAGCGTAGATAGACTTGATTCCGCTCGCTGTAGCGATGATCGAACCGGCCCGAAGCGAAATATTCGCGCGTGTTGAAGCTGAACAGCCCGCCGTTGTTTTCAAACTGATTGACGATGAAGCTATTCCGCGGGCTGGTTGCCGGGTTGATAGTGAGAACGTTTGTGAGGATCCCCGCACAAGTGACAGCAGGAATTGCAGGCTGGCCGGTTAAGCAAGGCACTGGAGTACCACCCAAGGCCGCTAGTCCATTCAGAATGGCCACTTGATTATTTTGTGTCGTGCTCTGCGGGCGAAAGATGTTCGTGTTCGTCAAGAGCGGCACAGCGTTCTGCGCGTTCTGATGTAGGCCCTCGAAGGCGAGAAAGAGGAAGCTCTTGTCTTTCTTCAGAGGGAAGCCCACGGTTGCGCCGAACTGTTGGCGACTCAAAGAATCCTTGACGGGTTGACCTTGCAGGTCGGCCACGGCCGGATTGAACGCCTGACCCGGTTGCAACGCTTGGCTGAAAGAGAACGGGTTGCGCGCATCAAAGCGGTCGCTACGGAAAAAACCATAGACACTGCCGTGCACCACATTTGAGCCGGACTTCGAGACGATGTTGATGGATGCGCCGCTCGCCCCGCCCAGTTCGGCCGTATAGTTGCTCCGATTGATCTGAAACTCCTGCACAGCATCTTGGCTCAAGTTCGGACGGACGCCGCCCGCATCGTCATTGGCCTCGCCGCCATCAACCGTCACACTGTTGCCGCGCCCGTTGCTGCCATAGAACGACAGCCCGCTCTGCGGCGTCTGTTTGACGCGGAAGTCTTGGTCGCTGGCGAGCCGGGTGGAATCGGAGACGCCGGGCACGAGGAGCGTGTAGCTGAGATAGTCGCGGCGATTGATCGGCAGATCGCGAATCAACTTTTGCTCGATGGTGTTCGCCTGTTGCCCTTGCGTCGTGTCCACGACGGGCGGCGCATCGGTCACATCAACTTCGGTCTTCACGCCTGAGACCTGCAACTGAAAATCGGCCGTCACCGTCTGCCCGATGGTGATGGTCACGCCCTTGCGCACCTCTGTCTGAAAGCCATTGATCTCGGCGCTGACATCGTAAGTCGCGGGCGGCAGTCCGATCACTTGAAACGCGCCTGCGTCGTCGGTTGTCGTCGTGCGCCGCAGGCCCGTCTCTGCGTTTGTGACCGCCACGGCTACGTTTGGCAGAGCCGCGCCATTGGGATCAGTGACAGTACCTCTGATGTCGCCTGACGCGCCGACGCCCTGCGCGTGCGCTGCACACGCCAAGAGCAGACAGAACAAGCCGGCCCCCAGTAAGCTGATGGATTTCTGCATACGTCCTCCTTCGAGCACTCTCTGAGATGATAGAGATAACAATTGACCGCTTGTTGGTTCAGTGGCTTGCGGACTAAGGAGTTAAGACCAATTTATTGACTATGGAAAAGTCAATCTGCAAAGCCTTTAAGCGAGGTAAAGCAAAGCTACCGAATGGCCGGTAAAGTAGCATCGGGTGGGGGAAACGTCAAGGTTTTATTCAACAGTTATTCGATTGGCTGAGGATGAATAGACGCGGTTTAAGATCACTTCCGCAAGGATCGTTTAGATTGAAAGTGCTCCGGTGCTCCGATCAATTAACCGAGCGGATAATGCGACTGTGCTTCAATCAGTTCTTGTTCGTTCGTCAGGTCTAAGCGGAGCGGCGTCATCGAAACATAGCCTTGCTCGACGGCCCAACGGTCAGTGCCCTCTTCGGTCTCTTCAATCGGAATGACGGTGAACCAAAAATGTTTCCGCCCCATCGGGTCTTCGCCGGGCACGACCTTGCCATCGTAGTGCCTGACCGACTGGCGCGTCCAACGCAGGCCCCTCGGTTCTTTTTCTGGAAAGTTCACGTTGACGAGCGACAACTCATTCGCCGGTAGCAGCAGCGTCAAGACCTTCTCCACCGACGGCTTCAGTTGCTCGAAGTCCGGGTCGCCGCCGCGCGTGACGGGCGCGCTCAAAGCGATGCCGCGCAGGCCCAACAACACGGCCTGCTTGGCGGCGGCAAGCGTGCCCGAATGCCACATCGAGTTGCCCAAATTGCTGCCCATGTTGATCCCTGAGAGCACCACGTCCACCTTCTCCCAGTTGTGCGTGCCGAGCGCCACGCAGTCGGCGGGCGTGCCGTTGACGCGATAAGCTTCGATGCTCCCGATGCCTTTAAGCGGCGTGCGTTTGTAGGAGAGCGGGCGCGAGGCCGTGACCGCGTGGCCGGCGGACGACTGCTCCACGTCCGGCGCGACGACCCGCACGTCGCCGAATTTCGCCGCCACCTCTGCCAGCGCGCAGATGCCGGGGCTATAGATGCCGTCGTCGTTGGCGATCAGTATGCGCATCGTTCCGTCTCCTCTATCATGGAATTGCAATCTTTATTGTGCGCGCGATGGTAACACTCATCTTTCACGTTTATTTTTCGAGCGTGTGCCTCAAGCGACGAAAGTTCACCGTTGCTTTCCCGCCTCAACCCACTTACGCTAAGCTCCCGACGTGACGCAAACGACTCTACTACCCGTACCCGAAGCGATCCGCATCGTGCAGACGCAGACGGCGCGGCTTGAACCGGAACAGATTGCGCTGGCGTCGGCGCGCGGGCGCGTACTCGCCGCAGACGTGATCGCGGATAGCGATCTGCCGCCCTTTGATCGCGCGTTGATGGACGGCTACGCCGTGCGCGCACAGGATACGACCGATGTGCCGGTGCGTCTGCGCATCGTGGGCGAGGCGGCGGCGGGGCGCGGTTGGCGCGGCGTGTTGCAAGCGGGCGAAGCCGTGCGCATCATGACGGGCGCGCCTGTGCCTATTGGTGCGGACAGCGTGCAGCAGGTTGAAGTCACGCGCGAACTCGAAGGCGGCGCGGCGGTCGAGATTGACAAACCAACGCAGCATGGTCAGTTCATCACCCGACGCGCGACTGAGATCAAGCGGGGCGAGATCGTTTTGCGCGCGGGCACTGCGATCAATGCGGCGATGATGGCGGCACTCGCTTCGTTCGGTTATGCGCGTGTGCGCGTCGGCACCCGCCCGCGCGTCGCAGTGTTGGCGACGGGCACGGAGTTGGTCGCAGTTGACGAGCAACCCGGCCCAGATCAGATACGCGACTCGAATACCTATTCGCTCCTCGCTTACGCGGAAGCGGCCGGCGCTATCGTAGAGCATCTACCGTTTGCCGGCGATGATGCGGAACTGCTGCAACGCCTGATCGCAGAAGCGGCCGCGCGCACAGATGCGCTCATCCTATCGGGCGGCGTCTCGATGGGCGTCTATGATTTCACGAAGACGGCGCTCGGTGCGCTCGGCGCTGAAGTTTTCTTTGAGCGCGTAAGTTTGCGCCCCGGCAAGCCGACTGTGTTCGCGCGGCTCGGGCGCACGCTTGTCTTCGGCCTGCCCGGCAATCCCGTCTCGGTCTCCGTCACCTTCAATCTCTTCGCGCGGACAGCCCTGCGCGCAATGCAGGGCGCACAGGACGCGGCGCTCGTGGCAGAACAGGCTGTGTTAGGTCGTGCAGTCAAAGGCGCGTTGGAGCGCGCGAGCTACTTGCCTGCGCGACTGCACACGGACGACGACGGGCGGCTCATTGCAGAGCCACTGCGTTGGGGCGGCTCGTCGGATTTCGTCGCCTTCACACAGGCCACTGCGCTCGTGCTCATCGCCGCAGGCGTGCAGGCGGTTGACGCTGGCGCGGTTGTGCGCGTCCTACGTCTGCCTGAGTAAATGCCGGGTTGACCTGCACGGCTTATCTTCGCCAAACTGATCGCATGAAAAAGCTCTCACACATAGACGCGCGCGGGCGCGTGGCGATGGTGGACACGAGCGCGAAGGCGCAGACGGCGCGCCGTGCAATTGCGTCGGCGCGCGTGTTGATGTCAAAGGCAACGGTCGCGGCGGTGCGCGCACAACGGACGCCGAAGGGCGATCCGTTGGAGACGGCTCGGCTCGCCGGCATCATGGCCGCCAAACGCACGAGCGATCTCATTCCGCTCTGTCATCCGCTCCCGCTCACGCACGTTGACGTGCGCGCCGAGTTGCAAGCGTATGGCGTCTATCTCGAAGCTGAAGTCGCCACGCACGCGCAGACCGGCGTCGAGATGGAAGCATTGACCGCCGTCTCGGTTGCCGCGCTCACCATCTATGACATGTGCAAGGCGCTCGACAAAGCGATGACCATCACGGATGTGCGGCTTGAGCGCAAAACGGGCGGTAAATCGGGGGCATACAGTAGGCAGTGAACGAGTGAAGTGTTTAGCCTAACTCAAGCAGTTAAACGGATCATTGAGGCTGCACGCTGTAGTCTATTTCGTTAGGAACATGCTATTGCAAGATATGACCTATGTCGGAATGAGTATTATTCCACCGTGTACTCTATCGTCTGCTCAAGGCTGCCGTTGATATAGACTTCAACTTTGTATTGCCCCGCCGGCCAGTCTTGCGGCAGCGTCAAGTGTGCTCTGACTATGTTTTCCATTGCGCCGGTCGTGTAGTCTATGTCTTTAATTTTTGAACCCTTCTCCTCGCCCTCCACATCCACAGCGATCCAACTGAACCGCACTTGCGTCCCTGCTGCGAGCTTGTTCAATTCAATGATGGCATAGACGGTGTGATCGGTCGGGCTGAAGCTCGTCGTCGCGTTGCCATCAGGACTGTCTGCCATATACAAGCTCTGAACATGTACGTCCGACGAACTAGGAGTGTACGCTTCCGACGAATTTGAGTTGCTGTCGGGCGTGCTGTTTGAGTTATAGACGTTGCTCGCTTTATCTGTGTCAGCCCTCGCGCCGTTGCTGTTGCTGTTGCTGTTCTGCTCGCTGTATGTGTTGCTATTCTCCTCACTGCTCCGGTTGTTGTTCACGACGGGAGTAGTATTTGACGAGCCGGAATCTGTGGACTGCTGTTCCGAAGTGGCGGCGTAGTAGGCTAGGGCCACGAAAAGCACAAAACCAATACTAATGATGAGACCAATCCCAGCTACCAGCCACACACCTGTGCGCCGTTTTCGCGGCGGCTGATACGGCGCAGCCACCTGTGGCGCAGGCTGGGTGGACGGCAATACATTAACAACGGGCGGCGCGTTGTGTTGGCTAGCTTGCGCGGGCTTTATATCCGGTGCTGTCGGCGCGGGCTGTGGAGCCGTCGTCTCACTGATAGCTGCCTGTGCTTGCGCGGCCCGGCTGGCCTCGGCCCTTTGTGCCGCCAGCAGCGCCTCAGGTTGCATCATCACCGTCGAAGGGAGCGCATTTGCTTGCAGCCGCCCACTGTTCGCTGGTGGTGCAGCCTGAGCAGCCGCGCGGAGCAACTGGCGCATCTCAGCGGCGCTCGCCGGACGGTCGTTGCGCTTGAGCGCGAGGGCTTGCGATAAGACGGCGGAGACTTGCGGCGTGACGGCTTGATTCAGCGTGTGCGCCGGGCGCAGGGGGTCTGGGTCGCCATTGACTGTGGCCGTGGCGCGCGTCAGCGCATCAACTGGCCCGGAGTTCGTCAGCAGATGATAGAGCGTGGCGGCGAGCGAATAGAGATCGCTGCGCGGGTCTGTGCCTGCGCCTTGAATCTGTTCGAGCGGGGCGTAGGTGGCCGTGTAGCCGAAGATGCTGGCGGCGGAAGTAACGCGCGTCATGCCTGCGGCTTCACCTTTGGCAAGACCGAAATCGAGCAGAATGATCTGGCCGCGCCCTGTGAGTTTTAAGTTCTGCGGCTTGATGTCGCGGTGTATGATCGGCGGCTCTTGCGTGTGCAGATAATCGAGCGCATCGAGCAATTGATCGGCCCAAGCTAACACTTCCGCAGGCGTGAAGGCGCGCCCACGTTGCGCGAGCAGTTCCGCCATATCGTCGCCGGGGATAAACTCCATCACGAGGAACTGTCCGTTGCCCTCGGTGAAGTGGTCGCTCACGCGCGTCATCGCCGTATGGCGCAAGCCCGCAAGCAGACGCGCCTCACGCTCAAAAGCTTTGCGCAAGAACTCATCATCGAAGAAACTCTCCTTGAGCGCGACGGTGTTACCGAGGCGTTGATCTATCGCCAAGTAAACAGCGCCCATGCCACCTTTGCCAATCGGGCGGACGATCTTATAACGATGCTGCAAGATGGTATCTGGATCGAGCATGGGGGACTCCTTGAAAGTATTCGCTCACAGACGATCCGTGCCGCTAAGCGCAAGCGTCGGTTAGCGGTTGGGGATTATCTCACGCTTCACGGCCAATTGGCACACAAAACACAGTAGGCAGAAAAAGCCGGTTGAGCTTCACCCGCGTCGGTGAGTAAAATTTCAACCGGCTGCTTGTTGCCTTCTGCTTTCTGCTTTCCGCCTTCTTTGTCTGAACTGCCTACTGCCTACTGCCTACTGTTTCTTGGAACATAGCCGCAGCCGTCGGCGTTTATTTTGACGACCGCAAGGCTCCCCGGATTTTCCATCTTTTGCTTTCGCCCGCTTCGGCGTAGAATGTGTTACAGGTTTTGAGTGCCCGAAGTTTTGCACACGCGGAGATGTCCAGATGAGATACCAGTTGGCCCAAGACGCGCGCCCGCAAGCCCGCGCATTGCTGTTCGCCGCTTTGCTGACCATCGCACTGCGGTTCATTCCCTACGTCGGCGTTGTCACCTACCCGTTCCGCCTCTTCGTCACCTTCATCCATGAAGGCGGACATGCGTTGGCGGCTCTCTTAACAGGCAACTCTGTGCAGAGCCTCAGCGTCTCGTTTGACACGAGCGGGCTGACCGAGACACTGACCGCGCCCGGCGGCACATTCTCGCGCATGCTTATTTCCAGCGCGGGATACTTAGGCGCTATCGCGTTCGGCGCGTTGCTGCTGTGGCTCATACGCCATCGCATCAAAGCGCGCTACGTGCTAGTCGGCTCGGCCGCAATCGTGCTGATACTCACGCTTGTCTTTGGCTTCATCGTACCGTTGACCAGTCTGTCATTGCAGCCGTTCACAGTGCTGGCCGGCGTTGTCATTTCGCTCGGCTTGCTCGTTGCCGCGAAGTACATGCCTCCGCGCGCGGCTAACTTTCTCGTCGGCTTTCTCGCCGTGCAGTGCGTACTGAATGCGGTGTTCGACTTAAAGACCGTGGCTTTGCTCTCGCTCACTAGCGGCGCAAAGACTGATGCGGCGAACATGCAAGACGCAACCGGCTTGCCTGCTCTGTTCTGGTCGCTCATCTGGATCGGTCTCGCGTTCATCATCCTGTCGGCGGCGCTGCGCGCCTATGCCGTCAGTCGCAAGAAATCGAGCCAACCTGATCTGCCGTTTGAAGACGCGCCGACCGTTTAAGCCGTGTCGCCAAGATAGCCGCCGTGAGCGCAAAACTTGAGAGGTCGCCGGAGACTGAAGCTGTCAAGCTTCTCATCGCCGGCGACCTCGTTTCATCTGCACAAACTGAACCCGCGCACACGCTCGCAGACCTACCGCTCGGCGCGCGCCTCATCCTGCGCTGTCGCAAAGACTGGCGCATGGCTACAGTCGCAGCCGTCGCGCTCGACGTAATCACGCTTACGGTCTGCTCGCCCTCCGGTCACACCTACCGCGTGCGCCGCCCCCTCGATGCACCGCTCACCTTCGACGGCATAATCCCCTTGCTCGGTGAGACGACTTCCGCCGGTTGGCGCGTTGCGCTCGCGCGTTATGACGTGCGCTGGTAAGCGGCGCGCACACGTGAAGTCTTGCCAGAAAAATTCTCCGTTCAATCTTCCAACAGACTCTTGCCGAACAAGGGTTGACCGGCAAGCGAGATGTAGCAGCCGTAAGCGGCGAGCGCGATGCAGATGATGAGGCCGATGATGAAATCGGTCGCGTACCAAGCGCTGAGTTCGGTCGTCATGGGGAAGAAGACGAAGAGGTGTAAGAGGAAGAGCGCGAAGATCGTTGCCAGCAGGCCGTAGCGGTAGAGCGCAATGACCAAGAGCAGAATGCCGAAGGCGGCAAACGGCAGCATCAATAAGTTGACCTGCGTTATCAGCACGTTGACGAGCGTGAGGAGCAGCCAGAGCGCCGCGAGCGCCAGACGCTCGCGGCGCAGAATGACCCCGAACAGGAGTAGCAAGAAGAGAGAGATGAAAGCGATGAGCAGACCGGCCGTGAGTTGGGCTGCAAACCTGTCGGTGAAGTGATGCCCGATGGCGGTACTGCCGGGATTGATAATTAATTCGGCCGGTCGTCCGATCCAGCGCAGCCCGACGAACGCGAGCATTATGCTTAGGATCATGCCGCTGCCAAAGACCGCGCCGAGCAGTATGTCGCGCCCGACGAGCGGATCGCGCCAACCCCCTGCGAGCAGCCGACTCCAAGAGATGATCCGTTCAGGCCAACGGCGACGTACGAACGGCTCAAGCGCGACGTAGAGCAACCACAAGAACATCGAGACGAAAGCGGCGTCGGACAAGTGATGGAGGAAGAGGGCGAATTCACGCGCCGGCCAACTATTGTGATGCTCTTCAAACAGCCAGACCAGCATGCGCACCACGAGATATAAGAAGGCCACGCGGGTTGCGCCGCGCCGGTCGCCGCGCCCCAGTTGCAGATTCTTGCGCGCAAGCAGCGCGCTCCCAACCAGCGCAACGATATAGATCGAAATGAGGATGAAAGTCAGGACGCGGTCGCGCCCGCTCTCCGGCGGTTGCTCTTGGCGCGCGGGTTGATCCCAAGGGTAGATGGTCTCGAAGTAGATCAGACGGCCATGAAACGCTGCGGCCTCGACGTGGATTTTCGAGTCGGGCTGCGCGGGGTCTGTGCCGTCCCAAGCGGCGCGCGCGTCGTAGGCGTGCAAGGGCACCCACGTTGACGCGACCGGCTGGAAGTTGGCCATGTCCAAGCCTGCTTCGTGGAACGGGAGCGACCAATCGGGCGTGGCCTGTGTGGACGTTGCCGGTTCACGTTGCGGCGGGACGCCGACGAACCAATGCAGCCGCCCCGCCATGTCCAGATAGACGCTCGTCATGCCGGAGACATCGAGCGCCGGTCTGTCAACCGCGATCTCTTCGACCGTCTCGAAGTAGCGCGGACTCTGCCGATACCAGAAGCGATAAGCGCCGGGGCCTTCGGTACGCAGTTTTGTCCAACGCGCAGGCGACTGATCATGCGCGGCGATGTATTGCAGATAATCTTCCTTGAGCACGACGCCGTCGGCCGTGTCGAGCGGCTGTTCGGTGTAACCCAGTTTCTTGATCACGTCGCGTGCGCGTGCGCGCAGAGCTTCGGGCGGCTCGTCGAGCGGCGTCAGGCGATAGACCGCCGTGTACTTCGTCAGCCAACTACAGAGCGCGAGCACGGCGACGAACGAGGCGAGCAGCGCGACAGCAACGGCCGGCTTGAGCGCGCCTTCGGTCGGCGCGGCGGCGACCATCTCCGGTGAAGGCGTCTCGCCGGCCGCTAATGCTGCCGCAATCGGATCGCCGCCCGGCAGTGCCGCCGCTACTTGCAGCGCTGATGTGGGCCGACGCTCCGGCTCTGTCTCAAGACAACGCTCGATGACCCGCTCGACAAGCGGGTCAATATCTTTGACGAAGCTCGACGGACTGGTCGGCGTCGAAGTCGTCTCGCGCAGACGCAGCAACTCATCAACCGTGCGCGCTTCAAACGCGCGCCGGCCCGTGAAGATTTCATAGAGCACGAGGCCGAGCGCGTAGATGTCACTTCGGGTTGTGACCTCTTTGCCTGCGAGTTGTTCGGGGGCCATGTAGGCAGGCGTGCCTGCGAGCACATCTGCGTCGCGCAACTCTTCAGCGAGACCGGCGAGACCGAAGTCTGTCACGCGCACGTTGCCGCGCTCGTCAATCATCACGTTCGCGGGTTTGAGATCGCGGTGCAACACGCCCACATCGTGCGCGGCGGCGAGACCCGCACAGAGTTGGCGCGCGACTTCGACCGCTTTATCGGCTGGCAGACGCCCGATGCGTCTGAGGAGCGAAGCCAACTCTTCGCCCTTGATGTACTCCATCGAAAGAAAGTGCTGCCCTTCGGCCTCGCCGATGTCATAGACGCGACAAACGTTGCGATGCGAAATCTGGCGGGCGACCCGCACCTCGCGGTGTAAGCGCGCGAGCGCCGCGCCATTGGCCGCGAGCGTCGGCGGCAAGAATTTGAGCGCGACCGGCTGTTCGAGCTTCAAATCCTCAGCCTGATAGACCTCGCCCATGCCGCCGCGCCCCAACAGACTCACAATGCGATAACGCCCGGCCAACATCGTGCCCGGAATGAAGCGCCCGCGATCAAGCGAGTCGGTTGTGTGCATTGAACGCGCGGACGGCACAGCGATGTTGGCCGTAGGTTTGTCATCCTTACCACTGGACGGGTGCAGGCGCGTCGGCGACATTGAATCTTGCACCGACGCGCCGCACGCGGGACAGGTCAGCGCGTCGGCGGGCACAGCACTCGTGCAAGCGGGGCAGCGTAGGGTCATAGGCGGCGCATTCTACCATTGCGCTTGCGGCCAGATGAAAAAAATAAGCGGCCAAGAACTTGCCCGCGCGCCGTTTCGTGCTGCGCGCCTATTCGGGTTATTATGGGTGGTTCGCTGGCGCGCGGGATTGTTCACTGTGTGGGCCGGCGCACACTTCGAGACATGAATCAAGAAGCGATCACGGTGCGCGGGGCGCGCGTCAATAATCTCAAGAACGTTGATTTCTCGATCCCGATTGAGCGTTTGACGGTCGTGACGGGCGTAAGCGGTTCGGGCAAATCTTCGCTTGCGTTCGACACGGTCTATGCCGAAGGGCAACGGCGCTACGTCGAGTCTTTGTCGTCCTACGCGCGGCAGTTCCTTGAACGGATGGACAAGCCGGATGTGGACGAGGTGCGCAACATCCCGCCCGCCATCGCCATCCGGCAGAAGAACTCGACGCGCAATCCGCGTTCGACGGTCGGCACACAGACGGAAGTTTACGACTACCTGCGCTTACTTTATGCGCGCGTCGGCACAACCATCTGTCGCGTCTGCGGGCGCGAGGTGCATAAGGACTCGCCCGAATCGGCCGCGCATGAAATCTTAAACACACTCGTCGAAGGCACGCGCTTCTATGTGCTCTTCCCCGCCGAAGCGGGCTTGCGCGTCGAGACGAACGGCAACGGCACGCAACCGAAAGCTAAGACACGCAAGCGTAAGATTGGTTCGGACGCGGGCGCGCTGACACGCCAACAGATCGTCGCGCACGTGATGAGTCTGATGCAGCGCGGCTTCACGCGCCTCTACAGCAAAGGCGAGACCATCGAACTGCGCTCGCCCGACGATTACACACGCTCGGATTTCGCGGACGTCTTCGTACTCGTTGATCGTCTTGCCGCACGCGCCGATGTGCATGCGCGTCTGGTTGATTCGCTTGAGACCTGCTTCATCGAAGGGCACGGCGTTGCGCTCGTCGAGACGGCGGAAGACGTGCCGCGCGTCTTGAAATTCTCCGAGCGGTTCGAGTGCAAGTACGACGGCACGGTCTATGCTCAGCCAGAACCGCGCCTGTTCAGTTTTAATAATCCCTTCGGCGCGTGCCCGACGTGTCAGGGTTTCGGCAACACCATCGGGCTTGATCTCGATCTGGTCATCCCGAATCCGTTGTTGTCTCTGAACGAAGGCGCGATTGAGCCTTGGACGAAGCCGCAGCACGACTGGGCGCGGACGGAGTTGCGCCGCTTCTGCAAACAGGAAGGCATTCCGATGGACGTGCCTTTCGCAGAGCTTTCAAGTGCGCAGAAACGTGCGATCATCGAAGGCAAAGGGCAGCATTGGGCGGGCGTGCGCGGCTTCTTCGCTTGGCTTGAGACGAAGAAATATAAACTGCACGTCCGCGTCTTTCTCGCCAAGTATCGCGGCTACACGCGCTGCCCCGATTGCAACGGCGGGCGGCTCAGACAAGAGGCGCGCGACGTACTCGTCGGTGGGCAGACTCTACCCGCAGTCTGCGCGCTGCCCGTTAAAGAAGCCGCGCAGTTCTTCGAGCAGTTAGCATTGACAGATGAGCAGATGGCGATTGCCGACAAGGTACTCTTAGAGATTCGTCGTCGCCTGCGTTTCCTCGTTGACGTCGGACTTGACTACTTGACGCTCGACCGTTTGGCTTCAACGCTCTCCGGCGGCGAAGCGCAGCGCATTCAACTCGCCACCAATCTCGGCTCGTCGCTCGTCGGCGCGCTCTACGTCCTCGATGAGCCGTCCATCGGCTTGCACCCGCGCGACAGCGAGCGGCTGGTCAAACTGCTCCACAACCTGCGCGACATCGGCAACACAGTGCTCGTCGTCGAACATGATGCGGACATGATGCGCGCCGCCGATCACATACTCGATGTCGGCCCCGCCGCAGGCGAACTCGGCGGGCGCATCGTCTTTGAAGGCGACTTCAATGGCCTCGTGCGAGATTCTCTGACGCTCACAGGCAAGTATCTGCGTGGCGAGGCTGAGATCAAAAGCCCGCAACAGCGGCGCAAAGTGCAGCCGAAGAAGCGGCTCACGATTCGCGGCGCGAGCGAGCATAATCTGAAGCAGATCGACCTAGACATCCCGCTTGAGATGTTCGTCTGCATCACGGGCGTGAGCGGTTCGGGCAAGTCAACGCTGGTGCATGATGTGATCTTCGCCGGTCTCAAGAAACAGCGCGGCGAATGGCAGGGGCACGTCGGCGCGTTTCAGAAACTCGAAGGCGGGCAGTTGCTCGACGAAGCGCTGCTCGTTGACCAGTCGCCCATCGGGCGCACGCCGCGCTCGAACCCGGTCACCTATATCAAAGTCTATGACGCGATCCGCGAAGTCTTCGCCTCGACGCGCGACGCGCAGGCGAAAGGCTTCGATGCTTCGTTCTTCTCCTTCAACGTCCCCGGCGGGCGTTGCGACGTGTGCGAAGGCGACGGCACGGTCACAGTCGAGATGCAGTTCCTTGCCGACGTGGAACTCGTCTGCGAAGAGTGCAAGGGCACGCGCTTCAAGTCCACCATCTTAGACGTGCGCTATCGCGGCAAGAGCATCAACGACGTGCTCAGCATGACCGTGCGCGAGGCTATGCTCTTCTTCCGCGACGTGAACCGCATCGCCAACCGCCTGCGCGTCCTTGACGACGTAGGCTTAGGCTACCTGCGGCTCGGTCAATCGGCGACGACTCTTTCGGGCGGCGAAGCGCAACGTATCAAGCTCGCCTCCTATCTCTCCAAACGTACCGCCGCCCGCACGCTCTACATCTTCGACGAGCCGACCACGGGCCTCCACTTCGACGACATCAACAAACTACTCGCAGCCTTCCGCACCCTCGTCGAAGCCGGCGGCTCGCTCGTCGTCATCGAACACAACTTGGACGTCATCAAAACCGCCGACCACATCATAGACCTCGGCCCCGAAGGCGGCGACCGTGGGGGCCAAGTCGTCGCCATTGGCACACCCGAAGAGATCATGCGCGCCCGCAACTCGCACACCGGCCGCTTCCTCAAAGCACACCTCGCGCGCTCGAACGGGCATGGTAAGTGAATTGATCTGGTGAAGATAAGCTTAACTGGCTGACGACGCTTGCGCGCGCCAATACTGGCGGAAGGCATCTAGGGCCGCGCTCTGTCCCTGCGTCTTGCTCTGCTCAATGAACTCGGTCAGCACACCGGCTGTCAGCATGGGGAAGGCGCGGCTATGCTCAATCTCTTCATAAACGGCCCCGGCTAGTTGGAAGAACTGCGCGGCGCGCCCGTCATAACGCCAAATCTCCGGCACGCCCAGCGCCGCATAGATCGGAAACTTGCCGAGCGACTCGTTCGTCGTATCAATCTCCACGACGACATCGGGTGGCGGGTCTACCGCCAGATCAATCGTTCGTTGCCCGATGATCCGCGCTGCATTCTGCACATAGAAACTCGTGTCCGGCTCCGCCCCCTTCGCCAACCGCTTCTGCTTGTACGTCGCCGAGCCTCTGCTCTCCACCGTTATGCGCAATTCTTCGGCCATCACGCGCGTCAAACTGTAGATAGTTTCCTTATACTCTTCATGCTCAGGCAACGGACTCATAATCTCAACTCTTCCCGCGTCGTAGCTGACGCGCAGACCGGGCCGGTCTGTTAAGTCAGACAGCAGAGTTTCATACTCTTCCCAACTCAAACGCGGCAGCAGTAGCGTCGCCCCCGTCGGCAGGTGCGCAATAGCGTCCAGATAATCAACCGTCTCAGTGCTCATACTCTCTCTGCTTTCAATTAGAGAAGTTTAAGTTCGCGCAACGCATCGAGCGTCGGCGCGGGCATCTGCCACAACCAAGCAACGCGCACGAAGAAGCCCGGCACGACCTGCGAGCGATAGACGCCCTCCGGCTCAATCTGCGCCGCGCGATAACGTCCGTCCGCGCCCAACTCGTAAAACTCCGCACGCTCGCGGTCAGGATCGATCAGCCAATATTCCTTAATACCCGCCTGCTCATACTCGACAAACTTCTCGCCGCGATCCCGCCCGATTGATTCCGGCGACACAATCTCCACCGCCAGATCGGCCGGGCCATCGAGATATGTTCGCAAAATCAAGTGCGTGCGGTCACGGCTGACGAAGCTCAGATCAGGCTCGCGCCCACGTCTTTGCGCTGCCAACTTCATGGCAAAGGGCGGCAACAAAATTCTGCCCAAGTTATGAACTTGAACATACAGCCCCAACGTCTGCGCAAGGAACAGCATTATCTCTTGGTGCTTTTGTGCTACTGGCGACATGAAGATCACCTCCCCGTCCACCCACTCCGACATCGTGCGCTCGTCGTCCAACGCGAGATACTCCTCAAACGTCATGCGTGGCAGCACGGGGCGCGGTGGCTCGTGAATAACTTCTGTCTCCGGCACTTCGCTCGTATCGCGGCTCATGCGTGTGTTCCTTTCGTCGGTCATTATATCCCACCTGTAATCGCTATAGTTCCTAAACAGCCGCTCGCGCTCACGCGCTCGCTAAAGCGCAAGAGAAAAGTGTACTCGCTCACGCCCGCGCAACCGCCACCACACGAAAACCGAGGAGGCTGAAGCGGTAGTCCGGCGCGAGCCTGCCGCGGTTGGCGGAGCGGAGGTTGTAAGCGTAGCTGTTCCACGAGCCGCCGCGCAGCACCCGGTACTTCTGCTCTCCACCACTCAGCCACGCGCTCCCATCCGTCGGCGCGCCCGCGTAAGCCTCGTGATACCAGTCCTGCACCCACTCCCACACGTTCCCATGCATATCATATAGCCCGAAGCCGTTCGGCTGCTTACTCCCAACCGGATGCGTCTTGCTGCCGGAGTTCTTCTCATACCACGCCATCGCATCCAAGTCACCCGCGTAGTTGCCTGTCGTCCCCGCCCGCGCCGCGTACTCCCACTCTGCTTCCGTCGGCAGCCGGTATGTGTAACCATCACTCTGGGCATTCAGTTTGTTGATGAACTCCTGCGTGTCATTCCACGACACATTTTCCACCGGCAGATCATCGCCCCTGAAGTGCGAGGGATCATTCCCCATCACCGCCTGCCACTGCGCCTGTGTCACCTCGTACTTACCCATGTAGAACCCTTCAGAGATGGTCACGCGATGCATCGGCTTCTCATCGTCGTACTTGTCCGACCCCATCATGAAGCTGCCCGGCGATATCCACACCAACTCGATCTCGACGCGGTTCGTCACATTGCTTGGCTGTGCATCGGAATGCGCCACCGCTTCGACGCTTGGGGGCAGCATCGCAAGCCGCGCGGTTGGCGGCATTTCCTTAGACGATGCCGATGTACGTTCGACCGAACGCTGGCGCTCAACCTCTTCAGCCTCTAGTTCATGCACGCGCGTATTTATAGCGGCTCGCAAATCCGCAAAGCGTTTAAGTTCTTCAGCCTCTCGTGCGCGCTGTGCCTCTGCTTCCCTGCGCTGTGCTCCTTGTTGTCCGGCGAAGAACCTTTCCAGCGCGGTGATTAGTTGTTCTACGTCGCGCGGCCAGCGTCGGTCGCTGAGTTCAAAGGCGTTGCGCCGGGACAGCTTCATCAATTCGTCCGGTAAGTCCCGCGCCTCCGGCATGGTCGCCCCTTGCACTAAGACCGGGATCACGCGCACGTCCCGGTCAAGCGCGGCAGCAATTTCCAGCCGCACGAAATCATTCGGGTTATCCAGCCGGCGGGCAGTGCCGTCCGTAATCGTGAGCCAGTGCCGGCCGATCAACGCGACCAGAACGTCGCACGCGCCGACGGCCGTCTCGATGACTTGGACGAAGTCTTCGCCCGGCTCGATGCGATCTATGTCCATGAAGATTTGGTCTTTGCCAAAGTGGGCGCTGAGATTATCGAACAAGCGACCGGCGTGACCGGCGCTGTCGTCGCGGCGGTAGCTGATGAAAATCTTCTGGGACGGTTGGGAGACGGGTTGCGACATCGTTCGTGATGAATGAGCTAAGCTGTTCAAGCCGTGCTCGGATGCGTTTGCGGTGAACGTGCGAGCCGGAAGCGTGCGAATGTGCGGCGTTATCTTAGCGGAGTTCTGATGGGCGCGCTAGGGTGTTGGTCATCGGGTGGGTTTGGAGTTATCTTGCGAGGTCTTGAAGCGCGCGGGCGTGGTTTCAGGCGACTGAAATTGCTGGCTGAGTTCGCGCGGGAAGCATAGAAGGGATAGTTGAGTTTATGAGTTTGAAGCAACACATCATTAGCGATTTGACGGCGGCGATGAAGGCTAAAGAAGCGGCGCGGCTTTCGACGCTAAGGATGGTGAAGGCGGCGTTGATGAATCGGGAGATTGAGAAGGGCGGCGAGTTGACGGAGGAGGAGTTGCAGAAGCTGTTGCAGTCGTTAGTGAAGCAGCGGCGCGATTCCGTCGAGCAGTATGAGAAGGGCGGGCGCGCGGATTTGGCTGATAAAGAGCGGGCGGAGATCGTTGTGATTGAAGAGTATCTGCCGCAAGGAGCGACGCGGGAGGAGGTGGAGCAGGCGGTTGCCGCAGCCATCGCCGAGACGGGCGCGAGTTCGATGCGCGAGATGGGCGCGGTGATGAAGGCGACGCAGGCGCGGCTCGGTGGGCGTTCGTTCGACGGGCGCACGGTGAGCGAGATAGTTAAAGCGAAGCTGGGTGCGGCGCAATAGACGGCAGAGATAGTCGTGGCGTAACAGACGGCAGACGGTTGCCGCAGTCAGCGATATGCCGTTATGCCGTTTCCACAGTCGGCGGCGCGTCTGTCTCCTTGAGTGAACGCACCGCTTCCTTGAATAATCGCGCCGTTTTCCCAGTAATTTGCCCACCGTGGCCTCGCCATTTTTATCGCCCGTCCGCTTTTGCCCTTTTGCCCCGCGTGGCCGTATAATTCGTCTCTTGTTCGGAGCGCGGCGGTTTCGTCTGTGGGTTCGCGCCCACTTTTTCTTTTGCGCGCGAGTCGGTTTTTTGAGCGGAGGGGGCGGTGGCAGCGGCGTCGGTCGAAGAGCGTGTCAGCGAGTTGGCGGAGCGCGTGGCCGCAGAGTTGGGTTTGGAACTCGTGCACGCAGAGGTGCACGGCACGGGCCGGAACACGACGGTGCGCGTCTTCATTGACAAGCCAAATGGGGTGACGCACGAAGATTGCTCAGCGTTGAGTAATCATCTCGGCACGATCTTAGACGTGGAGGACTTCATCCATTCGGCTTATACGCTGGAAGTCTCCTCGCCCGGTCTGGAGCGCGGACTGTATAAACGCGCAGACTACGAACGCTTCGCCGGCCATTTGGCCAAGCTGAAGGCGCGCCAGCCCATCAACGGGCAACGCAACTTTCGCGGGCGCATCGTCGGCGTTGAAAACGACGAAGTGATCTTTGACGACAAGACGAACGGGCGCGTTAGCGTCCCCGTCGAGCAGATCGCGAAGGCGAATCTTGAGATCGACATCGAAGCAGAGTTTCGCCGCGCCGCCGAACGCGAGCAACAAGAAGCCGGCGGCACTACAACTGAATAAAGCAGAGGTCAGAGATCAGAGGTTAGAGGTCAGTTAAAGACCTATTTACTAACCTCTAACCTCTGATCTCTAACCTCTGAAAATTATGAGTACGTCCATCGGACAAAGCATTGACGCGCTGTGCAAAGAGCACGGCATCGAGCGCGATCTGGTCATCGAAGCGATGAAAGAGGCCGTGCGTGCGGCGGCGCGCAAGCAGTTCAAATCGGGCGAGGAGATCGCCGTCGAGTGGAGCAGCGAAGCCGGCATTGAACTGTTCGCCTCGAAGGTCATCGTCGAAGAGGTGACGAACCCGGCCCGCGAGATGTCGCTTCAAGAGGCGCAGGAACTTGCGGGCGACGAGCCAGTGGAGTTGGGCGACGAGTTGCAGATTCCGCTGCCGATGGAGGAGATGGGACGCATCGCCGCGCAGACGGCGAAGCAGATTCTCTTCCAGAAGGTGCGTGATGCTGTGCGCGCCAACATCTACGAGCAGTACATAGACAAGGTCGGCGATCTCGTCAACGGCTACGTCAAACGCTTCGAGCGCGGCGACATCATCGTTGACTTAGGGAACGTCGAAGCGATCCTGCCGCGCGGGCAACAGCCGCGCGGCGAGCAGTGGAATCAGGGCGAGCGCATTCGCGTCGTCATCGAGGACGTGCTGAAAGAATCGAAGGGGCCGCAAATCGTCGTCTCGCGTTCGTCGCCGGAGATGTTGAAGCGCCTGTTTGAGATGGAAGTGCCGGAGATTTACGACGAGACGGTCGTGATCAAATCGGCGGTGCGCGAGCCGGGCGAGCGCGCGAAGATCGCGGTCGCCTCGAACGAGCGCGACGTCGATCCGGTCGGTGCCTGCGTCGGCATGAAGGGTTCGCGCGTGCAGGCGATCATACGCGAGTTGCGCGGCGAGAAGATTGACATCATCGAGTGGTCGGACGAGCCGTCGGTGTTTGCGGCGAACGCGCTGTCGCCCGCGAAGGTCAATCAGGTGCGCATCACTGACATTGAGAAGCGGCAGATGGAAGTGATCGTCAACGAGGATCAACTGTCGCTCGCCATCGGCAAGCGCGGGCAGAACGTGCGCTTGGCGACAAAGCTCGTCGGTTGGAACATAGACATTCGCAGCGAAGAAGAACTCAAGCGCGAGGTCGCCGAACAGATGGGCGCACTCATCGCTTCGGGCGGGGCCGTGCCGCTCACGGCGCTTGAGGGCGTGACGGCTGCGACCACCGCGACGCTTGCCGAGCACGGCATCGAAGACATAGACGCGCTGGCGCAGACGTCCGTGGACGACCTGGTCGAATTCCTCGACGTGTCGCTCGACGAAGCGCAGTCAATGCTCGCTTCGGCGCAGTCGGTCGTCGCCGTGCGCGATGCGAGTAAGCAGGCGGAAGGCGAAGCGACCGACGAAGCGGCCAGCGAAGCAGAAGCTGCGCCGCAAGCCGAGGCCGCGCCGATTGAAGCGACGGCTGAAGTGGCGGCAGACGAACAAGCGGAGGGTGAGCCTGTGGCACACGAGACTGAAGCGGCAGCAGATGGCGCAATGGCGTCGCCCGGCGCGTCTGAACAGAGCGGCGCGGTTGAGCAGCATGCGGCGTCGGTTGAGTTTGATCCGACGAGCGATGCGGGCGAAGTTGAACCGTCAGAAGAGATGATCGCGCAGGGCTACGATGAGGCGGTCGCTAACGGCACGCCGTATCACGCTGAGTCGTTCATTCGCGCCGAAGAGTCGGCCGATCCGGTCGCGCTCTCCGAAGCCGATCCGATGTCGGCCGACGAGTTGATCTTGCAGGGCGCGGGGCGCGACCTTAGGCCCGACACGCTGACGCCCGCCGCCGATATGACCGCGACCGAAGCGGCCATGATCGCCGATGAAGAAGCGGCGGCGGACGAGGATGAGCCGCCGGTTGAAGAGGCGGCGGCGTTTGCGCCGCTCGCCGATGCCAACGAGGCTTCCGCGCCGGAAGTCCAAGTGTCGTCTGCGCCCGCGCCCGAATATCGGGTCGAGACGAACGACGAACAAAACGCTGTGGAGCACGAGAAGCAAGATGCTTCCGACAGCGAATAACCGCCGCAGGTGCGTCGCCCGACGTTGCGACGCGTCTGCTTCTGCTCGCCTCTACGAGCCTTTGCCGGTTCGCAGTCAGCGCCCGACGTGACGCTGAAGCGACGGCCGCCGGCAAAGGTGACGTGAGTGAGCGAGTTTTGATTAGTCAACCTTTGCAGCGCGCGACGCCGTTGCTTTAACCCAAAGCGTCGTCGGAAGGATTTTGATGACTGTCGGGAATAAGGTTCGCATTTACGACCTAGCTAAAGAACTCAAGCTCGAAACGAAGCGCCTGATCGAAGAGGTGCGGCGCGAGGGCTTCGACGTCAGTGTGCCTTCGAACACCGTTCCGAAGGAACTGGCGGACAAGATTCGCAACCGCTACTTCCCCAAGAAAGAGACCAAGCGCGCGCCGCAAATCCGCGTCGTTAAAAAACAGCGCACAGCAGAAGAGGGCGGCGAAGACATACACGTCTCCGTGTCGCCCGTAGCGACGGAAGATGACGGCGCTGCGGCTGTGGTCGCAGAAGCTCCGGTTGAAGATGCGGGCGCGACGAAGTCCGGCGGCACTGTGCGACTCGTCAAGAAACCGCTCGCACCGGCCGCGCGCGCCGAACATCCCGGCGCAAGTGTGACCGGCGCGCGGACTGCGCCGTCGCTTGCAGAGTTGTCTTACCCGACGCCGCAGGTTTCAGAGTCGCCGACCGATGCGCCCGGCCCCGTCGAAGCGTCTGCGGCGGCGGCCGCGCCGCTCGTCGAACAGACAGGCGAAGCGCCGCTTGTGCCGATCCCGCCGGCAGCAGGGCCGGAGGCGCAGCCGAAGCCAGCGCCACCTGCGCCCGCGAAACAGATCAGAATGCTCAGGCCCACAGCCGCCGCGCTCGATGCAGGCATACGTCCCGGCGAGCGCGCGCCTGCGCCCAAACCGACTACGCCGACGCCGCGCGAACGTGAGCGGCGCGGCCGTGAAGAACGTGGCGGCCGTGAGCGCGGTCGTGGCGGTGCTGCGCGCCAGCCGGTCGAGTTCACCGGCACGCCCGGCGAGAGCGCGACACCGCAGACGCTCTACACGCCGCCCGCAGATGCGCGGCGGCGCCCGACCCGCTCGCGTCGTGGCGGCACAGCAGCGCCCGCCGTGCGCGAAGGCTTTCGCGGCAAGGGCGGCCGCTTCGACCGCGATTACATTGCGCCGCCGAAGGCGCTCACGCTCGAACAGCGCATCGCCAGCACGATTGGCGGCGGCGCAGGCAGCACGACTGTCGCCGAGCTTAAACCCGTGCGCTTGGTCGAAGGCTCGACCGTGAAGGAGTTCGCCGAAAAGCTCGGCATCAAGCCGAAGGATGTGGTCGCACTCTTGCTGCAACGCGGCGTCTTCGCGACGATCAATCAACCTCTGAACGCCGAAGTAGCTCAAGACTTGGGCCGGCGCTTTGGCTTCGACGTGTCGTTCGTTGACTTCGAGGAGATGGTCGCCGAAGAGGAGATCGAAGAGATCATCGGCGGCGACATCGAAGAGTACGTCGAAGTGCCGCGCGCACCTGTCGTCACCGTCATGGGTCACGTCGATCACGGCAAGACCAGCTTGCTCGATGCGATTCGCGCGACCGAAGTGGCCGCGGGCGAAGCCGGCGGCATCACCCAACACATCGGCGCGTACAGCGTCAATGTGCCCAGCCCTGACAACCCGGAAGAGATGCGCCGCGTCGTCTTCCTCGACACGCCGGGTCACGAAGCGTTTACGATGATGCGCGCGCGCGGCGCGAAAGCGACCGATGTGGTCGTGCTCGTCGTCGCCGCAGACGATGGCGTGATGCCGCAGACGATTGAAGCCATCGAGCACGCGCGCGCGGCGCATGTGCCCATCATCGTCGCCATCAACAAGATTGACCGCCCCGACGCGAACCCGCAGCGCGTCCGGCAGGAACTCGCCAATCATGGCTTGCAGCCCGTCGAGTGGGGCGGCGAGACCGAGATGGTTGACGTGTCTGCGAAGAAGCGCGAGAACCTTGAGACCCTGCTCGAAACGATTCTACTCACCGCCGACATCTTGAACTTGAAGGCGAGTCCCGCGCGTCGTGCCGCGGGCGTCGTGCTCGAAGCGAAACTTGATCGCGGGCGCGGCTCAGTCGCCACGGTGCTCGTGCAACAAGGCACGCTGCACGTCCACGATCCGTTCATCGCCGGTCAAGTCTTCGGCAAGGTGCGCGCGATGTTTAATGATCGCGGCGAGGCTGTGGCGGAAGTCGGGCCGGCGACGCCGGTCGAGGTCTTAGGCTTACAAGGCGTGCCGCAAGCGGGCGACATGTTCCAAGTCGTCGCCGACGTATCGCGCGCGCAAAGCATCTCCGAACACCGGCAGATGCTTGCGCGTCAGAGCGCCTTGTTGCAATCAACGAAGCGCGGCATCGAAGCGTTGGGCGAGAAGGAAGTCAAAGAACTGTTGGTCGTCTTGAAGGCGGACGTGCAAGGCTCGGTCGAAGTGTTGAAGAGCACCTTGCAGAAGCTTTCGACCGATCAGGTCAAGGTCAAAGTCATCCGCTCCGGCGTCGGCGCGATCACCGAATCCGACGTGCTCTTGGCTTCGGCCACACAAGCGGGCGCGTCGAACACTGCGGTCGTCATCATCGGCTTCAACGTGCGCCCTGAGACGCGCGCCGCCGATCTGGCCAAGCTCGAACACGTTGACATACGTCTGCACTCGATCATCTACAAGGTCGAAGAAGAGATTCGCGCGGCAATGATCGGCATGCTCGACAAGATCGAACAGGAGCGCATTCTCGGCAAGGCTGACGTGCGCGCGACCTTCAAAGTCCCGCGCGCCGGCACGGTGGCGGGCTGCATGGTCATTGACGGCACGATCCGCCGCAACGCGCGTGCGCGCCTGATTCGCGACGGCGTCGTCGCGTGGGAAGGCGGCATCGCCAGTTTGCGGCGCGTTAAGGACGACGTGTCGGAAGTCCGCGAAGGCTTCGAGTGCGGCATCGCGCTCGAAAACTTCAACGACATCAAGGTCGGCGATCAGATCGAGGCTTACGTCATCGAGCAGGTCGCGGCGACAGAGTTATGAGTTCAAAGTTTAAGGTTCAAGGTTTAAGAGGTTGCTAGCCTCTGAACTTTGAACCTTAAACCTAAAACTTTGAACTGATTTTCATCATGCGTCGGCCCGAGAAAGTTGCAGAGTTGATGCGCGAGGAGATCGCGCAGGTCGTGGGGTACGAGTTGGAAGACCCGCGTGTGTCGTCGGTGACGGTGACGGACGTGCTTATGTCTGAGAATCTGCGCGAGGCGCGCGTCTATGTGACGATTGCCGGCACGGACAAGGAAGCGGCCGCCGCTTTGCGCGCGCTCGAACACGCCGCGCCTTACGTGCGTCGGCGCGTCGCGCTGGAACTCAATCTGAAGCGCACGCCGGAGGTTCACTTCATCCGCGATACCATCGAGGAACAAGCGACGCGCGTGGACGAACTGCTCACCGAACTCGAACACGAGCACGCGGGGCAAGCGAACGAATCAGTGGAGAGGAGAGATGAGGGATGAGGGATGAGGGATGAGGGATGAACAGAAGATCGCTCACTTGAGCAGCTTCTTCTTCATCCCTCATCCCTCATCCCTCATCCCTTTCACATTATGCTTAGTCAAGTTGTCGAGTTGATCGAGGCGAAGCGGCACTTTGCCATTACTTCGCACATACGCCCGGATGGCGACGGGTTGGGATCGAGTCTGGGTTTGTACTGGCTGCTGCGCGCGCTCAGCAAAGACCCGGAGGTGATCATGCGCGACGCTGTGCCGCACGCCTATCGCAAACTCGCTGGCGCGGAGACGGTGCGCGTCACGCCTACGGTTGCCCAACCTTACGATGCCGTCTTCGTCATCGAGTGCTCAGACATCACGCGTCCCGGACTCGGCGATCTAGACAAACAACTCGTCGTCAACATAGACCACCACGCAACCACTTCGCTCTTCGGTCAGATCAATTGGATTGATTCAACCGCCTCGGCCGTTGGCGAGATGATCTACAACCTGTGCAAAGCCATCGGCGTGCGGCCCACGCGCGAGATCGCCGAGTGCGTCTATACGGCGCTCATCACAGACACGGGTTCATTCCATTACTCGAACACGACCGAGCGCACGTTCAAGGTCGCATCGGAACTTGTGCGCGCGGGCGTGAAGCCGGCGAAGATCGCGCAGGCCGTCTATAGCAACTATCCTTGGAGCAAGCTCGACCTGATGCGCGAAGTGCTTTCGACCGTGCGACACGATCCGACGGGGCGCGTCGCTTGGCTCAGGCAGACCGTCGAGATGCAGGAGCGGGCGGGCGCATCGGATGAAGACGCGGACGGGTTTGTTAATTTTCCGATGAGTGTGGGCGATGTCGAGGCAGTTGCGTTTTTGAAGGAGAGCGCGCCGGGCATCTATCGCACATCTTTGCGCTCGAAGGGCGAGGTCAATGTGGCGCGCATCGCTGAGTTGTTCGGCGGCGGCGGTCATCGCAACGCTGCGGGCTGCACGTTGACGGGCGCTTGGGACGAAGCCGAGCGCACCATCGTCGGCCTGCTCATCAATGCGGTCGAGCACAACAACCTTGACACAAGCGTGCCGCCCGACAATGGCCATGCGCCCCGCGCAAGCGTCAACGAACCGGCGCGCGCCGATAATGAAGAGCACGATGTGATTAACGCAGCATGAGTCGGCTGTGAGCTTTATCATTCCGCGTTCTTAGTTCATACTGCCGTTCGCATATGACTTGGTTTCGGAAAAAAGAGCAGCGGATCGAGTCCGTTCCGGCGGACGAGCGCGTCGTCAAGACCGAGGGCATCTTCGTTAAGTGCACCGAATGCGATGCGGCGCTCTATCGGCGTGAACTGGAAGAGTCGTTGCAAGTCTGCCCGCATTGCAACTATCACTTCCGCATCGGCGCGCGCGAACGCCTCGCCATGCTCTACGACGACGGGCAGTACGAAGAGTTGGATGCGGATGTGATCTCATCCGACCCGCTCGAATTCACCGACACGAAGCCGTACCCGCAAAGACTCGAACAAGCACGCCGCTCGACGGGTCTGCCCGAAGCGATCATCACAGCGCGCGGCCGCGTCGGCGGCCATCTGACCTTCATCGGCGCGATGGATTTTAGTTTCTTGGGCGGCTCAATGGGTTCAGCCGTCGGCGAGAAGATCACACGCATCATCGAGCGCGCGCTTGAGACGCGCGGCGCGGTCATCACGGTCTCGGCTTCGGGCGGCGCGCGCATGCAAGAGGGTGCGCTTAGTTTAATGCAGATGGCGAAAATCTCCGCCGCGCTCGCGCGCCTCGACGAAGCGCAACTGCCGTTCATCTCAATCTTGACTGATCCGACGACGGGCGGCGTCACCGCCAGTTTCGCCATGCTCGGCGATGTGATCTTGGCCGAGCCGAAGGCGCTCATCGGTTTCGCCGGCCCGCGCGTCATCGAGCAGACGATCCGCGAGAAGCTGCCGAAAGATTTTCAACGCGCCGAATTCTTAGTCGAGCACGGCATGCTCGATGTGGTCGTTGACCGACGCGAGATGCGCGCCCTCGTCATCAAGCTCTTGACCTTCATGGTCAACCCTGCATTGCAGACGCCCGCGCCGCAGTTCAATGCCAGCAACAACGGGCGCGATCCGAACGGGCCCACGCCGGACGTGCCAGCGACCGAATCTAAAATCCAGTCGCCTAAATCCGAAGTCAAAAACTAAACCCGCACTTCAGTTGATGCAGTTCGACGAGGCGGTCAAATATCTGCTGAGCTTGGGGCACGAGACGTTGGCCATGAAGCTTGGTCTCGCCAACGTCGAACGTCTGCTTGCTGCGCTCGACCAGCCGCACCGAGATTTCCCCGCAGTGCAACTCGCCGGCACGAACGGCAAAGGCTCGACCGCCGCCATGCTCGACGCGATCACGCGCGCCGCCGGCATCCGCACGGGTCTCTACACTTCCCCGCACCTCGTCTCGATCACCGAACGCATCAGGCTTGACGGCGAAGAGATCGCGCCCGCCGACTTTGCGCGGTCTGCGACGCGCGTGCGCGCCGCCGCCGAAGCGTTGTACGAAGAGACGGGCGCGCGCCCGACCTTCTTCGAGCAGACGACAGCCATCGCGCTCGTCGCGTTTCGTGAAGCTCGTGTTCAACTCGCCATTCTCGAAACCGGCTTGGGCGGCCGGCTCGATGCCACCACGGCCGCGCACGCCGAGACTGTTGCGCTCACGCCCATCGCGCTCGATCATCAGGCATATCTCGGCTCGACGCTCACAGAGATCGCCGCCGAGAAGGCCGCGATCATTCGCGCGGACACGAGCGTCGTTGTCGCGCCGCAACCGCCCGAAGCACGTGCCGTCATCCTTGCGCGTTGTCGTGAGTGCAACGTGACGCCGCGCTTCGTTGACGCAGACGCGCGCGTGCTCGCTGCGACCACAGACGGTCAGTTGTGCGCGACCTTTCAAACTGCGCAGGATGTTTACGCGAACGTGCGCCTCGCGCTACGCGGCCGGCATCAACTTACCAACGCCGCCGTCGCCATCGCGCTCGCTGAAACCTTGCGCGCGCGCGGCTGCGCAATCACGCGCGCCGCAATCATCGAAGGCTTGCAGACGGCCGTGCATCCCGGCCGGCTTGAGTTTCGTTCCGGCGCACCTGCGCTACTGTTCGACGGCGCGCACAACCCGGCCGGCGCGGAAGCCTTGCGCGCTTACTTTGATGAGTTCGTCCACGTGCCTATCACGCTCGTCTTCGGCGCGATGAGCGACAAAGAGCTTGATAAGATCATCGCCGCGCTCTGTCCCGTCGGCGCGCATGTGATCCTGACACAACCAACCAATCCACGCGCCGCCGCGCTCGACACGCTCAAACGCATCGCCGCCCCACACACAAAGGCTCACACGCTCGAACTCGCCGCGACGCCCGCCGAGGCCATGCGCCGCGCCGTCGCAGTCACACCGCCCGACGGTCTCATCTGCGTGACCGGCTCGCTCTATCTGATCGGTGAGGTGCAAGCGTTGTTGCAGCGACAGACAGGTCAATTGCGCGAAACAGGCCAATTGAAGGCTTGAATAGCTGCGCTCAGGTCTTTGCTTTTTGCGTGTTGATTGATTAAAAGATGACGCATGGACACATCGGACAAGGAAGCGCCGGAGGTGCTTGCGAGCGAGGACGTGTGGCGCGGGCGCGTCTTCTCGCTCTCGATTGACACGGTGCGCGAAGAGGGGCGCGAACACCGGCGCGAGGTCGTGCGCCATCCCGGTAGCGGCGCGATTGTGCCGCTCTATACGGACGGGACAGTCGCGCTCGTCCGGCAGTACAGGCATCCGGCGGTCAAGTATCTGTTGGAGATTCCGGCGGGCAGCCGCGATGGGTTTGAAACGCCGGAGGAGTGTGCCGCGCGTGAGTTGCAAGAGGAGTTGGGCTTGGTCGCAGCGCACTGGGAGAAGCTGTGCGAGTTCTTCCCTTCACCCGGTTTCTGCGCCGAGAAGATGTGGGTCTATCTGGCGACCGAACTGAGCGAGACCGAAGCAGGGCCGGAAGACGACGAACTGATCGAGATCGTTCGTCTGCCCCTCACCCGCGCGCTCGACATGATCGCCGCCGGCGAGATCGAAGACGCCAAGACGATCATCGGTTTGACCATGACTGCTGCGAGAATCAAGGCAGCGGGTTAATATTTGTCAGATGCTATCACCTAGGTGAGATATGGAAGAGTTGAACACAATTGCAACGCTGCTGAAGGCGCTGCACTTTGCCGCCAATAAACATCGTGACCAACGGCGCAAAGATATTGAAGCATCGCCGTACATCAATCATCCGATAGAGGTGGCGGAGGTTTTAGCGCGCGTTGGTGGTGTGACTGATCTGGTTACGCTACAAGGCGCTGTGCTGCACGATACGCTTGAAGACACGAAGACGACGCCCGAAGAGTTGGAGGCGGCGTTTGGGCCGGAGGTGCGGCGTGTGGTCGAGGAGGTTACCGATGACAAACGACTGCCGAAGGCTGAACGTAAGCGCCTGCAAATTGAGCACGCGCCGCACCTGTCGGCGCGCGCCAAACAGATCAAGCTGGCTGATAAAATTTCCAATGTCCGAGGGGTCACGCAAGCGCCGCCCGCCGATTGGCCGTTGGAGCGGCGACAAGAATATCTGAACTGGACTGAGCAGGTGGTGGCCGGGTGTCGTGGTTGCAATGCGGCTTTAGAAGATTTCTATGATCGCGTGCTGGCGGAAGGGCGGCGCGTGCTCCAAAGATAAGTTCCTCTCCTTGCTCTTCCCCGCTCCGGTCTCTTACACTCGCTGCATCGTGGACACACCGACTGAGACACCCGCCGCAAGACAAGTCGCCAACGCTTACGCTGAAGAGTTCGTGCCGCAGATGCAGCCGGCGCAGCAGTCTTGGCCAGCACAAGCCTTCGGGCCGGACAATCCGCCTTGGGGTGTGACGGCGGCGCTCCTTGTCTGGCTCGCGAGCGTCGGGCTGCTGTTCATCGTGCCGACGCTGGCGGGCGCAGCCTATATCATCACGCGCATCAATCGCGTGCCCGCCGACAAACTGAAGGAAGCGATCTTAGCCGATCCGCACTTCATCCTGATCTCGGTCGCCGCCGTCATCCCGGCTCACCTGCTGACCTTCTGGCTCGTCTGGTGGCTCGTCACCGGCAACGGTCGGCGCTCGTTCCGCGACATCACGGGTTGGCGTTGGAGCAGACGCCTCGGCCCGTTGGAGGCTTTCGCCTGCGTTGGCATCGTCGGGCTGCTGTTCTTGATGAACGGCATCATCGCGCACTACTTTCATGGCGGCGAGACCGATCTGGAGAAGATCATTTCGAGTTCGCTGGCAGCGCGTTATACGGTCGTCGTGTTGGCGACGCTGTCTGCGCCGCTCGTCGAAGAGGCGGTCTATCGCGGCGTGCTCTATCCAGCGCTGCAACGCGCGCTCGGTGCGCTGTGGGCCGTGCTGATCGTATCGGCGCTGTTCGCCTCCGTCCACGTCTATCAATACCGCGACAACTTCGGCGTCATCGCCGCGATCACGATGCTCAGCTTGGCGCTGACGCTCGTGCGCGCTGTCACTGGCCGGTTGCTGCCTTGCGTCATCGTACATTTCCTCTTCAATAGTGCCTCTTCGCTCTCCATCCTGCATGATGCTTCTGTACCGCAGATGCCTGCGCCGACAGGACTGCTGCTGTCGGCGTTAGGCCGCATCGCCGGTCTGCACTTTTAAGTTTATGCGTTACGAGGTGGTGGTCGTCGGCGCAGGGATTGGCGGATTGACGACGGCGGCGCTGTTGGCGGCGCGCGGTGTGAGCGTGTGCGTGCTTGAGAAAGAGTCGCGTGCGGGCGGTTGTGCGACGCCGTTTGCACATGGCGGTTATGAGTTTGAACCGGGCGCGGGGTTGTACGCCTGCTGGCAACCGGATGAGATTCACGCGCGCGTGTTCGCGGAGTTGCCGGTCGCGCCGCCCGAAGCGCGGCGGCTTGAGCCTGCTTACGTTGTGCGGCTGCCGGATATGATAGACGTGCGCGTTGGCGGCGCGAGCGATGAAGAGTTTGCCGCGACCTTGTGTGCGGCTTTTCCTGAATGCGCCGATGCGGCGGTAGCTTTTTATCGTGAGCTTGCGCCGCTTGCCGTTGCGCTGCGCCGGAGCGCGCGCCGTGTGCCGGCGTTGTTGTCTGCGACGAAGTTCCAGCGCATGCAGTTGCTCGCTTCAGAACCGCGCCGCGCGTCGAAACTGCGCGCGCGTGCAGGCGACACGACGAGCGCGCACCTTACCAACACGTCGCCGCGCTTTCGTCGTTTCATTGATGCGCAACTGCAACTCTGCACGCAGACGACGAGCGAAGAATGCGCTTATCTCTTCGCCGCCGTCGCGCTCACAGAGCCTCTGCGCGGCCTCTACGAATTGCGCGGCGGCGTGGCGGCGCTCACAGACGCACTCGCCGCAGCCATCAAACAGTGTGGCGGCACAATCCGCTTCGATACAACCGCGTTGCGGCTCGCTTACGATCAAAGCGGGCACGCCATCGGCGTCGATCTCTTGAGCGGCGAGCGCATCGAAGCCACGCGCGCCATCGTCAGCAACCTCACGGTCTGGGACACCTATGGCAAACTCGTCGGCCTAAAACACACGCCGCCGGCCGTGCGCGCGCGGCTGCGCGACGCACATGCTTGGGGTGCTTATCTGATCTTCGCAGAGCTTGACGCAGAAGCCCGCGCGCATCTGCCCGCCGCACGCATCCTCGCTTTGACGGATTGGCAAGCGGGACAAGCATACGATCCGACGAGCGCGCAACTCATGTTCCATGTCGCGCACGAAGGAGCGACGCATGTGCCTGCGGACAAACGCGCCGTGACGATCTCAACCTTCACCGACGCGGCGCAGTGGTTCGCTTATCACGAAGACGAAAGCGGGCATGAGGCGCAGGATCAAGAGACGCTCGCAGCTTGGTGGGCGCGGCTGCATGCGGCGTTGCCGGAACTCGGCGACCAGATCGAAGTGCGCGAGACGGCCACGCCGCGCACTTACTACGAACAGACGCGGCGCAAGCTCGGCATGATCGGTAGCATCGGCCGCACGCCCGCTTCCTTCACCGCACAAGCCTTCACGCATCGCACGACGCTACCAAATCTCTACATGGTCGGCGACACGGTCTTTCCCGGCGCATCGCTCGCCGCCGTCACACACTCGGCGCTCATCGTTGCAAATGAGATCGCCCCGAAAAGATAGAGGCCAGAGGTTAGAGGTCAGTCAATTGTTTTCACTAACCTCTATCCTCTGACCTCTGACCTCTGCTTTATAGCGGCGGGCGCATACCGCCACGCGAGTTGTCGCTAGCAGGCATGCTGCGCGGCTCGCTCACGGTGCGCTCAGTGCCGCCGCCCATCGGTGCGCTCTGTGCGGGCGGCTGTACGTTTGGCGCGGGAAACTTATCGCTGCTGCCAGCGCCGCCGCCGGGAAACTTGCTGATCGGGTCTCTGGTCACAACGGGGCTTATAGTCACTAGGTTGTACTTGGACTGATTAACGACTTTGGGTTGATTCCCGACCGTAGCGCCGTTGTTATTGAGACCGCGCTGCGCCGTCTGCGCGTTTGGCGGGCAGTCGTGACATCTGTTGTGAAGCCAAGGCCGCCCGTTGCAACGGCAATTATAGTGGAAGCCGTAAGGCGAGTTCACGAAGTCGCCGGTGCACGGGACGTAGATGTAGCCGCGCCGGCCGCCGTAGAGCCAGAAACCGCTCAGCGAGTTGAACCAAGGATCGCCATAGAATGAATCCCAACCTTGCCAACTGACGAGCGTGTTCATAGCCGTCGCGTTGCGCATGAGCCGGCTGTTAGCCTGCGCCAACTCTTCGGCGCGCGCACGGCTCCACACGTCGAGCGCGTCCATGTCGTTCTTGTCGAGCTTGGCCAACGCCAACGCGCTGTCTTGTCCGACCACAGCTTTTTGTCCCGCCTTCACAATCGTCGCTGTCGCACCGACGGTGGCGCGTCCTTTATAGACGGCGACATCGGTTGCGCCGTTCGCGGCCACGTTGATGCGATAGAGGCCGGCGCGGATGAGCGCGACTCGGCCGCGCGGCGTGTTGACGTTGATGTTGAACTGCGGATCATCGAAGCCGATGGCTTCGATGATGGCCGAACCGCGATTCAACTTGATAGACAGATGGTCGAGTGAAGTATCGGTCAACTCAAAGTCCGCGTTCGCGCCGACGCGCAGATAAGAGCCGGGGTTCAAGAGCACTTCACAACGGCCGTCCGCGCCGGTCTTGACCACGTCGCCCGGACGCAGTTCGTCCGTCGGCGCGAGCGCCGACTCCGCGCCCGCATGGATCAACGTCACGTTGCCGGCGACGAAATTGACGCCGCCCGCCTGCGCGGAGATCAGGCGCGGGTCGCGCGTCTGCGCGAACGCGAGGGCAGCGACACAGAGCATCATTGAAGCGGCAGCGAGGAACTTGAGCGGAGTTGAAATTAATGTTCTTCTCATGGCGGGACTTCTCCTTTTCGGTCGTGCGCTTGGCCAGACGGGAGAGATTTTTAGTTTCTGCTAGGCGCAGCATACGCCGATACTTGCGCGGGCTGCAAGATGCAGCCCGTGCTTTTCGCGTCTCGGATTTAATGGCAGTTAATTCTGCGGCGTCGCAAGTTGCAGCGCATCGGGTGCGTCCGACTGTGCGCCGCGCACGATGAGCACTTCATCGCCATTCAAGCGCACGAGCGTCAACACATCGGCTTCGCGCCAAGCGGTGTGAAACTGTCCGCCGATGAACGCGCTGTCTGCTTCGGTCGCGTGTGTGCGTTGCAGTGTGTTGTAGGCGCGGAAGAAGCGTGCGGCGTCTTCGGGTTTGTCCCAGACAGTTTTCCAGACGAAGAGCGGCGCGCGGCCCGCGCGCTCGAACAAGTAAGCGCGGTCGCCGCCCCAACCGGCGGCGGCGCTCGTAGCATCTTTCGCCGCCAGCGCTTTGAGCAATAGACCGCGCACGCCGATCTCGCCGAGCGGCGTCGCAGCCATAGTCTGCCAACCGGCGGCGGCGAAGTTCTGTTCAGCAATGTGCGTCTCGCGCGCCGGCTCATTAGCGAAATATTTTTCCGGGTGCAGGATCTGTTCGCTCGACGCGGGCGGACGTTGGAACAACTCATCAACCGCGCGCTCGCCGCCTTTGCGCCGGACAGCTTCGACGAAGCGCACGCCGTCGCGGTAGCGGAAGATGAACGTTTCAGTCAGCAGTGGCGGGAAGAGTGCGCCGATCTCTGTGCGATATTCGTCGAAGCGCGCGTCTTCCATGCGGGCCATATCGTCGAGCGAGCGGCGCGTCCACTGCTCACCCAACTCAAAACGGCGCTGCACGTCCATCGCATCGCCTTCGATGACGGCGAAGAGCGCCTCTTCGCGGTCGAAGTCGTAAGGGCGCGCGAGTAAAAGCTGAAGCAGATTGAAGTGCTGATCCTGCAAGGCGTGGACGAACTCGTGCGTCAGCAGTGAATCGTTCGTCGTCTCTTTGCCGTGCGGGTCGGCGAGCAAGAGGACTTGTTTGTCGAGCGGCGAATAGGTTGCGCCGGCCGAGGCGGCGGCAAAACTCGCGGCCAGGGTGGCGAGATCAGTCCCTTCAGGCAACATGCCGCCCGCAGCCGCAAGCCGACTCAAGCGGCGCAACTCATCGCCGCCGAGCGCGTCCGCAGTCTCTTTCGTGCGCGTGCCATACTCCCAGCCGGTCAACTCCGTCATGCCCGGCTCGGCCGCCCAAGTGAGTTCGCGCGTCGCAGACGCGGCTTGCATTGCGCGTTCACGCACGCGCTGCAAACGCGGCGACAACGGGCGCACGGGCAGCGGCGTCCATGTGCGCACCGCTTCGGGAAGTGTGGCGGCAGCCATGGTCGGGCCTGTGTGCTCTGCCGCGCGTTTGCGCCCGCATGAGAGCGCCAAGATCAGTACGACCAACGACAGCAGGAAAAAGATGACGGGCCAACCCCTCGTTCGCATAGCCAGAGTTAGACGCGCGCGCCGCGTTCTGCGATGCCGTCGAATTTACAGCCCGAACAGACGTTTGAAATGCTCGCGCTAAGGAGATATATCCGACAGTGCAACTGCCAGCAGCGTAGTTGGAATATGATTCCAGCCTCCGCCTGTCAATTTATCCGGTTGACTTCACCTTGAGCTTCTCTATCCTAGCAATCGCTCAGCACGTCCGTTGGTAAAATTGATATGACGTGCGGGTGCAATCTCACCCCCCCGACTATGAGATTGCACACCCTCATATCCTTAGTTCAAGCGGTTATCTGTTGCCTGTCAAAAGACTGCCTTCTGCCCAAGGCGGTCAGGGCAAAGTCTTTTTTGCTCTGCGCGGATTCAGACTATTCGAGCGCACGCGCCCGTGCAAGTAAATCAGCAGACGGCCGTGCGCTGGCAGGAGAACTATCTGCCCGCGCACCTCGACGGACTGTGTCTGTTCGATAGATAGGATTAACAAGCGATGGTGGAGGGTAATAAGCAGAAGCCGGCCACTTTGCCCGACCAAGAACGCGAGCGGGTTGAGGAAAGGTTCAGGCTGGCCCTTGAGGCCGTCCCGAATGCGATGATCATGATCGATGGCGCGGGCCAGATCGTCTTCGTCAACTCGCAATTGGAGACGCTCTTTGGCTACACGAGGGAAGAACTCCTAGACCAGCCCGTCGAGGTGCTCGTGCCAGAGCCTTTACGGCCGCAAAATCCAGCCTACCGCGCCAGCTTCTTCGCATCGCCGCAGGTTTCGACCGATGGGCGCGCGCCTCGTGGTCGCCAGCCATTGGGTGCTGCACAAGGATGAGCAAGGCAAGCCGCGCGCGATTCTTGAGATCAATAACGACATCACCGAGCGCAAGCAGATGGAGGACAGACTGACGCGGTTGGCGACTGCCGTCGAGCAGAGCGGCGACAGCATCATCATTACGGACCCAGCAGGCAATATCCAGTATGTCAACCCTGCTTTTGAGCAGACGACCGGTTACTCCAGCGCGGAGGTCATCGGGCAGAATCCCCGCATCCTGAAGGGCGGCCAAGCCAGCCCGGAATACTACAAGCATCTGTGGGAGACGATCACACGCGGCGAGCAGTGGCAGGGCCATTTCACCAATCGTAAGCGGGACGGCACGCTCTTCGAGGGCGAGGTGACGATCTCGCCTGTGCGTGACGGTGCCGGCAAGATCGTCAGCTATGTGGCCGTTGAGCGGGATGTCACCGAGCGCCGCCGCGCCGAAGCAGAAGTGCGCCGCCTTAACGAAGAACTTGAGCAGCGCGTCGTCGAACGCACCGCGCAACTCGAAGCCGCCAACAAAGAATTAGAAGCTTTCTCCTATTCGGTCTCACACGATTTGCGCGCGCCCTTGCGCCACATCAACGGCTTTAGTCAAGCCCTACTCGAAGACTACGCGGATAAGTTGGACGAAGCGGGCAAGGGTTATCTGCAAGAGGTCAGGAGCGCCAGCCAAGAGATGGCGCAATTAATTGACGACTTGTTGCAGCTTGCACGTGTCACACGCAGCGAGATGCGCAGCGAGGTTGTCAACCTAAGCGAATTGGCGCACGCGGTTGTGGCAGCGTTGCAAGCAAGAGAGCCAGAGCGCACGGTGACCATCAAGATCGAAGAGGGACTGGTGACGCATGGCGATAAGCGGCTGTTACAAGTCTTGCTCGGCAACCTGCTGGGCAACGCTTGGAAGTTTACTGCGAAGCGCGCGCAAGCAGAGATCAGTTTCGGGCAGGAACGGCAGGACGGCCAGAGCGTCTTTTACGTTCGCGATAACGGTGCCGGCTTCGACATGGCCTATGTCAATAAATTGTTCGGCGCATTCCAGCGGCTTCATAGTCCAAGGGAATTCGAGGGCACAGGCATTGGCCTCGCGACCGTGCAGCGCATCACCAACCGGCACGGCGGGCACGTCTGGGCTGAAGGCAAGATACAGGAAGGCGCGACCTTCTTTTTTAGTTTCGCCAATTTCAAGGAGGCGGAGGATGGAGAACAAAGTGATCTTACTCGTGGAAGATAACGCGCGAGACGAGGCTCTGACTCTGCGCGCGCTCAAGAAGAGCAACATCGTCAACGATGTCATCGTCGCGCGCGATGGCGTCGAAGCGCTCGACTATCTCTTCGGCACAGGCGCGCACGCCGGTCGCGACTTGGGCGTGATGCCGCAGATGATCCTGCTCGACTTGAAGCTGCCCAAAGTTGACGGGCTTCAGGTCTTGCAAAAGATACGAGCGGACGAGCGCACCAAGCGTCTGCCGGTCGTCATCTTCACCTCTTCAAGCGAAGAGGAAGACCTGATTAAGAGTTACAACCTCGGCGCTAACAGCTACGTGCGCAAGCCCGTGGACTTCGAGCAGTTTTTGGAAGCGACGCGGCAGCTAGGACTCTATTGGCTGGTGCTGAATCAAGTCGCCCCCAACGATTAAGTGCATGAGCAAAACCTTACGAGTCCTACACGTCGAAGATTCCGAGCGCGACGTGGCGCTCTTGACACGGCACCTCAAGCGCGCGGGCTACGACCTTGTCTCCGAACGGGTGGAGACGCCTGCGGCGCTGCGGGCGGCGCTCGCAGCGCAAGCATGGGATGTCATCCTCTGCGACTACTCAATGCCGCACTTCAACGCGCTCGGCGCGCTGGCGCTCCTCAAAGAAATGGAATTGGACATTCCGTTCATCATCATCTCCGGCACGGTTGGCGAAGCGGTCGCGGTCGCGGCCATGCGCGCCGGCGCGCAAGATTATTTTATGAAAGATAATCTGCTGCGGCTTGTGCCGGCCATCGAACGCGAACTCGTCGAGGCGGCCAACCGGCGCGCGCCAGCAAGCGGAAGCCGCATTGCGTGTGAGCGAAGATCGTTACCGCGATCTTGTCGAGCACAGCCACGACCTGATCTGTACGCATGATCTGACCGGGCGCATCCTCTCCGTCAATCAAACGGCAGCCAGAGCCTTTGGAGTCAAGCCTGAACGCCTCATCGGGCAGGATATTCGTGAAGGACTCTTACCCGAATACCGTGCCGAGTTCGACAACTATCTCGCTGAGATTCAACAGACAGGCGGCGCACATGGGCTAATGGCTATCCGCACTAAGGCGGGCGAAAAGCGCATCTGGGAGTACACCAATACACTACGCACCGAAGGAGTCGCCGCGCCGATTGTGCGCGGGCTGGCGCACGATGTAACTGAGCAGAAGCGGGCTGAAACCGAACTCCGCTTTCGGAAGAGCTTGTTGGAGTCGCAGACCGAGGCCTCTATTGATGGCATTCTAGTCGTCTCCGCACAGGGCGAAATCCTCTCTTTCAATAAGCGCCTCGTTGAGTTGTGGCACATTCCTGAAGCAGTTCTTAGCACTCGTTCGGACAAAGCCGCCCTGGAATATGTCTTAGACCAACTGGCCGACCCGCAAGAATTTCTGACGCGGGTAGAGTATCTGTACGAGCATGCCGAACAGGAGAGCCGCGATGAAGTTTCATTGAAAGATGGCAGAATCCTTGACCGCTATAGTGCCCCGATCAAGAGCACTAAGAATGAATACTATGGTCGGGTCTGGTTCTTTCGCGACATCACCGAACGCAAGCGGGCGGAAGAGATGTTGCGGGAGACGGCGAAGAGTAAAGCCGAATCGCTTGCTCTGCTGGACACGATTCTCGCCTCTGCGCCCATCGGCTTCGCCTTCCATAACCGCGCACTGGTCTTTGAACGCATCAACGATACGCTCGCCGCCATAAACGGTCTGCCGGTGGAGGAACATCTAGGGCACACGCTGCGCGAGATATTGCCCGAAATGGCTGCGCACGTCGAACCGACCTTCGAGCGCGTGTTGACGACGGGCGAGCCGGTGCTGAACGTGGAACTGAGCGGCACAACGCCGGCCGACCCCGAAGGACTACATTACTGGCTCGCTAGTTTCTACCCCGTGCGCACGCGCGACGGCGAGGTCTTGGGCGTCGGCGTGTTGGTGTTAGAGATCACCGAGCGTAAACGTGCGCTTGAGGCCCTTCGTGAGTCGGAAAAACGCTACCGGCTCTTGTTTGAAGCCAACCCGCATCCGATGTGGGTTTACGATCTGGAAACGCTGCGCTTCTTGGCCGTCAACGCCGCCGCCGTCCGGCACTACGGTTACACACGCGAAGAGTTTCTGGCGCTGACCATCAAGGATATTCGCCCGCCGGAAGACATCCCGGCGTTGCTGGAGAAGGTGGCCAACGTGCGCGGCGGGTTAGACGAGGCGGGCGTGTGGCGGCATCGCAAGAAGGATGGCAGCCTCATTGACGTGGAGATTACTGCACATGAATTACTCTTCGCCGGCCGCCGTGCCGAAGTTGTGCTCGCCAATGACGTAACCGAGCGCAGGCGCGTCGAAGCGGCGCTCAGACATGCCGAAGAGAAATATCGAAGCATCTTCGAGCATGCGGTCGAAGGCATCTTCCAATCTACGCCCGACGGCCATTTCATCTCGGTCAATCCGGCGCTTGCGCGCATACTCGGTTACGCGTCGCCCGAAGAGTTGATCGCCGAGCGCACAGACATCGGCACGCAGCATTACGTTGACGCGACTTGTCGCGCAGAGTTGTTGCAGATGCTCACGGAGCGCGATGTCGTAGTGGGCTTCGAATGCGAGGTCTATCGCAAAGACCGGAGCAAGATATGGGTAGTGGAGAACGTCCGCGTCATCCGCGACGAAGGCGGCACGTTGCGCTACTACGAAGGTTCGATTGAAGACATTCAAGAACGCAAGACGCTCGAAGCGCAGTTCCGGCAGGCGCAACGCCTTGAAGCCGTCGGCCAGTTGGCGGGCGGCGTGGCGCACGACTTCAACAACCTGCTCACCGCCATCACCGGCTACAGTGATCTGGCGCTGCGGCAACTGCGCCCGGAAGACCCTCTGCACCGCAACCTCGACGAGATCAGAAAGGCTGCGGAGCGCGCCGCCGGACTAACGCGCCAACTGCTTGCGTTCAGCCGCAAACAGGTCTTGCAACCGAAGGTCATTAACTTGAACGCCACTGTGTCGGAGATCGAGAAGATGCTCCGTCGTCTGATCGGGGAAGATATAGACCTGCTCACCGTCTTAAAGGCCGAGCCGGGTGCGGTCAAAGCCGACCCGGGCCAGATCGAGCAGGTCTTGATGAACCTTGCGGTCAACGCGCGCGACGCCATGCCGCACGGCGGCCGGCTGACGATTGAGACGGCGAACGTCAACCTCAACGCGGAGTATGTCAGCCAACACATCGGCGTCGCGCCCGGCCCTTACGTGATGCTCGCCATCAGCGATACAGGCACAGGCATGTACGCAGCGACGCAAGCGCAAATCTTCGAGCCTTTCTTTACGACCAAAGATATGTGGAACGATAGAGACATTCCTCTGGCGTATCTCATCACGTTCCGCTGCTATGGAACTTGGTTGCATGGGGATGAGCGCGGCTCGGTAGATCGTCACCACAATCGTTATCAATCACCTTATATGCCGCCAAACGAGCAACGGCGACAACACAACACGCAAAAGCTCAAAGGCGCGCCGGTCACACTAGACGCGGCTTGCCGGGAAGCAGTTGACAAAGCTATCCACGAAACGTGTATCTTGCGCCAGTGGTTATTGCGAGCAATTAACGTGCGCACAAATCACGTCCACATTGTCGTGTCAATTGGCGACACAAAACCTGAACGCGCACTCAATGCTTTCAAAGCAAATGCCACGAGACAGATGAGGCAAGCTGGTTGTTGGGCGCAAGCATATAGCCCATGGGTGGATAAAGGAAGCAGACGCTACTTATGGAACGAGCGCAGTATTGAACATGCGATTGATTACGTGATTAATGGCCAAGGCGATGAGTTACCTGATTTTGATTAAGTCTGTCAGAACCGCCTGCGGTAGCGGGCGGGTATGCAATGATGTAACTAAGACCCGCCCGCTACCGCAGGCGGTTCTGACTCGCTTGCAGCGTACATAAGCGCAAGGGCGCGGCCGTCCGGACGGCCGCGCCCTTGCTTTCTCCCCCGTTGATCGTAACTTTAACCGAGCACACTGCGAAACTTCGTTGCGCTCGCGTTGTAGCTCGGAAAGACGCGCTTGAGGTCAACCGCGCCCAAGTGCTTCGCGGCGACTTCGCCGAACACGTCGCGGAAGTCGGTCGTCAAAGCGAGGTCGCGCCCTTCGTAGAGTTTGTCGGTTGCCAGACCGGGCCACTCGCCATGCACCTTGCCGCCGCGCACCGCGCCGCCGATGATGAACATCGCGTTGGCGTGGCCGTGATCCGTGCCCCGATTGCCGTTCTCGCGCGCCGTGCGACCGAACTCAGACATCGTCAGGATCACGACATCGTCCATGCGCTGGCCCAAATCCTGATAGAGCGCCGCGATGCCCTGCCCGAACTCAGTCAAACGCAAAGCCAACTGCCCGCGCGCGTTGCCTTCGTTGATGTGTGTGTCCCAACCGCCGATGTCCGTGAAGGCGATCTCAAGTCCGACGCCCGCTTTGATCAACTGCGCGATCTGCAAGAGCGAGTTACCGAACTGTGTGCGCGGATACTGCGCGCCGTTCTCCGGCTTGTACTGCGCCGGGTTGACGCGCTTCAAAAAGTTGATCGCAGCGAAAGTCTCTTTGCCCGTGCCCTTCAGCGCGTCGCCCGCCGCCTGCTCGTAGATGTCCTCGAAGCTGCCTTGCACTGCGGCCGAGTATTGACCGGCGCGGATCGTGAAGTCGTTCAAGTTTGAGATGGCGAGCGCGGGCGCGCGCCCTTGCAGGACGCGCGGCAGATTCTGCGTCAGCGCCACCGCGCGGAAGGGCGAAGCCTGCGGGTCAGCCCCTTGCGTCTGTAGGAAACGATTGAGCCAGCCGTCGTCCGTGGACTTCAAGCCGGGCGTGCCCGATTCCATGTAATCCTGCGCGTCGAAGTGTGAGCGCGTGTTGTCGGGCGAGCCGGCCGCCTGCACAATCGCCAGACGCTTCGCATCCCAGATGGGTTTGAAGCCCGCGAGCGCGGGATGCAGCCCGAAGAAACCATCGAGATCAATGACCGACTCGCCCGCCGCGCCCTTCTTCGGCTGCGCGATGGCGAGCGTCGGGCGAAACTCGTAATAACTCTTCTCGCCATGCGGCACGACCATGTTGAGGCCGTCCACCGCGCCGCGCTGGAAGATGGCGATCAAAGTCTTGCGCCGCCCGCCCGTGATGCGTTCGCGCCCTTGCGCCAATACCGTGCGCTGCAAGAACGACGGCGCGGCGGTCGCCAGCCCGATGCTCGCCAACGCGACGCTGCTCGATTTCAAAAAGAATCTGCGATTCATAGTTACACCTCTAAAGTTGAAACTATCAGCGTTCAGCCGCCAGCTTTCAGCTAAAGACCCAAAGCTGTCGGCTGAACGCTTCAGGTCATTGTCTCTGAAACTCGGGCGAGCCGAGTATGAGCGCGGCGATGCGCGCGACCTCCGCATTGACGGGCGGCGCATTGTTGGTTGCCAACTGACCGAACTGCGCCATGAGCCGGCGCGCGCGTTGGTTCTGTCCGCCCGCATCCAGCAACGCTGCATCGTCGGCCGCTTGCGTTGCGGCGGGGCCGGTTTTCGGCATCGTCGCCGTGTCCGGCGGCGGCGCGGTCGCAGCTTCGTTCAGTCTCTTCAAAAGCGATGCCTTTGTCTGCTGCGACATGTCGCCTTGCAGGATCACGGCCACGAACTGATCGAGCACGCGCGCCTGATCAATTTTGCTGCCGGGCGTGGCCGATGCACCGACGAACTTCGTCAGATCAACGCGCGTGCCCGGAATGCGGTTCGCGGCCAGAGCGAGCGCGAAGTTGATGCGTTCAAGCAACGCGCCCGTGTTAACCCAATGCTCGGCCGTATCAGGATAACCCGTAGGCGGTTGATATTGATAGAGCGGCTCGCCCATGCGCGCGATCCATTGATGCAGTTGGGGCCCGCCCGTCGTGTCGCCGCCCAAAGCGCGAATGGCACTGACGGCGAGTTCAAACGGCGTCTTGATCTTGGCGCGGAAGTTCTCCGGCGCGTTGAACTCCGGCGACGTAAAGATCGCTTTCAATGTCTCGCGTATGTCGCCGTCGGACTTGGTGAAGGCAGCCGCAACACGATTAACCAACGCAGGCGTCGGTTCGTCCATGACGAACTTGCGACAGAGTTTCGTGGCGATGAATTTCGCGGTCGAAGGATGATGCGCGAGTATGTCCAAGACCATCAGCCCATCGCTCATGCCGCCACCCGCAGGAATCTTGTGCCCGAGCACCAGCTTCTCGCCGTTGTCGTGTTGCCGCGGGTTGAAATAGAACGAGCCTTCGCGTTCGGCCATCGCACCCGTCATCAAGCCTGCGCCACCGCGCGGCGCGATGATGGTCCAGCCCGTGAAGCAGCGCGCCACCTCTTGCACGTCCCTTTGCGTGTAGCCGCCGTCAACGCCGAGCGTGTGTAGCTCCATCAACTCGCGCGCATAGTTCTCGTTGATGCCGCGCTTGGCGCGTTGCTGTTGCTGTTGCGGTCGCGCTTGCTGGCGCATCTGTTCGAGCCGCGCTTGGGCGCGCGGGTTGTTGCCCAATAGTTGCCGCAAGCCCCGCCCGTCGCCGCCTTGCGGCGCGTTCGGACTGACGCTCTGGAAGTTGTCGAGGTAGAAGAGCATCGCAGGGCTTTCGGCGGTGGCGACAAGCAGGTCTGAAAACTTGCCGAACGTGTTCGGGCGAATCGTGTCGCGGTCGTAAGAGACCAACAGCCAGCGATCCGCGCCCTTGCCGGCGAAGACGTTGAAGTGGTTCGTCCAAAAATCAACCATCACCTCTTGCAACTGCCGTTCGCTATAGACCGCGCGCAGGATGCGCGCCGCTTGCAACTCGGCCGTGATGCGCTGCGGCGGTTGCAAGCCATGCTCCAACATGTAATCGCGGATCGCCTCGCGATACTCTCTGCGATTGGGATCAACGGCGGCGTCATTGGGCAGCCCCGCCGCATTTGGCGTAGCCTGCGCAGTTTGCGCGTTCGCCGTCGCATTCGCCGTCGCGTCGGTCGCGTTCTTCGCGCCGCTCGCGTCAGTCGTGTTGTTCTGCGCGTTCCCTTGCTTGCGCTCTTGCGCTAACGCCTGCAAGTCCGCAGGCAGTTTGCCTTGTCGTTGCAATTGGCGCACAAGTTGACCGGGCTGCGGGAACTTGGCGAACAGTTCGTCGTTACGCATCGTGAGCGTCGTGAGCGGTGCGAGCTTCGCGCCTGCCGCTGCATCGTCGATCTTGTCTGGATGCAGTTGCTGCTCGAACCAATGGTCGAGACCTATCTGATGGACGCGCTCGATGTCGCCGGGGCGCGCGCCGAAGGCGAAGCGATTGAGCACGTGCGCGATCTGTTGTTCTTCACTCAGACGCCGCGCCGCAGTCTTGGTCTGCGCGCTTGCAGGCATGAGCGGCAACGTGCCGGCCAAGAGCATGAACGTCGCTGCCAGCGCGCGCGCGCGGCGCAAGGACGAATACTTGCGGGTGGACTTCAAGGTTTTCATGGTAACACCATTTCGTAGCTGTCCAAACTTGAAAATTGCCGCCGGTCGCGCCCGCCCATCTGCGTTTTCGCGACCACACTAAATACCAATGTTTTAGACGCGACAGTTGGCGCGGCGGTTGAAAAAGTTCACGGCACGGGCGGCGGCGTGTTCGCGCCCGCCCCGCTCGCGGGCGGATTGCTCGGATTCTCGCGCTGCTGCCGCCCCAGAGGTTTCGGATAACTGACCGGGCTGCGATGCCCTGCGCGGTCAACGGCGCGCACGCCGAAAAAGTAGTTGTCCTTCGACATGCCCGGCATCGTGTAGGTCGTCACACGCCCGACGAAGCGCGCGTTCGTCCAGACGGGCGAGGTCGTGTCGCGCCAGACGATCTCGTAGCCGGCCAAGTCGGGTTCGTTGTTCGCGTCCCACTTCAAATCTGTGTCGTTAGTCAGGCGCTGCGTCAGGATGAGAACGTTCTTGGGACGCGCGGGTGCGCGCGCTAAGGACGCGAGCGCGGCGGCGTTCAAGCGCGCGACCTGCGCGACGTAGGCGAAGTCAACGAACTCCGGCAGGTCGCCGTACTGTATGCCGTTCTCGACGCGGGCGTTCTGATGTTGATGGTTATAGTTCTCGTTCGGCTCGGTGAAGCGCACGGCCGCGTAGCCGCGTTCGAGAAACGGTATATGATCGCCGCCGCGCAGATAACGGTCGCGGCGATAGACGAGCCAAGCGTCGAAGCCGGGCGTGTAGGTTGCGGCCACCTCTTTGATGAAGCGCGCGAGTTGGCGCGACGGCGCATCGTTCTCGCCGCCCGTCCCGCGCCGCGTGTTCGCTTCCTGTTCCGTTTCATTCGACGGCACGCCTTCGGAAAAGACGCGCACCTCGCGCCGGTCGCGCACGCCGGTCGCGCCCAAACTGCTGCCGATGATGTCGTTCGTAAACATCGCTTCGATGTTCATGTGCTGCTGCTTCGCAACTTCGGCGAAATGCGTCGAACCTAATAAGCTTTGTTCTTCGCCCGCGACCGTCATGAAGATGATCGTCGCATCAAATTCATGCCGCGCCATCACGCGCGCCATCTCAAGCACGGCCGCCGTGCCCGACCCATCGTCGTTCGCGCCCGGCGCATCACACTTCGCATCAATCGTACTCGTGCAGATCGAATCGTAGTGGCCGCTCACGACGTACACGCGATTAACCGATTCTGCTTGCGTGCCTTTGAGTGTCGCGACGATGTTCGTGACGACGGTGGCCGTCGGCACGCGCCCGCGCGGCGGTGGTTGCGCCGCCTGCGTGTACGCTTGCTTCTCGACCGACATGCGCCCGCCCGACGTTTGCGCGATCTGTTGAAACTCACTGTAGAGCCAATCGCGCGCCGCGCCGATGCCGCGCTTCGGATCATCTTGCGCCGAGAGCGTGTTGCGCGTGCCAAACGAGACGAGCTTGCGAATGGTGCGCTCGATGTTGCGCGCATCAATCTCCGCGAGCATGCGCGCGATCTCCGGGTCGCGCGTCATGCGCGCGCCGGCCGCTGTCCGGGCGCGGGCATTGCTGCGTCGTTGCGCGTGCGTCTCACAGGTCAAGGGGATTAACAACAGGGCCAGCATCGTCAACAATGCGACGGGCGGACGGATAACGGCGAGCGGTTCTTTCATCTCGGCGTGCTCCTCTGCTTGGAAAGTGTTTGGGTGGGTAGCAAACTACCGCAATTTCATGGCGGGGACAACTAAAACAGGCGTGACCTTGCACATCGCACTCGCTCGCTCACATGCCGCGCTCGCGCACGACGAGTAGGCGGCGCAGGATTTTGCCCGAAGCGGATTTCGGAATCTGTTCGATGAACTCAAGCCGACGAATCTTCTTGTGCGGTGCGACGCGCGCGGCGACGTAAGCCAACAACTCTTCAGCCATTGTTGTCGCATCGCGCGTCGCGTCGTCAGTCTTGAGCACGACGAAAGCCTTCGGCACTTCGCCCGCCTCAGCGTCGGGACTCGGCACGACGGCTGCGTCTGCGACCGACGGGTGCGTGAGCAACACGGCTTCGAGTTCGGCGGGCGCGACTTGAAAGCCTTTGTATTTGATCAACTCCTTGAGGCGATCCACGATGTAGAAGTAGCCGGCGGCGTCCACGTAACCGATGTCGCCCGTGTGCAGCCAACCGTCTGTGTCAATCGTCTGCGCGGTCGCCGTTGGATTGTTCAGATAGCCGGGCATCACCTGCGGCCCGCGCACCCAGATTTCGCCGCGCGCACCTGTGCCCAACTCCGCACCCGTTTCGCAGTCAACGATCTTGCATTCCATGTTCGGCACGCACCAGCCGATAGAATCGCAGCGCACGTTGTCAGGATCGAGCGGCGCCATGTGTGTGCCGGGCGCGGTCTCGGTCATGCCGTAGCCCTGCTTGATCTGGCAACCGAACCGCGCGGCGCATGCGCGCGCGATCTCTGCGCTCAAAGGCGCAGCGCCGGAGAAGATCGTCTTGAGCGAAGAGAGATCGTAATTATCAACGACCGTCTGTTTGGCGAGCGTGAGCATGATCGGCGGGACGAAGTGCGCGAACGTGACGCGGTGCGTTTCAATCACGCGCAGCACATCATGTAGATCAAAGCGCGGCAGCATGACGATGGTTGCGCCCGCGTAGAGACCCGCGTTCATGATCACCTGCATGCCGTAGATGTGAAAGAGCGGCAGCACGCAGATGAGCGTGTCGTCTGCTGTGAACTGACCCGTGCCTGCGATCTGGCAGAGGTTGGCCACGAGGTTGTGATGCGTGAGCATGACCCCTTTGTGCCGGCCCGTCGTGCCGCTCGAATAAGGCAGCGCCGCGAGGTCTGCACGCGGTTCGATCTCGACTTCGGGCGCACGCCCGTCGTTATCAAGCAACTCAACGAACGGCGTCGCACCCGCTTGCGCTTCACCGATGACGAATAGTTCGCGCACACTCGCCGTGCGCGCCGCCACAGCCTTCTCCAGACAAGCGGGCGCGGCCAGCAGAAACTTCGCGCCCGCATCTTTGAGTTGATGCGCGACCTCTTCGGTCGTCGCGTGCGGATTGATCGTCGTGACGACGCCGCCCGCAAGCGCAACGCCGTGAAATGCAAGCGCGTACTCAAGCGCGTTCGGGCTGAGGATGGCGAACACGTCGCCTTTGCTGAGGCCCCGCGCCGCAAGCCCCGCCGCTATGCGCCGCACTTGTTCAGCCAACTCTGCGTAACTAATCGCGCGCCCGCTCACACCATCAACCAGCGCGGGCTTTGCGCCCAGCGCTTGCGCGCGCGCCAACACGAACGGCGTCAGAGGCGTCTCAGGGATTGTGACTTCGGGATAGGGGCTGCGGAAGATCAATCAGAACCTCCGTGACAGGTGATGATTAACATGTGACAGGATATAGACCTTCTTCTCTCCTGTCATCTATTTCTTGTCACCTGTCACGGCTTTATTCGGTATGCGCGCCCTTTCCAGACGATGATGGCTTCGCCGCCGAGCGCGTCGGCGATGCGGCGCAAGGCCGGTTCGTCGGCGACGAGCGCGCGCCATTGCTCTGAATCGCGGCGGACGTTGACGGTCGCTTGGCCCGACTTGTAAGCCGTGTCCACCCAAGCGCCGTTCTGCCGGCGGAACTTGCGCCCGCCGATGTTGCGCGTCCCGCCCGCTTCGGTCGTCGCCGCGCGGTCTGATGCTGTGGCGTCAGGCTGACGCCGCGCACCGTTCGTTTCCTTCTCTGCTTGCTGCTTGTCTTTGCTCTCTTCGGTACGACGAGCCTTTGGCGCGGCGAGCGATCTTGAAGGGCCGCCATGAGGGCGCACCTCATCTTCGTTGCTCGGCTCGTCGCGCCCGCGCTTGGCGCTGCGTTCGCGGTCGTCAAGTTCTGCGCCGCGCTTGCTGCGCGGCTGCTCGGCCACTACGGTAACGCTCTCCTGCGCCGTTTTGGTCTGCGGCTGATTCGTTTCACTTTTGGCCAACCCGCCACTTGCAGTTGGCGGCGCGGGCGCAAACTCGCCCGGCGTTGACTGCTGCACCGCTTGATTGTTGCTCAGGCCCGCGCCCACGTTCGAGTTTGTGTATTGACTCGTGTTCTGTGTCTGCACCGGCTCCGCGTTCTGCGTTGCCGCCGGCTTGTCGGTGGGTTGACCGGCCTGCGGCAGCGTTGCGATGCCAGTCGGCGCGCCCGCTTGCGCCGATTGTTCGTTGCGCGCTAACTCGCCGGGCGGTGTCGGTGCAGGTGCGACGGAAGATTTGCTGTCGTTGTTTACATTGGCGTTCGCATTGGCGTTAGACGCAGGCGCACTCGTGGCATTGTCCGGTGCAATCTCATTAGGTTGCGAAACAACTTCGGCGTGATTCAACTGGGGCGGTTCGTTCGGATGCGACGCCGATGCGATCTGATTCGGAGATTCATTCAGCTTGTTTCGTGGGCCCGTCATCACCCAGAGCACGATGCTGCTGACGAAGAGCAGCGCGATGACCGGCATCGCGTAACGCCAGGTGCCGGAGGTAAAGAGCGCGGCGAGCCGTTCGCGCCAAGAGACGGATGGCGTGATCTCGTTTGCGCGCGCGGCCCGTTGCTCAAGCTGATCCGCGACGCCTGCGGCGCGTGCGAGCACGACGACCTGCTCGCGGCACGAATCGCAGTCGGCGAGATGCTGACTGTAGCGCGTGCGCACCATTGCGGGCAGCGCGTTCTCCGCGTAGGCGCTCAACTCGTCCGCGTCGAGATGCACGCCCGTCGTTGTGTGCGCTTCCGTCTGCGCCGTGATCGTCATCGCGCGCACAGACGCCTCACGTCGCGCGTGCGCGCGCAACAACGAATCCATCTCTTGATCAACTTCTGGTTTCATCAAACTACACTTGCTTCGCTTCCGAATGCCGCACTTCGCGCGGCTATCTTGAGAACGCTCTGCACCCCTCGATCTTGCGCTTTACAACTCAGCAAACAACGCAAACACAACACACATTGAAACGATCATTCGCGCAACTCTTCGCGCTGTTCGCCGACGCCTGTTTCGGCGACGAGCAACGGCCGTAGATCGGTGTCGAGTTGCGCCGCACCGTCTGCCAGCGCGCGCGCCGTCTCCTGCTTCGTCCAACCATGCTCCGCACAGAGCAACACCTCGACGCGCTGGCGCAACTCGCGGTGCAAACGCGCCAGTCTGCGGCTCGCCGTCGCCTCGTGCACGCCGAGCACGGCACCCGCTTCGCGCAGACGCAGATCGTCGAAGTAGTAGAGTTTGAGGAGCAGCCGATCTTCGGCCGCTAGTTCGCTGATCGTGCGCGCCAGTGCTTGCCGCAGCACGTCTGCGATCTCCGCGCGGGCGAGCGCGCTTTCCGGGTCGGGCAGCGCCACAGGCTTGAAGCCATCCGCGTTCGGCTCGTCATCGCGCGCGAGCCGGTCAAAGTCCGCCGCCTCTTCCGTCTGCACGAGGCGCGCAGACTTGCGATGCCGATCAACTGCGAGTTGCCCGACGACCGCGCGCAGCCAGCCGCCCAGACTGCCGCAGCCCGAATAGTACGCGAGCTTGCCCGCCGCCGTGCCGTCCGCGCGCGCACGCAAGCCGTAAAGCTCAGCCCAGACCGATTGCGCCAACTCTTCGGCCGCGTCCTCGCTCGCGCTGTGTGCGCGTGCCGCCGACAGCACGGTCGCGCGATACTGCGCGATCAACTCTTGCCACGCCGTCTCGTCGCCGCATTCGCACGCGACGACGAGACACAGATCGTCTGCGCGCAAAGCATCGAGAAATTCGTTGATGACTTGCGCCGATGCCGCCGGCTCGGCGCGCAGCAGATACTTTTCGACGACCGAGCGCACGCGCGCGCCGAGCGCCGATGCGTCGAGCCTGTGCGCATCGGTCGCACGCGCCACGAGTCGCGTTGCGCCCGCGCTGATTAGTTGCTCAAGATCGTTCGCCTTCGCGCTCATCATCGAGAGGTTTGATGCAGTTTCCGTCCGCGCCGTATGCTATCACGAAGCGCGCCCGCGCGCGCCGATAATTGCGCTTTGCCGGCCGTTGCGCCGATAATGCTGTCCGTTGTCAGTGGTCAGTTTTATGCTGCGCGTCACGGAAATCTTTCGTTCGATTCAGGGTGAGTCCACGCATGCGGGCCGGCCATGCGCGTTCGTGCGTTTGACGGGCTGCCCGATGCGTTGTGTGTGGTGCGATAGTGAGTACACGTTCACGGGCGGCGAGCATGTTTCGCTTGACGATGTGCTGGCGCAGGTGCGTGCGCTGGATTGTCAACTGGTCGAGGTGACGGGCGGCGAGCCTTTGGCGCAAACGTCTGCGTTCGAGTTGATCACGCGCCTGTGCGACGAGGGCTACGAAGTTTTGATCGAGACGGGCGGCTATATCTCAACCGAAGCGGTGGACGAACGCGCAAAGCTTATCCTCGACGTGAAATGTCCCGCGTCTGGCGAAGCTGAGCGCAATCACTGGCCGAATCTTGAACGCCTGCGCGCAGACCGCGACGAAGTGAAGTTCGTCGTCGCAGATCGCGCCGACTGGGAGTACGCGCGCGCCGTGATCGCGCGCTACGATCTCGAACGACGCGCCCACGCGATTTTGATCTCGCCCGTCTGGAGTCAGATCGATCTGCAAGCGCTCGCCGACTGGATCGCATCGAGTGGTCTGCGGGTGCGCATGCAGTTGCAACTGCACAAATACATCTGGGGCGCGGACGCGCGCGGAGTGTGAAGAAAAGGATGAGGGGTAAATAAGAAGACTCAGCTTACTCATCCATTTTTATTCATCCCTAAACTTATGGGTGGCTACGACGAGAAGGCATTTGCGCCGACGGCTGAAGAGGTGGCGGCCGAGTTGACGCGGCTTGATGACGGGCGGACGTTGGCCGTGTGTCTCGTCTCCGGCGGGATGGATTCGTGTGTGACGGCGGCGATTGCGCGCGAGGAGAACGACGAGTTGGCGTTCCTGCACGTCTCTTATGGGCAGCGGACGGAGGCGCGCGAGCGGCGCGCGTTCGAGGCGCTGGCGGACGCTTACGGCGTGACGAAACGCTTCGTCGCTTCGATTGAATATTTGACGCGCATCGGCGGTTCGTCTTTGACGGATGAGCGCATCGAGGTCGCGGAAGCGAACTTAACCTCGCGCGAAATTCCGACGAGCTACGTGCCGTTTCGTAACGCGCACCTGCTGGCGATTGCGACGAGTTGGGCTGAAGTCATCAGTGCGCAGCGCATCTACGTCGGCGCGGTCGCAGAAGACTCGTCCGGTTATCCAGATTGCCGCCCGGAGTTTTACAGCGCCTTTCAATACGCGATGGACGTGGGCACGCGCCCCGAAACGGTCGTCGAGATCAGAACGCCGGTCATCAACCTGCGCAAGTCTGAGATCATCCGACGCGGGTTGGCGCTCAAAGCGCCGTTCGAACTAACTTGGTCTTGTTATCAGGCGGAAGCGCGCGCTTGCGGGCGCTGCGATTCGTGTGCGCTCCGGCTGCGCGCGTTCGCTGAGGCGGGCGTTCGCGATCCCGTGCCTTACGCTTGATGCGCGCCGTTTCGAGTAGCCCGCGCGGGCGTTGCTTTCTCCCGCAAAGACTGATATTTAATTGACCAACCGCGCAGGTCAGTCGCGCATCCTAAGTGGCGGCTTTGGCTAACTTGGACATCACTGATATTCAAGCCCCGCACGGATAATTTGCTCAGAGGAGATCGTTAAAAATGCGCAGCAAAATTTTGTTCAACCTATTTGCCGTCGCCTTGCTCGTCGCGCTCTCGGCCGTCGCTGCCTCAGCGCAAGTGATTACCGCGAGCGGCAGGGTGACGATAAAACAGGCGGACGGCACGACCGTGCCGGTCAAGGACGCCATCGTCAAATTTTATCGCACGGACATCAAAGCGGAGTACGCTGCCAAGACCGATAAGAATGGTCAGTACGTGAACGTCGGCATTCCGCTCATCGGCACTTACACAATCACGGCCAGCGCACCGGGCGCGCGCCCCGACTACTACCCCAACATTAAGATCAGCCAACATCCAGAGAACAATTTCACGCTTGAGCCGGGCGACGGCAACGCCTTGACGCTCGACCAGATCAAAGCCGCGAACAATGGCGCTGTGGCGGGTGGGAGCACAGCAGCTAACACCGCTGAAGCTAAGAAAAAGGCGGACGCGGCGGCCGCCGAGCGGGCGCGCGTTGCGGCTGAGAATCAGAAGGCCAAAGACATTAACGATAAACTGCCAGCGATCTTGAAGGCCGGCACCGATGCCTATCAAGCGAAGAACTACGACGAAGCGATCCGTCAGTACGATCAGGGCATTCAACTCGATCCGGAGCAGAATGTCTTCTACGCTTTTAAGGCGGCGGCCTTGCGCGGGCGCGGCGTCAGTAAGTACAACGCGGCGGTGCGGGCGAAAGATCAGGCCGGCAAAGATACGGCGCGTGAAGACTTCAAGGCGGCGGTCGAAAATTCGGAGAAGGCTGTCGCCGCGTATCGGGCGAACGCCAGCAAGAAATCCATGGGGCCTGCGCCCGGTGCGGCTCCCGGTCAGCAGGGCGCTTCTGAGGAGGTCGGCTATCTAGCTGACCGCATCGAGTCGTACCGGATTGCGTTGCAGACCAGCACGCCGGTTGATAACGAGGCGGCCGTTAAAGCCTTTCAGGAATATATCGCTGCTGAGACCGACAGCACTAAGAAGATGAAGGCGCAGGCGAGCCTAGGCGATGCGTTGTTCGCTGGTGGTCACACCGACGAAGCCATTGATGCTTACAAAAAAGTGCTGGCTACGAACCCGGACAATCTGGATGCTATCTATGGGCTTGGCATCGCGTTGGCATCAGACCCGACCGGCGCGAAGACGGCCGAAGGGCGTGACATGCTCCAGCAGTTTGCCAATAAGGCGCAGGACACAGACCCGCGCAAGCAGATAGCCAAAGAGGCCGTCGCAGGCTTAGACGAAGCCCTCAAACCCAAGCCGGCCGATAAGACCACGACGACTCCGGCCAAACGCCGCAAGCCATAACACGGCTCAACTTAAGCCGGTAAAGATTGAAGCGACGACGCTAAATATTTAGCGTCGCCGCTTCTTTTTGCCACGTATTTGCCGGTCTGCTACTCAATGCTCTGCCCTGCCCGCACATTAAGCTTGACACCCTCCCAGCCTAGCCGGTAACATACAAATGCCAACGATGTTTGTCATCGTTGCCTGAGAACAAACCCCCGAACTACTCAGCATCGTTGGCATCAAGCGGCCGGTTCGGTCGCAAGCCGTCAACCGCCCCGCCCTGTGCAAGCTTCTTCCTTGCAGCGTTCGCACCCTAGAAAGTTTTGAGCATGTCCGCAAAACTTGGCGAAATTCTTGTCCGCGAAAATCTCCTGACGCCGGAGCAGTTGCGCGAAGCGCTCGATTACCAACGCTCGCACGGCGGCCGGCTCGGCTTCAATCTGGTCAAGCTCGGCCTCGTCTCCGACGACATGGTGACGGCCGTGCTCTCCAGACAGTACGGCGTGCCCAGCGTCAATCTGGAGATGTTCGACGTTGACCCGGCGGTCATACGTCTGATCCCGCGCGAGGTCGCGGAAAAATACTCCGTGCTGCCGCTCTCGCGCGTCGGCGCGACTTTGACGCTAGCGATGGTTGACCCGACCAATGTCTTCGCTATGGACGACATCAAGTTCATGACGGGGCTGAACATCGAGCCAGTGGTCGTCTCGGAGGCGGGTGTACAGGAGGCGATTGATCGCTACTACGGCGGCTCGCGCGAGATCGAGTTGCTGAACATGGCCGAAGCTTCGACGCTGCCCGGCGCAAACGGCAACGGGCACGGCAATGGCCACGGCAACGGTTTTCACCTCGCGCCTGAAACGGTCTCGCTTGACCAGCTCGACTTCGATGAAGAGGCAGCGGCCGGAGTCCAAGTCATTGACGAGGACGACGAGATTGATGTTTCGAGTCTGACGCGCATGAGCGAGGACGCGCCCGTCGTGCGGCTCGTCAACGTCTTGCTTGTGGATGCACTCTCGCGCGGCGCTTCGGACATACACATCGAGCCTTACGAGAAAGAGTTGCGCATACGCTTCCGCATTGACGGCGTGCTCTACGACGTGATGCACCCGCCGATGCGTCTGCGCGATGCTTTGATCTCACGCATCAAGATCATGTCGAAGCTCGACATCTCTGAGAAGCGTCTGCCGCAGGACGGGCGCATCAAGATCAAGCTGCGCCATGAAGGGCGCTCGCGCGAACTCGATTTCCGCGTTTCGACCCTGCCGACGCTCTTCGGCGAAAAGGTCGTGCTGCGTATTCTCGACAAAGAGAAGTTGATGCTCGACATGACGAAGCTCGGCTTCGAGCCGGAGTCTCTGGAGAAGTTCAAGCGCAACATCAGCCGGCCCTACGGCATGGTACTCGTCACCGGCCCCACCGGTTCCGGTAAGACGAACACGCTCTATTCTGCGCTGCAAGCCCTGAACACGAACGAGACGAACATCATGACGGCGGAAGACCCGGTCGAGTTCAACCTGATGGGCATCAATCAGGTGCAGATGAAGGAGCAGATCGGTTTGAACTTTGCCGCCGCGCTTCGTTCCTTCCTCCGGCAAGACCCGAACATCATCCTCGTCGGCGAAATCCGCGACTTCGAGACCGCCGAGATCGCCATCAAGGCCGCCTTAACCGGCCACCTCGTCCTCTCGACCCTCCACACCAACGACGCGCCCTCAACCATCTCGCGGCTGATGAACATGGGCATCGAGCCTTTCCTCGTCGCCACCTCAGTCAACCTCATACAGGCGCAGCGCCTCATCCGGCGCGTCTGCTCGGAGTGCAAAGAGGTCGTGCATACGCTGCCCGAAGCGTTGATCGAAGTCGGCTTCACGGTCGAAGAATCGAAGACGCTCAAGCTCTACAAAGGACGCGGCTGCTCGAAGTGCAACAACACTGGCTACAAGGGGCGCGTCGGTCTCTACGAAGTGATGGAGATCACAGACGACGTGCGCGAGTTGATCTTGATCGGCGCTTCGGCCCTTGAGTTGCGCAAGCGCGCGATTGAGAACGGCATGCTGACCTTGCGCCAGTCAGGATTAATGAAGATCAGAAACGGCATTACGACCATCGAGGAAGTCGTGCGGGAGACGGTCGCCTGAAGGGAAACGTTTATGCTGCGCGCTCTAGTCTTATCTCTGCTCATTCTCTGCACGGTAGCGGCCACACTGCCGCTCGCTGATTCGCTCGCCAAAGGGCCGAAGTCGGCTGCTGCGAGTCATCATCGTCGGCATCGGCGGCACTCGCGCGCTTGGTGGCGCAAACATCGCCGGTTGCTGCGTCGTCGGCGCGCTGCCGCCGCCGCTCGGCACGCACGCCTTCAGTCGCCCACCACGCAAGATCGTCCGGCCACCGTCGCGCCAGCCAACCCGGCGGCGACGGCCGCAGAAGCGCACGCGCTGTTGACGCCCGCGCTCCCGACGCTCGCGCTGCCAAACCTTTCCGCGCAACCTGCGTTGGCGAATCTACCCATGTTGGCCGTAAAAGATGTGGCTGCGCCTGCGCCGCCCGCGCTGCCTGCGCCCGCGCCGCCGCGCAAAGCGGTTGCGCCGGCTTGGCCGAGCGCTTGGCACAATCTGCCTGTAAACGCTTCAGGCGAACTGCGCTTCAGCGTGCGCAGTGCGGATGGACGCAACACAGGCGCGGTTGCTTGGGCGCGCGTCGCTGCGCCGCAAGTCGCTGCGAGCGCGAGCGCACAAGCGCGCGCGAAGACTTTGGGCGGAGTTTTATTGTCCGACCTGCGCCGCAAGGTGATTGACAAGATGCTGGCCGAAGGCGGCTGGGTCGTCAACGACATGGAGCGCACACTTGGCGGGCGGCGCACGTTCGTCGTCGTCGCCGAGAGCGCGAATGCAGACGGCGCGCACGTCGCTTGGGTCTTTTACTTTACGGAGTTCAACGGCCAAGTCTATGGCCTGATGACCAACACACGCGCCGACCAAGCGCCCGCGCTCGCGGCGGACGCTGAACAGTTTGTGGCCGCGCTCAACGAGCGCACGAATGACGCCATGACCGCCAGTAGATCGCAACGATAAGCACAAGACCCGCGCGCTGCGCCTGCATCTGTTCATAACGGCAGGCGCAGCGCGCGCTGGTACTCTCCTGCTCTCCCCACACACCGAAGCTATGTCAACCAACGAAGCGAACCTAGAACAGCAACTCTCGCTCTCCGATCTGCTGAAGAAGCTGATCGAACTCGGCGGCTCGGACTTGCACTTGACGACCAACTCTGCGCCGCAGGTGCGCGTTGATGGCGCGCTGCGCCCGCTCGACGGCTTCAAGGTGCTCACCTCGGCCGATACGAAGCAACTCGCTTACAGTGTGCTGACCGACGCGCAGAAGCATCGCTTTGAAGAAGCGCTGGAGTTGGACTTCTCGTTCGGCGTGCGCGGTCTCTCGCGCTTCCGCGCCAACCTGTTCAACCAGCGCGGCGCGGTCGGCGCGGTTTTTCGCGCGATCCCTTACGAGATCAGATCGTTCGATCAATTAGGCCTGCCCGCCATCGTCACGAAACTCTGCGACAAGCCGCGCGGTCTCATCCTCGTCACAGGGCCGACCGGCTCCGGTAAATCAACCACGCTCGCCGCGATGCTCGACAAGATCAACCGCGAGCGGCACGAGCACATCGTCACCATCGAAGACCCGATTGAGTTCCTGCACAACCACAAGAGTTGTCTGGTCAATCAACGCGAGGTCGGTTCGGACACGCGCGGCTTTGCCGACGCCCTGCGCACCGCCCTTCGTCAAGACCCGGACGTTGTGCTCATCGGTGAAATGCGCGATCTGGAAACCATCGAGTCCGCCCTGCGCATCGCCGAGACAGGTCACTTAACCTTCGCCACATTGCACACGAACACCGCCGCTTCAACCATCAACCGTATCATTGACGTCTTCCCTTCGACACAACAGGCGCAGATTCGCGCGCAGCTTTCGCTCGTGTTGGAAGGCATCCTTTGCCAGTCGCTTTTGCCGCGCGCAGATGGACGCGGGCGCGTCGCCGCTTTGGAAATCCTTGTGCCCAACGCAGCCATACGCAACCTGATCCGCGAGGACAAGATTCATCAGATTTACTCGATGATGCAGACCGGACAAGATAAGTACGGCATGCAGACCTTTAATCAAGCGCTCGCTACGCTCTATCACAAGCGCATGATCACGCTTGAAATAGCCATGCAACGTTCCGGCAACGCCGACGAGCTACGCGAACTGATCGAGCACGGCTCCGGCATCAACACCGGCAACAGTGGTAATGGGACAAACACGCCCCGCCCCGGCGCACACCCTTCCCCTTACGCCCAAGCCCGGCCCGTCGGCTCGCGGCCGGGAAGATAAGCACAGTGGTCGGTGGTCGGTGGTCAGTGATCAGTCAAAAATACTGACGCTGATCAACTGACAGACAGAAAGAATGAAGATGACCAATCAACCTACTGACCACCGACCACTGACCACTAACCACTTTTAGGAGTTACTCATGCCCACATACGTGTTCAAAGGTCGCAACCGGCTTGGCGAGGTACTCGTCGGCGAGCGCATCGCGGAGAGTCGCGAGATGCTGCGCCAGATGCTCAGGCGCGAGCAGGTGATGCTGACCACTGTCAAGGAGAAGGGGCGCGAGATCGCCGTGCCGAAGATCGCTAAGCGCGGCAAGGTCAAGACGAAAGACTTGGCCATCTTCGCGCGCCAGTTCTCCGTCATGATTGACGCAGGGTTGCCGCTCGTGCAGTGCTTGGACATTCTCGCCAGTCAACAGGCGAACAAGTTCTTCCAACAGGTCTTGACGCAGGTGCGGCAGGACGTGGAAGAGGGTGCGACGCTCGCCGCCGCGCTCGCGCGCCACCCGAAAGTCTTCGATCAACTCTTCGTCAACATGATCGAGGCGGGCGAGACGGGCGGTATTCTCGACCTAATCCTGCAACGTCTTTCGACCTTCATCGAGAAGATCGTCAAGCTGAAGCGCGACGTGGTGTCGGCGATGATCTATCCGGCGGCGGTCGTCTGCATCGCGGTGGTGGTGGTGGCGGCGATCATGATCTTCGTCATCCCGCAGTTTCAAGCGATCTTTCTCGGCCTCTTAGGCCCCGGCGAACTCCTCCCGCTCCCGACGCGCATCGTCATGGGCGTGAGCCACTTCATCGCCGGTTGGGGTGGTCTGGTTGTCCTCGTCGCCATCATCGGCATTGCCCTCGCCTTGCGCATGTACTACAAGACGCCGGGCGGGCGCAGACGGATTGACTATCTAGTCTTGAAAGCGCCGCTCATCGGCAAGATTCTCTTGAAGATCGCGGTCGCCCGCTTCGCGCGCACGCTCTCGACGCTGCTCTCTTCGGGCGTGCCGATCTTGCAGGCCCTAGACATCACGGCGCGCACAGCCGGCAATGTCATCGTCGAAGCTGCGATCACGAAGATCCGCGAAGGCGTGGAGCGCGGCGAGAGTTTCGTCGAGCCGCTGAAGGCGACCGATATTTTCCCGAACATGGTGGCGCAGATGGTCGGCATCGGCGAACAGACCGGCGCGCTCGACGGCATGCTCGGCAAGATCGCAGACTTCTACGAGCAAGAGGTGGACGCGGCGATTGCCAATCTATTGACGATGATCGAACCGTTGATGATCGGCTTCCTCGGCGTCACCATCGGCTCCATCGTCATCGCCATGTACCTCCCACTCTTCACCCTCATCGGCAAACTCTCAAACAGCCACTAACACCCTCAAAGGGATTTGAAAATTCCCGTTTCGGGGATTTGATTCTTCACATTGAGGGATTTGATTTCTCCCGTAGAAAAAGCCCGTCAATACGGGCTTTTTCTACTTTACAGTACGCCGACCAGCGTTCGTTTGCATCGGTATATACACGCTCCAACGGGTCTTCGCGCGTGCAGGCTTGGCCGCGTTATTCGCTGCATCCGAGTCCGATGGCGGTAGGGCAGTCGTGCAAGGGGCTAGGCTGAGCCCTCCTCCATCTTCTTCCTCAGGCTCAAGGGGCGCTTGTCCGTCCAAACTTCCTTGATGTAGGCGAGACACTCGGCCTTCGTACCGGTCTTCCCCGCATCCCGCCAGCCGAGCGCGTTCTCGCGGTCAGCCGGCCAGATGGAGTATTGCTCTTCGTGATTCACAACAACCTTGTAGATGGTCGTGTCTTCTTTCTCATCTTGACTCATGCTGTATTTCCTCCATGCAACCGGGCCACATTTCACGCGGCCTTACGCCGCTGTTCACCCGGATGATATGAGCGCTCGGAATGCCTTTTAATCTCCGGTAACGTAAACCATGACGGCTTCATTTCACCTGCCGCGTAAAAACGGGCTTGGTCAAAATAGTGAGGCGAGGCGGGGTCTGCGCTCTCGCCGAAGACGAGCAACGACCGGGCCTCCGGCTCCCGCCCGAACTTGATCACACTGACGTATGTATCGCCAAGATATCCGTAGCGCCGCTTCTGCCCCCTTTCGGGGCGGGCATAGAAGTTGAAGACGATGCCGAGCGGGCCGGAAGCGCCCGCCACCGGCAGGCTCGGACGATCATCGCTGAAAGGCTCGTCGCCGCCCGTATGCACGCGCTGGAGTCGGTTGATCTTGCCCCACGCTACGCGCCAAGTGCCCCAGTCCCGCTCTAAGTCGGCAAGCGCGGCTTCGAGGGCTCGAACTCTCGGCCACGGCGCGGAGTCTCGCGCGGCCTGTATTCTGCTCGTGCGTTCAAACGAAAAGGCGAAGAGGGTCATCGCCTCCGAACCTATGGTGCTCACGTGATCCCACGCTCTAAGTTCCGCTATCGCCGCGGCGAGTTTCCCGGCGCGCGCCGCGTCCGCCTGCTTCAACTTCTCCCACTCGTCAATGAGCGCCGGGATGAAGGTGTCGGCTTGAACCACGGTGGTGTCGAACGCAGCCCGCGCCCATTCGTCGAAGGTGAACTTGTCTTTGGCGGAAAGTATCCGCCGGGAGATGCGCGCCCGCGCCGTGTCCGGCTCGCGCACCATATACGGCGGGTAGTCGGCTTTGACTGGGTTGCCATCGGTCGTGGTCAGAAAAGGAGTCGAGTTGCAATTCTGAAGGAAGCCGGTCGGCGGGTTAGTAATCTGCGGGAGTTCTTCGAATTTGTGATAGCCCTGCCACTCGGATTCAGGGCTGCTGCCGTCCAGCGGCTTCGTCCAGTCGAGTTTCGCCCTGCGGCGCGGGACGGCAGCGTTGTAGACGTAAAAAATATTCCCTTCGCGATCCGCGTACATGGTATTGAACATCGGGATCGCCAAGCGCGACATCGCGGCCTTGAATTCCGCCAGCGAACGCGCCTTGCCCATCGCGTACCACTCGTCTATCAGGCCGCCTTCTTCGAGCTTCGCCAGTCTGAGGGCCAGGGCTTGGCTGCCCTTGACGGAGACGACCGGGCCGTGATGCGTCTTGCGCAGCGTGAAGCTCTTGGGTTCGATTCCGTGATCGGTCTTGACTTTTATAATCTCGGCCCACTCAGTCGCGTGTCGGTAGCCGTCCGCGTAGCGGTAGGCAAGGGAGTTCCGGGGGTCATCAAACTTTTCTAGGTAGAGGTCGGAGATGCTCGGGTAGTTGACCGTGTGGCTCCAGCCTAGATATTCGTTGTGGCCGATCACCGGGAAAGGCATCCCTAAACACGACGCGCCCGAAATGTCCCACCCCTCGTCACTGTGCAAGTGTCCCTCGTAGAATTGGGTCGGGCCGAAGAAGAACACGTGCGGGTTGATGAAGAGCATGGCGTGGCCGTCGGCGCTCTTGCGCGGGCCGATGGCCCACATGTTCGATCCCGGCGAGGATTCGTGATCGGCTCGGCGCAACGCCGTTCGCGGTTCTTCGAGGCGCAGGTCTTGTGTCTCATAGACGAATAACTGGTAGACCTCAAACCGCATTAAGGCGATGGTCTGCCACGCCTCGAAGTGGGAGATGAGTCTCGGCTTGACCTGCGGGTTGCGCTCAAGGAAGTAGTTGAGTCCGTCGGCGAACGCATCGCAAAGCTCTCGCGTGCGCGGACTCGCGCTTTTATACTCGGCCACGGAGAGCCTCGCTATCTCAAGCGTGCGATTCAGCAGGTCGGCTTCCAGAGCCCCTTCGCCGTTCACTTCCGCAGCGCGTCCGACCGCCTGTACGTAGTTGTCCTCAACCTGCCAGAAGTTATCTTCGGCCTGCGCGTAAGCGTAGCCGAAGACGCAGCTCGCGTCGGTTGGCCCATAGACGTGAGGCACACCGTAGCTGTCGCGATAAATCGTAACCGAATGTGCGAGCCTCTCGACACGGGCGTCGGCTGCCCGGACGGTACTCACGAACAGGCTCGACAGCACGAGCGCGGTAATTCCTACGGCCCGAAGCATCGCCCGCGCCTGCGCTAAAGCTGAGGGCCGTCTGAGGCGGCGCGGCATGACCCCTTCCCTTGCGCGGTTTGAGTTTTGTCTGGCTGATCGAACGGGCATTGACATGGCTAATCCCCCTTACCTCTCACGTCTCGCTCCAGCTCTTTCGATATTGCCTCAAGGAGAAGCGACCTAGACGTATTAAGGAAGAAATGATCGCCGGGGAGCATTCGCAATACGAAAGGGCCGGTCGTGTGCTCGCGCCAGCCCTCGATACAGTCGCGGCTGACGCTGCGGTCTTCAAGGCCGCCGAAGGCCGTAACGGGAAAACTGAATGGCGGCTCAGGGGTGTAAACATATGACTTGCAGACGGCAAAGTCTGCGCGGACGGCGGGCAGCACCAACTTCATCAACTCAGGGTTTTCGAGCACCTCTTTGGGCGTGCCGTTGTAGCGCCGGAGCATCTCCGGGAATTCGGAATCCGGCAGGTCGCCCGTGAAAGGGTCTCTCAACGCCTGCGGGCCACAACGGCCTGAGACGAACAGACGGACGGGCTGCGGGCCGCAGTCTCTCCTCAGATGCCGGGCGAGTTCAAATCCGACGAGCGCGCCCATGCTGTGGCCGAAGAACGCGAAGGGTTTGTTCAGATGCGGCGCGAGTGCCCGGCCCGCGCCCCGCACCAGCGGGCTTAGTTCGGTGAATGGAGGCTCCGTGATGCGCGAGCCTCTTCCGGGCAGTTGAACCGGGCAGACCTCAATCGTCTCCGGGAGGCCCTTCTGCCACGAGCGAAAGATGGAATCTCCGCCGCCAGCGTAAGGGAAACAGAAGAGGCGCACTCTGGCCCTCGGATTCGGCTCACGGCTGACGAGCCAAGGCGTTCTCGCAATCATAAAGGGGCCCGTTCTTCCCGACTCTCTCCAGTCTGCTCACGAACGGTATCAGTAATGGAAGTGATAACGAAGCTCGGCCCAAACTTGGCGCGGCTCGACCCAGTGAGTCCCGCCCAACAGTGGGCTGTTGTCGAGCAGGTAGCTGCCGTTCGTAACGTTCAAGGCGTTGATCGTCACAGACCAGTTTTTGCCGAACTTCTTCCCCCCTCCCAAATCGAGCCTGCCGTGTCCGGGCAGGTGGGCTGGGCCTTCGTCGTTCGTGAACCCTGAGCCGTAGTGGAACTCCCCGAAGAGATAGCTGTCCCACGGCAGCGATAGGAACGACCCGGCGGTGAGCGTGTTGCGCTGGTCATGATCGAGGAAGAAGAGGCTGGGCGAGAAGTCGAAGTCCGTCAGGCCGCCGGTGATGCCGCCCTGCCCTTCGACGCGCATGTGCGCGTAGATCAGGGAGAAGCGGAAGCGACCGGCGAGGCGGGGCGAAGTTAAGGACACGTCCACGCCGCGTATGCGGGCGCGCTCGATTGTCACAGGGAAGAAGATGTTGGACGTGCCGAGCGCCGAGTGATCCAAAAAATTCTTCGCCCTCGTGTGGTAATACTCGGTGTCGAACCACCACTTCTTATAGGGGATGGTGATCCCGAACTGATGCTCTTCGTCGCGCTCGCCACGCAGGGGCAGGACGGCGAAGCCGCTGGTCTCCGCAAGCCCCAGGAGCGGGCCGGAGACGGTCGAGAGCGGCGGCTCCTGATAGTAGCGGCCGTAGAATCCGTGCAGCACCCAGTTGAGGCGCGGCAGGCGCAGCGTCCCCCCGATGCGCGGGTCTACCGCGTGCTCGGCGATGGCCCCCTTGAAATAGGTCAGCCGCACTCCCCCCATTATGCTCAGCCAATCGTTCGGCCTGTATTGGTCTCCGACGAAGAAGGCTTCCATATTTCCGTCGGTCTTGACGCGCTGACTTAGGTTGAACCCGGTGTCATCCGTAGATCGTAGGCCGAAGAAGTTGGTGTCGCGCTCGAAGTATCCGTAGAATCCCATCTTCAAACTGTGGCGGCTCGTCGCCGCGGTGGCAACCAAGTGCACCCCGCCGTAGTGGGAGCTTCTGTCGTGGTGCTGGACGAGCGGCTTGTCTTCGGGGCCACCCAGGAATTGGCCGCCGGTGAAGTGGTAAAAAGGGGAAACCGTTAGCACGAAGTGCGGCCCTGCCGTGTGCACCCAAGTCAGGAAGAGAAAGCCGTCTCTCTGTCTCACCGAATCCCTGACGCCTGCGTCTTGAGCATCCCGGTCATTCGGGACTTGATAGTTGTCCCTCTCGAACGAGGCGTTGAAGCGAAACTGGTTGGCCTGACTGGGGCCGAAAATCAGAGAAGCAAAGCCACCGACGCCGCTGCCCTTATCATGCAGCACTTCCGGCCCCGGCGTCGCCAAGCCGTAGTCGGTGCGGAACCCGTGTAGGCTCGTGTAATAGGCGAACCGCTTCGTGTGATCGGCGAAGCTGATGAAGTTGTCCGTGAGATTGAAGTTTCCGTAGATGAGGGCCAGCTCGCCTTCTTTGCTGCTGCCGAGTCCGGTGCGCGGGACGATGCCGAAGATACCGTAAGTCCTGTCGCCGTACTCCACTGAGTAGCTCCCGCGCTGCGCCTCCAGGTAATCAATGTCGTTGATGTAGAAGGGAGTGCCGACATCCACCCCGGTGTTGGTGTTGGGGATCGGCACGCCGTCCACCAGCCACGTCACCTGATGGCCCCCGTGGACGTGCAAGATATTGTGAATCAGGTAAGAGCCGGGCACGTAACTCGTAATCACTCTGACGCTGCCGGAGCGCGCGGCCCCCGGCGTCGTTTTGATCTGCTCTTTGCTGATGAGGGTGGTCGGGGTGGGCGTCTCAGCGCCGACTTCCTCCGGCGCTGGCGTGACCCGGACGGTCTCTTTGAGGGCCGTGATCTCAAGCTGAAAATGGATTTCCGGCGAACTGCCGGAGACGACCCTCACGAGCTTTTCAGCCTTGACGAACCCCACGGCCTCCACGCTCACCACGTACTCCCCGCTCGCGAGTCCGATGAAGAGGAATGCTCCGTCGTCGTTGGTCTTGTCGGTCAGCGAGTAGTCTGAAGTTTTGGAGTGAAGAGTTACTTGGGCCGCCTTGACGGGGCTGCCGTTGGGGTCGAGCACTACGCCCCGCACCTCGCTCAAGAATGTCGCCCCGACGCTCGTCGCCACAATCGCTATCAAGGCTGCACAACAGACGGCATGTTTAATCCGCATGACGTTTCCCTCCTTCAGCCCTTGCTCATCTTCGAGATCAGGCCGACTGTTTTCTCGTGAGGCAGGCTATTCATGGCCTCAACGAATATCTTGATGTTCCGCGGCTCTAGCGTCTCCAGCCTGACGTACTCGTCGGTCAGGCCGAACTCCGACCCCCACATCACGTGGATGCCGCGCCGGTCGAAGACGCTTCGGAGTTCCTCTATGCCTGCGCGCGCTCTAATCAACACGTAGCCTGTCTCCGCCATCCTTTCGGGCGTGACCAGTTCAAAACCGCCCCCCTTCTCCCCATCCCTCAACAAGGCGAAGGAGCTTTCGATTAGCCCCATTACTGTCGAGCCTCTTTCAAGTCGTTTGATCGCTTCCATGATCGAGACGGAGGCGATCCCGCTACGATTCTCCTTTCTCAACCGGTCGGCATCTTCGGAGTTGGCGCACACGGCCCACCCGACTCGGTACTCCGCAGTCCCGTGGGACTTCGAGGTCGAGCCGACCAGAAACAGGTTTCGCCTCCCGCCGAACTTTCGGTAAAGCTCGCGCGTTAACGTCCTCGCGTCAATCGCCCGACTCGGCAAAGTAAGGTCTATGACGACCGCCGTTTTTTCGGGCACACCGGCGATGATTACTTCCGGGTCGAAGATTGCGCCGGTTGGGTTATTGGGCAGACTCAGGTAAAGAAGGTCGGGATTCGCCGCTCCGGCTTTTGCGACGAGCGCGGTTTCATCTATCGAAAAGTCGAGCGGCTCGGTGCGCAGGTCAATCATTTTGAAACCGAAACCTTCAAACGACTCTCGCGCCCGCCAGTAGCCGGGGCAGACAGTCAAAACTGTCGGGCACGCTTTCAGCTTCGTCCTGAAGACGTGATTTCTGACAGCCTCGATGGCCCCGGTCGCTCCCGTCGTGGGGATGCAATCGTCCGGGGAGACGCCGAAGTGTTCGCCGACGACGGCGGTAAAAAGCCGCTGGTTGGCAATCAGATTTGCGTAAGGCATCCCCGTTCTCAGTTCGACGTGCGGGGCCTGCCTTCGAGATTTCGCGCTTACGTTGTGGCTCATGGCCGATCAAAAGAGCCTGCCGCCCATCGTCGCCTCCATTTCGGGGACGACCAGCGCCGTGCCCTTACCCTCAGTGGGAACTCCTAAGACCAGAACTTCCGAGACGTGCTTCCCGACCTGTCGCGGTTTGAGGTTGACGACGGCGAGCACCTGACGGCCCAAGAGGGATTGCGGCGGGTAGTTGGTGGCTTGGGCGATGCTGCGCCGCGTCCCAAGCTCCGGGCCGAAATCAATCGCCAATTTGTAAGCGGGCACGCGGCAGCCTTCGGCCACTTCGACCGAAGAGATGCGGCCCACACGAATGTCAACCTGTTCGAAGACCGAGAAGTCAATCGTGCCCGTTTGATCACTCATAACCTTACAAGTTCTCCGCGCCCGGACGCCGAGGACGTGACGGTCGGCGCAGTCGTTGGTTGAAAAATTATCTCCGGCGCGGGTCTCGTCTGCGGTTCAGGCCGGCGAGTTTTGCGCCCCGGTGCGACCCGTCGTGGCTCTAAGCCTCTCCGGTCGCGGCGCTGGATTTCGCGGCCAGTTCCGTTACCGCTCGGTACAGACCTTGCCAGAAATCGGAGATCAGTTTTAAGTGCCTGTGATAGCCTTCGACGATCCGCGCCAGACTCTCCTCGTCGCGTGCGTAGCGCCGGACAGCGTTCAAGGACTCTTCCTTGTGATCCTTTTCGGCAGCGCCGATATGCGTGTAGAAGTATTCGCAGGCTTCGTGGAACTCGTCCGGGTTTGACCATAGGGGCAGGTAATTGCGCGCGCCGTCGTAGAGCTTGCGCAGCATCGTGTAGGCTTGCCATTCCAGCGCAAGCTGCGCGCCGAAAGACATCTGCGCGTCGCCGTAAAGCTCCCGCTCGCCTTCGATCAACTCCCGTGTGGATGACAACAACTCGACATCTCGTTCGAGCCGATCCCGGTTGAGCCTCCCGCCTTCACCGAGCTTGCGCGCAAGCTCCTTGAAGAAATCGTCAAGCAGCACGGAGTGGGCCTTGCGGGGATTCCCGTAACCCATCTCCGAGTAGAGCGTCTTCACGTACTCGCCCTTCGCGTCTAGGTCGTCGGTGGCGGCGATGAGAGTCGCAAGCGCGTCGGGGAACGACTTCACCCACGCCCCGTAGTTTCGCGCGAAGATTTCTAGTTCTTCAATACGGATGCTTTCCGACATCCACCTGCGGTAGAAGTCGTTTTCCAAGGCGGGCTGGCTTGTGATCTCCCGCAACAACTGCTCAAGCGCGTTCGTCACGACAGTATTCCTCCTTACGTTATGGTCGGCCAGCCGAAGGCTGAGGCGGCTGCCACTTTCACACGATCCGGGGCAAAATCATCAACGACATTTCCGACGTTAACGGAATTTTCTCCTCCCAGTTTTCACCTCGCCTCTTTCGCCCTTTTTCTTCTGAGCAACTCTTCCAGATCGTCCGCCGAGAGGCTCTCGATTCTCTGGAGCATCTCCGCCGTCTTCTCAAGCTGACCGGGACTCGGCTCGCCGGCGACGAGAAACTCGGCGAGCGCGCCGACGGTCGGGGCTTCAAATATCTTTCGCAGCGGCAAGTCCGGCTGAAAAGCCTTACGCACCCGCGAGGCGACCCGTGTGGCTAAGAGGGAATGCCCCCCTAGCTCGAAGAAGTTGTCGTTGACGCCCACCCGCCCGACTCCCAAGACCTCGGCGAAAATTTCGGAGAGCACTTCCTCGACCGCGTTGCGCGGGGCGACGAACGGCGCGTCCAACTCGCGCGCGGCCCCTTCGGGTTGGGGAAGCGCGCGGCGATCCACCTTGCCGTGCGGGGTGAGCGGCAGCTTGTCTAGGACGAGATAGGCGGACGGCAGCATGTACTCGGGCAGCTTCTCTTTCAAAAACGCGCGCAACTCGCCGCCGGTCGGCGCTCGCCCTTGGGCGGCCACGACGTAAGCCGTCAGGTGTGTGTCGCCGTGAGCGCTGGCGCGCGCGGCGACGACCGCCTCGCGCACGCCCTCGTGTTCGCGGAGCGCAGTTTCGATCTCACCTAGTTCTATGCGGAAGCCGCGCACTTTCACCTGCTGGTCTTGACGACCGAGAAACTCGATCTGTCCGTCTGCGAGGTAACGGGCCACGTCGCCCGTCCGGTACAAACGCGCGCCTGCGTCTGCGCCGAACGGGTCGGGGATGAACGCTGCCGCCGTCAACTCCGGGCGGTCGAGATAGCCCCGCGCTACACACTTGCCTCCAATATACAGGTCTCCCGCGACGCCCTGCGGCACCGGCTGCATGTGGTGATCAAGCACGTAGGCCCGAACGTTCGGGAGCGGCTTTCCGATGGGAAGCGTGATGCTCCGCACGTCCTCCACACTTTCGTCCACCTGATAAGTCGTCACCCCGACGGTCGTTTCGGTAGGCCCGTAGTGGTTGAAGACCGAGCACCGCGCGAGTTTTCGCAGTTGCTCGCCCCAGTCGCGGCGCGAAGCCTCGCCGCCGATGATGAGTCGCTCACGCGGCATCAGTTCGGAGGGCTCCAACGTCTGGTGCAACGCCGCCAGATGCGAAGGGGCGATCTTCATGCAATCTATCTGATGCCCGCAGAAGTAGCTCGCAAGCGCCTGGGCATCGGCCGCGCGCTCCTCACTTATCAAGTGCAGACAGCCACCCGTCAAAAGCGGCGGGTAGATTGCCGTCACACACGAATCAACGGTCAGGGGCTGAACCATTGCGAAGCTCCCGCAAGCGTCCAGCGCCAAGCGCTCGCGGACGGCGTGGACATAGTTGCTGAGTTGGCGGTGTTCCACGAGCACGCCTTTAGGACGGCCCGTCGAGCCGGAGGTGTAGACGATATAAGCCAAGTTCTCTGCCCTAACCCCGCCGTCAAGATTCTCGATACTCTCCTGAGCGATGGTCTTCCAGTCGGCATCTAGACAGACCAACTTGGCGGCGCAAGCGAGAACAGATTCCTTCAAGCCCTGGCGCGTCAACACGACGGACAGGCCGGCGTCCTTGATGATGAATGAGAGCCGCTCCGCCGGAGATGTCGGGTCGAGTGGGACGTATGCTCCGCCGGCTTTGAGGATACCGAGCAGTCCGACCAGCATCTCGGGCGACCGCTCCAAAAGGATGCCGACCAAGACCTCCGGCCCGACCCCGAGCTTTCGCAGATAGCGCCCGGTCTGATTCGCTCGTTCATTCAATTCTCTGTACGTGAGTCCGTCCTGCTCGAATCTAACCGCCACAGCCTCCGGCGTCCGCCGGGCCTGTTCCGCGAACGCTAAATGAATCGGGCTATCTTTCCCGTAGTCCCTGCGGGTGTCGTTCCACTCGAACAGGATTTGTTCTCTCTCGGCCTCAGCTAAGAGTCGTAGCCGGGAGAGCTGCTCGTCCGGGTTCGAGACGGCGGTCTCAAGCAACCGCTCGAAGTGCCCCGCCATCCGCCTGACCGTCGCCGCCTCGAACAAGTCCGTGTTATATTCCAGCAGCCCGCTCAATCTTCCGTCCGTTTCGCCCATCGTCAGAGTCAGGTCAAACTTCGCCATTCGACTGTCGAATGGCAAGGGCATCAGGCGCAGCCCTTGTAGCTGCATGTCGCGCATCGGCGCGTTTTGTAGATCGAGCATCACTTGGAAGAGAGGCGCGTGGCTCAGCGTCCTTTCGGGCTGCAACTCCTCGACCAGCTTCTCAAACGGTAAGTCCTGATGCGCGTAAGCTTCTAACGCCGCCTCCCGCACCTGCCTTAGTAACGCGCGAAACGTCAGCCGCTCAGAGAACCGGGCGCGCAACACCAGCGTGTTGATGAAAAACCCGATCAGACTTTCGGTCTCCGCCCGGTTGCGGTTGGCAATGGGTGTACCGACGAGGATGTCTGCCTGATTCGTGTAGCGGTAGAGCAGCGTGGAGAAGGCCGCCAGCAGCGTCATGAACAGCGTCGCCCCCTCACGGCGGCTCAGCCGCGTAATCTCTTCGCTCAGTTTTTTGGGGAAGGTCAGGAGCACGTCAGCGCCGTGAAATGTTTTGAACATGGGGCGCGGTCGGTCGGTCGGTAGTTCGAGGAGCGGCGGGCTGCCGGCGAGTTGCCGCTTCCAGTAAGAGAGTTGCTCTTCGAGCACGTCTCCTTGCAACCACCCTCTCTGCCAAGCGGCGAAGTCCGCGTACTGGAGCGGCAATTCGGGGAGCGCGGCCTCCCGCTCGTCCGCGTAGGCTTCGTAGAGCGCCCCCATCTCACGTATTAAGATTTTAATAGACCAGCCGTCCGAAATGATGTGGTGCATCGTTATCAACAGCACTTGATCGTCTTCCGCGAGTTGCAGCAGCTTGACGCGCAGCAGCGGGCCTTCGGCCAGATTGAACGGCCTGCGCGCCTCTTCGCTGGCGAGCCGTGCGGCTGTCGCTTCCCTCTCTTCCGGAGAGGATTCTCGAAGCTCGATAACCGTTAGCCGGGAATCCCGCACCTCGTTGATGACCTGAATCGGGCGGTCGTCAACCACGGCGAACGTCGTGCGCAGGGCCTCGTGCCGCCGCAGGATTTCGTTCAGGCTCCGTTCCAGCGCCGTGGTGTTGAGCGCCCCCTTCAAGCGAATCGCTGCCGGGATGTTGTAAAGAATATTTTCGGGTTCGTACTGATCGAGAAACCATAGGCGCTGTTGCGCAAAAGAAAGCGGAGCAGTTCTGATCGCGCGCGCCGTTCGCTTCCCTCCCGCCTCCGAAACTCCCTCGCCCGTGGACTCCCCGGCCCTTTCCTCGCTTGGCGGCAGCTCTGGCGAGACCCACTCTTCGGCCGTCGTCGCGCGCCTCTGCCCGATTGTGTCCTTCGTCTCGCCTGCGCCTTGCTCAACTCGACGGGCTAACCTTCCGGCCTCTTCATCAGAGAGCGAAGAGAGTTGTAGCAACAACTCGGCAGTACGCTCGATCCGCTCTCCTTCGCCTTCGAGAAGCGCCTGCGCCAGACCTTCCACGGTTGGCTCCTCAAAAATCTTCCGCAGCGGCACTTCCACCCGGAAAGCTTCCCGCACCCGCGAGGCTATCTGAGTAGCCAGCAGCGAGTGCCCGCCTAGGTCGAAGAAGTTGTCGCGGACGCCGACTCGCTCAAGCTGAAGCACCTCGGCGAAGATTGTCGAGAGTACCTCTTCCAACGCGCCGCGCGGCGCGACGTAACCCTCTTCGGTTTCAAGATTCCTTTCGGGCGCGGGAAGTGCGAGGCGATCTATCTTGCCCGACGGGGTCAGCGGGAAGGCGTCGAGCGTCACGAACGCGGAGGGCAGCATGTACTCGGGCAATTTCCCTCGCAAATAATCGCGCAGTTGCCTAGCTTCGACTGCCCGCCCGCGATGAGCTATCACGTATGCGACCAGCCTTTTCTCTCCGCCGGACACATCTTGGCGCACCGTGACGACCGCCTCGCGCACGCCCTCGTGCTGTTTGAGCGCCACTTCTATCTCGCCCAACTCGATTCGCATCCCACGAATCTTCACCTGGAAGTCGTTGCGGCCGATGAACTCTATGTTGCCATCCTTGAGGTATCGTGCCAGATCGCCCGTCTTGTAGAGTCTCGCTCCCGGCTCACTGCTGAAGGGATGCGGGACGAATCTCTCGGCAGTCAACGCGGCGCGATTTAGATAGCCATGCGCCAGACACACGCCGCCGATGTAAAGCTCTCCGGGAACGCCCACCGGGACGGGATGAAGGCGCGAGTCGAGCAGGTAGATTTCGGTGTTGGCTATGGGGCAGCCCAGTGGCGGGAGCGCAGGCCAACTTTCGGGAGTATCCGGCAGCGTGAAGGAGGTCACGACGTGGGTTTCGGACGGGCCGTAGTGGTTATAGAGCGCGCAATCTTTCAGTCGGGCGAACAGCTTGACGACTGCGTCCGTAATCTGTAACTGCTCGCCGCCAACCATCAGCTCGCGGAGACTCAAGAGGGCCTGCGGCTTATCGCAGAACTCTTCCGCGAGCTTCTGTAAGACCACGACGGGCAGATGAAATCTCTCGATCTTGTTCTCCTCGATGAAGCGCCCGAGGGCCGGGATGTCCACCCGCACCGAGTCCCGGACGAGTAACAGGCTCGCGCCCGCTGCGAGGGTGGAGAATATTTCCTGAAAGCTGACATCGAAATTCAAGGAGGCGAATTGCAGCGTCCGCGCGCTCATCGCAGGCATCGCCCGGTGCCACTCGACGAGATTCACTAGCGCGCGGTGCGGCATACACACTCCCTTCGGCCTTCCGGTCGAACCCGAAGTGTAGATCACATAAACCCAACTCTCCGGCGTCACGGATGTCCGAGGATTCTCGTCACTACTCCGCGCGACCTCCTCCCAATCTGCATCAAGGCAGACCACGCGCGCATCGGTTTTCGGAAGGTTCGCCGCCAAGCGCTGCTGCGACAGTACGACCGAGCCTCCGGCATCTTTGAGCATGAAGGCCAGACGCTCGTCCGGGTACGACGGGTCGAGCGGCAGGCAGGCCGCGCCCGCCTTGAGCGCGCCGAGGACGCCGACGATCATCTCCAAAGAGCGCTCCATGAAGATGCCGACCGCTTCGCCCGCGCCGACGCCGAGACCGCGCAGGTGGTGGGCCAACAAGTTGGCCCGCGCGTTCAACTCCCTGTAGCTTAGTTGCTCGTCTTCTAAAGCGACGGCCACGGCGTCAGGCGTCCGCTCAACCTGGGCTTCAAAAAGCTGGTGCGCGCAACAGTCCTGCTGAAAGTCAGCGCGGGTGTCGTTCCATTCGAGCAGCAGTTGGCGTCTTTCCGCCTCGGTCAAAAGCGGCAGCTCCGAGATGCGCTCTGACGGGTCAGCGACGACGCCTTCGAGCAGAGTCCGCAGGTGCCGGGCCATTCGGATGATCGTGTCTCTGTCAAAGAGGTCTGTGTTGTACTCGAACGTGCCCTGAAGTTCAGAGCCAAGCTCATCGAAGTAGAGTGTGAGGTCGAACTTTGCCGTCTCAGCTTCGTATTTGAGCGGAGTCACCACGAGGCCCGGAAGCTCCGCCTTGCGCTCCGGGGTGTTTTGCAAGACTAAGACCACCTGCACGAGCGGGCTGTGGCTCAGATTTCGGTCGGGCTGCAACTGCTCCACGAGATATTCAAATGGCAAGTCCTGGTGCGCGTATGCGCCGAGGGCCGTCTCGCGAACCCGCCCTAGTAGTTCCCTGAAAGTCGGATTGCCGGAGAGGTCTGTGCGCATCGCCAGCGTGTTGACGAAAAACCCGATCAATCCTTCCAACTCTTGGCGGTGGCGATTAGCAATCGGCGAGCCGACGATCACGTCTTCCTGCCCCGTATAGCGATATAGCAAGACCTTGAAGGCCGCCAATAAGGTCATAAACAGCGTCACGCCCTCCGCTTTGCAGAGGGCTTTGAGCGACTGCGATAGGGCAGGCGATAAGGGGAATGAGAGGCTGGCCCCGTTGTAAGTTTGGAGCGCCGGACGGGCGCGGTCAGTGGGCAGTTCCAGAATCGGCAGCCCCCCGCCGAGTTGCCGCCTCCAGTATGCGGACTGTTCTTCGAGCACGTCTCCTTGCAACCACTCTCTCTGCCAAGTGGCGAAGTCCGCGTACTGGAGCGGCAATTCGGGGCGCGCGGCCTCCCGCCCGCTCGCGTAGGCTTCGTAGAGCGCGACGACCTCGCCCACGAGCACGCCCATAGACCAGGCGTCGCTCACTATGTGGTGCATCGCGAGCAGAAGGACGTGCTCCTCGTCTCTCAGCCGAACCAGCGTGATGCGCAGGAGCGGCCCTCGTTTCAAGTCGAACGACGCCTGCGTCTGTTCGTGGATCAAGTTTCTAATTCTGCCGTCCCGTTCCGCCTCGGGCAGGTGTGTGATGTCTAGGACGTGCAAGTGAAGTGGTTGCGGAGGCGCGATTACCTGAACAGGCTCGCCGTCTCTGAAATCGAAGGTTGTCCGCAAAGCCTCGTGGCGTCGAGTGACATCGCTGAAAGACCTCTCCAACGCGACCGCATCGAGTTTTCCTCGCAACGAGACGGTGCTCACGAGGTTGTAAGCGGGGTTGCCCGGCTCAAACTGGTCGAAGAACCAGAGCCGTCTTTGCGCGAAGGACAGAGGGGCCGGCCCGCCCTCTTCGCGGCGGGGAATCCTCTCGGCCTTGGGGGGCTCGATTCCTTGCTCGCTCAGCAACGCTTCCAAAAGGGCTCGCCTTTTAGCCGAAAGCTCGAATGCTCCTTTTGACATGCTACTCATTGCGTGTGCCTCTCCTCGACCGATCCGATTCTCTCTTCCAGTAAGTCGTCAACTTCCTCGTCAGAGAAGTTGGAGAGCCTCAACAACAACTCGGCGGTGCGCTCCACCCTCCTTCGCTCCCCCACATCCTCCAAGATGGCCGCCGCCAGCCCCTCCACCGTCGGTGCTGCGAAGAGCTTCCGTAGCGGCAACTCCACTCCAAGCGCCCCCCGCACCCGTGAGACCACCTGCGTCGCTAAGAGCGAGTGACCGCCCAACTCGAAGAAGCCGTCGCGCACCCCGACCCGCTCAAGCTGAAGCACCTCGGCGAAGATGCGTTCGAGCACCTCCTCCACCACCGTTCGCGGCGCGAGATAGCTTTCGTCGGTCTCAACTCCGCTTTCATCAATCGGCAGCGCGTTGCGGTCAACCTTCCCAGTGGCTGTGAGCGGCAAGGTGTCGAGCACGACAAACGAGGAAGGCAGCATGTACTCTGGGAGTTTCTCTTTGAGAAATTCACGCAGTTGCTTGGCGGTTGCGGCCTCCGCCTGGTGGAGAACCACGTAAGCAGTGAGCCGCTTATCTCCGGCCACCTTCTCGCGTGGTAAAACAACCGCCTCCTTAATGCCCGGATGCTGGGCCAGCGCGAATTCGATCTCGCTTAACTCGATGCGGTGGCCGCGAATCTTCACCTGGAAGTCGTTGCGCCCGACGAACTGGATTTGGCCGTCGGTGCGGAAGCGCGCAAGGTCGCCCGTCTTGTAGAGGCGCGCGCCGGGCGTCCGGCTGAACGGGTCAGGGACGAAACGCTCCGCTGTTAAGGCCGGATGATTGAGGTAGCCACGCGCCAACCCATCGCCGCCGATGTACACTTCACCAGTAACCCCGACGGGCACGGGTTGGAGTTGTGAATCGAGCAGGTAAATCTGTGTGTTGGCCACGGGGCGGCCAATCGGTACGGGCCTTTGCCTCGTGGAGGGAAGGCAATGATGGACGCTGCTCCAGACGGTGGCCTCGGTCGGCCCGTACTCGTTAAAGAGTGAAGCCTGCGGAAGAGTTTCGCCGTGACGCTCGACCAGTCTGGTGGGGCATGGCTCGCCCGCGACGATCACTGTACGAAGCGAAGCCAACTGCCGCGCCTTGGCTTGCTGCAAAAAAAGCTCATAGAGAGAGGGGAGACTTAACAGGTGTGAGACGGAGTGTCGGGCGATCAACTCCGCAAGATGCGCGGGGTCTTGATGAGAATCTGCCTCCGGAATGACAAGCATTCCTCCTCGGCACAGCGTCCAGAAGAGACCGGCCACCGAGCTGTCGAAGGCGAAAGGCGAGAGTAAAAGGAAACTCTTGACCGGCTCCCGGTAATAAGCGACGCGCGCGAGGGTCGAGTGAGCCAGATTGCGATGCGAGACCATGACGCCTTTCGGCCTGCCCGTCGAGCCTGAAGTGTAGATAAGATAAGCGGGATTATCCGCGAGCACTGTGCCCCCTAGATTCTCCGCACTCTCCTTTGCAATCGCAGGCCACTCCTTATCCAGACAGACGATCTGAGTTTTCTGCCGCGGCATCTTTGCCGGAAGAGGCTCCCGCGTTAAGAGCAGCTTCACGCCTGCGTCAGCCAGCATAAAAGACAAGCGCTCTGGTGGTTGTTTGGGATCAAGCGGAAGATATCCGCCGCCAGCTTTAAGAACGCCGAGGATGGCCACGACTGTCTCGGCAGAGCGCGCGAGATGTATGCCCACCAGAGTCTCCGGCCCTGTGCCGAGCCTTCGCAGATGGTGGGCCAACTTGTTGGCCCGCTCGTTGAGTTCTCGATAACTCAACCGTTCGTCTTTAGAGACCAGCGCGACGGTTTCAGGTGTGCGTTCCGCCTGCCGCTCGAACAGTTCATGTATGCACTGAACCGTCTCGTACTCCGCTTGGGTGTCGTTCCACTCGAACAGGATTTGTTCTCTCTCGGCCTCAGCTAAGAGTCGTAGCCGGGAGAGCTGCTCGTCCGGGTTCGAGACGGCGGTCTCAAGCAACCGCTCGAAGTGCCCCGCCATCCGCCTGACCGTCGCCGCCTCGAACAAGTCCGTGTTATATTCCAGCAGCCCGCTCAATCTTCCGTCCGTTTCGCCCATCGTCAGAGTCAGGTCAAACTTCGCCATTCGACTGTCGAATGGCAAGGGCATCAGGCGCAGCCCTTGTAGCTGCATGTCGCGCATCGGCGCGTTTTGTAGATCGAGCATCACTTGGAAGAGAGGCGCGTGGCTCAGCGTCCTTTCGGGCTGCAACTCCTCGACCAGCTTCTCAAACGGTAAGTCCTGATGCGCGTAAGCTTCTAACGCCGCCTCCCGCACCTGCCTTAGTAACGCGCGAAACGTCAGCCGCTCAGAGAACCGGGCGCGCAACACCAGCGTGTTGATGAAAAACCCGATCAGACTTTCGGTCTCCGCCCGGTTGCGGTTGGCAATGGGTGTACCGACGAGGATGTCTGCCTGATTCGTGTAGCGGTAGAGCAGCGTGGAGAAGGCCGCCAGCAGCGTCATGAACAGCGTCGCCCCTTCGCGTCGGCCCAACTCCTTCAGTGACCAGCTTAGAGATTCGGATAAGAGCAGAGTTTCGTGAGCGCCCCTGTAGGATTGCACCGGCGGGCGCGGCCTGTCGGTTGGTAGTTCGAGGAGCGGCGAGGCGTCGGCGAGTTGCCGCTTCCAGTAAGAGAGTTGCTCTTCGAGCACGTCTCCTTGCAACCACCCTCTCTGCCAAGCGGCGAAGTCCGCGTACTGGAGCGGCAACTCTTGAAGCGGCGAGGGGCGTCCGGCCACGTATGCTTCGTAGAGCGCCGCCAGTTCTCGCACGAACACCCCCATTGACCATCCGTCCGAGACGATGTGGTGAATCGTCAAAAGCAGCACGTGCTCGGTTTCGCCCAGCCGCAAAAGGTTCGCGCGCAGCAGCGGCCCCTTCGTCAGGTCGAACGGACGATGCGCCTCTTCTTCGGCCCGCGCGTTCACGCTCCGTTCGCGCGCGCTCTCGTCCAATTCTTGCAGGTCGCTCACCGGCAGTTTGAAACCGGCGGCCTCGTTGATGACCTGAACCGGGCGGTCGTCAACCACGGCGAACGTCGTGCGCAGGGCCTCGTGCCGCCGCAGGATTTCGCTCATGCTCCGCTGCAACACCGGCACATTGAGCGGCCCTGAGAGGCTTACCGCCGCATGTATGTTGTAGAGCGGGCTGTCGGGTTCGAGTTGATTTAAGAACCAAAGCCGATGTTGCGCGAAGGACAGAGGGGCCGACCCGCTCTCTTCGCGGCGGGGAATCCTTTCGGCCTTCACCGCTCCAACTCCCTGCTCACGCAGCAAGGCTTCTAAGACCGCCCGCCTCTTCCCAGAGAGTTCTAGTGTCCGTTTGGAAGAGCTACTCATCGCTCCGGCTCCTTCCCCTCAGGGCTGGCTGGTTCCGCGATTAACTTCCCGGCCTCTTCATCAGAGAGCGTGGAGAGCTTCAGCAACAACTCGGCGGTGCGCTCTATCCTCTCCCGCGCACCCTCATCCTCTAAAATGACCTCCGCTAACTCCGCCACACTCGGCGCTTCAAAGAGCCTGCGCAACGCCAACTCCACCCGCAACGTCTCCCGCACCCGCGACGCCACCTGCGTGGCTAAGAGCGAATGACCGCCCAACTCGAAGAAGCTGTCATGAACGCCGACCCGCTCGATCTGAAGCACTTCAGAGAAGACGCCGCACAGCACCTCCTCCACAGCCGTCCGCGGCGCGACATAGACCTGCGCCAGTTCCGGCCTCGCCTGCTCAGGCGCGGGCAGCGCGTTGCGGTCAACCTTCCCGGTGGCTGTGAGCGGCAGGGCGTCGAGCACGACGAACGAGGAAGGCAGCATGTACTCCGGCAACCTCTTTTTTAAATAGTCCCGCATCTTGCTCGTCGTTGGTGGTTCTTCACGCGCGACCACGTAAGCGATCAGCCGCTTTCCACCCGGCGCATCTTCGCGTGCAACGACTACGGCTTCCCGCACGCCGGGGTGTCGGCCCAACACAGTCTCTATCTCTCCGAGTTCTATGCGGAAGCCTCGCACTTTCACCTGCTGATCCGTGCGCCCGACGAACTGGATTTGGCCGTCGGTGCGGAAGCGCGCAAGGTCGCCCGTCTTGTAGAGGCGCGCGCCGGGCGTCCGGCTGAACGGGTCGGGGACGAAACGCTCCGCCGTCAACTCGGGCCGGTTCAGATAACCTCGCGCCAACCCAACGCCGCCGACGTGAATCTCGCCGGGTATGCCGACGGGGACAGGCTGAAGATGCGAGTCCAGCAGGTAGATTTGCATGTTTGAGATGGGCCGACCGAGAGGCGGGATACGTCGCTCGGCTTCCGCGCACCGCGCCGCCGTCGCGTAGACGGTCGCTTCCGTCGGCGCGTAGGCGTTGAACAGTCGCCGCCTGCGTGACCAACGCGCCGCAATGTCTGCGCCGCAAGCCTCGCCCCCGACTGTGATTGAGTGCAGTGCCGGGTATTCTCCGTCGGGGATCACCTCCAGCAGCGAAGGCGTCACAGCTATGGTTGTGATGGCAGCCCCGCGCAGCATCGCGGCCAGATCAGTTCCGGATGCCATAACGTCACGGCTTACCGGATAGAGCGTGGCCCCTGCGAGCCAAGTCATGAAAATCTCTAAGACCGAGGCGTCGAAACTGAGGGAGGCCGCCTGCAATATTCGGCTGCGGCTCGTGACTTTAAACATCTCGATTGAGGCCGCGATCATGTTCGTCACCCCACGGTGGGCGACGAGCACTCCCTTAGGCCATCCCGTCGAGCCGGAGGTGTAGATGACGTAGGCCAAGTTATCCGGCGTCGCCCGCGCCTGAAGGTTTTCATTGCTCTCACGAGAGATGACGGGCCAGTCGGCGTCCAGACAAACCGCCCGCGCTGCCGTGTTTGGAAGGCGATCTAGAAGGCGGCTCTGCGTCAGGATCACACGCGCTCGCGCGTCTTCGATCATGAAATTGATGCGCTCGGACGGGTATCTCGGATCGAGCGGGAGATACGCCCCGCCCGCTTTCAACACCGCGAGCAGCCCGACCAACGTCTCCAGCGAGCGCTCCGCGAAGATTCCCACAATAGCTTCCGGGCCTACTCCGAGTTCTCGCAGGTGCCGGGCGAGCCTGTTCGCGCGCCGGTTCAATTCGCGGTAGCTCAACTCCTCTTCACCGATGCGGACGGCGACCGTGTCGGGCGCGCGCTCCACTTGCTCCTCGAACAACTGTTGGACGCATCTGTCTTCGGGGAAGGCCGTGCGGGTGTCGTTCAGCTCTACCAGCAGGCGACGGCGTTCCTCGTCCGAAAGCAGGCACGCCGCCTCGTGGCGCGCGTAAGGCCCCGCAGCCATTGCGGCGAGCACGCGGCTGTAATAACCCGCTATCTCCTTCGCCTGTTCATCGCCGAGTTCTATGGTTCGATAATCCAAGGCCAGCTCGACGCGCGAGGAGAAGTTGTCCACGTTGAACTGGGCCGTCAGCGCGTAGTAAGTCTGCTCCGTGCCGTCAACGCCGATGACTTCCAAGCCGTCAACGCCGCGCAGGCGGTCGGCGACGTGAAAGTGCGTGTAGTTGAAGACCGTGTTGAATAACCCTTCCGCGCTGTGTACTCTTTGCAACTCTTGGATGGGGTAACGTCTGAAGGGCAGGAGTTCGTTTTCGGCCTCGAAAGCACGACGAGCCAGATCGGCCCACGTGCCGCCGCTCAGCTCCACGCGCAACGGCACAGTGTTGAGAAAAGCCCCGAGGATTCGCTCTCCATCGGCCTTCTCCGGTCGCCCGTTGATGAGGAGGCCCGTCGTCACGTCCGATTGCCCCATAAGAAGGCCGAGCACCTTCATGTGCGCAGCCAAGAGAACGCTCTTAAGCGAGACTTCCGTGGTTTGAGCTAACCTCTTCAAGCCGTTGGAGACTTCCGTAGAGACCGGAACCTCAAGCCGCGCGACTTCCTGAACGTCGGCAGCCGTTTGGGTGAATGGCCGGCGGGCGAAACGGCTGGCGGTAGCGTCGGCGAGCGTCGCGGCCCAGTAACTCCGGCATCGCTCGGACTGTAGTGCTTCGCGTTCGCGCGACACGAAGTCTTTGTATGAGGCGGAGAGGAGCGGCTCTACGGGGATGGGCCTTCCGTTCAGGAGGGCGAAGTAGCGCTCGAAGAGTTCGGTGCAGAATGAGGCCACGCTCCAGCCGTCGAAGAAAGGCTCGCTCACCGTAAACTGAATCGAGTCGGCCCCGCGCACGTGCACATGAAAGCGGAGCAGCGGAGCCTTCGTCCAATCAAACCTCCTGCGCGTTTCCGACTTGATCCATTCATCTATCTGCCGCTGCTGCTCCGGCGGCGAGAGGTGGCGCAGGTCTTCGATGCGCAGAGGGAGGTGAGTTGTTTGATGAACGAACTGTAAGGGTTCGCTGAAGCCGGTCGGGGCGAACGAAGTGCGCAGCATCTCGTGACGGCTCGCCATCTGGCCGAGCGCGAACTGCAACTTCTCGATGTCGAGCGGGAGACGCAGATGCAGGCTGCTGACGTAGATGATGTAGTCGGGGCTGTACTCGCTGTGAAAGATCATGCCGGACTGCAACCGCGAGAGCGGGTAAGCGTCCTCAACCGCCGGGGGCAGCTTGCGCCGGTCTTCTTCCGAGATCAGGCTGAAGGGCTGATCGTGTGGCGGCGTGTCATGACGGGTTTCGGCGACGCTGACTTGTTCGGCGAGTTCACGAATCGTCGGGTGTTGGAAAAGCTGCTGGAGCGAGAAGTCCAACCCTCTCGCGAGCGCCCCGGCCCGCACGCGGATGCTGCGGATCGAATCTCCACCCAACGCGAAGTAGTTGTCGTCAATGCCGACCTGCCGAACGCCGAGCGCCTCGGCCCAGACCTCCGCCAGCGCCCGCTCGACCTTCGTGCGCGGCGCGACGAAGACGCCTTCGAGTTCGGGCGCGGCCCAATTGGGTGCGGGCAGCAGTTTGCGATCAACTTTGCCGTTCGGGGTCAGCGGTAGGGCTTCGAGGAAGACGAAGGCGGACGGAATCATGTGCTCCGGCAGCTTGTCTTTCAAAAACTCGCGCAGGTCGCCGCTCGTCGGGCGCGCTTCTTCGTCACAAACGCTGTAAGCCACCAGCCGCTTCTCTCCCGGCACATCCTTCCTCGCCAGAACGATACTCTCCCGGACGGACGGATGCTGCGCGAGCGCCGCATTGACCTCACCGAGTTCGATGCGGAATCCGCGAACCTTCACCTGATCGTCGGCGCGGCCTAGATACTCTAAGTCGCCGCCGGGCACGAGGCGCGCCAAGTCCCCGGTGCGGTAGAGACGCGCGCCCGGCTCGCCGCCGAACGGATCGGGACGGAAGCGTTCTGCCGTCAGGTCGGGTCGGTTCAGGTAGCCGCGCGCGAGTCCGGCCCCGCCGACGTAGAGTTCGCCTTGGAGGCCGGCGGGAACAGGACGCAAGTCGTCGTCGAGCACGTAGACTTGCAGGTCTGGAATCGCTCTGCCGATCACACTCCCGCGTCCGGCATTTAAATCGTCCGTCGTGATGGGGCGGTAGGTGACGTGGACGGTCGTCTCTGTGATGCCGTACATGTTGACGAGGCGCGGGCGCTCGTCTCCGTGCCGCTCGAACCACGGCCGCAGACTTTGCAATTCGAGCGCTTCGCCGCCGAAGATCAACAGACGCAGGGAGAGTTCTGCTTGCGCGCCGCCGTTTCTTTCCGGCAGACTTCCTTCAGCCTGATTCAGTTGCCGGAAGGCCGACGGCGTCTGGTTGAGCACCGTCACGCGCTCGCGCCGCAGCAGTTCGTAGAAAGCCGCGGGGTCACGGCTCACAGAGAAGGGAACAATCACCATTCGCCCGCCGTAGAGGAGCGCGCCCCACAACTCCCAGACGGAGAAATCGAAGGCGCAAGAATGAAAGAGCGTCCACACGTCGCGCCCGTCGAAATCGAACCACCCGTGAGTCGCCTCGAAAAGTCGCGCGACGTTGGCGTGGCTGATTGCGACGCCCTTCGGCTGGCCTGTTGACCCGGAGGTGTAGATGACATAGGCCAGGTTCGAAGGCGTGGCGACGCGCGGCAGATTTTCGGCGCTCTCGCTTGCAATCGTTTTTCGGTCTCGGTCGAGGCAAACCACTCGCACGCGACATTCAGGCACGCGCGCGAATAAAGCCTCTTCGGTCAGCAGTAGAGGCGCGCGTGCGTCTTCGAGCATGAAAGAGAGGCGCTCCGGCGGATAGGCCGGGTCTAAAGGCAGATAGCAGCCGCCGGCCTTGAGCACGCCGAGGATCGCCACCACCATTTCAAGGGAACGTTCGACGAGAATCCCGACGCAGGTCTCCGGCCCGACGCCGAGGCCGCGCAGGTGGTGGGCCAACCTGTTGGCCCGCGCGTTAAGCTCGCGGTAAGTCAGCCGTTCATCTTCAAAGCTGATGGCGACCGCATCAGGCGTCGCCGCGGCCTGCCGCTCGAACAACTCGTGGATGGTTTGCTCTTTCGGAAATGAAATAGCCGAGGGCGCGGGCGGGGTCGCTCCGCCCTCTTCAGGCAAGTATTCGAGCAACTCGCGTTTCTGCTCCGCGAGCGCGAGCGCATCCCGCGACTGGCTCATCTCCTTCATGCTCCGCCCCTCTGTCTCCGCCCGCTCTGCATCAATCCCCTCGTCTCCTCGCCCGCATCCGGCCCGCCGCCGACTCGGCGCGGGTCGGCGGGTGTGTGGCCGCGTCTCCCGCCGTCTGTGGGCGTCTGCTGCTCGGGTACGATCAGAAGTAGCAGTTCCGAAATCCGCCTTTGGGGGTTCGACGCAAACGCTTCGAGCAAGGTCTGGTAATCTTCCAAAAGTTTGCCGACCGTCGCGCCGTCGAGGCGGCGCGCGTCATATCCGATCTTCAGCACTACCTCCTGACCGGGTATCGCCCACACGGTGAGCGGATAATTTGATCTTTCGACGGAGCGGACGCGGCCCACGCGAAGGCCGTCGTGTGACTCTTGCAACCAAGCGTCCGCCGCGCTCTCCACCGGATAGTTCTCGAAGACGAAGATGCTCTCAAAGAGCGGCGTCCCGCGCCGCACCTCGCTCCATTCCTGCACCAGCGCCAGCGGGCTGTATTCGTATTGGCCGATCTCCGCCTGCTGCGCTTGCAACTGCCTGAGCCAAGCGATCAAGTCCGCTTCGGCTGTAATCCTCGCGCGGATCGGCAGCGTGTTAATGAATAGCCCGACCATTGATTCGACTTCCCTGATCTCCGCCGAGCGCCCCGATACCACCACGCCGAAAACAACATCCTCTCGTCCGACGTGCGAACTTAACAACAACGCCCACGCCCCCTGCACTACAGTGCTCAGCGTCAGTTGATGTCGGTGTGCGAACGTCTGTAACCTTGCGGTCGCGGACTGCGCGAGTCGGATTTGCTGTTCGGCGTACTCCGCTGCGTCGCCGTTCGCGGCGGCGTGAGTCGGGCGGGAGATGAGAGGAGTCGGCGACGCGAACCCTCTGAGTAATTGTCGCCAGAAGATTTCCGCCTCGCTCAAGTTCTGTTTTTTGAGCCAAGCGATGTAGTCTCGATAAGGGCGGGCGGGCATCACCCGCACTTGCTCTTTGCGGCGTAGCCTTTCGTAGGCCGCAAGTACGTCCTTCAGGATGATGGGGAGCGACCACCCGTCCAGCAGCAGGTGGTGGTTGCTCCAAATAAACAGGCTCTCGTCGTCAGCCGTCCTGACGAGGGCCAGACGCATCAGCGGCGGCTGCTTTAAGTCAAACCCTTGCTCACGGTCACGCCGCAGGTACTCTTCCAAATTTTCTTCCTGCTCTGCGCGGCCCAGTCTTCTCCAGTCCTCCCGCTTGAGACGCACCCTCACCGAGCGTCTGACCACCTGCACAGGCTCTTCCACAGCCTCCCACTCAAAGCCGGTTCTGAACACCGCGTGGGCGTCTACCGCCGCCTGCCATGCCGCCTCAAATGCCTCTTCGTTCAGGCCGCCGTTTAGCTCGCAGACCAGTTGGGTCGTGTAGATTCTGCTGTCCGGCCCGTAGAGACTATGGAAGAGCATCCCCTGCTGCATCGGCGATAGAGGGTAGAGGTCTTCTATTCGTCCGCTTGTTCTTTGAATCCTCTCAAGCTGCCGCTCGCCCAACTGGACTAACGGAAAATCGGATGGGGTATATTCTCCCGCCTCGCGCAAGACGCAATGCTCGATCAGTCTCCGCAGCTTCCTGATGAAGATCGCAGCCAACGCCTCGATAGTCCTTCGGGCGTGTACTTCGTCGCTATAGGCCCACTCCGTTTGAAGCCGCCCGTCTCTCACACCGCCGTCTATCTCGATCAGATACTTGCGCCTGCCGAGCAGGCTGCGCGCCTGACCGACCGGCCCGTCCACCAAGGCGAAAGGAGATGTCTCGTCACGGAAGACCTGATCCAGTTGTCCCAGATAGTTAAAGCACACCTCCGCCTGCGGAAGTTTTTTCAACTGCCCGGAGGCCGCTTCCTCGGCGCAGAGATACCTGAGCAGGCCGTAGCCGATGCCTCTATTCGGCACTCGCCGCAGTTGCTCCTTTACAGACTTCAACGTCTCCCCCGGCCCAGCAGAACTGCTCACCTCCAGCAACACCGGGAAGATTGTGGTAAACCATCCGACGGTTCTTGAAAGGTCAGAGCCTTCGACGATCTCTTCTCGCCCGTGCCCTTCAAGGTCTAACAGCACTCTGCCCTTCCCCGTCCACTCGGAGAGCGCCTGTGCCAATGCCGCGAGCAGCATGTCGTTGATCTGCGTCCGGTAGGCGCGCGGCACTTCTTGCAACAGGAGGCGGGTCTCCTCAGCCGTCAAGGATGCCGAGATGCTGCGCGCCGAATCCGCCCTGTTCTCCCCCGCACGGTCAACCGGCAACTTACCGACCTTCCGACGTGGCTCCGCCGTCCAGTACTCAAGTTCTTGCCACACCGCCGCCGTTTGCGCGTGCGCCCCGAGTAGCTCAGACCAGCGCTTGAAGGAGAGCGTCTTCGGCGGAAGCTCGACGCCGTCGCCGCGCCGCAACTGCTCGTAAGCCTGCCGCATGTCGTCGAGCAGTATTCGCCAAGACACCCCGTCAACCGCCAGGTGGTGAATCACGACCAGCAGCCGGTGCGGCCTTTCGACTCCGAGGTCGAAGTAGACGGCCCGAATGATCGGCCCCTCGCTCAAGTTGAGGCTTGACTGCGCCTCGTTCGCAGCCCTCTCGATCTCCGCCATTTGCGTTTCAGGGGCGAGGGATGACAGGTCTACGCGCCGGAACACGTCGTGAGTCGCGCGCGCGGCGTTCCTTTGTTCCCAGCCTCGGGCCTTGCACTCGAATCGCAGCCGCAGCGCGTCGTGATGCTCGATCAACCGTTCCAGACTTTTTTCCAGCAGGCCGGCGCGCGCGGGCGGCCTCAACTCCAGCATCACGGCTTGGTTGTAGTGATGAGGCTCCGGCAACTCCTCCTGCTCGAAGAACCAGCGCTGAATCGGCGTCAACGGTATGACGCCTTCACTGGCCTCCTCTTCCGCCGCGCCCGCGCGCGAGATTTTTGTTATGGCGGCGAGTTCTGAAATGGTCTGATGCTGAAAGAGCTGCTTCGGCGTGAACGACAGACCAGCGTCTCTGGCGCGGGCCACGATCTGTATGCTGAGGATCGAATCTCCGCCCAGCTCAAAGAAGTTGTCTGTTATTCCGACTCGCTCAAGTCCGAGCACCTCCACCCAAATCCGCGCAAGCTCCTTTTCCACGGGTGTGCGCGGTTCTATGTGGTCTTCTTCAGGCTTGATCTCTTCCGGCGCTGGCAGTGCTCGCAGGTTCACTTTCCCGCTCGCCGTGAGCGGGAGCGCGTCCAGCAACACTATCGCGGCGGGCAGCATGTGCTCCGGCAACTCCTCCTTTAAATATCCGCGCAGTTCGCCCGGCGTGACCGCTTCCTCACGGTCGGAGACGACATAAGCCACGAGCCGCTTATCCCCTCCTGCTTCCTCGCGCGCGACGACCACGGCCTCCGTGACCGCCCCGTGCTTTCTCAGCCGCGCTTCGACCTCCCCCAACTCGATGCGGAAGCCTCTCACCTTCACCTGTCTGTCCACCCGTCCGACGTATTCTATAGTTCCGTCCGCCGAGTACCGGCCCGAATCACCTGTCTTATAAAGGCGCGCCCCCGCTTCCGCGGAGAACGGGTTGGGGATGAATTTCTCTGCCGTGAGCCGCGATTGATTCAAGTAGCCCCACGCCAATCCGTCCCCGCCGATGCATATCTCCCCCGTGACTCCCGCGGGCACTGGCTCCAGGTTTCCGTCCAAGATGTAGACTCGCGTATTGGCTACGGGCCTGCCTATTGCGACCACTTGCTCGTCTTTCCCCGGCCTGCACTTGTAATAGGTCGCTGTGATCGTCGCCTCCGTCGGGCCGTACATATTCACAAGTTCTACTTCACCCAACAGACCGTAGACGCGATCTTTCAATCCGGCTGAGAGCACTTCGCCGCCACACGTCACACGCCGCAAGCTTCGACATCCCTTAATCCGCTCATCTTCTATGAATGCTTTGAGCATCGTCGGCACAACGTCTATCGCCGTCACTCGCTGCTCGCACATCAGTTCGACCAGATAGCCGATGTTGTATTGTCCGCCGGGAGAAGCTATGACGAGACCTGCTCCCGTAATGAGCGGGTGGAATATCTCCTCCACCGCGGGGTCAAAGCTGATCGAGTACTTGAGCAACATCCGGTCTGATTCATCGAGCGGGAACTCGCGGGCGATCCATTGCATGTGATTGCACACCGAGCGATGACAGACCATCACGCCCTTCGGCCGGCCCGTGGAGCCTGACGTGTAGATGACGTATGCGAGGTCTTCCCCGGAGGCGAGGCCGCGCGGGTTCGCCCCACTCTGCCGCGAGATGCTCTCTCTTTCGGCGTCCAGACGGACGACGTTCGCTCCGTGCTCCGGTAAGTTTTCGAGTAGTCGTTCTGTTGTCAACACCACTGTGACCTGCGCGTCCGCGAGCATGAAGGCGAGCCGCTCTTTCGGATATTCAGGATCAAGTGGCAGGTATGCCCCGCCCGCTTTTAATATTCCGAGCAGGCCGACGATCATCTCCGCGCCGCGTTCCAAACAGATTCCAACCAGCGCCCCACGGCTCACCCCCAGAGTGCGGAGATAGTGGGCCAACTTGTTGGCGCGGCGGTTCAACTCCTGATAACTTAGCCGTTCGCCTTCAAAGATCAAGGCGACCGCGTCCGGCGTCGCCGCGGCCTGCCGCTCGAACAGTTCGTGGAGACAGAGCTGTGGGAAGTCCGCCTGAGTTTCGTTCCATTCGCGGATGAGCCGGTCTCTTTCCACCGCGGTCAAGAGCGACAGCTCCGAAACCCGCCGGTGCGGACGGGCGATGATTCCTTTGAGCAAGGTTTCGAGGTGCCGGAGCATCCGGCGGACGGTCGCGGCGTCGAAGCGAGCTGTTTTGTAGCCGACGTGCAGCGCCAACTCCGCGCCCGGCACCGCCGCGATGGTCAGGGGGTAGTTCGTCTGTTCGACGCTGCGAAGGCCGGCGACATCGAGACGCTCGTGTCTCTCCAGAATTGCGACGTCCACGGGATAGTTCTCGAAAACAAAGATGCTTTCAAAGAGCGCGCTGCCGCGCCGCACCTCGCTCCACTCCTGCACCTGCATGAGCGAGCTATATTCGTACTGGCGCAATTCGACCAGCCGACCCTGAAAATCTTTCAACCAAGAGATGAGCGACTGACCCGACGGCACTCGCACCCGCACGGGCAGCGTGTTGATAAAGAGTCCGACCATCGCCTCCGAGCCTGTTAAGTCAGCCGGGCGACCCGAAGACGTAACGCCGAAGACGATGTCCTGCTCCCCGCTGTAGCGACTGAGCAGTAGCGCCCATGCTCCCTGCACGAGAGTGCTTAGGGTCAGTTGATGCTGGCGAGCTAGGGCTTGCAGCGCCGCCGTCGAGGCTTCGGACAGACGAAGAGACTCTTCAGCGTAGCCCCGCCCTTGGGCGCTCAAGTCTGCCCGCCCGCTTTCGACTCCGAGTGGAGTGGGCGAAGTAAACCCTTCGAGCGCCCCGCGCCAGAAAGCCTCCGCCTCGTCTTGATCCTGCTGCCGCAACCAAGCGACATAATCTCTGAAGGGGCGCAGTTCTTTCAGGCGCAACGCCCGCCCCTCGCAGTCTGCGTCGTAAAGAGCGAAGACTTCTTTCAGAACAATCGAAAGCGACCAGCCGTCCATCAGCAGGTGATGATTGCTCAGGACGAAAACGTAGCCCTCGCCCGATCTCCTGAACAAAGCTAGGCGCATGAGCGGCGCGCATCTCAGGTCAAACCCTTGCGCGCGATCCCGCCGCAGGTACTCTTCCAATAGTTCCTCCTGAACTTCGCGGCTGTGACTTCTCCAATCCTCCCGCCTCAGCTTCACTTCGACCGCTCGCCTGACGACTTGGACTGGCTCCGCACCGACTTCCCACGCAAAGTCGGCGCGCAAGGACTGTTGGCGACGGACGACCACTTGCCAAGCGGCTTGAAACGCCTCTTCGTCAAGGCGGCCTTTCAACTCGCAGACGAGCTGGGTCGTGTAGACTCCGCTCGCGGGCTCCGAGAGACTGTGAAAGAGCATGCCCTGCTGCGTCGGCGTGAGCGGGTAGATGTCTTCGATCCGGCCGCCGCGTGCAAGCTCTTTCAAATGCCGCTCGTCCAGCTCGACTAGCCCGACGCCTTCGGGCCTTGAGTTCTCTGCTCGGCGCAGTGTGCCGACCACACGGGCCAACTCCGCTACGGTCTGCTGCTGGAACAACTGTTTGGGTGTAAGCTCTATCCCCGCCTCTCTGGCGCGGGCTACAACCTGTAGGCTGAGGATCGAGTCGCCTCCCATCTCAAAAAAGTTGTCATGAATCCCGACCTGTTTAATTCCGAGCACCTCAGACCAGACCGCCGCCAACGTCCGCTCAGTTCTCGTGCGAGGCGCTTCAAAGCTTTTCTTTGATCTGGCTATGATCTCTTCGGGCGGAGGCAGCGCGCGACGGTCAACTTTGCCGTGCTCGGTCAGCGGCAACGCCTCCACCTTCACGATGGCGGCGGGCAGCATGTAACCCGGCAACCTCTGCCGCAGGTGGTCGCGTAACGTCTCTGCCGAAAACAGCTCACCTCCTCTGGCCACCACATAGGCCACCAGTCGCTTATCACCTGTCGCATCCTCGCGCGCGATGACCACGCTTTCTCGCACCGCGGGATGCTCGTCAAGTGTCGCTTCAATCTCGCTCGGCTCGACGCGGAAGCCGCGTATCTTTATCTGTTGATCTATTCGCCCCAGATATTCGATCTCGCCGTCCGCCAAATACCGCCCCAGATCGCCCGACCTGTACAACCTCTCACCCGTCCCGCCGCCGAACGGGTCGGCAATGAATTGTTCTGCCGTGAGTCCCGGCTGATGCAAATACCCACGCGCCAATCCGTCGCCGACGACGCACAACTCACCCGCCACCCCCGCCGGCACGGGCTGCTGGTGCCGGTCTAAAACGTAAACCTGCAAGTCCGGGATGGCCCTGCCGATTACACTCCTCCGCGCCGACTCAAGATCGGCCATCCTAATTCTGCGGTAGGTGACGTGGACGGTCGTCTCCGTGATGCCGTACATGTTGACCAATTGCGGTCGCTCATCGCCGTGTCGTTCGAGCCACGGGCGCAGGCTCTGAAGTTCGAGCGCCTCGCCGCCGAAGATCAACAGCCGCAGGGCCAGCCCTCCTTCTCCGCCCGCTCTCTCTTCTGCCCGCATGAGTTGACGGAAAGCGGACGGGGTCTGGTTAAGGACGGTGACGCCTTCTCTGCGAAGCAGTTCGTAGAAAGCCTCCGGCGTGCGGCTCACGAAGTACGGGACGACGACCAGACGCCCGCCGTAGAGGAGCGCGCCCCACACCTCCCACACGGAGAAGTCGAAGGCGTAGGAGTGAAAGAGCGTCCACACGTCACGCCCCGAAAAATCGAACCACTCCTGTGTGGCCGCAAACAGCCGCGTCACGTTTCGGTGTGTGACCACCACCCCCTTAGGCCGGCCCATCGAACCGGAGGTGTAGATCACGTAAGCCGCATTGTCCGGCGACACGCTACTGTCAGGGTTGTCAGCCCTCTTCTGCTCAATCTCCCTCCAGTCTCTGTCGAGACAGACCACCTCGGCTTTGTGCGCCGGAATCTGCCCCAGCAGATTCTCCTGCGTTACGAGCACCTCTACCTGCGCGTCATCGAGCATGAAGGCGAGTCGCTCTGGCGGGTAGGAGGCATCTAGCGGGACATACGCGCCGCCCGCCTTGAGAATCCCCAGCAGGCCCACCAGCATCTCCGCGCCGCGCTCCACGCAGATGCCGACGAGTGCCTCCGGCCCGACGCCGAGCCTTTGAAGATGTCGCGCCAGCTTGTTTGCCCGTTCGTTGTATTCCCGATAAGAGAGATGCTGCTCGCCGAATACTATCGCGGTGGCTTCCGGCGTCGCCGCGGCCTGTTGCTCAAACAACTGATGAATGGTCTGTTCTTCCCGATAAAAGGTTGGAGCGGCGCGCCAGCTTTCGAGCAGTAGATTCGCTTCCGCCGGCATAAGCAGAGGCAGGCGAGAGATTCTTTCAGCCGGGTTTGCGACGACTGCTTCAAGTAAGGTCTGGAAGCTTCGCGCCAGCCGGCGGATAGTCGCGGCGTCGAAGAGGTCTGTGTTGTACTCGAAAGTCGCGACCAGTTCTTCGCCCGCCTCGGCCATCATGAGCGTCAGGTCAAACTGTGCCACGCGCCGCTTGAGCGGCAAGGACTCCAACTTAAGCCCGCCCAGATTCATTCGCGCACCCGTTTCGCCGAGCGCGAATAACGATAGGTTTTCGTCGCCCGGCAGTTGCGCCTTCTGCATCGAGAACATGACCTGAAAGAGCGGTGAGCGCGAAGGGTCGCGCGCTGCCTCAAGGCGCTCTACCAGAAGGGAGAATGGGTAGTCTTGATGCTCGAAGGCGTCCAACACGCTGCGGTGCACTTGCGCGAGGAAGGATTCAAACGTGGCGTCGTCGAAGACCGTCGCACGTAGCACTAGGGGGTTAACGAAGTAGCCGACGAGCGGGGCGAACTTGGCTTTAGTTCGACCGGCGGTAACAGAGCCGACTAGTAACTCCTCTTGGCCCGTATAGCGATGGAGCAACGTCTGAAAGGCGGCCAGCAGTGTCACATAAAGCGTGACGCCGTGTTCCCGGCTCATGGCTTTTAGCCGGCGGGTTAGTTCGGCGCTCAGCCTGAAAGGCTCGGAAGCGCCGCGGAAGGTTTGGGCGGGCGGGCGCGGGCGTGTCGTCGGCAGGTTTAAGACCGGCAGTTCGCCTGACAGTTGACTACGCCAGTAGGCCCAGTGCCTCTCACCCTCTTCACCCGACAGCAGTTCCTCTTGCCAGCGAACGAAGCCGGAGTAACTGGAATGGAGCGTCGGGAGTGTGGCACGCACGCCGGATTTTTCCGCCCGGTACAAGAGACCTAGCTCGTGCATTAAGAGCGCCAGCGACCAGAAGTCTACGATGATGTGGTGCGCGGCGAGCAGCAGGATGTGTTCGTCGCTTGAGCGTGTGAAGAGATTGATGCGCAGAAGCGGCCCGCGTTCGAGATCGAAGGGGCGGTCGGCCTCTTCGCTCAGGCGCTCGTCGAGTTGCGCTTCGCTCCAGTGGCGCGTGTCCTCTTGCCGGAAGCCAAGCTCAAAGCGCTCATGGACTCGCTGAACGGGTCGCCCCCGCGAAGCGGCGAAGGTCGTTCGCAAGGTCGCGTGACGCCCGACGAGCGCGGAAAGGGCGCGCCGTAAAGCGGCAACGTCGAGCGCGGCGCGGACTCTCACCGCCCGCGCTATGTTGTAAGCCGCGCTCTCCGGCGCAAGGTTGTGCAAGAACCACAGGCCGCGCTGGCCGTAGGAGAGTGGGTACTCAATTTCTCTTTCGCGTATGGGCGGGGGAGGAGATTGTGTTCGGAGGCGGTCGCCCAACTGCGACAGAGCTTGCGCAGCGAGTTGGGCGACGCTTGACCCCTGCAAGAAGCTGACCATCGGCAAGGCGATACCTAGATTCGTTTCGACCGAGTGCGCAAGCTCGACAGCCGTCAAAGAGTCCAAGCCGTATCGCGCGAGCGGTTGATTAATATCCACATCGCCGGAACTAAGGCCGAGCTTCGCGGCCACTTGTAACGCCAACCACGATTGAATGGCTTCCTCGCTCAACGGCGGAGTGGCCAAGTCCAGCGCGTTGCTCTCTTCCGACAGGATCGCGCGCCACTCAGCGACCGGGTCGAGCGCGCTATCCAAGAACCTCTGGCGGGAGGCGCGCCGCTGAATTTTGCCGCTCGACGTTTTGGGAATCTGCCCCGGCTTGATGAGCGCGACGGCGTAGACTTGCAACTCGTGTTCGGAGGCGACCGCTTCGCGGATCGCTTCGATCACTTGCTCCGGGTCAGGCCCCTGACGGGTGTCTATCTCTTGAACGATTACTAATCGTTCCTCGCCGCCGGCCTCGACGGAAAAGGCCGCGCCACAGCCGGGCCTGATTGCCGCGTGACAGCGCTCGACAGTCCACTCGATGTCCTGCGGGTAATGGTTGAGGCCGCGAATAATGATGAGGTCTTTGATGCGACCCGTGATGTAGAGTTCTCCGTCTTCGATGAAGCCGAAGTCTTCCGTGCGCAGGAAGGGGCCTTCGCCGGTGTCTGACAGAAAAGCCTTGAACGTTCGCTCTGTCTCTTCAGGGCAGTTCCAGTACCCTCCCGCCACGCTCGGGCCGAAGACCCAGATTTCCCCGACCCGACCGGATTCGAGTTCGGTTAAAGATTCCGGGTCAACGATGGCGACTCGCTCTCCCGGCAACACGCCGCCGCAGCCGACCAGCAGCTTCGACTTCGTATCAACTCCCGAAGTCTCCGCCGCCCCATTCTTTTCGAGCGCCGCCGCCCCCATCCTTTTGATTACGGGCGGACTCTCTTTGCGCCCGCCGGTCACGATCAAAGTCGCCTCGGCCAATCCGTAACAGGGATAGAGTGCCGCGCGTCGAAAGCCGCAACAGTCGAACCGGGACGCGAACCTGTCCAGAGTCTCGGCGCGGACTGGCTCTGCGCCGTTGAAGGCCACGCTCCAACTGCCCAAATCGAGCGCCGCCGCGTCCTCCATCGTGACCTTGCGCGCACACAGGTCGTAAGCGAAGTTCGGCCCGCCGCTCGTCGTAGCCCTGTAGCGAGAGATGGCCTGAAGCCAGCGGGCGGGACGCTGTAAAAAAGAGGCGGGCGACATGACGACTGCTCTGATCCCGGCGTAGAGGGGCTGAAGGACTCCCACCATGAAGCCCATGTCATGGAACATGGGCAGCCACGAAACGTAACTGTCCGTCTCCGTGTGCTCGAACACGTGGAAGATCAGACCGGCGTTGTGCAGAAGGTTGGCGTGCGTGAGCATCACGCCGCGGGGGCGGCCCGTCGAGCCTGACGTGTACTGAAGGAAAGCCAGATCGTCGGCGGTCGCCTGCTCGGCCAGCCCGTCATCCTCTACGCCGCCAACAACTGTGTCGGTGGCGAGCCAGTGGAGGGCTTTGAGGTCTGGAGCTTCCGCGAAGATCAGCTTCGCCATCGCGAGGATCGGCGAGGTGGTGAGCACCAACGTCGCCTGAGCGTCGGCGATGACGGCTTGCAGCCGGGGCAGAGTGCGTTGGAGCTTGGCGGGGTCGGGCGGGTAAGCGGGGACGGCCACCACCCCGGCGTATAGGCAACCGAAAAAACCTTCGATGAAGTCTAGCCCCGGCGGATAGAGGAGGAGCGCCCGCCCGCCTCTCGCCCCCGCAAGTTGAAGCGCGGCGGCGATTGCCCGAGCGTGCTGCTCCAACTCCCGGTAGGTCAGATGAAGCTCGCTCGTCTCTCCGTCGAGCAGAAAGGTATAGGCCAGTTGGTCAGGCTGGCAGAGTGCCCTCCGGCGTAGCAGGTCAACCAAAGTTAAGGGCCTGTCGCCCGATTCGGAAGAGGACTCAAGCTCCGTGTTGGTCTGGTATTGCATCTGCTCTCCTGCTTGACAGCAATCCAGATGTTACGTTTCGTCGCGAGAGCGCGCCCGCATGTTTGAGATAAGTTACAAGCATGTCGGGGAATGAAGTGAATGATCAGGCTTTAAGCTGCATGCTAGTTGGGCGACCTCCATTGCTCGATGCTGGGGAGACACCTCGGCCTTAAATTGAAAAAGGGGAAGCGGCCTTATTGTGAGGAGTTTCAGATACCTTCCGTTAGGTAGTAACTTTGGGCGGCTTGATTATATTGATGCGCTCGCGGGGCCGCAAGACAAATTTTGCAAGACGTATTACCTTAACGTTCAGGAGGCGGTGAAGCCGGGCGTTCATCGGCGTAGGAATCCCCCACAATCTTAAGGATCAGTGCCTGCTTGCCGAAATAGCGCGTCCGAAACATGATCGGAGCGGGAGGAAGACCTCAATGATACAAGGCTATCCTGACCGGCCCAGCTTGCGTGCCGGAGAGAAGCTTAGGCTTCACGTTTCGACCGACAATCCACACCGGCGGTTCCGCGTAGAGTTCTACAGGCAAGGCGAGAAGCTGGTCAGGATGGGAAGTCTCGACGGGCAGATCGGTCACAACTTCGCGCGGCTCAGCCACTACGAGGATTGGGGCTGGCCCGGTTATGATTTCCAGATTCCGGGCGATTGGTCCACCGGCGCTTACGTCGCCATGCTGGTAGAGACGGATGAACAGGGAAAACAAATTAGCAGCATCAACGAGGTCGCCGCAGATGGTCGAGACGCCAGGGCACTTTTCGTAGTGAAGAGCAGCGCGCCGGGACAAAACGCGCGCATTCTTTACAAGCTATCTCTGACAACGTACCACGCATATAACTATTCGGGTGGCGGCAACCTGTATGCCGGGAAGTGGTTTATAGACCCGATCACGAAAAAGAGGGTTAACAAGGTGAGCATGCACCGACCGGGCGGCGGCACGGGCGGCGTGATTCCCCATTTCGACACGGGCAATACTCTTCCGAGTAGTTTTGATTCTTATGACGAGAGATCGCCGCGCCAGACGTTCGCGCATTGGGATGTCCCTTTTATCGCCTGGCTCGAAAACAACGGCTATCGGGTGGATTACTGTACCGACCTCGACCTGCACGAAGAGCACGATCTCCTGACGCCCTACCACCTTTTGCTCAGCGTCGGCCACGACGAATACTGGAGCGAGCAAATGCGCGCGCACGTCGAGGCATTCATCCTACAGGGTGGCAACGTGGCCTTCTTCAGCGGCAACACGTGCTGGTGGCATATCGAATTTTGTGATTTCGTTAAGTGCGCCGATGACGAACTTCACCCGACGGCGTTCGTCCGCGATTTCCAGTGGTGGAAAAAGAGTCCTGAGAATTCCCTCACCGGGGTCAGTTACCGCAACGCCGGAGGATGGTGGGCGGGCGAGCGCGACCCCGTGGGCTACACCGTGCAGAACGCCGGTCACTGGGTGTACGAGGGAACTGGCCTCCGCGACGGGGATGTCTTCGGCGCTGACGAACGCCTAGTCGGCTACGAGTGCGACGGCGCGCTCTTTACGCGCGATAATCGGGGCTTCCCTGTTCCCACTGGTGAGGACGGCACGCCGTCCGATTTCGTCATTTTAGGTGTCGGCACGTTGGCCGATACGGATGCCAGCGCCGGCCCCGATAAAGGGTGGCAATTGGGGGCGAGGGAAAATCAGGAGCAAGGGCCGCGCGCCGCCACGATGGGCCTCTACACCCGAAGGGGGATCGTCTTTACCGCCGCCACCACCGATTGGACGCGCGTTCTCACCGTCAATCAACACGTGGATCGCATCACACGCAACATCCTCAATCGCCTGAGGTCGCGCGCGGTTCGCATCGTCGGGCCGCTCTCCGGCGGCGGCCACGCGCGCGTTGTTGTAGTACGCCGTCAACCGCCGGACGATGAAGGCGGGAACGTGGGGCCTTATACCCGAAAGGCTCCGGAAGGGGGCGGGGCTACAACCCAGTTTCAAGTCGACATTGCCGGACTGCCCGAGCAGCAGGGTCTAAAGTACAGGTGGGCCATTTCGGGCGGAGACGCCGCCGCGCAGCCGCCGCTCGATCAGCCGACGTTCGAGGCCGCGATGCCTTCTTCGCCCGCGCCGGTGACGGTGACGGTGGAAGTCGAGGATGGCGCGGGCTACCGGGCTTTCGGGACGTTGACCTTCACTCCGCTCTCGCAGCAAGAGTATCTACAGTTCCAACTTTGGTGTCGCCTGCGTGAGCTGGCGGCCTTGGCCCAGAGGCCGTTCAGAGAGGCAATCGCAGGCGCTGACGAATATACCGCCCGCCTTGTGTTCCCGCTCTGGGATTCTCTGACGGGCCGCGCACTTATCCCGTCTGTGCAAGACCTGCAAGAGGTCGTCCTCGGCACGCAGCAGTTGGCGAAGCTCGCGGAGCAGTTGAGAGAACTCGCCGAAAGCTTGATAGAGTATGAGCGGGGTCGGACGACTTAACCCCGACTAGCCGAGCCGTCGCCTTTGCCCTCGCCCTCAGGAGGGTTTGCCACGGGAGAACGGCCGGAAAGCATGCCCTCGATAATTGCAACTCCCGGGGATTGATCTTCGAGTTCGACGAGCCTCTCGGATATGAGTTTTGCCCGCGCCGAGTAGGATGAATCTTCGAGTACTCTATCAATCAAGCAACCCAGCGCGGGCGCGGATACTTCCTTGAGCCGCAAACGCGCGCCCAGCCCGTGATAGACGACCCGCGCGGCGTTTCCGAATTCGTCATAATAGACGGGGATGAGTAGCATGGGCACTCCCATGAAGGCGCTCTCTTTTACCCCGGTAACGCCCCCGTGAGAGATCATCAGCGCGGCCCTCTTCAACACCTCTACTTGCGGCGCTTCGGGCACGACGAGCACGTTGGCGGGGCAGTTAAATTCGTCGGCCCTTAAATAGTTGCCGATGGTGACGACCCCTTGTAAAGCCGGCCGCTGCGCCATCGCGTCCATAAACATCTGAAAGAACTGTGAGGCCCTTGAAGGAAACTTGAACGGCAGCAGACTCCCGAGGGTACAGTAGACGAGCGGCTTATCATCATCGAGCCGCTCCCACGGAAAGTCGCTGTCTCTTCTCTGAGTATCTACGGACGCTTCGATGAAAAAGGCCCCTTCCGGTCTCCGCGCCCGCGGGAAGTCCAACTCTTCCGGGAAGAAGACCAACTCCGGCAGCAACAGCCGGGGCCAGGTTTCGACCCGGAAATCAATTTTCCCCGGCGGGTAGCCACAGTCGCGGGCCAGCGCCTTGAGGTCTTCCGAGATGTTCCAGTCTCTGGAATAAAGGCGACGATACAAAAACAACTTTCTCCACTCGATCCACGTCCTCAGCCGCGAGAGCGGCGCGCGACTGGGAATCAATCCCGTGTTGAACGGCGGCACCGTCGAAGATTCGACGGAGATCAGGGTGCTGGAAAAAGAGATGACCGGGACGCCCGTCCGGCAGGCCGCGATGCCGACCCACGGCGTGCCGCTCGAAGTCAGCAAGAGATCGGGATGCAGGCCGCCGATGGCGCGCTCTATTTCACCCTCGCGCAGAAGCTCGCACGTCCCGCGAAGTCTATCTCTGAACTCGGCGACGCCGTACCGTTTGCCCTGCGCGTCGCTCTCGTACTGCTGCGCGAGCGCGCCCTCGGGAAAGACGTGGCTGAAGACGGGGGTGAACTCGAAACCTTGAGAGCGAATGCGGGCCTCCGTGTCCGGGATGCACAGGTAGTGCACGCGGTGGCCGCGATTGCGCAACTTCCGGGCGAGGGCGAAAGTCGGATTCAGGTCCGACGCCCAGTGAAACGGCATGAAAACAATCGTCGCCATATTCGTTTCGTATGCCGAAGTATCAACAGAGCGGTTTATGGATTAGTGTACGGTATGGCCGCAAGCCCGACCGTGAGGGCGGGCGTGAACGAAAGGATGAAGGATGAAGGCCATGCTTTCAACCACTTCATCCTTCATCCTTCTGCCTTCCAAAGACGCCCTACCTCACGGTCGGGCTTCCGCCTCGGATTGATCGCCGCACGTCTATCCGCCACGGCGAAGTCAGTCGGCGGCGTGCGCCGAATCACTCCCCGGGAGGCGCGGGAGGATTACAATCACACCAGCCGTGCGTGAAGCAGACTCCACAATCCGTGCAGACGCACACGCCGCAGACGAGCGTCCCGTCACAGGCCCTTGCGCAACACTCCGCGACGGATGCTGTTGGCGGATCAGCCGGGAGTCTCTTCTCGGCGTCCAGAACCTGCACGCTCAACGGCAGGCCGCCCCGTTCGAGTTTCGTCAAGCCCTTGTCAACCAGCAGAGTGCCTACTGCCTCCATCGTTTCTCTGCCTTCATGCTGAACCGCTTGAAACACCCGCAACTCGACCTTGCCTTGATCACGGATGTACGGAGTAATCGCCAACTTCTTCCCGTCCCTTTCGACCTTGATCGTACCGCCTTCGACCTCGGTTACGTTGGCCCAATGACCGCTCTCGAAGGTGAGCCTGAGTCTCACGGCCCTCACCGAATCCGTCCCGCCTCGTGTCGGCGGAGGCGCGGGTCTGCCGTGGCCCCAGGCGATAACGATAAGCGCGAGCGCGGCCAGCATAGTCGCGGCCGTGCCCTTAACGATGGGGTGAACCTTAATCATTGATGTGCTCCTTTCTTTGGCTTGTCTTCTTTGAGAGGAGGTGCTCCGGCATCGGGGGCATACCGGACGGGGCTGACGCGCGAAATACATTCTTAGGGGGCTGCGCGCGAAATATACTCTCAACAGATCAAGTTTTCAATAGGCCGCGCGCGTCCTCCTCTGAGGGAGATGTTGTCGAGCCACGCTCTCGTCGCACCGATTTCTTCAAGCGAAGCGCGGCTAGGGGAGGGCGAAGGCGATGACGTAATCGCCGAGCTTGGTGCCGAGCCTGCCGTGGCCTCCCGCCGCGATCACGACGTACTGCTTTCCATCCTTGCCCCGGTAGGTCATCGGCGTGGCCTGTCCGCCTGCCGGCAGCGCGCTCTTCCACAACTCTTTGCCGGTCTCTATGTCGAAGGCGCGGAGGTATTGATCCATCGCGGCGGCGATGAAGACCAGCCCGCCCGCCGTGACGACTGAGCCGCCGAGATTCGGTGACCCCCACTCGGAAGAACCCGGCACTTGAGCCAATCTCGGAACAGTTCCCAGTGGCACTTGCCAGCGCACTCTCCCGCTCGTCAGGTCAACGGCGGCGAGCGTGCCCCACGGTGGGGGATTGCACAGGACTCCGCTCCGCGTTCGCAAAATTTCTCGACGCATCGCGTAGGGCGTTCCCGTCTGGGGCGTGATGTCGGCGTTCGGGTGCGCCTTCTTCTCCGCCGCGTAGCGGTCTCGCGGGATGAGCGTGATGATAAACGGGAAGCGGTTGGTGTTCGCGATCAGAATGGAGCGCGCTGGATCGATGGAGACGCCGCCCCAGGCTACGCCGCCGATGTTTCCGGGATAAACGACGGAGCCTTGTAGACTGGGCGGCGTGAAAATCCCTTCGGAGCGCAGAGACTTGATGCGCTCGCGGCACCACTGGCGATCCGCTTCCGTAATGCCCCAGGCGTCTTCGGGCGTGAGCGTCTCCGGGCCGAGCGGGGGCAGGAGGACGGGAAAAGGCTGCGTCGGCGAAAGCTCTTCGCCCGGGGCCGCGCCCTGCGGTACGGGCCTCTCTTCGACCGGCAGGAGCGGCTTGCCGGTCTCGCGTTCGAGCAGAAAGACGTGGCCCATCTTCGTCGCCACGGCCACGGCGGGAATCTCACGACCCCGCCGCCGAAGGTTTACGAGCACGGGCTGCGCAGGTACGTCGTAATCCCAGATGTCGTGATGCACCACCTGAAAGTACCAGATAAGTTTCCCGGTCGAGGCGCGCAGGGCGACGACCGAGTCCGAGTAAAGGTTATTCCCGCGCCGCTCGCCGCCATAAAAATCTGGACTCGGGCAACTGGTGGGCAGAAAAACCAGATCGCGCTCGGCGTCAACAGAGATCACAGACCACACGTTGGCCGCACCCGTGCGAGAGGCGCTATCATCCTTCCATGTCTTCCACGCGGGGTCTGTTCGCTCGCGTGGGATCGGGTTCCAGCTCCAGCGCAAGGCTCCCGTGCGCGCGTCGAAGGCGCGCACAACGCCGCTCGGCGCGTCAACACGAAGGGCGTCGTCTACTGTTGAGCCGACGACGACAAGCGAGCCGACGATGGCCGGGGGTGAGGTGAAGTGGTACTCGCCGGGTTGGAATTGGCCCACGCCGCGCGTCAGTGCGACTTGGCCCTCTTTGCCGAAGTCGGCGCAGGTCTTGCCCGTCGCGGCGTCGAGGGCGATCAGCCGCCCGTCGTTGGTCGCGACGAAAATCCGGCGGCGGCACGCCTCGCCTGCGGCGCGTTTGCGATCAAGCCAAGTCGAGACGCCGCGGCAGGTGAGTCCTTCCGCGTAAGGGACTGAAAGGTCAATCTTCGGATCGTAGCTCCAACGCTCAGCCCCCATCTCTGGATCAAGAGCGATGACGCGATTGAAGGGCGTGCTCAGGTAGAGCGTCCCATCAACCATGATGGGCGTCGCCTCGAACTGGCTTGTCTCTGCCGTCCGACTGCCGTCGGCAACATCTCCGGTGCGGTACGTCCAGACGGGCCTGAGGTTTTTCACATTGTCACGGTTAATCTCATTAAGCGGCGAGTAGCGCGACCCGCCGTCGTCGTGACCGTAGGCGGGCCAATCCGACCCTTCGCTCTCCGTGCGCGGTCGGGCGGATCTGTTTTCGGACTTGCTTTGAGGAACGCCCCCCCCATAACTCCAATCGCTAAACAGAACCATGATCACAGCAAGCAGGAAGATCAGGCAAGGATTGGGTAACTTGGTAAACATACTTACTAGACCTATGCGCTTTCAGTGCGGTGGCTCATCGTCCGATCCCAGCGGAAGGAATCCGGAAGAAGAGGCAGCTTACGGTCAATGGTACTGCCGGTGGGCCGATTACGCTACCCTGAAGAAACTCTTGGAAACCCAACAAAGGTTATATTCTGAATTTTAGCTTCACAAGTTTTGTAAACCAATGGTATCGTCTTTGTTGGGAGGTTTTGCCTGAGAACTCTCTGGATTACCAACTCCAATTTAGCAGAACGGAAAATTTCTGGCGGAAAATCAAGGGCTTAACTGAACCTTGAAGTGATGGGACGATTCAAATCCCCCGAAATGCCAAAAATCGGGAAGAATCAAATCCTCACCATGTGATGAATCAAATCCCTTTGAGGACTAACACACTCAACAGGGAAAGAGACAGCCGGACGACTCGCCTCGTCCGGCTGTCTCTTTTTATCCGCTCGCGCGCGCCCCAGACTTTAGCGCTTACTTCGGCGTCGTCGGCTGCGGCGCTTTGCCATTCTTGCGTTTCTGCTGGTCGCGCTCCGTGTGGTGCGCCATCTCCCAAGCGGTAAGTGTCCGCGCATCGTCGGCAAACGTATTAAGCATAATCACGTCGAAGCGTTCAATCTCGGCGTCTAACTCGTCGAGCGAAGCTTTAATGGCGGCGCGGTCGGCGGCGCGTGCGCCTCTGCTTGTGTGCTGCTGTTCGGCGTGACTCTCAAACGCCTTGATCTTGGCGTCAAAGTCGTCGAGGAAATCTGCCTTCATGCCGTAAGCGATGAACTGCGCCTTGCGCGGCGTGGCTTCGGTTAGGAATGAACGCGCGGTGCTGATGAGCGTCTGGTCGTTGGTATTACCCGTAGGCACGCGAAACTTGTCGCGCACTTCGGGGTCGTCCATGCCGATAGCGCGGGCCGTGCGCGATGTGGTGCTGATAATGGCACGCAACGCCTCGCGCGCTTCTTTCTTGCCGCTCGTGCCGGCCTTGGCCGCGCGCCGGTTTGTCTCGCGCGAAGCGTCAAGCTGTGTGATCTGATCCACAAGTTGATTGATGCGTGTGATGGAGGCTGCGCCCTTGCTGTTTTTCGGGAAAGAGTCTGCGACGGACGGGGTGAAGTCGCGCACCTGTTCGCCACGCGCAAACCTGCGTCTCTGTTTGTCGTCCATAATTTTTCTCCTGTTGACGTGAAGGAAAGAAAGAGGCGAGAATTTCCTTCCGGTGGGTGGATGGAATGGAGCGCCCGCGCGCCCCGCCTACCGCTTGAGAAGGCGCATTATACGCCCATTTACCGCCCACGCAACAAAAATCTCACTGCACACAGTTTGCCCACGCCCGCACCGACTTGGCGCACTCATTCAGTGACTTGGCACAACCATTGAGTGACTTTTCCCACACCTTGAGTGACTTTTCCGACGCTTTGAGTAACTTTTCCCGCGTCTTGAGTGACTTGGCACACGTCTTTACTAACTTTGCACACTCCGTGAGTGACTTGGCACGCCGCTTGAGCAACCTTGCCCGTCACTTTAGTGACTTGGCACGTCGCTTCAACGAGTTAGCGCAAGGTTTGAGTGAATTAGCATAAGGCGGCAGCGAGTTGGCACGACCTTTCAGCTAATTTGCACACGCCGTCAGTAAATTGGCACAGCGCGGCAACTAATGCGCACACGGCAGAACCCTTTGGCGCGCAACTTCAATGAACCTGCACGCGATTTTAAGTGAGTGTACAGAACATTTTGCAGATTGTTATACGTCTTCAAGCTGGAAACCTGTTGTTTCTCTAAATATGGAAGAGTCTCGTTTATGCAGCCTTGAGTTCGTTCAGAATTGCAGCCTCAATCAGAGCGTCTATCTCTTTACGCTTCGCAGCAATTGCGCGGAGGGCAGCCTCACGTTTTTGTAACTCCGCCGTGACCGCATCGGCGATGGCGTCCTGCCAGTCGCGCGGACAAGCAACGATCAGCATTCGCTCAACTTGTCCGGGAAAGATATTAGGCAGACTTGTACCGCGTTTCTCGCGTTCTATCTGGGCTTGGAACATAATGGATTGCATAAAGTACCAAGCGAAGCGCGAATTAGTATCCTCATTGAAACGAATACGCATAACAAATTGACTGATAATAGATGGTAAAGCTGAATCATAAAGACCTACTTTACCTATACCTTCACCTGACGAACCGAGAACTATATCGTCTATATTAAGCCTGAGGCGTCGCTCATGTTGTTTGAAGAATGCTTCAGTAATCGGACGCAATGAGATTTCTTCTACTTTTCCGGTTTTAATGACTGCTGGCGTCAGGTAAAAATGCGTCCCGGTTTCGTCAAACTTGTCAGGCGAAATCTGCACGCCAAGAATAGGCGGACGCGGAATTAATGCACGTATAGGTTTATGTGGTGTGACAGCAAAAAACTGATCTATCAATCCAAAGTCAGGATGATGAAACTTAGCAGAGTTGCGCAGCGTAAAGCCCGCGCTCATTCCTGAAAGCTTACCGCTATAAAACTGCTCGCGCTCACGCGCTTGATGTTCATTGAGTGGGTAATTGAACTCGGTGCAGAGTATTTCATCTATAAATTCTTGGCTTGGGCTGATTGAGTGGCGGGCCAACTCAATTTCTGCGTGAATCCGCTTAGTCTTTTGCAGCAATTTATTAGCAATGGCTGAGGTGAAGATCGGCACACGCAGATTTCCAAGTTGGTCGCCATAAATGTGTATCTGATTTGTCGAACCGGCAAGCTCCCGTTCGATTTGCCACTTAACTGCACGATGGCGCAGAAGGTGAATCAACAAACTTGGCTCTATTCTCTTCTCGGCCAAGCGCACAATGTTTATATCAACTGTTGCCAATGCAGGATCGTTACGATCATAAATATCAATCTTCCCTAATGAACCTGTCCCCGTCGAAGACACCAAAATGTCATTGAGCAAAACGCCTGCACGTCGTTTAAATTTTTCATAGAAATCTTCATCAACATACTGGGACTCACTCCAATCCAGATACCAATTCTTCAGCGTGGCGATCTTTATAACGGGTATGCCCTCATCTGCGTAATCCGGTTGTACGCCGGTCTGAATAGCGCGAGCAACGAATGCCTTCAGTGGTTTTGTAGCAATCTTATCTAGGACATGCTCCGTCAAGAATCTATAACGCGGATGTAGATAACGAGCACTTAGACGGAGCGTGTAGGAAACATGGCAAGCTGAAAGATGTGTATGGTAAGACCGGATCGTGTTGGCTTTGTCTAAGCTATCTGGTTGCCAAAAAAAAAATCGCTTGCTGCGGAGATGATCTAAGATCGTTTTCGGGTTTTCTGTATCAATAACAATGTTGCCTTCGCCATCCGCTTGAAATAGATCATTCGGCTGCTGGATACCGTCAGGGTGACGAGTTGTGCGCTTGTAGCCGACGTGCTCGGCTTCGGCGAAGAAGATTTCATAGTCGAATTGCGGTTGCGCCGTGACCTCTGCAAAGCACCACCAAGCATTGCAATAAGGCGTACCCTCTGGGTCTTCGGTGTAGTTGAGCGCGGCGGCCTCCACGATGTCGTCATAAGCGGCTTCGAGCAATTCGGGCAGCGTCATTGCCCCGGCGTCGCGCGGCGCTCTGTCGCGTAACAGACGCGCAACCGTAGTGGCCGCTTGTTGCTGTGTTTCCTCGTCAAAGCTCGCCAACGTTTTCGCTGCTAGAAACTCGTCCAATTCCTCCAACCGTTCATTCAGCCGCTTTATCAAACTGTTACTCTTTTTGGCCGCTTCAATCATCTGTTCGCGGATCGCGGCCGGCAGCGTCTCCGCAGCAAGTAGATTCGCAGACGGATACCATTCGACTTCTGTCTTATTAGCCAGATCGATCAGCGCATTGCGCAGCCGATCATTGGTCAGGATAAAGCGCACCACCTCAGACTTGCGCAGCTTGCCGTACTCGTTCGCCGCCTTACGCCACGCCGCATCCCAAGCCTCGACCTCTTTGCGCGTCTTCTTCACGGCAAAGAGCAAGCTTGTTTTGGTCGGCGTATAAGGCTGGAAAGTGACTTGCGGCAAAGAGACAACCGCCTTGAGCCAGAAGAAGCGGTAGAGGAACATGCGTATGTAAAGATTCTCGTTCGTGTCGAAAACGGAATCCGGCAACACCACGCCCATGCGCCCGCCGGGCTTGAGGAATTGATACCAACGCTCGATGAACAGATTTTCCGAGTTCTTGCGGTCGGCGTAGGCGAAGCGCGTCCCGTATTCCGCCAACGTGCGATTCTCTTCCTTCAAACTAAACGGCGGATTTGAAACGATCACATCGAACTGCTCGTTGACGGGATACTTATAAGGCGCGTTCGGATCAAGTCGCGCAATGCGACACATCGGGCGCGTGTATTTATCGAAAGCCGCCAACCCGTCCGCCTTATGGATATTGGCGTTGCCGTCGCCGTGCAAGATCATGTTGACCTTTGTGGCCGTCGCCAAATCTTCGCCGTCTTCGATGCCATAGACGAACGTTCGCGCCCAAGTGTTATGCACATTCTTGTTCTCGGCCGTCGGGAGAAAGTGCGTCTGCACAAACTCCTGCGCGTAATTCGATCTCTTAACCTTGCTTCGATTCCGCACGAGTACCGAGTCGGTAATAACCTTCATCGCTTCAATCAAGAAAGTCCCTGAGCCGCACGCCGGATCAATGATGAATGGTAGCGTCGGCGAGACGCTATTGATCAATTGGATCGGGTATTCGTCCAGTTCCAGCGCGTAGAGCATGAAGCGCACGATGTTGGCGTGCGTGAAGAATTGCCCCTTCTCTTGTTTGAAGCCTGTGCGGACAATCGCCTCGAAGAATGCGCCGAGTACATCGTCCTCGAATTTGTTCTGCGTGATAGAGATGCTTTCAAGCTGCTCCATCACATAAGCGACTTTATTAGGTGGGAAACGGTTTTCGTTGATGACAGCAGAGGCGAGCTTATCCTCGTCGTAGCCGAAATAATGTTTGAGCGCGTCTTTATAGATGCGGTTCACCTTCGCCGTCAGTTCTTCGGCGGTCTCCGGCTCGCCATTCTTCAACTCGCTTTGGAAACGATATGACTGCCCTTCTTCTGTCGTGTGCTCGTCGTAGATTTTGGCAAGGAACATTTTCAACAGGTTATTGAAAACGTCCGTATCGCCCATCTTCGCGCCGCCCCACAGCACATTATGGAAATCTTTTTGTAGCCGCGTCAGGTCTTTGCGCGTTAGGTCTGTGCGTAGGTCTGTCTTGCTGCCCTTGATGTAACGCTGTTTCCTAACAGTGCCATACTCGACCGGCAATTCAAGGTTATGGCCCGGCTCGCCTTCATCTATCCACTCTTTGTATTCGGTGAACTTGCGGAAATCTATAATGATGCACTTGTCTTGTATCTCATTCTCACGAAATTGTACCGTGTACCAAACAACGTAACGGATGCCGCGTGCATGTTCGTCGCGGCCGGGCGCGAACAACTGATCTTCGATTAATTTGATGTAAGAATCGAAATCGTCAGGCCGTTTGGCCTCAATCAGCATGAAGGTCTTGATCTTCTGTTCGCGCCTGTCAAGTACGCGCACGTCAATTTGCGCCTTCGTCGCGGACGGCCGACCGATGGTGTAAGTCCTTTCGAGTTCGATACTGTCAGGCGGATACTTTAGTTGCACGGCCAAGCGCACGACTAAATACGCACGCACGTATTCCTCGTCTGTGAGTCTGGTTATGTTTTCACCGAATACAATGCCGCTAGATTTATTGTAAGTGATTGTGCCTTTATTAAAGGTAGCATCAGGATTGAGGCTGACGATCTCGCCATTCGGGTCAAGTTCCTTGATGCGGGCTGCAATCAGTTTCTTTTGTTCGAGATTAAGTTTCTCCATTTATGCAGTCTCGAAGTGATGAGGTAATGCTGCTAATTTCTCAAGTTCGCGTCTAAGTTGAAAAGACGAATTGGATTCTCTCATAAGTGAAAATCCTTGTCATCTGCGCCTATGGAACTATGCGGGTGACGAAGAGGCGCTCGCTGATGTGCTGCGTCTGGCGCGCGGCATGACGTACAAGAGGTCTTGCGGCGGTGGACATTGGGCTTTTACTATGCTAACGATGACTTACCAGAACATCATCACCATTGAATCCGGCAAGCGTGGCGGTAAGCCTTGCATTAGAGGGATGCGTATCACCGTCTATGATGTCTTGGAGTATCTGGTTGCTAGCATGACCACTGAAGAGATTCTAGCCAACTTCCCTTACTGACGGCAGAAGACATCCGCGCCTGTCTCAGTTATGCCGCCGACCGTGAGAAATGCTTGATGGTAGTCGAAGCTTGAAACTTCTCTTTGACCATAATCTATCGCCACGTCTGGTCGCATCATTGTTCTGAGTGTAGGCTGCTGGCATATTTGCTGCTTCGTCCGAACACAAACCTCGCTCATCTAATTCTTTTGCAGCGCCGGTTTCTCGCGGCGACGGAGGAGTTATGCGCAGACGTTCAATCGTGCTGCTCTTGGTGCTCGTGTTATGCGCGGTAGAGCTACCTGCACTTGCTGTTGTCGGCGCGCAATCGAAGGATGATGCCACGCAACCGAGTAGCTGATTATGTGCTAGCTGTGAACGAGACAGTTGAGTGCTGTCCCGTTCATTATGCCATCGGCGTATTGCTTGTCAGTATTTGCCGATCCGGTGTAACCTCGCACGTCGCTAACGCCGCTGTGGTGGGATAGAGATGAACCCATTGTGATACATAACTGACCCGGAGATACCCCTCGCATGACCTACCTGTACGCTCGCTCCATTCGCGCTTTCGTGCCATCTTTGCTCTGTTACTTGCTAACGCTCACGCTCTGGCTACAAGCCACGCTGCCCGCGCGAGCACAGACGCCCGCCGCTACGCCAACAGGACAACCGACCGAGACGAAAGCGCCAGCACAGCCAAGCGATTTAGTTTCGCTCACATCAGGCGCGACCATCACACGCGAGCTTAAAAGCGGTGAGATGCACTCTTACCGCGTCACCCTCAAGCCGGGCGAGTTCCTGCGCGCGACCGTTGAGCAACGGGGGATTGACGTCGCGTTGACGCTCTACGGGCCAACCGAAGAGAAGTTGTTGACGGTTGACTTGCTGAAGTATTTAGGGCCCGAGCCTATCTCGTTCGAGGCAGAAGCAGCGGGCGCGTATCGGCTGGAAGTACGTGCAGCGGCGGGGACAGCGAGTGGACGCTACGAACTGACGAGCAAGGTGAAGAAGGCGATAGCAGCAGACAGGGCGCGCATGGAGGCAGAGCGGCTGCTGGTGGAGGCAACCACAGAGGAACGCGCGGGCGCGAAGGAGTCATTTGAGCAGGCGCTTGAGAAGTATCTAACAGCGGCGGGGCAATGGCGCGGGTTAGACGACAGGTTTTGGGAAGCCTACGCGCTGCATTCTAGCGCGCGTGTCTCATACATTCTCGGGGCGCGGCAGCAGGCGCTCGCTTATTGGAATCAAGCCCTGGCGCTCAGGCGCGCTGTCGGCGATCGCATGGGCGAAGCACTCACGCTCGGCAATCTGGGTATCGCCTACACCGAACTTGGCGAGCCACAAAAGGCGCTAGAGTTCTACAACCTATCGTTGCCGCTAGCGCGCGCCGTCGGTAACCGGGCGAACGAGGCCGACACGCTCAACAATCTGGGTGCTCTCTACAACATGCTCGGCGAGCAGCAGAAGGCGCTGGAATTCTATGACCAGTCATTGCCGCTGGAGCGCGCTCTCGGCAATCGGGCGAGCGAGGCCAATACGCTCAATAACATGGGCAACGTTTATGCTGGGCTGGGCGCGCGGCAAAAGGCGCTGGAATACTACAACCTCTCGCTGCCGCTCTGGCGGGCCATCGGCAACCAATGGGGTGCGGCCCGCACGCTCGGCAACATCGGCAAGGTTTACGCCGACGCTGGCGAATGGCAGCAGGCGGCGAAGTTCTACAATGAGTCATTACCGCTCTGGCGGGCGGTGGGCGACCGCGCCGGCGAAGCCGTGATGCTCAATAACATCGGCAACGTCTATGGTGCGACTCCGGGCGAGCAACAGAAGGCGTTGGAGTTTTATAACCAGTCGCTGACGCTTGCGCGCGCCGTCGGCAATCGTGCGGGCGAAGCTGAGACGCTCAATAACATTGGTAAGGTCTATACCATCCTTGGCGAGCGGCAGAAGGCATTGGGGTTCTATAACCAGTCGCTGCTACTTTGGCGCGCCGTCGGCGACCGCACCGGCGAGGCGCTCACGCTCGTCAATCTGATGTCACTCTGGCGCGCACTGGATAAACCTGCGCTCGCCATCTTCTACGGCAAGCAAGCGGTCAATACCTATCAGCAACTCAGAAGCAACATTAAGGATTTAGACAGAGAGCTTCAGCAGACCTACCTCAAGACCGTCGCCGACTATTACCATCAACTCGCCGACCTGCTCATTGCCAATCAACACCTGCCCGAAGCGCAGCAGGTGCTCGCCATGCTCAAGGAGGAAGAATACTTCGACTTCGTCCGCCGCGACGGCGCGGCGACCGACTCGCTCACCACCCGCGCCACACTCAACCCGGAAGAAGCGGCGCTCGAAACCGAGTACAACAAGGTGGCCGACGAGGTCACGCTCATCGGCAGCCAACGCGGCGCGCTATTAGCCAAGCAGGAACGCACCGCCGCAGAGGAGCAGCAACTCAACAAGCTCGAAGACCAACTCGCCACCGCCACCGATCACTTCCAGAAATTCCTCGAACAGCTACAGGTGCAACTCGGCACAACCACCGCACAGGGCGCGCGCGTGGGTGAGGTCAAGGATGCGCTCGGCATGCAGAAGACCTTGCGGGATTTGGGCGATGGTGCGGTGTTGCTCTACACGCTGGTCGGCGCAGACAAGTACCGTGTGATGCTTGTCACGCCCGACACCGAGCAGGCTTACGAGAACCCAATCAAGGGCGCAGACCTCGCACGCAAGGTGCTCGCCTTCCGCGAGGCCCTACAGAATCCGCGTTCAGACCCCGCGCCGCGCGCGCGCGAACTATACGGCATCCTCGTCGGCCCGAAACTCGCGCAGGACTTAAAACAGAGCGGGGCTAAGACGTTGATGTGGTCTTTGGACGGCGTGTTGCGTTATCTGCCCGTCGCCGCGCTGCAAGATGCACAGCAGAAGTATCTGGTTGAAACTTACCGCAATGTGATCTTCACGCCCGCAAGCCGCGACCGTTTGAAAGACCCCGTGGCGGCGCACTGGCAAGGGCTTGGTCTCGGCGTCTCGAAAGGCAAAGACGTAATGATGGCCGATACCAACAGGCGGCTGACGTTCGTCCCGCTCGCTGGCGTGCCGCAGGAGTTGCGCTCGATCATTCGCGATAAGACCGCAGCGCAGACGATTCCGGTCGCCACACAATCGGCAGCAAACGGCGACGGCATAATCGAAGGCCGAGTGCTGCTCGATGAGAGTTTCACTAAGGATGCGCTGCGCACGGCGCTCCGGCAGCAGTACCCGCTTGTCCACATCGCCAGCCACTTCATGTTCCAGCCCGGTAATGAAGCGGATTCCTTCCTCCTGCTCGGTGGCATGGATGAACAGAACAACAAGCTGACCATCGCCGAACTCAAGCGGCTGAGCTTCGAGGGCGTGAACCTGTTGACGCTCTCGGCTTGCGAGACGGCATTGGGCGGCGAAAAGGCAAACGGCGTTGAGGTGGAAAGTTTCGGTGTGCTGGCCCAACGGCAAGGCGCGGGCGCTGTCATGGCGACGCTCTGGCCGGTCGCGGATGTGAGTACACCGTTGTTGATGAAAGAGTTCTACCGGCTCAAAGAAACGAATGCTGGTATGACGAAAGCGGAAGCGCTCAGACGCGCGCAAGTGGCGCTGCTCTCCGGTAACATCAAACCGACGGCAAATGGCAACGGCAGCCGCGGGTTGATGACTGACGCTGGAGCGGCAACTAAGTCGTCATTCGCACACCCGTTCTATTGGGCCCCCTTCATCCTGATCGGCAATTGGAAATAGAGGCTAACCGGGAACAAAGTCATTGGAGTAAGGCTCAACGGGACATTACATCTGAACCGTCCCGTAGTCCAGAGATAGATAAATCAATAGTGTTTTATCTACCATCTCAACCGTAGCAGTTTCTTCACTGTAATGTCCTGTTGCAGAGGACAATATTTATTTAATCTCACGAGTGTACTATCTGTAGGTTTCACCTTCCGCCGAGCATGCGTGGCACTTCAAGCTCGCCCCCGATGTTTATATCAACTCCCGCCTCAGTAGCAGACTTCTATTCGGTCTGGCCTTTACGTGTCTGCTAGATAGACGTAGCAGCAAAACTACTAGACGCTGCCGCCGCGCTGAATGTAGGTTGCCAGCATATTCTGCTGCTTCGTCCGAACACAAACCTCGCCCATCTAATTCTTTTGCAGCGCCGGTTTCTCGCGGCGACGGAAGCCATTCGCGCCGCCACGACGAGCGCGGCGGAACTCATCGGCTGGCAGGATCGTGTCGGCGCGCTTGAGCCGGGTAAGTTCGCAGACGTGATCGCCGTCAAGGGCGATCCGCTCGCTGACCTTGAGCAACTACAAACGTCGTCTTCGTGATGAAGGGCGGCGTGGTCGTCATTGACGACCACGCCAGCGCAAAACCGCAATAGGATTCAATAGACGGCGAAAGTGGCTCTGCCGATTCTGTGCAAAGTGGCGCTTGTCAGCGCGCGCTTTCTGGTTAAGCTTGAAAGCGCACGCAAACATTCTGTCATCTTTAGGTCGGACGAGCATGGACATATTTGAGCAACAGATTGACGGCGATTACGAGCAGGTGGTGTTTGCCCGCGACGAGGCGTGTGGCTATCGGGGCATCATCGCAGTCCATAGCACTGCGCTTGGGCCTGCGGTCGGCGGCACACGTCTGTGGAACTATGCGAGTGACGAAGAGGCGCTCGCCGATGTGCTGCGACTGGCGCGCGGCATGACTTATAAGAACGCGCTGGCGGGGCTGCCGTTTGGCGGCGGCAAGTCAATCATCATCGGCGACGGGCGGACGATTAACCGTGAGGCGATCTTTCGCGCGCACGGGCGCTTTGTCGAGACACTCGGCGGGCGCTACATCACGGCCGAAGATGTCGGCACGAGCACCGCCGACATGGATTACGTGCGGCTTGAGACGAGCCACGTCGCCGGTCTCGCAGACCGCTCAGGCGATCCTTCGCCGGCGACGGCGCGCGGCGTCTTTCGTGCGATGCAAGCATCGGCCAAGCATCGTTGGGGGAGCGACGATCTGGCAGGGCGCACGGTCGCGCTGCAAGGGTGCGGGCACGTGGGCTTTAATCTCGCTAACGAGTTGCATCGTGCGGGAGCGAAACTCGTCGTTGCAGACATTGATGCGGCGCGCAGTCGAAGTGTGGTGACGGAGTGCGATGCTGTTGCGGTCGCGCCCGCAGAGATTTACGGTGTGCGGGCCGACATCTTCGCGCCGTGTGGTCTCGGCGGCATCATCAACGACGAGACGGTGCCGCAACTCAAAGTTGAGATCGTCGCGGGCGCGGCCAATAATCAACTGCTCGCAGCACGGCACGGCGATGCGCTCGAAGCGCGCGGCATCCTCTACGCGCCCGATTACGTCGCCAACGCGGGCGGCATGATCAACGGCTGCATCGAGCTAATAGGCTGGAGTCGCGCGGACGCAGCCAACAAGATCGAAGGGATTTATGATACGCTGCTCGCCGTCTTCCGGCTCGCACGAGAGGCCGGCAGCCCAACCTATAAGGCGGCAGACGAACTGGCCGAGCGTCGGTTTCGGGCGTAAGCGTTGCTCGCATGAGCGAACGGGTCAGCATAATCGGCGCGAAGCATAATTGATGTTCAATAAAGTTCTAGTGCTCTCGGCTTCGGCGGGCGCGGGGCATGTGCGCGCGGCTGAGGCGGTCGAAAAAGCGTTCCACGAGTTGGGCGCGGCCCGCAAGGTGCGCCACGTGGATACGCTCGATTACACGAACAAGTTGTTCCGCCATCTCTACGCGAAGGCGTACCTAGACATGGTGCAGAGCGCGCCGGCCGCTTTGGGTTGGCTCTATGATCATCTCGACCGGCCTTGGCAGAACGAGCGGCGCAGGCTCGCGCTCGATAGATTGAACACAAGGCCATTCGTCAAACTGCTCAAGCAATATCAACCGGAGATCATCGTCTGCACACACTTCCTGCCCGCCGAGATCATTTCGTGGTTGAAAGCGAAGGAGCGTCTGCACAGTCCGCAGGCCATCATCGTCACAGACTACGATGTGCATGCGATGTGGCTGTGCCATCACTACGAGCAATACTTTGTCGCGCTCGAAGAGACGCGCGTGCATCTGGAACGGCTCGGCATCCCTGCGGACAAGATCACCGTCTCAGGCATTCCGATTGATCCGGTCTTCGCGCAACCGAAAGACAAACGCGCGCTGCGCGCGAAGCACGGGTTGAAACAGGATCGCGTGAACATCTTGATCTCTGCGGGTGGCTTCGGCGTCGGCTCGGTCGAGCACGTCATCGAATCGCTACTGGCGCTCAAACATCCGGCGCAGGTGATCGCCGTCTGCGGGCGCAACGAGGAGTTGCGCGCACAGTTAGCAGAGATGGCCGGACGTGTCGCGCCCGATCAACATGTGGCGCTTAAGGTCTTGGGTTACACGAAGGAGATGGACGAGTTGATGGCGGCCTCCGATCTGTTGCTCGGCAAACCGGGCGGATTGACGACTTCGGAAGCGTTGGCGCGCGGCCTCGTGCTCGTCATCGTTAATCCGATTCCCGGGCAAGAGGAGCGCAACAGCGATCACCTGCTCGAAGAGGGCGCAGCCTTGCGCGCGAACAATCTGCCCGCGCTCGCTTATAAAATTGATCGCCTGCTCGACGACCCGGCGCGCTTGGCCGCGATGCAAGCGAACGTCGAGCGCCTTGCGCGCCCGCGTGCCGCTTATGAGATCGTGAATCGCCTGCTCGCGCTAAAGCGCGCCGTGCCGGTCGCGTGAGACCTAAACCAACTTGAGGGATTAATGTGCGGCGGATGAACCACGAAATCACACGAAACGACACGAACCAAGAGACACAATAGTTCGTGTGTTTTGTTTCGTGCTGCTTCGTGTGATTTCGTGGTTAATTTTTCTGAGCGATTGAATCAATACAGAGGGCACAGAGAAGGGCAATCTCAAATTCGAGATCGCTGTTCTCTGTGCCCTTTGTTTGTCATCGCGCAGTGCTCGGCTCAAGTTGAAGCGTTGCTTGAGCCGGGCTTTCGGCCGCGCGTCCCCAGACACTTGTTAGCTGCTCATGCTCGGTTGGCGCAGGAGCAGCGAGATCAATTCGGCGCGGCGCTTGACGCGCAGTTTGACGAAGATCTGGCGCAGGTGAAACTTGACCGTCTGCTCGCTGATGAAGAGGCGCGCGACGATCTCTGCGTTCGTCAAACCTTCGGCGCAGCAGAGCGCGACCTGCGCTTCGCGCCGGCTCAATTCGTGGCGCGAGGCGACGTGCCCGATGGCCGCGCAGAAAGCATCATCGCCGCCGTAAGGTTGAAACTCTTTCGGATAGGGTGCGCGCCCGGCGGCCGTGCGGCGCGTGAAAATCTCTGCGGGCGTGAAGACGCGATAGCGCGCGCCCTGCTGCGCGTGCTCTGCTCCGCCGCCGGCTGCGGCCGGCTCGATGCTCAGTTTGTTGACGAGGCCCGCCAAGCCCCGCCGGATCGTGCTGTAGCTGCGCAGGTGCGTGCGCAACATCAGCCCGCGTATGCTGAAACTGCGCGCCTGCACGCCGGTTAAGATCACTTCGGTCAACATCGCGAGATAGAGTTGATGCTCGACGGGTGTGTGGCTCAGCGACAGGAGCATCATCGCGCGCTCGTCGCGCACGTAAGCTACGCGCGTTGTGGTCGGCGCGCTCTCCATCATGCCGTGCGCGTGCGGCACATCTATTGGGTTCAATTGCATCATCAGAGTCATCGTCGTGAATGTACGTCCTTCCGCGTCGGGCTGGTTGCTGCTGCTGCGGCGAAAGGGCTGAGCGGCTGGCCAAAACGCCCGTGCCGAACGCAACAACGAGAGCAGATTTGCTCTTAAAAAGCGCCGCCCACACTTGTTTGAGCATTCGGCGTGCCACGCGCGTGCACTGTGCGTTAGCACAACACGGCGAGTTGCTGCTGTTCGAGCGCGCTTGAGGCGGCGGCGTGAATCTCCGCGAGGTCTGCGCGCCCCAAACCTAAAAGCGCGAGCCGATCAGAGCCGAGCGCGTCGAGCGCGGCGACTTTGTAAGGATCATCTGCGTGCGCGATGACGTTGGCCAAGTGCAGGAGGAGCGCGCCGGGCGCGTTGATGCGGATCACGTCGTGATGCGTCAAGACAAGCGCGGAGAGAGGGCGCGGCACGCCGCACGCTTCGAGCAGCCACTGCCCGACCTGCGCATGATCCACGCCGAACAGCGCGACCTCCTGCTCGACGCGCTCATCATCCGTCAGCGCACCAATCGTCGCCATCTCTGCGGGGAAGAGCGCGCGCAGCAGCACTTCGCCCACGTCGTGCAGCAAGCCCAGAGTGTAAGCGTCCGCCGGCGCGATGAGCCGCGTGCGTTCGGCGAGCAAGCGCGCAGCTACGGCGCAGCGCACGGCAGGCGCGCGCGCCGCTTCGTCGCTCGCACGACACTCGCCCACACCCATCAACCAACGGCGCGCAATCAACTCGCGCACACGATCCGCACCCAACAGCGCGCACGCTTCGTCGAGCCGCGCCGACGGTTGCGCGCCTGCGCGTGCGTTCGCTTCGCGCAAGACCGCGACGGTGAGCGCGGGTTCAGTTTCGATCCGGCGGAGCAATTCTTCGGGCGTGCAATCGTACACGTCAATCGTGTGCGTGACGGGCCGGAGGAGCAGCGCGTCGCATGAACCGGCGGCGATGGTGCGGCGAATCTGTGCGATGGTCTCAAACTCTGCGAGCATGCAGACGACCTGCGGATCGAACTGCGTGCCCGCGTGCTCTTCCAAGCGTGCGAGCGCCTGTTCATGCGTCATCGCTTGGCGGAACGGGCGCGGGCTGGTCATCGCGTCGTAAGCATCTGCGACGTGGATGATGCGTGCGCTGAGCGGAATCTGCGCGCCGCTCAAGCCTTCTGGATAACCTGTGCCGTCGTAGTTCTCGTGATGATGACGGACGGCGGCGATCACGTCCTGCATTTCGGGGATGCCCGCCAGCATGCGCGCGCCACGTTCAGGATGAAGCTGCATGACGGCGCGCTCTTCGTCTGTGAGTGGCGCAGGCTTGAGGAGCAGACTGTCGGGCGTGCCGATCTTGCCGATGTCGTGCAGAAAGGCGGCGAGTTCGAGTTGTTCGAGCTGAGCGCCGTCGAGCGCGAGCCGCCGCCCGAGCGCGACGGCGTAACCGCTCACGCGCCGCGCGTGCCCGTGCATGTACTCATCTTTGGCTTCGAGCGCGTCGGCGATGGTGCGGACAAAGCCGCGCGTCATCTCTTTGAGCCGGGCGGACAGTCTCTGGTTCTGATGGAGCAACTCGTGGCGCGCTTTGTTCGTCTCGTAGTATTCGAGCGCGCGCGTGACGGTCAAGCGTAGTTCGTCGTTGTTCCAAGGCTTGGTGACGTACTTATAGACCTGCCCGCAGTTGATCGCTTCGACGAGCGCGCTCACGTCCGTGTAGCCGGTGAGGATGATGCGCACCATCTGTGGGCGCAAGCTGACCGTGTGCTTGATCAACTCGATGCCGGTCATGCCGGGCATGCGTTGGTCTGTGATGAGGAGCGCCACGTCGTGCTGTGCGAGCAGACGCAAAGCCTCTTCGCCTGAGTCGGCAGTGACGACTTGATAGTCGCGGCGAAACAGACGTTCGAGCAGACGCAAGTTGGCTTGCTCGTCGTCAACGATCATTAGTTTGTAAGTCATGTCCGATGAAGTGCTCCTGACACTGGGGCCGTGACAATGCTGAATTCGCGTTGCGTGCCCGCCGCTTCGGCGCGCGGGCGCGCGCTGACCGGCAGCTTGATGGTGAAGGTCGTGCCCTGCCCTTGTATGCTCTCGACGCTGATCGTGCCGCCGTGCCGCTCGATGATGCCGTAGCTGATCGACAGACCCAGACCTGTGCCTTCGCCGACGGGCTTGGTAGTGAAGAACGGATCGAAAATCTTCTTCAGGTTTTCGGCTGCGATGCCGCAGCCCGTGTCGCTGACGCAGACGACGACCGTGTCGCCGGCCAACTTCGTCTTGATTAAGACCTCGCCTGCGCCGCCGACTGCTTGCGCGGCGTTGACCAGCAGGTTCATCCAGACTTGATTAAGTTGGCCGGCGTAGCAATCAACGAGCGGTAGCTGACCGTATTCGCGGCGGAGCGTGACGCCGCCCGCCGTGTAGTAGCGCGAGAGCAGCCGCACGGTTGAATCAATCCCTTCGTGCAGATCGATCTTTTTGAAGTCGGCTTCGTCGAGGCGCGAGAAGGTGCGCAGGTTCTGCACCACGTCGCGGATGCGTTCTGCGCCTTCACGGCAATCGTTGACGATGTCGCGCAGGTCTGCGAGCGCGTGCTCGTAGTCAATCTCACCTTTGATGCGCTCGACCTCTGCGGCCACAGCAGACGGCATGGGCGCGCGCGCGTAATAACTCAGCAAACGCTCCAAGCCGGCGGCGCACTCGGCGAGAATTTCCATGTTGCCGTAGATGAAGCCGGCGGGGTTGTTCAACTCGTGTGCGATGCCGGCGGCGAGTTGCCCTAAGCTGGCCATCTTCTCGCTGTGGATGATCTGCGCCTGCAAGCGTTCCAGTTCAGCTTTGCGCCACGCGAGTTCGGCGTTGCGCCGTTCGAGGTCTTGCTTGTAGCGGCGCGCATTGCGCAGGAGCGCGCGCCGTTCGAGCGCGCGTTCGACGCTCAACTCCAACACGTCCAACTCGCACGGCTTGATCAGATAATCGAACGCGCCGAGCCGGATGGCATCAAGGACACGCTGGGTGCGGTCAATGCCGGAGATGATGATGACGGCCGTATCGGGGTAGCGCGCGACGATGCGGCGCAACAGTTCGACGCCGCTCAAGCCCGGCATGCTTATATCGCTTAAGACCAGCGCGTAAGTCTCTGCGGCGAGCCGCACCAATGCTTCTTCGGCATTCGCGGCGGTCGCGCACAGGTAGCGCTCGCCGAGACAGGCAGCGAAGAGAGTGCGCACAGGCTCTTCATCGTCCACGATGAGGATGCGCCGGTCTTCGTCGGTGATGGCCTCCGGGTTGAAAGGCGAGACGAGAGCGGGCGTGTTCAGTAATGCATCAGTACGAGGCATGTGTCGTCCCATCTAGTCTTAAAGCTGTTGCGCGGCAAAAATCGGTTAGGGCGGACAGGGACGCTTAACGGCCGGCGTGGGGCAGCACGCCCATGCGTCTCACACCAAAGACAGCGCGCAGACGCTGCCGATAAGTATGAGAGCATTCACTGTGCCAGAGGGGTGCTGAGACTACGATGTGAGGGCGCGAAGTGCGCTTGCGCCGCTTAACTCAATGGCGAGTGCCGAGCGCGCTAAGATGAGGTGCGGGGCACGGCCGCGACGCGAAAGCCGATGCCGTGCGTGTGGTGATTGGGCGAGAACCAGTGGCGATAGGCGGAGCGGGCATGATTGCTATCGTGATCCCAAGAGCCGCCGCGCAGGATTCGTTTCTGGCTGTCCGTGTTCAACCACGCGCTGCCATCTTTTGGCGCGCCCTGATAAGTTTCTGGACTCATGTCCGCACACCATTCCCACACGTTGCCGTGCATGTCGTACAACCCGAACTTGTTCGGCTGCTTCTGCCCGACCGGATGCGTCTCGCCCTTAGAGTTATTTTCATACCAAGCCAGCGCATCGAGGTCGCCCGCATAGTCGCCCGCCGTCCCGGCGCGACAGGCATACTCCCATTCCGCCTCCGTCGGTAAGCGATACTCAAAGCCATCGCCCAAAGCGTTCAGCTTGCGGATGAACTCCTGCGCGTCATCCCAAGAGACTTGCTCGACCGGATGGTCTGCACCCTTAAACTCGCTCGGATTGCTGCCCATGAGCGCGACCCACTGTCTTTGCGTCACCTCATACTTGCCCAAGTAGAAAGGCGCGCCGATGGTCACTTGATGCACCGGCTGCTCGTCATCCGCGTTCGTCGAACCCATCATAAAGCTGCCCGGCGGAACAAGGACGAACGTGAGACCGATGCGATTAGTCACTGTGGCCGGCAGGTTCGCGTTTTTCACGTACGGCTTCGGCTCTGTGCGCCCTGTTTCATTACTGCTCGTCGTTGACGTGGACGGCGTGGACGCGGTGAGCAGCGCGACGCGCCTTTTGGCCAAAGCGGCGAAACGGCCGTTCGGATATTGCGCCAGATAGTCCTTGAAATCTTCTGCGTCCGTACTGTTCTTAATCGTCTCCCAGAAACTCAACTCAAGGGCCGACTCGTCAGCCGTCAATCTCGGGAGCGGGCTGGGCGAGGCAGAAGCGTCGGCCGCGCTTTTCTTTGGCGGAGTGAAATAGAAATCCCCGACGAGCGACGATGCTTCCCAAGGCACTTGTTGCCCGGCGCTCCTTTCGCGCACCCTGATCCGCACCTGCTTGAAGACATCCTCTATCGGCAGTCCCGGCGTGCGCATCGCCGCCAGCAACTCGGCCGTGTACAGCCCATTCGCGCCTAAGCCGTCGCTCGCCGTCCGACCCGGCGCGGTCGCGTAGGCGATGAGCGTGCTAGTCGGTGCGTTCATCTGCGCCAAGCCTCTACTGACCGAGCGAAAGCTGTGCGCATAAGGGTTGTCGCGGCAGGCATCGAGGATGATGATGTTCAAGTCGTTCTCGGCCGCCTCCATCTGCGCCATCACAAACCCGACATCAACCGCTTCGTACTCGACCTCCTCTTCGCTGTTGACCGTAGCGCGCACCGGAATCAAGTAGTTTCTATCGCGCACCTGCACGCCGTGACCGGCGTAGTAGAACAAGCCGATAGCTTCGCGCCCGCCGCCGCGCAGGCGCTCGCCGAACGTACGAATCGTCTGCTTCATCTCCGTCTGCGTCACATTCTCGCGCTCAAGCACATCGAAGCTGCATTCGCGCAACGCCTGCGCCATCGCCCGCGCATCGTTGACCGGATTCTTCAACGGTGCAGACTCATAGGCCGTGTTGCCGATGACGAGCGCAAATCGTTTGGCGTTTGGCGTAGGGGTCGTGGCCGGTGGCGATTGAGCGTCGCGCCTGCGCTGTGGCCGCGCCGACGGGACGAGCGCCGCGAGCAGCAGCAGCGCCAGCATGGTCAGCAAGCAAAAACTTTTCTGCGCCTTGAATAATCTTCTCATGGCCAGAACTCCCGATGTCTCTGTTCGCGCCGCACGAAGGAGGCATAAGAAACGGAAGCGAGTCAGCAGCAGACTAACATAGCATTGATCCTGCGGTAATGAAATATGAACCTTAGGTGTGCGGGTGTATCAAGCGTCGCCGTGCGGCGCGAGGTGGTGGCGTTGGATCATACGTTGGAGCGTCTTGCGGTCAACGTTCAGGAGCCGCGCGGCGGCCTGTTTGTTGCCGCCCGTGTGGGCGAGGACGCGCGCGACATAGCGCCCTTCGACTTCGGCGAGCGTCGGCCATTCAGTCGTCTGTTCCGGCCCGCTCTCGCCGATGATGTCGCTTGCGGGCGAGTCGTTGGCGGCTTCGGCCCCGTGCTGTTCGCGTATGCGTTCGGGCAGATCGTCCGTGCGGACTGTGTTGTCGCACAGGGCTGCGGCGCGCACGACGGCATTTTCAAGTTCGCGTATGTTGCCGGGCCAAGCATAGTTTTCGAGCACATGCGCGGCGTCGCGTGAGAAATGGAGCGCGGGCGCACCTGTGGGCCGCGCGCGCGTGGCGAAGTGGCGCGCGAGCGGCATGATGTCTTCGCGCCGTTCGCGCAGCGGCGGCAGGTGCAGACTGACGGCGTTCAAGCGATAGAACAAATCTTGCCGGAAGCGTTTCTCTGCGACTTCGGGTTCGGGGTCGCGGTTCGTCGCCGCGATCACGCGCACGTCAACATAGACCGTGCGGTTCGAGCCGACGCGCCTGATCTCGCCCTCCTGCAAGGCGCGCAAAAGTTTCACTTGAAACGCGGGCGTCGTCTCCGTGATCTCGTCCAAGAAGACCGTGCCGCCGTTGGCTTCTTCCCACAAGCCCACACGGTCTGCGTGCGCGCCGGTGAAGGAGCCTTTGACGTGCCCGAACAGTTCCGACTCGATCAACTCTGCCGGGAGCGCGCCGCAGTTGACGGCGACGAAAGGCTTATCGGCACGGGCGCTGCGCCGGTGAATGGCGCGCGCCACGACCTCTTTGCCCGTGCCCGATTCGCCCGTGATCAGGACGGGCAGATTCGTCGCCGCGAGCCGGCCCACGAGTTTCATCACTTTGACGAAGGCGGCGCTGCGCCCGATCAGATCGAGATCGGACGTGTGCACGTAAGCGGCCCGCTCGGCCTCGACCGAAGCGCGCGGCTGCCGTTCGACGCGCCGCCGCACGGCGTCCGCCACGTCCTGCACTTCGGCGAAGCTGAAGGGTTTTAAAAGATAGTCGAGCGCGCCGAAGGCTGTGGCGTCGAGCGCGCCTGCGGCCGAGCCGTAGCCGGTCATCAAGACGATGTGCGCTTCGGATTGCTCCTGCGTCAGCCGGCGCAGGACTGTGAAGCCGTCGGCGCTGCCGGAGAGCATCACGTCGCAGAAGACGAGCGTATAGCGCCGTTCGCGCAACAACTCGAAGGCGCGCTCGGCGCTGTCGGCTTCGTCCACCGCCCAATCAGCGTCGCGCAAAACTTCGGCCACGAAGTCGCGCACCTGCGATTCGTCGTCAATTACGAGTGCTTGTAGTTTGCTCAAGGGCTTCACGTCTCTTGGTGCTAGCTCACGATGGGAGCGTTCGGGTTCTTCCGGCAACATGAATACGCGATCAGAATTAATCATTGTGCTTTCACTTTCGGCGCGCCTTCCGTTTAACTAAGGTGCACACGCTAAACATGGAGCGCGGAGAGATTTTGCCCCACGTCTGTCTGTTGCCCTTCGAGCAGGTGCTCGAACTCGGTTGCCGGCAGCGGCCTGCTGAACAGATAGCCTTGCATCTCGTCGCAGCGCAGCAGCCGCAGGAAGCGCAAGTGTTCTTCGGTCTCGACGCCTTCGGCGACGACGCGCAACTTCAAGCTGTGCGCCAGCGTGATGATGGCCATCACTATGGCGGCGTCGTTCGGGTCGCTCGTCATGTCGCGGACGAACGCCTGATCGATCTTTAATACATCAATCGGCAGGTGCTTCAGATAAGCGAGCGACGAATAGCCCGCGCCGAAGTCGTCTACGGCGACGCGCACACCCATCTGCTGCAACTCGCGCAGCACGGCGATTGCGCCCGTCGTATCGTGCATGATCGAGCTTTCGGTCAGTTCCAACTCAAGGCAGTTAGGGCTAACGCCCGTCTCGGCCAACAGCCCGGCGACCATGCCGGCGAGATCGGGCCGTTGAAATTGGCGCGCGGACAGGTTGACCGCGACGCGCTGGATGGGCAGCCCCCGCGTCTGCCAGCGCTTCGTCTGTTCGAGTGCCGTGCGCAAGACCCACGTGCCGATCGGTTCGATCAGCCCTGTATCTTCGGCGAGCGGGATGAAGTCGGATGGCGGGACGAGACCCAACTCCGGCTGCTGCCAACGCACGAGCGCCTCCATGCCGACGATCCGGCCGGTGTCGCCGCTCATCTGCGGCTGGTAATAGACGACGAACTCTTCGGCGTCGATCGCACGCCGCAAGTTGTTCTCTAAGGCCAAACGTTTGAGCGCGCGCTCGTTCATGTCGGCCGTGTAGAACTGATATTGATTGCCGCCCTGTTGCTTCGCGCGATAGAGCGCCGCGCCTGCGTTCTTCAACAAGCTCTGCGCGTCCGCGCCGTCGTATGGATAGAGACCGATGCCGATGCTGGCGGTCAGGTAAAGCTCGTGTCCTTCAACTTTGAACGGCGGGCTAAGCGCCTGTTGAATCCAACGCGCCACGGCCGCCGCGTCCTCCGTGCCGTTGATCGAACTGAGCAGGAGCGAAAACTCTTCGCCCTCGAAGCGCGCGACCGTGTCGCCGTCGCGCAAGTTTCCGCGCAGCCGCTCGGCGACGGCGCATAAGAGTTGATCGCCGGCGGCGTGGCCCAAAGTGTCTGTGAACTTCTTGAACCGATCCGGCGCGACGAAGAGCACGGCCAGCATCTGGCTGTGGCGCTGCACGAGGTTCAAAGACTGCACGAGGCGATCTTCAAACAGGACGCGGTTCGGCAGATTCGTCAAGGTATCGTGATAGGCGAGGAAGTTGATGCGCGCCTCGGCTTGTTTGCGCTCGCTGATGTCGGCCATGACGACCATCGTGCCGTGGCCCGCGCCGTCGGCGTCCGTGAGCGCAGCCGTCCAGACGTTCACGTCAACCTCCGTCCCATCTCTGCGCCGGACGCGCGCCTCGTCGCCGCTCGTCGGCTCGTGCCTGAGCGCGGCCTGCAACCAAGTCGGCTGCTGCGCTTCGTCAGCCACCAACGCGAGCGGCAACGTGCGGCCCAAGACTTCCGCTTCCGTCCAACCGAAGATTTGCGCGGCGGCCGGATTCCACATGGTCAGGCGGGCGGCCTCGTCGAGCGCGAAGATGGCGAGCGGCGCGGCCGCGATCAGCGTGCGCAAGGTCTGATTGGTCTTGTGCAACTCGGCCGTGCGCTGGCGCACGATCTCTTCGAGAAAATTTTCGTAGTAGCGTTTGGCGGCGCGCAGCGCTTGATAGTCGAGCGCGCGCTCGACCGCCGCCTCGACGTGTTGAATGGCGAACGGTTTGGTCACGTAGTCGAACGCGCCGACGCGCATGGCGCGAATCGCGCTCTCGATGTTCTGCTCGCCGCTGATCATGATGACGACGGTGTCGGGCGCGAGCTTAAGCACCTGCGGCACCATGTCGAGACCAGACAGACCGGACATCGTGATGTCGCTCAAGACGAGTTGGAAACTCTCGGTGCAGAGTAGTGCGAGCGCCTCTTCGGCGGAGGCGACCTCTTGACAGTCGTAGTCGTCGCTCAATAATTCGTGCAGCATCTCTCTGATCTGCGGCTCGTCGTCCGCGATCAGGATACGGGCACGTGATTTCTGTGTAGTGGTCATGGTTTACTTCGGCCGCTGCTATTTTTTGCGGCTGCTGTCGAGCATCTCGCGTACCTTGCGGCCGAGACCTTCAACGTTATAAGGCTTTTGCAAGAGCACCGCGCCCGCTTCTTCGATGAAGCGATTGTGTTTGACGAACCTGCTCTGCACGGTCTCGGTGCTGTAGCCGGTCATGAAGATGACGGGCGTGGTCCCGTTTAGCGCGCGCATGCGTTCGTAGGCTTCGTGCCCACCGATGTGCGGCATGACCACGTCGAGGAGGAGCAGATCGATCCGTTCGCGCTCGGCTTCGTACAGCGCCACAGCCTCCGCGCCGTCTTTGGCCAGCAGGACTTTGTAGCCGAGACCTTCGAGCACATCGCGCGCCAGATCGCGCAACGCCGCTTCATCTTCAGCGACAAGGATCGTCTCCGTGCCGCCCGCAAGCGGCGCGGGCACGGCCTGCGGCTCGGCGACGGCCGGGCGTTCATGCACGGGCAGATAGATTCTGAAGATCGTGCCGTGCCCCACTTCGCTATAGACGTTGATGTGCCCGTCGTGTTGTTTGACGATGCCATAGACGGTTGACAGCCCCAAGCCCGTGCCCTTGCCCATCTCTTTGGTCGTGAAGAACGGCTCGAAGATGCGCGCCTGCGTCGCCGCGTCCATCCCACAGCCCGTGTCGCTGACTTTGATCTCGACGTAGCGACCGGGTTGGACATAGCTGTAGCGGCGGCAATAAGCGGCGTCGAGTTCCATGTTGCGCGTCTCGATGATGAGCAGGCCGCCGTGCGGCATTGCCTCGCGCGCGTTGACGGCGAGGTTCATGATCACTTGTTCGAGCTGCGTCGGATCGGCGAAGACCGCAGCCAAGTCGGCCGCTTCGTTTAAGCGCACCTCGACATCTTCGCCGATGATGCGCCGCACCATCTTTATGATGTCGTTGATCGTGTCGTTTAAGTTGACGGACTTACGCTCCAAATACTGGCGGCGACTGAAGGCGAGCAGTTGGCGCGTCAGCACCGCCGCGCGTTGCGCCGCGCGCTCGACCTCGAGCAAGCGATGGCGCACTGCATCGGCCGGGCTGACCTTGCGCAGTGCGAGTTGCGCGTTGCCTTGAATCGCGGTCAACAGATTGTTGAAGTCGTGCGCCACGCCGCCCGCGAGCAGGCCGATGGATTCCATCTTCTGCGACTGGCGGAGTTGTTCTTGGATCGCATGCTGCTCGGTCACATCTTCGATCACGACCACACTACCAAGCTCGCCTTGTTCGGAGAGCGCAACCGGCGCAGCGCTGGCGACGAGGCGGCGGCGGTTGCCCTTCGGCGTCGTGATTAAAGCGGGGCGCGGGCTAACCGACTGCTGCGTCTGCACAGCAATTGACGAGTGCATCTGCGCTGGTTGCAGCGGCTGCCCGCTCGGCTGCGTGATCTGCGCGCGCTGGAGTAGTTCTTCAGGCGTCATGCCGATCAATTGCTCACGCTCGATCTCAAAAATTTGCGCCGCTTTGCGATTGGCGCGCGTGTAGCGCCCTTGCGCGTCGCGCAGGAGCACGCCGACGGGCAGGTGCTCGAAGAGCGCGTCGAGCAGTTCGCGTTCGGTGTCGCGCTCGCGCTCGGCGCGTTTGTGTTCGGTGATGTCGCGGCCGATGCCCTGCACGCCGACGGGCTGGCTATCTGCGTCATAGATCAGCCATGTGCTCAACTCCAACGAGACGTGGTGGCCATCCTTTGCGATGATGTCGAGTTCGTAGACGGTCGTGCCGCCCGATGCTGCCTTATGACTGATCATCTCACGCGCGCGCGCCAGTTGTTCGGGACTAAGCATGTCTGTGATGTTCATACAGACGGCTTCGGCGCGCGTGTAGCCGGTGATGCGCTCGCCCGCCTTGTTGAGCGAGGTGTAGTTGCCGGCGAGGTCGTGCGTGTAGATGAGATCATTGGCGTTCTCGAAAAGTTCGCGGTACTGCTCTTCGCTGCGCCAGCGCGCCGCGCTGGCAGCTTCACGCGCACGTTGCGCCGCAGCCTTTTCGAGCGCGTTCAACGCAGCCGAAGGCAGGCGCGTCAGGCTCGACTTCAAGATGTAATCGGTCGCGCCTTCGCGCATGCACTCGACCGCCAACTCCTCTGTGAGCGAACCGGTGATGAGGATGAGCGGCACATCCGTTTTGAGTTCGTGCAAGATGCGCAACGCATCAAGGCCGGTGAACTGCGGCAGACTGAAGTCCGACAGAATGAGGTCGGGCGCAAACTCAACGAGCGCACGGCGAAAGTCTGCTTCGGTGTCCACCCGCAGGGCCGTGAACTCGATGCCGGCCTTGCGCAACTCGCGCTCGGCCAACTCCGCGTCCGCCGGAATATCTTCCAGAAAGAGGATTCGAGGAGTTTTGTTCATGATGTCTTGTGGGTCATCTGTCAGCGATGAAACCTCTTGATACTTACTTCCTTGCCTCGCTTGCTCAAGCTTCAGCCGCCACCCTTCGGTCGCCGCACGCACCGGGCAACTGTTTGATGCACCACTGGCACTTGGGGCAACTGGCCGGCGCATGAATCTGCGCGCACACCTCACGGATGAGCGCGGTCATGTCAAACTCCTTTCGCGCGAGCGGCTGCCGACTGAAGCGCGAGAAGGCCAACAGATCGTCGATCAACTGCGCCATCTCGTGCGCGCTCGTGCAAACCACATCGAGTACGCGCCGGCCTTCTTCGTCCAACTGCCCGGCGTAATCTTCGAGCAGGATGCGCGAGAAGCCGTTAATGGCGCGTAGCGGCGTGCGCAGGTCATGCGAGACCGAATATGAAAAGGCTTCGAGTTCTTTGTTGGCGGCTTCGAGTTGGGCGGTGCGCTCGCCGACGCGCCGCTCAAGATTTTCGTTCAGCCGTTTGATCTCGTCCTCGAAGAGTTTGTGTTCGGTGATGTCCATAGCCGAGCCGATGCGGCCGGCGAAACGGCCGTCCGTGTGGAAGCGCGCCGCACCGTGTTCAAGCACCCAACGATATGCACCGTCGGCCCGCCGCAGCCGATATTCGCGGATGAACTCTTGCGGTTCAGACGTCGGTTGCGGCCGGACGAGGCCCGTGCGCAGGTCGTCTGGATGCACGCCCACCGTCCAGCCATGGTCTAGTTCTTCGTGCACGGCACGTCCTGTGAATTGCAACCACACGCGATTGAAATAGGTGCGCCGGCCTTCCGTATCGGCCGCCCAGATCATGACCGGGGCCGTATCCGCCATCGTGCGAAAGCGCGCCTCGCTCTCGCGCACCTCAGCCATCATCCGCTCGCGTTCGTCGAGTAACAGTTTGAGAAATTGGTTGGCGGTGGAAAGGTCGGCCGTGCGTTCGGCGACGCGCGCCTCCAACTCGCCCTGCGCATAGCGCAATTGCCGTGCCCGACGCAACGCGACAAGTAGCACACACACGCAGAGCAGCCCCGTGAGGAGCAGCGAGGTCTGGATAAGAGAGGCCGACACCAGCATAAAGTATCAGACAATTTAAGCGCGCCGGATGATAAGCACGCCTGTCATACGCGGGCATTCTTTTTAGCCACCGCGTCCAACCGCTGCCTAAAGCGGCGCTGACACGTCGCCTGTGCGATGACGGGACGAACGCGAATCAGCGCAAATTCGAGCCGGAAGGTGGCTTATAGTTGGCGCTTGCGAGCAATGTCGGGAAGGGGGAAGAATACCCCTAGTTTTATCTTAGGGTGGGGCGGCGCTTCTGTCTATCGGGAGTTCGCTATGCGGCGTGTCGGGGAATCTACCGACATGCGGGGAGTTTCGCCCGTCTCAAATGACCTGAGCTATTGCGCTTTGGTAATCCCTTGCCCAAAGGGAGTCCCACTCTTCCGCCGCTGTAAATAAAAAGGGTTGGGACTAAAGCACGTCTCAACCCTCCCCTTGTTCGAGCTATCTGTGACCGATTCAGCCGACGAGCGGCGCGCCGTCATAGACGATGCGCCAGCCGTTATCGAGGCTGGTCGCAAGGCTGCGGCGAAACCAGTGCGCGGCTTCGTCCATGTCTTCGTAAGTCTTGGCGACCGGCAGCGTTTGGCGCGGGTCAACGTGCACGATCATGCTGCCGCGCGTCGTGTGTTTCAGCCCGAGCAGCGCAATCATCTCGCGCTTCCTCAGCACGACCGTGCGCAACGCGAGCGTCTCCGCATCGTCGTCTTCTTCCGGCTCGTCCTCGAACTCGTCTGTGTCGTCCGTGTCTGCGCCGATCAGTTCGTCGAAAATGTCGTCTCGTTCACTCATCGGCTACAAATATAGACGTTGGCGCGCCCCTCTGTCTAACGGCGCGGCGGTGTTTGTGCTGCTCGTGTCTGCCGCGCGCTTTAACGCGGCGGCCGTGTAATTTTCTGCTCGGCTCGCGCCTTGGCGACAAGCTCTTTGACTTCGGCGAAGAGCGTCGGCGCGTGATAGGGGATGCCGTCCTTGATCGTCCACTCGACGCCGCCGGTGTGGATGGTCCGCCCGTCTTTGATCACATCAACGCCCGTCGGATATAGCACCTTGAGATTCTCAAGCGGGTTGCCGTTGACGATGATCAGATCAGCGAGATAGCCGGGCCGCACGCGCCCCACGCGATCATCCATGCCCAAGATTTTCGCGTTGTTGCCGGTGCATTGCTGTATGACCTTCAACGGATGAAAGCCCGCCTCTTCGTGTAACTCCATCTCGCGAATAAGACCGAAGCCGTACATCTGATAGATGAAGCCCGCGTCTTCGCCGCAACCGATCAGGCCGCCGCGCCGGTCGAACTCGCGCAGGGCCGCCATCCAGATGCGATAGTTCTCTTTCCAAAACGTTTCATCGGTCGAAGTCCAACCAATGAAGTATGAGCCGTGATTCGCGGGGTTGGGGCGGAAGTAGGCTTCGAGCGTCGGGTGCAGATAGTCTGCGAACCAAGGCTGCGTCTGCGCGCGTTGCAGGTCGCGACTCGCCTCGTAGATGTCGAGCGTCGGGTCCCAAGCGACGTGCGCTTCGACCATCGCATCGAGCACTTTCATTAACTTGTCCCAATTCGCCTCGCGCCACAAACGGCCGGCGTAACGAAAACGATCCACTTCGTTGCTGACATTGTAGCTAGATGGGAAATTCTGTACGCCGTCCGCAAGCGCTGCGTCGGGGATACCGTACCAATGCTCGATTGAGGTCGTGCCGAAGCGCGCGTCGTCCCAAGCATTCGTCTCGGCGATGGCCGCGTGGTGTGCGGTCGGCAGACGCTGAACGTGCGCCTCTTGTTCCATCGCCTCCATCACATCGCGATCCACGTCAAAGAACTTGATGCCGTCCGCACCCATAGCTTTGATCGCGCGGACGCGCGCACGCGCTTCTTCGGCGTTGTGCGGGTTAGGATTTTGATTAAAGTTCGGATAGATCAGCACGCGCGGTGCTGGCGTCGTGCCCGCGTTGCTGTCCTCGCGCAACTTCAGAGTGATCTTCGTGTCGCTCGCCAGATCGCGCACGGTCGTGATGCCGCAAGCAAGCCACAACTTCAACTCGTATTCGAGCGGCTGAGCTACGCCGCCGCGCTCGTTCTGCACGTGCGCATGTGCGTTAATGAGTCCGGGCAGCACGTACTTGTCCGTCGCGTCAATCTCCACGTCGCCCGCCGGCCGTTTCGCCGTCCCCGACTTCAACGCGACCGGATCGAGCGGCACAACGTCTGCGATCCGGTTGCCCTCGATCACTATGTCTTTCGGCCCCGAAGCGGGCGTGCCGTTGCCGTCAACAATCGTCGCGTTGCGAATCACGATGCGGGGCACGCGCTGCCCGCTCTTCACATTCGTCCGCGCTTGCTGCGCGCGCGCGCGCGCCGCAAGCGAGGCCGCGAAGCTGAAACACAAGCAGACACACTGAAGCAGCGCGCACACGCGGCGCAAGCTGCGAGCGGGGGAAACGAATCGCATAGAGTGATCCTCGTTGGTTGGTTTCTAGGACGAGCGGATTCTGGTCGTCAATCGCGTTCGATCTCTTGCGCGCCGGTGCCGGCCTCAGAGCTGTAGATGATTGGTTCGTGCCCGATACGGCGCGCGTACTCGCGCATGACGACCGCTTTGAACTCTGCGAGCGCAGCGCGGCGCACGAGGTTGACCGTGCAGCCGCCGAAGCCGCCGCCGGTCATACGCGCGCCGAGCGTGATGTCGTTAAGCGATGAAGCGATCTCAACGAGCGCGTCCAACTCGCGGCAACTGACTTCGTAATCGCGGCGCAGAGACTCGTGGCTCTCATACATCAAGCGGCCCATCTCTGCGAGCCGGTCGGCCTCAAGCGCACGGGCCGCCGCGAGCGTGCGCGCGTTCTCCGTCACGACGTGACGGCAGCGTCGGCGCACGGGTTCAGGTAACAAATGTTCATGACGCTCAAACTCTTCGACCGTCACGTCGCGCAGAGCGCGAATGTCCGGTAAAGCTTCACGTCGCAGAATCTCTACGCCCTGCTCACACTCGGCGCGGCGCTCATTGTACTCCGATGCGGCCAATTCGTGCTTGACCCGTGTGTCGCAGATAACGACGAGCGTGCGCGCGGTGTCAACGGGAATGGGCGTCGTCGTGAGCGCGCGACAGTCTATCAGGAGCGCGTGGCCGGCGCGACCGAGCGCGGCGATGAACTGATCCATGATGCCGACGTTTGCGCCGACATAAGCGTGCTCTGCCTCCTGCCCCGCGAGCGCAAGCTGCACGCGCTCAACTGCGCGGCCCGACAGGCTCGCGAGCGCCAGCCCCGCAGAGACTTCAAGCGCGGCCGATGAAGACAGCCCTGCGCCGACCGGCACGTCTGACATGATCGCGAGGTCTGCGCCGCCAAGTGGGACACCGCGCCTGAGCAATCCTTGCGCGACGCCTTCAATGTAATCGAGCCAGATGCCGCGCCGCTTCGGCCCCGGTCGGTCGAGATCAAACTCCGCTTGCTCGTCTAGGTCAAGCGCGTGGATGCGCACACGGCGATCCGCACGTGCCGCGCCCGCGACGAACGTCTCGCGTTCAAGCGCCATCGGCAAGACGAACCCGTCGTTGTAGTCCGTGTGCTCACCGATCAAGTTGACGCGACCGGGGGCGCGAAACAGGCGCGGTTGGGTGTGATAGATCTCTTGGAAAGTGCGCCGCAGATGCTCGCGATCAATCAACGCTCGCGCCTCCCTGCTCCATCTGCCACCCGACGGGCTGGACGTGCGCGCGCAACTCGGCCGCTTTCTCTTCGGCGAGCGTGTCGTTGATGAACATGCCTGCGCCGGTCTCGCTGCCCGCCAAGTATTTGAGCTTGGTCTTCGTGCGCAACGGCGGATAGAACTCGATGTGAAAATGATAGTAGTCGTACTTGCGCCCGTCGGTCGGTCGTTGATGCAAGACCATCATGTAAGGGAACGAGAGATCGAACAGCCGATCATAAGCGGCGATGACTTGCTTAATGATCGCGGCGAGCGCGCGTTGCTCGTCTGCGCTCATGTCGGTCAACGCTTGCAAGTGGCGCATGGCGCTGATGTGGACTTCGTAAGGATAGCGCGCGAAGAACGGAAGGTAAGCGACAAACGATTCGTTGGTGGCGACGATGCGCCGCCCGTCGCGTCGTTCTTCGTTGCTGATGTCACAGATAAGGCAGCAGCCGGTCTGCTCTTTGTGCGCGCGCGATTGTTCGAGTTCGCGCGTGATGCGCGGCGGGATGAACGGGTAGCCGTAAATCTGTCCGTGCGGGTGATGGAGCGTGACGCCGATGGCCTCGCCTTTGTTCTCGAAGATGAAGACGTAATCAATGTATGGGCGCGCGCCAAGCTCGGCGAAGCGATCGGTCCAGACCTGCACGAGTTTGTAAACCTGTGCGACCGGCTCGGCCGCCAATGACGAACTGTGGTTCGGCGTATAGACGATCACTTCGCACTCGCCCTGCGCCGGTCGCACAGGATAAAGCTCCGAGCCGTGGACGACTGGCTCTGGTGGGTCTGGTTTCAAACTCGGAAAGCGATTCTCAAAGACGACGATGTCGTAAGTCGGCTCAGGGATTTCGGTCGGGAAGCCGCCGGGCTTGGTCGGATCGAGCGGACAATGATGGGGCGGCGGCAAGAAGGTGCGCTCCTGCCGGTGCGTGGCCGTCGCGACCCACTCGCCCAGCAACGGATGCCAACGCAATTCAGACACGGTGCTCCTCTTCCGCGACGGGGTGCGGTTCGGGTTCGCGTCTGTGTTCGTCGGCTTGTGCCGGCGTGTCGTTCGTCTGCGTTGCTGCTGACGGTGCGTCTTCGTCGAACGTGTAGAAGATCAAGTAACGACCGTCTGCGCGTGTGATCTGCCTGCGTTGCATGATGCCGCCGTGTTCCCTTTGCCCTCGCACGATTTCCGGGCGATGAATTTCGCCGGCTGGATCGTGTCAGGCTTCGGCTTCTAGGTGCGGGCCGATTTTAACAGGCTAGACCGCGCGCGGCTACATGTGCCGAACTGCGCTCGGTTGGTCATTATGTTTAGTGCGATTTGCCGCGCGCGCGCGCGGGCGAAAGTTTCTCTTGCGTGTTGACGCAAGTTGGTTTATTAGGTTGCATAAGCAACAGGCTCATAAACTTTAAGGAGAAGGTGGAACATGCCAGCAAAGAAGGGGAGCAAGAAAGCATCGGCGGGGAAGAAGGGCGGCGGCAAGAAGGCGACGAAGAAAGCTGTCGGCAAGAAGGGCGCGGCCGGAAAAGGCGGCAAGAAGGCTGTCGGCAAGAAAGGTGGTGCAAGTAAAGCGTCGAGCAGCAAGAAGGGCGGTAAGCAGGCGGCGCAGAAGGGCGGCGGGAAGAAGAAGGTGGGCGTGGTGCGCAAGGTCTTGGCCGGCGCAGTCGCGGGCCTAGTGAGCGGCGTGACGGCGGCGGTGCTGCCGCCGCTCGAAAAGCAGGCGGGGATCGAGCCGGCCAAAGAGAAGGAGGGTGGCGGCCGAGCCGGTGGCCAGACAGACGGTCAGAGCGAGTCAGGCCAATCAGAGAACAAGTAGATCGAAGCAACACGCGAAGACGACGAGTGGCGCGGTGTATCGTAAACACCGCGCCGCTTCGTTTTGTGTTTCATGCTTATGGCTTCACGCTGGCCGGTTGCTTGTACTTGTCAATGAGCGCCTGCAAGCCGTCGGTTGAGCCTTTATGCCGGTACTTGTAGTACGCCTCCAAATCTTGCATGAGTTGATCGTGCATCCCTTGATAGCGCGGGTTGCCTGCGGCGAGCGCAACCGCGTGGGCATAGTCGTCTATGACCTGATCGAGCACCGCCTCAGCTTGTTTGAGCAGATCGGTCTGCGTTGCGCCGGTGGCTGCCTTGTACTGCGTGGCTAAGCTCTGATACTCGTCGTTCCTGATGTTACCGAGCAAAGCGTAGTTCATCGCATCCGCAGGGTTGAGCGCGACGGCTTTAGTCAGTTTGGTCTTGGCCGTGGCCGCGTCGCCGCCAGCGAACAGCAGGAAGCCTTGCACTTGATAGAGCGATGGTAGCAGCTTGGTCTTGTAATCGCTCCATGTCGCGGCGTCCAGATTCGCGGGCTTCTTGTCTGACTCAAGCAACTCAATCGCGCGCCCGGCATATTGAATGGATTGCGACAAATACTTGACGATCTGCTGCTGCGCCTGCGCGTAGCCCGCAAAGGACAAGTCAGTCAGGAGCGGTACGGGGTTCGGCAGCGAATCGGCCACTTTGGCCGCCAACGCGAAGGCCTCATCCGTGTGGTTCGTTTTCAGATAGGCGCTCAGCAAGGTTGGGTTGATGAGGTCGGCTTCGGCGGGTTCGTTGAAGAGGGTGCGGAAGTTTTCGGCGAGCGTGAGTCTCTGCGCCGGATCGGTCACGTCACCGATTTTGGCGACCACCAGTTGCGCGAGCTGAGGGCGCAGTTCGCTCTTCGGATATTTTTTGAGGAACGCGCCGGCGGCTTGCAGCCGACCTTGCGCATCCGCCGCAGCCTCAACCTTGCGTGCGTCTTTAAACTCTGCGTCCGATGCCTTCGGCTGGTCCTTCGGTTGCTCCTGCGCCGTCACACCCGCGCCGACCGCGAGGGCAAGGCACACACTAAAGAGTAAACGGCCCCAAGGCCGCACGTTCCATCTCATCGCTGCTGCTCCCCCGTTAACTTAAAAAGTGTTGCGGCGCACATTACAGAGAGCGCAAGTGGCTCTCTGTAATGTGCGCCGTCTGCCAATAGTTTTAACTCGAATCGAAAGCGGGCCGCTTCACTGAGTCATCAGCTTGGCCAACTCTTTCGCCAGTTCAGGCTTCGACGATTGCAGCGCCTTCTGCTCCGCGAGCAGGCCGGCGCGGTTGTCCGTGTACCAATAGGCGAGGCCCAGATTATAGTGCGCTTCGGCGTGCGTCGGCTCAAGTTCGATGGCCTTTTTGAACGCCTCGACGGCTTCCGTGTACCGTTCGTTATTGCTGTAGGCCAGACCCAGATTGTACCAGCCCAACTCGAACGAAGGATTCAGCGCCACGGCCTTCTTGAACGACTCAATCGCTTTCGGCTGATCTTTCATCGCGGCGTAAGAGAGGCCGATGTTGTAATACGGCTTCGACAGATTCGGCACGCGATTGACGACCTGCATGTAAGCGTCAATGGCCGCTTTATGATCGTTGGCGTTGGCGAGCGTGTTGCCAAGATTGTAGTAGGCGAACAACACGTCGTTAGGCGAATCGCCTTGCTCTGTATTGGGCTGGAGTTTGGCCGCTTGGCGATAAGCCTCAGCGGCTTTCTGATAATCGCCCAGTGCTTCGTAAGCTGCGCCTAAGCTGAAGTTGGCTTTGAAGTTGTCGGGCTTGATTTTGACCGCCTGCTGGAAAGACCCGACCGCTTGCTTGTAGTCGCCGTCCCCATAAGCGCCGTTGCCGTTTTTCATAGCAGCGTCGAATGGATCGGGCGGGAGAATATCGCGCGTCGCGCCGCCCGTGACCAACTTGTCCGAAGCGTCGCGCCCCGCGTACTGCTCGAAGCCGTGCGACCCCGGCGGCAGTCTCTTCGGCTTCGGCTTCGCTGGCGCATTCGAGTTCTGCGCATGCGCAGTCGTATCCCACGAAAGAGCGGCGGTCGCGCCGCACAGCAATAGCGCGCAGCATGCGCTGATCAAGAACCGACTCGATAGGGTGAACATTTTCATAATCAATTTCCTCTTCAGCAACCGCGCTTGCATCCGCGTCGCACGCGACAAATGTGTGTGCGTTGCAGTCGGCAAGCTTAATCTACGTGATCCAATTTCGCTTTCCCTTGTACGCTCTGCCGGGCGGGCCGGACAAAGCTTGAGATGAATGTTTGCGTCGCTCTCGTTTCCCGCTTTTTATTGCGCCAGCAGCGTAGTCCGTCGTAGCTACGCAGCCGAAGCGCGCGCCGGATGTTTGGCCGGATGAAGAAAGAACGAACGGCGCGAGTCTCGCGTGCGCGGGCCGCTCGCCTGCCGCAGCCGCTAACGCCAGTCGCCGACCAGCACGAACGGGGCCCAGTAAAACGGCGCGCTGAAATGCTTGCCCGCGATCATCTGTTGTTGCGCGGCCCGCAGGGCGGCGGGCGCACCCGCCGCTTGACCGGTGAGCAAACGCCCGTAGAAGTCCGGCATCAACTCAGCCGTTGATTTATCAGCGACCGACCAGAGGCTCACGCCCACAGTCGGCGCGCCCGCATACATAAACGCGCGCGTGAGACCGATGACGCCCTCGCCGCGCTTCTCTTTGCCCAGTCCGGTCTCGCACGCAGACAATATCACAAGCGGGCTACCCAGACGCAAATTAAAAATCTCGCCCACGCGCAAGAAGCCGTCCGCGTCTGTTGCGCCTGCGGGCGCGAGCGCGAGACCCGTGAACTGCGGCCGCTCGGCGTCGAGCAAGCCGTGCGTGGCGAAATGGAGTACGCGATAGCGGCTCAGATCGCGCGTCTCGACGTTCCCTTCGCTCGCCTCCAAGTCGAGCCACACGTCTGCGCTTGCGCCGGAGGTGCGCGCCAGTTGCGCGATCTGCTCCGCCTCTGTGCGCGTGCCCGCGAGCCGGACGAGTTTGAGGCTGGCGAGTTTCAGACTGGCCACATCGCCGATGGCGCTCGTGAGCGCGAGCCGGCCGACGCCGCCGCGCATCGTGTTCGCCGCCGACTTAGCGCGTGGGTCGCTCGCATCGAAAACCGGATCGGCGATGACCAACAGCCTCTGCCCGCCCGGCGCAGCGCCGTTCTTCTGTTGCCGTATGACCGCGACGACCGAAGCCGACGGCGCATAGACGATCTCATTGGTCTGGACGAGATACGGCAGCGTCGAATAGTCCGCGCCCGTCGAATCAGTGACGAGCGCCTCGAACGGAATGAAGTCGAGCGCACCGTCGGCGACGATGAGCAGACGCTTGTTGGCGATGACTGAGGCGGCGGGCGCGACGATAGTTTGATAGAGCGCGTTGGCCGCGCTCGCGTAAGCCTTGACCGTCTCCGGCGCGATTGGCGTGCCGCCGAGTTTGAGACCGCGCACGTCATCGTCCGACTGGCCGTGCTGCGTGTCGTCGGTCAACTCGGCGATGGCGCGGCGCTGACCGCTTGGCACTAACTGATCGCGCAATGCGCTCGCCTGTTGTTCAAGCACACGGCGCGTGGGCAGACGATAGAGCGACAGCCCGTTGTTCCGCGTCACCGCCCAAAGATATGAATGCTCATCGCCGAGACTGTATTCAAGCAGCACCGTGTCGTTGTCGAGCACCTGCGTTTGCACATCCGCGAGCGCGAGCGGTTGCGGACGTACGAGCATGTTGTAGCGCGGGCTTGACGCGCGTAGTTGATTCTCCAGACTCGCGGCTTCAGCCGACAACCGATCAAGCTCCGCTTCCAACTTCGTGAGCGACTGATTGGGCGCGCTGTTGGTTGCGCTCACGCCTGTGAGCAGGGCGGCGATCTGCTGTTGGCGCTCAAGGTTGTCCGCTCGACGTTGCAATAACTCGGCCGGCACGCCCTGTGTGATCTCCGCGTGCGACTCGCTTAAGAGATCAAGCAGCGAACGTGCGCGCCCCTCCTCAGTGATCCGAAAAGCTTCGACCGCATAACTGAACGCCGGTCCGCTCAAAGGCCCCGACGCATCGGCCGCGTGTGCGAGCGCCTGATTGCCGACGGGCATCTGGCCCGATGCAGCCGCGAGCGCCATCTCGGCCGACACAGCAGCGGCCTCGTCAAACACATCTCGCGTGTGCGCGAGGAAACTTGTGCGCGCATCGTCGCCGCGCAGGCTGCCGGCAAAGAGCGTCTCGATCTCGTCGAGCGCGGTGCGATAGGCTTTGCGCGCTTCGTCGCGCAGTTGGAACATGGTGCGCGGATCGCGTGCGCCGTTTGCTTGCAACCAACGCGCGCGCCCGATGCCGCGCTCGGCGGCCCAAGCGAGTTCGAGCCGATTGTCGGCCCGCGCACCTTCGGCCGCTTGCGTGTAGAACTTGACGGCGTCCTGATACTGCCCTTGTTTGAGCGCGATGTCGCCGAGACTCGTGCGCGCGACGGCGCGATAGAGCCGCGCGGCCAACAAACTTGAGGTCGGCGCGTTATCGTCGCTTGCGGCCAGCATGTTCGCAAAGTGCGCCTGCGCCGAATTGAGATCGTTATGGTTGAAGGCGATGCGACCGAGGCCGAGTTCGCTCGTCACGTAGCTCGTGTAGAGCGCGTAGAAATCGAAGCAAGTGCGCGCCGGACTGGGCGCATCGGAGACGTTGTTCGGTTGCGCGGCCGAGAGCGCGTTGTGCGCTGCCGAACCCATCGGCATCAGGCCGCCCTTCAGGTGCAGCGTGACGTGATAGGGCTGCGCCAACGTTTGCGGGTCAACGACGACCTCCTGTGGCTCGTAACCGTTCGCCTTCAACTTGAGTTTGAGCACCTTGCCGACGTGGATCGGGTTCATCAAAGCGCGCCCGGTTTCGTCGCTCACGTTCATGCACGTGCAATGAAAACCGTTCGGGCGATCTGTGGCCAGCTCTGCGTCAACGTTCTGCACGGGCTGGCCCGTATCGTCCGTGACGCGCAAGTCCATGCGCCCGATGCCGTCGAGACCTGCGGGCGCGTGCCCCATGTTGGGCGGCCCCGTCGGTTGTTGCGGCGGTTGGTTGTTGCGGTTGTTTTTGAACGCGGCGCAGTTCAGAGTTGGTAGGAACGCGGCGCTGATCGTAGCGAACGTGACCGCGCCGCCCGCGCCGCCGTTGTTGTTATGTCTACCGTCGCCGTCGTTGCCCGTGCCCACGATTGCGCCCGCGCCCGGACGGTTCTTGTCCTGTTCGCTGATCTTGGCGAAGGCGGCGAGCGCCTCCGGCTCGCGCCCCGCGAGATAGAAAGCCTCGCCGAGTTTGGCGTACATCAGATTGGCGTTCGCCGTCTCGTTCCAAGCGTGATACCAATCGGCGGCCGTCTGGTAGTGCGGCAGCGCCAACTCGTACTGCCCTTGTCTGATGTACACATCGCCGAGCGCATCGTGCGTGGCGGCAGCACCGACCTCGTCGCCTGCGTCTGTGAACTGTTTGAGCGCCGACTCGAAGAGCGGCAGCGACTGATCGGCGTGGTTGCGCCGCAAGAGCGACTGCCCTTGTTTGAGCGACCATTCGGCCTGTGTGATCTGTTGGCTCGGCTGTTGCGGCGGCGGTGTGCCTGCTTTGACCGAGCCGAGCGCGGTTAGTAAGAGACTTAGAGCGAGGAGCGCAGACAAAAACGAGCGAGGGCGACGGCTCAACATGAAACGACTCCTATTAGTACGACACACGGACAAGCGAGCGGCCCGAGCACGGCGGCGTGATCATTAGTATTAAAGCGTCCGATTTTGTCGGGGAGATAAACGGCAGCTTGCTCCGGCAATTGAATGTAGCACAAGCCCGTCTGCCAAGCCAACCGCTTGCCCGTTCACACCGCATCAGACGGCATGAAGCTTGCCCCTTCTTCTATCAGCCAAACAGATTCACGGCAGACTGTACAGTTTGCAGCCGCTCTCCCCGTTCGACTTGTTGACGGTTGTAACGGGTCTCGAACACCCGCGCCAACCATTCGTCAAGCAAATTACGCAAGGAGGTTCGTCATGAGATTTGGCGCAATTAATTTGAAACAATTTGTGGTTGCACTCCTGTGCGGCCTTGTGTTGTTCGTCGGCGCTGGCAGCACGACTTACGGGCAGAACTGGCATGACCAGCGCAGGGCCGAGCGGCGCGCATTCCATCAACGCGAGCGGTACGAGCGGCGCACGTTCCGAACGCAACTGCGCAGCGAACGGCTCACCAACGGCAACAACCCGTACTGGCGCACGCGCGCACGCGGCGAACGCACAGCATTCAGACGCGAGGAGCGCGCGGAGCGTCTGGCGTTCCGGCATCGCTACAATCCCGGCCGGCATTTGGGCCGCGGCTACTACTACGCGCCAGGCCAGCGTCTCTATTACGGCCAACGCACATATATTTGGCGTAACGGCCGGCGCGTGTACATCCAGCGCTAAGACAAACAGACGCCTGCGGGCGCGCTTGCACAACACGACCGCACAAATGAACAGCGAGCGATTGGGAGATGAATCTCAATCGCTCGCTCTATTTTTTTCTGCTCGTTCTATTCGTAACGCAGACATTCAATCGGATCGAGCCGCGCCGCTTTCATTGCCGGCCACACGCCAAAGATGAGACCGATGCCAATTGAAACCAACAATCCCGTCACTACCGCCCACATCGGGACGGTTGCGGGCAGCGCAGGCCAGATGAGCATGACCAGTTGGCTCGCGCCGAACGAGAGCACGACGCCGATCACACCGCCGAACAAGGTCAGCGTCATCGCCTCATACAAAAATTGACTCACGATGTCGCGCCGCCGCGCGCCGATAGCTTTGCGCACGCCGATCTCCTGTGTTCGTTCAGTCACAGAGACGAGCATGATGTTCATCACGCCGATGCCGCCGACGAGTAGGCCGATGCCGGAGAACGCGATGGCGATGAGGCCGACCATGCCGAAGATACTATCGAACTGGCCGATGAAAGAATCGGCCGTTTTCAGATCGAAGTTGTCCGGATCAGTGAACTTCACGTTGCGCCGTTGGCGCAAAATCTCTTCCGTCTGATCGTAAGCCTCTTGTCTGAGACCCGACTTCGCCTGCACGATGAGCAGCAGGAATTTACGCCCGGGCGCGACCTGCAAGCCCGTGCGATAAGGCACGAACACAGCGTTGTCTTCATCGTTCTCGCCAAGAAAAGTGCTCTTGCGCTTATCAAGCACGCCGATCACTTCCCACACGTAGCCGCCCATCTTCACGTGCGTGCCGACGATGTTGTTGGGTTGATCGGGAAAGAGCGCCTCGGCCGCATTGACGCCGAGCACGACGACGTTGCGCCGATAGACATCGTCCTGCTCATTGATGAAGCGCCCTTCTTTCAGATGCACGTTGACGACTTCGGCGTAGTTCGCGGAGACGGCTTCGGTGTTGCCGCGCCGGTAGGTCTTACCGTTGTTGTTGATCGTGTCGTCGAAGCCGCTACCCCAGCCGCCGATGTTCGGCACGTCGAAGACGACATCCTCGACCGCGCTCGCGCGCTCCTTGATCGCCTCGCCGTCCTCAGGCGTTAAAGGCTTGCGCGCACGCTCCGACTGATCGCGCTCGCCGACTGTGATGCCCGTCGTCAAGTGGAAGGCGTAGATATTGTTTGCGCCATACTCTTCAACGATCTTGACGAGGCTGCCGCGCAAGCCCATCAAGAGCGCCGCGACGACGATCACGGTCATCACGCCGATGATGATGCCGAGCACCGTCAAGGTGCTGCGAAACTTGTGCGCCCGAATCGAGTCGAACGCCATCGCAAGGATGTCTTTAGTGATAAAGCCGGGCAGACGCAGACGCATAACAGACTCTCTTTAGTTTCTCGTTAGCGCGATGATCGGATCGAGGCGCGACGCTTTGAAGGCCGGATAGATGCCGGCGATGAGACCGATGCTGCTTGAGACGCCGATGGCGAGGATGACGTACCAGATCGTGATCGTCATCGTGATCGGCGTCAGCACAGTGACAAGCCAAGAGACGCCGGCCGCCAAGAGCAAGCCAAGTATGCCGCCCAAGGCACACAACAGCGCCGACTCGATCAAGAATTGCAACAGTATCTGCTTGCGGCGCGCGCCCAGCGCTTTGCGCAAGCCGACTTCAAACGTGCGCTCGGTCACAGAGACGAGCATGATGTTCATCACGACGATGCCGCCGACGACGAGCGAGATCAGAGTGATCGGCGTGACGACCAAAGCAATTGCGCCGGTGAACTGATCGATCTGCCCGTGCAACTCTTCCGTGTTGACCAACCCGAAATCATCTTCGGCGCTGCCGACGAGCTTGTGGTAGTTGCGCAAGGCTTGGCGCGCGTCCTCAATCGTCAGTTGAAACTGCCCCGGCGTTGCGCCCTTGCCGTGAATCGCCAAATCTTGCGGGCGACCGAAGAGGCGCGCAAACGTGGTGATCGGAATATAGACGTGCTTATCAACGAGGTCGCCGAAGATGGGGCCGCGCCGCTCCTCGACGCCGATGACGCGCATCGGGATGCCGCCGACTTTGAACTCTTTGCCGATCGCATCCGTGTCGGGGAAGAACTTGTCCTTGATGTCCGCGCCGAGCACGGTCACAAGCTCCCCATGTTCGACTTCAGCCGGATCGATGAAACGCCCTTCGCTGATCGTCTTGTCCTCGATCTCAAGCATGTTCGCCGTCACGCCGAAGATGATGCCGCCGTAGAAGGTCTTGCCGTCCTGCTCGAACTTCGTGCCGTGCCCGACCTCTGCGCCCACGGCACTGCACGTGTGACATTGCGCCTGCAACCATTCCATGTCGGCATACTGCAACTTCGGGTTGCGCCGCATGCGCCGCTCCAACTCTTCTTCCGACAATTCGCCCGAACTGACCATGCGCGCGATCATGAAATGGTTCGTCCCCAACATCTTCCCGACCTTGTCCATCACATAAGTATTGAGACCGGAGATGGCCGCGCCGACAAGGACGACCGACGCCACGCCGATGATGATGCCGATCAAGGTGAGGAACGCGCGCAGCTTGTGCGCGAGGATGGATTGCAGCGCAATGCGGAAAGATTCGGCGTAGAACGAGTAAAAATATTTCATGACGCGATTTAAGCCCAGTAAGGCGTGACTATCAGTCGCAGGTCTATACGCCGAACCCGCCCGTCAGGTTTACAGATAATGCGCTGCCGGCGCGAAAAAAAAACGCTGCGCTTGATTGGACGCTAATCGCGGCCATTTCGTTTCAACCTGAGCGACGGCCCATGCCGTAATACAAGAAAGATGAACCACGAAACCACACGAAGCGACTAGCACGAACCTTTGTGTCTGTCAGTTCGTGTGATTTCGTGGTTAATTCCTTTTACCTTATGTTGGGTTGCAATCCGGTATAGCTTTATTCGGAGTTGCTCAGGTGCTTCACAAGCGAACAGTGCGATCAGCCCGTATTGCGCAGACCTGACGCGATGCCGTTGATCGTGGCGGCGAGCGCGTAGTTGAGTTCGTCGCTCTCTTCGCCCGCACGTTTGCGGCGCAGGAGTTCGACTTGGATGAGACTCATCGGGTCAACATAAGGGTTGCGCAGTTTGATCGAGCGGGCGAGCACTGGGTTGGTTTCCAGTAACTCGCGGTGGCCCGTGAGCCGCAGAATCATGCGGCGCGTGCGATGAGACTCTGTACAAATCAGCTTGAAGACGCGCTCGCGCAAACGCTCATCTGCGACGAGTTCGGCGTACAGGCGCGCGATGCCAAGATCGGCTTTAGCCATGCCGATCTCGACGTTGCTGAGCAGGTCTTGGAAGAGCGGAAAGGCGACGAGCATGTCGCGCAAGAGTTGTTCGTTGGCGGCGCTGCGATTGGCGAAGCGCTCAAGCGCGCGACCGACGCCGAAGTAGGCGGGCACGACATGCCGGCTCTGCATCCAGCCGAAGACCCAAGGGATGGCGCGCAGGTCTGCGAGTCCGCGCCGGTCGCTGCGCTTCGCGGGGCGCGAGCCGATGCGCGCGTGTTCGAGTTCGCCGACCGGCGTCGCCTGCTCGAAGTAGGGCACGATGTCCGGGTTGTCTGCGATCTGTTCACGATAGAACGCGAACGCATCCGTTGACATCTCGTCCATGGCCGCGAACCACTCATCGTGTTGTGTGCCCTTCGTCTCATTCGTGCGCGTCAACGATTCAAGCGCAGCGGCGATCAGCAACTCAAGGTTGCGCTCGGCCAAAATGGGATCGGCATACTTCCAGTTCAAGACCTCGCCCTGCTCCGTGATCTTGATCGCACCGGTGAATGCGCCCGCAGGCTGCGCGAGGATCGCTTGATGCGTCGGCCCGCCGCCGCGCCCGACCGTCCCGCCGCGCCCGTGAAAGAGACGCAAACGAACGTTGCATTCGGCCGCAACTTCGTGCAGCGCGCGATGCGCTTTGTAAATCTCCCAGATGCTCGTCAGCATGCCGCCGTCTTTGTTCGAGTCCGAGTAACCGAGCATCACCTCTTGTCGCCGGTCCCACGAATCAAGCAGCCGCGCGTAGTCGCTCGCCTGCCACAACTCACGACAGACCGCAGGACACCGACGCAAATCTGCGATGGACTCAAAGAGCGGCACGGGCATCAAGCCCGGATCGTTTTCATCGGCCGCGACGCGCACGCCGCACGACTCGGCCAACCAGACGACAGCGCGCACGTCTGCGCTCTGCTGTGCGCCACTGATGACGAAACTGCGGATCGCTTCCGGCGGAAACTCGCGCTTCAACTGCGCGACCCCGCGCATCGTGTCGAGCAGCGTGCGCGTCTCGGTCGAGAGCGGTGCGGGCAGCGACGCAGCCGTCGCGTCAATCTCAGCCGCAGCAACTTCATCAAGCTCAACAGTCTCATCGCTACTGACACCAAGCGGCGCAGCTTGGGCCAGTTCGCGCACGGCGCGGGCGTGGACGCGCGCGTGTTGGCGCACGTCGAGCGTGTGCAGGTGAAAGCCGAACGTCTCAACCTGTCGCAGCAACGGGTCGAGCCAACGCCGAGCGATCCGTTCGCCCGCATGCGCCGTGAGGCTCGCGCGCATGAGCGCCAGATCAGCGGCGAACTCGCGTGCGCCCGTGTAAGCGTCCGCTTGCGGCGGCACGTCAACCGAAGCGCGCAACCGGTGCAGCACGAAGACGAGAAAGCGCCGGTACACTTCATCAGGCGAGCGTGCTTCCACTTGCTGTTTGACGGCCGCGAAACGGGCGGCGTAAGCGGCGAGCGCGTGTTGCAGTTCCGTTGAAGCGGCCACTTGCAGCGTCGAGGCGCTGAGCCGATCAAGCAGCGCGGTTGTCGCGTTGACGTAATGATCAAGAATGACGCGCCGCGCCATCTGCAAGGCGTCACGCGTGCATGCGGGTGTGACGTAAGGGTTGCCGTCGCGGTCGCCGCCGATCCAAGAACCGAAGCGCACGAGTGCGGGCAGATCACGGGCAGATAATTCAACCCCATAAGCCGCGTGAAAATCTGCGGCGAGGCTTTCGTAGAGGCGCGGCAGCGTCTCGATCAAACTATCAGGATAGTAATCAAGCCCCATCTTGATCTCGTCGCGCACGGTCGGCTGGCGGCGACGCACTTCGTCTGTCTGCCAGAGCGCAGTGATCTCTGCGGTGATCGCGTTGGCGACTGCGGCGGCTTCGTCGTCGGGGAGCGGCAGGCGGTCGAGTTGTTCGAGATGCGCGGCGATGCGCCGGCGTTTGAAGAGGACTGTGCGGCGCGCCACTTCGGTCGGGTGCGCGGTGAAGACCGGCACGACTTCGATGCGTTGCAAAAGCTCGCGCGCAGTTTTCGCATCAACGCTAGTAGCGCGCAGACGGCGCAGCGTGCCCAAGAATGAACCGGGCTGCGCGGGATGCGTGGGCGCGACCTGTGCCGCGCGGCGGCGGCGTTTGCGATGATTGGTCTCGGCAAGGTTGGTCAGTTCAAAATAGATCGCGAAGGCTTTAGTCAGACGATAAGCGGTCGGCAGATCGAGCGCGCCGACGACACGCCTCGCGCGCTCCATCAACTCGTGCTCATCGGGCAACTCATCAGACTGAGCCGCTTGCTGCGCGTGCAACTCACGATGACTGATCGCGAGCGTGCGTAACTCTTCAACCGCGTCGAAGAACTGAGTACCTGCTTGCTCGCGCAAGACTTCGCCCAGCAGCCGGCCGAGCGAACGCACGTCGCGCCTGAGCGGCGCTTCTTTCGCAGGCGCGGCTTGGCTCGTCAATTCAGCCAGCCGCCGCGCCTGATCTGCAACTTCCCATAAAGGCTCAGTCATACCCTTGCTCGTTTGCCGCAACGATCTCGTGCGCTACGCTCAACTCCGGCGCGTTCGGCACATTCAGCTCCGTGCTCGTCGCCATCGCTTGCAGTTGCGCTTTGTGGCGCAACATGAAGGCGATGAAGGCGCGGGTCGGCGCGGGTTGAAAGCGCGCGAGCGCGAGCATGGCGACCGAGCGGCGCAGATGATGACCTTCGATCTGCAACTGTGCGAGCCGACCAGTTTGCACTTCGTCGCGCACAGCCCAAGAGGGCAAGAGCGAAATGCCTAGTCCGCGTTCGACCATCAGCTTGATGAAATGTGTGTCGTTCGATTCGAGCGCGAGCGTGGGGCGAATCTGCACGCGCTTGAAAAAATCTTCGGTCGCGCGCCGGATCGAAGCGCCGCGCTCGAATAGGATCAGACGTTCGTGTTCGATCTCTGCGACGTTCAATGTGTCGCGCTCCGCAAGTCTATGTTCGCGTCCGACGACGACGAACAGTTCGTCTTCAAACAACTCCGTCACTTGCAGTGCAGGCGAATAGACCGGCAGCGACGCGAAGCCGACATCGGCCGCGCCTTCGAGGATGTCTTTGATCGTCTGCTCGGTGCTGACTGTGGTGCGAAACGATAACTCGACGCTCGGCTGCTCGCGCATGAACGATTCAAAGAGCGGCGCAAATAGATGCACGAAAGCTTGCGTCGCTGCCGCCGCGCGCACGCCGCCCGCCAATGCGCGCTCGCGCCCTGCGATGCGTTCACGCAGAGCTTCGACGTCGTCGAGGATGCGCTCGGCGTATTCGAGCGCGACTTGACCGGCGGCCGTCAGGCGCACGCCACCTTTGGCGCGAATAAAAAGCGGTTCACCGAGTTCGGTTTCGAGCGCCTTGATCTGATGACTGACCGCCGCCTGCGTCAGATGCAAGCGCTCGGCCGCGCGCGTAAAGTTTAACGTTTCGGCCACGACGCGAAATGAGCGCAGTTGCGACAGTTCCATAAACGACTCTCCGGCCGCAGCTTGCCGGCCAACGCGCGCAGGTATGAAGGGATTTAATCGCGTGGATTATAACAATCAATTGGCACGCGCGACAGCCGGCTCGTTATACTCCTCATCGAACTATTGCCAACGAAGGTGCACATTAAATAAGCGTGGTCGCACGCGCGACTGCGCGCATGGCAACAGAGGCAAAAGGAGGTTAACCGAATGCCGATTCCATTCAAACTTGATTACGTGATCGAGCGAACGCGCGTTGAAGTGGAGCGCGCCGCCCAGCGCCGCGCGTTGCGCCGCGCACTCGCGGGCGTCCACGTCTCCGCGCGTGAGGCGCAGGCGGCTTGGCCGCGCATCATTGAGCACAAGTGGTACGTGAGCGAGCGTTTGGGCCGCGATGTGGGCTTGCACGTCGCCGCCGTTGATTACTTTGAGAATGTCGCGCCGCCGATGCGCACGTCGCGTCGGTCGTCAGACACACTGCCGCCGCGTCTGCCCATGATGCAACCGTTGATGAGACAAGGATGGTAAGCGCGCGCTGCTTACTTGAGCTAAAACACCAAACACAAAAAGACGTGCGACGCTCATTGCTGTGGCAGTGAGCGTCGCACGTCTTTTTGCGCGCAAACTCATACGTTGCGCAGAGGTTGAAAGTGTGCGTGCGATAGCGTAAAGGTATCGCATCGTTTACAGCTATCAGTCTGTTTGAGCGCAAGGGGAGGCTTATGGCGAGTAAAGCGACCGGCGGCGTGCGGCTTGACGGGTTGGCGGCCTTTGCGGCGAAGGCTGTGGTGTATGTCATCATTGACACGCCGAAGGGCAGCCGGAACAAGTTCAAGTACGATGAAGAGTTGGGTCTCTTCAAGCTGAGCGGCGTCTTGCCGGCGGGCGCGGTCTTCCCGTTCGATTTCGGCTTCGTGCCTGCGACTGTGGGCGGCGATGGCGATGCGCTCGACGTGCTCGTGTTGATGGACGAACCGGCGTTCGTCGGTTGTCTCGTCGAGGTGCGCCTGATCGGCGTCATCGAGGCGGAGCAGACTGAAGATGAAGAGACGACGCGCAACGACCGTTTGATCGGCGTGGCAGACCAAGCGAAAGATCACAAGGGCATACGCCGGCTCGGCCAATTGAACGACCATCTGGTCGCAGAGATCGAGCACTTCTTTGTCTCTTATAACGAGATGAAAGAGAAAGTCTTCAAACCGCTCGGCCGGCATGGGCCGAAGCGGGCGCAGGCTTTGGTCAAGGAGGGTGTGCGCGAGTTTAAGAAACAGCGCGATAAGCGGAAGAGGGGCAACAAAAAATAAGCGCGCCGGCAAAAAATAAGCGAGGCGCGCTCGACATGCGACGTGAAAAAGAAACAGCCGATGATCGTTATGATCGTCGGCTGCTTCAATGTCTGCTTGCGCGCGGCGCATTTAGCTGCGCGGCGGAACTTGCGGCGGGCGGCGTTTCTTCTTGTTGCGCTTGCGGGCGAGTGCCGATTTGAGTTTCGCCTTCTGCCCGCGCGACATGAAGAAGGCGTGCTTCTTCGCGTCCTTGATGATCTCTTCGGTCATCACCTTGCGCTTGAACCGGCGCAGGGCGCTCTCAATTGATTCCCCCGGATTAACATTAACAGTTGCCATTTTCTCTCCTGCTCTTATAAGTCTCTCGTAAACGCGATTAGCTCGCTAGTGCGATTGGGCTTTTGCCTTACTTGTTTAACTAAACCGCGCGGAAAAATCAAGCGGCCAAGGATAGACCGAGCGTAGAGCCACCCCGGCGCTCCGAAGACCGCCGGGGTACGGGTCTCTGTTACCGATTTGGCGCTGGCGCTACAGGCGCAGCTTACCAACGCGGCTCGCGGCCACCGCCACCGCCGCCGTAGCCGCCGCGATCACGTCCACCGCCGCCGCCACCGCGACCACCGCGATTGCCGTAGCCACCGCCGCCGCCGTAGCCGCCGCCACCGCGCTCTTCGCGCGGCCGCGCCTCGTTGACGGTCAGGTTGCGCCCGTTGAACTCCTTGCCGTTGAACTGCTCGATGGCGCGCTGGCCGTCTTCCTGCGACGCCATCTCGACGAAGCCGAAGCCGCGCGAGCGGCCCGTCTCACGGTCGGTCACGACCGAGGCGGACTGGACTTCGCCCACTTGGCCGAAGAGTTCCTGTAAGTCTTCGCTCGAAGTTTTGAAATTAAGGTTACCGACGAAAAGTCTAATGGTCATAACGGAACAGAATCCTTGCCCCTTGAGGAGCGCAAAGAGAAGCTCGATTGCTATGGGCTTCGGCGGACGGTGGCAGCGAAGTCGCGGACTCGGACGCTTGTGGTCGAGCAAGCTTCTACCAGTTAAACATTCAAACCTGCTCTCGAACTATCCTGACGCCGCCGCGACTGCTTCTACTTGCGGGGGCACATCACCGTTGATGCGCGAGAGAGGAACCTAACGCGGATATTATGCCCTGTGCCGCCGAAAAAGGCAAAAAGTAAAGACCACTTCGGCGCGTGGCGCGCGTGGGTGCGAACTATTTCTTCGACTCGTCCTTCGCCTGTTTGTCGTAGAAGATGATCACGATGCCGAGCCAGATGGCGGCGAGCGCGGCGAGCAGAAAGAAGATCATGGCGAGACCGGGATAGCCGAAAATCTTGAACGTGGTCTCGATGCGCATCAACATCGCCGCGCCGACGATCATCGCCGCGATGACCAGACCGAGCGTGATCCGGTTGGCCACCTTCTGCAAGCCTTCGAGCAGGATGCGCTCGTCAATCGCGTCCACTTGCAGTTTGAGTTCATCATTGGCGATGGCGTCCAGAATCTTATTGATGCGCACAGGCAGCTTTTCTAAAAAATCCTTCAGATCGATCAAGCTCGACATGACGTTGCCGGGCGCGAGCGATTTGAGGATGCGCTGTTGCATCATCTCGGTCGCGTAGCGGCGGATCGTGGCGTTCGGATCGAAATCGGGCGCGAGCGTGTAAACCACTTGATCGAGATTCAGGAGCGTCTTGGCGATCATGGTGAACTCAGGCGGCAGACGAAAATCGCTCTCGGCCGAGATGCGTTGAATTTGGAGCACGACTTGGCCGGCGTCAATCTGTTGCAGATTCGCGCCCGTGTGCCGCACGACCAGATCGCCGATCTCGCGGCGAAACTTCGTCTCATCGAAGTTGAGTTTGCGCTCGCCCATGCGGATCGTGACCTCTGCCGCTTCGTCGCCGCGCCCTTCGCTGATCGCCAAGAGCAGCCGCAGCATGTTGTCCTGAAAGCTGGCCGTCAAACGTGCGACCATGCCGATATCGAGCAAAGCGATGCGCTGATCAGTTGTGAGGAAGACGTTGCCGGGATGCGGGTCGGCGTGGAAGAAGCCGTCCACGAGCATCTGTTGCAGATAAGCGCGAAAGAGTTGTTGCGCGAGTTCCCAACTGTTCAGTTCGATGCGTGCGAGCGGGCTGAGCGAGGTGACTTTTTTGCCGCGCACATAATCCATCGTTAACACGCGCGACGTGGTGTAATCGGCGACGGGGCTGGGCACGACGATCAACTCAAACTCGCTCAAACTCTCGCCCAGCGTGACAAGGTTCGCGGCCTCCTCACGATAATCGAGTTCGCGCAGCAGACTTTTGCGCAACTCGCCGAGCATGATCGTGAAATCGTAGCGCCGGCCAGTTTCCGTATGCTCATCGAGAAAGGCGGCGAGTTCGCCGAGCGCGTCGAGGTCGGCGACGATGATCTCGCGGATGCCGGGGCGTTGGACTTTGACGACGACGGGACGGCCGGCGCGCAACTCAGCGCGATGCACTTGCCCGAGCGAAGCTGAAGCTATCGGCGTTGCCTCAAACTGCGCGAAGGCTTTCGACAAACGCACGCCCAACTCAGTCGTGACGATCTGTTCGACTTCAGCGAAAGAGAACGGCTCAACTTTATCTTGCAGCCGCGCGAGCGCTTCGAGATATGGCGGCGGTAAGAGATCGGCGCGGGTCGAAAGGAGTTGGCCGAGTTTGATGAAGGTCGGCCCCAGACGTTCGAGATCATCGGCCAGTTCGCCGGCTTTGGCCGTGCCGCCGGTCGTGATCTGATTATCATCAAGCAACGTGGCGGCGAGGCCGGTCTGCTGTACTAGGTCGGAGCGGCCATACTTCATGAAGAGCCACGCGATGTCTTTGTAGCGCTTCAAGTGTTCGGGCTTGAGTGAAAGGTTCATCAACGACTCCGACACGGACGAGACACACCGCAGCGGCCGCGTTTATCTTGCGTTTATTTTTAGGGGCCAAAAAATTTGCGTTCGCGCTTGAGACGTTTTTAGCCTTCAACGGATGACGGCGTCAAGCACTTCGGGCTGTGGCGGCTTTGCGCGCTTCATCACAAATGCCACAACACGGCCGCCCCGTGGGTCTGTTGGCTTGACGCACTGACCGCATAAATCGCGCGCGCGCTATTTAGCGCAAGCGCGGCACGTGCGTTGCTCTGCGAGGCGTTGTGAACGGTGCAAGGTCAGACCTTCTGCGCATGGGTCATGGACGCAATCTTTGCGTTTCGCCGAAGGTCGCTTGTGCAGACAGCGGGGCGCGGACATTTGAGGAGGTGGCCGCGCCCCGCTGTGTTCATGTGCGTAAGGGTTTGCGTCTGGGCTTGCTGCTGCTCGCCTGCTTGGCCTTCTCTGCCTGCGGCTCAACTCCGGTTGAAGAGAGAGTTACGCTCGATGCGGGTCAGCTATCAGCCTTGCCAGCCAAAGCGCAGACGGTCGCGCTCACGCCGCAACTCCCGACGCGCGACGCAGACATCGAGACGGCCGGCGACCGCATCGCCGAAGCGATCACCAGTCTGAGCAAACGGCGCGGCACGACGACTGCGCGCAACACGACGGCCGCGCTCCGCGCGCTCGATCAAGCCGAAGCCGCGCTCGCGCGGGCGCTGCATGACAAACCCCACGACGAGCCAGTCCGCGACGCGCTGCGTTCAGCCATCCGCGATCTCAACGCCGCCGAGCAGACCATCAAACGCAGCGCCTTCCCTGACGCCATCCGCGATCTCAACACGCTCAACAAGAAACTAGACACACTCCACGGCGCGGAAGATAGCAAACTGTGACAGATGGTAAGCAGTAAGCAGTGACAAACTGTTCTTGCTGCTCACTGCTTACTGCTCACTATCCAGTTGCACGCCGAACCGTTCGGCCATGCGGTAGAGTGTGCGGCGATCTATCTTGAGGACTTCGGCGGCGCGTGTGCGGTTGCCGTGAACTTGTTCGAGGACGTAGAGCAGATAGCGGCGCTCTAGTTCGTCGAGCGGAGGCAGGTCGGCGTAGAGCGTAGTCAAAGATGATGGGCCGGCGGCGGCGCGTGCGCGCGCCTCGAAGGTTTGCAGCTTGGCCGGCAAATCTTCGGGCGCGACCTCAGTGCCGCGTGCGTGCAGCGCCGCGTACTCAATCGCCGATTCGAGTTCGCGCACGTTGCCCGGCCAGTCATAAGCGGCGAGCACGGCGAGCGTCCCTTGCGCGAAGCGCAAAGTTCGACCGGCGCTCGTGGCGGCCGCGCGCAGGAAACGCTCGGCAAGGAGCGGAATGTCGCCGCGTCGCTCGCGCAACGGCGGCACATAAAGCGTGACGACGCTCAGCCGATAGAACAAATCTTCGCGGAACTTGCCGGTCTTGACATCTTTTTCGAGATCGCGATTGGTCGCAGCGACGACGCGCGCGTCCACACTGATCGTGCGCGTCGCGCCGACGCGGCGAATCTCGCCCTCTTGCAGCGCGCGCAAAAGTTTCACTTGCATCGCGGGACTGGTCTCGCCGATCTCGTCTAGGAAGAGCGTGCCGCCTTCGGCTTCTTCCCACAGCCCTTTGCGATCCGCATGCGCGCCGGTGAACGAGCCGCGCACATGCCCGAACAGTTCGGCTTCAAGCAGCGTCTCTGTGAGCGCGCCGCAGTTGACCGGCACGAACGGACTGTCGGCGCGCGTGCTGTGTTTGTGAATTGCCCGCGCGACCAATTCCTTGCCCGTGCCCGACTCGCCGACGACCAGCACGGTCGAGCGCGACGGCGCGACGCGCGCGATCTCTTTGTAGAGTTCGATCATCGCGGGCGCGCGCCCCGTCAGCCCCGACTCTTCGTAGCGCGCTGTGAGTTCGGCGGGCGCGCTCGCGTCTGCGCCGCTCGCTTCGTGCGCCTCCATCGCGCGCCGCGCCGTGGCGATCACCTCTTCAACCTTGAACGGCTTCGAGATGAAATCCCAAGCGCCCTCGCGCGCCGCTTCGACCGCCGCGCTGAGCGTGCCGAAGCCGGTCACAAGGATGACCGGACAGCGCTCGCGCAAAACGCGCAACAGATCGAGACCCGTCTGCTCGGCTTCGAGGTTCACGTCGCTGACAACCAGATCGAACTGCGTCGCGCTGGCGAGCGCCAACGCACGCTCCGGCGTCTGCGCCGTCTCCGTCGTCCAACCTTGATCGGCGAAGATTTCGCGCAGCAACTCGCACGAGGCGCGGTCGTCGTCAACCACAAGAATGCGTTTCATCGAAGTTTTATGATGCCTTAGAAAAAGAGATTAACTGCCCGCCCGCATATCCACAGCCGCGCGCTCAGCCTCGCTCACAGCCATCTCGCCAGCCGGGAAGCGCAGGCGAAACGTTGAGCCGTGCCCGCGTTCGCTCTCAACTTCGATCTCGCCGCCGTGTTCGCGCAAGACTTGGCGCACGACGAAGAGACCCAAGCCAGTGCCGCGCCCGCGCGCCTTCGTCGTGTAGAGCGGATCGAAGATGTGCGCGCGCACTTCATCGCTCATGCCGCTGCCTGTGTCGGTGAACTCGACGCAGACCTGTGCGGCTTCCCTGCTCGTGCGGACGCGCAGGTCGCCGCCGTCGGGCATCGCATCGAGCGCGTTGTTGATTAGATTGATGAAGACTTGCTGCAAGCGATCCGCGTCGCCTGCGACGGCGGGCAGCGGCTCGGTCAACTCGGTTTGCAGCCGGACACGGCGCGCATCGAGCGCGGGCGCGACCGTGTCGAAGATGCGACCCAAGAGCGCGTTCAGATCGAGCGGCGCGAGCGCGACCGCTTCGGGGCGCGTGCGGTCGAGCATGCTGAGCACGATCCGTTCGATGCGTTCGATCTGCGCGCTGATCGTGTTCAAGCGTTTGCCGGCGCGCTCGTCTGCGCCAAGTTGTGCGCTCAGGAGTTGCACGTGCCCGCTAATCAGATTGAGCGGCGTGCCGACTTCGTGCGCAAACTGCGCGGCGGTCTGGCCGGCGGCGGCGAGTCGTTCGAGTTGGCTCGACATCTGGCGCATGCGCAACAACTCAAGGTTCTTCTCTTCAAGCTCCTGCTTCTGCTCTTCAAGCTGCTCGTAACGCTGCTGCAACTCTGCGGTCGCCTCCTGCACGCGCTCTTGCAAGACGAGTCGCTGCGCCTCGCGTTCTTCGGTCATCGTCCGCAGGCGCGCGATCATGCGATTGAAGCTGCGCGAGAGCAGCCCCAACTCGTCGGGCGCGCGCGCGGGCGCATGGGCTGACAGGTCGCCGCCTTCGGCGCGCGCCATCGCGCCGAGCAGACGCTCGACCGGGCGATAGACGAGTTGGCGAAACAGCAGATAGGTGCCGAGCGTGATGAGCACGACGGCGACGAGGGCCATCAACGCGGCCGTGCGTTCGTAGCTGCGCGCAATCGTCGGTGCGTCTTCGAGTTGTTCGACCAGTTCGACCGCGCCGCTCAAACGGTCGCCTTCCTTGATCGGCACGAAGACGCGATAGACGGAAGCGCGTGCGCCCGCAGGTCGCGCGCTCGCGGTGTGCGAAGCCAGTCCACTTCGCAGCGCCGCCTTCGTGTCGTCCGGGATGTCTGCGGGGCCTGCGTCGCCTGCCGCCGCAGTCGGCAGATAGACGCCGCCGACGCGCTTCCAGACGCGCACGGCCACCACGTCGGGACGCGCGCCGCGTACGAGCGCCGCCGCCTGCGCGAGCGCCTGCGGGTCGAGCGGCTCAGGCATCGCGCCGATCTGTTCGGCGAAACTGAGCGCCTGCAACTCGGCGCGCGCTTTCTGTTCGTCGCGCACGATCTCTGCGACGCGCGTCGTCGTGTAGGCGAGCGCCACCGCCAGCACGGCGACCGTGATCGCCGAAGCCAACAGCGTCGTCTTCGTATGCAATTTTAGTGGCCGCATCAGAAGTTAATGATGAATGCGGAATGATGAATGATGAATCAACAAGCGGTTGTTCTTGATTCATCATTCATCATTCCGCATTCATCCTTTATCTGTGGCGTTGTGGTCGTGTGCGACCGATCTGCCACAGGGTGCAAGTTTGTGACCGCGCGGAAAACGGGCGTTGTTCGGGACGGCATAAGGTTTGCTCCCATTGAGAGCATAACGCACGGTGGGCCGTGCGTGGAAGGAGTGCGTCGTGTATTTCGTCTTGATGTTCCTGCTGGCCGTAGCCATCGTCATTCTCGTGCTGGCGTTGGAGCATCGGGGCGATCCGCGCGTGCTTGAGCGGCAATACGCCGAGAAGCGGCGCGCGCCAACCTCGAAAAGCTAAGATTGGATATTGGATATTGGGTTTTGGATATTTGTTCCTCAGTTAAACGGCCCGCGCCTGTGTCTATAGCCTTGCCAAGCAGAGGCAAATAACCAATAACCAATATCAAACAACAGAAGGGTGGGACGGCCTCCTCAGATCGTCCCACCCTTCTACTGTGTGGCGCGTGCCGACCTTTGCGGAGCCGGCGACTGCGTTCGGGTCTCCAACCGACGGGCGCGGCCGACAGACGCACGTGCCGCCGCCGCCCGCGCCGTCAGCCTTGACGGTTACCTGTTAGTGTTGCCGCCAGTCCGCGCGCGACGATGGCGACGATGATGCCGACGGTGATGGCGACGATGATGTCGCCGGTGATGTCCCATGGACGCGGCTGGGGCAGTGCTGTTTGTGTTCTGCGCGAATGCTAGACTGCCTAAGCTGAGCATGAACACGAGCGCGAGCACTAAGCTGATTACTTTTCTCACTGTGGCCTTCTCCTTTGGTTTAATCAGTGCGGCTCTGGGCGGCCGCTTGGGTTGGGTAAAACTGCTGCTCCAATGAGCGGGAGAGACGGCCCGCCTGATCTTAAGAACGTTGGCCGGCCCGCTCTCCCGCTTATCACCTACGCACCTTGCGCAGACGGCAAAGCTTGTGCCAGCGCAATTGTATTTGAAGGCGCACGAAAATTAAGCTTTTTTCGGTCGCACGTCAAGATTTTTATGTGGCAATTCTGCGCCCCAGACAAAGCCGCCACACGGGAGAACATAGGCAGAAGGCAGCAAAGGACAAGCAGCAAGGCCGCTGGTTGCACGTACCTCGTGATCTGACAAGGGACGAATCAACCAGCGGCCTTCTTTTATCTGCCTACTGCTTTCTTACTTTCTGATCTTGATGTCGCCGTGGACGGTCTTGATGATGAGGGGCGGGCCGCCGCGTCCAAGTTGACCGGCGAGGTGTTGACCGACCATCTGCTTCTCGACTTTGAGACCGAGCGCATCGTCCGGCTTAATCTCGCCGGCTAAGGTCTCGGCTTTGACCTGTGCGTCGGTTGTGCCGCCGAGTTTGATTTCGATGTCGCCGTTCACCGTGTTGAAGTTCTGCGGCGCATCAAGGCCCGCGTCTGCGAGCGCGACCTTCGTGTCGCCGGCCAGTGAGTTGGTTGTGATCGCGCCGCCGACATCCGCCAGTTTGATGTCGCCGTGCTGCGTGGCAACCTCGATGTTGGCGTGGACGCCCGCGAGTTTCACGTCGCCGTTCGTGGTGTGGAGGGCGACGTGCGTCAGACGACGCGGCAGTTTTACCTCATAGAGTACGTCTTTGATCTGGCCTGAGTTGTGCGGCGCGGTTTGCAGCGCCAAGTGGTTGCCCGTCCGCATGACCTTGATCTCGACATCCTCGCGTTCTTCCGGCGTGCCGCCGTGTTTCGTTACCTTCACTTCCGCCTGCGGCTCGTCCCAACCTTCAATGCGCACATCGCCGTTCAGATTGCTCAACTCGAACTGGCCCGCATCGAGCGCGAGCGGAAAGGTCTTGGTGATGATGGTCTTGTCGTCCGATACGTCCGCGCCGTCTTCATCGAGCGTCTCGGCATCCGCGTTCACGGCCACATTCGGCGGCACAGGGATATTTGGCATCGCCGGTGGTGCAGGCATAGCAGGCTGTCTGATGCGCACGATGCGGGCCGCTTGACGCGCGCTCTGGAGGATGTAGAAGCCGACCACCGAGACTGCGCCGATGGCGCAGATGAGGACGACGGCGAGCGCCCAACCGAGCGAGCCGCGCCGACGCGGGGGCTGCGCGACGGGCGCAAGCGGCGTGACTTGTTGCGGTTGATAGGCTGCGGTCGGGCGCGCGTAGAAGTTCGGATCGGTGCCGCGCTCGCCTGCGAGTGGCACAGTCGCGGCGGGTGCGTTCGGTTGCTGACCGGGCAGCATCTGTGTGGCCGCATCGTCGTGCGTGAGCAGTCCGGTGCGCGCGCCGCATTGACGACAGAACTGTTGCCCCGCAAACAACTCCGCGCCGCAATTTTTACATCGCTCAGCCATAGTTCACCGCCGTTGAAGTGATCGTTAAAGGGGAAGAATCGCCGCGCGCTCGATTGTAGCTGCGCCCCGCTCGTTTGCACAAACTGAAGCGGCATCGGGTCATGTGCGTCTGTGTCGGCTCTCTCTCTGCGCTAAACGTCGGCGGACGGAATCAGGTTCAAAAAAGAACGCCCGACACTGTTGGGCCGGGCGTGAAAATTTTTCGCTTGCGTTGCGCGCCGCTCATTTTATGCCGGGCATGGCTGACTGCGTGCGCGTCAGGTAGTCACTCAGCGTCAGCACGATCATGATGGCGAGCCAGAAGAAGCCGGCGGTGACGACGACCCACGTTAGGCGCGGGCTGTAGCGCACGTGCATGAAGTAGAGGATGACGAGCGTCGCTTTGGTGACGGCGATGGCGAGCGCGATGATGGTGTTGATAGCTTCGCGTTGGAAATGAATCTGCGCGGCGAAGTAAGTCACGACGGTCATGAAGATCAACGCGCCGAAGATGACGAAGTAAACCTTTCTCGAAACGATGTGTTCAGCCATAAAAAGCGCGTCCTCTTTTTAGTGCGTCAGGTTTGCGCCCAGCAAGTAGAGCAACGGGAACAGGAAAATCCAGACGATGTCCACGAAGTGCCAATAGAGACCGCCCAACTCGACGGGCGCGTGATACTCCGGCGTGTAGCGCCCGCGCCAAGCGAAATAGATGAGAAAGCCGAGCATGCCGAGACCGATGATCATGTGAAACGCATGGAGGCCCGTCATGACGAAATAAATCCAGTAGAACATCCGTATGCTGGGCACGCTCGCGCCCGGCGGCATCTTCCCTTCCCACTGAAAGTTTAGCCAAGGGACGTGATTGTCTCTGAACTTCTCTGCGTACTCGAAGCCTTTAACGACGAGGAAGGTCGCGCCCAAAGCCCACGTCACGAGCAGGAAAATGATCTGCATGCGGCGGCTGCCGGTCTGCGCATAGAAGACGGCGAGCGCCATCGTCAGACTGCTACAGATCAAGACGACCGTGTTGGCTGCGCCCATCTTGACGTTCAAGCCGCTGCTGCCGGCGGCGAACGAGGCCGCGTTGAGCGTGCGATAGAGCACGTAGGCCGTGAACAACCCACCGAAGAACATGATCTCCGTGATGAGGAAGACCCACATGCCGAGCGTGCCGGCCACGCGCTGCTGCTCCATGTTGTCGAAGTGGTGCTGGAGCGCCGTCGCGGCGTGCTGCTCTGCGTCTGTTAAATGAATGTCTGCCGCACTCATCCCCGTCTTTTCTCCTTCAAGTGGTCGTCAAGCCCGGCACCGGCCGTGAAGACTGTTCGGGGGCCGGCCCGATTACTTCCATCTCCTCAATGGGCCGGAACTCGTAAGCCTCCCAAGTAACGATGGGCGTACTGGCAAAGTTCTCGGTCGGCGGCGGCGAGAGCGTGCGCCACTCAAGGCCGGTGGCGGGCCAAGGGTTCGGCGCGGCGAACTTGCCGTAGCGCATAGACCAGAGAAAATAGATGCCCGGAATCAACAAGCCGAAGCCGAGAATTGAAGCGCCCGCCGTGCTCATCACATTCAAGACTTGAAACTCTTCCGCGTAGGCGTGGTAGCGGCGCGGCATGCCCATGTAGCCCGCAAGAAAGAGTGGGAAGAACGTCAGGTTGAAGCCGACGAAGATGACCAGCGCAGAGAAGCGGCCCCAGCCTTCCGGGTAGAGCCGGCCCGTGATCTTCGGCCACCAATAGTGCAAGCCGCCCATGTAGCCCATCAACGCGCCGCCGACCATGATGTAGTGGAAGTGTGCGACGATGAAGTAGGTGTCGGTCAGGTGCACGTCCATGCCGAGCGCAGCAAGGAAGAGACCTGTGAGACCGCCCATCGTGAACAGACCGATGAAGCCCAAGGCGTAGAGCATCGGCGTGTCGTATGAGATCGAACCCTTGTAGAGCGTCGCCGTCCAATTGAAGACTTTGACGGCCGAGGGAATCGCCACGGCGAAGCTGACGAACGAGAAGATCATGCTGGCATAGACAGACTGGCTCGACGTGAACATGTGATGGCCCCAGACGAGAAAGCCGAAGATCGCAATCGCCAGACTGGAAAACGCGACGAACGAATAGCCGAAGATATTCTTGCGCGAGAACGTGGCCACGATCTCGCTCACCACACCCATGCTCGGCAAGACCATGATATAGACGGCCGGGTGCGAGTAGAACCAGAACATGTGTTGAAACAAGACTGGATCGCCGCCCAGACGCGGATCGAAGATGCCGATATGCGCGAGTCGTTCGAGCGCAACAAGCAGGATCGTAATCGCGATGACCGGCGTGCCCAAGACCATGATCAGGCTGGTCGCGTAAGTTGACCAGATGAAGAGCGGCAGGCGAAACCAAGTCATGCCGGGCGCGCGCATTGTGTGGATCGTGACGATGAAATTGAGGCCCGTCAGGATCGAAGAGAAGCCGGTGATGAAGATGCCGAGGCCCGCGACGACGACGTAAGTGTTCGAGAATGAAGTGCTGTAAGGCACGTAGAACGTCCAGCCCGTATCAATGCCGCCGTTCAAGAGCGCCCAGATGGTGAAGAGCGCGCCGGCTATGTAGATGTACCAACTGAGCAAGTTGATGCGCGGGAAGGCCAAATCCTTCGCGCCGATCATCAGGGGCACAAGGAAGTTGCCAAGCACGGCCGGGATCGAAGGGATCAGGAAGAAGAAGATCATGATGATCCCGTGCTGCGTGAACAGCTTGTTATAAGTGTGCGCTTGGACGAAGTCGCCCGGTGGGGTCAACAGTTCCAGCCGGATCGCGATGGCGTATGCGCCGCCCAAAGCGAAGAAGACCGTGACCGACGCGAGATAGAGCAGCGCGATGCGCTTGTGATCTTTCGTCAACAGCCACGACTTGATGCCGTAGTGCGCGTTGATGTAGTTGACGTGCGGAAACTTGACGCGCCACTCCGGCGAATCGGCCGGCAGCGCCGACGGGTCGGGCATGACCGGATTCAAAGGGTCAATCGGTGTATCTGCTGCGCTCATGATGCCTCGATGGATGACTGACTGAAAATCTGTACGTGCTCGTCAAGCTCGAACGTCAACTAGGGCGGTGGAGTGCCGCGCGGCGTATTGGCGTTCGCGTTCGCCGGTTGCATTGCGCCGCCTGTGTTGCGTTGTGTGCGCGGCGAAGTTGGGCCGACAGGGTTTGACCTTTGCGTGTCGGGCGCGATGCCGCTCGTCGTCGTTGAACCGCTTGCGGGCGCGGCCGTGTTCGCCGTGCCGCCACCTTGCGGCGCGGCGAGCGAATGAATGTAAGCGATCAATTCAAGAATCTGCTCTTCCGTCACCTGTCCGCGGAAACTCGGCATCTGCACCGAGCCAAAGCCGAGCACGCGCTTCGCCTGCGGGTCGAGAATTGACTCGCGGATGTACGCATCGTCGGCGATGACATCTTGCCCGTTGTCGAGTTTCTGCGGCTTGCCATAGAGACCTATGAGCATGGGGCCGCGCCCCTGCACGTCCATCTTGTGGCACGACGCGCAGCCCAAAGATTGAAACAGCTTCTCGCCTTGCGCCGCAGGTGATTCCGATGCGCCGCCTGAGAGCCAAGCCTGATACTCGGCCGGGTCTTGGACGACGACCCAGCCGTTCATGCCCGAATGGTTCGTGCCGCAGTATTCGGTGCAGAATAGGTGGAAGCGGCCGGTCTTCGTCGCCTCGAACCAGAGATAGGTATAACGACCGGGCACGACGTCTGCGCGGATGCGGAACGCGGGCACGGCCAGAGCGTGGATGACATCTTCGGTCGTCATCGTCAGCTTGATTTTCGCGCCGACGGGCACGTGCAGTTCGTTGATCTCGCGCAAGCCTTCGGTGTGTTGGAACTTCCACATCCACTGTTTGCCGACGACGAAAATCTCAGTCGCATCGGTCGGCGGGCGGTAGAGCGCGAAATAGAGGCTTGCGCCCCAGACGAAGATCGTCATCGCGATCAAGAGCGGCGTGATCGTCCAGACCGTCTCAAGGACGAGCGAGCCTTCGACGGGCGGCGGGATTTCGTCGGGCGTGCGCCGCCTGTACCTGACCGCGAAGTAGAAGATCAACACCACGACAAGGATGGAGAAGAAGAGCGTGATCAGGATCAGGTAGAGATAGAGCGCGTCCACGTGCCCGGCGATGGTTGAAGCCTGTTCGGGCGTGAACGGCAGACGCGGCAGATCGATCTTTGGCAAAGGAATCTGCATAGCTTAAAGGGTCGTCCCTCCTGCTGCGGCCGCGTCTTGCGGGCGCGGCTTGTAGCGGCGCAAGCACAGGATTAAAGCCACGAGCGCAAATACGGTGACGATGCCGGCGAGCCGCAGGATGTTCATGATCGTGGGGCCGTAGCGGCCCGTCTCCGGGTCGTAGTGGTAGCAATAGAGCAGCAATTGATCTACGGCCGAGCCGATCTTATTTGCGGACGCTTCGACCAAGCCGAGCCGCAAATCTTTCGGCTGATACTCAATGCCGTAAAAATAGTGCGACAACTTTCCTTGCGGCGTCGCGACCATGATGCCGCTCGCATGCGCGAACTGATTGGTCTGCGCGTCGAAGGCGTAGCGAAAACCGATAGCATCCGCGACCGCATCAATCGAACTTTTCTCGCCCGTCAGAAAATGCCAACCGGCGGCCGTCTCGGGGCGGCGATAATCGCCCATGACGAGTTTCTTTTTCTTCTGCGCGTCTTGTGGCCCTTCGCGCGCGTCGAAGCTGACGACGACCACATCGAAATCGCGCCCGGGATCGAGGTGCACGTCGCGCAGACTCCCGATCAGACCGGCCAAGATTTGATTGCACAACATCGGGCAGTTGTAATAGACGAGCGCGACGACGACGGGTCGCTGCCGATTAAAATAATCGCCGAGCTTGACCGTCTGTCCCGCTTCGTCTTGGAACGTCGCATCCAGAGGCAGTTGTCCACCCAGATGTTGCTCGATGCGTATGTCCTTCAAGATCGGCGCGGCGGCGCTGCTCGTCGTCGCCGTCCGCACCGGCGGCTGCGCGTACTGTGCATGAACAACAGTAGGCAGCAGGCAGTAGGCCAAAAGCAGTAGGCAATAGGCAGTAGGCAGTAGGCAGCGCCTGCTTGCCCACCTATTCTTGTTGCTGTCGCGCCGGCCAATCATCATCTGTTTTCTGCCTTCTGCTTTCTGCCTACTGATCCCGCTTCTCCGTCTGTCGCCCTGCGCTCGCATATGAAGGCACATCCATGCCGCCGATGACGGATGGGTCGCCGGGCTGCGCCGGTCGCGCAGGCAAGCCCTTTTGCAAGAGCCGCTGCATCGCATCATCTATCGGCACGCGCACCATGCCTGTGGATGGATCGGGCTGACCGTAGTGCGTTAAATCCCAATCGTATTTTTGGCGCAGCAGTTTCCCCTCCTCGTCGGGCGGTTTCAATTGCAGATCGTAGCGCGGGTCTTTCGTGTCGGGCGCGTCGAGCGCACGGTCGCCGGGCGCGCCTTGCAAGTGCGGAATGCCGGCCGGTGGTTGGCGTTCTTCCGGCAGGCGCGCCATCGGGCTATGAAACTCTTTCTCCGCTTTATGCGTCTCGCGCACATCGAAATACCAAAACAGGGCGTATATCACCCCGCACGTGATGAGGCCGAAGACGCCTAGTCCGAAGACAAACAACGCGACGCCCTTGACGCTCACGTCCGACTCTTCGTGCATCACGTCCGGGTTCGTGATGTGTCGCACGTCCGGCGTCTCCGTCACATGCACTTTTCGTCCAAAGACTGCCATCTCAAATTCACCTCTTCAACGTCTCAATCACGCTCAAACCATCTTTGACTTCCGCCCTGTGCCCTTCATCTTGTCAATGATGTCCATGTATTTGTTCGAGCGCGTTCTCTAATCCTTCATCGCCGAGCGGCAAGAGCGGGCGCGTCTTTAGTTGGCGCGCGAAGTACCAGAGCCACACGCCGCCGACGCCGAAGGGCGCGATGAAGTAGAGCGCGTAAGCGATGACGCGCGCCGCGCCCGCCGTCGCTCCCTGCGCGCCGGGAAAGACGATGTGGGTCGGCGCGATCAACCAGAACAGATCGATGATGCGCGCACCCAAGACGAGCAGCGCGACCAAGATCAGTTGGCCCGCACGCTTCTTCAGGTTCGCCGACAGCAAGATGACGAACGGCAGCGCGAAGTGGAACAGCACGACGAAGAGCGCCACGTATTGCCAGCCGCTCCGCAAGCGGTGCAGATACCAAGTGATCTCTTCCGGCAGATTGCCCGACCAGATGATCAAGAACTGCGAGAGCGAGAAGTAAGCCCAGATCATCACGAAGGCGAGCAGCAGTTTGCCGTGATCGTGCAGGTGGCGCGGTTGATAGACCTCGCCCAGACGCGCGTTGTTTAAGACGAAGTAAGACTCGATGCAGATGGCGAACGCAAGCGCCGTCAAGCCCCAACCCACCATGATGAGCAAACCCCAGATGGTCGAGAACCATTCAGGCTCAAGCGTCATCAACCAATCAATCGCGGCGAACGTCACGGTCAAACCGAACAAGACGATGCCGGGGCCGCTCACGTTCTGCATGCGATCCTTCAACAAACGACGCAGACGCGGGTCGGTCGTCGTGTCCTGTTCGAGCGACCACTTGTTCAGCAGAACTGTCAGCCCGATCCAGACGGCGAAGTAGAAGACCCAACGGAGCAGAAACAACGGCGCGTTGAGATAGAGCGCATGTTTGTGCGCGACCGCGTGGCTCTCCGCTACGACTTGCGGCATTGTCCATGGATACAATTTACTGAAGTACATGCCGAGCGCGATGGGGATGAACAGCACGAACATGAGCGGCAGCACGCGCGTCGCCGCTTCAAAGATGCGCCGCAGCACGACGCCCCAACCGCCGCCCGACAGGTGGTGCAGCATCATGATCGCCATCGAGCCGACCGAGATGCCCGTCCAAAAGACGTAGCCGAGCAAGTAAGCGCGGAAAGCGTGTGACAGATCGAAGGGCAACACGTGGAGCGCGCTCAGAGCGCCGCCGATGACGAGCAAGATGAGACCGGCGAGACCGACGAGTAGGCTCGTGCCCGCCAACCTGTCAAGCGCGGCGGGCGGCGTGTAGCTGCGTGCGTCTGTCACGTGTGCTGCGTGTGCTGCCATCAGTGTCGCTCACCTCCGCCTTCGGTCTGACCGCCACCGCCCTGCGGTTGATTCAACTTCTCCGGCGGCACTTCGCTCTTGTTCACCTGCTGGCTCAGTTGCAGCGCGCGCACGTAAGCGATGATCGCCCAACGATCCTGCACCGGAATCTGTGCCGCGTAGTCGGGCATCGCGCCCCAGCCGTTCGTGATTACGTCGAAGAAGTGGCCGACCGGCGCAGCGCGCAGACGCTCATCGTGATATGAAGGCGGCCGACGAAAACCGCGCCGCACGATCATGCCGTCGCCATAGCCGGTCATGCCATGACACATCGAGCAATAGATGTTGTAACGCTGCTGCCCGCGCGTCAGTACATCTTGAGTGATAGGAAACGGAAACATGGTCGCGTCCTGCTGCGCCGCCGCGTTGCCCGGCCCGCCCTGTTGCGTCCCCAGATTGCCGCCCGCATTGTTACCGCTCACATTCGTGACACTGCCGCCCGAAGGTTGGCTGCTCGTGTTGCCCTGCATGTTCGGTGTGGTCGCTTGCGCCGTGCTTGTTGCGCCGGCTTGTGCGCGCGCTTGCGCGCCGCTCATCTTGCCCGTGTAGTACAACTCGTCCTCGCGCAACCAACCGCGCGGGATCGTACCCTCGACCAAAGGTCGCGCCGACGCGCCATCGCTGAACGTCGTGCTCGCCCGATAAGCGTTGTAGCGCGGCTGATCCTGCATGTCTTGCCGGCAAGCAGAAGGCAGTAGGCAGAAAGCGGTAAGCAGTAAGCAGATAACAACGGGGCGGCGCGCGAGCCATAACGGCCGGCCGCTTTCCGCCTTCTGCTTTCTGCCTACTGCCTTCTGCCTTCTGCTTTTCTCAATATTCCACATCTGTCACCTCTCGCGGCCCCAAGCTGCGCAAGAACTCCGCCGTCTGTGCGTGATCAAATTTAGCGTCGCGCGCTTCTACCAGCAGGAAGAAGCGGTCGCGCGAGGCGAGCGCGAAGTTCGGCGTGTTGAAGACCGGATGATAAGGTTCAGGCAGACCGTTTAGGGCGAGCATGCCGAGAATCCCTGCGAGCGCGGCACACAAAACGGTCACCTCAAACGTGATCGGAATAAACGCCGGCCAACTATTCAAGGGCTTGCCGCCGATGTTCAAAGGGTAGTTAATGACCGACAGATACCATTGCATCATAAAGCCGCCGACGAGACCGAAGATGCCGCCCGCGAGCACGATGCGCGGCATCTTCACACCGAACGCACCGAGCGCCTCCGACAACTCTTCAATCGGATAGGGCGAGAAGGCGTCAATGCGCCGGTAGCCTGCTTCATACGTGCGGCGCGTGGCGGCGACCACATCGGTCGGATTGTCGAACTCGGCCATTAAACCATAGAACGGTGGCCGCTCCTTACGTTGCTTCATGCCTCCTCCTCCTTGACCTCTGCCTGCGGCAGAATCGTCCGCATCTCGAAGATCGAGATGACGGGCAGGAAGCGTATGAATAGGAACAAGAGCATGACGAACATGCCAATCGTGCCGAACAATGTGGCGAAGTCAATAATGGTTGGGCGGTACATCGCCCACGACGACGGCAGAAAATCTCTGTGCAGCGACGTAACGATGATGACGAACCGCTCCAGCCACATGCCGACGCCAACCACAAGCGAGATGATCCACAGCACCACTGTGCTGTGCCGCGCGCGCTTCATCCAGAGCACTTGCGGGATCAAGACGTTGCACGAGATCAGCAACCAGTAAGCCCACCAGTACGGCCCGCCATAGATGCGGTTCTTCATCATGAAGCCTTCGTACTCGCTCGCGCTATACCAAGCGGTGAACGCTTCCATCATGTAACCGTAAGCGACGATGAGGCCCGTCGCCAGCATGACCTTCGCGGAATTGCGCAGGTGGCGCATCGTGATGAAGTCTTCGAGGCCATAAAACTTGCGGAGCGGGATCGTCAAGGTCAAGACCATCGCAAAGCCCGCGTAGATCGCGCCCGCGACGAAGTAGGGCGGGAAGATCGTCGCGTGCCAGCCCGGGATGATGCCAACCGCGAAGTCGAAACTGACGATGGTGTGGACTGAAAGCACTAGGGGCGTCGCAAGCGCGGCGAGCAGCAGATAGAGTTTTTCATAACGCGCCCAATGCCGCGCCGAGCCGCGCCAGCCCATCGAAAGAATGCCGTAAGCGATCTTGAACGGCTTCGACTGCGCGCGGTCGCGCAAGGTGGCAAAGTCCGGGATCAGGCCAACGTACCAGAACAGCGCCGAGACAGTGGCGTAAGTCGAGACCGCGAACACGTCCCACATCAGAGGGCTGCGGAAGTTCGGCCAGATGTTCATCGTGTTCGGATAAGGGAAGAGCCAATAGATGGCGAGCCAGGGCCGCCCCGTGTGGAACAGAGGGAAGATGGCGGCGCATGAGACGGCAAACAGAGTCATCGCTTCGGCGAAGCGGTTGATCGAAGTGCGCCATGATTGACGCAAGAGCAAAAGGATCGCCGAAATTAGTGTGCCCGCATGCCCGATGCCGATCCACCAGACGAAGTTGATGATGTCGAAGGCCCAGCCGACCGGAATGTTGTTGCCCCAGACGCCGATGCCGGTCAGCACGAGATAAGCGATGGCGAACAGCAAGATGTTCGCAAACGCGAATGAGATGCCGAAGCCGATGAACCAGCCCAAGGGCGTGCGCCGCTTCAACGTCAGCGAACTGATCTTGTCGGTCACAGACCCGAACGTGTGGCCGGGTTCGATGACCGGATATGGCGTGACGTGAATTCCAACGTCGTCTTGCGATGGATCAATCGAAGCCATAATTTAAGTCCCTTGAATCTCCGGGTTCGGGTTGCGCAAGGCCGACAGATAAGTCGTGCGCGGGCGCGTGTTCAGTTCCGCGAGCAGAGAGTAGTTGCGCGGCTCACGTTGCCATTTCGAGACGCCGCTCGCCTGATCGTTTAGGTTGCCGAAGATGATCGCATTGGTCGGACAAGACGATTGACAAGCCGTGACGATCTCGCCGTCGCGCACTTGCCGCCCGTTCTCGCGCTCCGAATCAATCTTCGCGTTCTGGATGCGCTGGATGCAGTAGGTGCATTTCTCCATCACGCCGCGCGAGCGCACAGAGACTTCCGGGTTGCGCATCAACTTCAGAGAGGGCGTCGTCCAATCTTGGAAGAGCAGGAAGTTGAAGCGGCGCACCTTGTACGGACAGTTGTTCGAGCAATAGCGCGTGCCGACGCAACGGTTATAGACCATGTTGTTCGTGCCTTCGGCGTCGTGCACGGTCGCGTTCACCGGACAGACCGGCTCGCACGGCGCGTTCTCGCAGTGCATGCAAGGCACGGGCATGAAGTAAACACCATCGGGATTTTCAGCCAGACCTTTGAAGTAAGCATCAACTCTGAGCCAGTGCATCTCGCGGCGGCGCGCGACCTGTTCTTTGCCGACGACCGGAATGTTGTTCTCCGATTGACAAGCGATGATGCACGAGTTGCAACCGACGCACGCGGTCGTGTCAATCACCATGCCCCATTTGTAGCCGTTGTAAGAGAAACCTGTGTAGAGCGTGTCGTTCGGCCCCGGCTCTTCGTGCTTCTCCGTGCCGATGCCTTCACCGAGCGGGCGCGTCGTCCCTTCTTCGGGTTGCGTGCTCGCGCCCTCGCGCACGATCTCCGGTTTCTCATTCGGGTGGTGCAGGTACTCGTCGAGCGTCTTGGAGATGACGATGTCGCGCCCTTCCATATTGAAATGGAGTTGCGTGCCGACGAGTTGATACGTGTCGCCGGTTGTTTTCACGTCTGCGCCTGCGGCGTACCAAGGCGCATCGGCGAAGCGCAAGGCGTAGGCGTTGAAGCCGACGGGCTGCTGCGTCGTGCCCGCGCCGACGCGCCCGACGCGCGTGCGTCCGTAGCCGAGATGCAACGTGACGACGCCATCGGGCTGCCCCGCCATGATGAAGACCGGCGCGTTGATCGTCTGATTGCGAAAGCTCAGCTTGATGACCGGAGCCATGTACTCGATGCCCTTGTAGGTCGCAGTCGCCTCTTCGCTGCCGAGATTGAAGAGTTGCCGCGCGGTCGTTGGGCTGACGAGCGCCGCGTTGTCCCAACACAACTTCGTCAGAGGCTTCGGCAACTCTTGCAGCCAGCCGTTATTCGCGTGTCGCCCGTCGTAGATGGACGGGTCTGGACGAAAGACGATCTCGAACTGACCGCCGCCCGTCGTCTGCGCGCTCGCGGCTGCGGGCTGACTCGCCCAGTTGGTGTTGAGCGCGACCGTCTTCTCTTTCGCCGCCGTGCCCGCGATGATGCCGTCGTGAACCGCGCGTCGCCAAGTGTGCTCGAAGTCGCCGGACATCTGTGGCTGCGTGCGCCAGTAGTCGCGCAATAGGTCGTAGCCGCTCTTTTCGGGTGTGTCGGTGAAGGCGGTCAAGAATTCGAGTGCGCTACGCCCGCGATAGAGCGGCGCGATGAGCGGTTGCATGATCGAGACCGTGCCGTCGTAGGCGCGTGCATCGCCCCATGCTTCGAGGAAGTGCGCTTCGGGCACGTGCCACAGACACCATTCGGAAGTCTCGTCGAAATGGAGACCCAAATGCGCGGTCAGCTTCTTCTGCTCGTTCAGCTTCTTCAAACGCTCGCGGAACTGAAAATCGGCCGGCGCGTTATAGACCGGATTGCCGCCGACGATGATCAGCATCTCGACTTGACCGGCGTCTATGTCGTTGACGAGCGCGCGCAAGTCTTCGATCTGATCGGTCAACTGATCGTTTGGCCCGAACGCAATCGGATCGGTATAGACGACTGTTTGCCCGACGTTGCCGAGCGCGTCGTTCATCGCGTGCGCCAGCGCATGAATGACGGGCGGCGCATAATCGCCCGGAATCACGATTGATTTACCGCGCGCGCTTTGCAGGTCTTTGGCAATCGCTTGCAGCTTATCGGCGTGCGGCACAGAGCCGCTCGGTGCAGTGATGCCTTTCACATTGAGCATGGGAGCGAGCGCACGCGCGAACGTTTCTAACTCACTCGGCTTGACGGCGAAGCGATGATCGGCCTTCGCGCCTGTGTTCGTCGGCGTCGTTTCGACGGCGTAGAGCCGGTTCATCTCCGCCTTGCCTGCGAGGACGCGGCGCTTCTCGATGAAGTCGCGCGCGTAGCGTAGGTTGCCGGGCGTGGCGGCAAGAAAATCGGAGTCGAGCGCGAGCACGCGGTCGGCGCGGTCGAAGCGATAGATGGTGTTGACGGCTTGGCCGAACGCGAGGCGCGCGCCGGCCATCGCCGCCCCGTCGCCGACCGGCTCGAAGTTGTGCCAACGCGCCTGCGGCAGAGCCTTCAAAATCTGATTGAGCAGCGCCGCGACCGAGGGCGACGTGACGGTCTCGGTTAAGAAGCGCAGCCCTGCGCCTTGTTTGGTTTTCAGTGTGTCGAGGGCGGTGCGCACGTCTGCGAGGAAGGCTGTGTAGGGGCGCGTGTCGCCGCGATTTTGGATCGTCTGCGAGCGGTCTGGATCGTAGAGCGTCAGGATTGAAGCGATGGAGAAGATGTCGGTCGCGCCGAGATTGCCGGGGTGCATCTCGTTCCCTTCGACGTGCGTCGGGCGACCTTCGTTGCTGCGTACAAGCAGACCGGTCGCGCCCTTCGCGTGTGGCATCGCGGTGGCGAAGAACAGAGGCTTGCCCGGTACTTCCTCTTCGGGCTGGCGCACGTAAGGGACGATGGTTTCGGGCGGCTGATAGACGCAAGCCGATAACCCCGCGAGCGCCAGCGACGCGCCCATGACCTTCAGAAACTTGCGCCGCCCTACGGGGTCGTCCCACTCGCCCGCTTGACGCGGAAACTCTCGATGCAGCAACTCCTCGAACTCGTCTGATGCGGCCAACTCTTCGAGACTGCGCCAATACTCCTTGCCCTGCTTCTCCGCCAAACGCTTGCGCACATCCTCTACTTTCAGCGGCCGGCGAATCTTATACAGTTCGGGGAGAGTGTCTTTGATGTGCATCTGCTCAAATCCTTCTCAGCCTAACGGTGACAGGTCGAACAGCTTTGCAAAATCGCTTTGTGCCGGACGTGATAAGCGTTGAAGAGTTGTCGCCCCTGTGCTAGTTGGGCCTCAGTCTTGTTCTCGGCCGCAGCATTCTCCGCTTGCCACGCCATGTTGAAGACTTGATCGCGCGGGCGTAGGTAACGGGCCGGATCGCGGTGACATTGCAGACACCATTCCATCTGCAACGAAGCGTACTGATAGACAATCGGCATCTGATCCACGCGCCCGTGACAGGTCGAGCAACCGACGCCTTTGTTCACATGTATGCTGTGATTGAAATAGACGTAGTCGGGCAGGTCGTGTACGCGCGTCCACTCGATGGGCTTATTAGTGCGCCAACTCGTGCGCACGATCTCAAGGTACGGACTGTCGTTCCAGATTTGCGCGTGACAGTTCATGCAGGTCTTGGTCGGCGGCATGCCGGCCCATGCAGACGTTTCGACCGACGTGTGACAGTAGCGACAGTCTATGCCGTCGTCGCCGACGTGGTGCTTGTGCGAGAACTGGACGGGCTGCTCGCGTTCGACGAACGCGCCCGTGTTCCAAGACGAGCGATTGATCTCGGCCAAGCACCACGCGGCGAAAGCGAGTATGAACAGCCCGCCGAAGATGCTCAGTTTCGCCAGCGTGTTGGTACTGCGGTGAAAGATTTGCGGCATGGTCGCACCTTATCCAGTTGACCCGTAACGCGCACAGATATCGCAGTTGCTAAAGGCATGTCACGCGCGGCGGCCGTCTGCCGCGCTGAGGAGGTTACCCAACGGCCCGCAGCCCGAAAGTAGGCGCGCCACATGGCGCTGCTCGCCGCCTCTCGCCCAACGAGGCACACGCTTTTCGTGCTGCCCCCTTGTTCTTTAATGCTTGTGGTCGCCTAGTCATACTAAATTTTTCCGCGCACGGCAAGGAAAAAAATGATGGATGATGAATGATGAGTGCCGAATGAAAAAACAGTTCATCATTCATCATTCATCCTTGCCCTCGCGTTCCACAGCGTGTGTGTGAAGACGGCGACGATGATGATCGCGCCGCCCAGTAGCGCCCAGCGCGACGGTTGCTCGCGCAAAAAGATGAAGACCCAGATGGGATTCAAGACCGGCTCGATGTAGCCGATGACACTAGCGTCGAGCGATTTGACCCCGCGCGCGATGCCGAGCGTGAGCAAGCTGTACGCGATGCCGATCTGCACGATGCCTAAGTATGCCATCACCTCGATGTTGCGCGCCGACAGATGCCCCACGCCATTGATGAGCGCGGGCGCGGTCACTAATGCCAACAGCAGATTGCCGTAGATGACCGACGAGGCGCGATTGATGCGCCGCGCCTGCGGGTGGCGCAAGAGCAGATAAAAGAGCGCAAAGCAGATGCCTGAGCCGAGCGCAGTGAGATTGCCTTCCACATCGTCGGGGCGGAGTTGGCCGACGAAAAAGAGCGTCATCCCGCCGAGACAGCAAGTGACGACGGCGAAGTCCTGCGCGCGATAACGCTCACGATAGACGAGTGGTTCGAGCAAGAGAATATAGGCGGGCGCGGTGTACTGCAAAAAGATCGCGTTCGCGGCCGTGGTCAACATCGTCGCGCGCACGAACAGGTAGAGCAGCAGCGCGTAGAGCACTGCGGCGGCGGCCGTCACGCGGTTGAGACCGAAGCCTTCGCGGCGCGTCAAGAGCATCACGGTCGCGGCCGAGAAGAGTGCGCGCCCGCAAGAGAGTTCCGCATCAGAGAGGCCGCCCGCCTTACCGAGTTTGATGAACAGCCCGCCTGTGCTCCACAACACAGCCGCGCCAAGCACGAGCAGATACGGCGAGACGCCTGTGTCGTGGTCTGTGCGCAAAGTCTGACTCATTGCGGCTTCAAGTCATGTAGATGAAGACCACTGACAACTGACTACGGACAACGAACAAGCTTTTATTGATCGTCATCCATCTCCGTTCTCGTCGGCGTGCTCGTGGTTGGCTCGCGCCCGGCGTCCAAGTGATCGAAGTTGAGCGCGGCGTTGAAGAGCAGGCAGAAAGAGCCTTGCGTCTCGTGCCGCCACATCGGATTGTTGGCGAACAGGACGACGTGCCCGCGTCCGACCGGCACATCAACAATGGCCGGCCGGTTCGCCAACTCTTGTCCGCCCGCAAGCATGCCGCTTACAAGCAAGTTCTTCTCATCGCGTGCAAAGCGGAGCACGACGCGCGGGCGCTCTGCCGACGGCACGTAGTAAGGGCCGAGTTGCAAGCGTTGTTCGTCGGTCAACTGTTCTTCGCCGGGACGCGCGGGCGGGCGTTGCGGCGGCGGCCCCGCCTGCGGCATCGCTTGCACGATGTCCGGATCGTTTAATGAACCACGCCCCGAAGGGCGCGGCCCTGCGCCGCCGCCCGCGCCCTCGCCACCGCCGGTTTGATTGACGCTCACTTGCAAGAGCGGGGCTTGATTGAAATAGATCGGCAACGTCTCGCCGTAGCCATAAGCGATTGGGCTTTTGCGATCCGCAAAGGTCGCGTTATAAACCGAGCCAGCGGCTTGCAGTTGCCGCGCGTTCTCAATCGCGACGCCCGTCGTGATGCCGTAATCGAGCGGCACGCGCGCAGTGTTTTGAATAGTGACGAAGAGACCGCCGTCCTGCACAAACTTTTGCAGATTGGCGACGCCCAAGAGACCCATGCCGCCGCGCATGTCTGCGGTTGTGTCGGGCGAGTTGCCGAGGTTCGGCGTGACGGCAGACTGCTGCCAAGGGATCGGATCGGCGCGCATCGGAATGCCGTT